>JAESGJ010000033.1_pt1 | contig 370944 bp, 358 predicted proteins | sample 9266241 | NCBI WGS metagenome assembly JAESGJ01 (sample SAMN14514841, study PRJNA621669) | algae metagenome | isolation source: Brasilonema octagenarum HA4186-MV1 and co-occurring heterotrophs from wet... | place: USA: Manoa Valley, Hawaii | collected 2009-07-20
CATGACACCAATCACAAATCATCGACAGAAGCACATCAGATCGCCGTTTCCAGCAATCCGGAGCTCCTAAAGAAGCTTTGGAACCAGCGTCTCATCTCACATCCCAGATCCGCACCGGCACAAGGCCAACACAAACCCGAGACCGCAAGGACGACGCCGCCCACGCTTCTCTTTCTCAGATCAACTTGTCAAAGAGCGCCAGGACGCACCCGGAGGCGGCACCTGGATCCAGGGCAAACCCCGGAGAAACCGTATCCGGCCAGCGGCGGAACCCGGGATATCCACCCCGGAACCCGCTTGCCTGCCTGGAGGAACCGTGCTACCGACCTGCCCTTAGGAGAGGTCCGCCTCAGCGGTGGAGGGCGTTTAGAGCCCGCCGGATCCCCTGTCAACCCCGCTTCTCGTGGCCGCCGCAGCGGCCGGATCGTCGGTGCAGACACCCTCAGCCGACAACGACAGCGGACCACCCGGCCTACGCCAGATCGCCCACCCAAGCTGTCGGAAGAAGCGTCGGCGCCCGGGTCGCTCTCGCGGCCGGCGCCGATGAGCGCTGTCTACGCAAGCCCAGCCGCCCCGTCAACACCCGATACGACGAACACGCGAAAAACCTGCAACAGGCCTGTGACGGGCGCCAACGCGACCCCTCGCGAATCAAGCCACGTTCGCTCGTGGAAGGCGCACCCTCGGGCCTCAATCTCGACACGCTGGCACTCGACATGGTCAGGATACGAGCAGCCGCCGCGACGGTCGCGACGCGCCCGGGGTGGCTGCTTCGCATTCTTCTCGGCCCATTCAGGGGATCGTTCGCGTGACGCGTGACCGCGTGAAGATCGGTGTGACCGGCGCAGCGGCGTCCGGTCAGGGATTCGATCCGCCGCTCGACCTCCTCGGCCCGGAGGCGTCGCGCATCGACCGGCGCGCCGTGAACCTCCGGTGGCTCTGCGCCAGCGCGCTCACGGGGCTTTCCGGCGCGGGCCTGATCTTCGCGGCGCTGCACGTCTCGCTCCAGGGCGAGGCCTCCTTCGCGGCGATCCCCGAGATCGCGACGGTGAGCCAGCGGCCCCAGGCGAGCGAGGGCGGCACCAACGTCGCGCGCAAGGGCGACCGGCTGGTCCGCAGCGTGATGATCGCCTCGGCCAAGCAGAGCTACCGCGCGCCCGTCACGGTGAAGCTCGGCGATCGGGAGATCATCAAGGCCAAGCCGTTCGTCCGCCTCACCGCGGGTCTGTCGCAGAGCGTCGGGCTCTACGCCAGCGACATCCCGCCCTTCGACCCGACGAAGTTCGTCTCCGACGAGCCCGCCGACCGGGCGAGCGAGCCGAGCGCCGCCGACGCGCCCGGCGCCGAAGTCACGGTGGTCAAACGCATCCTCGCGGAGGCGCCGGTCGATCCGAACGCGCCGGCCCTCGGGGACGACGCCGTCACCGCGCAGGTCGAGGAGGAGCGCCGCGCCGCCGCAGAGGCGGGCCGCCGCGCCGCGATCCCGATCGCGCCCCAGATCCTGCTCTCGCGCACCTTGCAGCCCAGCACGCCGGCGGCCGACGCGGCCGTGCCCGGCCGCGACGGGAACCCGTTCCGGGCGATCGAGGTGCTGGTCGTGCCCGAGAACGTGACGAAGCTCGCCAAAACGGAACTGCGCACGGGCGAGGCGCCCCTCGTGGAGGAGCGCGACCTCGCGCTCGGCCGCGGCGAGACCCTGGAAGCTGCCCTGCGCGCCACGGGTTTCGCCAGCGACGAGCAGATCCGCGGCGTCGTCACGGCGCTCGGGGGCCGGCCCCGCGTCGGCGCCCTCACCGAAGGACAGCGCCTGCGGGTGCAGATCGCCCCGGGCGCCCGGCCGGCCGATCCACGGCAGGTGACCCGCGTCGTTCTCTACGGGGAGAACGGAATCGAGGGGATCGCGGCGATCAACGACCGGGCGGCCTTCGTCTCCGTCGCGCCCCCGCGGGAGGATACGCCCTCGCGCAAGCCGCAGGCCCAGGCGGAGGCGAGCGAGGACGAGGAGGACGACGGCACCGGCCCGAGGCTCTACCAGAGCCTCTACGAGACGGCCGCGCGCCACGAGCTGCCGCGCGCCACCGTCGAGGACATCGTCCGGGTGTTCAGCTACGACCTCGACTTCCAGCGCCGGATCGGCGGCGGCGACAGCCTCGACGTGTTCTACACCTACGACGAGGATGCCGGACAGAGCCCCGAGCGGCCCGACCTCCTCTACGCCGCGCTCAACCTCGGCGGCGAGGCGCGCAAGATCTACCGCTTCCAGTCCCCCGACGACGGCGCGATTGACTACCTCGACGAGCAGGGCCGCTCGCTGAAGAAGTTCCTGATCCGCAAGCCCATCGCGGACGGCATCATGCGCTCCGGCTTCGGCTACCGGCGTCACCCGGTGCTCGGCTACGCCAAGCTGCACACGGGCGTCGACTGGTCGAACCCGATCGGCACGCCGATCGTGGCGGCCGGCAACGGCACGGTGATCAAGGCCGAGTGGGATTCGGGCTACGGGCGGCGCGTCGAGATCCAGCACCTCAACGGCTACGTCACCACCTACAACCACATGTCGCGGTTCGGCCGCGGCGTCAGCGCGGGCACGCGGGTGCGGCAGGGGCAGGTCATCGGCTATGTCGGCTCCACCGGCCTCTCGACCGGCGCGCACCTGCACTACGAGGTGATCATCAACGGCCACTTCGTCGATCCGATGAAGATCCGCGTGCCGCGCGGGCGCGAGCTCGACGGCCGCCTGCTCGCCGAGTTCAAGCGCCAGCGCGACCAGATCGAGGCCGAGATGCAGAAGGGCAAGACCGCGACCGCGCTCGCCCAGCGCGAGACGGCGGTGCGGTAGGAATGGGCCGGGAATCCGCCGGCCCGGAGATCACTACACCCTAAAGGTGTATCAGCCGGACGATATCATCCGAAGATTGCGGACAGGCGGACAAGTTTCGTCTTCCTAGGCAGTTCGCCCCCTGTACGGCTAGCACAGGTAATTGACAGGCCCTGTGCCTCGGGAATGATCCGTTCCGGCGCGCGCGGTTCCGCGGTGCCCGACCGATCGCAGCACTGGACGACCGCATGACGCGGCCCGACGCCCCCGACGGAGGGCAGCCGACACCCGAGCCTGCGGCCCTTCCCTTCGCGGCGGCCATGCAGGCCGCGCGCCTGCCGATGACGATCACCGACCCGCACCGCCTCGACAACCCGATCGTCTTCGCCAACGACGCCTTCCTGCGCCTCACCGGTTACGCGCGCAGCGAGGTCGAGGGGCGCAACTGCCGCTTCCTGCAGGGCGCGGACACCGATCCGGACGCGGCCGCGCGCATCGGGCACGCCCTGCGCGCGGGTCGCGACATCGGCCTCGACATCCTGAACTACCGCAAGGACGGCACCCCGTTCTGGAACGCCCTCGCGATCAGTCCGGTCTTCGGCGGGGCCGGCAGCGTGCAGTACTTCGTCGCCACCCAGACCGACATCACGGAGCGCCTGCACGACCTCCAAGCCCGGACCACGCTCCTGCACGAGGTCGATCACCGGGTGAAGAACACGCTGCAGATGATCGCCGCCCTGGTGGCGACGCAGATGTCGGGCGTCCCGGCCGGGGCCGCGCGCGAGACGCTCGCGGCGACGCTCCGGCGGATCGAGACGCTGGGGACCCTGCACCGGCGGCTGCACCAGTCGGACGACGTCGCCCAGGTGGCGATCGCCGACGTCGTCGCCGACATCGTGGCGGACCTCCTGGGCGCCGCCGGGCGGCCGGACGTGGCGGTGACGCTCGATCTCGCCCCGCTGCGCCTGCCCGCCGAGGCGGCGGCGCCCGTGGCGCTGATCGTCAACGAACTCGTCACGAACGCGCTCAAGCACGCCTTCCCGGCCCGGCCCGGCCGGCTCACGGTGCGCCTCGGCCGGGACGGCGACCGGGAGATCGTCGAGGTGGCGGACGACGGGCCCGGCATGCCGGCGACCGCGCCGGAGGGGACCGCGCCGGAGGGGACCGCCTTCGGCACGACCATCGTGCGGATGCTGGCGCGCCAGCTCCGCGCCGGGCTGGACTGGGTTCCGGCCGCGCCCCGGGGCACCCGCGTGATCCTCTCCCTGCCGGCGCGTCGGCCGGAGGAGGCCGCGGCGAGGACCACGGACCAGCGCGCCGGCCAGGCCGCCCTTCAGGCCGCGGGGAAGCCGAGCGACACGCGCAGCGCGGCGGCCGCGACGCCCTGAGCCCGCAGGTCGGCGAGCGCGGTGGAGCCGCGCGACTTGGCGAGCTTGCCCCCGTCGGTGTCCCGGATCAGGCCGTGATGGTGGTAGCGCGGGCTCGGCAGGCCGAGCAGGCGCTGCAGCAGGACGTGCAGGTCGGTCGCCGCCTCGAGATCCTGCCCGCGGACCACGTGGGTGATGCCCTGCGCCGCGTCGTCGTGCACGACCGCGAGATGGTAGCTCGTCGGCACATCGCGCCGGGCGATCACCGCGTCGCCCCAGCGCGCCGGGTCGGCGCCGACCCGGCGCTCCGCGCTGCCGGGGTCGAAGGCCGCGTAGCCGTGGGGGCCGGGGGCACGGCGCAGCGCCCGGCCCATGTCGATGCGCCAGGTATGGGCCGCGCCCGCGGCGACGCGCGCCCGGGCCGCCGCCGGATCGAGGCCGCGGCAGGTGCCCGGATAGAGCGGGGCGCCGTCGGGATCGCGCGGCGCGTCGGCCCGGGCCGCCGCCCGCTCGCGGATCTCGCCGCGCGAGCAGAAGCACGGGTAGAGGAGGCCGGCCGCCGCGAGCCCGTCGCGCGCTGCGGCGTAGTCCGCCATGTGCTCGGATTGCCGGCGGACCGGGCCGGACCAGGGCACGCCGAGCCAGGCCAGATCCGCGACGATCGCCGCAGCCAGCTCGGGCCGCGAGCGCACGGGGTCGATGTCCTCGATCCGGAGCGAGAGGCGGCCGCCGAGCTGCCGGGCGATCGCGGCGTTGAGCAGCGCCGAGTAGGCGTGGCCGCGGTGCAGGCGCCCGTTCGGGCTCGGCGCGAAGCGCAGATGGGCCGGCGCGCTCACCCCTCGCGGCGCTGGCAGCGCATCGCGCCGGGCGTGCAGGCGATGCCGGGCAGCGAGCAGGCCGGGCCGTCGGCCAGGCGCTGGCAGACCCGGCAACCGTCACCCCATTCGAGGCAGGTCGCGTCGTCGGCGGGCGAGACCGAGGGCTCCGGCCGGGCGGCCGGCAGCAGGGCCCCGAGCAGCACCGTCGCCACGGTGAGCCCGACGATGCCCCAGGCCGCGAGCGCGCCACGGTCGCGGCCCGAATCCGGCTGCATGGTCTGTGCGGTCGACTGTGCCATGCGGTCCTGTTCGCCGGGCGCCACGCTCCTGTCAACGCGCGTCGTGCGGGGCGTCGTCACGCCCGCGTGCCGGGCGCGTCCCGCTCGGCCTCCAGCAGGGCGACAAGGCGCTCGGCGAGCCGCTCCGGCGGTCGTCCCGCGGGGCGCAGCAGCATCGTGACGATGGAGAGGGCCGGGCCGAACGGGCGCAGCACGACCGGCAACCCGCCGAGCGCCCGGGCCGCCAGAGGATCGACCACGGCGAGGCCGAGCCCCTCGGCCACGAGACCGCAGCGCGCCAGCGTGTACTGGGCCGTGTGGACGAAGCGCGGCGCGAGGCCCGCCCGCGCGAACCGCTCCTCGACCGCCTGCTGGAAGGCGCCGGCCGCCCCCGCGATCAGGGGCTCGCCCGCAAGGTCCTGCACGGTAATCGTCCGCCGGCCGGCGAGCGTGTGCCGCCGCGGCAGGACGCAGACCGCATCGACGGCCAGGAAGGGCTCGGCGGTCACGCCGGCGATGCCCGCGCGGGGCCGGGCAAGGCCGAGATCGCACCGGCCGGAGGCGACCCAGGACCAGATCGTGTCCGGGCTCGGGACGTGGACCGCGACGCGGGCGCCGGGACTCTCCGCACAGAGGCGCCGGACGGCGCGCGGCAGCAGGCCTCCGGCGAGCGCGGGCTGGCAGGCGACGCGCAGCGGCCCGGTGCCGGTCTCGCGGATCTGCCGCGCGGCGTCCCGGAGATGGTCGAGCCCGGCCCAGCTCCGCTCCACCTCGCGGGCGAAGGCCTCGCCCTCCCGGGTCGGCAGCGCGCTGCCGTGCCCGCGCAGGAAGAGCGGGAAGCCGAGATCAGCCTCGAGCTGGGCGACCGCGCGGCTCACATGGGGCTGGCCGATCCCGAGCGCGGCCGCGGCCCGGCTCATCCCGCCGTAGCGCAGGACCGCGCGGAAGAGGTCGATATGGGCCGGGTTCATCATGCCCGATCTGCATGGAAACACGGAGATCGGGCATTTGACGGCATGGCCGCGCGGTGGTTGTCAAGGACCCTCGCGGCGCCCCCCGGACGGCGCCCAACCGGACGACCAGGCCCCGATGCCCGCACTCCTGCTCTCCTACGCCCTCGCCGTCGCGGCCGGCGTCAGCATCGTGGTTCAGCAGGCGCTGAACACGAACCTGCGCGTCGCCCTCGACTCCGTCGCCTGGGCCGGCGTCGTCAGCTACGCGGTCGGCCTCGCCTGCATGGGGCTGTTCGCCCTCGCGCTCGGGGATCCGGCTCCCGCGGCGAGCCTCGCGGCGCGCCTGCCCTGGTGGGCCTGGAGCGGCGGCCTGTTCGGCGCGCTCTTCATCGGGCTGGCGGTCCTGCTCGTGCCGCAGATCGGAGCGGCGACCTTCATCGCGCTCCTCGTCGCCGGACAGATGCTCGCCTCGCTCGCCTTCGATCATTTCGGCTGGATGGGCCTCGCCCGGCAGCCGATCGACCCGACGCGCCTCGTCGGCGCGGCCCTGCTCGTCGGCGGCGTGATCCTGATCCGCCGCTGACTGCGCTGCGGCCCGTGCCGGCCGCGCGGAGAGCCGTCGGAGCATCCCGACGGCGGCCCTTCGTCGGCCGGCAGCCACCGTCGCTTCGGGGTGGAAAGCGGTTGCTCCGCGGCTGGGCGCCGTCGAGCGCATCCGGGACGCAGACCGGGACGCAGACCGGGACGCAGACCAAGCCGGAAACGTCGGGAGCAGCGGCGCGGAGTCTCGACGTCCCGCCACATCGAGGGGCGCCCGGACGGCGTCCCAATAGGAATGTTGCTTCATATTGAGCGTCCCGCAATTGTCGTAGAGTACGAAAATTGCGGGCTTGGCGCGTAGGCCATGCCCGGCACGTGGCCGTGAGCCCGGTCGATCCGCACTGTGATGCAGCAGGTATGCTTCAGCTGAACTTCGTCTCCTACCTCTCCGTCGAGGCCAGCGAGCAGACGAGTCCCAGGGCCGCGCTGGCCGCCCAGCGCGCGGCCGTCGCCGCCCATCTGTCGGAATGCGGCGGCCACCTGATCGCGGAGATGCGCGAGATCCGCCGCGGGGATGCCCCCGGCCCGAGCGCGGTGCTGGACGATGCCCTTGCCCTGTGCCGGCAGCACGGCGCCGTGCTGCTCGTGGCCGGGCTGGTCCGGCTGGCGCGGGATCAAGCCTTCCTCACGACCCTGCGCCGCGACCTCGCGCGCCTCGGCGTGCGCCTTGCCGTGACCAGCATGCCCGAGGCGAACGAGGGCACGATCGGGATCCTGGCGGCCCTCGCCGCCCATGCGGCGCCCGTCGCGGACAAGGACCGCGCCGCGCGCAGGCGGGACTTCCTCGTTCGCCTCGGCGAGCGGCAGCGCCGGGCAGGCGAGAAACCGGGCGACCGACGCGTCCTGCCGGCTCCGATCTGCAAACCTCGGACGATGGAGCGTGCCCTGAGCGTCGCCCCGGTCCTGGCGGAGATCCGCGCCGCGGGAGCCGCCACGTTCGAACAGGTGGCGCACGCCTTGAACGAGCTGGGCGTGCCGAGCGCGCGCGGCGATCGCTGGTATCCGGCGCAGGTGCGCCGGGTGGAGAAACGGATCGCCTCCGTTGCCTGAGGAGGTGCCCTGGTTCGGCGGGCTGAGCCCGCTCCGCCCACCTTCCTGACGGATCCGGGTGCAGCGCACGATGCGGGAGATCTCTCACAACACGGATCACGGCCTCTTCACCCTGACGGTCTCGGCGGCCTTTCGCCCGACCGGATGGTACATGTGGCTGATCTGTCGGGACGGCCGTCCCTTCCAGCGTGGCGAGCGCTCTTTCCGCACGGAGCAGAGGGCGCGGATGGATGGCATCGCCGCGATGGAGCGTCTGCTGCGGTGACCCGGGCCGATCCCGGCGGCCGGGGCCGCCCGGCCGCGGGACCCGCAGCGGTGCCCGAGGCGCGGTCGGACGGGATTCCTGCGGCCGGAAGCGGCCCCGCGCCGGTCGGGCCGATCGGGCCCCGGATCGCCCGATCCAACCCGCGGCGGAGGGCCCCGCCGCCTACGCCGCCCGCTCGAGGAGCGCCGGCAGCGCCCTGAGGTTCAGGGGCTTGGCCAGGAAGCCGTCGAAACCCGCCGCGAGCGCCGCCCGCTCGTCCTCCCGGCCGACATTGGCGGTGAGCGCGACGAGGTGCAGGCGCCCGCCCGAGCGCGCGCCCGAGGCGGCCTCGGCCGCGCGGATGCGCCGGGCGGTCTCGTGGCCGTCGAGGCCGGGCATGCGCACGTCGATGAGGGCGAGATCGAAGGGCCCCGCATCGTCGAGCCGGGCGAGCGCCTCCAGCCCGTCGGCGGCGTGCACCACCTCGGCGCCGAGCCGTTCGAGCGCGCGCGTGGCGAGCAGCGCGTTGATCGGGTTGTCCTCGGCGAGAAGCACCCGGCGGGCGGGGGCCGCCCGGGCCGCGGCGGGGCCCGCCGGCGCGGGTGGCGCCTCGGCCGGGCTCGGGGCGAGCAGGCGGTCGAGGAGCGAGCGGGCGCGCACGGGCTTGATCAGGTAGCTGTCGAAGCCCGCGGCCGCCGGCGCCCCGAAGGCGCGCCGGTCGAAGGGCGAGAGCAGGATCAGGCAGCAGCGCACGCCGGCGAGCCGCGCCGCGTCGGCCAGGCGGCGCACGGCCGCGTCGCCGAGGGCCCGGTCGGCGATGAGCGCGTCGAAGGCGCCCTCCGCGCGGGCGAGCGCCGCGAGCCCGGCCTCCAGGCTCCCGGCCTGCACGGCGGGCGCCCCCGCCCGCTCCAGCATGCGGGCGAGAGAGGGCGCCTGGAAGGGCGAGTCGGCCACGATCAGCACCCGGCGGCCGGCCAGCGCCGCCCCGGGCTCCGCACCGGGGGCCGCACCGGGAGCCGCTTCCCCCGGGACGGCGGCGAGCGGCAGCAGGGCCCGGAAGGTCGAGCCCGTGCCCGGATCGGAGACGGCCTCCACCCGGCCGCCCATCCGCGCCGCGAGGCGGCGGGTGATGGCGAGCCCGAGGCCCGTGCCCTCGTGCGGGCGGCTTGCGCTGTCGTCGCCCTGCTCGAACTCCTCGAAGAGCCGCGGCAGCCGGTCCTCCGGGATGCCCGGCCCGGTATCGGAGACCGCGAGGCAGATCCCCTCCGGGGTCCGGCTCACCGAGAGGCCGACGCCGCCCGCCTCCGTGAACTTCACGGCGTTGCCCGCGAGGTTGATGAGGATCTGGCGCACCCGGTCCGCGTCGCCCCGGACCTGGGCGGGCACGTCCCCGGCGACGTCGAGGGCGATCTCGATGCCCTTGTCCTGGGCGCGCGGCGCCAGCAGCTCCACCACGCCCTCGGCGAGCGACGCGAGCCCGAAGGGCTCGTCGGCGAGGTCGAGCCGGCCCGCCTCGATGCGGGAGAAGTCGAGGATGCCGTCGATGAGCCCGAGCAGCGCCTTGCCGCTGGTGCGCACCGCCTCGACATAGGTCCGCTGCTCGGCGTCGAGCCCGGTGTCGAGCACGAGGTCGGTCATGCCCAGGATGCCGTTGAGCGGCGTGCGGAACTCGTGGCTGACGGTGGCGAGGAAGCGGGATTTGGCGACGTTGGCGGCTTCCGCGCGGGCGAGCGCCCCGTCGAGGGAGCGCACCGCCTCGACCCGGCCGGTGATGTCGGTGCCCGCGCAGAGCACCTGCGGGGCCTCCCCCGCCGGGCCGCCGACCGGCATCTCCACGAGGGCGAACCAGCGCGCCCGTCCGTCCGCGTCCCGGATCCGCCGCTCGGAGCGGCGCACCCCGTCGGCGTCCGTACCGGACGACCCCTGCTCGATCACCTCGGGCTCCGCGGTCGAGCCGACCAGGGCGAGCGGATCGCGGCCGAGGAGCCGCGCGTAGCCCTCGCTCGCGAAGGTGATGCGGCCCAGCGCGTCGCGCTGCACGATGACGTCCGTGGTCGCGGCGACGAGCGCCCGGTAGCGCTCCTCGCTCTCGGCGATGCGCCGGATGCGCGCGTGCAGCGCCTCGGCGGAGGGCGCCTCGGGCCGGGGCCGGCGGCTCAGCGCCTGCCCGCCGAGCAGGCCGGCCCCCAGCCCGAGGAGGAGCAGGAGGCCGGCGAGGAGGAGGTCTTGCATGCGGGCTATCCGGGCCGGCCGCACGGAAGCCCGCGCGGCGGCGAGCGTGCCGCGCGATCCCTGAAGGCTCCGTCAGCGAAGGCGCTTAACCGGAGCTTGCGGCGATCCGCGAGACCGGCCCGCGCTTCACGGGCCGGCCCCGATGGTGTAGGCGCGGCGGCTCGACCCCGCCCGCGGGGCCCTCCTTCCCGGAGGATCCCCGAGGCCCGAACCGACAGCCACCGACCATGCCGAGCCGCATCGACGCCACCTTCGCCCGCTGCCGCGCGGAAGGCCGGGCCGCCCTCGTCACCTACGTGATGGCGGGCGACCCCGACCCCGAGACCTCCCTGAAGGTGCTGGAAGCGCTGCCGCGAGCCGGCGCCGACATCGTCGAGTTCGGCCTGCCCTTCACCGACCCAATGGCGGACGGCCCGGCGATCCAGGCGGCGGGCCTGCGCGCGCTGAAGGGCGGCCAGGGCGTGGCCCGGACGCTGGAGCTCGTCACGCGCTTTCGCGCGGGCAACGCCGACACGCCCGTGATCCTGATGGGCTACTACAACCCGATCCACACCTATGGCGTCGACCGCTTCCTCGACGACGCGGTGGCGGCCGGGATCGACGGGCTGATCGTGGTCGACCTGCCGCCGGAGGAGGACGAGGAGCTCTGCCTGCCGGCGCTCGCCAAGGGGCTGGCCTTCATCCGGCTCGCGACGCCCACCACCGACGACGCGCGCCTGCCGGCCGTCCTCGCGAACACGGCGGGCTTCGTCTACTACGTGTCGATCACCGGCATCACCGGCACGGCGACGCCCGATTTCGGGCGGGTCGCCGAGGCCGTCTCCCGGATCGGCCGCCACACCGACCTGCCGGTGGTGGTGGGCTTCGGCGTGAAGACCGGCGCGCACGCCGCCGCCATCGCGAAGGGCGCGGATGGCGTGGTGGTGGGCTCGGCGCTCGTCGATGCCCTGCACCGCTCCCTCGACGGGGAGGGCCGCGCGCAAGGGGGCACCGTCGAGGCGGTGGCCGGGCTGGTGCGGGAGCTCGCCGCGGGCGTGCGAACCGCCGAGCGCCCGGCCGAGCGCCGCCGCTGACCCTGGCGCGGGCCGCGCGGCACAACGATATCGCCCTCCGGACACAGACAGCACGGGCCGGCATGATGGTAGAGCCGATGAACTGGATCTCGGAGGTCGTGCGCCCCAAGATCAAGACCCTGTTCAAGCGCGAGACCCCGGAGAACCTCTGGGTGAAGTGCCCGGACACCGGCCAGATGGTCTTCCACAAGGAGGTGGAGGCCAACCACTGGGTGATCCCGGGCTCCGAGCACCACCTGAAGATGGGCGCCTCCGCCCGCCTGAAGCTGATGTTCGACGAGGGCACCTGGATCGACGTGGCGCTCCCCGAGGTGGCCACCGACCCGCTGAAGTTCCGCGACGAGAAGCGCTACGTCGATCGCCTGAAGGACGCCCGCGCCAAGACCGGCCTGCAGGACGCCTTCAAGATCGGCTTCGGCCGCGTCGGCGGCCTGCCGATGACGCTGGCCGCCCAGGAGTTCGGCTTCATGGCGGGCTCGCTCGGCATGGCGGCGGGCGAGGCCTTCGTGCGCGGCGCCGAGACGGCCTTGGAGAAGCGCACCCCCTACGTGCTGTTCGCGGCGTCCGGCGGCGCGCGCATGCAGGAGGGCATCCTCTCGCTGATGCAGATGCCCCGCACGACGGTGGCGGTGCGCCGCCTCAACGCCGCGCGCCTGCCCTACATCGTGGTGCTGACGAACCCGACGACGGGCGGCGTCACCGCCTCCTACGCGATGCTGGGCGACGTGCACCTCGCCGAGCCCGGCGCGCTGATCTGCTTCGCGGGACCCCGCGTCATCGAGCAGACCATCCGCGAGAAGCTCCCCGACGGCTTCCAGCGGGCCGAGTACCTGCGCGACCACGGCATGGTCGATCAGGTGGTGCACCGCCACCAGCTCAAGGAGACGATCGCCCGGATCTGCGGCCTGCTGATGGACGTGCGGCCGGCGGCGGCCCTGCCGGAGCCGGCCCCGGCGCCCGAGGCCGCCTGACCCCGAGGGCCGGACGATGGATTCCTCCGACGCGCTGATGGGGCGCTTCCTCGCCCTCCACCCCCGCACGATCGACCTGTCGCTCGGGCGCATCCAGCGGCTGCTGGCGGCGCTGAACCATCCGGAGCGGCGCCTGCCCCCGGTGATCCACGTGGCCGGCACCAACGGCAAGGGCTCGACCATCGCCTTCATGCGGGCGATCCTGGAGGCCGGGGGCCTGGCCGCCCACGTCTACACCTCGCCCCATCTGGTGCGCTTCCACGAGCGCATCCGCCTCGGCGGCATCGGCGGCGGCACCTTCGTGCCCGAGGACCGGCTCGCCGACGCCTTCGCGCGCTGCGAGGCGGCCAATGCCGGCGACCCGATCACGGTCTTCGAGATCACCACGGCCGCCGCCCTCCTGCTCTACTCCGAGGCGCCCGCCGACGTGCTCCTGCTCGAGGTCGGCCTCGGCGGACGGGTCGACGCCACCAACGTGATCGACCAGCCCGCCGCCGCCGTGGTGACGCCGATCGGGCGCGACCACGCGGAGTATCTCGGCGACACGGTCGAGGCCGTGGCGGGCGAGAAGGCCGGCATCTTCAAGCGCGGCTGCCCGGCGGTGATCGCCGCCCAGGACTACGCCGAGGCCGACGCGGTGCTGTGCCGGCGCGCGGAGGCCGTCGGCGCCGGCCCGATCCTCGTCGGCAACCAGGATTTCTCGGTGCACGAGGAGCGCGGGCGCCTCGTCTACCAGGACGAGACCGACCTGTTCGACCTGCCCAAGCCGAAGCTGCTCGGCCGCCACCAGTTCACCAATGCCGGCACCGCCATCGCGGCGCTCCGCGCGGCCGGCTTCGGCGACATCGGCACGGCGGCCCTCGAGGCGGGCCTGCGCAACGTCGAGTGGCCCGGCCGCCTGCAGCGCCTGAGCCGCGGGCGCCTCGCCGCCCTGGTGCCGGCGGGCTCCGAACTCTGGCTCGACGGCGGCCACAACATCGACGGCGGCCGCATCCTGGCCGCGGCCCTGGCCGAACTCGGCGAGCGCAGCGAGGCGCCCCTCGTCCTCGTGGTCGGGCTTCTCGGCACCAAGGACGCGGAGGGCTTCCTGCGCCACTTCGTCGGCCTATCGCGGGCGCTGATCGCCGTGCCGATCGCCGGCCAGATCGCGGCGCGCCCGGCCGAGGAGGTCGCCCAGATCGCCGAGGGCGTCGGCCTCAGCGCCCGGGTGGCGCCGAGCATCGAGGCGGCGCTCGCCAGCGTCTCCGACATCGCCTTCGAGCACCCGCCACGCATCCTGATCTGCGGCTCGCTCTACCTCGCGGGCGCGGTGCTCACCGCCAACGGCACGCCGCCGGTCTAAGCCAGGTCGCCGTCCTGGGACGCGCCCCCGCTCTCCCTCCCCTGTGCGGGGGAGAGCGCGCGCGCGAACCACGCTCGCCCCCCGCGCAGCCGCGTGGCGACACAACCGAAAACTGTATTCCGCCGCCGAACCATCGCCGCTGGGTCGTGGAACCGCCCTGTCTTAAGCAAGTGTTCGCCACAGTTCGGCGGACGCCGCCTCCCGCGAGGCCCCCGGCCTGTGGCCGCCGCGCTACATCTTGGCTGTGGAAAATCACATAAGGTCCCGCTTGATCGGGCACAAATGCTGGGGATCACAACAATGAAAAAGCTTGCTACCTCGTTGGCGATGTTCACGGCGCTCACCGCCGCCGCGACCGCCGCCGACCTTCCGCGCCGCGCTCCGCCGCCGGTCTTCACGCCGGTTCCGGTCTTCACCTGGACGGGCTTCTACGCCGGTTTCAACGCCGGCTACGGCTTCGACGCCAGCGACCGCCGCTCCAACGGCTTCACGCAGTCGAGCCCGCTGCTCCCGCCGAACGCCGCCAGCCCGATCGTGCAGCTGCCGAACGGCGGCTTCACCACCGCCGGCGTGCTCGGCCCGGTCGGCTCGTCGCTGACCTACTCCAGCGGCAACAACGAAGGCTTCACCGGCGGTGGCCAGATCGGCTACAACTGGCAGCTCACCCCCGGCTCGGGCGTGGTCATCGGCTTCGAGGCCGACGCCCAGTACCTCGACTTCGGTGGCCGTCGCAGCCGCTTCGTGACGAACGCCGCCACGATCAACCCGGCCTTCGTGCCGGTCGACAGCGTGCTCAGCACGCTCGACTTCTTCGGCACCGTCCGCGGCCGCCTCGGCTACGCCTTCGACCGCGTCCTGTTCTACGGCACCGGCGGCTTCGCCTACGCCACGGGTGACCGCGGCGCCCGCGTCGCCTTCACCAACTTCAACAACCGCAACGACGACTTCCTCACCGGCTGGGCCGCCGGTGGTGGTGTCGAGTACGCGCTCCCGACCGACTCGTTCCTGAACTTCTTCCGCTCCTCGGCGGTGACGCTCAAGGTCGAAGGTCTGTACGTGCAGTTCGACCGCAACAACCGCAACGCCGTCGGCCTGCCGCTCGTCGGCGGCTTCCAGACCGCCAACGGCCTGATCCCGGTGTTCTCCGGTGGTCCGCTGCGTCGCGACGACAACTCGTTCGCCGTCGTCCGCGCCGGCCTGAACTACAAGTTCGGCTCGTACTAAGCCGATCCGCCGGAGCCTGGGCCTCGCCCGGGCTCCGAGCCATAAAAAAATCGGGTCTTGAAACCGAAAAGCCCGGCCTTGCGGCCGGGCTTTTCTCGTTCGTCGCCTGTCCGGCGGCCCGGCGTGTCGGGCGGCGGCTCGCGCCGCCCGACCAGGCTCAGGCCGAGGCGGTCTGGGCGCTGATCCAGCGGGCGAGGTCGCCCTTCGGGGCGGCGCCGACCTTCTGGTCCACCCGCTCGCCGTTCTTGAAGAGCAGCAGGGTCGGGATCGACCGGATGCCGAACTGGGCGGCCACGCCCGGATTCTCGTCCACGTTGATCTTGGCGATCTTCACGCGGCCCTGGAGGTCGGCGGAGATCTCCTCCAGGGCGGGACCGATCTGCCGACAGGGGCCGCACCACTCTGCCCAGAAATCCACGACCACGGGCTCGGCGGACTTGAGAACGTCCTGCTCGAAGCTCGCGTCGGTCACTTTCACCGTCGCCATCACAGTCCCTTTCGTCAGCGCGGGCGGCGTCGCGTGGACGCCCGCCGCAGTGCGGCAGAATTGGCGACGGGGTCCGGCCCGGTCAAGGCACGGTCCCGGACGCCGCATGGCCGCTCCCCGTCATCCTCATGCGGCGTGTCCCGGCGCACGGGAAGGCGCCCTCGCTTCCGGGCGGCGCCCGCGCGCACCTCCCCTCCAGGGAGACGGGCGAGGGAGAGCCGTGCGCGGCGCGTCGCCCCCGCCGAGCCTCGAAGTCTCGGCCCTGCGCCCCATCTCCTGCGCAACGCACCCGGCCCCGCCGTCCAGGGACGGCGGACATCTGGAGGAACCTCGGTGACGCGCATCCCATCCCTCGCCCTCGCCGCCGCGGCGACGCTCGGCCTCGCCGGCACCGCGGCCGGCCAGGAGACGCCCGCCTCCCGCATCGGCGGCGAGGCGTTCAGCGCGCCCGCCGCGCCCTCGGCCGGGACCAGCCCGGCCGAGACCGAGGCGCCGAACACGAGCTACAAGCCGCTCCTGCCGAACCAGACCCGGGCTCCCAAGCCCGCCCAGGCCACCGAGGTCGCGGTGGCGACCGCCGTGAAGGGCCTGGACAGCCCCTGGGCGATGGAGTTCCTGCCGGACGGGCGCATGATCGTGACCGAGAAGGCCGGCAAGATCCGCCTCGTGGCGAAGGACGGCACGCCGGGCCCGGCCGTCGCGGGCGTGCCGAAGGTCGATGCCCGCGGCCAGGGCGGCCTGCTCGACGTGGCGCTGAGCCCGGGCTTCGCCTCCGACCGCACGATCTTCTTCAGCTATTCCGAGCCGCGCGAGAAGGGCAACGGCACCACGCTGGCCCGCGCCAAGCTGGTCGAGGACGGCCGGGGCGGGGGCAAGCTGGAGGAGGTCAAGGTGATCTTCCGCCAGACGCCTGCCTACGACGGCGACAAGCATTTCGGCTCGCGCATCGTGCCCGCGGGCGACGGCAAGCTCTTCCTCACCGTGGGCGAGCGCTCCGACAAGGGGCCGCGGGTCCAGGCGCAGGACCTCGCGAGCGGCCTCGGCAAGGTCTTCCGCATCGACACGGACGGGAACGCCCCGAAGGACAACCCCTTCGCGGGCAGCGAGAAGGCGCGGCCCGAGATCTGGTCCTACGGGCACCGCAACGTGCAGGCGGCGGCCCTCGACGGCCAGGGCCGGCTCTGGACCGTCGAGCACGGGCCGCGCGGCGGCGACGAGCTGAACCGGCCGCGCCCGGGCCTGAACTACGGCTGGCCGGTGGCGACCTACGGCATCGAGTACTCGGGCGAGAAGGTGGGCGACGGCGTAACCCAGGCCACCGGCACGGTGCAGCCGGTCTATTACTGGGACCCCGTCATCGGCCCCTCCGGCATGGCGCTCTACACCGGCGGCCTGTTCCCGGCCTGGAAGGACCAATTCCTGATCGGCGGCCTCGTCAGCGGCGGCATCGTCGCGGTCAAGCTCGACGGCGATAAGGTGGTGACGGAGGAGCGCGTGCCCCTCGACGCCCGGATCCGCGACGTGCGGGTCGGGCCGGACGGGGCGGTCTACGCGGTCACCGACGGCGAGGACGGCCGGATCCTGAAGCTGACGCCGAAGGACGGCGCGAAGGCGGGCAAGGACGGCAAGGAGGGCTGAGCGCCCTCCCCTGCGGCGGGAGGCCACGGGCCGTAACCCGGCGGCCGGCGTGGCGAAGAGCCCGACAGACGCATCTCCGGCCCCGCCCGGCTCTTCCCCGGCCGCCCCCCGCGAACACGCCCCGCATGCCCGCACGCACGACTCTGCCGCTCCCCTGGCTCGATCGGGCCGGACGCCTCTCGGCCCTGAAGCTCCTCTGCTTCCTGCTGGTGCTGGCGCCCGGCCTCTACCTCGCGCAAGGCTATGCCCGCGACGCGCTCGGGGCGAAGCCCGTCACGGCGCTGATCCATGCCACCGGCGAGTGGGCGGTGCGGCTGCTCCTCGCCACCCTGGCGGTGAGCCCGCTGCGCCGGATCGCCGACTGGCCACGGCTGATCAACCTGCGGCGCATGCTGGGGCTCTCCGCGCTCGCCTACGCGCTGGCCCACCTCGTCCTCTACGTCGTGGACCAGAACTACGACCTGGCGAAGGTGGCCTCCGAGATCGCGCTGCGCATCTACCTGACGGTCGGCTTCGTGGCGCTGGCCGGCCTCGTGGCGCTCGGCTGGACCTCGACCGACGGGGCGATCCGCCGGATGGGCCCGGCCTGGCACCGGTTGCACCGGCTCTCCTACCCGATCGCGGCGCTGGGGCTGCTGCATTACTTCCTGCAATCGAAGATCGACGTCACCGACCCGGTCTTCTGGACCGGTCTGTTCGTCCTGCTGATGGGCTGGCGCCTGATGCACCGCCTCTCGGCCCCGACGCGGCCCTGGTCGCTCCTCCTCCTGGCGCTCGGCTCCGCGCTCCTGACCGCCCTTCTGGAGGCGGCGTGGTACGGGCTGAAGAGCGGCGTGCCGGCCGGCCTCGTGCTCGGCGCCAACCTCGACTTTTCCGGCCCGATCCGGCCGGCCTGGTGGGTGCTGGGCGTCGGCCTGCTGCTGCCGCTCGTCAACGCCCTGCGCGGCCGGCCGGAGGCCCGCCGGACCGGGCCACGCCCGGCGCCCGGCCTTGTCCCGGCCCGCGCGATGCCGCAGAAGCCGTGACCGCGGACGATCCGGCCGCGCGGAGACGTCCCATGCGGTACACGGTGCTGAGTCTGGCGCTCGTTCTCTCCGAGCCGGCCTCGGCCGCCTGCACGGCGCCCGCCCCGCCCCCCGCGGCGGAACGCCCCGAGCGGCCGGCGCTGCCGCAGAAGCCCGCCTGCCTCGACGCCAAGGGCGGCTGCCCCGGCTGGGAGGCCTACACCTACAGCGACCAGATCAAGGCCTACAACGCGCAGATCGGCGCCTTCCGGCCGATCGCCGAGGCCTACGTGCAGAAACTCAACGCCTACGTGAAGGCCAGCGCCGACTACGCCCAGTGCGAGGTGAAAGCGCTGCAGGGGCAGTGACCCGCGCCGTGGGGCGAATCGTGCTAGTCTGACCGCATGAGCGCAGCGCCGAAGCGTGATACGCCGCCGCGGATGACGGTGGACGAGTTCCTCGTCTGGGCGGAAGGCCGACCGGGCCGCTACGAGCTGGATGCCGGCGAGATCGTCGCGATGTCGCCGCAGCGGGCGCGCCACGCGGACGCGAAGTTCGCCGTTCAGATGGCCCTGAAGGCCGCGATCCGCCGGGGCGGCCTGCCCTGCCGCATGTTTCCGGACGGGATGACCGTTCGGATCGACAAGGACACGGCCTACGAGCCCGATGCGCTCGTCTATTGCGGCGCGCGTCTCGACGGGGACGCCGTGGAGGTGCCGAATCCCGTCGTGATCGTCGAGGTGCTCTCGCCGCGCACCCGCTCTCTCGACAGCGGCGAGAAGCTGGTCGGCTATTTCCGCGTCCCGAGCGTTCAGCACTACCTCGTGGTCGATGCGGTCAAGCGCCGCGTCCTCCATCACCGGCGCGGGATCGGGGATCTGATCGAGACCCACATCGTCGCCGAGGGCGCGCTGCGGCTCGATCCGCCCGGCCTCGACCTCGCGCTGGCCGACCTGTTCGAGGACGACGGCCCGGCTTGACCCGTCCGGTCACCGGTGCGACAGGCCGGCGAACCGGAACAGGACGCCCGCATGACCGCTCCCCTCGACCTTCTCGTGCTCGGCAACGCCATCGTCGACCTGATCGCGCGCACCGACGAGGCCTTCCTGGCCGACCAGGGCGTGCCCAAGGGGGCGATGGCGCTGATCGACGAGCCCCGGGCCGAGACGCTGTTCGCCGCGATGGGGCCGACCACCGTGGTCCCGGGCGGCTCGGGCGCCAACACCGCCGTCGGCGCCGCGATGCTCGGCGCCCGCGCCGGCTTCATCGGCAAGGTGCGCGACGACGAGCTCGGCGGCCTCTACGCGCACGAGTTGAAGACGGTGGGCGTCGATTTCCCGGTGCGCGCCGCGACCGAGGGGCCGGCCACCGCCCGCTGCTTCATCCTGGTGACGCCCGACGGCGAGCGCACTATGAACACCTATCTGGGCGCCTGCCAGGGCCTCTCGCCCGCCGACGTCGATCCGGCCGTGGTCGAGAGCGCCCGCGTCACCTACCTCGAGGGCTATCTCTGGGATCCGCCGGCCGCCAAGGAGGCCTTCCGCAAGGCGGTCGAGATCGCCCACGGCGCCGGCAACGCGGTGGCGCTGACCCTCTCGGACGCCTTCTGCGTCGGCCGCTACCGCGACGAGTTCCTGGGCCTCATCCGCGACGGCAGCATCGACATCCTGTTCGCCAATATCGGTGAGCTGAAGAGCCTCTACGAGACCGAGGACGCCGATACCGCCATCAAGGCCCTGTCCCAGGAGCGCAACGGCCGGGGCCTGCACCTGCTCGGCCTCGTCACCCGCTCCGAGGACGGGGCGGTGGTGGTGAGGGGCGGCGAGGTCCGCGCGGTGCCGGCCTCGCCGGTGGCCGAGGTGGTGGACACCACGGGCGCGGGTGACCTCTTCGCCGCCGGGTTCCTGGCCGGCCACGCCCGCGGGCTCGACAACGTCGCGAGCGCCAAGCTCGGTGCGCTCGCCGCCGGCCAGGTGATCCAGCACATCGGCGCCCGGCCGCAGGTCGATCTGGTCAAGCTGGCGCGGGAGCGCGGGCTGCTCTGAGCGCGACCGGTCCGGCAGGGCTTCCCCTCGCCCCGCACGCGGGGAGAGGGGATCCACCGGCCTCCCTCGCGATCGACCGGCATCCGCCTCACACCGGTTCCGGTCGATGGGTTCGGCCGCGTGCGGTGAACCGCGGCGCGCCCCCTCTCCCATAGGGAGAGGGTTGGGGTGAGGGGTATGACGGATCAGGACAGCGCTCGGCATCGACGCGCGTTCAGGGCGCCGCCTCTTATGGGAGGGTCATACCCCTCACACTGTCCCTCTCCCTCTGGGAGAGGGGACCCGCGCTTCGTTCTGAGACGATGCCTCAAACCGAACTCTCCAACCGGATGCGGTATCACACCCTGAGCAGCACCTTGCCCACCGCCTCGCGGCGGGTGAGGATGCCGAGCGCGGCCTCGTACGCCTCCAGCGGGTAGACCCCGTGGACCTTGGCGGTCAGCCGCCCCTCCGCCACCCAGGCGAGGAGCCGGCGCTGGTTGTCCTGATGCGCCGCCGGGTCGCGGTCGAGGAAGGCGCCCCAGTGCACGCCCTGCACGTCGAGCTCCTTCAAGAGCATCAGGTTGAGCGGCAGGCGCGGGATCTCGCCCGCCGCGAAGCCCACCACGAGGTAGCGCCCGCGCCAGCGCAGAGCCCGCAGCGCCGGCTCCGCGAAGGCGTCGCCGACCGCGTCGTAGACCACGTCGATCCCACCGCCCGAGGCCTCGCGCAGCGCGTCCTTCAGCGTCGCCGGATCGTAGACGAGGCCGACCTCCGCCCCGTGGGCCTTGGCCACCGCGAGCTTGTCCTGCGAGGAGGCGCAGGCGATCACCCGGGCGCCGAGCAGCGCGCCGAGCTCCACCGCCGCCAGCCCGACGCCGCCCGAGGCGCCGAGCACGGCGAGCCACTCGCCCGGCTGGATCCGGGCGCGGTTGGCCAGCGCGTGCAGCGAGGTGCCGTACGTGATGGTGAGCCCCGCCGCCTGCTCGTCCGAGACGCCGTCCGGCACCCGCGTGAGCTGGCTCGCATCGGCCACCACGCGCTCGCGGCAGGTGCCGAACTTGGCGTGCACCACCACCCGGTCGTCGACCGAGAAGCCCTCGACCTCCGGTCCCAGCGCCTCGACCACGCCGCAGGCCTCGCCGCCGGGCGAGAAGGGCAGCGTCGGCTTCACCTGGTAGCGGCCGGCGATGATCAGCGTGTCGAAGAAGTTGAGCGCGGCGACCCGGACCCGCACCACGACCTCACCGGGGCCGGGCTCCGGGTCGGGCAGGGTCTCGATGCCGAGATCCTCGGCCTTGCCCAGCCTCGTGCACATCAGCGCCCGCATCGCATTCTCCCGGTTGTTCCGAGACCGCGATGCCCCGGCGGGCATCGCCCCGCAAGAGGGGCGCTCAGGGCCGCGCGTAGGTGCCGGTCAGGCAGCCCTTGGTCAGCACCCGCCCCGCCATCGCGTCGATGAGCGCGCCGCGCCCCGGCGCCTCCGTGAGGGCCAAAGCCACGGAGAGGGCGTAGGCCTGGAAGACGTAGCGGTGCGGGCCGTGGCCGGAGGGCGGGTCGGGCGGCAGCCAGCCCTGCTTGAGGAAGCTGTTGCGGCCGGTCTCCGCGCCCGTCGCGCCCTCCGTGAGGCGGCCCGCGGCGGGGTCGAGATCCGGGGCGATCAGGTGGACCAGCGGTTCCGGCGTCGGGCTGTCGGCGTCCTCCACCAGGAGGACGAGGCTCCGCGTGCCCTCCGGCAGGCCGGCCCACGCGAGCGGCGGCGCGCTGCCTGCCCCGTCCGCGGTGAAGCGCGCGGGGATCGCCTGCCCGTCCGCGAAGGCCGGGCTGGTCAGCGCGATGCCCTCCGGCACCGCCGCGAAGGTGGCGTGGTAGGCGGTCTTCTCCAACCCCGCGCGGAGCCCCGACAGGGCCTCGCCCACGGCGTGCGGCAGCTTCTCCAGCATGGATCCCTCCGGTGTCGGGGGACAACGAGGGCAGGGCGATGGGGTTCGGGCGGTGTTGGCGTCGCGGGTGCGGGCCGACGCGTGTGGGGTCTCGGGCAGCCCCCTCCGCGCCCGCGCTACGCCGGCTTCTCGGCCGCGACCATGTAGTTCACAGCCGTGTCCCGGCTCTGGCGCCAGCGGTCGTTGAGCGGGTTGTAGACCACCCCTTGCGTGTCCACCGGCGTGACGCCGCCCACCCGCAGCATCCGCTTCAATTCCTCGGGCGTGATGAACTTGTCCCAGTCGTGCGTCCCCTTCGGCAGCCAGCCCAGCACGTACTCGGCGCCCACGATGGCGAGCGCGAAGGAGCGCAGCGTCCGGTTGATCGTGGCGGCGAACAGCAGGCCCCCCGGCTTCAGCGCGGCGCAGGCCGCCCGCAGGAAGGCCTCCGGGTCGGGCACGTGCTCGATCACCTCCATGGCGAGCACCACGTCGAAGCGGGCGCCCTCGGCCGCCACCGCCTCGATCGTGTCGGCGCGGTAGTCGATCGCGAGCCCCCCGGCCTCGGCGTGGGCGCGGGCCGCCGCGAGGTTCTGCCCGGCCGGCTCCAGCCCGGTCACGTCGGCTCCGAGGCGCGCCAGCGGCTCCGACAGGATGCCGCCGCCGCAGCCGATATCGACGATGCTCAGTCCCTCCAGCGCGAAGGGCCGGTCGGTCTCGCGGCCGTGGTGCCGGCAGACCCGGTCGCGGATGTAGGCGAGGCGCACCGGATTGAAGCGGTGCAGCACCCGCATCGGCCCGGCCTCGTCCCACCACGTCGCGGCGAGCGCGTCGAAGCGCGCCACCTCGGCCGGGTCTACCCGACCCGGTTCCACCCGGCCCGCCGTTCCTTCCGTGCCTGCACCGGCCATGCTCGTCCGATCCGTTCCGTAACGCCCAACCTTGGACTGCCTCCGACCTGCCGGCCGGCTTGTTGACAGTCCCTCCCCCCGCTTGTACCCGCCCAAACCCGAGCCGGTACAGCCGCCGGGCCCCGTCCGCGGCACCGGGACGCTTATTCCAAGACACAACGCGGACGCGCCATGCCCCGTTTGGTGATGAAGTTCGGCGGCACGTCCGTCGCCAACGTGGACCGGATCCGCAACGTGGCCGCCCACGTGGCCCGCGAGGTCGCGGCCGGCTACGAGGTCGCGGTCGTGGTCTCGGCCATGTCGGGCAAGACGAACGAACTCGTCGCCTGGGTGAAGGACGCTGACCCGCTCTACGACGCTGCCGAGTACGACGCCGTGGTGGCCTCGGGCGAGCAGGTCACCTCCGGCCTCCTCGCGATCGCCTTGCGCAAGATGGGCATCCCGGCCCGCTCCTGGCAGGGCTGGCAGGTCCCGATCCTCACCTCCGACGCGCACGGCTCGGCCCGCATCGCGGAGATCGACGGCGCGCGGCTGGATGCCGGCTTCAAGCGCGGCGAGGTCGCGGTGATCGCGGGCTTCCAGGGCATGCATGCCGAGACCGGCCGGCTGACGACCCTCGGCCGCGGCGGCTCGGACACCAGCGCGGTGGCGGTCGCCGCCGCCATCGGCGCCGAGCGCTGCGACATCTACACGGACGTGGACGGCGTCTACACCACGGATCCCCGCGTCGTGCCGAAGGCCAAGCGCATGGAGCGCGTGACCTTCGAGGAGATGCTGGAGATGGCCTCGCTCGGTGCCAAGGTGCTGCAGGTCCGCTCCGTCGAGCTCGCCATGGTGCACCGGGTGCCGACCACCGTGCGCTCCTCCTTCGATCCGCCGGAGGCCGCGCGCCCCGGCACCCTCATCTGCGACGAGGACGACATCGTGGAACAGCAGATCATCACCGGGATCGCCTTCTCGCGCGACGAGGCGCAGATCACGCTGCGCCGCGTGAAGGACAGCCCCGGCGTCGCCGCGGCGATCTTCGGCCCGCTCGCCGACGCCAACATCAACGTCGACATGATCATCCAGACGGTCTCGGGCGACGCCTCGACCACCGACATGACCTTCACGGTCCCGGCCGCCGACTACGAGCGCGCCCGCACCGTGCTCGACCAGCAGGCCGAGACGATCGGCTTCGCCCAGATCGAGGGCGCCACCGACGTGGTGAAGGTCTCGGCCATCGGCGTCGGCATGCGCTCCCACGCGGGCGTGGCCGCCAAGGCGTTCCGTGCGCTCGCCGCCAAGGGCATCAACATCCGGGCGATCACCACCTCGGAGATCAAGTTCTCCGTCCTCATCGACGCGGCCTATACGGAGCTTGCCGTTCGCACGCTCCACTCGCTATACGGCCTCGATCAGGCCTGAACCTCCGGGGGGAAGGGCGCCTCACGCGGCCCGCGCCGTCCGGCGTCACGGTTGCAGGGCTGGTGAGAGCCGAACCGGCCCCCGACGCTGGATGACGAGACGATGCCCGCTGCGCCCGGAGGCCCGCGCCTGCTGCTGCGCCGCCTCCGCGAAGCGATGGCGGAGCCGGTCAGCGCACAGGCGCGCCTCGACCGCATCGTCGTCCTGATCGCCGCCAACGTGGTGGCCGAGGTCTGCTCGGTCTACGTGCTGCGCGACGACAACACCCTGGAACTCTTCGCCACCGAGGGCCTCAACCGCGAGGCCGTGCACCTCACCCGCATGCGGGCGGACGAGGGCCTCGTCGGCCTGATCGCCAAGACCGCCGAGCCGCTGGCGCTCTCCGACGCGCAGCAGCACCCGGCCTTCTCCTACCGCCCCGAGACGGGCGAGGAATCCTTCCACGCCTTCCTCGGCGTGCCGCTGCTGCGCGCGGGCAACACGCTCGGCGTGCTCACCGTCCAGAACAAGACCTACCGGGTCTACTCGGAAGAGGAGATCGAGGCGCTCCAGACCACCGCGATGGTGCTCTCGGAGATGATCGCCTCGGGCGAGTTGCAGGCGCTCGCCCCCGACGCCGGCACCGCCGCGCGCCGCGCGGTCAGCGTGCGGGGCACGGTGCTGGCCGAGGGGATCGGCCTCGGCCACGTGGTCCTGCACGAGCCGCGCATCGTCGTGAAGCGGCTGATCGCCGAGAACAGCGAGCGCGAGACCGCCCGCCTCGAGACGGCGATCGAGAACGTGCGCTCGGCCATCGACGACCTCGTCGAGCGCGGCGACAAGCTCGGCACCGCCGAGTCCCGCGAGGTGCTGGAGACCGTGCGCATGTTCGCGCACGACAAGGGCTGGCTGCGCCGGATGCGCGAGGCGGTCGGCTCCGGCCTGACGGCGGAAGCCGCGGTCGAGCGGGTGCAGTCCGACAACCGCGCCCGCATGATGCGCCAGAGCGACCCCTATCTCCGGGACCGCCTGCACGACCTCGACGACCTCACGAACCGCCTGCTGCGCGAGCTCGTCGGCCAGGAGGCGGTCGGCCTGGCCGGCTCCATCCCCGAGAACGCCATCCTGGTCGCCCGCTCGATGGGCCCGGCGGCGCTGCTCGACTACGAGCCCGCGCGCCTGCGCGGCCTCGTGCTGGAGGAGGGCGGGCCGACGAGCCACGTCGCGATCGTGGCGCGCGCGCTCGGCATCCCGGCGGTGAGCGAGGTGGAGAACGCCTCGGCGCTCTGCGATTCCGCCGACGCCATCATCGTGGACGCGGTGGCGGGCGAGGTCCATGTCCGGCCCGGCCCCGAGATCGAGGCGGCCTACGCCGAGATGGTGCGCCTGCGCGCCCGGCGGCAGGAGCAGTACCGGGCCCTGCGCGACGTGCCGGCCGTCACCCGCGACGGGGTGCGCATCGGCCTCAACCTCAACGCGGGGCTTCTCGTCGACCTCACCCATCTCAACGAGACGGGCGCGGAGGGCGTCGGCCTGTTCCGCACCGAATTGCAGTTCATGGTGGCGCAGCGCATGCCGTCGGCGGCCGAGCAGCAGGCGCTCTACCGGGCGGTCCTCACCGCCTCCGGCGACAGGCCGGTCACGATCCGCACGCTCGACATCGGGGGCGACAAGATCCTGCCCTACATGCCCAAGCTCGAGGAGGAGAACCCGGCGCTCGGCTGGCGGGCGATCCGCATCGGCCTCGACCGGCCGGCGCTGCTGCGCGTCCAGCTGCGCGCCCTCCTGAAGGCCTCTGACGGGCACCCGCTCAAGATCATGTTCCCGATGGTGGCGACCGTGGACGAGTTCGTCCGAGCCCGCGCCATCGTCGAGCGCGAGAAGGCGCATCTGCGCCGCCACGGCTACGCGCTGCCCGCCGACTGCAAGCTCGGCGCGATGATCGAGGTGCCCTCGCTGCTCTTCCAGATCGACGAGATCGCGCGGGAAGCGGACTTCCTCTCGGTCGGCTCGAACGACCTGATGCAGTTCCTGTTCGCGGTCGATCGCGAGAATCGGCGCGTGGCCCACCGCTTCGACCCGCTCTCGGTCGCGGCGATCCGGGCCTTCCGGCTGATCGCCGAGCGCGCCGAGGCCGCGGGCTGCCCGGTCACGGTCTGCGGCGAGATCGGCGGGCGCCCGCTCGACGCCATGGCGCTGATCGGGATGGGCTTCCGCAACTTCTCGATGTCGCCGGCCGCGATCGGCCCGGTGAAGGCGATGGTGCTCAGCCTCGACGCGGGCGCGGTCACCGAACTCATCGACAGCGAGATGGCCCGCGGGCACGACGGCGACAGCCTGCGTCCCGCGCTCGCGGCCTTCGCCAAGGCGCACGGCGTGCCCATCTAGGGGACAGACGCGCCGCGCGTCCGTTCTCGCCATTCCTTGAGTCACGAACATACCAGGGCGATGATCCCCTTTCCCCCCGAGCGCCTCGACGCGATCCTGACCCGTCACGACATCGTCACCGCGACGCTCGCGGCCGGCACCCTCGAGTCCGACGCCGTGGTGCAGCTCTCGCGCGAGCTCTCCGACCTCGACCCCGTGGTCGCGGCGATCCACGCCTACCGGGCGGCGGTGGCCAACCTCGCCGGCATCGAGGCGATGATCGACGAGCCCGGCCAGGATTCCGAGATGCGCGCGCTCGCCGCCGAGGAGAAGCCGGAGGCGGAAGCGGCTCTGGAGCGGGCGCACCGCGCGCTCCAGCTGATGCTGCTGCCCAAGGACGCCGCCGACGAGAAGAGCGCGATCCTCGAGGTCCGCGCCGGCACCGGCGGCGACGAGGCGGCGCTCTTCGCGGGCGACCTGTTCCGGATGTACGCCAAGTACGCCGAGTCGAAGGGCTGGCGCGTCGAGGTGATCTCGGAGAGCGAGGGCACGGTCGGGGGCTACCGCGAGGTCGTGGCCGAGGTGAAGGGCCGCGGCGTCTTCGCGCGGCTCAAGTTCGAGAGCGGCGCCCACCGGGTCCAGCGCGTGCCCGACACCGAGACGCAGGGGCGCATCCACACCTCGGCGGCGACCGTGGCGGTGCTGCCCGAGGCCGAGGAGGTCGACATCGCGATCAACGAGGCCGACCTGAAGATCGACACCATGCGGGCGCAGGGCGCGGGCGGCCAGCACGTCAACAAGACGGAATCGGCGATCCGCATCACCCACGTGCCCTCGGGGATCGTGGTGTTCGTGCAGGAGGAGCGCTCGCAGCACAAGAACCGGGCCCGCGCGATGGCGCTGCTGCGCGCCCGCCTCTACGAGGCCGAGCGCTCGGCCAAGGACTCGGCGCGCGCCGCCGACCGCAAGGCCCAGGTCGGCTCCGGCGACCGCTCGGAGCGGATCCGCACCTACAACTTCCCGCAGGGGCGCGTGACCGACCACCGCATCAACCTGACCCTCTACCGGCTGGAGGAGGTGCTGGCCGGCCCGGCTCTGGACGACCTCGTGGACGCGCTGGTGACGGAGCACCAGGCCGAGCTGCTCGCCGCCGAGGGGATGGCGTGAGCCGCGAAGCGGCTCCCCCTCCCTCCTCTGCGGGGGAGGGAGGGCTGGAGCCCAGTACGTCCCGCCGCGCCGCCCTGCGGCACCTCACTGAACACCTCGCCGCCGCGGGCATCGACAACCCGGCGGGCGAGGCGCGCTTCCTCGTCCTCGACCTGCTCGGCCTGGAGCCCTTCGACCTCGTCGGCGCGGGCGAGGTGCCGCTCGGCCCCGAGGGCGCGGCGCGCCTCGCGGACGCCCTCGGCCGCCGCTTGGCGGGCGAGCCGGTGGCGCGCATCCTCGGCGCCTGGGAGTTCTGGGGCCTGCCCTTCCGGCTCTCGCCCGAGACCCTGGTGCCGCGCCCCGACACCGAGACGGTGATCGACACCGCGCTGCGCCTCCGGCCCGACCGGAGCGCGCCCCTGCGCATCCTCGATCTCGGCACCGGCAGCGGCTGCATCCTGACGGCCCTGCTCCACGAATACCCCCGCGCCTTCGGGGTCGGGCTCGACCGGGATCCGGCCGCGCTCCGCACCGCCCGAAGCAACGCCGACCGCAACGGCGTCGGCGCCCGCGCAGCCTTCCTGGCGGGCGATTGGTGCGATCCGCTCGCCGGCCCCCCTTTCGATCTCGTGGTGTCGAACCCACCTTACATCGCGACGGGGGTGATCGCGGGCCTCGCCCGCGAGGTGCGGGACCACGATCCGCCGGCGGCGCTCGACGGCGGCGCCGACGGGCTCGCGGCCTACCGGCGCATCCTCGCGGCCCTTCCGGAACGCCTCGCCCGGGGCGGGGCGGCACTTTTGGAGATCGGCTTCGACCAGGCCGGGGATCTCGACGCGCTCGCCCGGGACTTCGTGCGGCGCGAGATCGTGCGGGACTTGGCCGGCCACGACCGCGTCATGATCCTGGCGCAGGAGATGCGGTGAATCCGGAGCCCGCCGAGCCGGCTCCTCAAGACTCACGAACCCCATGATCTGCAACGGGCTGGAAAAAATGCTTGTTGGCTTTCCCAATCCCCGTTAATGTCGGCTTGCAGATCGCGAACGTTTCGTTAAGACGAGCGGGTGTAAGGTCGGTGACGATCTCCTCCGCCGAATTGTTCGCCGATCTTCTGGCTACCGGACAAGCGCGTTCCCGTTTCAGCGCCGCGGTCCGGTGCCGTTCGAGCCTGACAATCGATCGGCGTCCCTGACGCCGACAGGAGCCCGAGGCATCGGGCAGGCGGCCGGGAGGCCGGCGGATGGCCGAGGTCATCCCGGCGCGGACCGCACGGGCGGGCCGCCGCAGGAGCCGGCCGCGATCGCCCGCGAGGCGCAGCCTCGAGCGGGGATCGGCCGACCGCACGCCCGACACCAGACGCCTTTCGCGTGAACGAGGGTCATCTGAGACCGATGAGACCAAACCAGAACCGACGGATGCGCGGCCGCAACAGGCCGAAGGGGCCGAACCCGCTGACCCGTTCCTACGAGTCCAACGGCCCCGACGTTAAGCTCCGCGGCACCGCCCAGCACATCGCCGACAAGTACGCCCAGCTCGCGCGCGACGCGCTGGCGGCGGGCGATCCCGTCGCGGCGGAGAACTACTTCCAGCACGGCGAGCACTATTTCCGCATCATCTCCGGTGCGCAGGAGCAGAACCGGCCGCAGGCCGGCCTCGGCTACGCCCGCCAGTCCTTCGAGGACGAGATGGAGGAGGGCGACGAGGAGGGCCAGGGCTCGGGGCCGAACGGCCAGGGCTACGGCGCCTACGGCGACGAGTACGGCGACCCCGGCCAGCAGCCCCAGCCCTACGAGTCCCGGCCCGACTACCAGCAGGACGGCCGCCAGAACCGCGGCGAGCGCCGCGAGCGCTTCCAGAACAACCGCAACGAGCGTCCGCGCTACGAGAACCAGGGCCGCCAGGACGGACGTCCGGACCGGCAGGACTACCAGCCGCGCCAGGATTACGGCCGCCAGGACAGCCGCCAGGACGGGCCCCGCGAGAGCCGCTACGAGAACGGCCGCGGCGAGTTCCAGCGCGGCGAGCGTCAGGAGCGTCAGGACAGGCCCGAGCGCCAGGATCGTCCCGAGCGCCAGGATCGCCCCGAGCGCCAGGAGCGCCCTGAGCGCCAGGAGCGCCCTGAGCGTGACCGTCAGGAGGCCCGGCCGGAGCGCGCCGAGCGCCAGGACCGGCCCGAGCGGACCGAGGCCCGCGCGGAGCAGACGCCGCGCGAGGGCACGCACCGCCGCGAGCGCCGCCGCGAGGAGCCGCGCGCCATCGAGGAGGCGCCCGCCGGCCTGCCCGCCTTCCTGATGACGCCGCCGCGCCCGGCCCCCGCGCCGGAGCCGCAGCCCGCCGAGGCCCCGCCGCCGCCGGCCGAGGCCGCCGCCGAGGAGGCACCCGCGCCGAAGACGCGCCGCCGCCGTCGCCCGCGCTTCGAGGGCACGGAGGGCGAGGCGCCCGCCGCGGCCACGGCCGACTCGACCGAGTGATTGTTTGGGATGGTGATGAGGCCGCTCCGGGAGACTGGGGCGGCCTTTTTCGTGGGCGCTGTCTAGAAAAGGGCAGCGATCCTCTCGCGCACGCCCTCCCCTCGGCCGTGGGGGCGGGCGGGCGTCGCGGGTATCCGCGGGCCTTGTGCGACTGCCAAGGCTACGACAGAGAGGACGCGCCCCCCGCGGCACCCCAATCCGGATAGGCCCGCACGCTGTGGATCAACCGCCGGTGGCGCGCCGCCTCGCCGAAGGGGGCGAGTTCCCAATCCCAGGCCAGCGGCGACGGGGGCAGCCTCACCCCGAACAGCAGGTCGAGGCGGCCGGTGACCCGGCCGGCGCGGTCCTCCTCGCGCTGCGCGGTGTCGGTGACGAGGCAGACACGGCCGGGCAGGCGCCCGAGCGCGGCGAGATGGTCCGCCACGATCCGCGCGCCGAGGCGCTCCGGCTCGGCCAAGCCGCGGGCCTCGTGGCGGTCCATCGGCACCACCGGCAGCTGCGTCAGGAGGTTGGCCGAGACCGTGAGGTCGGCGCCTCCGCAGAGCGCGCCCACCGGATCGTCCGCACCCGCGAGGTCCGCGGTGACGAGCCGGACGTTGGGGAAGCGCCGCGCGGCCAGCCGCGCGCCCAAGGGGTGGACCGCATCGACCAGAAGCACCCGCTCGAAGCCGGCGGCGAGTTGGCTGAGCGGCACGTCGGCGAGCGGGCCGGAGCCCAGCACCACCGCCGCGCGCCGCAGGGGCAGGTCCGCGCAGGCCGCCAGCACCGCTTCGCGCGAACGCGCGGCGTGGGGCGCCCAGGCCCGGCGGCAGCGCCGGGCGCGGCCCGAGAGCAGCACGCTCTCGCGCACGTAGCCGAGCCGGCGGTGACGCCAGGGCGCGGGCGTGGCGAGCCAGAGCGCGAGGTCGAGAAGCACGGAGCGCCCTGCCCTACTCCGCGTCCGCCTCCGCTGCCCGTCCGGCCGGCCCCCGATAGCCGGTCGCCAGCACGTAGAGCTCGCTCGAATCGGCCCGGCTCGCGGGCGGCTTGATGTGGCGCACCAGGGCGAAGTCGCGCTTCAGGTCGGTGAGCAGCGCGCCCTCGGTGCCGCCCTGCAGCACCTTGGCGAGGTAGGCACCGCCGGGAGCCAGGATCTCGCGGGCGAACTCGGCCGCCGTCTCGGCGAGGCCGATGATGCGCAGGTGGTCGGTCTTCTTGTGGCCGGTGGCGTTGGCCGCCATGTCGGACATCACGAGGTCGGCCGGGCCGCCGAGCAGTGCGGTCAGCCGCTCGGGCGCTTCCGGGTCGAGGAAGTCGAGGGTGATGAACTCGACGCCCGCCATCGGCTCGATCTCGAGGAGGTCGATGCCGACGACCCGGCCGGTCTCCCCGACCACGCGGGCGGCGACCTGCGACCAGCCGCCCGGCGCCGCGCCCAGGTCCACGACCCGCTGGCCGGGCTTGAGCAGGCGGAAGCGCTCGTCGATCTCCAGAAGCTTGTAGGCCGCCCGCGAGCGGTAGCCCTCCCGCTTGGCGCGCGCCACGTAGGGGTCGTTGAGCTGACGCTCCAGCCAGCGCTTCTGCGAGACGGTGCGCCCGCGCGCGGTCTTCACCCGCTGCTTCAGGTCGCCCCGCACGCCGCCCGTGGAGCCTGCTCCGCCGCGCCTGTCGCTCACCGCCAGCCCCCGCGGCGCCAGACGCCGTCCTCGCGCATCATGTTCATCAGCAAGCCCTCGCGCAGGCCGCGGTCGGCGATGCGCAGGCGGTCGGAGGGGAAGGCGCGCCGGATCGCCTCCAGGATGGCGCAGCCGGCGAGCACGAGGTCGGCCCGGTCGCGGCCGATGCAGGGGTTGTCGGCCCGCTGCTCCAGGCGGGTGTCGAGCAGGTCGTCGATGGCGCCCGCCACCTCGTCCTCGCTCATCCAAAGCCCGTCGACGCGGCGGCGCTCGTAGCGGACGAGGCGCAGGTGCATCGCGGCGATCGTCGTCACGGTGCCGGAGGTGCCGAGCAGGTGGAAGTGGCTCGCGGTGGCCGCCGCGGCGGCGCGGATCGCGAAGGGGGCGAGCAGCCCCACCACCTCCTCGACCATGCCCTCGAACATCAGCCGCGTCACCTCGGCGCCGCCGTGGCGCTCGGCCAGCGTGACGACGCCGACGGGCAGCGAGTCCCAGGCGCGGATGCGGAGCGTCGGGTCGGTCGAGGGGTTGGCCGCCGCGCCGTCGAGCCACGCGATCTCGGTCGAGCCGCCGCCGATGTCGAAGATCACCACCGACTCCGCCCGCGGATCGGCGAGCGCGGCGCAGCCCGTCACCGCGAGGTAGGCCTCGGTCTGGCGGTCCACGATCTCGAGGTCGAGCCCGACCTCGGCGCGCACCCGCTCGACGAAGGCGGCCCCGTTCACCGCGAGCCGGCAGGCCTCGGTGGCGATGATCTTGGCGCGGCGCACCCCCCGGGCCTGCATCTTGGACCGACAGATGCGCAGGGCCTCGACGGTGCGCTCGATCGCCGCTTCGCTGAGCCGGTCGGAGCTGCCCAGTCCCTCGCCGAGGCGGACGATGCGCGAGAAGGCGTCGATGACCCGGAACCCGCTGGAGGCGGGCTCGGCGATCAGCAGGCGGCAATTGTTGGTGCCCAGATCGAGCGCCGCGTAGGCGGGGTTGCGCCGGCCCTCGCGCCCGGCAGGTCTCTCACCTTGTCTCTCGTCCCGCCTCTCGCGGAAGCCCCCCGCGCCGTGGGCGGGGCGGGCCGGCGCGGCAGCGGCGCTCTCGTCCCTCATCGGCGCTGTTCGAACTCTCTCACACCGGCCCCGGCAGACCGCCCGGCCGTCATTCAGGATTGAAACTACAGGCTTGCCCGTGAACTGCAATCGCCAGATGGGACGCGGGCCGGAATGCCGTGGCGGACGGCCGGTCTCAGGCGACCGCCTTGGCCATCGCCGCCTGCCGGGGCGTCGGGCGCAGCAGGCTCTTCACTTGGCTGTAGGGGCGGGGGCGGTTGATCACCTCGTCGAGGCGCGACCACAGGGTCTTGGGCGAGAACGGCTTGGCGATGATCTCGTTCACGCCGAGCGAGATCGCCCGGTCCACCACGTTGCGGCGGGGCTGGGCCAGCATCAGGATGACGGGAATCGTCGGGCAGGGCGAGGTCGAGGGCGTGCGCGCCAGCCGGATGAACTCCTCGCCCGACAGGATGGCGAGGTCCCAGTCGATGATGCTGATGTCGGGCTTGCTCTCGGCGAGCACGCCGAGCGCCTCGGCCCCGTCGGGCGCCTCGAGCACGCGTTTGATCCCGACGCGCATCAGCATGTCGCGCACGATTCGGCGGATGTAGAGGCTCTCGTCCACGACGAGGGCCGAGATGTCCGGGAAGGTGGGCGTCGCGATCATCGCGGGGTCCGGTTGAGGGCTCGAGAACGAGCCCGGGCACCCTACCCCCGAAGGATTACGGAGTTTGCTAACGCCTTCGAGAAACACGGGGCCATCCACCCCGGCCGCTTTCCAGTGCAGACGAAAATTTAAACTTGCCGTGCCCCGGCCGCCACAAGGACCTTGCAGTCAAGGCCCGATTGCGTCAGGACTGAGGCGTTGGTCTTGGTTACCGCGACCGAGAGTGATGGTAGTGCGGGGCGTGGGCTATCGGGCCGGCACGCACGCGGTATGCTGGACGTGCGGCGGGACGGTTTTTGCGAGCTTTCTATGGGACGTGGTCGTGATTTTCGGGGGCCGCAGAAGCGCGGCTTCGATGAGGGTTCCGAGCCGAGCTGGCCGGATCAGGCACCGCCGAGCGGCGGGTACGGCGGTGGCGGCTACGGCGGCGACCGCTTCGGCGGCGGCGGCGGTGGTGGTTACGGCGGCGGTGGTCGCTTCGGTGGCGGCGCGCCGCGCGGCGCCGCCCCGGCCCAGGCTCCCTCGGGCCCGGAGCGGGACGCCACGGTGAAGTGGTTCAACAAGGAGAAGGGCTTCGGCTTCGTCGAGCTGGGCGACGGCTCGGGCGACGCCTTCCTCCACATCCGCGCGGTCGAGGCCGCCGGCCACGACGATCTGCAGCCGGGCACCAAGCTCACCGTGCAGACCGCGCAGGGCCAGAAGGGTCCGCAGGTCACGAACGTCACCAGCGTCGACACCTCGACGGCGGAGGCTCCGGCCCCGCGCCGCGAGATGCGCCCGCGCACCGGCGGCTTCGGCGACCGGGGCGGCTACGGCGATCGCGGCGGCTACGGCGGCGGTGATCGCTTCGGCGGCGGCGACCGCTTCGGCGGTGGCGGCGGCGGCGGGCGCTTCGCCTCCGGCCCGTCGACCGAGATGACCGGCACCGTGAAGTGGTACGACCCGGCCAAGGGCTTCGGCTTCGTCTCCGTCAACGACGGCGGCAAGGACGTGTTCGTGCACCGCTCCGCCCTGTCGCGCGCCGGGCTCGACTCGCTGGCCGAGGGCCAGCAGGTCACCCTCGGCGTGGTCGAGGGCCAGAAGGGCCGCGAGGCCCAGAGCATCACGGTCGATTGATCTCGATCGACCGAGGGAGTCGCGGCGGCCTCGCTTCCGCCGCGATCCCGACGTGACATCACACGGCGGTCCGGACATCCGGGCCGCCGTTTTTCTTATCGCGTCCCGACCGCGAGAGAGCCCTGCATGCGCCGCGCCCTCCTCTGCCTCGCCCTGCTGCTCCCCGGCGCCCCGGCGGGGGCGGAGGACTTCACCGGGTTCTACGCCGGGGTGAGCGCGGGCTACGCCTTCGGACGGGACGGCGGGCACGGGCCAGCCTTCGGGCCGGGCGCGCCGGGGGCGGGTGCACCCGGCAACGACCTGCCGCCGAGCGCGGCCGGTGCGGCGCGGCAGATGCAGGGCGCGCCCCGCTCGGTGAGCGACGCCCCGCGCCTGCCGCGCTGACGCGATCATCCTGGCCGGACAGCCGGTTTGCTCTCTCCCCGCAGAGGGAGAGGGAGGCGCGTCACGCCGACCATCCGAATGTCAGATCCAGCAGAGATGGGCGTCTCATCGGCAGCCCATCCACGTGCGAAGCCTCACGCCCGCCGCATTACCGGTACACAATCATTAACCGTGCCCGCCCGATCGTGCGCCGGCATCGCGCCGTGCGTCGCGGCGATCCCTGCCTGGGCCGTTCATGCCGCCGCCCCTCCGTCGCCTCCTGCCGGTTCTCCTCTTGGCCAGCTTGTCGGCCAGCCTCGCGGTGGCACCGGCGGCGCGCGCGCAGAATGCCAAGGCCGAGGCGCCGATCCCGGCCGCCACCGTGGCGCTGATGCAGGCCAGGGGCACCGACCCGGCGAGCCCGGTCCTGTTCCGGGCCTACAAGAAGGAATCCGAGATCGAGGTCTGGAAGCGGGGGCCGGGCGGCCGCTTCGTCCACATCAAGACCTTTCCGATCTGCCGCTGGTCCGGCCAGCTCGGGCCGAAGCGCCAGACCGGCGACCGGCAGACGCCGGAAGGGTTCTACAGCGTCCCGAAGCGCCAGATGAACCCGAACTCGCGCTACTACCTCTCCTTCGACGTCGGCTACCCCAACGCCTACGACCGGGCGCACGGCGGCACCGGCTCGGCCGTGATGGTGCACGGCGTCTGCTCGTCGATGGGCTGCTTCGCGATGACCGACCGCTCGGTCGGCGAGATCTACGCGATCGCCCGCGACGCCCTCAAAGGGGGCCAGGCCGCCTTCCAGTTCCAGGCCTACCCGTTCCGGATGAGCGCCGAGAACATGGCGCGGCACCGGGCCGACCCGAATTACGCCTTCTGGCAGCAGCTCAAGGAGGGCGCGGACCGGTTCGAGGCCACGGGCGAGGAACTGCAGGTCGGCGTCGAGGCCGGCCGCTACGTCTTCACCCCCTCGCGGGATCCCGCCAAGGAGGCCGCCGTGGCGACGCGCCGCGCGGCGGAGGCCGCCCGCATCGCGGCGCTCGTCCACGACGGGGCGCCGGCGGTGCGCACCACCTACTCGGACGGCGGCCAGCACGCCTTCTGGGCCTCGCTGATCAGCCGGGGCACACCGGTCGGCGAGATTAGTCGGCCCGAGGCCCTGGCCTATGCGGGCCAGGAGGTGGTGGTGATCCCGGGGTTCCGCCGCCCGGCCCCGCTGCCGGAAGCGGTCTGGGCCGCCTGGATCGCGCCGGGCGCGCCGATGGGGGACGTGCGCGCGCGCAACCATGTCGTCGCCTACGCCCGCATGCCCGACCGCTTCGCCAGCCCGGACCGCTACGCCGACGCCCTGCCGCGCCTCGTCGCGGCCTCGCTGTCCGGGACGATCCCGCCCGGCGCCGAGACGGGCGGGGGGCCGGCGCCCGGGATCCTCGCCGCCCTCGAAGACCGCTGAGGCGACGTGCAACGGCCAGGATCACGCCGGCCGGCATGTGCGTGCGCGCACATTGCGCGCCGCGGAATACCCCCACCTTTCCCTCAACCACAGAGCGACAGATCCCGAGCGCCCTCGTCTCGGCCGGCCCAAGCGCATTGACGCCGGACCGGCGAATGCGGCCTGATCACGGAGACGACCGGGACCGATGCCTGAACCACGACCCGTTATGATCATGTCGAACAGTCCTTGCCAGGACGGCGGCCTCACCCTGCGCTTCTGGGGTGTGCGCGGCTCAACGCCCGTCTGCGGTTCCGATTACGCCGAGTTCGGCGGCAGCACCCCCTGCCTGGAGGTGCGCTGCGGCGAGCGCCTGTTCCTGATCGACGCGGGCTCCGGCCTGTTCAATTGCGGCCAGCACCACCGGGCCGACCTCCCCAAGGAGATCGACCTGCTGTTCAGCCATCTCCACTTCGACCACACCGGCGGCCTGCCCTTCTTCAAGCCGGCGGTGTTCGACGGGGAGCGGGTGATCAACACGTGGTGCGGCAACCTCGACGGTGCCTCGGCGGAGGCGAGCCTCGGGCGCCTCTACGCGCCGCCGCTCTTTCCCGTCACCCTCGACATCCTGCCCTGCCAGATGAAGCACCACGGCTTCCGGGCGGGCGAGACGCTGACCTTCCCGGACGGGATGGAGGTCGACACCCTGCTCCTCAACCACCCGCAGGGCTCGGTCGGCTACCGGTTCGACCACGGCGGCAAGCGCCTCTGCGTGATCAGCGACATCGAGCACAGCGACCCCTGGCCGAGCCCGGAGCTGCGGGCCTTCGTGGAGGGCGCCGACCTTCTCGTCTACGACGGCATGTTCACCGATTGCGAGTACCCGACCTGCCGCGGCTGGGGCCACTCGACCTGGCAGAAGGGCGTGGAGCTGGCGCGTGCCGCGAACGTGAAGGCGCTGGGGATCATCCATCTCCACCCCGCCCACACGGACGCGATGCTGCGCCGGGTCGAGGCCGAGATGCAGGCCGAGATGCCGACCGCCTTCATCGCCCGCGAGCGTGCGCTGGTGGATGTCGGCACGATCGGCACCCCGCGCCCGCGGGTGGTGGCGCGCAGCGCCTGAACCAGCAGGCTCTCCCTCCCCCTCCGCGAGGGAGGGAGATCACGCGCTACGCCCTCTCCTCCCGCCCGATCCGGCTGTGCCGACGGCTCCAGCCGAAATAGATCGCCATGCCGATGGCGAGCCAGATCACGAGACGCAGCCAGGTCTCGCCGTCGAGCGACACCATCATGGCGAGGCAGGTGAGGATGCCCAGGATCGGCACCAGCGGCACCAGCGGCGCGCGGTAGGCGCGCGGGGCATCGGGCTGGGTCCGGCGCAGGATCATCACGCCGATGCAGACCAGCACGAAGGCGAGCAGCGTGCCGATGCTGGTCATGTGGCCGAGCTGGGTGATCGGCAGGAAGCCGCCGAGCGCGCCGGTGAACACCATGAAGAACAGGTTCGAGCGGTAGGGCGTCTTCCAGCGCGGATGCACCCGCGAGAACAGGCCCGGCAGCAGCCGGTCCTGCGACATGGTGTAGAACACCCGGCTCTGGCCGAGCAGCAGCACCAGGATCACGGTGGAGAAGCCCGCGATCACGCCGAGCGTGACGAGCGATTTCAGCCAGGGGAACGGCGTCTGGCCGATGGCGGTGTTCACCGGGGCGCCGTCGCCCCGCATGGCGTCGTAGTGCACGAGGCCGGTGAGAACGCCCGCGAACAGGATGTAGATGACCGTGCAGATGGCGAGCGAGCCGAGGATGCCGATCATCATGTTGCGCTGGGGGTTCTTGGCCTCCTGCGCCGCGGTCGAGACCGCGTCGAAGCCGATATAGGCGAAGAAGACCACGCCGGCCGCCCGCATGATGCCGCTCCAGCCGTACTCGCCGAAGGTGCCGGTGTTCTCGGGGATGAAGGGCACGTAGTTCTGGGCCTTCACGTAGAAGGCGCCGAGCCCGATCACCACGGCCACCACCGCGAGCTTGACCGCCACCACGACCGCGTTGACGCGGGCCGATTCGCGGATGCCGATCATCAGGAGCCAGGAGGCCGCCACGATGATCACGATCGCCGGCAGGTTCACGAGGCCGGTGCCGGTGGTGCCGTCGGCGAGCGTGTAGGTCTCGAAGGGTGAGTGCACCAGTTTTGCCGGCAAATCGATGCCGAACTGGTGCAGGAAGCGCACGACGTACTGCGACCAGCTCACCGAGACGGTGGCCGCCCCGACCGCGTATTCGAGCACGAGGTCCCAGCCGATGATCCAGGCCACGAACTCGCCCATGGTGGCGTAGGCGTAGGTGTAGGCCGAGCCCGCCACCGGGATCATGCCGGCGAGCTCCGAGTAGCACATGCCGGCAAAGCAGCAGCCGATCGCCGCGATGGCGAAGGAGATGACGACGGCGGGACCGGCGTGCTCGGCCGCGGCGATGCCGGTGAGCGAGAACAGGCCGGCGCCGATCACCGCGCCGATGCCGAGCCCGATCAGGCTCCACGGGCCCAGCGTGCGCTGGAGCGTATGCTCGCCGGTCTCGGCATCGGCGTTCAGCCGCTCCAGGGACTTGGTCCGTGTCAGATCGCCCAAAGCGCCCGCCGCCATCCGCCCCCCCATCGCTCGACTGTCACAGACTTGCCAAGCTAGCGGAATGCGGGAGCCCTGCCAGTGGGTTGCGGGCGGCCTTAGACCGGCCAGCCGGCTTGCCCGTAGGCGCCGTCCCAGAACATCCATTCGAGGCGCGTCGCGTGGGTGAAGGCCCGGTGCATGCGCTCTATCAGGATGGAAGAGGCGTCGGCGGCCGCCGCGTCGGTCGCGGCGATCACCCGATCGACGGCCAGCGAGAAGTCCTCGCCCGCGTAGGTGTCGATCCAGGCCCGGTACGGGTTGTCGGCAGCTGCCCGGGCGTGGATGTCGCGCCCGACCTCCCGGTAGATCCAGAAACAGGGGAGGAGCGCTGCGAGCACCACCGGGTAGGGCTCGGCATGGGCCACGGCCAGAAGGTGGCTCACGTAGTGGTCGCAAGCCGGACTCGGCGGCGTCGCCCGGAAGGTCTCGGGGCCGATGCCCTCCTGCCGGAAGAAGCCCTCGTGCAGGCTGCGCTCGACCACCACGGCCTCCTCGGCGGCGCGGGCGAAGAGCACGAAGGCGTCCGGGTCCGGTGCCTTGGCGGCGGCGAGCGCCAGCGCCCGGCCGAAGCCGAGGAGGTAGTGCGCGTCCTGCAGGATGTAGTGGCGGAAGCGCGCCCGGCTCAGAGAGCCTGCGGCGAGTTCCGCGTTGAACGGCATGGTGCGGATGGTCTCATAGAGGGCGGCGTTGCGCGCCCAGGCTTCTTGCGAGAACGATGTGCGACCGGTCAAAGCGATTCCCTTGACGTCCCACGGGACTGACCCGCGCCGCCTTATGTGCGCAGCCCCGACCGGCGGCGACAAGCCCGCTCCCACGCTGTAGAACAGTGACAATCACGGCTTCCGTCGCGCGAGGAGCGAGGTTCGAGCATGGCGACACAGAGCGGCCAGGTGACTGTCACACTGACGCACGAGCTCGAGCAGTATGTCCGCGACAAGGTGCGCGAGGGCGCGTTTGCCACGCCGAGCGAGTACATCCGCGACCTCGTGCGCGAGCGCTACCTCGCCGAGCGCGATCAGGGCGCGAGGCTGCGCGCCCTCGACGCAGCGCTCGCGCAGGGCATCGCCGACGCGGAGGCGGGACAGGTCGTGCCGGTGGAAGAAGCCTTCGCCCGGATCCGCGCGCGGCTGAACATGGCGGACGAGGGGCAGCCCGTGTGAGGGTTGTTCTCACCGAGAGGGCGATCGCCGATCTCGTCCGCATCGGCACCTACATCCAGCAGGACAACCCGGGCCGAGCCGTGACCTTCGTTGCGGAGCTTGAGCATCGCTGCGCGACACTGGCCGACATGCCCTACGGCTACCCACTTCTCCCGGATCGGGAGGCGAGCGGCATCCGACGCCGGGTGCACCGGGATTACCTGATCTTCTACCGCGTCGAACCGGAAGCCGGGCTGATCACGGTGCTGCACGTCCTCAACGGGGCACAGGATTACGAACCGATCCTGTTCCGCCAGTAAGTCCCAAACAATCAGCCCTGGCGCTGGGCGTGGGTGACGGCGACGTGGATGAGTTCGGCGAGCGTGCGCACGCCGAGCTTCTGGCGCATCTGCGAGCAGGCGTTGGTGACGGTCTTGTAGCTGACGGAGAGGTCGGCCGCGATCGCGCCGTAGGACTTGCCCTGGGCGAGACGGGCCAGGATCTGCTGCTCGCGCGGGGTAAGCTGGCTCTCGGGGGTGCGGCGCGCGTCGGTGCGCAGCATCGCCACCTCGGTGGCGAGCCGCCGGTCGAGATAGACCTCGCCCGCCCGCACCCGCTCGAAGGCGTCGAACAGCTCGGCCGAGGCGTGGTCCTTCAGCACGTAGCCCAGCGCGCCGGCCTCCAGAGCGCGGGCGACGATCACCGGATCGTTGTGCATGCTGAAGACGAGGATGCGCGTGCCCGGCTCGACCGCGCGCATGCGCCGGATCAGCCCGAGGCCAGCGAGGCCGCTGCCCTGGAAGGTGAGGTCGCAGATCACGATCGGCGGGCGCAGGCGGTGGAAGATGCGGTAGCCGCCCACCACCGTGGTCGCCTCGGCGACCGTCTCGATGCCGGCATCCTCCAGCACCCGGCGGCAGCCCTGCAGCACGATGGGGTGATCGTCGATCACGAGGACCGGCAACCGCGTGCCGGCGATTCCCGCCTTCGTGGCGATGGCGTTCATGGCGCTTCCACCCTGCTGGCATCCTCGCCCCGGTCGGCCGGGACCGGGATGCTGATCCGGACAACAGCCCCGCGGACCCCGTTGTCAAGCGCAAAGCTTCCGTCCAGCGCGCCCACGCGCTCGCGCATCCCCGAGAGGCCGAGCCCGGTGCCGTGGTCGGCGCTCACCCCCCGGCCGTCGTCCCGCACGCTGACCACGAGGTGCCCGTCCCGCTCGTCCGCCTCGGCGACGATCTCGGTCGCGGCGCCGTGCCGCACGGCGTTGGTCATGCTCTCCTGGATGCAGCGGAACAGGGTGAGATCGACGAGGTCGCCATAGCCCGGCCCCAGCCCCGCGAAGCGCCCGGTGAAGCGGGTGCCCGGATGGCGCCGGCTGAAGTCGCGCACGAGGAGGTCGAGGCAGGCGGGCAGCGGAACCTGGCCCAGCGCGTGCGGGCGCAGGCGGTTGAGCAGGTCGCGGTTGCGGCTCTGCACCTGCCCGACGATGCCGGCGATCTCGGCGGCGCGCGCCGCGAGCTTGTCGCGGGCAGGCTCGGCCTCGCCCGCGGCGATGCGGGCGATCGAGGCGGCGGTGGCCTCAAGTGCGAACAGGCAGGGGCCGAACTCGTCGTGGAGTTCGAGCGCGATGCGGCGGCCCTCGTCGTCCTGGGCGGTCAGGAGTTGGCGGTTGAGGCGGCCGTTGGCGGCGCGCGCCTCGCCGAGCGCCTCCGCCACCTGGTTGAAGCGGGCCGCGATCGCGGCGAGCTCGCGCGTTTCCGGCAGGGCGAGCCGGGCGGTGTAGTCGTGCCGCTCCAGCTGGGTCAGCCCCCGGGCGAGGCTCCCCAGGGGCGCGAGCACGCGGCCCGCCGCGAGGTAGAGCGCCACCAGCATCGCCGCGTTGATGCAGAAGGTGGTGATCGACAGCGCCCGGGCGTAGCTCCAGATCTCGTCGATCTCGTCCAGCGGCTGGGTGGTGATGCGGGCCGCTCCGATCTGGCGCCCGCCCGCCACGATCGGCAGGGTGTGCTGCTTGATCGGCGGGGCGATCAGGTCGGCGAACCAGGCGGGCGCCGCCTTCTCGGCGCGTGGCCGGCCCAGGGGCTCGCCCACCGGATCGCCGTCGCTGTCGACCACGCTGACCCGGACGTGGCGGAGCGCCTGGGAGCGCAGGTCGAGGGTCTGCAGCAGGGTGTCGGGCGAGGCCGTGTCGGCGAGCCGGATCGTGTCGGCCACCAGCGACTCCACGGTGGCGAGCGAGGCCCGGGTCTCGACCTTCACGGCCGAGCGCGCGTTGAGGACGATGACCGCGCAGGAGACCAGCGCCGCCAGCACGTCGATGGCGAGCACCACCGCGATCAGGCGACGCCGTGTCGACCAGCCGGCCCAGGGCAGCGCGCGCCGCGCGGCGGCCGGCGCGCGCTCGGGAGCGGCTGGCGCGTCGGGTCGGGTGGGAACGGTCGGGGCGCGGGCGGTCACCCGGCGAGCCTTGATCCAGGCACGTGGGATTGTCCATCCGGTGGTCCTACGAGCGGCGGTTGAAGGCGCGGGGGCCGCATCGTAGCGATCCGCGCATGACGCCCGCGATCGTGCCCCCCGCGCCGCGCGATCCGGTCCACGACCTGATCCGCAACCTGCTCGCCGAGCCCGAGGCCGGCTGGAGCCTCGGCACCTTCGGAGCCGCCGCCGCGTTCCGGCGCGGCCCCGACGAGCCCGTCCGGCCGCTCGCGGGCGGAAGGCTCGGCCTGCGCACGGCGCGCGGCGGCATCGCGCTCGGCACCCGCCCGGATCTCGTGGCCGTCGCCTACGAGACGGCCGTGCCCGGTGGCTGGAGCCACGCCGTGGCGCTCTGCCTGCCCGAGGCCGCCCTGCCCCGCCCGCGCCGGGGCGCCGTCACCGCGCTCGGGCCCGACCACGAGGCGCTCGACCCGGGCGCGCGGGCGGATACGCTGTTCGACCTCGGCCTCGGCCTCGGACCCGTCGCGATCCTGGCCCGCGCCGGGGACGCGGAGGGGCTCGCGCGCCTCCAGGCCCGCGCCGGGGCGCCGCTGCCCGACCCGGAGGGCTTCGTGGCGGCGGCGGATCGTCCCGACCTCGTCTTCGCCGGGCCGCTCGGGCGCGTCGAGGTGCTGCGCAGGGGGGCGGTCCCGGACGGCGCCCCGGGGCCGCGGGCCCACATGGTCCCCCGCATCCTGCGGCTCGGGCGCCGGCACGTCGCGACGGCGCCGATCCCGCCCGGCCTCGTGCCCTGCGCCCATGTCGAGCCGCCGCACCCGCAGCGCGACGGGTCCGGCCTGCCCGGCCCGTTCCGCCCCGGCCCCCACGCGGCCTTCCAGGCGCTCCTCGCGCGCTGGGGCGATCCCGCCCTCGTCGCGCTGAAGCGGCACCGTCTCGGGCTCGGGCCGAATCCCGGCCTCGCGCCGGACCGCCGGACCCGCGCCGTCGCGCGGGTGGTGGCGGCCCAGATCGCCGCGGGCGCGTATCCGGACCCGCAGGGATCGCGCCGCGAAGTCACCGATTCTTAATCGCGCCGACCGTACACAGGGTTACCTGTTCCTGAACGGAATCCGTGCCCGGCGCGGCGGCCGACATCTTTGCGCCGTATTGTCGGGCCTGAGTCATCGTCCGAGATCCGCCTTCGGGAATACCTGGGGCGGGCGGCCGGGTTCGGGGGAGCGGCCGTTCGGATCCGCGTCGCGTCCAGAGACCCCGTCCATGAACGAACTCGCGCTCGACCCCACTGAGACCCGCCAGCCCCGCACGGCCGCGCAGAGCGTGCCGCCCGGCCGCCCCCTCCGGCGCATCGCGCTGGCCTCCGCCCTCGGGGTCGCCGGCCTCGGCGCCTTCGCGGCAGCCTCCGCCCTCATGTCGGACCTGACCGGATCGCGCGGCGCCCCGGTGCGGAGCCTGCCCGTGCAGCAGAGCGCCGTCGACTGGCCGGACCTGACGAAGGACGGCCTGCCCGCGCTCGCCACCGGCAGCCTGCCCGGCGCGGACGCGCCGCGGCGGATCGCACTGCCGCCCGCCGAGGCGGCGCCCGCCCAGAACCCGGCGGGACCGGTGGCCGGTCCGGCGCCCTCCGTCGCGCCCAAGCCCCCGGCCGCCGTCGAGCCGCCCGTCGCGCTCTCGCCCGACCTGCCGGCGCCGCGGACCGCGGCCATCGTCCCCCCCGCGCCCGTCCCTGCGGCGCAGATGCCGCCGGCGCCCAAATCCGAGGGCGCCCAATCGGCCGTTGGCAAGCCCGCGCTCACGAAGGCCGCAAGCGCCAAGCCCGCGCCGACGATCGAGAACGCGCCGGTGATCGCCCCCGCCCGTCAGGCCGGCGTCCTGCCGCCGCCGAGCCGCACCGCGCCGACGGTCGCCGCGCGCCCCGCCGAGACCGTGCGCGCCCGTACCGCCAGCACCAGCTTCGCGGCCCTGCCGCCCGCCCCCGAGAAGGCCGCGGCCGAGAAGCCCGGCGCGCGCCCGGCCCCTGCAGAGAGCCGCAAGGAGCCGGCAAAGCCCGCTGACGCCAAGGGGGAGACGTCCGAACACGCCAAGAGAAAGCCCGAGAAGGTTGTCGCCGCGCGCAAGCCCGCGCCTGCAGCCATCGCTTCGGCCGAGGCGGGGACCCAGCCGACAGCCTCTGCCGAGGCCGAGGAGACGGAGGTGTTCGGCATCAAGGTGCCGACGCTCGCCGCCACGGGCCGCAAGATCGGCGCGAGCGTCGAGGCGCTGGGCAACGCGGTGAAGGGCCTGCCGGACAAGTTCTGATCGCGCCGCCGACAGGCACGCGGCCTCACGCCGGCCGGCACAGGGCCCGCAACTGCGCGCGCAAGGGCGCTTCGTCGCGGAAGCGCAGCCGCACGGACAGCACGCGGGCCGCGAAGGCCGCCGGCAGGCGCACCGCATCCTTCTCAGTGGTGACGAGGTCCGCGCCGAGACGCGCCGCCTCGGCGGCCAGCGCCGCAAGGTCGCCCGCCGCGTAGGGATGGTGGTCGGGAAAGGCCCGGGTGGCGGCGACGTCCGCCCCGCTCTCCCGCACCGTCGCGAAGAATTTCTGCGGGCGGCCGATCCCCGCGAAGGCCAGAACGCGCCGGCCGGCGAGCGCGCCGGGCTCCGCGGCGAGCCGGGCGCGGTGCACGGGCAGGCCATGCCGCAGGGCGGCCTCCGCCACGGCCTCGCCCGGCCCGTCGCCGACCAGGATCAGCCCGGCAACATGCGCCCACTGGTCGGCCAGCGGGGCCCTGAGCGGCCCCGCCGGAAAGGGCAGACCGTTGCCGATGCCCGCGCCCGCATCGACCACCGCGAGGGCGAGGTCTTTGGTGAGCGAGGGGTTCTGCAGCCCGTCATCCATCACGATCACGTCCGCGCCCCCCGCCGCGCACAGGGCGGCGCCGGCCACCCGGTCGCGCGCGACGACGGCCGGGGCGCAGCGTGCGAGAAGGAGCGGCTCGTCGCCGACATCCGCGGCCCCGTGGCGCGCGGGATCGACCGCGACGGGGCCGGGCAGGCGCCCGCCATAGCCGCGGCTCAGGAAGGCCGGTCGGGCGCCGAGGTCGCGCAGGATGTCGGCGAGCGCCAGCGCCGCCGGGGTCTTGCCGGCACCGCCCAGGGTGAAGTTGCCGAGGCAGAGGACCGGGCAGGGCCCGCGCGCGCCGGGCCGCGCCATCCGGGCGGCGGTGAGCCGGCCGTAGAGGGCGCCCAGCGGCCGCAGCGCCAGGGCGGCCGGGTGGTGCGGGTGGGCGTCCCAGAAGGCGGGCGGGCGCATCAGGCCTGGAGGGCGGCGAGCTTCTGGTGCGCGACGAAGGGCTCCAGCACCGCGAGCGTGCGCGTCACCGCCCCCTCGAAGGGCCGCAGCGCCCGCTGCCCGGCCTCGGCCACCGCCGCGGCGCGCTGCGGCTCGGCGAGCAGGGCGCCGACCCGCGCGGCAAGTTCGTCCGCGTCCGCCACGGCGAGCGCGCCCCCCGCCGCGTCGAGGGCGCCGTAGATCTCGGCGAAGTTCTGGGTGTGCGGCCCGTGCAGCACCGCCGCGTCGAGGCGAACCGGCTCGATCGGGTTCTGGCCGCCGCGCTCCACCAGCGAGCCGCCCAGGAAGGCGACCGGGCTCAGGCGGTAGAACAGGCCGAGCTCGCCCACCGTGTCGGCGACGTAGCAGGAGACCCCAGGATGGGGGCGCCCCCCGGTCGCGCGGCGCGCGCTGCGCAGGCCCGCCGCGGCCGCGACTTCGGCCACCGCCTGCCCCCGGCCCGGATGGCGCGGGGCCACGATGGTGAGGAGGTCGGGGAAGCGGGCGGCCAGGCGCGCGTGCGACGCGGCGACGGTGGCGTCCTCGCCCGCATGGGTGCTCGCCGCGATCCAGACCGGGCGCTCCCCGATCATCTCGCCGAGATAGGCGAGCTGCTGCCGGTCGGCCGGCGGCACCGCGGCGTCGAACTTCAGGTTCCCCGCCACATTCACCCGCGGCGCGCCGAGCCGCACGAAGCGCTCCGCGTCGTCGCGCGTCTGCGCGAGGCAGACGGCGATGCGGGAGAGGAGCGCGCGCGCGGTGCGCGGCGAGCGCTCCCAGCCGCGGAACGAGCGCTCCGACATCCGCCCGTTGACGAGGATCAGCGGGATGCCCCGCTCGTGCAGGCCGACGATGACGTTGGGCCAGATCTCGGATTCGGCCACCAGCGCGAGGTCCGGCTGCCAGTGTTCGAGGAAGCGCCCGACCCAGCGCGGGGCGTCGAGGGGCATGTACTGGTGCACGGCGCCGGGCGGCAGGCGGGTGCCGATCAGCTCGGCGGCCGTGCGGGTGCCGGTGGTGACGAGGACCGAGAAGCCGCGGGCGATCATGCCCTCGACGAGGCCGACGAGCGAGAGCGCCTCGCCGACGCTCGCCCCGTGCATCCAGGCGAGCGGGCCGACGGGCCGCGCCCGGCCGGCCAAGCCGCGGCGCTCGGGGAGCCGCCTCGGATCCTCCTTGCCGCGGTGCGCCCGCCACGCGAGCAGGCCCGCCACGGCGGGCTCGCCGAGCCGCAGGCCGACCCGGTAGGCCCGCAGCGGCAGGGTGAGGGGCGGCGCCCTCACGCGAGGCTCCCGGCCGAACGTCCCGCCGTCCCGTCGGCCGGCACGCCGAGCCAGTTCGCGCCCACCCGGTCCGGTCGCCCGACGAGGGCGTAGGCCCGGTCGTGCACCCGGTTCATCTCGGCCTCGAGCCGCTGGCGCAGCCGCTCGAACGCCTCCGCCTCGACCTCGCGCGGCACGTGGATCGCCTCGCCGAACACCACGGCCCCCCGGCCGAAGGGCAGGCCGAGGCAGGCCCGGTCCCAGGAGTTGAAGCGGATATGGCGGCTCGTCACCACGGCGACCGGTACGATCGGCCGGCCGGAGAAGCGGGCGAGCGTGAGGATGCCGGCATCCGCCCGGCGCGAGACCTTCGGCACGTCGGCGCTGAAGGCGACGGTCTCGCCGGCTTTCAGCGCCTTCAGCATGGCGCGCAGGCCCTCGGCCCCGCCCTTGGCGCGCGCGTCGCGCACCACCCGGCCGCGGGCCCCCGAGGCGCGGATCACCCGCACGCCCATCCGGGTCAGCGCGATCGTGTTGATGTTGCCGTCGGGGTTGCGCGAGATGATCGTGGCGATGCGGTCCTGCGGCCGCCGGGCGAACGGCACCATGATGTGCTGGCCGTGCCACATGCCGGCGATGAAGGGGCTGTGCCGGTCGATCCAGGCATCGCCCCCCGCGGACTCGACCGTGAACCGGTTGGTGCGCCGCACGAGGCCCAGATAGGCGGCGGCGAGCGCGCCCAGCCCTTCCTGGACGGCCGGTAGCCGGCTGATGCGTTTGAGGAGGCTCATCTTCGCTTCCGGAAACCCGCCGCGCGGGCGCGGACGGATGGCTAGGGGGCGAGGCCGGGACGGCGAGCCGGGCTTTCACCGGAGCTTTGCGCCGGAACTGAGGAGGCGGGCACCGGGGGTGCATCTATCCCCGCCGCGCGCGGCCGCGCAACCGACCCTGGGTTGTGCGGCCGCGCGGGTCCTGGACGATGCCGGCCCTCCGGCCCGTCCTCCGGCCCGTCCTCCGGCCGGGCGCCGCGGCGGCCTCGCCGCCTTCGTCACGGGTTCGCGCCGGGGCGGCTTGACGCGCGCGCCCGGAGCCGCGATGCGCGGGGGCGATGCCGGATCCCACGCCCTTCCGCCTCGCCCATCTCAGCGACCCGCATGTCGGGCCGCTGTCGCGTCCCCGCCTGCGCCACCTGCTCGGCAAGCGCGCGACCGGCTACGCCAACTGGCGGCGCGGGCGCTCGCGCAGCCACGACATGGCGGTGCTCTCCGCCCTGGTGGCGGACCTGAGGGCGCAGAGGCCCGACCACGTCGCCTGCACGGGCGACCTCTGCAACATCGGCCTGCCGAGCGAGTGGGAGACGGCGCGCACCTTCCTGGAGGCGCTGGGCACGCCCGACGCGGTGAGCTTCGTGCCGGGCAACCACGACGCCTACGTGCGCGGCTCGTTGGAGGGCCTGCTCGCCCAGTGCGACCGCTGGACGGCCGACGACGGCGGCTGCGGCAGCCGCTTCCCCTACCTGCGGCGGCGTGGCCCGCTCGCCCTCGTCGGCCTCTCGACCGCGATCCCGACCATCCCCTTCGTGGCGAGCGGGCGCCTCGGCGGGGCGCAGATCGCGGCGGCCGAGGCGCTGCTGCGGGCGCTCGCGACGGAGCCCGGCCGGCCCTGCCGGGTGGTGATGATCCACCACCCGCCCCATCCGGGTGGCGCCTCGCCAGGGCGGGAACTCCGGGACGCGGCCGCCTTCACGGCGATGATCGCGCGGGCCGGCGCCGAGCTGATCCTGCACGGCCACAACCACGTGGCGAGCCTCGCCGCGGTGGCTGGGCCGGGAGGCAGGCGGGTTCCGGTCGTCGGCACCGCCTCGGCCTCGGCCCGGCCCGGCGCGCACGGGCCCTCGCCCGCGCGGCGCGCGGCCTACCTGCTGTTCAGCTTCGAGCGGGCGGGCGACCGGCACGTGATCTCGGCCCGGCAGCGCGGCCTCGACGCGGAGGGGAATGTCGGCGATCTCGGCGCGCTCGCGCTCGACGGGGCGGTCTGAGGTCGCGGTCTCCAAGCGCTTGGACAGCCGACCCGAAGGGCGCAATAGCCACGCCGCGCCCCCTCTCCCGCACGGGCTACCGTATTACATATCTCGGATGGCACACGCGCAGTCCCCCTCCCCCGCAGAGGGGGGAAGGAGAGCGCCGAGAGCATCAGTAGGCGTTGTGGGAATCCGGTAGCCCGCGCGGAAGAGGAGACCCGCGCCTGATCCGGGCGGGGTTCAGACTTGCGGCCACAGACAATCGCCGGGCCCTACAGGAGAAGAGTGGCGCGGTTCGCACCGCACATCCGAAACGATTATCGGGGCTCGTGGCAGGGTTGCGGCGCCGCCTCTCGCGCGGCGCCGCGGGCGGCCGTTAGGCGCCCGCCGTGATGAAGCCCTGCTGCTGGCGGGCGATGCTCGCCTCGTAGCGCTCGGCCTGCAGGCGGGTCAGGCCGGAGATCAACGCCGTCATGCCGCGGTAAACAGTATAGGTTCCGTCCTGGGTCGGGCGAACGCGAATCATCTCGGACATCGGAGCCATCCTGTGTTGGGTCATTGCCTCTGGACGACGATTCTCTTCCAACGCGCCGTGCGCGAAGGAATAATTCTCCTCCTGTCTCCTTGAAGCGGCTTGCGAGGCTGCGACGTTAACGCATCGAAACCTCTGCGCAAGTGATTCGCGGACGTTCTGCGTAAGTATTTCTGCTGCGGCGCAGTATAGGCGCCGCACGCGTCTGCGAGGCAAGTCTAAACCGGCTTTCGTGACGCCCCGGCGACGGGCGCGCGCCTACAGCGCCACCTCGATCAGGAAGGGACCCCGCCGCGCCAGCGCGTGCCGGAACACGTCGGTGAAGGCCTCCAGCGTCTCGACGCGGCGGCCTTCCACGCCGTAGCCGCGGGCGAGGCTGACCCAGTCCACCGGCGGGTCGTCGAGCGAGAGCATGCCGAGCGCCTTCGGGCCGGGGTTGCGCGCACCCACGTTGGCAAGCTCGCCCCGCAGGATCGCGTAGGCACGGTTCGACCAGATCAGCGTCACCACGTCGAGGCGTTCGCGCGCCTGGGTCCAGAGGGCCTGGGCGGTGTAGAGGGCGCTGCCGTCGGCCTGCAGCCCGATCACCTTGCGGCCGCGCGCCGCCACTGCGGCGCCGGTCGCCATCGGGATGCCGAGGCCGATCGCGCCGCCGGAGAGCTGGAGCCAGCTGTGCGGCGCGGCGCCGTGTGTGGCGCCGAAGAAGTTGCGCCCCGTCGTCAGCGACTCGTCGCAGACCACCGCCCCCTCCGGGATCAGCGCGCCGAGCACCCGGCCGATCGTGTCGTCGCCGAGCGGCCCGCTGGTCGGAAGCTCCGGGCGCGGCGGCACGGCCAGATCGATCTCCGCCGGCGCGCCGACCGCCTCGGCGAGACGCTCCAGCGCCTCGATCTGGTCCTCCTCGGGGGCGGCCAGCATCACCGTCTCGCAATCGGGATGGGTGAGCACGCTCGGCTTGCCCGGATAGGCGAAGAAGCCGACCGGGCGCGTGGCGCCGACGAGGACGACGCGCCGGTAGGGCGCCAGCACCGCGATCGCCTGATCGATCGGGTAGGGCAGCCGCTCGATCGGCACCTCGCCCGCGCCGCGGTCGATCCGGGCGTTGGAGGTCATGGCGAGCAGCCTCGCCCCGGTCTTGCGCGCGATCCGGGCCGCGATGCGCTTTCCCGCGCCACGCAGGGCCCGGTCGCCGAGATGCAGCAGGGCCGGCTCGCCGCTCCTGAGCGCCCGCGCCGCCTCGGCGACCGCCTCGTCGCCCGCCCGCGCCCGCTCCGGGACGGGCGGGACCGGGGCGATGCCGGAGCCCGGCTGCCAGGCGGTGTCGGCGGGCAGGATCAGGGTGGCGATCCGCCCCGGCGCGGTGCGGGCGGCGGCGATCGCCGCGGCGCCGTCGGCCGCGATCTCGGTCGCGCTCGTGCCCGTGCGGGTCCAGGCGGAGACGGTGGCGGCGAGCCCCTCGATGTCGGAGGTCAGCGGCGCGTCGTACGCGCGATGGTCGGTCGCGTGCTCGCCCACGATGTTGACGACCATCGAGCGGGCGCGGCGGGCGTTGTGGAGGTTGGCCCAGCCGTTGGCGAGACCGGGGCCGAGATGGAGCAGCGTCGAGGCGGGCTTGTCGGCGACGCGGCTGTAGCCGTCCGCCGCACCCGTCGCCCCGCCCTCGAACAGGAACAGCACGCAGGCCATGCCCTCGACCCGGTCGAGGGCAGCCACGAAATGCATCTCCGAGGTGCCCGGATTGGTGAAGCAGACCTCGACGCCGCCCGCCACCAGGGTGCGCACGAGGCTCTCGGCCCCGTTCATCGGCTCGGACACGGCAGGGCACTCCTCGCGCCGGCTGGGCCGGCCTCAGGTCGCATGGTGGCGCGGCGGGGCGGGGCGGCAAGCCCTCCCCACATGGCCGGCCCTGCGCGGGAAGCGGGAAGCCTGGCCTGCAACTTGCGGACGAGTCGGCGCCCGCTACGCTCTCTCACCCCTGCGGGCAGCGTGATCCCATCCGACGATCCGGCTCCCGGCGGCCCCGGGATGACGACGGAGAGGCGGCATCGTCGTCGACGATCCTCCTCCCCGCGGAGGGGTGAGGAAGAGTCGCGGGCGCAGTGCCCAAGCAGTGCCCAAGCAGGTATTTTCCATGACCGATACCCCGACCGACCTCTCGCTCCTCTCCGCCAAGGCACTGGCCGAGGGCATCTCCGCCAGAACGTTCTCTCCCGTCGATGCCGTCGAGGCGATGCTCGCGCGGATCGCCGCTCAGGAGCCGAAGCTCCGGGCCTTCACGGAGGTCTACGCGGCGGACGCGCGGCTGGCCGCGGAGGGCGCCGACCGGGCGATCCGCTCCGGCCACGCGGTCGGGCCGCTGCACGGCGTGCCGGTGGCGCTGAAGGACCTCGTGGACCTCGACGGGCGCATCACCATGGGCGGCTCGGCCGCCCACCGGGCGCGGATCGCCCGCGGCACCGCGACCGTCGCGCGGCGGCTGATCGCGCACGGGATGATCGTGCTGGGGAAGACCCACACGGTCGAGTTCGCCTATGGCGGCTGGGGCACGAACCCGCATCTCGGCACGCCCTGGAACCCCTGGGATCCGGGGACGCCCCGCACGCCGGGCGGCTCCAGCAGCGGCACCGGCGTGGCGGTCGCCGCCCGCATGGCGCCCTGGGGCCTCGGCACCGACACGGGCGGCTCGGTGCGGCTGCCGGCCGCCTTCTGCGGGCTCACCGGGCTCAAGGTGACGGTCGGGCGCATCTCGACCCACGGGATCGTGCCGCTCTCCACCACCCTCGACACGCCCGGGCCCCTCGCCCGCACGGTTGAGGACGCGGCGCTCCTCTACCGGGCGATGTCCGGCCCCGACCCGCTCGACCCGACCACGCGGGGGATCGCGCCCGACGATCCGTTCCCGACCCTGAAGCGGGGCGTGCGGGGCCTGCGGCTCGCCCGCATGCCGGCGGCCGAGCGCGAGGGCGCCGACGGCGCCGTGCTCGCCGCCTACGACCGGGCCCTCGACACGCTGGCGAGCCTCGGCGCGGAGATCGCCGAGATCCACCTGCCCTTCCGCTTCGCCGAGATCTTCGACTTGAGCGCGATCACCAACGCCGAGGCCTACGTCACCAACGGCGCGCTCGCCGAGGACCCGGCGAGCCCGCTCGGCGACGCGGTGCGGGCGCGGATCCTGGCCGGCGCGAAGCTCACGGCGCAGGACTACCTCGCGACGATCCGGCGGCGCGAGGCGCTGAAGCGGGCCTTTGCCGAGGCCCTGGAGGGCTTCGACGCCGTGCTGACGCCGACCACCGAGACGGCGGCGATCCCGCTCGACAGCGTGGACGAGGACCACCTGCCCTCGCGCTTCTGCCGCTTCGGCAACCTGCTCGACCTCTGCGGGCTCGCCCTGCCGAGTGGGTTCACGGCGGGCGGCCTGCCACTCTCGCTGCAGATCGTCTGCCGCGGCTACGACGAGGCCACGGCGCTGCGCATCGGCCAGGCCTACCAGGGGGCGACGGACTGGCACCTGCGCCTGCCGCCGGGTATCCAGGGCTGAGGTGAGACAGGGGCGGCCATGGCGCACGAGCACCGAGACCACGACCACCCGCACGGCCACCCGCACGGCAGCGACCTCACGCCGGTCGAGGCGCGGGTGCGGGCGCTCGAATCGCTGCTGGTCGAGAAGGGCTACGTGGAGCCGGCCGCCCTCGACGCGCTCGTCGAGATGTACGAGACGAAGGTCGGTCCCCATAACGGCGCCCGGGTCGTCGCCCGGGCCTGGACCGACCCGGCCTTCCGGGCGCGGCTCTTGTCCGACGCCACCCCGGCGATCGCCGAGCTCGATATCGGCGGGCGCGGCGGCGAGCACATGGTGGTGGTGGCCAACGCCCCCGGGGAGCACAACCTCGTCGTCTGCACGCTGTGCTCCTGCTACCCCTGGCCGGTGCTCGGCCTGCCACCGGTCTGGTACAAGGCGCCGCCCTACCGGGCGCGCGCCGTGATCGACCCGCGCGGGGTGCTGGCCGAGTTCGGACTGCACCTGCCCGAGAGCACCCGCATCACCGTCTGGGATTCGACCGCCGAGACCCGCTACATGGTCCTGCCCGAGCGACCGGCCGGCACCGAGGGCTGGGACGAGGCGCGGTTGGCCAGCCTCGTCACCCGCGACGCGATGATCGGCACGGGCCTGCCGAAAAGCCCGGAGCAGGCGGCATGAACGGCGCCCAGGATCTCGGCGGCATGCACGGCTTCGGCCCCGTGCGGCCGGAGCCCGACGAGCCGGTCTTCCACGCGGAGTGGGAGCGGCGCGTCTTCGCCCTGGCGATGGCCATGGGCTTCACCGGGACGTGGAACCTCGACGGCTCGCGCTCGGCCCGCGAATCGCTGCCGCCGGCCGAGTATCTCGCGTCGAGCTACTACGCGATCTGGCTGCGAGCGCTGGAGACGCAGATCGCCGCCCACGGCCTCGCCAGCCCCGAGGAGATGGCGCGCGGAATCTCGGACGCACCGGCCCGGCCGGTGGGGCGGGTGCTGACGGCCGGGATCCTCGAACCGCGCTTCCGCGCCGGCTTCCCGAGCGATCGGCCGTCGCAGGGACCAGCCCGCTTCGCCGCGGGCGACGCGGTGCGCGCCCGCAACCTTCACCCGGTGGGCCATACCCGCCTGCCGCGCTACGTCCGGGGCCATCTCGGCCGGGTCGAGCGGGTTCACGGCGCCTTCGTGCTGCCCGACACCAACGCGACCGGCGCGGGCGAGAACCCGGCCTGGCTCTACACCGTGGCCTTTGCCGCCGCCGAGCTGTGGGGGCCGGACGCCGACCCGAACCAGCGGGTGATGGTCGAGATGTTCGAGCCCTATCTCGACGCGGTCGCCGCGTGAGCGCGCCGGAGCCCGGCCCCTTCGCGGCCCCGTGGGAGGCGCAGGTCTTCGCCCTGGTGGTGAGCTTGCGCGACGCGGGGGTGTTCACGTGGGCCGAGTGGGCCGAGGCGCTCGGGCGGGCGATCCGCCCCGGGGACGATCCGGAGGCTGCCGCCGATTACGGCCGCTGGCTCGTCGCCCTGGAGGCGCTGCTGACGGAACGCGGCATCGCCGCCCCGGCGGCCCTGGACGCCCGCCGCGATGCGTGGCTGCGCGCCGCCGCGGCGACGCCGCACGGCCAGCCGATCCGCCTGGAGAACGACCCGCAACGGGCCTGACCGTCAGCACTGGAAAGTCCCGGTTTCGAAAGGCCTGAGGCCGTTCGCGGGTGCAGGGCGGAGCTCTGCATTTGGTCCCGCCGTCCCGGCTTCGCCGGGTCGGCGGGACCAACCCGGGGCTGCGCGCCCCGGGACCCTGCCAAAGGGTCACAACCCTTTGGGATCCAATGACCTTGCGTTCAGACCCGGAAGCGGGCCGCGTGGCTGCCGGTCTCGTCGAGGGCCGTGACGCCGGCGCCGGCCCGGTCGAGCGCCTCGCCCAGTTGCCGCGTGCCCACGCCGCCCGGCAGGGCCAGCAGCAGGCGCTCGGTCTCGCCCCGAGGCTTGGCCCGCCCCACCACCTCGCCGTAGAGGTCGTGCAGCGCCCGCTCCGCCTCGTCCGGCCATGCCCCGGCCCGCACCGCGTGGAGCACCCAGTCGCGCTGGGCCGCACTCGGGTCGTCGAGCGGCTTGGCCACCACGAAGACCGGCGTGCCGGCCGGGTGCGCGGGCCGCTCGATGAAGGGCAGGCGGGCGATCACCTTCGGGCGGCCCTCGCCGATCAGGCCCTCCCACCACGCCTCGCCCTTGGGCGGGTGCGCGGCACCGTTGGCCGCCCGGCTCTCGAAGCGGAAGATGCCGAGGTCGCCGCGCGAGGCCGCCACCGCCTCGATCACCGCCGCGCAGGTCGGGTGCGGCCGGTAGGGCACCGTGAAGCCGAAATGGAAGCGGGCGGAATCGCGCATCGCCGGGTCGCCGGCCGAGACGTCGGCGTGGACCGAGAACGGCGCCTGCACGTAGGTGAAGGTGGCGATGATGACCCGCCAGATCCCCTCCACGGTGTCGAGGGGCAGCAGCCCGCGGTGCCGCTCGGCCACGCGCCGCATCATCGAGGCCTCGCGGCCGGGGCGGAAGGCCGAGCCCGAGGCGGTGGTGCCCTTCACGGCGATCAGCCGGTCGATGATCGTGCCGCGCTGGATCAGCAGGGCGTGCATCTCGGCGTCGATCCGGTCGATCTCGGCCCGCAGCGCCGCGAGGTCCGCCCCCGGATTGGCTTTGCTGGAGAAGCGCATCGTGCTCGCGTGTGCGGCCGGGCCGCGGCCGGGATGGGGTAGCGCCCTCCTTTACGATTCCCGCGGGCCGAGGGCCAGCGGCAGCGACGGCCCGGCGGGAACAAGCGCGCCCCGTTGAACGGGCGGCCCGCCGAGCGCCGTCGCGAGCGAGGTCCCGGCCTCGGCCACCGAGACGACGGAGGCCGCCGACGGCGCGGCCGCGCCGCCGGGCGACGAGCGGCCCCCGCCCAAGCTGCCCCCGACCAAGCCGCCCCCGCCCAGGAAGAGGGCCGGCGCGCGGAGAGCTGCGGACGGCCGCACGAACAGGCAGGCGGCCGGCGTGCCCCGCAGGACGCGCTCCAGGGCGAGCGGCAGCAGGATGCCGGCGGCGGTCAGCGCGAGGCTCGCGGTGCCGACCTCCAGCGGCACCCCGTAGCGCACCATCCCCGCGCGCAGGAGCGCGACCGGCGCGAAGGCCGCGAGATAGATCACGATGGAGCGGTAGCCCGCATAGGCGAGCGCCGGCCCGGCGGCGCTCCGTTCCAGCAGCGTCGCGAGCGCCGTCACGCCGAACACACCGAGGACGCCGAGCGGCAGCGCGACGAGCGGGGCCTCGCCGACCGTGGCGCATCCGAGGGCCGGGACCACGCGGAAGATCAGGACCCCGTTGACGACGAGCCAGCCCGCCGTCGCCGCGGCGGCGAGAGCCGGGCGGGCGCGCATCCGTTCCCCGAAGGCGAGGATCTGCGGGGCGAGCCGGTAGCCGGCGTAGAAGTACGCGTAGGTGTCGCAGGCGACGTCGAGGAGGTGCCAGCCGCTCCTGATGTCGCTCCCGGCGAGCCCGAGGGCGACGCCCAGCACCACCGGGGTGGCCACGCGCGCGGCGAGCCGCGTCACCAGCGCGAACAGGGCGAGGGCGTAGAGGAACCACAGGGTCGAGAAGGGCTCGACATAGGACCACGCGAAGTGGTTCAGGCTGCCCGCGAGCGTGCCGCCGCCGAGCTGCGGGAAGCGGATCGCCTCTTGGATCAGCAGCCAGAGCGTGTAGAAGTAGAGGTAGTGGAACACCCTCCGCTCGAGGAAGGGGCCCCAGCCCGCGGCGAGGGCGCGCCCGAGGAACAGGCCCGAGAGCGCGAAGAAGGTCGGCATCCGGAAGGGCTGCGCGAAGTCGGCGATCGCGTGGGCGTAGCCCTGCTCGCCGAGTGCGCCCTCCAGGCCGAAGGTGGCGTGCATCAGCACCACGAGGCCGATGCACAGGCCCTTGGCGATCTCCACCCAGGCGAGCGGTGTGCGCTCCGGCACGGCCTGACCTGCGGCGGATTGTGAGACTACGCGCATCGGACGCCCTGGCCGGCGGGGACAAGCAGCCCTCCGGCCCGCCATTCCCGTCCGGGGGCGGTGAAGAATCCGGAAAAGGCGCGCTCCGACGCGAGGTTAGCCTTAACGGCGCGATACCCGCCGGCCGGGCCGCCCGCGCGCCGCGCCGGGATCCTGAACGGCACGCGCAGGTCTGCCCTTTCGTTGACGCCCCCGGCCCCGCATACTACCTCCGGCGGTCACACGAACGTGCCGCGCGCCCTGCACGTGCTCTTCCCAGGGGCGCGCCCGCCAGACGAACGGTCATGGACAACGCCCCCGACACCGCCCTGAGGCCGGCTCCCGCAGCGGAACCCGGCCGCGGGATGCGCCCGAGCCCGGAGCGCAGCCAGGCCCTGGAGCCGCAGAGCCCGGTCGCCCATTTCGGGCCCGACCGGCCGCTCGCGATGGATGCCGGGGTGAACCTGAGCCCGTTCCAGATCGCCTACCAGACCGCCGGCACGCTCAACGCCGACCGCTCCAACGCGGTGCTGATCTGCCACGCGCTCACCGGCGACCAGCACTTCGCCCACCGCCATCCGGTCACCGCCAAGCCCGGCTGGTGGGAGACGCTGGTGGGACCCGGCAAGCCCGTCGACACCGACCGCTACTTCGTGGTCTGCTCGAACGTGATCGGCTCCTGCATGGGCTCGACCGGCCCGGCCTCGCTCGACCCGGCGACGGGCCGGCCCTACGGCCCGGACTTCCCCCTCGTCACCATCCGCGACATGGTCCGGGCCCAGGCGATGCTCGTCGAGCATCTCGGCATCCGCGACCTGTTCCTCTGCATCGGCGGCTCGATGGGCGGGATGCAGGTGCTGCAATGGGCGGCGCTCTACCCCGAGCGCGTCTTCGCCGCGATGCCGATCGCCACGGGGCCGCGCCACTCGGCCCAGAACATCGCCTTCCACGAGGTCGGCCGGCAGGCGATCATGGCCGACCCGGCCTGGGCGGACGGGCGCTACCTCGAGGCGGGCAAGCGGCCGACCAAGGGGCTCGGCGTCGCCCGGATGGGCGCGCACATCACCTACCTGTCGGAGGCAGCGCTCCACCGCAAGTTCGGGCGCCGCTTCCAGGCCGGCAGCGCGCCGACCTTCTCGTTCAGCGCCGACTTCCAGGTGGAGAGCTACCTGCGCCACCAGGGCGTCAGCTTCGTCGAGCGGTTCGACGCCAACGCCTACCTCTATCTGACCCGGGCGATGGACTATTTCGACCTCGCCGAGGATCATGGCGGCGTGCTCGCCAACGCCTTCCGGGGCACCAGGACGCGGTTCTGCGTGATGTCCTTCACCTCCGACTGGCTGTTCCCGACGCGGGAATCCCGCGCCATCGTGCACGCTCTCAACGCGGCCTCCGCGCCCGTCGCCTTCGTGGAGGTCGAGAGCGACAAGGGCCACGACGCCTTCCTGCTCGACGAGCCGGCGATGTACTCCGCCGCCAAGGGCTTCATCGACGCCGCCGCCCGGGCGCGCGGGCTATGAGCGCGCGGACCGTGAGCGGGCGGGCGGCGGCCGACGCACCCTGGGACGCGACCGAGGCCCTGCCGCGCGAGGGCGGCGAGGGGGACGCGCGCGTCGACCACCTCGTCGTGCTGGGCTTCGTGCCCCCCGGCGCACGGGTGCTCGACATCGGCTGCGGCGACGGCACCCTGCTGGCGCTGCTGCGCGACCGGCGCGGCGTGGACGGGCGCGGGATCGAGCTGTCGCGGGCGGGCGTGAACGCCTGCCTGGCGCGCGGCCTCTCGGTGATCCAGGGCGATGCCGACACGGATCTGGCCGCCTACCCCGACGACGCCTTCGACGTGGTGGTCCTGTCCCAGACCATCCAGGCGACCCGCAACCCCCGGATCGTGCTGGAGCACCTGCTGCGCATCGGCCGGCAGGTGATCATCTCCTTCCCGAATTTCGGGCACTGGCGGGTGCGGGCCGAACTCGCCTTCCGCGGGCGGATGCCGGTGACCGAGATCCTGCCGGAGGCGTGGTACGAGACGCCCAACATCCACCACTGCACCATCCGCGACTTCGTCGGCCTGTGCCGGACCGTCGGCGCCAAGATCGAGACCGCCGCGGCGCTGGACGCGCGCGGGCGTCCGATGCGCTTCGCGATGCCCTGGTGGTTCTGGAACCTGATCGGCGCGCAGGGTGTGTTCCTGCTGCGGCGGGACGGCGCGGCCGGGGGCCGGTAGCGGCGTCCTGTGGACCGCTCCGGGTGCGCGGGGCATGAACCGAGCCGTCCTTCCTCCCCCCTCTGAGGGCGAGGGAGGGCGCGTCAATGCCCGTCGAGGAACTCCAGCACCCGGGCGTTGAAGCGGTCGGTGGCCTCCATGTGGACGAGGTGGCCGACGCCGTCGAACACCTCCGCTTGGCCCTTCGGCATCCGGGCGGCGAGCGCTTGCGCGTTCTCGACGTTGTGCCCCATCTGCGCGGCGAGATCCGGCGGGGCGTAGGGCTTGCCGGGGGCGTTGCGGTCGTTGCCGCCCATCAGGAACAGGGTCGGCGCCTGCACCAGCGGGATCTCGTGCACCACCGGCTGGCCCCAGATCGCCTGGTAGGAGTTCACGAAGGACCGGAGCCAACGCGGGTACTCGCCCGAGCCCTTCACCCGCTCGCGGATCTCCACGAAGGGCTCGATCGTCGATTCCGGCAGGGAAAGGGCGTAGCTCGTCATCAGCTGCTTCCGGTAGGCCGCGGCGGTGAGATCGCCCTCGCGCTTCAGCAGCACGTCGTCCGCGACCGGCGGCACGCTGAAGCGGTAATCCTCCAGCCCGATCGGCGCCTCCAGGACGAGGCTGTTAACCCGCTCCGGCGCGTTGCGGGCAAGCCGCACGGCGAGCATGCCCCCCATCGAGTGGGCCACCACGTCCACCCGGCGCAGACCCAGGGCGTCGAGGAGCGCGGCGGTGTCGGCGGCCATGCGGTCGAAGGTGAAGGGCCCGACGGGCTTGGCCGACTTGCCGAAGCCGAGTTGGTCGGGCGCCACCACCCGGTAGCCCGCGCCCGCGAGCGCGGCGATCACCGGCGCCCAGTAGCTCGACGGGAAGTTGCGCCCGTGGAGCAGCAGCACCGTGCGGCCATTCGGCGTGCCCAGCGGGGCCACGTCCATGTAGGCGAGGCGCTGGGCCTCGCCGTCGCGGCTCAGCGGCAGGTAGGCGACCGGGTACGGGTAGGCGAAGCCCTCCAGCGCGATGCCGAGCGGCTCGGGCGCCTGCGCGGCGGCTGGCGGCGCGAGCGCGAGAGGCGCGCAGAGGGCGAGGCAGAGGGCGGGAAACAGGGCGGTACGGCGCATGTCGGCTCCGGTTCGGTCCGCGCCCGGCAGAACGCATCGATCGCGGCGCGCGGGGTGACATAGGGCACATCGCCCGCCTCGACGGGAGGCACCCTGTCGGCGACAGGAGGGCGACCCCACCGCAGCGGCGGAGCGCGTACAGGATGGCCGAAGCGGCCGGGCAGGCAGAGGGCGGCTTCCGGGGCAGCTCCCGGGGCGACTCCCGGGACAGCACCCAGGACGGGCTGCCGGTGCGCGAGCGGCTGCTCGCCATGCTGGCGATCGCGCTCGCCATGACCATGGCGGTGCTCGACGGGGCCATCGTCAACGTGGCGCTGCCCGTGATGGCGCGCGACCTCTCGGTCTCGGCCGGCGAGGCGATCTTCGTGGTCAACGCCTACCAGATCGCGGTGACGGCCGCGCTGCTGCCGCTGGCCTCGCTCGGCGACATCCTGGGCTATAGGCCGGTCTATCTCGGCGGGCTCGCGGTCTTCGTCGCGGCCTCGCTCGCCTGCGCGCTGGCGCCCACCCTCGACCTGCTGGTCCTCGGCCGCATCGCGCAGGGGCTTGGGGCGGCGGGCGTGATGAGCGTGAACATCGCGCTGGTGCGCTTCATCTACCCGCACCGGATGATCGGGCGGGGCGTCGGCAACGTCGCCCTGGTGGTGGCGGTGGCCTCGGCGGCCGGTCCGACGGTCGCGGCGGCGCTCCTGTCCGTCGCCGCATGGCCCTGGCTGTTCCTCGTGAACATCCCGGTCGGGCTGCTGGCGCTGGCGGTCGCCTCCCGCACTCTGCCGGCCACGCCCCGCAACGGCCGGCGCTTCGATTGGGTCAGCGCTGGGCTCAACGCGCTGACATTCGGTCTCCTCATCGTCGGCATCGACGGACTCGGCGAGCCCGCGCGGCGGCCGCAGGCGCTCGCCGAACTCGCCGGCGCGCTCGTCGTCGGCACCGTCTTCGTGCGCCGGCAGATGCGGCTGCCCGCGCCGCTCCTGCCGGTCGATCTCATGCGGATCCCGGCCTTCGCGCTGTCGATGGCCTCCTCGATCCTGGCCTTCTCGGCGCAGCTCATCGCCTACATCGCCCTACCCTTCTACTTCCAGGACGTTCTGCATCTCTCCGGCACGCAGGCCGGCTTCCTGCTGACGCCCTGGCCGCTCGCCATCGCGATCGCTGCGCCGATCTCGGGGCGGCTCGCCGACCGCTACCCGCCGGGGCTGCTCGGCGGGCTCGGGCTCGCCGTGATGGCGGCGGGCCTCGCGGCCGTGGCGCTGCTGCCGCCCGAGCCCGCCACCCTCGACATCGTCTGGCGCCTCGTGCTCTGCGGGTTCGGCTTCGGCCTGTTCCAGTCGCCGAACAACCGCGTCATCATCACGGCCGCCCCGCGCGAGCGCAGCGGGGGCGCCAGCGGCATGCAATCGACGGCCCGCCTCACCGGACAGTCCCTCGGGGCGGCGCTGGTGGCGGTGGTGTTCGGATTGACGCACGGGCGCGGGGCGGACGCGGCCATCGGCGTCTCGCTCTGGTGTGCCGTGCTTCTGGCACTCGCCGGGATCGTCACCAGCGTCCTGCGGCGGACGCCCGAGCGCTAGGGAGGCGATCGGCGCGCACGGGAGGACCGGCAGCTCCCGGGGCTCCGGTCAGAGGCGGGCCCTTGCGGGGCGGCCGGCATCGCGGCCCAAGCGCGGCCGCGGCTGCGGCCGCCCGGAACGGTCCTGCGAACGAGCGCGCGTCCGGGGTTTCGCCTCAGGACTTGAGGTGCGCGGCGAGGTGCTTGTTCATCTCGAACATCGTGCACTTGTCCTTGCCGAAGACCTTCTTGAGCTTGTCGTCGGCGACGATCTCGCGCTTGTTCTCCGGGTTCTGAAGATTGTGCTTCTTGATGTAGTCCCACACCTTGCTGACCACCTCGCCGCGCGGCAGCGGATCGGTGCCGACGATGGCGCCGAGCTCGGCCGACGGCTTCAGGGGCTGCTGCAGGGCGTTCGGCTTGGTGCCGCCCTCGGCCTTGGTCGCCTTCGGGGCGGCCTTGCCAGCCTCGGGCGCCGCCTTCTTCGCCTTGTCCGTCGTCTTGGTCGCCATGGAATTCCTCCGCTTCACGGGCCGCGGACCCGGACGATGGGACCACAGCCGGGGCAGCATAGCAGCAACAACTAAGCCGTGCGGCCAGCGTTCCAAGGGGAAAGCGGTGGCGGAGGCCTGCTCATCCACAGCGCAAGCGGCGCGCGCGCCAGAGGCGATCGACGTCCGTCCACGGCGGGGATTGCGCAGGCCCGGCGCCAGGTGGGGCGCCGCCCCCGATCCGGAGCCCGTCCGTGACGGCGCCGCGACGCGGAACCGCCACCGCCGCTCGCGCGCTTAACACCCGGCCGGCGGCCCGGGACGCCGTCCCGACATCGCCCCGACATCGCCCGGACATCGACCTGCGCGGATTGCCACATGCCCACCGACCTGCCGAACGAGCGCGCCATCCGGAAGCCTGGGTCGATGGAGCTCGATCCCGCCGCCGAGCCGGTGGCGATCGACGAGACCGCGCGCCTGATCGCCTCGAACAAGGTGGAGGGCACGGCCGTCTACGACCGGCGGGGCGAGCATCTCGGCACGGTGCACAACTTCATGGTCGACAAGGTCTCGGGCCAGGTCGCCTACGCGGTGCTGGCCTTCGGCGGCTTCCTGGGTCTGGGCGAGAACCACCATCCCCTGCCCTGGCGGGCGCTGACCTACAGCACCGAGCTCGGCGGATACGTGGTCGATATCGATCCCGGCGCGCTCGCGGGCGCGCCGAGCCACGGCCCCGGCGAGGACGCCTTCGCGCAGCCCGGTTACGGCGGGCGCGTCGACGAGTGGTACGGCAACCGCCGCGTGCCGGCCTGAGCGGGCCCCCGGCCCTCAGTACAACCGGTTGCGGTAGCCGTCCTCGATGGAGCGGTCGGTCTCGGCGGCGTCTGCGCCCGCGATCTGGTCGGCGAAGATCTGCCCGAGCGTCGGGAAGTCCGGCCGCCGGCCGGCCCCGCGCGTCCAGAGGTCGGAGCGGATCACGGCCTTGCCGCAGTGGAAGAACACCTCCTCGACGCGCACCCGCAACACGGCGCAGGGGAGCTTGCCCTGGGCGGCGAGCGGGGCGAGCGCGTCCGGATCGGTGACGATCTCGGCCCGCCCGTTGACCCGCAGGGTCTCCTGGATCCCCGGCACGAGGAACAGCAGGCCGATCCAGGGATTCTCGGCCACGTTCAGCATCGTGTCGACGCGGCGGTTGCCGGGCCGGTCCGGAAGGAGGAGCGTGCGCGTGTCCGCGACGGCGACGAAGCCCGGCGCGTCCCCGCGGGGGGTGGCGTCGCAGCGCCCCGCAGCGTCCGCCGAGGCGACGACGCAGAAGGGCGAGAGCGCGATGAAGGCGCGGGCGTGCCGGTCGATCCGGTCGAGCTGCTTGGCCTGCGAGCGCTCTGTCGGCGCGCCGTAATGGGCGCGGACCGCCGCATGGTCCAGTCCCTCGCTCATCGTCACCCCCCCTCGGCCCGCCCGGAGCCGCGCGCTCCCCATACCATCGGGTCGGCCGATTCGCCTCGGAATCGGCCGATCCCTCGGTCTGCGGGTCGCGCGCGGCGGGCCCATCCCCGGGAGAGGAGTCCGCGGACGGCCGATGCTACTCCGCCTGCCGTCGCGTCACGAGGGTGCGATTGGGCTCGGCCTCGCCCTTGTCTTGGTAGAGGGGCACGATGGCACGCAGCCAGCCGCGAATCTCGCGGCCGCCGTAGTTGCGCTCGATCACGTCGCGGGTGACGTAGGCCTGCAGGTTGACCGGCCCGAAATTGTAGCCGACGAGGCCGCCCACCGCGACCTGCCCCTGGGCCCGGTAGCGCGCCACGCCGGTCGGCAGGTCGGTGGATCCGAAGGCCACCGCGCCGACCTGCCACTTGCCGAACTTCCGCGTCGCCGTGAGATCGAGGTTCAGGTAGTCGGGGTAGAGGGTGCCGAAGGGCGAGCGCGCGTCGATGAAGACGCCGTAGAGGAGGTTCGCGGTCAGGTTCCAGTCGTTGCCGGTGTAGCTCGCCGCGAAGCGGTGGCTGAGCGAGGCCGACTGGGTCAGGAAGCGGGTCTCGATCGGCAGGTAGCCGCCGAACAGGTAGCTCACGCCGAGGTCGCCCCCGAGATCCCAGGCGAGCTGGGCGGCGAGCAGCGGCTGGCCGATGCCGCTCTGGTAGGGGGTGCCCTGCGGGCTCGCGGCGGCCACCGGCTGGGTGAAGAAGAACTGCAGCCGCGCCCCCGCGACGGTCCAGGGCGTCGCCCAGGCGAAGGTCGGCAGGTTGACGTTCGTCGCGGACTCGCGCGGCAGGGTCCCGCGGACGCCGAAGCTCGACAGGTTGACGAAGTAGAGGCCCACCGGAAGCTGGGCGCCGACCGGCAGGCCGACCGTCTGGCCGGGCTGGGCCGCGGAGGCGGCGAGCGCCGGGCCGCCGGCGGCGACGAGCCAAGCGGCGAGCACAGCCCGCGCGCAGCCGCGCAGGTTCGAGCCGAATCCGGTCATCGCGTCCCCTTGTCGGGCGGCCCCGATGGCTCCCGTCAAGGTTGGACGGCCGTCAGAGCCACGGGCATCCCGCCCCCGCGGCCACGGCGTGCGCAACGACACGGAATCGTCACGCGCGAACCCCTCGGCGCGCGTCTCGAACGTGCGGACCTCGCTCAGCCCCGGCGGAGCTCTCCCGGGCCCGCATGCCGGCCCGCGACCAGCCAGTAGACGAGGCCGGCGGCGGCCCCTGCGAGGAACAGGACCGCGGTCAGCCGCGCCTCGGCCAGCGGCGCGCTGCCGAGCCGGGCGGCGCCCCGACCGAGCCAGGGCAGCGCCGCCGTGAGCAGGCCGCAGCCGAGCCCGTACCAGGCGGAGCCGCGCAGGCGCAGGGTCTCGCCGACGGCCGCGACGAGCAGCGGTGGCACGACGAGGAGCCAGAACAGCACCTGGGCGAGGCCCGCCAGCAGCAGCGCAAGCCCCTCCGGCGGCAGCCCCGCGGAGAGGTCGGCGAGCGCCCCGTCGATGCCGGCCAGCGCCCCCGCGGTGAGCCACGCGCCCGCCACCGGGTCGAGCACCAGGGCGAGGACGAGCACGCCCGCGCCGGCCGGGATCGCCAGCAGCAGGGCGAGGCATGCCACGAAGAGGCGGCCGAGAACATTCATCCGGAGAGACTCGTCGGGGCTGCAGGGGCCGGGCGCCTTGCGGGCCTGCCGCCATGCTATAGCTCGCGCACCATGCTCGGACAGCCGCGACGCATCTTCATCCTCACCGGAGCCGGAATCTCGGCCGAGAGCGGGCTCGGCACGTTCCGCGACCGGGGCGGCCTGTGGCGCCGCCTCGACCCGATGACGCTCGCTACGCCAGAGGCCTTCGCGGCCGACCCGGATCTGGTGCTCGACTTCTACAACCACCGCCGCCGCGCCGCGCTGGCGGCCGAGCCGAACGCCGCGCACAGGGCGCTCGCCCGCGCCGCGGACGCCCTGGCCGCGCGGGGCGGGGACCTGTTCCTCTGCACCCAGAACGTCGATGACCTCCACGAGCGCGCGGGCTCGCCGGAGGTGGTGCACATGCACGGCGAACTGATGACGGCGCGCTGCGTCGCCTGCGGCAGCATCTCGGAGCGCCGCAGCGACCTCCTGCGCCCCGATGCCTGCCCGCATTGCGGCGCGGCGGCCCTGCGCCCCGACGTGGTCTGGTTCGGCGAGATGCCGAAGCACCTCGACCGGATCGAGGCGGCGCTGGCGCGGGCCGACCTGTTCGTCGCGGTCGGAACCTCGGGTGCGGTCTACCCGGCGGCCGGCTATGTCGGCCGCGCGCGGGCACGCGGCATCCCCACCTGCGAGTTGAACCTCGCTCCCTCCGACAACGCCGACGCCTTCGACGCGGCGCGCTACGGCCCGGCGAGCGAGACCGTCCCGGCCTTCCTGGCCGAACTAGGACTATAGGGGTATCGAGGGCTAGATGCCTGAAAGATCATGCACTTTGCTTGATCGATTGCATCACTGACTTGCGCGCCACGCGCTTTTTTAGCCCGAATCATATGTCGGCCAAGTGTCAAGACATGGACCGGTCTGTGTCCCAAGGGGTACAACCGTCGAGCTTGGGCGAGTCGTCGCGGTCGCGCCCAGGCCTTCGTTGAAGCCACAGGGGGACGAGAAGACCCATGCAGAACTTCACCGTAACCGCCCGCGAGCGCGATACCGTTCTGGCAGCCCTGCGCTACTACCAGTTCTACCGGATGCAGGGGCATCCCTTCGATCCGCGCCAGGATCACCTCATCGACGCCATCGCCAGCCACACGGGCGAGGCTCTTGATCTTGCCGAGGTCGACGACCTCTGCGCCGGCCTCAACGGCAACGAGCACGCACTCGCCGCCAACGCCTGAGAGGCACCGCCGGCTTTCGCGACGCGGCCGGTCGCACATCGGGGCGGGACCGCGGGGCGGCCCGAATCCGTCCGCAAGGCTCAACCCCGGGGCGAGCGGTGCGCCCGCCCCTCCACGAACATCCCCCCTTCTCTGGCCGGTCCCGCTACAGGGACCGGGGCGCGCGCGGCGCACCGGCCGACAGGAACGGATCGGGCGCCTCCGCGACCATCGCCCTCCGGGACGCCGGGACACGCCGCCGGCTTCTCCGATCAGTGCCGGCACCATGCGGGCGTAGACCGTCGGCAGGGCGCCGACGGCGAGAAATCTCGAGCCTGTCGTGCATCGTCCCGGCCCGGCGTGTCGGCCCGGCGTCCGGGCTCGTCGTCGGGAGGGGCACAGCCGTCTTCCTGTTCCGGAAGGATTGCGTCGCGGCCGCGCTCGGTTTCGTGCGGAGCCCGACGCGCGCGTCCGTGATAAGCGTCACGCCGGGCCGGAACCGGCCGCACGCGACGGCGCGGGAAGGAATGGGCCCGAGGATGACCCGGATGGTCGAGCGCCTGGGCGCGGGAGCCCTCGCCCTGCTGGCGGCCCTGTCGCCGGCCCGCGCGACGGAGGAGAGCGTCGCCACGGCCCTCGTCGTCTCGGTGGACGTCTCGCAATCGGTCGATGCGGACCGGTTCCGCCTGCAGATGGAGGGCATCGCCGGGGCGCTGGAGGATCCGGCCGTGGTCGCGGCCATCACCGGCAATCCCGGCGGGATCCTGTTCGCGCTCGTGACCTGGGCGGACCGGGCGCAGATGGCGCTCGGCTGGCGCCGGATCGCCTCGCGGGCGGAGGCGGCGGCGACCGCAGCAGCGGTGCGGGCCGTGCCGCGGCAGGCGGGCGAGTTCACCTGCGTCGGGCAGATGATGCGGAGTTTGACGGCGCAGGTGCTGCCGGCCCTGCCGCTGCCCGCCGATCGGGTGGTCGTCGACGTCTCGGGGGACGGCATCGACAACTGCACCGGGCCCGAGGCCATCGAGGCCGCGCGCGAGGCGCTGCTCGCGGCCGGCGCCACCATCAACGGCCTGCCGATCCTGGTGCCGGGCGAGAACGACGTGGTGGGCGCGGGCGCCTTCCGGGCCCCGGGCTACGGCCTGCGCCCGGCGGGCCCCGGTCAGGGCCAGGAGACCACGCTGGACGGCTGGTACCGGGCCAACGTCGTCGGCGGCCCGGGCAGCTTCCTGCTGGCGGCGCGGGGCTACGGCGACTTCGCCCGGGCGCTCCGCCAGAAGTTCGTGCTGGAGATCAGCTGGCTGGAACCCGCGCGCCGTCCCTGACCGTCCCTGCCGTCAGGGCGCCTTCTTCAGCTCCCGCTCGGCCCGCTCCACCGCCGCCTCGCAACCCTTGGCGTCGCCCTTGGCATCGGCCGTGCGGGCCTCGTCGAGGGCGACCTTGGCCTGCTGCGCGGCGTCCGCGCCCTTGCCGGCCTGGGCCGCCTTGTCGGCCGGCGCCGAGCGGGGATCGCTGCCGCCGGCCGTGCCGGTGACGCCCTCGCCCTCGCGCCGGGCCGCCGTCTCCTTGCCGCTGGTCGAGGCCGAGATCGCCTCGGTCGCCTCGCCCCGCACCTGCTTCGACAGGGCGTCGATCCGCTGCGAGCACGGCGAGGCGAGAGCCGGGGTGCAGAGGGTGCAGGCCAGGGCCGCCGCGAGCCACGCGTTACGCTTCATCCCGAACGATCCTCTCGGAAACACAAAGGGCCGCGGGATCGAAGGATCCCGCGGCCCATCAACGTTCCGTGCCGCCCTACGGCTCCCGGATCAGGCGCTGGTCGCCTGGGCGCGGATCGGCAGCTGGCGCACGCGCCGGCCGGTCGCGGCGAAGACCGCGTTGGCGATGGCCGGGGCGATCGGGGGCACGCCCGGCTCGCCGACGCCGCCGAGCGGGCCGTCGTAGCCGGAGGACGGGATGATGTGCACGCGCACCTCCTTCGGGGCGGCGTCGATCCGGACGATCTCGTAGCCGTCGAAGTTGTTCTGCTGCGCGCGGCCCTCCTTGAAGGTGATCTCGGAGGTGAGCGCGAGGCCCATCCCCATGATCACCGCGCCCTCCATCTGCGAGCGGATGCGCTCCGGGTTCACCTGGGGCCCGCAATCGACCGCGATGTCGATGGCATTGACCTTCACCTCGCCCTTGGCATCGACCTCCACCTCGGCCGCCGCCGCCGTGTAGGTGACGAAGCTGTAGTGGCCGGCGATGCCGAGGCCGCGGCCCTTCTCCATCTTGCGGCCCCACTTGGCCCCGTCCGCCACCGCCTCGATCACCCGGCGCAGGCGCCCGGTCTCGATCGGATAGCGCTTCGGGTCCTCGCCGTAGTTCCAGACGTCGCCGATCTCGACCGGGTCGATCTTACGGGCCGGCCCGATCAGCTCCAGCAGGTACTCCTTCGGGTCGCGGCCCGCCTTGTGGGCGAGTTCGGCCACGAAGGACTGGATCGCGAAGGCGTGCGGGATGTTCGAGACCGAGCGGAACCAGCCGATGCGGACATGGGCCGGGGCCGCCGGGTTCTCCAGGCGGATGTTCTTGATGTTGAGCGGGTTGTTGACGAGCCCCATGCCGAGCTCGAAGGGCAGCTCGTGCTTCGGGTCGGGCGCGAAGATCGAGCCGATGGTCGGCGCGACCGAGCGGTGTAGCCAGGCCACCGGCATGCCCTTCTCGTCGAGCCCAGCCTCGATCCGTTCGACCGAGATGGTGTGGTAGTAGCCGTGGTGCAGGTCGTCCTCGCGGGTCCAGGTCAGCTTGACCGGGGCACCGTCGACGGCTTGGCTACAGAGCGCCGCCTCGACCACGTAGTCGGGCTTCGACTTGCGGCCGAAGCCGCCGCCGAGCAGCGTCACGTTCACCCGCACCTTGTCGGCGGGCAGGTTGAGCCGCTTCATCAGGCGGTCGTGCGCCGCCTGCGGCCCCTGCGTGCAGGCCCAGGCCTCGCACTGGCCGTCCTTCACCCGCGCGACCGCGGCCGGGGGCTCCATCGGCGCCTGGGCGAGGTGGGGGACGAAGTACTCGGCCTCGTGGCGGGCCTTGGCTTTGGCCATCGCCCCGTCCACGTCGCCCTGGTTGCGCACCACCTTGCCGGGCTGGCGGGCGGCGGCTTCCAGCTCCTTGCGGAAGGCGTCGGTGTCGTAAGAGGCGTTCGGGCCGTCGTCCCAGGTGATCTTGAGGGCGTCACGGCCCTTCATGGCAGCCCAGGTGTTCTTGGCGATCACCGCGACGCCGCCGAGCGGCATGAACTCGGAGGGGATCTCGCCGCCCTCGATGCGCACGGTCTTGACCACGCCCGCGACCTTCAGGGTCTCGGAATCGTCCACGCTCTTGATCTTGCCGCCGTAGACCGGCGGGCGGGCGATCACCGCGTAGAGCATCCCGTCGAGCTTGATGTCGGCCCCGTAGACCGCCTTGCCGGTGCTGATGTCGTGGTTGTCGATCAGCCCGATCTTGCCGGTGCCGATGTAGCGGAAGGCCTTGGGGTCCTTCAGCTTGACGCTCTCGCGGGCCGGGACCGGCAGCTCGGCCGCGGCCTCGGCCACGTCGCCGTAGCCGAGCGTCTTGCCCGACTTGGCGTGGACGAGCTGGTGGTTCTCGGCCCTGACCTCGGAGGCCGGCACGCCCCACTGCTTGGCGGCGGCCTGGACCAGCATCAGGCGCGCGGCGGCGCCCACGTGGCGGAAATGCGGGAAGAAGTGGCGCAGCGAGCGCGAGCCGTCGGTGTCCTGGTTGCCGAAGCGCTCCTCGTCGCCGTAGGCCTGGGTCACCTTGACCTTCGCCCAATCGGCCTCGAGCTCGTCCGCCACCACCAGGGCGACCGAGGTGCGCACGCCCTGGCCCATGTCGGAGCGGTGGTTCGTCACCGTGACGGTGCCGTCCTTGGCGATCGCCACGAAGATCTTCGGGTCGTCGCGCCAGCCGTGCGGCATGCCGTCGGCGCCAAACTTCTTGGCCTTCTGCTCCTCGGTCTGGCCCTCGTCGGCGCGCGCGCGGTCGGAGAACGAGAGCGCCAGCACGAGGGCGCCGAGGCCGCCGAGCACGCCGCGGCGGCTGGCATTGGCGAGGATCGGGGTCGACGCGGCGGCGCCGCTCTCACGCTCGGCCATCATCTTGAGTTCGTGGATCACAGGCGCTCTCCCTTGTTGGCGGGCGCCTGACCGGCGGCCTGGTGGATCGCCGCGCGGATGCGCGGGTAGGTGCCGCAGCGGCAGATGTTGCCGCTCATCGCCTCGTCGATCTGCTGGTCGGAGGGCTTCGGCGTGTCCTTGAGGAGGGCCGCGGCCTGCATGATCTGGCCGCACTGGCAGTAGCCGCACTGGGCGACGTTGAGGTCGCGCCACGCGGCCTGGACCGGGTGGTTGCCGTCGGGCGAGAGCCCCTCGATCGTCACGACCTCCTGGCCCTCGGCCGCCGAGACCGGGGTGACGCAGGAGCGGGCGGCGGTACCGCCGAGGTGGATCGTACAGGCGCCGCAGAGCGCGGCGCCGCAGCCGAACTTGCTGCCGACGAGGCCGAGCTCGTCGCGCAGGTACCAGAGGAGCGGCATGTCGGGATCGCCGTCGAAGCTTCGCGGCGCTCCGTTCACGGTGAGTTTGATCATCGCTTCGTCCTTCTCGCCCGCAAGCCGCGAGCCCGCTGACGGCCCCGCCTTCGCGGACGGGCCTCGATGGATCCAACCGGCGCGGCGCCCGCGGGGTCCGGGCGGCCCGGATCTTCGGGCGTGCCGGGACGAGGACCGGCCGCGGCGCGGCCCATGGGCCGGATCGCGGCGCCCCCCGGTGCGCGCTCTCAAGTCGGAATAAGAAGCGTTCTAGACATGCCGGTGCCGCAGGGCAACGCGGGCACGTGGCCGCATGGATCGCGAGGGCGGCGTCCAACACATGGTATGTGACGTTGCGCACACGGCATACCGGATGGTGCCTAGGGGGTTAGACCTCCGCGCGCGGCGGCCCTCGCCACGCGGCGTCGCGACCCGCGGAGGCAACCCAGAGCGAGGGCCCGCGTTGACAGGGCAAGGCAAGCTCGGCCGTACGACGAAGCCGCGCCATCAACAGGAAACGCGCGCGGCCGGGTCGGCCCCGCAAGCATTCGATCACCTGCTCCCTGCCATCCTCAGGCGCCGCGGAACGGCGCAACCAGCATCGCGAACGGAAAGTCCCCGGATCATGAAGGCACTCGGCGCCCTCACCCTCATCGCTCTGCTCGCCGCCGGCCCGACGCTGGCCGAGCCCAGCGCGGCCCAGCGCGCCGCCTGCACGCCGGACGTGATGCGCCTCTGCGCCTCCGCCATCCCGAATGTCGGCGCGATCAAGACCTGCCTGCGCGCCCAGCGCGCCAGCCTGAGCGCCGAGTGCCGCGTGGCGGTGGATGCGGGCGAGGGCCCGCGGACGCGGGCGGCGGCGCGATCCTGAGGCGGAGCGCGCGGTCGGAGCGCATCCCCTCTCCCCGTACGCGGGGAGAGGGGGATTTTCCGCCCTACACCGTCACCTGCGTGCCCACCTCGACCACGCGCCCCGTCGGGATCTGGAAGAAGTCCGTGGCGTCGTTGGCGTTCTTGGCCAGCGTGATGAAGATCCGGTCCTGCCAGAGCGGCATGCCGGAATGCGCGGCCGGGCGGATCGAGCGGCGCGAGAGGAAGAACGACGTCGCCATGATGTCGAACTTGAAGCCCTGGCGGCGCAGCAGGGTCAGGGTCTTGGGGATGTTCGGCGTCTCCATGTAGCCGAACTTCATCACCACCTTGAAGAAGTGCGGCCCGATCGGCTCGATGCGGACCTTGTCGGCCTCGTTCGAGCGCGGGGTGTCGACCGTCTCCACGGTCAGCACGACGTTCTTCTCGTGCAGCACCTTGTTGTGCTTCAGGTTGTGCAGGAGCGCCGCCGGGGCGATCTCGGGGTCGCTCGTCAGGAAGACGGCCGTGCCGCGCACGTGGTGGGGCGGGCTCTTCTCCAGCATGCCGACGAGTTCGAGGATCGGCACGTCGGTCTTGCGGGTCTTGTTGAACAGGATCGTGACGCCCCGGACCCAGGTCCACATCAGCACGATCAGGCCGCCGGCCAGAATGAGGGGCACGTAGCCGCCCTCGACGACCTTGAACAGGTTCGAGAGCAGGAACAGGAACTCGATCACGATGAAGGGCAGCATCACCGCCGCCGACAGCCAGGGCGACCAGCGCCAGAGCCGCCACATCACCAGATAGGTCATGGTGGCGGTGAGCAGCATCGTGCCGGTGACCGCGATGCCGTAGGCGGAGGCCAGCGACGAGGAGGTGCGGAACACCACCGCCAGCGCCACGACGCCGATGAGCAGCAGGGTGTTGATCTGCGGCAGGTAGATCTGGCCCGAATGCGATTCGGAGGTGTGGCGGATCTCCATGCGCGGCAGGAGGCCGAGCTGGATCGCCTGGCGCGAGAGCGAGAAGGCGCCGGTGATCACCGCCTGGCTCGCCGTGACGGTGGCCAGCGTCGCCAGGATCACCATCGGCAGCAGCCCCCATTCGGGTACGAGCTGGTAGAACGGGTCCGAGGTGTCGGGCTTCTCCAGCACCAGGGCGGTCTGCCCCAGATAGTTCAGGGCGAGCGCCGGGAAGACGAGGCCGATCCAGGCGACCTGGATGGGCTTGCGCCCGAAATGACCGAGGTCCGCGAAGAGCGCCTCGGCGCCGGTCACCGCCAGGAAGACGGCGCCGAGCGCGATCAGCGCGCCGCTGCCGTGGCCGAGCAGGTAGTGCACCGCGTACCACGGGTTGAAGGCCGTGAAGACCACCGGGTTGCGCACGATGTGCGGCAGGGCCGCAGCCGCCAGCGCCAGGAACCACACCACCATCACGGGCCCGAAGAAGGCCGCGACCTTGCTGGTGCCCCGGCTCTGGACGAGGAACAGAGCGACGATGATCGCCACCGTGATCGGCAGCACGTAGTGCTCGAAGGCGGGGGTGACGAGCTTCAGGCCCTCCACCGCCGAGAGCACCGAGATCGCGGGCGTGATCACCGCGTCGCCGTAGAACAGGGCGGCGCCGAGGAGACCCAGCGTCAGCACGATGCGCGAGCCGCCGAGCGCCTTGCGGGCGAGCGCCATCAGCGAGAGGATCCCGCCCTCGCCGTTGTTGTCCATGCGGAGCAATATGGCGACGTACTTGACCGTGACGATCAGGAAGAGCGCCCAGAGGATCAGCGAGGCGGTGCCCAGCACCTCCTCGGCGAGCAGGATGTTGTCGGCGCGCGACGGCCCGAGCGCCTCGCGGAAGGCGTAGAGCGGGCTGGTGCCGATATCGCCGTAGACGACGCCGACCGAGCCGACGACGAGCCCCCAGAAGCTGGCGGGCCGGTGGCCGTCCTCGCCGTCCACGGAGCCGGCGGCGGTCGTCGGGGTCTCGGCCGGGGCAGTCCCGGCGACGGGCTCCTTCTCGGCGACAGGCTCCTGGCCGTGACTCGGCGCAGGGGCAGGCTGGTCCGCGGCTCTGGGGTCTGCCGGGACGCTCGGATGGGCGGTTTGCGTCATCGGATGTGATCGAGGCTCGGGCCTGTCCGGCGCTTCGCTGGAGTGATCGGGATCCTCGCGGGAGGATGCGACAGGGACGCGAAAAGCTTGCCGGGCGCACGGCTCGGGGGCCGGCGCATGAAGGGATCGTGAGGCGTTAGCTAGCACGCCCCCGCCCGGCCGGAAACTGCGACCTGCGGGGCGCCGCGCTCCGAATCCGGCCCGTGATGCTATAGGCGCCCGCGTCACCGGAGGGCTTGCGCAGCATGAGCATCGAATCGGCCGTCCAGAGCTTCCTGTTCGCGCTCTCCAGCCTGTTCTCCATCGTCAACCCGGTCGGCGGCGCGCTGATCTTCGCGCAGGTCACGGCGGCCAACAGCCACGCCGAGCGCGTCGAGCTGGCGCGGCGGATCGGGGTCTACGCCGCGCTCGTCATGCTGGCCGCCCTCTGGGCGGGGGCGCCGATCCTGAACTTCTTCGGCGTCTCGCTGGGCGCGCTCAGGATCGCGGGGGGCCTCGTCGTCGCGGCCTCGGCCTGGGGCCTGCTCAACCGGCCGGAGGCGCGGGAGGCGCGCAAGCAGGCGGAGGTGGGCGGCGAGGTCGGGCCGAAGGAGGCGGTCCGCAGCCGGGACGCGCTCGCAGAGATCGCCTTCTTCCCGCTCACCCTGCCCTTCACCACCGGGCCCGGCACCATCGCGGTGGCGATCACCCTGGGCTCGAACCGGCCCGGGCCGATGGCGGACCGGCTCGGCTTCTACGTCGCGGTCTCGGCCGCCGCGCTCTGCGTCGCGCTGCTCGCCGCCCTGCTCTACGCTTCGGCCGACCGGGTGGTGCGGCTGATCGGGCCCGTGGGTGCCCGGGTGCTCGGGCGCCTCTTCGCCTTCCTGCTCCTCTGCGTCGGGACCCAGATCACCATCAGCGGGATCACCGACGTGTTCGGCCCGATGTTCGCCGGGCGCTGAGGGCACGCGGCTCCCTCAGATCACCGGCACCCCGGCAAGCCCGGCCGGCGCCCCGAACAGGAGGGCGTGGCCGACGTAGTAGAGGGCCAGGAAGCCCGCCAGCGCCGCGCCGTACCAGGCGGGGGCCAGCACCGCGTCGCGGACCCGGACGGGGCTGCGGGCGTCGTCGGCGGCGATGCCGAGCAGCACCACGATGATGCCGGAATGCCCGATCGCGTCGACCTTGCCGAACTCGAAGATGGCCGACACGAAGACCGCCGCCAGGATCACCGCGCTCGTCCGGCGCACCAGGGGCGTCCAGACCAGGGCGAAGGCCAGGGTGAACTCGATGACGCCCGCGGCCTTCATGAACAGCTCCGGCGAGGCGCCCATGGTCATCTGCGGCTTGGCGGCGATCAGCGGCGCGGTCCAGTCCGGATAGGCCCACTTCTCGACGGAGGCCCACATCAGCGTGACGGCGGCGGCGTAGCGCACCACGTCGAGCGGGCGGATGCCGAAGAGCGTGCGGCCGGTGCCGGTGAGGACGAGGTAGGCGGCGACCCCGAGGAAGACCGGGTAGTCGGCCAAGTGGAAGACGCCGTAGGTCCAGGTCGCGTAGCCGAACAGGAAGACGATGCCGAGGCCGGTGAGCGCCATGGTCTGGCGCCAGATCAGCAGGACGGCGAGGCCCAGTTGCAGCCACGGGATCCAGGCCGCGTCGGTCTTCAATTCCGGCGTCAGGATGATGCCGCCGAGCGACCAGAGCGAGACGAAGAAGAAGCCGAGCGTCGCCCGGACCAGGGTCTCGGTGTCGGCCCGGATCCGTGAGGTCACCCGGTCGAGGGCGTTGAGGAGCGCGGTGCCGAGCGGCGTGCCCTCGGCGAGGCAGCCGAACATCAGGCAGAGCACCGAGAGCGCGACGAGCCACTCGAAGTCGGCGCAGAGCACCTGCTCGAGCCCGCGGGGCTGGCCGGCGACGTCGAAGGCGCAGAACCACTTCACGTGGGCGCTCGCCTCCGTCGCCAACGGAACCAGGGGTAGGGCGAGAGCCGAGGCGAGACCGAAACGGAACCCGTTCCCCTTGGGCGAGCGCATGAAAGCCTCGGTATTAGGCAAGTCCGTCAAAAGCTGACATCGCTATTTACCGATGGTTCATCTTGATCGCCAAGGTGGCGTTAAGACCTCCTTAAGGAAATAGTTAACGCTGTGCGTTGCGTGGAGAAGCCTGGATTCGTCTCGGGCCGAGGCATCGCGAGGGAGCGGCCTTGTCCACAGCCCCGGCCGTCCGGGGGCGAACGTAAGGCTTTCCTCAGGCCTTGTCGGAGAGAGTCCGCACAACGCCCCGCCCGGGTCTCCCGGGCGCAGGTCATGGAGAAGGTCCGGAATGATCGGTCTTGCAAGCCTCGCGAGCCTCGGCCTCGGCACGACGCTGGCCGCGCTCGCGCCCCGGGCCGGCCTGAGGGCGCCGGCCTGCGAGACCTGCGGCGGCCTGTTCCTGGTCTCGGGGCTCGCGCTGCTGGGATCGTGTCTGCCGCTGTTCCGGTAGCCCCGCTCAGGGCTTCGGCGGGCCGTCCGGCAGGTCCGCGGCGGCGACCGAGAGCGCCGCGTCGGCGTTCAGGGTGTCGAGGAAGGCCAGCAGGTCGGCCTTCTCGGCGGCAGTGAGGTTCAGCGGGCGGATCTCGCGCGACCGGCTCGGCCGGTCGATGCCGCCCCGGTCGTAGAGGTCGATCACCGCCGCGAGGCTGTCGAGCGAGCCGTCGTGCATGAAGTGGGTGCGCCCGCGCATCTCGCGCAGGCCCGGCGTCTTGAAGGCGTAGCGCAGCGCCTCGGATTTCGGCACGAAGCGCCCGCGGCCGATGTCCTCGCCCCGGCCCACGCCGATATCGTGGAAGGAGCCGTCGCTGAAGCTCCAGCCGCCGTGGCAGGCTGCACAATTGGCCCGGCCGTTGAACAGGTCGAAACCGCGCTTGGCCGCCTCGGGAACCGCGCGCTCGTCGCCCGCGATCCAGCGGTCGAAGGGCGCGGGTGTGGAGACGATCAGGCGCTCGAAGGTCGCGAGCGCGGCCTCGATCCGCTCGCGGGTCACCGCCGGGCCGGGATCCAGGGAGGCATCCGGGGACGCATTCGGGAAGGCGCCCGCGAAGGCAGCGGCGTAGGCGGGATCGGCCGCGAGGCGGCGCACGGCCTCCTCCGCGCCGAGGTTCATGTTGCCGGGGGCGCTGATCGGCCCGAAGGCGACGGCTTCGAGATCGCGGAACTTGCCGTCCCAGCCGAACCGGCCCTCCTGCCAGGCGAGATTGAGAAGGCTCGGTGTGTGGAACTCCATGTCGTCGCCGCTCCGACCGAGCGCGCGGCGCCGCCCGTCGGCCCAGGCGAGATCGGGCTGGTGGCAACTCGCGCAGGAGCGCGTGCGGTCGCCCGAGAGGACGGGATCGAAGAACAGCCGGCGCCCGAGCTCGGCCTTGGGCCGGCTGTAGGGGTTGCTCTCGGGGAACGGGATCGATTCCGGCGCGCGGTACTCCGCGCGCCACGCGGCGCGCTGCGGAGCCTGCTGCGCGGCCGAGCCCGCGATGCCCACCGCCAGAGCCGCCGAGACCGCGGCACCCACCTTCCATGCCATCGGGGACCTCACGGATCGTGCCTATGGCGGCGCGGGTTAGCGCGCCGTAAACACCTATCCTGTGTTAGACCGGCTGCGTCGCCCTGCCGCGGACGGCGCCGGTCACTCGACCCGCACGACGACGCTGTCGCTGCCACCCGCCGCATCGACGACCGAGATGCGCACGAAGCCGCTCCCGTCCGGGACCCAGGCGGATTGCCGCCGGGCGCTCACCTCCACGGGCAAGCTGTTCACCATCCAGGTGAGCGGCGGCACGCCGCCCAGCGCCTTGAGTGCGAGGCCGGCCGCCGCGCCCTCGCCGTGGCCGACATCGATGCGCGAACCGTCCGGCGGGTAGGCGATGCGCAGCGGCGCCGCGGCCTGGCCCGGCGCGCGGGGCAGGTCGGCCCGCAGGTGCCGCAGCGGCGGCGGCAGGGCGGCGCTGGTGGCGCTGAGCGTTCCGGGGGGGCGGGCCACCGGCTCCGGCTCGCCGCCGAAGCGGCTGAACGCGTCGAACAGGACCGGCGCAGCCACGCTGCGCCCGACCAGCCCCGGCACCGCGGCCCCGTCCGCCCGCCCGAGCCAGACCGCGACGGTGATCCGCCGGTCGAAGCCGACCGCCCAGGCGTCGCGGTAGCCGAAGGAGGTGCCGGTCTTGTAGGCGATGCGGTTCGGCAGCGCGTTCTCGGGCGGGGGCGCTCCCCGCAGCGTGTCGGCGACGTACCAGGCGGCCACCGGCTCGGCGATCCGCCGCGCCGATTCGGGCGCGCTCGCACCGGCCCGGCGGATGACCTCCGGCACGGCGCCGCCGCGGGCGAGGCCCGCGTAGAGCCGGGCGAGGTCGGTGAGCGTGATGCCGAGCCCGCCGAGCGCCACCGGCAGGCCGGGCGCGGCCTCCCGCGGCAGGGCGATGCCCGCCCCGCCCGCCCGCAGGCGGGCGATGAAGCGGGCGGGCCCGACCGCCTCCAGCAGCTCGACCGCGGGCACGTTCAGGGAGAGCTGGAGCGCGCGCCGTGCCGTCACGGTGCCCTGGTAGGTCAGGTCGAAATTCTCCGGCGCGTAGGTCGCGGCGAAGCGTGCCGGCCGGTCCTCCAGCAGGGTCTCGGGATGGGCGAGGCCGTTCTCGAAGGCCAGTGCGTAGATGAAGGGCTTGAGCGCCGAGCCCGGCGAGCGGAGGGCCAGCGTCATGTCGATGGCGCCGCGCCGGGAGGCGTCCAGGTAGCCGGGGCTGCCGACCTGGGCCAGCACCGCGCCGGTGCGGTTGTCGAGCACCAGGATCGCCGCCGACAGGCCGGGACCCGCGGCCGCCGCGCGCTCGCTGGCCAGCGCCTCCAGGCTCGCCTGGAGCCGCCCGTCGAGGCTGAGCCGGATCACCGGGCTCGCCGGATCGGCCGCGACCGCCGCCTCGGCCGCGTGGGCGGCCCGCATGGGGAAGGGGCGGCGCTCGGTCGGCACCGGCTCGGCCTTGGCGGCGCGCGCCTCGCCCCGGGTGATCACGCCGCGGGCGGCGGCGATGTCGAGCACCCGGTCGCGGGCGCGGCGGGCGCGCTCGGGATGGCGGTCGGGCCGACGCGCCTCGGGGGCCTGCGGCAGGGCGACGAGGAGGGCCGCCTCGGCCGTGGAGAGCCGGGCCGGCTCGCGGCCGAGATAGGCGAGCGCGGCCGCGCGCACGCCCTCGACGGGTCCGCCGTAGGGCGCGAGCGCTAGGTAGGCGTCGAGCACGCCGGCCTTGCCGAGGCTCGATTCGAGCTCGCGGGCGCGGCGGATCTGGCGGAGTTTCGCCGACAGCGAGCGCTCGGGCCGCGGCTCCACCAGGCGGGCCACCTGCATCGCGAGGGTCGAGCCGCCCGAGACGATGCGCCCGTGCCGCAGCCACTGCCAGCCGGCCCGGATCAGGGCGGCCGGATCGACGCCCGCGTGCTCGGCGAAGCGCCGGTCCTCGTAGGCCGTGAGCATGGCAAGGAAGCGCGGATCGACGCCCGCGGCGGCCACCGGCAGGCGCCAGCGCCCGTCCGCGGTGGCGAAGGGGCGCAGGAGCTGGCCCGCGCGGTCGGTGACGATGGTGGAGCGGAGGTTGGCCGGAGCGAGATCGAGGGGCGGGAGGGGGGCGGGCCGGGCGAGCCAGAGGGCGGCGGCGGCGAGCGGCACGGCGGCGAGGGCGAGGACCCGCCACGCCCTCCCTCCCCCCTCTGCGGGGGAGGGTGGCCTCGGCGTCAGCAGGGGCCGGTCGGGACATAGTCCCGCAGAGAGGGGACCCCAGCGAACGGAGAGGGCGCCACCTTCATGCCGGGCACAGCTCGATCCTGCACCGTCGCTCCCCTCTCCGCGGGACTTCGTCCCGCCCCCCCTGCTTCGCAGGGTACCCTCCCCCGCAGAGGGGGGAGGGAGATCCGTCGGCTCGGGCATCGCCCTCCCTCGCCTCCCCCCTGCCCTACTTCGCCGCCCCGACCTCGACCGTGCCGAAGCCGGTGCGGCCGTAGCGGTCGGGGCGGTACATGTCCTCGACCAGCGCGCCCGGATGCAGGTAGCGCCCCGGCGAGACGGCCCGCACCGTGTAGGCCACCGTGAAGAAGGCGGATTGCTCGGGCGTGCGGTCGTAGGACGCCACGAAGCGGTCGTCGCGGAACTCGGTGTGGACCGGCACGACGTCGCTCTTGGCGAAGCTGAGGCCGGTGAGCGCGTCGGCGTCGAGCAGCTTCGGGTTGTCGATCTCGAGTCCCGCGGGCAGGCGATCGACGAGCAGCAGGCGCGCGGCGCTGGCCTTGGCCTCCGTCACCTTCAGCACCACCACGAGCCGGTCGTTCTGACGGATGCCGCGGGCCGGATCGACCACTGAGCCGTCGAGGCGGTGGTAGGTCCGTTCCACGGTGTAGCCGCGCGACTCGGCGGGCTCCGGCGCCAGCGGGTTGCCGTTGATGCCGAGCGCCACCTGCACGGGCGCGGCCCCCGTGTTCACCACGCTGACCGGCCGCGCCTCGAGCGCCGCGCCGCGGAAGCTGCGGGCGAGCGGCCCCGTCTGGGGGGCGCCGTCCACCGTGAAGGACAGGCTCTCGGCCTCCTTGGTCAGGCCGGCTGCGGCCAGCACCATCCAGGCGTTCTCTTGCGTGCTGGTGGTGCGGCCCGTGGCCCGCTCCTCCCCGAGCACGGCGGCCACGGGCTGAAGCGCCTCGCGAGCCAGGCCGGTCTCGGCGGCGAGCGTGATCAGGCCCGCCCCGTCGCGCAGGCGCGAGCCGTAATCGGCGCGGTAGTCGCGCCCGTCGCGGGCGGCGCGCAGCGCCCCGAGCGCGGAGTCGAGCGCCTTGCCGGCGCGCGTCCGGTCGCCGAGCAGCGCCAGCGCCGCGGCGATCTGGGCGCGGCCCAGCGGCGTCGCGAAGTCCCCGATCTTCGTGTCGGCGAGGTAGCGCAGGTCGCCCATCACCGGGCGGCCGTTGCGGGCCAGCACGTAGGCCGCGTAGGCGAGGTCGGCGCCGCCGTCGCGCACCTCCGTGGTGTTGGCGACCGCGTTGCGCAGGCGGTCGAGCGCCAGGGTGAAGGCCGTCTGCGGCACCGCGAAGCTGCGCTCGCGCGCCCGGGTCAGGAAGTCGGTGACGTAGGCGTCGAGCCAGAGGTCGTTCGAGCCTTGCGCCGACCACAGGCCGAAGCTGCCGCTCGAATCCTGGCGCGCCAGCACCCGGTCGATCGACTCGCGCACCCGCTCGTCGAGCTTGTCGTCGAGCGCCAGCTTGTCGAGGGCCGCGAGCTTGTTGACGTAGAGCAGCGGCATCGCCCGGCTGACCACCTGCTCGGAACAGCCGTAGGGGTAGCGGTCGAGCGCCTGGAGGAGGGCCGGCACGTCGAGGCCCGGCAAGGCGGACGCCGCGACCGAGACCGTGCCGGTGCCGGGCAGGATGTCGGAGAGCAGGTCCGGCGAGAGGGTGAGAGCGGCGCCCGGCGCCAGCGTCTGCACGCTCCGGCGCAGCATCGGCCCGGTGCCGGGGCCGACGTTGAGCGCGAAGCTCTGGCCGACGCCCGGGGGCAGGCCGGGCCCGGTCAGGGTGAGGTCGAGCCGGGCCAGCCCCGGGCCGGCCGCGGTCAGCGGCAGGACGAGCTGGCCCCGGGCCCCGGCCTCCAGCCGCATCGCGCTGTGCACGGCCTCGGCGCCGACGAGGACCGGGCCCGCGAGGTCGAGATCGACCGTGTAGTCGCCGCCCGCGCCCTCGACGTTGTCGAGCGCCACGAAGATGCGCGAGCGGTCGCCCACGTTGAGGAAGCGCGGCAGCGTGCCGGTGAGCACCACGGGGTCGCGCACGATCACGTCGGCCTGGGCCTGCCCCGTGCGGCCGGCGCTCCAGGCGGTCACCATCACGCGGGCCGTGCCGTTGAAGGCGGGCACCGGGAAGGTCACCCGCGCGCTGCCGTCCGCCCCCACGGCGACGACGCCGGAATAGAGCGCCAGCGGTGCCTGGGTCGGGGGCGAGTCGGCGAGTTCCCCGCCGGCCCCGTCGCCGCCGGAACGGATCGCGCCCTGCGTGCCCTGCATCCCGTCGATCAGGTAGCCGTAGACGTCGCGGATCTCGGGGCCGAGCGCCTTCTGGCCGAAGAAGTGGCGCGTCGGGTCGGGCGCCTCGTAGCGGGTCAGGTTGAGGATGCCGACATCGACCATCGCCACGGTGACGCGCGCCTCCTCGCCGGCCTTCAGTCCGGCGAGCCGCACCGGCAGGGTGAGATCCTGCCGCGGCCGGATCTTTTGCGGGGCGTCGAGCGTGACCGCGAGTTCGCGCGCGCCGCGATCGACCGAGAACCACGCCAGCCCCAGCGCCCGGCCCGGCAGGCGCTTGGCGGCCTGATCGAGCGGCCGGTAGGCGGTGGCGACGAGATACGCGCCGGAGCCCCAGGCCGCCTTCACCGGGATGTCGACCGTGGTGCCGCCCTCGGGCACCGCCACGTCCAGCACCTCGTGCACCCGGTCGCCGACCACCACGAGCGTCGCCCGGCCGCGGAAGCGCGGGTTCAGCCGGGCCCGCAGCCTGTCGCCGGCCGCGTAGGCCCCCTTGTCGAGGGTGAGGTCGAGGAGGTCCGGCACGTCCGCGGTCTCGGTGCCGCTCCAGCCGACCTGGAAGGTGACGCTCGCCGTGGCCCCCGGCCGGCCGGGCACGCTCGTCTCAAGCCGGTAGGTGCCGAAGCCGACCGGCGCCGAGACCTTCGCGGGCTCGTCGGCCCGCACGTCGAGTGTCCCGTTCGCGACGCGACGCACCTGCTTCACCGGCTCGAAGGACCAGCGCCCGTCCGCCCGGTACCACTGGTAGCTCCGGTCGATCCGCGACAGGGTCCAGGCGACGCCCTCCTGCGCGAGGCGCCGGCCGTCCGGCGCGGCCATCACCACGTCGAAGGTGGCGGGCGCGCCCTCGGCGAGTTCCCGGAAGCCCTTGCGGATCGCCAGCACCGGCTCGGCCGGCAGGATCGGCAGGGTAAGGCTGCGCGAGAGCGCCCGGCCGCCGGGCTCGCCGACCGCGAGCGTCACCTTCGCTTCCAGCGGGCGCGGGCTCGCCGCCTCCGGGATCGGCACCGTCACGCTCGCCCGGCCCGCCGCGTCCGTCGTGGCGCGCGCCTCGATCTCCTGGCTCACCGCCTCGAAGGGCTCGTCGTCGAGGCCGGTCGAGAAGCCGTCGAGCCCCGGGATGCCGCTGCCCTGGGCGGCCAGCACCGCGACGCTGCCCGAGACCTCCAGCCCCGCGCCCGGCGCGCCGTAGAGGTAGCGCGCCGCGACCGCGATCTCGGCGGGCTCGTCCCGCCGCAGCGCGGGGTGGGCCGGCTTCAAATCGACGTCGAGGCGCTCGGGGACGTAATCCTCCAAGAGGAAGCTCGCCTCGCCGACCGCCGGCGCCTTCGGGTCCGTGTAGGCCGCGATGCGCCACGTGCCGTGCTGCGCGCCCGAGAGCAGGGCCAAGGAGAGCGCGCGGCCGCCGAGCCCCTGGTCGGCCACCTGCACCCGGCGGTACTCGACGCCGTCGGGCCGCTTCACCACCAGCGTCAACGGCAGGTTCGGGATCGCGGCGCCCTGCGCGTCGCGCAAGAGCGCGGTGACCTGCACCGTCTCGCCGGAGCGGTAGACCCCGCGCTCGGGGAAGACGTAGGCCTCCACGGCGCCCGCATCCGCCCGCCCCTTCACGCCGCGGTCGGTGAGGTCGAAGGCCGAGAGGTTGAGGTCGAGGAAGCCGTAATCGTCGCCGACCTGCGCCACCACGAGGCCCGGCGCGATGCCGCCCTCCCCACGGGCGAGGCCGGGATCGAAGGCCGCGTAGCCGCGCTTGTCCGTGCGCCGGGTCGCCAGGACCTCGTTGTTGCGGGCCACCAGCCGGACCTCGGCATCGGCAACCGCGTCGGCGGATGCCAGCGAGCGCAGGAAGACGTGGACGCCGTCGCGGCCCCGGAAGGCGGTCAGCCCCAGGTCCGAGACCACGAACCACTGGGTCGCGCGCTGCTCGTAGTCGCCGTCCTCGGTGCCCGTGCCGGCGGGGCGCGCCTGCATGATGTAGAGGCCGGGCTCGAGCCGGCCCACCGCCTGGAGCACCGGGAAGGCGGTGACCGCCTCCTGGTTCAGCTCGGCCTTGGCCGTCTCCAGCTCGCCCTTCCAGACCCGGATGCCCTTCTGCTCGGCGATGGTCTGGGCGGCGCCGCCGCTGAGCTGGCTCAGGAACTCCTCGGAGCGCAGCGCGGGTAGCAGGCCGCGGTCGCCGACGCGCAGCACCTCGACCGCGAGCTTGGGCGCGTTGACCGAGAGCAGCGGCACGCCGGCCTGGCCGGTGCGCGGCAGGACGTAGTTGCGGCCGGTGAAGCGCGCCTGGGGGGCGCGGTCGCGCACGTAGATCTCGTAGTCGGCGGCCTTCAGGAGGTCTTCACCGACCGCGGAGGGCAGGCCCGGGCGCAGCACGATGCTGTAGCGGCTGCCGTGCTTCAGCCCGTCGACGCAGACCTGCTGGGCCTCGGCCGTCACGGCGGCGTTCGCCGCACCCGCCACCGCCACGAAGGGCGCGAAGTCGGTCTTCGCGGCGAGGCTCTCCGAGAAGGTGAAGCAGACGCGCGGGGCGGCGGCGTCCGAATCGACCTTGTAGTCGAGGATGCGGAAGCCGTGCTCGGCGCGCAGGCCCTCGTAGGTCTCGCGGACGTTCGGCAGGTCGTCGAGCGCGAGGCTCGCCCGGTAGGCCTCGAGCGCCGGGCGCCAGGCGGATTGCCGCCCCTGCGCCTCGCCGAGGAAGGCCAGCGCCCGCGCCTCGCCCTGCGGCGTGCCCGCCCGCAGATAGGCCGTGTAGGCGGCGGCCAGGGCGGCCTGTCGGCGGCGGTAGCGCTCGCTGTAGGTGCCGGCCTGCTCGTCGTTGCCGAGCGCGTCCGCCGCCCGCGCGTAGGCGAGCCAGTTCTGCGGGTCGGCGGGCTCGGCCGCGAGGGCCGCGGCCAGCAGCGGCAGCGCCTGGGCCGCGCGGCCCGACTGGAACAGGGCCTCGCCCTCGCGCCGGGCTTGAGCGGGGCTGCGGTTGCCGCCCCGGGCCTCGTCCTTCAGGGCGGCCTCCAGGCGCACGCCGGCGCTGGCCAGATCCTCGCGCACGAAGCTCTTCTTCGGGGCGGGCTTCGCGGCGAGGCGGGGCGCGGGGGCCGGCGGGGTCTGGGCCGACACGGATACGCAGACGGGTGCGGCCAGGGCGAGGGCGCCCGCGAGCAGGGCCCATCCGTGCTGGAGCCTCGACGAACGCGCCATGACCTGCTCCGCGGCTGCCTGCGTCACCCGCGCCGCGCCAATCCGGCGGCGCGGGCCGGACCGTAGCACTTCGCCGCCGGGCCGCAATCGTCGTGGAGGGCCGGGCGCCCCGGACGCAGCCCCGGCGGACCGGCTTCTCGATTCGGGCTGGCCTTCCCCCCGGCCCGCTGCCAAGTTCGCCCGAGCCAGAGGATCGGGACCCGGAACCATGCCGCGCATCCGGCTTCGCGCCGCCGTACTCCTCGCCGCCCTCGCGGTCCCGGCGGCGGTCGCCGCGCAGCCGGCGCAGCGCCCGCCCGCACCGGCGGCCGACCCCGCCGTCGAGGCGATGCGGGCGCGTTTCGAGGCGCTGCCCGAGGCCGAGCGGCGGGCGCTGCAGGACGCCCTCGTCTGGACCGGCGACTACAACAGCGTGGTCAGCGGCACGTTCGGCCGGCGCACCTACGAGGGGCTGACCGCCTACCGGACCCGCACCGGAGACCCCCGCGACCCGTTCGACCCGGGGGCCCGCCAGGCAATCCTGGCGGCGGGCGAGGCGGCCCGGCGCGCGGCCCGCTTCGGCGTACGGACCGATCCGGCGAGCGGCGTGAGCCTCGGCGTGCCCGAGCGCCTGCTCGCGAAGCGCACACCCCTGCCCGGCCCGGTGCCCGCCGGCACGCGCTGGCAGAGCGCGGACGGCCGCGTGACCCTGGAGACGCGCGCCTTTCCGCCGGAGGCGGCCACCCTCGACAGCCTGTTCGAGCGCGCCACGGCGCCGACGCCGGAGCGGCGCGTGACCTACAAGCTGAAGCGGCCGGACTTCATCGTGGTGACGGGGGAGACCGCGACCGGCCGCTCCTACATCCGCTACGCCGCGGGGCCGGCGGGCGTGCGGGGCTTCGCCTTCGGCTATGACAGCCGCCTCGCACCCGAGGTCGATCGGCTGGTCATCGCCGTCGCCAACAGCTTCGTGCCCTTCCCGGACGCACCGACCGAGGTGCCGGGAGAAGAACCGCCCAAGCCCGGCCCGCAGGCCGCCGTCAGGCCGCCCGCCGCCCAGGTGCCCGCTCAGCCCGACCCCCAATCCGCCCCCCAATCCGCCCTGCCGTCGGCCCCGCGGGCCGGCGCGCCGCCCGCCGCGACCGGTCTCGCGGTGGCGCCGGGGCGGGTGCTGACCGCGGCCTCGGCCCTCGAGGCCTGCGCGCCGCGCATCGGGGCCGCGCAGGCCCGGGTCCTGGCGAGCGATCCGGCGCTCGGTCTCGCGCTGATCGAGGCGGCGGGCCTGCCGGCACCGGTCCTGCCGCCGCCGCGCGAGACGCCGACCGCCGCCGACGAGGCGCTGACGGTGCTGGCGGCGAGCGCCGAGGGGAGCGTGGTCGCACCGGGCACCGCGCAGGCGGGCGGCCTGCTGGCCCCCCTTCAGCCAGGCGCCGCCGGCGCGCCGGTGCTGGACCGCGCGGGTAGGCTCGCGGGCATCGTGGCCCGCTACCCCGGTGCGCCGCGCCTCGTGGCCGGCATCGTGCCACCGGCGAGCCAGCCGCTCGTGCAGGGCGAGGCCGTGGCCGGCTTCCTGCGCCGGAACGGCATCGCCCCCGCGGCCGCTGCGCCGGGCGGCTCCGCGGGGGCGCTGGCCGGCGCGGTCGCGCCGGCCGTGGTGGCGATCACCTGCGCGCGCTGATCACCCGAGCGTCGCGCGCGGGCGATCGCGGGGTCAGAGCCGCCCGGTGGCGAGCAGCACGATCAGGATGATCAGCAGGATGCCGCCGAGGCCGAAGCCGGGGCCGCGATAGGCGCCCCCGCCGAGGAAGCCGCCGCCGCCGAAGGCGAGAATGATCAGGATGATCAGCAGAATCGTGACGAGGGACATGCTGCGTATACTCCGGCAGCTGCACGGGATGTGAGCTTGGCCATTCAAACGCCGGTACGGTCCGCTTCGTTCAGTCGCGTCACGCTTTTCTTGACAGGACGGCGACAGGTGGCGGGCCGCCGGCCGGGGCGGTGCGAAGCGTTCGCACGGTGCCGGAGCCGGTCGCCTCGCAGGTGCGGGAACACACGGATCGTCCCGAACCGGCGGGCGTATCACTCGTTCCGTCACTGCATTCGGCCAAGGACAGCCGGAGCGACCAAGACCGCGTCCAGACGATCTTTCTCACTCCACCCTAGACCGGATGATTTCCTCGAACCCCAAGACCACGGGAGATCATCATGACGTCTCGCATCATTGCCGCCGCGCTGCTCGCCGCGACCCTCGCGTCGCCGGCCCTCGCCCAGGGCCTCGACTCGCGCCACAGCCCCTACCCGGCCTCCGCCTATCCGGGCTACGTCGCGCCCGGCGCGTCCCGCGCGGTCGGGCCGCGCGTCACGGCCTCGGCCTATCGCTATTCCGGCCAGCATGCCGGCGGCCCCGCCGGCGCTCTCGTCCGCAACTGAGCCGTTTCCGAAGGCCCGCCCGGCACCGCCGCGGCGGGCCTTCCCGCGCGACGCCGCCTCGGTGCGGCGTCGGCGGCGGCGCGGCCGGCTTCTCGTCCTTCGGGAGGACCCGCGAGAAGCGCGAGGCTGTCGGAGGCCACCGGCACCTTCGAGCCCGGTTCTTCCCCTGTGTTCGATGGCGTCCGGCAAGTCGCAGCCGGTCCTTTGTGCGTTGCCGCGCGGACGATGCGCCGCAGGAAACCACGGGCGGACCTCATGGTTGCCTCTCTACACGCCGGAACGTCCGGCACGGAGCCTCCATGACCAAGACATTCGCCATCAGCGCCCTGGCGCTGCTCTTCACCGTGCCTGCCCTGGCGCAGGGGCTGGTCCGCGGGCCGGGGACGACCGGGGCCATCGTGCTGCCCCAACCGAACACGACCGGAAACGACCCGAGCCTGATCATCGCGCGCGGCAGCACGGGCGCGGAGACCGTCACGACGAACTCGGCGGCCGGCGGCAATGCGGGCCAGCCCGAGCGGGCGATCCCGCAGGGCAGCGCGAACGGCGGCGGCAGCAGCCGCTGAACGAGAGGCGGCGGGCCCTCAGGCCCGCCAGTCCGGCAGATCCTCCCCGGGCGCGTCGAGCCAGTCCGGCACGGGCAGGCCGCGCCCGGCGAGGAAGGCCGGGTTGAACAGCTTCGAGGCGTAGCGCGCCGCGCCGTCGCACAAGATCGTCACGATCGTGCGGCCCGGCCCGAGTTCACGAGCCAGCCGGATCGCGCCCGCCACGTTGATGCCGGACGATCCGCCGAGCGACAGACCTTCCTCCCGCATCAGCCCGAACACGATCTCCAGCGCCTCGGCGTCGGGGATGCGGAAGGCGTGGTCGGGCGCGAAGCCCGCGAGGTTTCCGGTGACGCGGCCCTGGCCGATCCCTTCCGTGATCGAGGAGCCTTCGGCCTTCAGCGTGCCGGTGGTATAGTACGCGTAGAGCGCCGAGCCCTCGGGGTCGGCGAGCGCGATCCGCACGCCGGGACTTGCTGCGCGCAGGGCCTCGGCGACGCCCGCGAGCGTGCCGCCGGTGCCCGCCGCGCAGACGAAGCCGTCGACTGTGCCGCCCGTCGCCTCCAGGATCTCGGGGCCGGTGTGCTCCACATGGGCGCGCCGGTTGGCGACGTTGTCGAACTGGTCGGCGAAGAAGGCGCCCGTGGGATCGCGCGCAGCCAGCGCCTCGGCGAGGCGCCGCGCCACGTGCACGTAGTTGTTCGGGTTGGCGAAGGGCACCGCCGGCACCTCGACGAGCCGGGCGCCGGCGAGCCGCAGGGTCTGCTTCTTCTCGGCCGACTGAGTCTCGGGGATCACGATCACGGTGCGGTAACCGCGCACCGCGGCCACCAGGGCGAGGCCGATGCCGGTGTTGCCGGCCGTGCCCTCCACGATGGTGCCGCCCGGCCGGATCAGCCCGCGCGCCTCCGCGTCTCGCACGATCGAGAGGGCGGCCCGGTCCTTCACCGAGAGGCCGGGATTCAGGAACTCGGCCTTGCCGAGGATGGTGCAGCCGGTCTCCTCGGAGGCCCGGCGCAGGCGGATCAGCGGCGTGCCGCCGATGGCGGCCAGGACGTCGGGGCGGGGGGCGGCGCGGCTCATGCGCCGAGCATAGCGCATGAGCCGCGGAAGGGGTTCCTGTTTCAGGGCGTCCCGCGAGAAGCCGCCTCCCCGCCTCGGGCTCAGTTGTCGAAGCCGACCTTGTCCACCAGCAGGCTCGCGGCCTTGCGGTTGCGGGCGATCTCGGCGAGCGGCGTCGGGTCGATCGAGAGCGGGCCCATCGCGCTGAGCAGTGGGTCGATCGCGGCGCCGGCCTTGACCGGGTACTCGTAGTTGGCTTTCGCGTAGAGCGCCTGCGCCTCGTCGGAGACGAGATATTCGAGGAGCTTGACCGCCTCGTCGCGGTTCGGGGCGTTCTTCGCCACCACGGCGCCCGAGACGTTGACGTGCGTGCCCCCGCCCTCGAACGTCGGCAGCGCCACCGTGATGGCCTCGCCCCACTTCACCTGCTCGGGGCCGCCCTTGCCCGAGCGCATCAGGCCCACGTAGTACGAGTTGCCGAGGCCGATCTCGCAGGTCTCGGCCAGGATGTCGCGGGCGATGTCCCGGTCGCCGCCCGCGGGCTTGCGGGCAAGGTTGGCCTTCACCCCCTTCAGCCAGGCCTCCGTCTTCTCGGCTCCGTGCTTGACGAGGTGATGGGCGATCAGCGCCGTGTTGTAGGGGTGCTGGCCCGAGCGCAGGCAGAGCTTGCCCCGCCACTTCGGATCCGCCAGTTCCTCGTAGGAGAGCGCCTGGAGCCCGGCGAAGTCGCGCGCGTCGGCGTAGGCGACGCGCGCGCGGGACGAGAGCGCGAACCAGCGCCCCTCCGGATCGCGCAGCGAGGCCGGCACCGCGGCCTCGAGCGCGGCGGATTTCACGGGCTGGGCGAGGCCCCGGTCCACCAGCTCGATCAGGTTGCCGATATCCACCGTCATCAGCATGTCGGCCTTGGCGCGCTCGCCCTCGGCCGCAACCCGCTCGGCCAGTCCCTTCTCGACGAAGACCGTGTTGACCGCGGTGCCCGTCCTGGCCGTGTAGGCGTCGAGGATCGGCCGGATCAGTCCCGGCTCGCGGGTGGTGTAGAGGTTCACCTCCGCGGCCTGCGCGGGCAGGGCCGCGAGGACTGTGGCGAGAAGGGCGTATCCGGCGGTGCGACGAGGCATGGTTTCCTCCCTGAGGTCGGGGAGGTTGAGCGGCATCGATCGACCGAAAGCAAGACCTAAGTTTTTGATCTAAAACAGTTAAAATCTACAGCTCCGCCACGCGCGGACATCAGTCCCTAATCCGCTGCGGCCGCGAAAATAAAGGGGCTGTCGCCCGCCGGCACGAGGCCGACCGCCGCGCCCGGCCGGTGCGCGGCCTCAGGCGGAACCGCGAGGCGCAGCGGCTCGGCAAAGCCCGCTGCCTCGATCTCCAGCTGCACCTGGGTGCCGAGATAGATCCGCCGCGCGACGCGGCCCGGGTGGCCCCCGCCCGCGGGGACGATCCGCAGCGCCTGCGGGCGGAAGGCCGCGCTCAGCCGCGCGCCCTCCGCGAAGCCGGGCGCCGGGAAGGATCCGAGCGGCGTCTCCAGCGCGCCGCCGCGGCACGGACCCTCGACCTCGCAGAGATCGCCGAAGAAGCGGGCGGCGAAGCGGTTCACCGGGCGGCGGTAGAGATCCTCGGGCATGCCCACCTGCACGACGCGCCCGGCCCGCATCAGCGCGATGCGGTCGCAGACCTCCATCGCCTCCTCGGGATCGTGGGTGACGAGGAGCGCCGTGGCGCCGGCCGCGCGCAGGACGCCGAGCGTGTCGGCCCGGACCCGGTCGCGGGTGCGCCGGTCGAGATTCGAGAAGGGCTCGTCGAGCAGCAGCAGGCGCGGGCCCGGCGCGAGCGCCCGGGCGAGCGCCACCCGCTGCGCCTCGCCGCCCGACAGCGTGTCGGGATAGGCCGCCGCGCGGTGCGCGAGCCCCACCTGCGCGAGCCGCGCCGCCGCGGTGGCCTCGGCCTCGGCGCGCTTGCCGGCGAGGCCGTAGCGCACGTTATCCGCGACCGTGAGGTGCGGGAACAGGGCGTAGTCCTGGAACATCATGCCGACGCCGCGCAGTTCCGGCGGCAGGCCGGGGCGGATCTCCCGCCCGTCGAGGCGCAGAACGCCGCGGTCCGGCGTCTCCAGCCCGGCCACGATCCGCAGCAGGGTGCTCTTGCCGCAGCCGGAATCGCCGAGCAGCCCGACGATCTCCCCGCCCGCCACCGCGAGCGAGACGTCGTCGAGGGCGCGCACCGGGCCGAAGCGGCATCCGATCCGGTCGAGTTCGAGGCGGGACGTCTCAGGCATCGGCGCGCCCCGGGCTCGCCGCGCCGCCTCTTCGGCGGGACGACGGAGCCGCGCCTCCGTCCGGACGGGAAAGGGATGGATTCGGACGCGCGCGCTGCATCGGCCGTTCCTGACGCGGCGCCCCGGCCGGCGCAATCCGGTATAGGCTGGTACGTGTCGGGCGGCCGGGGGACGACGTGGCGGGACGGGGCGGGTTCGCGCGCTATCTCGCGCTCTATGCCGGTCTCTACGGCGCCTATGGCTGCCTCTCCCCGCTCCTGCCGAACCTGATGGCCGCCCGCGGGCTCACGCCCGAGGCGATCGGTCTCGTCCTGGCGGCCGCGACCCTGGTGCGCCTCGTCGCCGCCCCGCTCGCCGGCCGCCTCGCCGACGCGCGCGACGCCGCCCGCCCGATCCTGGCCGCGAGCGCGGTCGGGGCGGGGCTGTGCGCGGCGGCGCACCTGCCGGTCCACGGCTTCTGGCCGGTGCTCACGGCCGGCCTCGCCTACGCGGTCGCGACCGCGCCGCTGGCCCCGCTCGCGGATGCCCTGGCGCTCGGCGCGGCGCGCGGGGGCGCCGCCTTCGCGTACGGGCATGTCCGGGCAGCGGGCTCGGCGGCCTTCATCGCGGCCTCGGTCGCGGCGGGATGGCTCGTGGACGCCCGCGGCCTGTCGGCGGCGATCCTGGCCGGCGCCGCGCTGTTCGTCGCCGCGGGCGGCCTCGCCGGGCGCCTGCCGGCCGATCGCGCCGAGGCCGGCGGGTCGGCCGGTCCGGGAGCCGGCACGGGACCGGGCCCCGGGCCGGAACCGAGCCTCGGCGCCCTGCTGCGCCCGGGGCCCTTCCGCCGGACGCTCCTGATCGCCGCCCTGGTGATCGGCGCGCACGGCCTGCACGAGGCCTTCGCGATGATCCTCTGGCGCGCCTCCGGGATCGGGGCGGGGATGGCGGGGCTGCTCTGGGCCGAGGCCGTGGCCGCCGAGGTTCTGGTCTTCCTGGTTCTCGGCCAGCCCCTCCTCGAGCGGACCGGCCTCGCGGGCGGTCTCGCTCTGGCCGCCGCCGCCGGCGCGCTGCGCTGGGCGATCGCGGCGCAGACCGTCGCCCTGCCCTGGCTCGTCGGCGCACAGGCCCTGCACGGCCTCAGCTTCGCGCTCCTGCACCTCGCCTGCCTCGGGCTCATCGCGGAGAGGGTGCCGGTCCGCCTGCGAGCTACCGCGCTCACGCTCTACGGCAGCGTCGGCCTGGGGCTCGCCGGCGCCCTGGTGACGCTGGCCTCCGGCCCGCTCTACGCCGCGTTCGGGACGCGGGCCTTCTGGGCGATGGCGGGCTTGAGCCTCGCGGCGATCCCGCTCGCCCGCACGTTGCGGCGGCGCTGAGCGTTGCGGCGACACCGGGCGCCGCATTTTCCCGCGCCCTATGGTACGGACCCGGAACGGGGCTCGGAAAACCCCGCGAACCCGGATTCCATGACCGACGTCGCCGAGATCCTGATCCCCCTCGCCCTCGACACGGCCTACAGCTACGTCGTGCCCGAGGGTCTGCGCCTCGCGGAGGGCGACGTGGTGCAGGTGCCGCTCGGGCCGCGCGAGACGGTCGGCGTGGTCTGGGGGCTGGCCCGGACCGCGGGCGGTTCGAACCTGCGGCCGGTAACGGGCCGGGTCGATGCCCCGCCTCTCTCCGAGCCCCTGCGCAAGCTCGTCGATTGGATCGCCCGCTACACGCTCGCCCCGAAGGGCTCGGCGCTCGCCATGGTGCTGCGCCTGCCCGACGAGGCCGCCGCCCGCGAGACCGCCCGCGTCGGCGTGCGCGTCTCCGGCAAGGCGCCCGCCCGCGCGACGCCCGCCCGCCGGAAGGTGCTGGAGGCCGCCGCCGACGGCGCGCTCCACGGCAAGAGCGCGCTCGCCAAGGCGGCGGGCGTCTCGCTCGGCGTCGTGGACGGGCTGATCGACGACGGCGCGCTGGAGGCCGTCGCGGTCGAGCCCGAGGCGGTGGCGCCCCCGCCCGACCCGGACCACCCGCGGGTGCCGCTCTCGGACGCGCAGGAGGCGGCGGCGATCGCGCTGATCGCCGGACCGGGCACAGCGCTTCTCCCGGCGGCGGACCCGAACCCTGCCGGACCGGGCGCGGGTTCCCTCTCCCGTGCGGGAGAGGGAGCATCGCGCGGGTCCGGAGAGAGCCTAGCCCATGCCGAGCCGGCGCCCCCCGGCCCGGTCCTCCTCGAAGGCGTCACCGGCTCCGGCAAGACCGAGGTCTATTTCGAGGCCGTGGCGCACTGCGTCCGGGCGGGCCGGCAGGCCCTGATCCTGATGCCCGAGATCGCGCTGACCGCGCAGTTCCTCGACCGCTTCGCCGCCCGCTTCGGGGTGCGCCCGGCCGCGTGGCACTCGGGCGTCGGCGGGCGGCGGCGCGAGCGCCTGCGGGCGGCCGTGGCGGCGGGCGAGGCGCGCGTCGTGGTCGGCGCCCGCTCGGCCCTGTTCCTGCCCTTCCGAAAACTCGGCCTCATCGTTGTCGATGAGGAGCACGAATCCGCCTACAAGCAGGAGGACGGCGTGCACTACCACGCCCGCGACATGGCGGTGGTGCGCGGGCGCCTGGAGGGCTGCCCCGTGGTGCTGGCCTCCGCCACGCCCTCGATCGAGAGCCGGGTCAACGCCGAGCGCGGGCGCTACCGCCACGTCCGCCTGCCCGAGCGCTTCGGCGGGCGGCGCCTGCCCGACATCCGGGCGATCGACATGCGCCTCGACGGGCCGGAACGCGGCCGTTTCCTGAGCCCGCCGCTGATCAACGCCGTCAAGGCGAACCTCGCAGCCGGCGAGCAGTCGCTGCTCTTCCTCAACCGTCGCGGCTACGCACCGCTGACGCTGTGCCGGGCCTGCGGCCACCGCTACCGCTGCCGCAACTGCTCGACCTGGCTCGTCGAGCACCGCTTCCGCAAAGCGCTGGTCTGCCACCAGTGCGGCTACGCCGAGCCGCGCCCGCAGGCCTGCACGGAGTGCGGCACCTTCGACAACCTCACCGCCTGCGGGCCGGGCGTCGAGCGCATCGCGGAGGAAGTCTCCGAGCTGTTCCCCGACCGGCGCATCATCGTGCTGTCGAGCGACTTCCCAGGCGGCGCCGAGCGGCTGCGCCTGGAGCTGGAGGCGGTGGCGGCCGGGGAATGCGACATCGTGGTGGGCACGCAGCTCGTGGCCAAGGGCCACAACTTCCCGCACCTGACGCTGGTGGGCGTGCTCGACGCCGATATCGGCCTGACCTCCGGCGATCCGCGGGCGGCCGAGCGCACCTTCCAGCTGCTGCAGCAGGTCACGGGCCGCGCGGGACGCGGCGAGCGGCCGGGGCGGGCGCTGGTCCAGACCTACCAGCCGACCCACCCGGTGATCGCCGCCCTGCTCTCGGGCGACGCCGAGCGCTTCTACGCCGAAGAGGTGGCCGCGCGCGAGGCCGCGGGCCTGCCGCCCTTCGGGCGGCTCGCCGCGCTCATCGTCTCGGCAGCCGAGCGCGAGGCCGCGGAGGCGCAGGGGCAGGCGCTCGCCCGCACGGCCGAGCCGCCGCCCGGCGCCATGGTGCTCGGCCCCGCCGAGGCGCCGCTCGCCCTGGTGCGCGGGCGCTACCGCTTCCGCCTGCTCGTGAAGACCGAGCGCAACGTCGATCTGCAGAGCTACCTGCGCGACTGGCTGGCGCGCGCGCCGAAGCCTCGCGGAAGCGTGCGCGTGGCGGTCGATGTCGACCCGCAGAGCTTTTTGTAGGAGAGTGGCGCGCCGCAACGGCCCCCTGAGGAGCCCGATCAGTGCTGAGCTACACCAAGAAGCCGGACACCAACGTCGCCGAGATCGTGGTCGACGGGAAGATCACCGACGCGGAGATGGACGCGGCCATGACCGCGATGAAGGCCGACCTCGACCGGGGCGGCAAGCTCAAGCTCTTGGAGGACATCCGCGCCTTCGAGGGCATGGAGCCCGCGGCCTTCTTCAAGGACCCGCGCTTCGGCCTCTCGATGATGAAGAGCGTCAGCCACGTCGCGCTCGTCACCGACGCCCCCTGGCTGAAGGCGCTGGCCGAGACCTTCAATTTCGTCTCGCCCGCGCAGATCCGGGTGTTCGAGCGCGCCCGCCTCGAGGAGGCGCGCGCCTGGCTGGCGACGGCGTAGGCCGTCGCGCCGGGATCACTCGGCCTGGGCGGTGCGGGTGTTGCCGCGCCGCGCCGTCCAGCGGCCGGAGCACAGGGACGAGACCTTCCAGGTGCCAGCGCCGGTCTGGGCCTGGAGGCGCCCCGAGGCGGCACCGCTGGTGCCACCGTTCGAGACCGTGAGCCCCACCGTGCCGTCCGCCTCGACGCGCCCGCTCATCCGGGTTCCGGCCTCGGCCGCGGAGGCGAGGCGCACCTGCCCCTCCTGGATCGAGACGGCGTAGCTGTAGCGGCTGTCGCAGATCCCGCTCTCGGTCACCAGCTCGACGCGCCACGTGCCGGTGTAGTCCCCCGCCTGGGCGGCTGTGGCCGGCAGGAGGCCCGAGAGGGCGAGGCCGGCAGCGAGGCGGAGGGCGGTGAAGGTCGAGGTCATGTGCTCCCCATGAGGCAGAATCGTATGGCTCGTCGCGCGAGCCGCGCGGCGTTTTCTCGTTGCGAGACCCTTCGGGTCCGTCATTCAGGCGATACGCCCGGTTAGATCTGGGAAACGGCGAGAATATGACGCCGAATTCTTGCGAACGCCCAAGCTTTGCTGTCGGGACGTCGGGCTTGTTCAGATCCCGACCCGTCACGTGCCCGAGTGTATCTGTATGGGAGCTGAATCGGCCGGGCCCCGGTTCAAACGGTCGCAGCCGCGCGGAAGGCCGCGCCGACGAGGCGCAGGGCCGCGACCGCGCGCGGCTCCCGGCGCGGGCGTGCCTGCGGCCGGAGGACGTCTCCATCAACCTCGCGGAGGTGAGGGCAGCGAACGGGTCGTTCGGCAACGGCGAGGCGCAGTACGCAGACCGCGTCTGAACCCGCCCCGGGGCCCTTGCCCTAATCCCTTTGCGCCGGACCGGCCGCCCGCTCGGGCAGCAACCGATCGACCGGCGGCCCATTCTCCCCGGGCAACCGCGAAGCCACTCCGGAGGACGACGCCATGGCCGGGAGATCGTCGCTCGCCGTCCTGATCCTGCTCACCGCGGGCGCGCGGGCCCAGGACGGCGGCAAGGCCGCGCTCGATCGGCTCGGCAGCCTGCCCAAGCCCGCCCAGCAGAGCGATCTCGACACCGTCACGCTGGCCTCGGCCCATCGCGAGCGCGCCGAGTCGATGCAGCAACGCACGGACGGCCTGTGGCAGTCCTGGCTGGTCTCGGTCTGCGAGGGCTGCGGCGAGGCGCGCCAGCCCTTCACCGATCGGGACGGGGCGGATTACCTGCGCAAGCTCCGTGCCGGTCAGCCAGAGCAGGTCCCGGGCCGGCCACGCTTCACCTACCACTACCCGGCCGGTGGCCGAGTGCCGCGCGCCGACAACATCTCGGCCGACCTCTCGAACGAGAACATCGACCAGATCCGGCGCGACCCGAACCGCTGACGGCCGGGCTCAATCGGTCAGCGGGCGGGCCTCCTCGGGCAGCATGATCGGGATGCCGTCGCGGATCGGGTAGGCGAGCTTGGCCGAGCGGCTGATCAGCTCCTGGCGGCCGGCGTCGTACTCCAGCGTCTGCTTGGTCAGCGGGCAGACCAGGATCTCCAGGAGCTTCGGATCGACGCGGGTCGCCTCGACAGGGGTGGTGATCTCGTTGGCCATGCTCACGTCTCGCTCACCTCTCTCGTCATTGCAGCGTCGGCTCGGGGCCGGATCCGCGCACCAGTTCCATCTGCGTGACCGCGATCAGGATCTCGGCCCGCGTCTTCAGGTCCTGCGCCTCCAGCATGGCCTGCTTCTCGCGCACGCCGAAGGGGCTCATCATGCAGAGCGCGTTGACGAGGGCCTCGTTCGGCGCCTCCTCGATCCCCGCCCAGTCGACCTTGAGGTCGTTCGACTCCACGAAGTCGCGCAGCGCCTTGAGCACGCCCTCGCGGTCGACCCGCTCCTCGCCCGCCCGCGCCGCGAAGTCCACCGCGAAGTCGTCGTAGGAGACCTGGCAGCGCCGGTAGGCGCTGGCGGTGGCGAGTTCGCTCTCGATCCGGAAGCGGCTGATCCCGGTGAGCGAGATCAGGTAGCGCCCGTCGCCGGTCTCGGCGAACTGGGTCAGCCGCCCGAGGCAACCGACCCGGTAGAGGCGCGGGTTCATCGGCGAGCCGCCCGACCCTTCCGGATCCGGCTGGATCATGCCGATGACCCGGTCGGTCCGGAGCGCGTCGTCCACCATCGCGAGGTAGCGCGGCTCGAAGATGTTGAGCGGCATCTGGCCCCGCGGCAGCAGCAGGGCTCCGGGCAGGGGAAAGACCGGGATCACGGCCGGGCAATCGGCCGGGCTCCGGTAGCCCGCATGCGTGCTCATGGCGCCTCTCTCGGATGCCGCCTCAGGAAAACAGCAGCGTCGAGAGCTTGCGGCGGCCGCGGATCGCGTCCGGGTCCATCACGCCCCAGGCCTCGAAGAACTGCAGCAACTGCTTGCGCGCGCCGTCCTCGTTCCAGTCGCGGTCGCGACGGCGGATCTCGATCAGGTGATCGACGGCGGACGTGCGGTCGCCCCGGGCGGCCAAGCCCAGCGCGAGGTCGAAGCGGGCCTGGTGATCGTCCGGGTTCGCCTCGACCCGGGCCTGGAGCCCGGCGAGGTCGCCGAGCGAGGCCGCCTGCTCGGCAAGCTCCAGCGCCGCCCGGATGCCGGCGAGCGCCGGATCGGCGGCCTTGGCCTCCGGCACCATGGCGAGCACCTGGCGGGCGTTCTCGAGCTCGCCGGCGTCGAGCTGGATCTTGGCGAGGCCGGCGAGCGCGGCGACGTTGTCGGGCTCCTGCTCGAGGATCGCCGCGTAGATCTCGGAGGCGCCCGCGAGGTCGCCCTCCGCGATCAGGCGGGTGGCCTCCTCCAAGGCCGCCTCGATCGGGCTCGGGCCGGCGGGACCGGCAAGCCGCGCGATGAACTCCTTCACCTGGCTCTCGGGGACGGCGCCCATGAAGCCGTCGACCGGCTGGCCGCGCTGGAAGGCGATGACGGCGGGGATGGACTGGATACCGAGCTGCCCGGCGATCGAGGGATGCTCGTCGATGTTCATCTTGACGAGCACGACCGCGCCGCCCGCCGCCGTGACGGCCTTCTCGAGGACCGGGGTGAGCTGCTTGCAGGGACCGCACCAGGGCGCCCAGAAATCGACCAGAACCGGGCGGTTCATCGACTCGGCGATGACGTCCTGCCGGAAGGTGGCGGTGGTGGTGTCCTTGATCAGGTCGGCCGCGCCGGGCTTCGGCGCGTCGCCGGCGGGGAAGTCGTTGAGCATCGGGTCGGGCCTCGGGGTCTGATCGGGCCCGCCGGGCAGGGCTTTTCGCGAGATCACGCGCGTCAAAGACCCTGCTCGACGGTTCGGTCGCGCGTCGTACCGGTCCGTGCGCCGTGCGACGCCGCGGACCGTTGCGTAGATGGGACGGACGGGCCGGGTTGACCAGCCCGGCCGCGCGCGCGGCGCGCTACTTCGCGGGCACCGGAGCCGGCGCGCCGTCCTGCGGCCGCCCGGCCGGCTTGTCGGTCGCCTTGTCGGTTGCTTTGGCCACCGTCACGAAGGTGCCGGCGTAGGTCGCGTTGTCCCCGGGCGCGGTCGCCTCGCAGGTGATCGCGGTCTTGCCCGGCTCCGGCGTGGAGAAGCGGCAGGCGCCCACCGCCATGACCGGCGCCTGCGCCGCGCCGGCCTTGCCCGGAACGACGAGGCTGATCGGCTGGAGGGGATCGCTCTCCTCCGTGCGCTCCTGCTGGGCGCCGCTGCCGCCGAAGCTCAGCGTCCGGCCGTCCTCGGCCGCGAAGTCGAAGCTCGTGCGGTTGCGCGCGACCGTGTTGGTCAGCACGTCCCGGCAGGACTCGCTGAGGTCCTGGCCGGCGATCACCAGCTTCTCGCAGGTGCCCTCCAGCTTGATCGCGGTCTGCGCCGCGGCCGGCGAGGCGAGACCCAGCAGGAAGAGGGCCGGCACAAGGTTTCGGGGCGTCATGATCGTCATGACGGCTGATCTAGTGAAGGAACGGCGCACGTCGAGATCCCAGCCTCAGGTCCCGAAGCGCAGGGCCCGGTCGTTCGGCGCCGTGAAGTCGAGCCGCGGCCCGAGCGGCACGATGCGGGTCGGGTTGAGGGTCGTGTGGCTCCAGTAATAGTGCTGCTTGATGTGGTCGAGGTTCACCGTCGCGGCGACGCCCGGCAGGGCGTAGAGGTCGCGCAGGTAGTTCGACAGGTTCGGGTAGTCGGCGATGCGCTGCCGGTTGCACTTGAAGTGCCCGACATAGACCGCGTCGAAGCGCACCAGCGTGGTGAACAGGCGGATGTCGGCCTCGGTGAGCCGGTCGCCGCAGAGGAAGCGGCTCCGGTCGAGGCGCTCTTCCAGCGCGTCGAGTTCCGCGAACAGGGCCTCGTAGGCCTCCGCGTAGGCCTCCTCGGTGGTGGCGAAGCCCGCCCGGTAGACGCCGTTGTTCACCCGCTCGTAGACGCGGGCGTTGATCGCGTCGATCGCGTCCCGCAGGTCGGCCGGGCAGAGATCGGGCCCGCCCGCGCCGAAGGCGTCGTTGAGCATGCGGATGATCTCGGCCGACTCGTTCGAGACGATCGTGCCGCGCCGCTTGTCCCAGAGCACCGGCACGGTGACCCGGCCCGTGTAGTGCGGGTCGGCCTTCAGGTAGACCTCGTAGAGGCGTTGCGCGCCGTGGAGTGCGTCCGGCGTCGCGCCGGGGGTGTTGCCGAAGACCCAGCCCTCCGCGCCCATGTGCGGATCGACCACCGAGACCGAGATCGCCTCTTCGAGCCCTTTGAGGGCGCGCACGATCAGCGTGCGGTGCGCCCACGGACATGAGAGCGAGACGTAGAGGTGGTAGCGCCCGGCCTCGCCCGGGAAGCCGCCCTCGCCGGACGGCCCCGGCGCGCCGTCGGCGGTGACCCAGTTGCGGTAGGCCGAGGCCTTGCGCTCGAAGCGTCCGCCGCTGGACTTCGTGTCGTACCACTGGTCCTGCCAGACGCCGTCGACCAGCAAACCCATCGCCGCCTCCCCACGCCCAGCCGGGCGCACCGCCTGCGCCTCGAGCGCTTGGCATGAGATGGGCGCATACCAGGGTCCGAAAAGCCCGGACGGGGCCTGAAAACGCGGACGGCAGGCCCACTTTCTGCTTTGTGCAGCGCACTCTTTTGTGCGTCGCACCATACGCCGCACGTGCTGCGCGGAGCGCTCGATGTCGTTCGTCCTTACCCTGCCGGTTGCCGAAGCCTCGCTGTTCACCCTCGGTTGCCTGTTGATCCACACCCTGCGCCGCCACGCCGACGTCGTGACGGGGGCGCTTGCCTGCCTCTTGGTCCTCGTCACCTGTCTGCTGGCTCTGGCCGGCATGCCGGAATCGGTCCTGCGGGCTCAGAGCGCGGCGCTTGAGAGCGGCGAGGCGATGCAGTTCCTCAACTGATCCTCAACGCGGCTGCGCGCCGTCCGGCCAGGGCGCCGTCCTGCCCTGCCGACAGCCGGCGGCCACGTCGAAATCGTCGGCCGGCAGGCGGGCGAGGAAGCGCTCGGCCAGCTCGAACAGCAGGATGTCCGGTCTGACCCGCGCGATGTAGCCCCAGTCGAGCGCCGCCGACCAGACGAAGTGCACCTCGGCGAAGCTCTCCGCGAGGTAGCCGGTCAGCAGGATCGGCGAGAAATGCGCGCAGGAATCGCCGAACAGGACGAGGCGGCGCGGGTCCGGGGCCTGTGCGTTCCGGTAGACCACATGGGCGCCGACGTGGAGGTCCTGGGCGCGGCCCTCCGCCTCGTAGGCCGCGAGCAGGGGCCCGGTCTCGACCCGCACGGCGTCGCGCAGGATGCGTGGGCGCCGCAGGCGCTCGGTCGGCCGGTGCGGCACCTTCTCGCCGAGGTCGAGCACGGTCTCGTGGGCGAAGTCCGGCCGCTCGGCGATGTCGGCCGGCGGCACGGCGGCCAGCGCCCGCATGATCTCCCGGTAGGCCAGCAGGCAGCCTTCCACCGTCCAGTGGGTGTCGGTGCGCTGGTAGAGCGGCACCGGCCCGTCGCGGGCGGCACGCAAGGGGGCGAGCAGGTCGAGATAGTACGGTTTGCCGGCAAGGCGTCGCGCGAGCCGGCGCGTCGAGGCCCGGGCCGGGTCGTAGGGCAGGCCATCGGTCAGGTTCTCGTAGACCGAGAGCTTCTCCGGCACGATCACGTGCAGGCAGCGGATGCCGAGCCGGGCGGCGCGGGCGGCGCGGGCCTCCATCAGCCGCGCCCAGGCGCGCAGGTGCCACCAGTGGCGCGGGCCCCGGGCGTAGCGGTCCATCACCCGGTTGCTGCCCCCGGTCAGGAACAGCCAGCCGTCGTGCCCCTCGTGCACCGTGTCCCAGCGCTTTCTCAACATGCGGGTGCTTTAGCCGCGGGGTGTCCCCGGCGATAGGCCGGAGCCTGGCCGTACGGTGCGGCGTTGCGCCGGGGATGGAACCCGCCCTCGCCGAACCACCGTCCCGGACAGCGCGCGCCGACCGGCCGGACCGGCTCTGGCGCCCGCGGCGCGTCCTGGTGACGCCCGCCGCCCTGGAGCACGCCCACGGCCGCGCCATGCTGGCCCGCGCGGAGGCGCTGGGGCTTCCGGTCGAGCGGCTGGCCGCCAACCGGCTCAACGGCCTGCGCCACACCGATCCGCGCCGGGCCTACGCCGAGGCCAAGGCGACCCTCGCCCTCGTCGTCGCGCCGCCGACGAAGCTGAGGCTGCAGCCGATCCCGCCCTCGGCCGACTGGCGCTTCGACCTCGCCGAGGGCTGCCCGGCCCATTGCCAGTACTGCTACCTCGCCGGCTCGCTCTCCGGCCCGCCGGTGACGCGGGCCTACGCCAACCTCGACAGGATCCTGGAAAACCTCGACGGGTACGCCGGGCGCGGGGCCGTCACCTCGGCCTCGGACGCGCGGGTCCACGAGGGCACCACCTTCGAGGCCTCCTGCTACACCGACCCGCTCGGCATCGAGCACCTGACCGGCTCGCTCTCGGCGGCGATCCGGCATTTCGGCGCCTGGAACGCCCCCGTACAGCTGCGCTTCACCACCAAGTTCGCGGCGGTCGAGCCGCTGCTCGATCTCCCCCACGGACGGCGCACCCGCATCCGCTTCTCGGTCAACGCGCGCGGTGCCGCCCGCTACGAGGGCGGCACCGCCTCCCTCGACGCGCGGCTCCGGGCGATGCGCTCGGTCGCGCTCGCCGGCTACCCGGTCGGGCTCACGATCGCGCCGATCCTGCCGATCCCGGACTGGCAGGCGGCCTATGCGGATCTGATCCGGGACGCGGCCGACGCGCTCGCCGGCGTGCCCGACCTCGATCTCACCGCGGAGCTGATCACCCATCGGTTCACGCCGGGCTCGAAGGAGGTCTTGCAGAGCTGGTACCCGGGCTCCGACCTGCCGCTCGACGAGGCCAAGCGCACCCGGAAATTCACCAAGTTCGGCTCGGTGAAGTACGTGCTGCCGAAGGACCTGATGGCCGAGATGCGGGCCGGCCTGCACGCCGCGCTCGCCCGCGAGCTACCGACGGCCCGCGTGCTCTACTGGACCTGAGCGGCCTCCGCGCCATCTCGGGATCCGATGTCCGACGCGCCCCTCATCCTCACCCTCGCCTTCGACGAGCCGACCTTCGCGCGGTTCGACGGGTTGCGGCGGCGCCATTTCCCCGAGGCGATCAACTTCATTCCCGCCCACGCCACCCTGTTCCACCACCTGCCGGGCGAGCGGGAGCGGGCGGTGATCGAGACGGTGGCGAGCCTGGCCCGCACCGTGCCGCCGCCCGAGGTCGCGGTGACGGGCCTGCGCTTCACCGGGCGCGGCGTCGCCTACGTGCTGGAATCGGAGGCGCTCACGGCCTTTCGGGCGCGCCTCGCCCAAGCCTTCGCGGGCCATCTCACGCCGCAGGACGCCCAGGGCTGGCGCCCGCACGTCACGGTGCAGAACAAGGTCGATCCGAAGGTCGCCCGCGCGCTGCACGCCGACCTGCAGCAGGGCTTCGCGCCCTTCCGGTTCACCGCGCCCGGCATCGTGCTCTGGCGCTATCTCGGCGGCCCCTGGGAGGAGGTCTCCACCATGACTTTCGGAGAGAACGCGTGAGGGCCTACGAGCGCATCCGCGGCAACCCGCTGGCCGGGCGCGCCATGAGCGTCTGGCTGTCCTTACGCCTGAACGAGATCGGGCCCCTTGTGGCGCTCCTCACCGTGAGCACGCTCGGCTACGGCTTCTTCGCGCTGGCCCAGGAGGTCGGCGAGGGCTCGACCGAGGCGCTCGACCGCAAGATCCTGCTGTCCCTGCGCAACCCCGCCGACCTCTCCGACCCGATCGGGCCGCGCTGGCTCGAGGAGACGATGCGCGACATCACCGGGCTCGGCAGCGTCTTCACCATCGTGTTCCTCACGGGCGCGGTGGCGGCCTACCTCGCGCTCTCGGGCAAGCTCCGGATCGGCGCCTTCGTGGTCGGTGCGGTCGGCGGCGGCGTGGTCGTCTCGACGATCCTGAAGCTGTTCTACCACCGGCCGCGGCCCGACCTCGTGCCACACGGCATGGAGGTCTTCACCGCGAGCTTCCCCTCCGGCCACGCCATGATGTCGGCGATCGCCTACCTGACGCTGGCGACGCTGCTCGCGCGCATCGACCGGCACCGGGGGGTGAAGGCGCTGGTGCTTCTGCTCGGCGTGACGATGACGGTGCTGGTGGGCATCAGCCGGATCTATCTCGGCGTGCACTGGCCGAGCGACGTGCTGGCCGGCTGGTGCGTCGGCGCCGCCTGGGCGGCGCTGTGCTGGTTCGTCGCCCTGCAGCTCCAGCGCCGCGGCGAGGTCGAGGCCCCGGACCCGCCACCCCCGGCCTGAGCGGGATCCGACGACCTGGGCGGACCGCCTTCCCCTGCCTGTAGACATTCCACCCCGCGCGTCCTCCCGCCCTCTCTTCGGGGAGGGAGGCGTGTCCCACAGCCCCTATTCCGCCACCGGGATCCCGGCGCCCGGCGCGGCGTCCGGGTTCATGCCCTCGACGGCGGGCTTCCGGCGCGGGCGCGGCGTCGCCGCGGCGGCGGGCTGGGCGGCCGCGGTGTTCACGCCGAGGCGCGTCGCCAGCGCCAGCGCCCGGTTCTCGGTGAAGCGCAGGTGGCAGAAGCCGTGCGCGCCCTCGCGAGCGTAGGTGCGGCAGAGCTGCTCCCGGTCGGAGGAGAAGGCCGCCTGCTCGGTCACGATCGGGCGCACGTCCTCGCGCCGCGCCCGCTGGGTCATCAGTTTGTAGTTGTCGCGCACCGCCTTGTCGGCGACGCCGCGGGCGGTGTCGAACTCCGCCGAGCGCGGGATCAGCCCGGCGGCCGCCGGGCCCCAGAGCCCCCGCGGCGTTGTGGTGCAGTCGGAAGTGGAGAAGGTGCAGACCGGGGTGGGCCCGAGCGGCGTGACGAGGAGACCGCCCTCCGTCACGTCGAAGCGTAGCGGGCACTCGGCGGCGGCCGCCTCGAAGCGGGGCACGCCCTCGGGGCGCCCCTCCGCGGTGAGCGCGACGGGGTTGCCGTCGGCCAGAGGCACCGTGCAGGATTCCGTCGGCTGGGAGATCTTGGTGCCGGGCAGCGTGATGCGGGCGGTCGTCGCCGTGCCGGCGCGCTCCAGCTTCAGCTTGCCGGCGAGGCCGTTGAGCTGCAGCTCCTGCCCGAGGATCGCGTCCTCGCCGGGCACCTTCAGCACCACGGGCTTCGGCGGCGCGGCCGGGCGCGGCGCCTCGGCGGCGGGAGCGCCCGGATCGGCCGGCAGCGGGTCGCCCGGCATCGGCGCGGACGGGGGCGGGGCGCCACCCGGCACGCCGCGGGGCGGCACCGGAGGTCTCGCGGCGCGGCCGATCCCGAACAGCTCCTCGAAGAAGTTCTGGGCCTGCGCCGCCGGGGGCAGCGCCGTCGCGGCGCCGAGCGCGGCGCCGAGGAGCGGGATCAGGAGGCTGCGGGTCGGACGCATCGAGTCCTTCGAAGCAGGAACGGGCACGGCGTGCGCCGCGCCCGGTGCCCGCCTCCCCGCCGGGGAGCGGGCGCCGTCGCGCGGCCGCCGGGCGACGCTAACACGCCATCGATGGCGCGGGCGTGGCAGCGGAGCAACAAAATCCGGGCGCACGGGCACGTCCGCGACACGCCCGCAGCGCCGATTCCTCAAGGTCGCCAAGGCCCTGGCGCGGGCGTTGCCCGAATCGCACGCCGGGTGCGGCTTTGCCTTGCGGCCCCCGGGAGCCCTTCTTATATCCGCTGCGACACGGGATTAGGCGCGGGTTTTTCGCCGGCTCCGGCCCTTGATCCGCCCCCCCTCCCGTACGCACATCACTTTACGTCGCACCGCCATGGGCCGAGCTGCTTCGGGGCTCGGCGGTCTGCTTGAATTCGAACCAACAGAGGGATCCCACCATGGGTAAAGTCATCGGCATCGACTTGGGCACCACCAATTCCTGTGTGGCCGTCATGGAAGGCACGCAGCCCAAGGTCATCGAGAACGCGGAAGGCGCCCGCACCACCCCGTCCATCGTCGCCTTCACGGACGACGGGGAGCGCCTCGTCGGCCAGCCCGCCAAGCGGCAGGCCGTCACCAACCCGGAACGCACCTTCTTCGCCATCAAGCGTCTGATCGGCCGTACCTACGACGATCCGATGACGCAGAAGGACAAGGGCCTCGTGCCCTACAAGATCGTCAAGGGCGACAACGGCGACGCCTGGGTCGAGGCCGACGGCAAGAAGTACTCGCCCTCCCAGATCTCGGCCTTCACCCTTCAGAAGATGAAGGAGACCGCCGAGTCGCATCTCGGCCAGCCGGTCACCCAGGCCGTCATCACGGTCCCGGCCTACTTCAACGACGCCCAGCGCCAGGCCACCAAGGATGCCGGCAAGATCGCGGGCCTCGAGGTGCTGCGCATCATCAACGAGCCGACGGCCGCCGCGCTCGCCTACGGCCTCGACAAGAAGAAGTCCGGCACGATCGCGGTCTACGACCTCGGCGGCGGCACCTTCGACGTCTCGATCCTTGAGATCGGCGACGGCGTGTTCGAGGTGAAGTCCACCAACGGCGACACGTTCCTGGGCGGCGAGGATTTCGACAACCGCGTGGTCGAGTACCTGACCGCCGAGTTCAAGCGCGAGCAGGGCATCGACCTGACGAAGGACAAGCTCGCGCTCCAGCGCCTCAAGGAGGCCGCCGAGAAGGCGAAGATCGAGCTGTCCTCGGCGACGCAGACCGAGATCAACCTGCCCTACATCACGGCGGACGCGACCGGCCCGAAGCATCTCGCGCTGAAGCTCAGCCGCGCCAAGTTCGAGTCGCTCGTCGACGACCTCGTGCAGCGCACGATCGAGCCCTGCCGCAAGGCGCTGAAGGACGCGGGCGTCTCGGCCTCCGAGATCGACGAGGTCGTGCTCGTCGGCGGTATGATCCGCATGCCGAAGATCCAGGAGGTGGTGAAGTCCTTCTTCGGCAAGGAGCCCCACAAGGGCGTCAACCCGGACGAGGTCGTGGCCATCGGCGCGGCGGTCCAGGCCGGCGTGCTCCAGGGCGACGTGAAGGACGTGCTGCTCCTCGACGTGACCCCGCTCTCGCTCGGCATCGAGACGCTGGGCGGCGTGTTCACCCGGCTCATCGACCGCAACACCACGATTCCGACCAAGAAGTCCCAGGTCTTCTCGACGGCCGAGGACAACCAGAACGCGGTCACCATCCGGGTCTTCCAGGGTGAGCGCGAGATGGCGGCCGACAACAAGCTGCTCGGCCAGTTCGACCTCGTCGGCATCCCGCCGGCGCCCCGCGGCATGCCGCAGATCGAGGTGACCTTCGACATCGACGCCAACGGCATCGTGAACGTCACGGCCAAGGACAAGGCGACGAACAAGGAGCACCAGATCCGCATCCAGGCATCCGGCGGTCTCTCCGACGCCGACATCGACCGGATGGTGAAGGACGCCGAGGCCAACGCCGAGGCCGACAAGCGCCGCCGCGAGCTGGTCGAGGTGAAGAACCAGGGCGAGAGCCTGATCCATGCCACCGAGAAGTCGGTGAAGGAGTACGGCGACAAGGTCCCGCAATCCGACCGCGACGGCATCGAGACCGCCAGCACGGCGCTCAAGACCGCGCTGGAGGGCGACGACGTCGAGACCATCAAGGCCCGCACCACGGACCTGATGCAGGCCTCGATGAAGCTCGGCGAGGCGATGTACGCGGCGAGCCAGGCGGCCGGCCCGGACGCCGCCGCGGCGGGTGCCGAGGGCGAGGCCAAGAAGGACGACGTCATCGACGCCGACTTCCAGGAGGTCGACGAGAAGGACCAGAAGAAGCGGGCCTGATCGGCTTCCTTCGAAGTCCAAGAGAGGGGGCCGGAGTGATCCGGCCCCTTTTTTCATGTCCGATCGGATGATCGCTCCTGTGTCGGCGCGTTCTCCCGCCCATGTCATCTCACACATCCGGCGGCTCACGCGCTCTCCCTCCCCCCTTTGCGGGGGAGGGGAAGACGCGGAAGCGGCTGCCCGAGATGTGCGAACATCGTAAAGCGCGCTGAGACAGCGGGGAGCTGCGATACCCGAGCCGACCCATCCGGAAGTCGTGCGAGCCCTGCGCCAGCGGACGGATTTTCTCTGAACGGCCGTGGAGCTGAGGCGTTGACGCCCCACACGATACCGAACGGAGGAAGACACGCCATGCAGATCAAGACGATCGCCGCCGCCGCCTCGCTGGTCATCGGGCTCTCGGGCGCCGCATTCGCGCAGGGCACGCAGCCGGGCGCGGCCGGCGCGAGCGACCCGGCCATGCGCGGCGGCCAGGGCATGGACCGCTCGATGACCCGGATGGACCCGAACACGATGCCGAGCTCGACCGGCACGACTGGCCGCGAGGGCGGCATGGGCAACATGGGCGGCGGAACGGGCAAGAGCAGCAACACCGGCGTCGGCATGGGCAACCAGGGCGCCAACCAGGGCGCGCGCCAGTAAGGTCTGCCGAGCGCGGACTTCAGGAGGGCCGGGGTCCCGATCCCGGCCCTTCTGGCTGCCCGGCCGCCGCTTCCGGCGACCGGCGTTCAGGCCGCGATCACCGTCAGCACCGTGCCGGCCATCCCCGTCACCCGGATGCGGGCCCCGGCCGGGAGGTCCGGCCCGGTGACGCGCCAGTAGGTGTCGTCGAAGCGCGCGGCGCCCGCGCCGCCGACGATCGCCTCCGCCAGCACGCCCTCGCGGCCGACGAGCCCGCGATCCGCCCGGTTGAGCACGCTCGCCGGACGGCGGCGATCGAGCCGCGTCGCGAGGCCGGCACAGAGGATCGAGAGCAGGGCCCAGACGAGGACCTGCACCTGCCAGGGCAGCGGGACCGCGGCCTCGGCGAGCCCGGTCAGCACGGCGGCGAGGCCGAGCCAGATCAGGAACATGCCGGGCAGCACCAGCTCGGCCGCCGCCAGCACGAGGCCGGCGACGATCCAGAGCCAGACGGGCCCGAGCGCTGCGGCGAGGTCGGCCGGCACGCTCAGCGCCTCGGCGTCCCGGCATCCGGCGGCGCGCCCGCGCGCCGGGCGGCCCCCGCCTCGCCGAACACGCTGCGGCTGATCTCGGCGATGCCCCCGAGCGTGCCGGCGAGCGCGGCGGCCTCGATCGGCACCACCACGACACGCTGGTTCGGCGCCGTGGCGAGCGCGCGCACCGCGTCCACGTACTTCTCGGCCACCAGGAAGTTCGCCGCCGCGAGGTCGCCCTTCGCGATCGCCTCGCTGACCATGGCGGTCGCCCGCGCCTCGGCCTCCGCCGAGCGCTCGCGCGCCTCCGCGTCGCGGAAGGCGGCCTCGCGCCGGCCTTCGGCCTCGAGGATCGCCGACTGCTTGCGCCCCTCCGCCCGCAGGATCTCGGCCTGCCGCTGCCCCTCCGCCTCCAGCACGGAGGCGCGCTTCTCGCGCTCGGCCTTCATCTGGCGGGCCATGGCGCCCGCGAGATCGGCGGGCGGCACGATGTCCTTGATCTCGATGCGGGTCATCTTCACGCCCCAGGGCGCGGCGGCGGCGTCCATCACCCGCAACAGGCGCTCGTTGATCTCGTCGCGGTGGGAGAGCAGCTGGTCGAGGTCCATCGAGCCGACGACGGTGCGGATGTTCGTCATCGTCAGCGTCAGCATGGCGGTGTCGAGGCTGGCGACCTCGTAGGAGGCGCGCGCAGCGTCGAGCACTTGGTAGAACACCACCGCGTCGATGGTGACGCCGGCATTGTCGCGGGTGAAGGCCTCCTGGCTCGGAACCTCGATCACCTGCTCCATGATGTTCACCCGCCGGCCGATCCGCTCGACGAAGGGGGTGATCAGCCCCAGGCCGGCCTCGAGGTTGCGCGCGTAGCGGCCGAACCGCTCGACCGTGTAGACGTGGCCCTGTGGCACGATGTTGATCCCGGCCGCCAGCGTCATCACGACGAGCACCGCCACGACGACGGCGAACACGCTCAAGCCCACCGAGAGATCCATGCCCGCCCCCTGCCCGTCCGGCCCGCATTGAGGCGGAGCGGCGCGGCCGGCGCAAGGTGTCCGGACCGGGCCCGCGCGGGAACCGCCGGCCCGTCAGCGCTTCCAGACGCCGAGCCGCTCGCTGCGGGCGTGGTCCTCGGCGGCGACGAGTTCGGGCGTGGCCTCCGGCGAGGCGCGGCCGCCGCCGTTGAACAGCACCACCTCCGAGAGGTCGCGGCCCTCGATCTGGCAGAGCTGGTTCTCGCTGCCCGGCACCGGCTGGCAGGTCACCGGGCGGTTGTTGATGTAGCGGGTGAGTTCGTCGGCCTGCCCGCCGCGCACCCACTCCACGCCGAACAGCCGCACGAGCTTGCCGTTGAGGCGCAAGGTCGCGGTGTCGATGACCTGGGCCTGGCCGGTCACCGCGTTGGGGGCCGGGCGCGGCGCCTCCTCGGGCGCGGATTCCGTCTCGGCGGGCGGCGCCTCGGCGGGCGCGGCGGCCTGCGTCTGCGGTTGGGCTGGCGAGGCGGCCTGCGGGGCGGGCGCGGACGTGTCCTCGCCCGCCCCGCGATAGGAGAGGACGAGCCCCGCCCCGACGACCAGCGCGAGGGTCGCGGCGGCGGCGCCCGCGAGCCGTCCGCGGGACCCGGACCCGCCGAGGCCCCCGTCGCGCCAGTCCTGCAGGCCGGCGCGGAACCGCCGGAGGCGATCCTGCGCCCCTTCGTGCCGTGCGGGCGCCTCCGCGACGGCGCCCGCGGCCCCGGGATCGGCAGGCTCCGCGCCGCGGCTCCTGTCGAGGCGCGCCCGCAGGTCGGCGAAGGCCGCGGCCGCGGACTGGGCGAGCGCGCGGCCCTGCTCCGAGGAGCGCTCGGCGAGCGCGCGGGCCCGCTCGGACTGGGTCTCGACGAAGCGCGCGGTCGCGGCCCGCATCTCGGCGGCGTTGGCCCCGAGGCCGGATTCGGGCGCGGGCTCCGCCGGGGCGGGGGCGGCCTCCGGCGGCAGGAACAGGGCCGGATGACGCTCGGCGATCTCGTCGATGAGGTCGGCGAGCGTCATCGGCGGCGCGGTTGCGCCCTCGGCGCCCTCGGCGGTCGCCGCGCGCGTGCGCGGCAGGCCGTGCCGGTCGATCACCCGGTAGCCGGGCTGTCCCTCCGCCGGCTCGACCGCGGCGGCGGCCAGGAGTTCGAGCGTGCGCAGCGCCACGGGGCGGGGGCGGCGGCGCTCGATCTCCGCACGGATCTGCGTCTGCAGCCCGGCCCGCTCCGCGCCGTCGAGCACGGGACGCTGCGCCTCCGTGCCCTCCACTTTCTCCGCCGCTGTCGCGCCTGAAACCGCCATGGGGTCCGATCTAAGCATCCTTGAGCGGAGTGTCCCGCGGGTCCGGCGAAAAAATGATGCGGACGTCCGATCCGGGACCGGCGCGCGTCAGGCGCTCCGGCCGGCGCCGGCCGTCCCGGCGCTCGCCGAGCCGCGGTGCAGGACCCGGCTCGTCTCGGAGACGATCACCGGACGCGGCCCCGCGAGGCTCACCTCCAGCACCACCTCGGCGATTCCCTCCGAGACGGCGCCGCGGCTCGGGCTCGCCGCCCGGAAGGCGACCTCGGCCCGCACCACGCAGGTCGCCAGCGCCCCGTTGCAGAAGGTGCGCATGCCGCGCGGCTCGTAGCGCCGCTCCGGCCAGCGCCGGGCGAAGTCCCGCTTCTCCGCCATCACGGCACGCAGGCTCACGGTGCGGCCGTGGAAGCGCACCTGATCCCCGTAGAAGCGCGGGGCGCTCGCCACGATCGCCGGGCCGGGCGCCGAGACCGCGTCGAAATAATCCGCCGCGAGGCCCTGCGCGGCGCCCGCCCAATCGCCGAGGCGCGGCTCGACCCGCGCGGCGGCGGGCGGGACGGGCGCGGCCTGGACGGGCGGCGTGTCGGCGAGCCGGCGCTGGCGGCGGTGGCGCTCCAGACGGCGCTCGGGCCGCTCCGGACGCTCGGCGTGCCGCCCGCCCCGTGTGGTCCGCGCGGCGCTCCGTTCCCGCGCCGGCCCGGTCTCCGTCTCCGCCGGAACGGCCCGCGCCTGCGGCACGGCGGAGGGGGCGGCCGCGGGCGCGGCCGGCTCCGGCCGACTCTCGGCGGGCCTAGACGGCGCGGCCGGGCGGGCTGGCGGATCGACCCAGCCGGACTGCGCACGCGCGCCGCCGACGACGAGCACCCCGGCCGCGAGGGCGAGGCTCAGGGTGGCGAGGGAAGAGGCAGGACGCATGATCTCACCAGGGCGCGGCCGAGCGGGGACGTGCCGGGGCGGCACAGCGTGAAACGCGACGGGGTGGGCGGGTAGTTCCGCCCCGTCGTCCGCGACGGCCCCGGCGACATCTCACGCCGAGCCTCTTACCAGTCCCCTCCGGGCCGCGCGGACACACCGGCCGAAAGACCGGCCCGTCATCCCCGCACCCACGGAAATCCACAGTCCGGCCCCGGACCGGGGTTGAGATCGGGCGCCGCACACCCAAGTCTCCGCTCAACCCGGGTCCGGGCTCCTCTGGCGGCCGAGGCGTCGGCCGTGATGTCGGACCGCTTCCTGCCTTTGCGCTGACGCGGCGCGAACGCACCGGAGTGCCCGCCCCTTGACCCTTACGCAGACCCAAGCTCCGCAGGCCGGCGCCACGCAGGGCCGAGCCCCCGGGCAGCCCCGCCGCGCCCTCCTGATCTGCAACGCGAAGGCCCGCAACGGCGGCGTCGATCTGGACGAGATCCGCGCCGTCCTGCGTGCGGGCGGGATCGAGCCGGTCGAGCCGCCGCCCGGCGACTGCAAGGCGCTGATCACCGCCCATGCCGGCTCGGTCGATCGCGTCATCCTGGGCGGCGGCGACGGCACCATGAACGCGGCGGCCGAGGCGCTGGTCGAGACCGGGCTGCCGCTCGGCATCCTGCCGCTCGGCACCGCCAACGATCTCGCCCGCTCGCTGGGGATCCCCCTCGACCCGGTGGCCGCCGCCCGCCTCATCACGACGGCCGAGGCACGGCCGGCCGACCTCGGCTGGGTCAACGGGCACTACTACTTCAACGTCGCGAGCATCGGATTCTCGGCGGAGCTCGCGGGCGAGCTGACCGCGGAATCGAAGAAGACCTGGGGCGTGCTCGGCTACGCGGTCGCGGCCGTGCGGGTGCTGCGTCGGGTGCGGCCCTTCACGGTGACGATCGAGCATGACGGGCAGACCGAGCGCGTCACCACCATCCAGGCCTCGGTCGGCAACGGGCGCCACTACGGCGGCGGCATGACCGTGGAGGAGGGCGCGGCGGTCGACGACGGCAAGCTCGACTTCTACAGCCTGGAGGTCGCCCACTGGTGGCGCCTCCTCGCGCTGCTGCCGGCCTTGCGCCGCGGCACGCAGGGGCGGGCGCGGGACGTGCGCGCCTTCAAGACCACGGAGATCCGCATCACCACCCGCAAGCGGCGGCCGGTGAACACCGACGGCGAGCTGACGACCTACACGCCGGCCCATTTCAAGGTGGTGCCGAAGGTCATCCGCATCTTCGCGCCCGGCCCGGACGCGCGCCCCGGCCCCCGCGACGGCCTTCTCCCCCTCTGACGCTCGCGCCCTGATCCCCGCCCTCTGACCGGACGCCGCGGAGACGCCACCCGTGCTCGACAACCTGATGCAGCTCGCCGCCGACCCGGCCGTCTGGGCCGCGCTCGCCACCCTCGTCGTGATGGAGGTGGTGCTCGGCATCGACAACCTGATCTTCATCTCGATCATCACCAACAAGCTGCCGCCCGAGCATCAGCAGCGGGCGCGGCGCATCGGCATCGGCCTCGCCCTCGTGCTGCGGCTGGGGCTGCTCGGCACCGTCGCCTTCATCGTGCAGCTGACCGAGCCGATCTTCGAGATCTTCGGCAAGGCCTTCTCCTGGCGCGACCTGATCCTGATCGCGGGCGGCCTGTTCCTGCTCTGGAAGGCCACGAAGGAGATTCACGAGAGCGTGGATCCGCACGCCGACGAGAAGGGCCCGGGCGCGGCCCTCGGCTTCTCGGCGGCGATCGGCCAGATCCTCCTGCTCGACCTCGTCTTCTCGATCGATTCGATCATCACGGCGGTCGGCATGACCGAGCACGTGCCCGTGATGATGATCGCGGTGATCGTCGCCGTGACGGTGATGCTGCTCGCCGCCGACCCGCTCTCGCGCTTCATCGCCGCCAACCCGACGGTGGTGATGCTGGCGCTGGGCTTCCTCATCATGATCGGCATGGTGCTGATCGCGGAGGGCTTCGGGGCGCACGTGCAGAAGGGCTACATCTACACCGCGATGGCCTTCTCGGCGGGTGTGGAGGGCCTGAACATGCTGGCCCGGCGGCGCAAGCGGGCCAAAGCGGGCCGGGGCGAGGCCCCGTCCCCCCGGATCGACACGGTCCAGAGGAAGGCGGGCCGCGCCTGAGGCGCGGCCGTCTCCGGCCTATTTCTGCTTGGCGATGACCTTGTCCTTGATCCCCTCGTAGACGCTCTCGGACAGGATCTTCTTCGAGACGAGCTCGTCCTTGCCGCGGTAGGGGCGGCCCTTGATGATCGCGGCCGAGCGCGCGCTGCCGATGCCGGGCAGGGCGTCGAGTTCGGCGGCGCTGGCGCTGTTGAGGTCGATCAGCGCCGTCTTGGCGGCGTTGGGCGACCCGGCGACGGGCGCGCTCGGGGCCTTCGGCGCGGCCGGCGTGGCGGGCGCCGCGGGCGCGGGCTTCGTCGGCGCGGCGGGGCTCGGCGCGGAGGGGGCCGGCGCCTGCGCGAGGGCCGGCGCGGCGGCCAGCGCGGTCAGCAGGGCGAGGGTGCGCAGGATGGGGCGGGTGGACGAGACCATGGCGGTTCTCCGGATCAGTCCCGGCCCCTTGGACGAGGCCGGCCCCACGAACGTGGGGTCTGCCGCTTGAACTGCCGCTTAACGCCGGGCGCGTTCTGCGTTAAGTGCGGGCCGCAAGGCAGGGCAGGCGGGCGGCCTCTAGTCAGGGACGTCGGCCGACGCTATAAGCGCGCCCTCGAATCTCCGTGTCCGGCGGTGCACGAGGCGCTCCTCGCTCCGAGGAGCCGCCCGCGCGCCGCTTTGCCGTCATCCGCCAGATCGAAGGATTGATCCCATGGCCGTTCCGAAGCGAAAGACCTCCCCCTCCCGCCGCGGCATGCGCCGCTCGGCGGACGCCCTCAAGGCGCCGACCTACGTCGAGGACAAGGATTCGGGCGAGCTGCGCCGTCCGCACCACATCGACCTGAAGACCGGCATGTACCGCGGCCGTCAGGTCCTGAAGGTCAAGTCGGCCGAGGCCTGAGCCCGGAAGACGTCCGGCGCGGCCGGGATCGCGGCCCCCGCGGGGGGCATCCCCGACGGGGATCAGGCGACCCGCCGCGCCGCCTCCGCGTAGAGCGAGGCGGCCCGCCGGGCCCGCTCCATCCGCGACGGCAGCAAGGTCGGGTCCGCGCCCGCCAGGAGCTGCGCCACGAAGCCGACCTGCGGCCGCGCGCTGCCCGGGCTTCTCGGATCCCAAGAGCCTGAACCGTTCTGTCCCGCGGACGAGCCGTCCGGCACGGGAACGACCGCGCGCGCCGTCTCGACCGGGGCACGCCGCTCCGCGCCGGTGGGTCGTACCGTTCCGGGACGCCGGCTTGGTTCGATCCGGGACATCGCCTCGCAACCCTCCGCGACCATGCCACGACAGGTGCAAGCGTTGAGCCAGCGTTAAGGTTTCGTCAACCTTTGCGTGGGCCGCGCCCAGGCAGGATGCAGGCGGATCCGGCGGATCCCCTTTCCCCGCCGTGCGGGAGAGGGCTTCGGCGACCTTGTCGTCGCCGGAGCGAGGCGGCAGCCGGACAAGGGGGCCTTGACGGAAGAGGCTCGTCCGGAGTCGCCCCCCTCACCGCCGCTGCGGCTTCGCCCGCACCACCCACAGACACGACAGAGTGGCCGCGGGCCCCTCCCCGTACGCGTGGAGAGGGAGGAGCCTCATCCAGCGGGCGCTGGCCTGCCACCCGCCTCCCTACTTCTTCGCGAGCGCCTCGAGCCGCTCCTGCATCGCGAGCATCTGGCGCTTCAGCTCGTCCAGCTCGCCGCTGCTCGTCGCCGCCGCGGGAGGGTTGGCGGGCTTCGGCGGGGCCGGCGGCGCAGCCCCCGGCGTCGCGCCCGCGCTGAGGCCCGTGAACATCTTCATGGCGTCCCCGAAGAACGACATGTTGGTGCGCACCTGCTGCTCCAGCGCGTTCTGGAAGGCGGCCGGGCCGAAGCCGGTCCCGAAGCCGCCCGTGCCGAACTTCTCGCGCAGGCCTTCCTGGTCGCGGGCGAAATTCGCCATCGAGAACTCGAGGAAGCTCGGTACCATCGTGCGCATGCTGTCGCCGTAGAAGCGGATCACCTGTCGCAGGAAGGCCACCGGCAGCAGGTTGTCGGCCCCGGCCTTATTCTCCTGCTCGAAGATGATCTGCGTCAGAACCGAGCGCGTGATGTCCTCGCTGGTGCGCGCGTCGTAGACGACGAAGTCCTCGCCGTTCTGCACCATGGTCGCGAGATCTTCGAGCGTGACGTAGGTCGAGGTGCCGGTGTGATAAAGGCGCCTGTTCGCGTACTTCTTGATGACGGTCTGATGGACCTTGACGCTGTCCGCCATCTCTGCGGCCTCTCCCGAACATGACGGTGCGGCCGGCTTCACGATGCGACCGCTTGCAGAACGTAAGGCTTTCATGCGGCGTCGAAAACCGCAATTCGGCACCTTTCCCGGCACAATCATGCATAACGCGCCGGCAAAGCCAACTTTCCGGCCCGCGCCGGTCGTCAGCGATGGCCCTTTGGGCGGCTTGACTTCGCCGTGCCCAGGCCCTTCATCCCATCAACGGACCCGAGTGCGGACACGTCTGAAGCCGCGCCGGCCGCCAGAGGAGAACGCAAGATGGCAGGCAGCGAGGAGATCGTCATCGTCGGCGCGGCGCGCACCCCGGTGGGCTCGTTCGGCGGCGCGTTCGGCAGCGTGCCCGCGCACGAACTCGGCAAGGTGGCGATCCAGGCCGCGCTGGAGCGGGCCAAGGTCTCGCCCGACGACGTGGACGAGGTGATCTTCGGCCAGGTGCTCACCGCGGGCGCCGGCCAGAACCCGGCCCGTCAGGCCGCCATCGCGGCCGGCATCCCCGAGAAGGCCACCGCCTGGGGGCTCAACCAGGTCTGCGGCTCCGGCCTGCGCACCGTCGCGATCGGCATGCAGCAGATCGCCAACGGCGACGCCACGGTGATCGTGGCCGGCGGCCAGGAATCGATGTCGCTCTCGCCCCACGCGCAGTACCTCCGCGGCGGCCAGAAGATGGGCGACGTCAAGCTCGTCGACACCATGATCAAGGACGGGCTCTGGGACGCCTTCAACGGCTACCACATGGGCACGACCGCCGAGAACGTGGCCCAGGCCTTCCAGCTCACCCGCGAGCAGCAGGACCAGTTCGCGACCCGCTCGCAGAACAAGGCCGAGGCCGCCCGCAAGGAGGGCCGCTTCAAGGAGGAGATCGCCCCCGTCACGGTGCCGGGCCGGAAGGGCGACACGGTCGTGGACACCGACGAGTACATCCGCGACGGCGCGACCGTCGAGGCGATGGCCAAGCTCAAGCCCGCCTTCTCGAAGGACGGCACGGTCACGGCCGCCAACGCCTCGGGCCTCAACGACGGCGCGGCGGCGATCGTGCTGATGTCGGCCTCCGAGGCCGAGCGGCGCGGCCTCACACCGCTCGCCAAGATCAAGTCGTGGGCGACCGCGGGCGTGGATCCGAAGGTGATGGGCACCGGCCCGATCCCGGCCTCGCGCAAGGCCCTCGACAAGGCCGGCTGGAAGCCCTCCGACCTCGACCTGATCGAGGCCAACGAGGCCTTCGCCGCCCAGGCGCTCGCGGTGAACAAGGACATGGGCTGGGACGACGCCAAGGTGAACGTCAACGGCGGCGCCATCGCCATCGGCCACCCGATCGGCGCCTCGGGCGCGCGCGTCCTCGTGACCCTGCTGCACGAGATGAAGCGGCGCGACGCCAAGAAGGGGCTGGCCACCCTCTGCATCGGCGGCGGCATGGGCGTCGCCATGTGCCTCGAGCGGCCCTGATCGCCCACGGTTCCCGGCGGGGGCGGGACAAGCCGCCCCGCGCTGAAACGCTTTCAACCGGTTCTCAAGAATAAATTCGGTGCGCGGTCCGCGCGCGATGGGCAAGATGCGCCCATCGCGCGGGGGCACGCCGCCCCCGGTTGAGCGGCAATCCCAACAAGAACATCCGGAGGAAACCATGGCTCAAGGACGCGTCGCCCTCGTCACCGGCGGCACCCGCGGCATCGGCGCGGCGATCTCGAAGCGGCTGAAGGACAAGGGCTACCGGGTCGCCGCCAATTACGGCGGCAACGACGAGGCCGCCAACGCCTTCAAGGCCGAGACCGGCATCCCGGTCTTCAAGTTCGACGTGGGCGACCTCGCCAGCTGCGAGGCCGGCATCAAGGCGATCGAGGCCGAACTCGGACCCGTCGAGGTCCTGGTCAACAACGCCGGCATCACCCGCGACGGCGCCTTCCACAAGATGACCTTCGAGAAGTGGCAGGCGGTGATCCGCACCAACCTCGACTCGATGTTCACCTGCACCCGCCCGCTGATCGACGGCATGCGCTCGCGCAACTTCGGCCGCATCATCATCATCTCGTCGATCAACGGCCAGAAGGGCCAGGCCGGCCAGACCAACTACTCGGCCGCCAAGGCCGGCGTGATCGGCTTCGCCAAGGCGCTGGCGCAGGAGAGCGCCTCCAAGGGCATCACCGTGAACGTGATCGCCCCGGGCTACATCGCCACCGAGATGGTGATGGCGGTGCCGGAAGATATCCGCAACAAGATCATCTCCACGATCCCGACCGGCCGCCTCGGCGAGGCCGACGAGATCGCCCACGCGGTCGAGTACCTCGCCAGCGACGAGGCCGGCTTCGTCAACGGCTCGACGCTGACCATCAACGGCGGCCAGCACTTCGTCTGATCCGGCAGATGCGGGTCCGGCGCCCCGGCGCCGGGCCGTCAGCGCGGCGTCGGCCGCCAGTCCGGCGGCGCCATCTCGAAGCCCGCGAAGTCGAAGCCCGGCGCGACGGTGCAGCCGACGAGCGTCCAGGCCCCGAGGCTCGTCGCGGTCTGCCAGTGGTCGGCCGGGACCACGTGCTGCGGGCGCTGGTTGCGGGTGAGGTCGGGCCCGAGATGGTGGGCCGCCGCGTCGTGCCCGTTCGGGCTGACCGTGAGCACCAGCGGCGCGCCCGCGTACCAGTGCCAGATCTCGGCGGCATCGACCCGGTGCCAGGCCGAGACCTCACCCACGTCGAGCAGGTAGTAGATCGCCGTGCCGACCGAGCGGCCCGCGACCGCGCTGGGGTCGCGGAAGGTCTCGCGGTAATGGCCGCCCTCGGGATGGGGCGAGAGCCCCAGGGCCGCGATCACCTGCGCGGCCGTCATCGCCGGGTTCATGCGTTGCGATTTCCTTGCATCTCGCGGGGCGACCGCGCCCCGCCCGGGGGTTTTCCCGTGAAATCTCGGTGCGTCGCCGCACTCACTCGCCGATCGCGCCCTGCGGCAGGCTGAAACCGGGCGGCACCCTGGGCGCGGCCTTCGCCTGGCCTCGGGCGGGCACCGCTTCGCCCTCGGGCTTCGGAGTGGCCTCCTGGGTCTTGGCCGCGCGCGCCGGCTTCGCCTCCTTGCGGGCCGCGACCGGCGGAGGCGCCTTCACGGCGGGCGCCGCGGTGCATTCCCGGAACCCGAGGCGCGCGAGGGGGCGGCCGTCCTCGGAGACGATGCTCAGCGGGTCGGGCAGCGGCGGCAGCGTCTCCCGCCAGCGGATGGCGGTCCCGAGCTGCGCCTCGATCGCGCCCGGTGGACCGCCGCGCCGGAGGGCGGAGAGGTCGGGCCCGTAGGCGGTCGCCAGCTTGCCGCCGATCGCCACCTGCAGCACCTCGGTCGTCTCCGGCGTGAGGGGGCGCAGCGGGTTCTCGACCTGCGCCCGCCCGACCCGTGTCACGAACACCTCGAAGCCCTTCTCGCCCTCGAAGCGCGCCGCCTGCGAGCCGCAGGCGATGGTCGGCGGCGCCGCGAAGGTCGCGTCGAGGGGCGCGCGGTCGATGGCCGGGGCCGGAGCGCGCAGGGGCTCGGCGGGCCGCGCCTCGGGCGCCGGTGCGGCGGGCGCTGTCTCGGCCTTGGCCTTTGGCTTCGGTGCCGGCTTCGGAGGCTTCGGACGGGCCGGCTTCGGGGCGGCCGCCGCGTCGGCGGCCGGCGCCTCCTGCGCGCGGGTTCCGGCCGGCAGACCGAGCACCAGCGCGGCGGCGAGAAGGAGGGGGAGCGTGCGCATCGGGCTCACCACGGGCTCAAGCCTTCTCGCCGGAGCGGCCGGAGGCGGGCGGGATCGGCTCGACGTCGAGCACCTCCGCGGAGCGGTCGATGGGACTGCGCGACGGCCCGACCCGCGTGACCAGATCCTCGTCGCGCTCGTCGAGTTCGTTGTCGAGCCGCAGGGGCGGGCGCCGGCTCTGGGCCGCCATGCGCACCGCGATCACGCCCACCACCGTGCAGGCGAGCACGGCGCCCAGGATCAGGAGGAGTTCCATGCGGACGAACCGTTACCCGAACCGCACGCCTCTTGCACCTGTCTCCCCGCGCACTCTCTCGCCGCGCCCCTGTCCCGCCTCCTGCTGTCGCCTCTTGCGCATGCCGCCGCGCCGCGCGATCAGGCGGGACCGCCGACGAAGCGGAACGGAGCTTGCACCGGGGAGCCGAACGGGGTCCCGCGGATGCCGCGCCGGATAGAACCGAATGACAGGGAGCCAGGACCGATCGATGCGCGAGACCGAGCGGAGCCGAAGCCCCGAGGAGCTTGAGACCCATCTGCGCGGCCTGATCGAGGCCTCCCGCGAGCAGGCCGCGGAGGACCCGTTCCGCAATCCCGTGCTCGCCGTGACGCTGGCGATCACCCGCCGCTTCGACCGGGGCGAGATCGACGGCGACGACCTCGACGCCCTGTTCGTGCGCCTGCGCGCCCAGGCGCTGGCCGACCGGGCCGGACGCCTGCGGGCCTATGTCGGACTCAACGGGCCACAGGACGCGAGGGCGGACGCGGACGCCGCCGTGCCGAACCGTCTCGTCGCCGCCGTGCCGCAGCGCGCGGGCGATTTCGAGACGTTCCGCGAGCGTGTCGGCCGCACCGCCTTCGCGATCGTGTTCACCGCACACCCCACCTTCGGCATGCCCCGCGCGGTGGCGGCCCTCCTCGCCCGGAGCGCCAGCCTCGCCGACCCGGCCGCGCGCGAGCCGCTGATCGCGGAGGCCGCCGCGCTCTCGACCCGGCCCGACCCGAAGATCAGCCTCGACGACGAGTTCGATCAGGCCTGCGTGGCCGCCAACCACGCCCGCGCCGCGCTCGACGGCTTCAACGGCGCGCTCATCGACGCCGCCCGTCGCCGCTGGCCCGACCGCTGGACCGAGCTGGTGCCACGCCCGCTCGCGGTGGCGAGCTGGGTCGGCTGCGACACCGACGGGCGCACCGATATCGGCTGGTGGGACACGCTGCGCTACCGCCTCGAATCGAAGCGGATGCAGTTCGACCGCGTGCTGCGCCAGCTGCCGCGGATCCCCGCCACGCAGGTGGTGCGGAGCCTCGCCGAGAGCGCGCTCAGCGCCGTCAACCGTCAGCTCACGGTGGCACCCCGGCTCGGCGAGAAGCCCTCCCTCGAGGCGGTACACCGCTTCGCCCTCGCGGTGATCATCGAGCGCGACCGCGCCCAGACCGATGCGGGGGCGCTCCTCGCCGGCCTCGCGGCCGCGATGTCCGCCGCCGAGGACGAGGCGGACCGGCGGGCGATCGCGGTGCTGCGCGCGGGCGTGGCGACCCACGGCCTCTCGAACGCGCTGCCGCATTTCCGGCTCAACGCCAGCCAGATCCACAACGCGGTGCGCCGCGTCACCGACGTCGAGGGCGAGCCGGCAGACCCCGCCCAGCGCCGCTCGCACCTCGCCACGATCCACGCGCTCCTGAACGACGTGGCGCCGGTCGCGGTGGATTTCGGGGCGCTCGCGGCCGAGCGCGCTTCGGCGGCGCGGCTGATGATGACGATCGCCCAGATCCTCAAGCACGTGGACGGCACCCATCCGGTGCGCTTCCTCATCGCCGAGACCGAGACCGGCTACACCCTGCTCGCCGCCCTCTGGCTCGCCCGGCACTACGGCATCGCGGACAGGCTGGAGATCACGCCCCTCTTCGAGACCGCCGAGGCGCTGGAGCAGGGGATCCGCGTGCTCGACGACGCGCTGCGCAACCCGCACTGGCGCCAGTATCTCAAGCGCATCGGCCGCCTCACCGTGCAGTTCGGCTACTCGGATTCCGGCCGCTACGTCGGGCAACTCGCCGCCACCTTCTGGATCGAGCGCCTGCGCCTGCGCATCACCGAGCTGATGGTGCAGAACGGGCTCGCCGACATCGAGCTCGCGATCTTCGACACGCACGGCGAATCGATCGGGCGCGGCGCCCACCCGACCTCGCTGCGCGACCGCCTTGCCTACCTCGCCCCGGAGGACGCGCGGGCCAAGAACCGGGCCGCGGGCATCCGGGTGCGCCTCGAATCGAGCTTCCAGGGCACGGACGGCTACCTGCTGTTCGGTTCCCCCGCGCTCGCCGAGGCCAGCGTCGCGCGGGTCGCCGAGCACGTCTACGCCCTCGACCTCGCCGAGGACGACGCCTTCGCGGACTACGCGCTCGCCGAGCCCAAGGCCGGGCCGGACGCCGCCCGCGACCCCGTCTACGCCGAGACCGACTTCGCGCTCGAATTCTTCACGGCGGTGCGCCAGGAGATGGAAACGCTGGTCGAGGATCCGGGCTACGCCGCGCTGCTCGGCACCTTCGGCCCGAGCCTGATCGACCGCACCGGCTCCCGGCCCGTGGCGCGCCAGAGCGACGGCGGCGGCCCGGCGCTGATCACCCACCCGCGCCAGATGCGGGCGATCCCCAACAACGCGATCCTGCAGCAGCTGGGCTACCTTGCCAACTCGCTCCACGGCCTCGGCCGGGCGGCCGAGCGGGCGCCGGACATCTTCAGCGAGATGCGGCGCGACTCGGTGCGCTTCTCGCGCGCCTTCCGGCTGGCCCAGCACGCCGCGAGCGTCGGCGACCTCGACGTGCTGCGCGCCTACATCGACACGCTCGACCCGGCCGTCTGGCTGGAGCGGGCGCGCCGCACGCAGAAGGACGGGCGCCGCGAGGAATTGATCACGGTCGCGCGCAGCCTGGAGCGGCTCGACCTCGCGCCGTCGTTACGCCGTCTGTTCGGGCGGCTCACCTGCGACTGGCTCGGGTTGCAGGCGGCCGCACCCGACCTCAGGAAGATGTCGGTGCGCCTCACCCTGCTGCACGCCCTGCGCCTCGCGCTGATCCACCGGATCTGGTTCACGGCCGTGCACATCCCGAGCTTCCGCCCGCAGGCGGGGGTGAGCCGCGAGCAGTTGCTGGAGCGCTTCCTGCGCCTCGACATCGACGCCTGCATCGCGCTCCTCGACGAGATCTTCCCCGTCACGCCAGACCCGACGCTGGGGCTGAATTTCGGCGAGCCGGCCGGCCCGCGCGATGTCGGCACCTACGAGGCCGAGCATACCGGCCTGTTCGACCCGATCCGACGCATGTTCGCGCAGGTGCGCGAGATCTCCGGCATGATCCAGCACGAGGTCGGCGCCTTCGGGTAGGGGGATCCCCGAGGGACGAGTCCCTTGGGCGGGGTCCCGGGGCAGTGCCCCGGGCTTGGCTTCTCCGCCCCGGCTCTGCCGGGACGGGGAAGCCAAATGCAGGGCCAAGATCCAGAACCTTGCCTGCACCCGCCAAAGGTCTCGACCTTTGGAATCCAGTACCGATGCGGGCGCATCTGCCTTCTGGCCGGGAACCGGTCCGGCGTGATAACGCGGCCGCAAGGATGCGGCCGGGAACCGGCATCCCCATATGCCGCTCGGCCCGCGCGGCGTCGCGGAAGCGCGGGCAGAGTCGATCCGGCCTGATCGACCATGAACCGGCTGGCCGCCCGTCCCCGTGGCGTGGGGCGCGAGGGACCTTGAGGACAGGGATGTCGAAGCGGGACTATTACGAGATCTTGGGCGTCGAGCGGACGGCCACGGACGGCCAGATGAAGACGGCCTTCCGCAAGCTCGCGATGACCTACCACCCGGACCGCAACCCGGGGGACAAGGAAGCCGAGATCAAGTTCAAGGAGCTGAACGAGGCCTACCAGTGCCTCTCCGATGGCCAGAAGCGCGCGGCCTACGACCGCTTCGGCCACGCCGCGTTCAGTCAGGGCGGCGCGGGCGGCCCCGGATTCGGCAACGAGTTCGGCGACTTCATGTCGGACATCTTCGACAACTTCTTCGGCGACGGAAGGGGCGGCGGGCAGGCCCGCGGGCGCGGCGGCGCGCCGGGCCGCGAGCGCGGGGCGGACCTGCGCTACAACCTCGAGATCAGCCTGGAGGAGGCCTTCCTCGGCAAGACCGAGACCATCCGCATCCCGACCTCGATCACCTGCGAGACCTGCGCGGGCTCGGGCGCCAAGCCCGGCTCGAAGCCGCGCACCTGCTCGACCTGCGGCGGCTACGGCCGGGTGCGGGCAGCGCAAGGGTTCTTCGCCATCGAGCGGACCTGCCCGAACTGCCACGGCCGCGGCGAGATCGTGGACGACCCGTGCGCGTCGTGCGCGGGGGCCGGCCGGGTCAACCGCGAGCGCACCCTCTCGATCAACGTGCCGGCGGGCGTCGATGACGGGCTGCGCATTCGGCTGGCCGGCGAGGGTGAGAGCGGCCTGCGCGGGGGGCCGGCGGGCGACCTCTACGTCTTCCTCTCGATCAAGCCGCACGACTTCTTCCAGCGCGACGGGGCGGACCTGTTCTGCCGCGTGCCGATCTCGATGGTGACGGCGGCGCTCGCCGGCGAGATCACCGTGCCGGTGATCGACGGCTCGCAGACCCAGGTGCGCATCCCGGCCGGCACCCAGACCGCCAAGCAATTCCGCATCAAGGGCAAGGGCATGCCGGTGCTGCGCTCGCGGGAGGTCGGCGACCTCTACATCCAGGTCTTCGTCGAGACCCCGCAGAACCTGACCAAGCGGCAGCGCGAGCTGCTGCAGGAGTTCGACAAGACGGCTTCCGACGACAACCACCCGGAGAGCACGGGCTTCTTCTCGAAGGTGCGCGACTTCTTCGGCGGCGCAGCACAGGCCTGAGCCGCCTCCCCCGGAAAAACCGCGCTGACGGCCGGATCCAAACGGGCTCCGCGCGGTTGTCGCTTTTGGCCGGTCCCGTGCGGCGTTGCCCTAGCAGGGTCGCCGGCTTGGCGGTATGAGAGCGTCGTCCTCGATCCTCCAACGATAACAAGGAACTCCGGACTTGCCTCCGTTACGTCGTTCCAGCACGAAAGCGCGGGCCGCGGGGTTGGGTGAGCGGCGCGATCCGCTGGAGGACGAGGCGCGGTTCCTGCGCTCCTGGTTCGAGCGGCCGCTCGTGACGGGCGCGGTGACGCCCTCGGGCAAGATGCTCGCCCGCACCATGGCCGCCTACGTCGATCCGCGCCGGGACGGCCCGGTGATCGAGCTGGGGCCCGGCACCGGCCCTGTGACCGAGGCGCTGCTGCGCCGCGGTCTGGCCCCCGAGCGCCTCGTCCTGGTCGAGTTCAATCCGGACTTCTGCCGCCTGCTCGCGCGTCGCTTCCCCGGCGTCACGGTGATCCGGGGCGACGCCTACGATATCCGGCGCACCCTCGGCGACGTGCTCAACGAGCCCGCCGCCGCCACGATCTCCAGCCTGCCGCTCTTCACCAAGCCGCTGGAGCAGCGCCTCGAGTTGCTGAACGCCGCCCACGACCTGATGCAGCCGGGCGCGCCCTTCGTGCAGTTCACCTACGCGGTGGTGCCGCCGATCCCGGCCCGCTGCGAGGCCGGCAGCTACACCGCCGACCGCTCGAACCGGGTCTGGCTCAACCTGCCGCCCGCCCGCGTCTGGGTCTACCGCCGGCCCTGAGGCCCGGCGCGGGATCCGTGCGGGGCTGCGGATCCGGCGGCCGTCCGCTACTCGCCCAGCGCCGCCCGGGTCTGGGCATCGGTGCCGATGTCGCCCGTGCCGTCCATGCCGAGCAGCTCGATCAGGCGCAGCCGCGCCCGGCTGACCCGGCTCTTCATCGTCCCCGCCGGCACGCCGCAGATCTCCGCGGCCTCCTCGTAGGTGAAGTTCTGCGCGCCGACGAGGATGAGGGCCTCGCGCTGCGCCAGGGGCAGCCGTTCGAGGGCGCCCCGGAACGCCTCCATCTCGACCCGGATCTCCTGCTCGGGCAGGCTGGCGAGGCGCCCGGCGATGCTGCCGTCGACATCCTCGACCTCGCGCTTCCGCTTGCGTTGCTCGGAGTAGAACAGGTTGCGCAGGATGGTGAACAGCCACGCCGTCAGGCTCGTGCCGCGGCGGAAGCTGTCGGCCTTGATCCAGGCGCGCACCAGCGTGTCCTGCACGAGGTCGTCGCTGCGGTCGAGGTCGTAGGTCAGCGAGAACGCGAAGGCTCTGAGCGCGGGGATCGCGCCGAGCAGCATGTCGCGCATCTCCGCGTCGGGGGTGAGCGGCGCACCGGGGGCGAGATCGGGCCGGGTCATCGCGACGGCTCCTCGACCTGTTCCGCGGGGCAGGCGGGATCGGCCTCGCCGAGGCGGGCGACCAGCCGTTCGAGCCGCTCCGGAACCGGCTGGGTCAGCGCTTCGGCGTATAGCATCCGCAGGCCGCGGCCGATCCGAGCGCGGGCGGCGGGATCGAGCCGGCAGCGGCGCGGGCCGCGCACCGGGGCGGCTCGGGACTGCTGCACGTCCTCGGGCGCCGCGGGGGCGCCGCTGTTGGGGTCTTGCGTCATCGGTAGCCTTGCGGACGCGATGAGGCTGGGCCGGCGAGCGGCCGGATTCCGGAACACCGGGTGGCGCCTGTGGCCGTCCGCGGGTGCCGGGCTCATCGCCATGTGGCGCCGGAGCTACAGGATGGGGATTCAATCGGATCTGAAAGCCGCATTCAGGCGGCTTTAATCATGTTTCTCCCGTGTAACCGAAGTGTAGGCCCGAATTCCGCGAGTCGGCCTCAAGTCGGCCGGACCGGAGCGGAAGCTCTGTGGCAAGACCGTCCTCCCGCCTCGGAAAGGCGCCGCGACGGGAGCGTGGTGCCGGCGGAGGGGATCGAACCCCCGACCTTCGGTTTACAAAACCGCTGCACTACCGCTGTGCTACACCGGCCCGATTCGCTTGCTACCAGCCGTGCACCGGCCGTTCAAGCCGAGCCGGATTCCCGGGCCGGTCCCTTGGCATTCCCTGTCCGGTCCCTTGGCCCTGGCCCGGGCTCCGTGACATTCTCGGTCGAACGACGTCCCGAGCGGAGAGGCGCCCGATGTCCCTGGTCTGTCCCGTCATCCTCGGCAGCGTCCGCTCCGACCGGCAGGGCCTGCGGGCCGCCCGCTTCCTGGTCGGCGCGCTGGAGGCCCGCGGCCACGAGGCGCCGCTGGTCGATCCGGCCGCGCTGAAGCTCCCGCTGCTCGACCGCATGTACACGGAGTATCCGCGGGGCGAAGCCCCGGAGGCCCTGGAGACCCTCGCCGCCCTCTACGGCCGCGCGGACGCCTTCGTGGTCGTCTCGGCCGAGTACAACCACAGCATCCCGCCGGCCCTGTCGAACACGCTCGACCACTTCCTGGAGGAGTACTTCTGGCGCCCCTCGGCGATCTGCTGCTACTCCGCCGGTCAGTACGGCGGCGTGCGCGCCGCGATGCAGCTGCGGGCGATGATGGCCGAGCTCGGTGCCCCCAGCATCCCCTCGCTGCTGCCGATCCCGCGGATCGGGAAGGCGCTCAGCGAGGGCGGCGAGCCCACCGAGGACTGGCTCCCCAAGGCGACGAACCGCTTCCTCGACGAGTTGACCTGGTACGCCGAGGCCCTGCGGGCGCAGCGCCGGACGGGCACGCCCTACTGAGGGCCCCTCCCCCTCTGGCATCGCCCTTGCCATGGCCCGGCCGAGGACAGCACGGGATGGACATGAACGCGAGCGTGGAGCGGGTGCGGGACGCCCTGGCCGAGTTGATCAAGGCGGCCCTGGTCTCGGACGACGGGAAGAGCCTCCGGTACCGGGAGAACGCCAGGGCCGCGCTCGCCGCGCTGGCGGCCGATCCGCCGGCCGCCGAGAGCCTGCGCATGGACGGAGCCTGGACGCTCGCGGTGCAGGCGGCCGAGGCGCCGGAGCTTCGACCGGAGGAGGGCCGGGTCAACCTGACCCTGCCGCGGCACTGTCCGTTCGCCCTGGACGAGATCCTGGCCGCGAGCTTCGACATCGACGCGGCCGTCGAGCGCATCGCGAAATCCGCTTCCACCGGCTGAGCTGTTGAGGGCGCCCGGCCCGACATTGCCGGAAACCTTCCCCGACACCATCTTGGGGACAGCCGGACCCTGCATTCCGGCCCCGAACTCAAACAGGCGCCGCCCTCCGGAGCGGCGCAGCGAGCCCGATTCTTTGGCCAAGCGCGCGACCGCGACTCCCACGCCCCTGCCCACCCGCGAGCAGATCCTCGCCTTCATCGCCGAGTCCAAGGACAAGGTCGGCAAGCGCGAGATCGCCCAGGCTTTCGGCCTGAAGGGCGCCGACAAGATCGGCCTCAAGCGCATCCTCAAGGAGATCGAGGGGGACGGCGAGATCTCCCGCTCCCGCGGCGGCCTCGCCAAGGCCGGCCGCCTGCCGCCGGTGGTGCTCTGCGATATCCGCTCCCGCGACCGGCACGGCGACTTCGTGGCGAGCCCGGTCGAGTGGACCGGCGAGGGCAAGCCGCCCACCATCGTGCTGATGCCGGCCAAGGGCGGGCGCCGGGACAAGCGGCCGGCCCCGGGCATCGGCGACCGGGCGCTGCTGCGCGTCGAGCCGGACGGCGAGGCCGAGGGCCGCTACACCGGCCGCGTCATCAAGGTGATCGGCAAGAACAGGGCCGAGATCATCGGCGTGTACCGGGCCGGCGCGCAAGGGGGCCGCATCGAGCCGGTGGAGAAGCGCGGCCAGGGCCGCGAGATCCTGATCCCGCCCGGCGAGGAGGGGGAGGCGCGCGACGGCGACCTCGTCAGCGTCAGCCTAGAGCGCGAGACCCGTTTCGGCCTGCCCCGCGGCCGGGTGCGCGAGCGCCTGGGCTCGCTCGGCTCCGAGAAGGCGGTGAGCCTGATCGCGCTGCACCTGCACAACATCCCGCACGTCTTCCACGAGAACACGCTCGCCGAGGCGGACGCCGCGAAGGCCGCGACGATGCGGGGCCGCGAGGATTGGTGCGAGAGGCCGCTGCTCACCATCGACCCGCCGGACGCCAAGGACCACGACGACGCGGTGATGGCCGAGGCCGATCCCGACCCAGCCAATCCGGGCGGCTTCATCCTCACGGTCGCGATCGCGGATGTCGCCGCCTATGTCCGCCCGGGCTCCAGCCTCGACCGCGAGGCGCTGGAGCGCGGCAACTCGGTCTACTTCCCCGACCGGGTCGTGCCGATGCTGCCGGAGCGCATCTCGAACGACCTCTGCTCGCTGCGCGAGGGTGAGAAACGCCCGGCGATCGCCGTGCGGATGATCGTCTCGGCGGAGGGCGAGAAGCGTCGCCACAGCTTCCACCGGGTGATGATGCGCTCGCGCGCCAAGCTCGCCTACGCGCAGGCGCAAGCCGCGATCGACGGGCGCCCGGATGCCGCGACCGAACCGCTCCTCGACGCGGCTCTGCGCCCGCTCTGGGCCGCCTACGCCGCCCTGAAGACCGCCCGCGACCGGCGCGGCCCCCTCGCCCTCGACCTGCCCGAGCGCAAGGTCTTGATCGGCGCCGACGGCCGGGTCGACCGCGTCGTCGTGCCGGAGCGCCTCGACGCGCACCGGCTGATCGAGGAGTTCATGATCCAGGCGAACGTCGCCGCCGCCGAGACCCTGGAGCAGGCACGCCAGCCCCTGATCTACCGCGTGCACGACGAGCCGGCGCTGGAGAAGATGCGGGCGCTCGGCGAGGTGCTGGCCTCGGTCGGCATCAAGCTGCCGAAGGAGGGGGCGCTCCGCCCCGCCCTGTTCAACCGGATCCTCGCCACGGCGGCCGAGAGCGAGCACGGCGTCTTCCTCAACGAGGTGATCCTGCGCTCCCAGGCGCAGGCGGTCTACGCGGCGGAGAACCTCGGCCATTTCGGGCTGAACCTGCGCCGCTACGCCCACTTCACCTCGCCGATCCGCAGCTACGCCGACCTCGTGGTGCACCGGGCGCTGATCACCGCGTGCGGGCTCGGCAAGGACGGGCTCCCCTCCGACATCTCGGTGCCCGAACTCGACCGGATCGGCGAGCAGATCTCGGCGGCCGAGCGCCGCGCCATGGCGGCCGAGCGCGAGACCATCGACCGGCTCATCGCCAACCACCTCGTGGACCGGGTCGGTGCGACCTTCTCGGGCCAGATTTCCGGGGTGACGCGCTCGGGCCTGTTCATCAAGCTCGACGAGACGGGCGCGGACGGCTTCGTGCCGGTCTCGACCATCGGCGCCGACTACTACCGCCACGAGGAGGGCCGCCACGCGCTCGTCGGCGAGCGCACCGGCGAGACCTTCCGGCTCGGCGACCGGGTGGAGGTGCGCCTCGTCGAGGCCGCGCCGAGCGCCGGGGCGCTGCGCTTCGAGCTGCTCTCGGAGGGCCGCGCCCGCTCCGGCGCCAAGCGGCCGGGTGCGAAGGTGGGGGCGAAGGCTTCGGCCGGGCGCCCGTTCAAGCCGAACCCGCCCGGCCGCCCCGCGGGCATCCGCACCACCGGCAACCGCCACCGCGGCTCGCGCCGCTAGGGGCTGCCGCGCCCCGCACCCGTTGACCCGGCGACGCGCACCGGCCACATCGGCGGAACGTTCCGGAAAGCCGCCCGCCATGGCCAACGTCCTCGTCATCGACAACTACGATTCCTTCACGTGGAATCTCGTCCACCTGATCGGCCCGCTCTGCGGCGCGGTCGATGTGGTGCGCAACGACCAGATCACCGTCGCGGGCATCCGGGAGCGGGCGCCGGACGCGCTGGTGCTCTCGCCCGGCCCCTGCACCCCGAACGAGGCCGGCATCTGCCTCGACGCGGTGAAGCAGCTCAGCGGCGAGATCCCGATCTTCGGCGTCTGCCTCGGGCTGCAGGCGATCGGGCAGGCCTTCGGCGGCGAGGTCGTGCGGGCGCCGACACCGATGCACGGCAAGGTCTCGACCATCCGGCACGGCGCGACGGGCATCTTCCGCGGCCTCAACGACAGCTTCGATGCCACGCGCTACCACTCGCTGGTGGTAGAGCGCGCGAAGCTGCCCGACACGCTCGGCGTGACCGCGGAGGCGGACGGGCTGATCATGGGGCTGGAGCACCGGGACCTGCCGGTGCACGCGGTGCAGTTCCATCCCGAGAGCGTGCTCTCGCACCACGGCAGCCGGATGCTCGGCAACTTCCTCGACATCGCGGCCGCCTGGAACGCCGAGCGGCGCCGCCCCGGGCATGCCGAGCGTGACAAGCGCGGTCCCGGCGTGCATTGACGCGCGGACCTGAGGCCGCACAGCACCCCGCGCGCATGGATTCGTTCAAGCCCCATCTGGCGAAGGTCGCGGGCGGCCTCGCGCTCGACCGCGCGGAGGCCCGCGCCGCCTTCGACGACCTGCTGTCGGGCGAGGTCACGCCCGTCCAGGCCGGCGCCTTCCTGATCGCCCTGAAGGTCCGCGGCGAGAGCCGGGACGAGATCGTCGGCGCCGTCGAGGCGATGCGCGCCCGCATGGTGCGGGTGGCGGGCGTGCCGGGCGCCGTCGACGTGGTCGGCACCGGGGGCGACCATTCGGGCAGCTACAACGTCTCGACGCTCGCCGCCCTCGTCACCGCCGCCTGCGGCGTGCCGGTGGCCAAGCACGGCAACCGCGCCGCCACCTCGCGCTCGGGCGCGGCCGACGTGCTCGCCGCGCTCGGCGTCAGGCTCGGGCTCCCGCCCGAGGGGCTGAGCCGCTGCCTCGCGGAGGCCGGGCTCTGCTTCATGTTCGCCCAGGCCCATCACGGCGCCATGCGGCACGTCGCGCCCGTACGGGCGGAGCTGCCGGTGCGCACCATCTTCAACCTGCTGGGGCCGCTCTCGAACCCGGCCGGCGTCGAGCACCAGCTCTTCGGCGTCTCGCAAGCCGCCTGGGCCGAGCCGCTGACCCACGTGCTGGCCGAACTCGGCAGCCGCCGGGTCTGGACGGTTCACGGCTCGGACGGGCTCGACGAGATCACGGTGACGGGGCCGACCGCGGTCGTCGCGCTGGAGGACGGGCGGATCTCGCGCTTCACCATCGACCCGCGCACGGTCGGGCTGCCGCTGCACGCCCTCGACGACCTGCGTGGCGGCGACCCCGAGCACAACGCCCGGGCGCTCGCAGGGGTGCTCGACGGCGCGCGCAACGCCTACCGCGACATCGCGGTTCTCAACGCGGGCGCCGCCCTCGTGGTCGCAGCCGCCGCCGGCACCCTGGAAGAGGGCGTCGTGCGGGCGCAGGATGCGATCGATTCGGGCGCCGCGCGCGCGACGCTCGCCCGCCTCGTCGCGGTCTCGAACGCCTAAGGAGCAGCGATGTCCTCCGCATCCACGCAAGAGGCCGTCCGGGACGATGCCGCGACGGACGCGTCCGAGCGCCCGAGCGTGCTCGCCCGCATCGAGGCCTACAAGCGCCGCGAGATCGCCGAGGCGAAGCTGCGCGTGCCGCTCTCCAAGCTCGAGAACCGCGTCGCCAAGGCCGAGCCGCCGCGCGGCTTCGCGGCGGCGATCCGCACCCATGTCGGGCAGGGCCGCCCGGCGCTCATCGCCGAGGTGAAGAAAGCCTCGCCCTCGAAGGGCCTGATCCGGGCCGATTTCGAGCCCGCCGCGCTCGCGAAGGCCTACGAGGCCGGAGGCGCCACCTGCCTGTCGGTGCTCACCGACGAGCCCTCCTTCCAGGGCCGGCCCGAATACCTCACCGCGGCGCGCAAGGCCTGCGCGCTGCCGGTGCTGCGCAAGGATTTCCTGTTCGAGCCCTACCAGGTCTACGAGGCCCGCGCCTGGGGCGCCGACTGCATCCTCGTCATCATGGCCTGCCTGGAGGACGAGGAGGCCGAGGCCCTCGTGGAGAGCGCCCACGACCTCGGCATGGACGCGCTGGTCGAGGTGCACGACGCGGCCGAACTCGCCCGCGCCATCCCGCTGGGTGCGGCGATGATCGGCGTGAACAACCGCAACCTGAAGACCTTCGAGGTCTCCTTCGAGACCGCGATCCGCTTGGCGCCGGGCATCCCGCAGGACCGCATCGCGGTGGCGGAGAGCGGCATCTCCACCCACGCCGACGTGCGGCGCCTGCGCGAGCACGGGCTCGACACGGTGCTGGTCGGCGAGAGCCTGATGCGGCAGGCCGACGTCACGGCCGCGACCCGCGGCCTGCTCTTCGGCGACAAGGCCTGAGGGAGCATGAGCGGCCTCACCCATCTCGACGCCAGCGGCGCGGCCAACATGGTCGACGTCACCGACAAGGCGGCGACCGACCGTACCGCGACCGCCGAGGGCTGCGTGGTGATGCGCCCCGAGACCCTGGCGCTGATCCGCGAGGGCGACGCCAAGAAGGGCGACGTGATCGGCACGGCGCGGCTCGCCGGCATCATGGCCGCCAAGCGCACCCACGAACTGATCCCTCTCTGCCACCCGCTGCTCCTCTCGAAGGTCCGGGTCGATTGCGCGGTCGACGAGGCCCTGCCGGGCCTGCGCGTGACCGCCGAGGTGCGGGTGCAGGGCCCGACCGGCGTCGAGATGGAGGCACTGACCGCGGTCTCGGTCGCCTGCCTCACGGTCTACGACATGGTGAAGGCGGTCGATCGCGGGATGCGCATCGAGGGCGTCCGGCTCATGGCCAAGGACGGCGGCCGCTCGGGCGCCTACAGGGCCGAGGCGTGAGCGGGCCGATCCCGGTCGCGGAGGCGCTTGCCCGGATCCTGGCGAGCGTGCCCGGGCCGGTCGAGGCCGAGGACGTGCCCCTCGCCCAGGCCGCCGGCCGGTCCCTCGCCGTGGACGTCGCGGCCACCCGCACGCAGCCGCCCTTCCGGGCGTCGGCCATGGACGGCTACGCGGTGCGCGCCCAGGACGCCGGCCGCGCCGGCGCGATCCTGCGGCGCGTCGGCACCAGCGCGGCGGGCCACGGCTTCCGCGGCGCGCTCGGGGCGGGTGAGGCGGTACGGATCTTCACCGGCGCCCCCGTGCCGGAGGGCGCCGACGCGATCCTGATCCAGGAGAACGCCGAGGCGGAGGACGACACGGTGCGCGTGCTGGAGCCGGTCGTGCCCGAGCGCTTCGTCCGCCGCGCGGGGCTCGATTTCTCGGCCGGCGACACGCTCCTTCGGGCGGGCGAGACCCTCGACGCGCGCCGCCTCGCGCTCGCGGCCGCGGCCGGGCATCCCGTGCTCGGCCTGCGCCGCCGCCCCCGCGTCGCGATCCTGGCGACCGGCGACGAGTTGGTCCTTCCGGGCGCCGCGCCCGCCTGGGACCAGATCGTCGCCTCGAACACCTTCGCGCTCTCGGCCCTCGTCGGGTCGGCCGGCGGCGAGCCGGTCGATCTCGGCGTGGTCCGCGACGAGCACGCCGCCCTGGAGGAGGCCTTCCGCCGCGCGCGCGGAGCCCGGGCCGACCTTCTGGTGACGCTGGGCGGCGCCTCGGTCGGCGACCACGACCTCGTCCAGGCGGCGCTGGCGAAGGAGGGACTGGAACTCGGATTCTGGCGGGTGGCACTGCGCCCCGGCAAGCCGCTGATGCACGGCCGGCTTGGGCCCATGCTGGTGATCGGGCTGCCCGGCAACCCGGTCTCCTCGATCGTCTGCGGCCTGCTCTTCGTCCTGCCGGCGATCCGCGCCCTGCTCGGCGATCCGAACGCGGGGGCCGACCGCAGCGAGCCGGCGCTCCTCGGCCGCGACCTCGAGGCCAATGACGGTCGCCAGGACTACATGCGGGCGACCCTGCGCACGGCGCCCGACCGCCTGCCCGAGGCGACACCGGAGCGGCGCCAGGATTCCTCGATGCTGGCGGTGCTCGGCCAGGCCGAGGCCCTGCTGATCCGCGAGCCGCACGCCCCGCCCGCGCGGGCGGGCGATCCCTGCCGCATCATCCGCCTGGATCGCCGGCTGGTCTGAAGCTCATCGAGGGGCGCCGCGGAACACCCCGCTTGCGGAACACTTGCGGAACGTTTAACGTGTTCGTGGTTTGTTTCCGAAGCCGCGATTCCGCCTGCCCCGAATGCGAGTGCTGCCCGATGCTGACGCGTAAACAGCTGGATCTCCTGCGCTTCATCCAGCAGCGGATGCGCGAGAGCGGCGTGCCGCCCTCCTTCGACGAGATGAAGGACGCGCTCGACCTCAAGTCGAAGTCGGGCATCCACCGGCTGATCACGGCGCTCGAGGAGCGCGGCTTCCTGCGCCGCCTACCGAACCGGGCCCGCGCCATCGAGGTGATCCGCCTGCCCGAGAGCCTCGGGCCCGCGACGGCCGCGGCAATGCCCGAGCCGCGCCGCTTCACCCCGAGCGTGGTCGAGGGCGGCCGGGCCAAGGCGGCGCCGCCCCGGCCCACCACCACCCAGTTCACCGACGAGCAGGGCCGCGCCGTCTCGATCCCGGTCATGGGCCGGATCGCCGCCGGCACGCCGATCTCGGCGATCCAGAACCAGAGCTCGGCCATCACACTGTCGCCGGACTTCCTGGCGGGCGGCGAGCACTACGCCCTGGAGGTGCGCGGCGACTCGATGGTCGAGGCCGGCATCCTCGACGGCGACCTCGTGGTGATCCGCAAGCAGGACACGGCCAACACCGGCGACATCATCGTGGCGCTGATCGACGACGAGGAGGCTACGCTGAAGCGCCTGCGCAAGCGCGGCTCCTCGATCGCGCTGGAGGCTGCCAACCCCGCCTACGAGACCCGCGTGCTCGGGCCCGACCGGGTGCAGATCCAGGGCCGGCTCGTCAGCCTCGTGCGCCGCTACTGAGCGGGCATCACGGATCGGGGTCGTCCGGCGGGCCGGGCGTCTCCTCCTGCGCGGGCTCCGCGGTCTCCGGCCGCGGGGCCTTTTCCGTCTGCGGGGGCGGCCGCGCGGCCGGCCACCAGGGCGCGGACCGGGCGGGATCGCGGGCGTGGTGCACGGCGAGCGAGCCGCCCGCGGCGACGCGCAAAGCCGTCGCACCGTGCCGGGCCAGATAGGCCCGGTCGATCACCAGGGCGGCGGCGCAACCGGGTGGCGCGGCGAGGCCCGTGACGATCACGGCGGCGCGGGCGCAATCCTCCGCGAAGGCGCGACGGTCGCGCACCAGGGCGACGGCGCGCCCGTCCGCGAGGTGTCCGACGCAGCCGAGCCGGTCGCAGGTGCCGCCGCCCAGATCCGCGGGCTTTCGCCCGTCGCCGTCCGCCTTCAGCCACTGCTCGAGCACGAAGCCCGAGGGGCGCCCGAGCGTGATCAGCCGCCCGTCCGCACCGCGCAGCGCCGCCCCGCCGCCCTGCCGGTCGACGTAGAGGTCGTGGCGCTCCGGAGCCGCCGCGAGGGCGAGCCCGCAGGCGCCGGGCAGGAGCGCGAGCCAGCGCAGGCCGGAGACCGGCAGCGTCGCGAGCAGGAGCGCGGCGGCCAGCAGCCCGAGGGCCGCGCTGCCGAAGGCCGGCACCACCAGGGTCGCGCCCCCGAAGCCCTCGATCCACCCCGAGATCGCCAGCATCCCCCGCACCGCCTGCCCCATCAGCCACCAGACCGGCAGGTCGAGGGCGAAGGGGTAGGCCAGGATCCCGAGGACCGCCGCCGGCATCACCGCGAGCGAGACCAGCGGCAGGGTCAGCGCGTTGCCGAGCAACCCGAAGGGCTGCACGGTCTGGAAATGGTAGGTGGCGAAGGGCGCGGTCGCGACCTGCGCCACCAGCGTCGTGGCGAGGGTGCCGATCACCGCGGCCAGCACCGCGCCGTAGAGCCGGCCGATCCGTCCCGCCCCCGGCTGCCGGAACAGGGCCCCGCCCACGAGCCGCGCGCAGGCGATGAGCCCGGCCACCGCCCCGAACGACATCTGGAAGCTCGGGCCGAGCAGGGCCTCGGGCTCGCGGGCGAGCGCGACGAGCGCCGCCAGCGCGAGGTTGCGCATCGAGAGGGCCGGACGATCGACCAGGATCGCGCCCAGCATGATCAGCGTCATCACGAGGGAGCGCTCGGCCGCGACGTCCCAGCCGGAGAAGATGCAGTAGGCGGTGACGCCGAGCATCGCGACGGCGGCCGCGATCTTCTTGATCGGCCAGAACAGGGCGAGATGCGGCACCAGCGCCAGCCCCGCCCGGATCAGCCAGAACACCACGCCCGCCGCCAGCACCATGTGAAGCCCCGAGATGGAGACGACGTGGTAGATCCCCGCCGCCCGCAGGGTCTCGCTGGTGGCGGGCGCGATCAGGCCCCGCTTGCCGGTGACCAGCGCCGCGGCCACCGCGCCGGCCTGGCCCCCCGTCGCCTCGGCGATGCGCCGGGTCAGCGCGTTGCGCGCCGCGTCCACGAGGGCGGCGAGGCGCGCGGGCAGGTCCGGTTCCTCGGCGGGCGGCCGCACCACGATCTTGCCGGTCAGCGAGCCGACGGCGCCGATGCTGCGGAACCACGCGTCCCGGGCGAAATCGTAGCCGCCGGGCCGGGCGGCTTCCGGCGGCGGCAGCAGGCGGGCGCTCGCCTCGATCGCGTCGCCCGGCTTCACGGGCGGCGCCTTCCTGAACGACACCCGCACCCGCCGCGGCGTCTCCTCCGGGCGGAGCGCACCGAAGCGGGCGACGCGGACCACGAGGCGTGCGCCCTCCTCGCGCTCCTCCAGGGATTCGACGCGGCCGGCGAGCGGCCCGATCGTGGTGCGGGCGAGGACCGGGCCGGCGACGCGCGAGACCCGCCACGCGGCGGCGGCGAAGCCCAGGAAGGCTGCCGCCAGGAGGAGGGCGAGCGCCAGGGCCGCGGGCCGGGTGCCGAGCCAGGGCGTCAGCGCGAGGCAGAGGGCGGCCGCGGCGAGCGGCGCGGCGAGGACGGGCGCGCCGTCCGCGACGCCGAAGAACAGCAGGATGCCGGCCCCGAAGGCGACCGCGAGCCAGGGAAACAGCCGCCGCTGCGCGGCCTCCGTGGCGAGGCTGCGACCGATCCAGCCGCGCAGAGCCGGCAGGGCGAGGCCGGGGGCGCGGCGCAGGGGGATGCCCAGCGCGAGGCTCCCGCCGCTCCCCCGCGCGCCGATCCGCTCCATGGCCCGGGCCGTCCGTCACGGGCGGTGAACATTCACGCCGCGTCAACGCTTTCTTAACGCATCGGCGGGGCCATGCTACAGCCACCGCCGCCGCGCCCCACAGGGCCGGCCGCCCCGTTCCCGTTCGCCCGCGAGCCCGCCCGTCTCCCAAGGACCCGCGCGCTGCTACCCGCACCCCGAGATCGATGTCGTCACCCGTCGTCACGCGCTTCGCGCCCTCGCCCACGGGCTACCTCCATATCGGGGGCGCCCGCACCGCGCTGTTCAACTGGCTCTACGCCCGCCACCACGGCGGCCGGATGCTGCTGCGCATCGAGGACACCGACCGCGAGCGCTCGACCCAAGGGGCGATCGACGCGATCCTCGACGGGATGCGCTGGCTCGGCCTCGACTGGGACGGCGAGGTGGTGTTCCAGTTCGCCCGCGCCGCCCGGCACCGCGAGGTGGCCGAGAGCCTGCTGGCCTCGGGGAACGCCTATCGCTGCTACGCCACGGCCGAGGAGCTGACCCAGATGCGCGAGCGGGCCCGCGCGGAGGGCAAGCCGTCCCGCTACGACGGGCGCTGGCGCGACCGCGATGCCGCCGAGGCGCCGGCCGGCGCACCCTCCGTCATTCGCCTGCGCGCCCCCACCGAGGGCGAGACCGTGGTGGAGGATGCGGTGCAGGGCCGCGTGACCTGGGCCAACCGCGACCTCGACGACCTCGTCCTGCTGCGCTCGGACGGCACGCCGACCTACATGCTGGCCGTGGTGGTGGACGACCACGACATGGGCGTCACCCAGATCATCCGCGGCGACGACCACCTCACCAACGCCGCGCGCCAGAGCCAGATCTACCGGGCGATGGGCTGGGCGGTGCCGGCGATGGCCCACATCCCGCTGATCCACGGGGCGGACGGGGCCAAGCTCTCGAAGCGCCACGGGGCGCTCGGCGTCGATGCCTACCGCGACCTCGGCTACCTGCCGGCGGCGCTGCGCAACTACCTCGTGCGCCTCGGCTGGAGCCACGGCGACCAGGAGGTGTTCTCGACCGACGAGATGGTGGCGGCCTTCGACCTGAAGGCGGTCGGCCGCTCGGCCGCGCGCTTCGACTTCGCCAAGCTGGAGAACCTCAACGGCCTCTACATCCGGGGCGCGGCGGATGCCGACCTGCTCCGCGCGATCGAGGCGATGCTGCCCCATGTCGGCCCGGCCCGCGGCCTCTCGGCACCCCTGCCGGACGACCTGCGCCGGAAGCTGCTCGCGGCGATGCCGGGGCTGAAGGAGCGCGCCAAGACCCTGATCGAGCTCCTCGACAGCGCCTACTACCTCTACGCCCCGCGCCCGCTCGCGCTCGACGAGAAGGCCAGGGCTCTGCTCGGCGCGGACGGCAAGGCGCGCCTCGCCGCGGTGCTGCCGGCGCTGGAGGCCCTGCCGGAATGGGACGCCGCCGCGACCGAGGCCGCGGTGCGCGCCTTCGCCGAGAGCGCGGGCGTGAAGCTCGGGCAGGTGGCGCAACCCTTGCGCGCAGCACTCACCGGCCGCACAACGTCCCCGCCGCTCTTCGACGTGATGGCGGTGCTGGGCCGGGACGAGAGCCTCGCACGGCTGCGCGATCAGGCCGCTTAAGGGGCCGCCGGGCCGCAGGGAATCGGCCGCGCGGTCCGGATTTCGCTAGGCGTTCCGGGGCGGATGTCACCCGCCCCGTTGCTGGCGTCCGACCGATCCGCTAACCCGATGCACCTGTGAGCACCTGCAGCAAAATGCTGACGGTGCCCGAGTGCGGACCGCGGCTTCGGGCCGCGGCGCGCAGCCGGCAACGCACCCTCGCCAGGAGAGGTCCACGTCCCATGAGCGCAACCAGCAGCATTACCGTGGACGGGAAGCAGGTCGAGCTTCCGGTTAAGAAGGGGACCATCGGTCCGGACGTCGTCGACATCGGCAAGCTCTACGCGCAGACCGGTGCCTTCACCTTCGATCCGGGCTTCACCTCGACCGCCTCCTGCGAGTCGAAGATCACCTATATCGACGGCGACGAGGGCGTGCTGCTCTACCGCGGCTACCCGATCGAGCAGCTCGCCGAGAAGGGCGACTTCCTCGAGACCTGCTACCTGATGCTGTTCGGCGAATTGCCGACCGACGCCCAGAAGGCCGACTTCGACTACCGGGTCACGCGCCACACCATGGTGCACGACCAGATGAACCGCTTCTTCTCAGGGTTCCGCCGCGACGCGCACCCGATGGCCGTGATGGTGGCCTGCGTGGGCGCGCTCTCGGCCTTCTACCACGACTCGACCGACATCTCGGACGAGCAGCAGCGGATGATCGCCTCGATCCGCATGATCGCCAAGATGCCGACGCTGGCCGCGATGGCCTACAAGTACTCGATCGGCCAGCCCTTCGTTTACCCGAAGAACGAGCTCGACTACACCTCGAACTTCCTGCGGATGTGCTTCGCGGTGCCGTGCGAGGAGTTCCAGGTCAACCCGGTCTTCTCGAAGGCTCTGGACCGGATCTTCATCCTGCACGCCGACCACGAGCAGAACGCCTCGACCTCGACGGTGCGGCTGGCCGGCTCCTCGGGCGCCAACCCCTTCGCCTGCATCGCGGCCGGCATCGCCTGCCTGTGGGGCCCCGCGCATGGCGGCGCCAACGAGGCGGCGCTGAAGATGCTCACCGAAATCGGCACCCCCGACCGGGTCGATGCCTACGTCGCCAAGGCGAAGGACAAGAACGACCCGTTCCGCCTGATGGGCTTCGGCCACCGGGTCTACAAGAACTACGACCCGCGCGCCCGCCTGATGCAGGCCACCACCCACGCGGTGCTGAAGGAACTCGGCAAGCAGGACGACCCGCTGCTCGAGGTCGCGATGAAGCTCGAGGAGATCGCCCTCAAGGACTCGTACTTCATCGAGAAGAAGCTCTATCCGAACATCGATTTCTACTCGGGCATCACCCTCAAGGCGATGGGCTTCCCAACCGACATGTTCACGGTGCTGTTCGCGGTCGCCCGCACGGTCGGCTGGATCGCGCAGTGGGCCGAGATGATCGAGGACCCGTCCCAGAAGATCGGCCGGCCGCGCCAGCTCTATATCGGCCCGGACCGGCGCGAGTACGTTCCCCTGGATCAGCGGGGCTGAGCGGGCAGCGCGCCCCGCGGACGCGTGAAGACGGGCTGCCGACCTCGGTCGGCAGCCCGTCGCGCGTGTCCTATCGGCGCTGGAACGGGATGATGTTGCCCGCAGGGCGCGTCGCCACGGCGCCCGGCACCGGGCCCGCCAGGATTCTACGGCGGCGGAGGGCGACGGCGATCAGCCGCTTGGCCTTCAGCGAGAAGCGTCGTCGACGCAGCCAGTTCGGTATAAGCTCGCCACGCTGATCCATTGCCCGCCCCGTCGTCGCACCGCGATACAGCCTGCGAACAAGGCACGGGACGCGGCGGCGTAAAATGCCTGAGCGTCCCAATTTTCGGGCTCTGCATCCCACTGCACGGAGTTGGACTGCGGAGCCGGGCTCGGGGCGCGCCCCGGCGGGCCTACGGACGGTGCCCCGCCCGCCTCCCGGACGCGGCCGCGTCGAGGCCGTGGCTCACGCGACCTGCTCCGCGAGCTTCAGAAGCTCCGCGCAGCGAGCGTTCTTGGCCGAGAAATCCTTCCAGGCGGTGTCGCGGGCGAGTTCCTTCCACTTGGCGATGTGCGCGTCGGTGAGGTCGTGGACCTTGGCACCGCGGGCCGCGTAGATCTTCACGATCTCCTCGTCGTCGGCCTTCGCGGCCTCGAAGGAGAACGCCTCCATCTCCTGGCCGACGTCGCGGACAGCCTGTCGCTGCTCGGGGGTCAGCGCGTCGAACGTCGCCTTCGACATGATCAGCGGCTCCAGGATGAACCAGAACGAGCGCCCGCGCCCCGCGGTCAGGTTCTTGGTCATCTCGTCGAGCCGGAAGGAGATCAGGCTGGTCGAGGCGCTCACCGCCGCCTCCAGGGCGCCGGTCTGCATGCCGATATACATCTCGCTCGAGGGCATGGTGGAGACGATGCCGCCGGCCGCCTGGAACATCATGTCCATCTCGCGCCCGCCGCCGCGGATCTTCACGCCCTTCACGTCGCCGGGCTCGAGGATCGGCTTCACCCGCGAGGCGACCGCGCCCGACTGCCAGACCCAGGTCAGGATGATCACGCCCTTGTCGCTGAGCGTCTTGGCGAGTTCCTCGCCGATCCGGGCGGTGCGCCACCGGGCGGCCTGCTCGTAGCTGGAGACGAGGGCCGGCATCAGCGCGAGGTTGGTCTCGACCACCTCGCCGCCCGCGTAGGAGAGCGGCACGAGGCTCATGTCGAGGGCGCCCTTCCGCACGGCGCTGAACTGGGCGAGCGTCTTCATCAGCGAGGAGGTCGGGTAGACCTGCACCTGCAGGCTGCCACCGGTGCGCTGCTCGACCGCCTGGCCGAAGCGGCGGGCGATGCGGTCGCGGGCATCGCCCTGGTCGATCGTGCCGCCCGGGAACTGGTGCGACAGCTTGAGGACCTTCGGGCTCTGCGCCCGCAGGACGGCCGGGCAGGCGAGGAGGCCGGCCCCGGTCGCGGCGGTGGCGAGCAGGCTGCGTCGTGTGATCATGGGGTTTCCTCTCCGAGACGGGGACGCGGCTCCCTGCCGGCGGCCTTCGGGGCCGGCCGGGTCGCGTCGCATGTGCGGGGCCGCCCCCGGAAGGGACAGCTTCTCCGCGAGAATGGGGCTCAGGCGGCCTTGAGTGGGGGCGCCGGGTGCAGGTCGCAGGGCCGGCCGGCCTTGGCGACCTGACCCGGCACGTCGTGGCCGACGAGGCGCGGCAGGTCGCGCGCGAGGTCGATGAGGGCCGCGAGGTCGAGGCCCGTGGCCAGCCCCATCTCGTGGGCCATGCTGACGAGGTCCTCGGTGCAGATGTTGCCGGTGGCCCCCGGCGCGAACGGGCAGCCGCCGAGGCCGCCGAGCGCCGCATCGAAGCGGCGGGCGCCCGCTTGGTAGGCGGCCAGCACGTTGGCGAGGCCGAGGCCGCGGGTGTTGTGGAAGTGCAGGGTCAGGCCCGCCGCGCCGACCGAGGGCAGCACCCGCTCGACGAGGTGGGCGACCTGGCGCGGGTTGGCCATGCCGGTGGTGTCGGCGAGCGTCACGCCATCGACGCCGAGCGCGCGATACCGCTCCACCTGGGCCAGCACCTTGTCCACCGGCTGGTCGCCCTCGAACGGGCAGCCGAAGGCGGTCGCGACGGTCGCGTTCACGCCGACGCCCGATCCCCGGACCGTCTCCACGATGCGCGCGAAGCCCTCGAGCGAGGCGGCGGGCGTCATGCCCATGTTGGCGCGGTTGTGCGTCTCGCTCACCGAGGCCACGAGGTTGATCTCGTCGACCTTGGCCTGGAGCGCCCGCTCGGCGCCCCGCGGGTTCGGGACGAGCGCCACGTAGACCGTGCCGGGGCGGCGCGTCAGCCCGGCGAAGACCTCGGCCGCGTCGGAGAGCGCCGGCACCGCTTTGGGCGAGACGAAGGAGGAGACCTCGATCCGGCTGAAGCCGGCGGCGGCCAGCGCGTCGATCAGCCGGATCTTCTCGGCCGTCTCCACGAAGACGGGCTCGATCTGGAAGCCGTCGCGGGTGGCGACCTCCTGGACGATCAGCGTCTCGCTCATGCCACCGCTCCCGTCGCGCGCAGGCGGGCGATGCCCTCGGCGTCGAGGCCGAGATCGCCGAGGACCGCATCGGTGTGCTCGCCCAGCGCCGGCCCCTGCCAGCGCACCTCGCCGGGGGTCTCGGAGAGCTTGGGCACGATGCCGGGCATCTTCACCTGCTGGCCGCCCGGCAGGTCGGCGGAGAGGATCATCGCGCGGGCCTGGTAGTGCGGGTCGGCCACGATGTCGGCCACCGAGTAGATCCGGCCGGCCGGCACGTCGGCGGCGTCGAGGGCTGCGAGCGCCTCCTCGACGGTGCGCGCGGCCGACCAGTCGCTGATCACGCCGTCCAGCATCGCGGCCTGTCTCGAGCGGCCGTCGTTGCTGCGAAGCGCCGGGTCCTCGGCGAGGTCGGCCCGGCCGATCATCGTCATCAGCCGGCGGAAGATCGGATCGCTGTTGCCCGCGATGACGACGTAGCCGCCGTCCTTCGTCGGATAGGTGTTGGAGGGGGTGATGCCGGGCAGCGCGCCGCCGCTGCGGGTGCGGACCTCGCCCAGCAGGTCGTACTCGGGAACGAGGCTCTCCATCACGTTGAACACGCTCTCGACGAGCGAGACGTCGATGACCTGGCCCGCACCCTGGCCCATCTTCACCCGGAGCAGCGCCATCAGGGCGCCCATGACGCCGTGGAGCGAGGCCAGCGTGTCGCCGATGCTGACGCCGACCCGGGCCGGGGGCGCCTCGGGGCTGCCGGTGGTGTAGCGGATGCCGCCCATCGCCTCGCCGATGGCGCCGAAGCCCGGGCGGTCACGGTAGGGCCCGGTCTGGCCGTAGCCCGAGATGCGGACCATCACGAGGTTGGGGTTGAGGGCGGAGAGCACGTCCCAGCCGAGCCCGAGCTTCTCCAGGCCGCCGGGGCGGAAATTCTCGATCACGACGTCGGCGCTCTGGGCGAGTCGCCTCACGACGTCGAGGCCCTCCGGCGACTTCAGGTTGACGGCGATCGACTTCTTGTTGCGCGACTGCAGGTACCACCAGAGCGAGGTGCCCTCGTGCATCTTGCGCCATTTGCGCAAGGGGTCGCCCTCGCCCGGCGGCTCGACCTTGATCACCTCGGCGCCGAACTCGGCCATCAGGCGCGCGGCGAAGGGCGCGGCGATGAGCTGGCCGAGTTCCAGCACGCGGATACCGCTCAGCGGCCCAGGCATGGCATCTCCTCCGTATGGCTTCGAGCATTCCATACCGGAGGTGACAGCGGTCGATCCAACCGTATTTCGGCATGTTGCGTTCGCACAAATCGAACGCTCGCCGTCGAAAGCCCGGCCGATCCGGCCCCGCGGGGCTCGTACCCGCCCCGTCCGAAGCCCGCCGGCCCGGTATCGCCCGTCAGGCGATGGCGCGGACGGCGACCTCGGCGCGGCCTGCGGCGGCGGGGGCGTCCTCGGCGACGGCGCTCGCCTCCCGGCTCATCGCGCTCGCCAGCACCTGCGCCCGCCCGGCCCAGAGGTCGCGCTCCCCGCGGAGCGTCGCGGCAAGCTCCTGCTCGATCGCGAGCGCGATCCGCACCGTGTCGAGTTCGTTGCGCAGGTCTGTCGTGATCTGGCGTTCCTGCGCGAGGGCCGCGCGCAGGACGGCGAGGGCCGCCTCGGGCCTTGCCGTCACGGACCCGGCCGCCTGTCCGGAGGCCGGCATCGCGCCGGCGTCCCGGACGGCCTGCGGCGCCCGGAAGGCCTGCGGCAGCTCCGCCCGGACCCGCTCCACGTCCAGGCCCGGGCCGGGCCCGCCCTCCTGCCGGGACGGCTCGGCCGGGGGGCTCGCGGCGGCCGGCAGGCCCTCCTCCTCCAGCACCAGCCCGTGCAGCATGGCGAAGACGGCGTCGCCGTCGAGCCGCGTCAGGTCGAACCCGCTCGCGGCCGCGATGCCGTCCCAGCGCGTGCGGCCCGCCTCGGACTGCCCGACGAACGCCATCGACCAGTTCGTGAAGGTGCGGCTCTCGACCAGACCGCATTGCAGCACCGTGACGTCGCCGTGGCGCGGATCGCACTGGATGCGCTCGAAGGTGTTCTCGACCCCCTCCCTGGGACCCTCGAGCACCTGCGCGAAGGCGCCCGCGTTGAACATCAGGGCGCCGGTGACCGCGACCCCGGCGTTGTTGCGCCGGGAGGCGTCGAGGATCTGCGAGACGGCCGCCGCGATCTCGGCATCCGATCCCTGCAGGAGGTTCTTGCTGGCGTAGACGAGACGGTACAGGTCACTCACGGCGAAGGGCTCCAGCGCGGCGGAAGGGCGGGTCGGTCGGCTCAGCGGGCGGCGATGAAGGCCAGGACCTCGGCGGCCGGGATGGGCCGGCTGATGAGGTAGCCCTGCACGTCGGTGCAGCCCTCCGCCCGGATCCGCTCCAGCTGGTCGGCCGTCTCGACGCCCTCGGCGACCGTCGTCATGCCGAGGCTCCTGCCGAGGCCGGCGATCGCCCGGATGATCGCCTCGCCATCCCCCTTGCCCGCGCCCTTGCCGGCGCCCTTGCCCGCGCCCGTGAGGTCGCTGACGAAGGAGCGGTCGATCTTGATCTTGTCGAAGGGGAAGCTGCGCAGGTAGCTCAGGGACGAGTAGCCGGTGCCGAAATCGTCCATCGACACGCGCACGCCGAGTTCCCGCAGGCGGTGCAGGGTCTGCAGGGTCCGCTCGCTCTCGTGCAGGAGGACGCCTTCGGTGATCTCCACCTCGAGGCGCGTGGCGGGCAGCCCGGAGGCGGCGAGGGCCGACATGACCATCTCGACCAGGCGCTCGCTCTTGAACTGGGCCGGCGAGACGTTGACGGCGACGGAGAGGGGCGCGGGCCAGCCGGCCGCATCGCGGCAGGCCTGCCGCATGACCCACTCGCCGATCGGCACGATGAGGCCGATCTCCTCGGCCAGCGGGATGAAGTCGAGGGGCGAGACCATGCCGCGCACCGGGTGCTGCCAGCGGATCAGCGCCTCGCAGCCCACGAGGCGGTCGCCCTCCAGCTGGAGCTGCGGCTGGTAGTGCAGCTGGAACTCGCGCCGGGCGAGCGCCTGGCGCATGTCGAGCTCGAGCCGGCGGCGCGCCTGCATGCGCGCGTCCATCTCCGGCTCGAAGAACCGGTAGGTGGCGCGCCCGTCGAGCTTGGCCCGGTAGAGCGCGAGGTCGGCGTTCTTCAGGAGCGTGTCGGCCTCGGTGCCGTCGCCCGGGGCCAGCGCGACGCCGACGCTGGCGCCGATCGTGAGCAGGTGCCCGTCGACCATGTAGGTCCGGCCGATCAGGTCGACGAGGCGGCGGGCGAGCGCCTGCGTGTCGGAGGCCTCGCCGACGCCGGTCTGCAGGATGACGAACTCGTCGCCGCCGATCCGCGCCACGGTGTCGGTGGGCCGCACGGTCGAGCGCAGGCGGTCGGCGACCTTGCGCAGGAGGGCATCGCCCATCGGGTGGCCCAGCGTGTCGTTGACCGGCTTGAACCGGTCGAGGTCGATCAGCAGGACGGCGCAGGCCTCGCCCATCCGGCTCAGGCGCGCCAGGGCCTCCGTGAGCCGCTCGCGCAGGAGGAGGCGGTTCGGCAGGCCCGTGAGCGGATCGTGGCGGGCCATCTCCTCGGCCTGGGCCTCGGCGGCCCGGCGCGCCGTGACGTCCTCGAAGGCGACCGCCCACCGCCCGCCCGCCACGGGCTGCAGGTGGATCTCCAGGCGCTGGCCCTGCAGCGTCACCTCGAAGGTGCCGGCCGTCGGCGGGGCGAGGAAGCGCGACAGCTGCGCCCGCACCACGCTCCAGCCCGCGCCCGCACGGTTCCGCGCGACGCGCAGGATCTGCCGGAGGGAGGATCCTTCCGCGAGGGAGGCCTCGCGGCCGCCGAGGAGCCCCAGGCTCCGGCCGGAGGCGAGGACGACGCGCCCGCGCTCGTCCACGAGCAGCAGGCCGTGGCGCATCGCATCCAGGTAGGGCAGCAGAGCCGCGACGACGGCCGGCTCCGGCGCGGCGCGCCCGGCTCCGGCCTCGGCAGAATCCTGGGCAGCGGGACCGAGCTGAGTGCGTAGCGTCGCGGCCATGTCGAAGCAGCCCAATCTCTCGGTCGAGATCGTCCCGACCGAGCCGATAAGCTTACTGCATGTAAAAATCTAAATTTTGACTTAGGGTGGACGGGTGGGCGAGGCTCTAGGTTCGCGAAAAATGGCTGCTCCGGCCGAAAGCACGATCCTGAGGCAGCACGCTAACCTATCTTAGTCTAGCTCTCGACCATCACGCAGCCGAGATATGAGTGCCGTATGCCGCCCCGGCGCAGTCGCAGACCCGCCAGGTGCGTCGCGTGTGCCGGAACCTCGGCGGCCTGCTTCCGGGGAGCCGCCATGCCGCGGCGTTCGGTCGCCGCCCCCCAGGGGCCTGACGCGAACGAAATCGACGCCGTCGATACGGACTATCGACGGCATCTGTTTGAATGATGCTGCAGCGCAGCGCAAATACGCTCTCGGAACGGGCATCGGCCCGAAAACACGAGAGAGACCCGCATTATGACCCTTCGCACCTTCGTCCTCGGCGCCCTCGCTTCCGCGACCGTCATCGGTTCCGTCAGCGCGGAGGAGCGCCTCACCGTCACGCCGACGCTCTACCGTGAGCTGGCCCGGGCCACGGCCTCCGTCCGGCCCGCCGCCGAGCTCACCACCACGCCGCGCCTGGTTCCGGCCGCTCCCGCGAAGCAGCGCGTCGCCGAGGCCGCCGCCCGCTGACGCGGCCCCTCATGCTCCCGAAAGGCCTGCCCCGGGGCGCCGGGGCGGGCCTCATGGACGGGAGCGCGGCACCGTATCCTCCAGCTCGTCGTACCATCGGTGCGCCAAGCCTCTGTCGGGCCGGGGCGCGGATGGTGCGCGGCGCGCACGCTCGCGCCTCCAGGCGGCCGGCGTGTCGCCGAACAGGTCCCGGAAGCTGCGGCTCATGTGGGAGACGGACCTGAAACCGCAGTCGAGCGCCAGCCGCTCCAGCGAGCGGAGTTCGAACGGGTCGGCGAGCGCGGCCCGCATGGCGGCCAGGCGCATCTCCCAGACCCGCCGCATGATGCCGCCGGATCGATCGAAGGCCCGGTACAGCGTCGCGCGCGAGACGCCCAGGCGCCCCGCGATGAAGGCCGGCGTGAGATCCAGCGCGGACAGGTTGCGGGCGATCACCCGCTCGGCGAGCTCGACCAGGCCGGCATCGAGTTCCGCCCCCTCGAGCACGTCGCGGCATCCCGACGGATCGTAGAGGCGCCGGACAAAGCCGAGCACGTCCGAGGCAAGCGCTGCCGCGTCGTCGGTCCCGGGCTCCCGGATCTGGCGGCAGAGCGCGACCAGCCGCGCGACGAGCAGGCGATTGCGCTCCGGATCGAGGCGGACGGGGGCCGTGGCGGGATCGACCCCGGTGAGCAGGGCTCTCGGAATGGTCAGGCCGAAGGCGCTCGAGGGTGCGCCGCGCATGTGCATCTGCTTGGCCATGTCGACGGCCATGACCCGGTTCGGCTGCCGGACCACGGCCTGGCCCGCGAGCACACCTTCGAGGCCGCCCACGGGATAGAGCATCATGGTGAAGTGATCGGGCGTGCTCGCCGCCGCGACGCGATCCCGGATCATGACCTGGGCGTTGAACGTCATGCGGCTGAACAGGACGCCGTCCAGCAACGTGCACGCGAGGGTGCCGCGCGGCGTCGGGCCGCCCCTGGCGCGCTCGACCCGGACCATCGGCGCGAGGAGACCGCGCCATTCGGAGAAGGCCTGCTCGTCCGGCAGGCCGTCCGTGCTGAAGGCGAGCGTCGGCGGAGGGCCGCCCCGCCCATCACCGCGCGTCATCTGGTCGGCCATCGTCGCCACGTATCGCCCGGCCCGCGAGCGCCCCGCCCCGAATGCCGGCCTGACCCGGACGGGGCGTGTCCCGGCACCGGGCATGTCCCGCACTATGCCAGATTTCTGCTGGACCGACAGGCGCATCGTCGGCGGGCGGGTTCCGCGCCGGCATCGAGGAGCCGGCGCCCGGCACGACGATCCCGGTGGGGGGAGAGGGGATCCGCGATCGCCGGGGTGATCGGCCGGAAACAGGATCAGATCTCGCGGGAGACGGGCTTCAGCGCTGCTCCCTTGCCAGTGGCGCCGCGCTCGTACCATCCCCGGCTCCGGTTCACGATCCACACGACCGAGAGCATGACCGGGACCTCGATGAGGACGCCGACCACGGTGGCGAGCGCCGCGCCGGAGTTGAAGCCGAACAGGCTGATGGCGGCGGCCACCGCGAGTTCGAAGAAGTTCGAGGCGCCGATCAGCGCCGAGGGGCCGGCGACGCAATGCTGCTCGCCGGCGGCCCGGTTGAGGACGTAGGCGAGTCCCGCGTTCAGGTAGACCTGGATGAGGATGGGAACCGCCAGCAGTGCGATGACCGCGGGCTGCGCCAGGATCTGCTCGCCCTGGAAGCCGAACAGCAGCACCAGCGTGGCCAGGAGGGCGACGAGCGACACGGGTCCGAGACGGGCGAGCAGCCGGTCGAGGGCGGCCTGTCCGCCCGAAGCGAGGAGGCTGCGGCGCACGACCTGGGCGACGATCACCGGGACGACGACGTAGAGCGCCACCGACAGCACCAGCGTGCCCCAGGGCACCGTGATCGCCGAGAGCCCGAGCAGCAGGCCGACGATGGGGGCGAAGGCCACCACCATGATGGTGTCGTTGAGTGCCACCTGGCTCAGGGTGAAGTGCGGCTCGCCCTGGGTGAGGTTCGACCAGACGAACACCATCGCGGTGCAAGGCGCCGCCGCCAGGATGATGAGGCCGGCGATGTAGCTGTCGATCTGGTCGGCGGGCAGGTAGGGCCGGAACAGGTGGCCGACGAAGAGCCAGCCGAGCGCCGCCATCGAGAAGGGCTTCACGGCCCAGTTGATGAACAGCGTCACCCCGATCCCGCGCCAGTGCCGGCCGACGTGGCGCAGCGAGGCGAAGTCGATCTTGAGCAGCATGGGGATGACCATGAGCCAGATCAGGACGGCGACCGGCAGGTTCACCTCTGCGATCTCGGCCGCGCCGACGGCGTGGAAGACGCCCGGCATGACGTGCCCGAGGGCGATGCCGGCCACGATGCAGAGGGCGACCCAGACGGTCAGGTAGCGCTCGAAGGTGCTCATGGGCTTCCTCAGGCGGTGGCGACGCGACGGCCGTGCGCGTCGATGACGCGCTCGCCGTCCTCCTTCATGAACGCACCCTGCTGGGCCGGCAGGAGGTCGAGCACCGCCTCGGAGGGCCGGCACAGGCGCACGCCCTTCGGGCTCACCACCAGCGGCCGGTTGAGCAGGATCGGGTGCGCCTCGATCGCGTCGAGCAACTGCGTGTCGCTCAGCGCCGGGTCCCCGAGGCCCAACTCGGCGTAGGGGGTGCCCTTCTCGCGCAGCACGTCCCGCACACCGAGTCCCGCGCGGGCCAGCAGCTGCTCGAGGAGCGCCCGGCTCGGCGGCGCCTTCAGGTACTCGACGACGTGCGGCTCGATGCCGGCGTTCCGGATCATCGCCAGCGTGTTCCGCGAGGTGCCGCAGGCGGGGTTGTGGTAGATGACGACGTCGAACGCCTCAGGCATTGAGAGCTTCTCCGACAGGGCAATCGCAGGCGGACAGGGCGGCGACGGCCGGAGCGCAGACCTCGGGCCGGCCCTGGCAGCAGTCGCGCATCAGGAAGGCGATCAGGTTGGACAGGCCGGCGTAGGCGGCGCTGTAGATGATCGACTTGCCCTCGCGCCGGGAGGTGATCAGGCCGGCGTGCGAGAGTTCCTTCAGGTGGAAGGACAGGTTGGTGCTCGTGGCCCCGACCTCGATCGCCAGCGCCCCAGCCGCGAGGCCGTCCGGACCGGCGGTGACGAGGGCGCGCACGACCCGGAGCCGGTGCTCCTGGCCGAGGGCCGCGAAGGCCGCGAGGGCTTGCCGTTCGTCCATCGCTTGTTCACTAATGATCCAACAAATCAACCTTCGTTGAAGCGTAGAGAACGAGGACGTCTTGGACAAGCCCCAGCAGCCCTTTGTCGATGGGATCCCGAACCTCTCCGAGGCGCATTTCGCGGTGCCGACCGCCGAGCGGCTGCAGGTGCCGGCCGCGTTCACCCACGCGCCGCGCTTTCTGATCCTCTACGGCTCGCTCCGGGCGCGCTCGTTCAGCCGGTTCCTGGCCTACGAGGCGGCCCGGCTCCTGGAGGCGATGGGCGGCGAGGTCAGGCTCTTCCACGCCCACGGCCTGCCGCTGCCCGACGACGCGACGGCCGACCACCCGAAGGTGCAGGAGCTCCGACGGCTCTCGATCTGGTCCGAGGGGCAGGTCTGGGTCTCGCCGGAGCGGCACGGCAACCTGACCGGCGTGATGAAGAGCCAGATCGACTGGCTGCCGCTGAGCGAGGGCTCGGTGCGGCCGACGCAGGGGCGCACGCTCGCGGTGATGCAGGTCTCGGGCGGCTCCCAGTCGTTCAACGCGGTGAACAGCCTGCGGGTGCTCGGTCGCTGGATGCGGATGATCACCATCCCGAACCAGTCCTCGGTGCCGATGGCCTACGAGGCGTTCGACGACGCCGGCCGCATGAAGCCGGGGCCGCTCTACGACCGCGTGGTCGACGTCTGCGAGGAGCTGATGAAATTCACCCTCCTGACGCGCGAGCGGGCCGACTACCTCGTCGACCGCTACAGCGAGCGCAAGGAGCGGGAGCCGGAGCGCCTGAAGGCCGTGGCCGCCGACATCGGGTTCGGGAAGCGGTAGAGACCTTCAAGCCATCGCATGCGTGATTTGGTGTGCTTGGAGTGGGCGGTGATGCACCCCAAAAACGGGCGGAAGAGGAGTCATGAAGGGGGTGGATACGGGGAGCCGTCCGCCTCTACGGCCCCGGGCGCTAAGGAGGGAAGCCCACACCTCGGTTGATATGCCCATTGGGGTGCGTGCACCCCAGCTGCTCTGCACCCTCGATGCATCCCAAGGCGCAACTCCGGGGTGCAGAGCCCAACGGACGGGATCGATTTGATTGGTGGGCGGTGACGGGCTCGAACCGCCGACCCTCTCCGTGTAAAGGAGACGCTCTACCAACTGAGCTAACCGCCCCGCGGCGGCTCGCTTGGTACGGCAACGTGTGGGCCGGTGGCAAGCGCCACCGCCGCCTCACGACGCCTGGAGGAGGTTTTCGAGCGAGGCCGAGAGGCCGATGCTCGGGACGGGATCGGCGGCGCGGTGGGGCGCCCCGAGGGCGGTGGCCAGGACGGCCCGGGTGCCGGCCTCGACCGAGCAGATCACCGGGCAGGGCACCTCCGGCTGAATGCGCGTGGACAAGCCCGCCAAGCCGGCGCCGCCCAGGATTACCGCCTCGGCGCCGTCCTCCTCGGCACAGGCCCGGCAAGCGGCGGCAAGCTGGGCGAGCGCGCCGTCGGGGTCGCGGGCGATCTCACCGCCGGTCGGCGCCACGGCGCGGATCCCGGCGAGCTGCGCGCCGAGGCCCTGAAGCGTGACGAATTCGGTCAGCATCGCCGGCCAGTTCACACCGCCCGTCACGATGCCGAAGCGGCGTCCCCCCACGGCGGCGGCCCGGCAGGCCGCCTCGGCCATCCCCACCACGGGGACCGGCGAGACCTCCTGCAGCGCCGGCAGACCCGGATCGCCGAAGCAGGCGAGATAGACCGCGTCGCAGCCCGCGACGTGCTCGGCCAGCGCGTCGAGGGCGGCGTGGCCCGCCACCGCCACCGCGGCGCGGGTCGCGATGTAGCGGGCCCCGAAGCGGCCCGTGACCGGCACGACGGTCGCCTCCGGGGCGATCCGGCGCACGTGGCCGGCGACCAGATCCGTCACGGAGGCGGTGGTGTTCGGGTTGATCAGCAGGATGCGCATGGATCGCAGGGGAGATCGCGTCGGGCATGAAAAAGGCCCCCGGAGCCTCGGCTCCGGGGGCCTTTCTGTCCAGGGGATCAGTGGGCCACGAAGGCCGCGCCGTCCTCGTCGCGGGCGGGCTTGGCCGCGGGCAGCGGCTCGTCCCACTCGATCGGCTCGGGCTGGCGGACCAGCGCCCGCTCCAGCACCTGGTCCATCCGAGAGACCGGCACGATCTCGAGGCCGTTCTTCACGCTGTCGGGCACCTCGGCGATGTCCTTGGCGTTCTCCTCGGGGATCAGCACCGTCTTGATGCCGCCGCGGAGTGCCGCGAGCAGCTTCTCCTTCAGGCCGCCGATCGGCAGGACCCGGCCGCGCAGCGTCACCTCGCCCGTCATCGCCACGTCGCGTCGCACCGGGATGCCGGTGAGCGTCGAGATGATGGCGGTCGCCATCGCGATGCCGGCGGACGGGCCGTCCTTCGGGGTCGCCCCCTCGGGGACGTGGACGTGGATGTCCCGGCGCTCGAAGAGCGGGGGCTCGATGCCGAAGTCGAGAGCGCGGGAGCGGACGTAGCTCGCCGCCGCCGAGATCGACTCCTTCATCACGTCCTTCAGGTTGCCCGTGACCGTCATCTTGCCCTTGCCGGGCATCATGACGCCCTCGATCGTCAGCAATTCGCCGCCGACCTCGGTCCAGGCCAGACCCGTGACCACGCCGACCTGATCCTCCGCGTCGATCTCGCCGTAGCGGAACTTCGGCGGGCCGAGGAAGACCTGCAACGTGTCGGTGTTCACCGCCACGACCTTGGTCTTCGTGATCAGGATCTCCTTCACGGCCTTGCGGATCAGGTTCGAGAGCTCGCGCTCGAGGTTGCGGACGCCCGCCTCCCGCGTGTAGCGGCGGACCAGCATCAGCAGGGCCTCGTCGTCGATCGACCACTCCTTCCGGTCCAGACCGTGCTTCTTGAGCGCGTTCGGGATCAGGTGCTTGCGGGCGATCTCGACCTTCTCCTCCTCGGTGTAGCCGGCGATGCGGATCACCTCCATCCGGTCCATGAGCGGGCCCGGGATGTTGAGGGTGTTAGCGGTGGTGACGAACATCACGTTCGAGAGATCGTAGTCCACCTCCAGGTAGTGGTCGTTGAACGTGGCGTTCTGCTCCGGATCCAGAACCTCGAGGAGCGCCGCCGACGGATCGCCGCGGAAGTCCATGCCCATCTTGTCGATCTCGTCGAGCAGGATGAGCGGGTTCGAGGTCTTGGCCTTGCGCATCGACTGCACGACCTTGCCGGGCATCGAGCCGATATAGGTCCGGCGATGGCCGCGGATCTCGGCCTCGTCACGCACGCCGCCGAGCGACATGCGCACGAACTCGCGGCCCGTGGCCTTGGCGATCGACTTGCCGAGCGAGGTCTTGCCGACGCCGGGGGGGCCGACGAGGCAAAGGATCGGGCCGGTGAGCTTGTTCGCCCGCTGCTGCACGGCGAGGTACTCGACGATGCGCTCCTTCACCTTGTCGAGGCCGAAATGGTCCTCGTCGAGGAGGAGCTGGGCTCCGGGCAGGTCCTTCTTGACCTTCGAGCGCTTGCCCCACGGGATGCCGAGCATCCAGTCGAGGTAGTTGCGCACGACCGTGGCCTCGGCCGACATCGGCGACATCTGGCGCAGCTTCTTCAGCTCGGCGGTGGCCTTGTCGCGGGCCTCCTTCGAGAGCTTGGTCTTCTCGATCTTCTCTTCCAGCTCGGCCAGCTCATCCCGACCATCTTCGCTGTCGCCCAGCTCCTTCTGGATGGCCTTCATCTGCTCGTTCAGGTAGTACTCGCGCTGGGTCTTCTCCATCTGCCGCTTGACGCGGGTCCGGATGCGCTTCTCGACTTGGAGCACCGAGATCTCGCTCTCCATCAGCGAGAGCACGCGCTCCAGCCGCTGGGCGACGGTCGGGGTCTCGAGAATGCCCTGCTTGTCGGAGATCTTGACGAGCAGGTGCGAGCCGATCGTGTCGGCGAGCTTCGAGGGCTCGTCGATCTGGGTCACGGCGGAGACGACCTCGGGCGAGATCTTCTTGTTGAGCTTGACGTAGTTCTCGAACTCCGAGAGCACGGAGCGCGCGAGCGCCTCGGCCTCGACCTTGTCGCCGAGCTCGTCGTGCAGCGCCTCGGCCTCGGCCTCGTAGAACTCGTCCGAGCGGGTGAAGCCGGTGATCTTGGCGCGGCCCGCGCCCTCGACCAGCACCTTGACGGTGCCGTCGGGCAGCTTCAGGAGCTGCAGCACGGAGGCCAGCGTGCCGATCGTGTAGATGGCGTCGGTCGCCGGGTCGTCGTCGCCCGCGTTGATCTGGGTGGCGAGCAGGATGTGGCGGTCCGTGCGCACCGCCTCCTCGAGAGCGCGGATGGATTTCTCGCGCCCCACGAAGAGCGGCACGATCATGTGCGGGAACACCACGATGTCGCGCAGCGGCAGGACCGCGTAGGAGCCCGTCGAGCCCGGGACGACAGGCTGGCGCGATTTCGATTGAGTCATGGCTGACTTCCTCATGATGGACGCCGGGCCAGCGCTCCTCGAATCAGGGAGCAAGCACTGCGCCAGACGCCGACCGGGCCGCGAGGGTCGGGTAGAGCTGTTGAAGCTTTGCGGCTGGTGACGCGGCACCGTCCCTCGGGGGGAGCGGGCGGCCACCGCGCTGAGCATCAGGTGATGTCCGGGGGCACCGTTTTCAAGATGCCGCCGGCTCCGGGCAGGCCGGCGGCAGAAGCGAATCGCCCTGCCGCCTCAACGCGTTACGCGGATGTGCTCCGGCGCACAGGCGGCCGGGGCGAGCCGGCCCCGGCCTGCCCTCAGGCGCTGACGCTCGCCGGCGCTTCCTTGTTGCGGTCGCCGTGGATGTAGAGCGGGCGCGACTTGCCCTCGACCACCTCCGGACCGATCACGACCTGCTCCACCGAGTCGAGGCCCGGCAGGTCGTACATCGTGTCGAGCAGGATCGTCTCCAGGATGGAGCGCAGGCCGCGGGCGCCGGTCTTGCGCTCGATCGCCTTGCGGGCGACGAGGCTCAGCGCCTCCTCCTGGAAGGTCAGGTCGACGTTCTCCATCTCGAACAGGCGCTGGTACTGCTTGACGAGCGCGTTCTTGGGCTCCTGCAGGATCTTCTTCAGGGCCTCCTCGTCGAGGTCCTCGAGCGTCGCCAGGACCGGGAGACGGCCGACGAACTCGGGGATGAGGCCGAACTTCAAGAGGTCCTCGGGCTCCACCGAGCGGAAGATCTCGCCGGTGCGGCGGTCGTCGGGGGCCTGCACGCTCGCGCCGAAGCCGATCGAGGTGCCCTTGCCGCGCTGGGAGATGATCCGCTCCAGCCCCGCGAAGGCGCCGCCGCAGATGAACAGGATGTTGGTGGTGTCGACCTGCAGGAACTCCTGCTGCGGGTGCTTGCGGCCGCCCTGCGGAGGCACGGAGGCGACGGTGCCCTCCATGATCTTCAGGAGCGCCTGCTGCACACCCTCGCCCGAGACGTCGCGGGTGATCGAGGGGTTGTCCGACTTGCGGGAGATCTTGTCGATCTCGTCGATGTAGACGATGCCGCGCTGCGCCCGCTCGACGTTGTAGTCCGAGGCCTGGAGCAGCTTGAGGATGATGTTCTCGACGTCCTCGCCGACGTAGCCCGCCTCCGTGAGCGTGGTGGCGTCCGCCATCGTGAAGGGCACGTCGAGGATGCGGGCGAGCGTCTGGGCGAGCAGCGTCTTGCCGGAGCCGGTCGGCCCGATCAGCATGATGTTGGACTTGGCCAGCTCGACGTCGTTGTGCTTCGTCGCGTGGGCGAGCCGCTTGTAGTGGTTGTGCACAGCGACCGAGAGAACCTTCTTGGCGAAGTCCTGCCCGATGACGTAGTCATCGAGCACCCGCCGGATCTCCTTCGGGGTAGGCACGCCGTCGCGGCTCTTGACCAGCGAGGACTTCGATTCCTCGCGGATAATGTCCATGCACAGCTCGACGCACTCGTCGCAGATGAACACCGTCGGGCCCGCGATCAGCTTGCGGACCTCGTGCTGGCTCTTGCCGCAAAACGAGCAGTACAGCGTGCTCTTCGAGTCGTTGCCGCCAGTCTTGCTCATATCGGTCTCCGATCGTCTCGTGCGCTGCCAGCCCGGGGCGCACGCGCATCGTTCACAGGTAAGGGAATCCGCTTAAAGAAAAAGTCACCTGCGCGCTTGTGACGGGGCCTCCCGGAGACCCGATGCAAACACGCTGCCGCGGCGGGATCAAGGCCGCGGCGGGCGTGCTCCTTATTCGGCAAACGCCGTCGGGGGCACGCCGGGTTCCTGCGGCCTCCGGCGCGGGCCTAAGGGCCGCGCGCCTTCGGGCCGCCCGGCCTTCAGGCCGCGGCCGGCTCGGGGCGCTTCTGGATGACCTCGTCGATGAGGCCGAACTCCTTGGCCGCGTCGGCGGTCATGAAGTTGTCGCGCTCCAGCGCCTGATGGATGGCCTCGTACTCCCGGCCCGTGTGCTTCACGTAGATCTCGTTGAGGCGGCGCTTGAGCGCCTCGATCTCGCGGGCGTGGATCAGGATGTCGGTGGCCTGGCCCTGGAAGCCGCCGGAGGGCTGGTGCACCATGATCCGGGCGTTCGGCAGGGCGAAGCGGTGGCCGGGCTCGCCGGCGGTGAGGAGGAGCGAGCCCATCGAGGCGGCCTGGCCGACGCAGAGGGTCGTGACCGGGCAGCGGATGAACTGCATCGTGTCGTAGATCGACAGGCCGGAGGTGACCACGCCGCCCGGCGAGTTGATGTAGAAGGAGATCTCCTTCTTGGGGTTCTCGGCCTCCAGGAAGAGGAGCTGCGCGACGATGAGCGAGGCGCCGTAATCCTCGACCGGGCCGGTCAGGAAGATGATCCGCTCGCGCAGCAGCCGCGAGTAGATGTCGAAGGCGCGCTCGCCGCGGCTCGACTGCTCGACCACCATGGGGACGAGCGCGCTGTTGTAGTAGTCGACCGGATCTCTCATCACGTCCTGCCCCAGGGCTCCAAGGGGCCCGACCGCGCGAATCATCGCGGCGGCCGGGCATGTCAGCGAACACCGGCGGTGCTTAACGCCGCCTAACCATACAGCCCGCTGCCAGTCAGGACAGGTACCGGGCTACTTCAAGCCTTCGACTCGGTCGAGGCCGCCGTCTCGTCGGCGCTGTCGGCTTCCGCGTCCTCGTCGGCGAACAGCGTCTCCTTCGAGACGGGCTCCTCGACCAGTTTGACCTGCGAGAGAACGTGGTCAACCACCTTCTCCTCGAACAGGGGCGCACGCAGCTCGGCCAGCGCCTGGGCGTTCTTCCGATAGAAGTCCCAGACCTGCTGCTCCTGACCCGGGAACTGCCGGATCCGGGCGATCAGGGCCTGGTTCACCTCTTCGTCGGAGACCTTGATATCGGCGCTCTCGCCGACCTGCGCAAGCACCAGACCGAGGCGCACGCGGCGCTCGGCGATCTTGCGGTACTCGGCCTGCGAGGCCTCCTCGGTGGTGCCCTCGTCCTCGAAGGTCTTGCCGCGGGTCTTCAGGTCCTGCTCGACCTGGGCCCAGACGTTGGCGAATTCCTGGGCGACGAGCGAGGGCGGCAGGTCGAAGGCGTACTTGCCGTCGAGCGCGTCGAGGAGGTCCTTCTTCAGCTTGCGCCGGGTGGCGGCCTCGTAGTCCGAGCCGATGGCGCCGGAGATGGCCTCCTTCAGCTTGTCGAGGTTCTCCAGGCCGAGGTTCTTGGCGAGCGCGTCGTCGATCTGGGCCTCGCCCGCCGCCTGGATCTTGGTGACGGTGACGTCGAACTCGGCGTCCTTGCCGGCGAGCTGCTCGGCTCCGTAGGCCTCCGGGAAGGTCACCTTGACGAGGCGGCTCTCGCCGACCTTGGCGCCGACGAGCTGGTCCTCGAAGCCCGGGATGAAGGTGTTCGAGCCGAGCTCGAGGTCCACGCCCTCGCCCTTGCCGCCCTCGAACTCGGTGCCGTCGATGCGGCCGACGAAGTCGATGGTGACGCGGTCGCCGGCCTCGGCGGCCTCACCCTCGGCACGGTCCGAGAACGGACGGCTCTGCTTGGCCATGCGGTCGAGGGCCTCCTGGACCTCCTCGTCCGAGGGCTTGGCCACGTACTTGGTCAGGCTGACGTCCGAGAGGTCGGCGAGCTCGAAGCTCGGCAGCACCTCGAGGTTCACCGTGAAAGCGAAGTCGCCCTTGGCCTCGAGGGCCTTCTCGACTTCCGCCTTGTCCTCGGGAAACGCGACCTGCGGCTCCAGGGCGAGCTTGAGGTTGTTGTCGGTGATGATCTTCTGGTTGGCCTCGTTGACCGCGTTCTGCACCACCTCGGCCATCACCGAGCGGCCGTAGACCTTGCGCAGGTGCGCCACCGGCACCTTGCCGGGGCGGAAGCCCTTGAGCTGGACCTTGTCCTTCATGCCCGAGAGCTCGGTGTTCAGGCGATCCTCGAGGTCCTTGGCCGGGAGCAGCACCTGGTAGGCGCGCTTCAGCCCCTCGGAATGTGTCTCGGTCACCTGCATCGTCGTCGCTCTCGTACCGTCTCGTGTGGTCGTGTTCGGGTGCGCGCCGTCCCGCCGGGAGGCGCGGCTTGGGGCCGGACGCGTCGGGCGGCGGGTCCGCGGGAACGGATGAGGCGGGCCGGCTTCCGTGATCGCGGAAAAACGGACCGGTCATCCCGGCGGGGCTGGTGCGGGCGGAGGGGCTCGAACCCCCACGTCTTGCGACACTGGAACCTAAATCCAGCGCGTCTACCAGTTCCGCCACGCCCGCGCGCGCCGACGCCCGGCGCGAATCCGGCCGCCGGAGGGCGGCTCTATAACACGCGTGCACGGGGAAGCAGCAAAAAACTTAGAGGCGCGGGCGGGGGCGAGGCGAGCGGACGGAACCCGCGTCCTCCCTCCCCCCTCTGCGGGCAGGGCGATCGCATATGGCGGGGGTCGTCTCCGAGATCGCCACTGGAACCGCGCCGCGCCCCCTCTCCCATAGGGAGAGGGTTGGGGTGAGGGGTATGACCTCACAGGACAGCTCACGCCATCGACGCGCGTTCAGGTCGAGCCCCACCTGGAAGCCTCATACCCCTCACCCGGCTTTCTGCGAAAGCAGACCTCTCCCTATGGGAGAGGGGACCCACGCCTGACCGGGGCTAGGCTCGCTCGGCATATGCGATCGCCCTGCCTCTGCGGGGGAGGGAGGACGCGGAGGGCCGGCCGCGCGCATAACCCCTCGGTGGCGCCGGCTTGGCGCGGCGGCTACAAGCGGCGGCCCGAAGCGCCCTTGCGCGCCGTTCCGATCGAAGAGACCGCATGCCGCCAGCCGATCCGATCTCCGGCCCGCCCTCGCGCCGCGCGCTGCTCGGAGGGGCCGCCGCGCTGGGGCTGCTCCCGGTCTCGGCCCTCGCGCAGGGGGGCGCCAAGGACGCTCCCAAGGACGCGCCGAGGGATCAGGCCCTGACGCCCGAGCCCCGCGCCCTCACGGCGGCACCGGGCAAGGCCCGCCTCCGGCCCGAGCCGGCCCCGGAGACGGCCGTGTGGAGCTTCGACGGCCGGGCCCAGCCGCCGGTGCTGCGGGTGAAGCTCGGCGAGACCGTGCGGGTGCGCGTCGAGAACCGCACCGACAAGCCGCTCGCCCTGCACTGGCACGGGGTGCGCAACCAGAACGCCATGGACGGCGTCGGCGGCGTCACCCAGGCGCCGATCCGGCCGGGCGCCGACTTCACCTACGTGTTCACGCCGCCCGATGCGGGGACGTACCTCGCCCGCCCCCTCGTGGTCGGCGGATCGAGCGAGCCCTCGGGCCGGGGGCTTGCCGGGTTCCTGATCGTGGAGGAGAAGGCGCCGCCCGCGGTCGATGCCGACGTCGCCCTGCTGGTGCAGGACTGGCGCCTGGAGGCCGACGGGAGCCTGATGGGCTTCGGCCAGACCGCCTTCGCTGCGGCGAACGGGCGGCTCGGCAACCTCGTCACCGTCAACGGGCGCCCGGTGCCCGAGACGTTCGAGGCGCGCCCCGGCTCGCGGGTGCGGGTGCGCATCGGCAACGCCTGCAACGCGCGCGGCACGCGCATCCGCTTCGAGGGCCTGAAGGTCTACGTGGCGGCCGTGGACGGGCAGCCGACCGACACGTTCGAGCCGCTGCGCGCCACCCTGCCCTTCCCGCCCGGCACGCGCTACGACCTGCTCGTCGACCTGCCGTCCGAGCCCGGGCAGACGGGCTCGATCTCGGCGCTGGTCGGCCAGGGCCTCGTGCTGGCGAGCGTCACCACGAAGGGCGCGCCCGTCACCGAGAAGCGCCCGCCGATCGGGCCGGTCGGCGAGAACAGGCTCCTGCCCGCCGAGGTGAAGCTGCAGAACGCGGTGCGCCGCGACGTAGTGATCACCGGGGGCGCGACGGTGCCCAAGGATGCGAAGGACGCCGGGGCCAAGGACGCCGGGGCCAAGGACGCTGGGGCCAAGGACGCTGGGGCCAAGCCCGCGGAGCCCACCTATGCGGGCGACCCGGCCCGGATCTGGATGGTGAACGGCCAGAGCGGCGCGGCCGGTCTCGCGCCGATCTTCTCGGTGAAGCGCGGGCAGGTGGTGGTGCTGGCGCTGCGCAACGAGACCGCCTTCCCGCAGGCGCTGCACCTGCACGGCCACGTCTTCCGCCTGCTCCACCCGCTCGACGACGGCTGGGAGCCCTACTGGCTCGACACCTTCCAGCTGCTCGAGGGCCGCACCGCCCGCATCGCCTTCCAGGCCGACAATCCGGGCCGCTGGCTCCTCAGCGCCACGGTCCTGGAGCGGTTCGACACGGGGCTGTGGACCTCGTTCGAGGTCACCTGAGCCGGCTCGGCAGGCCGGCCAGCACCCGCGGCATCAGTTCCGGGATGTCCTCGGCGATCAGGCCCGGCCCGTGGCGCAGGCCCGCGTCGCCGTGGAGCCAGACCGCGGCGGCGGCGGCCTCGAAGGGCGCCATGCCCTGCGCCAGCAGGCCCGCGATCAGCCCGGCCAGCACGTCGCCCGCCCCCGCCGTGCCGAGGTAGGGCGTGGCGTGGTCGTTGATCGCGATCCGCCCATCGGGATCGGCGATCACCGTGTCGGCGCCCTTCAGCACCACGACCGCGCCCGTGAGTGCGGCGGCGCGGCGGGCCTGCTCGAGCTTCGTCAGCCCGTCCTCCGCGGCGGGCGTGCCGCCGAAGAGCCGGGCGAACTCGCCCGCGTGCGGGGTGAGCACGGCGCGGGCCTCGCCGTCGCGGATATGGCCCGCCAGCACCTCCGGCTGGCCGCGGAAGCTCGTCAGCGCGTCGGCGTCGAGCACCAGGGCGCGCCCCGCGGAGGCCGCCACCATCACCCGCTCGCGCGTCGGCTCGCCCGTTCCGAGGCCGGGGCCGAGCAGCACCGCGTTGAGGCGCTCGTCGGTGAGGATATCGTCGAGGTCGTCGGCGCTGTCGCACGCGTGCAGCATGATCGCCGTGAGGTGGGCGGCGTTCTCGGCGAGCGCGTCCTTCGGGGACGCCACGGTGACGAGCCCGGCCCCGACCCTGAGCGCGCCCCGCGCCGCCATCCGGGCCGCGCCCGTCCGGTAAGCCGGCCCCGAGAGCACGAGGGCGTGGCCGCGGGTGTATTTGTGGCTCTCGCCCGCGAGGCGCGGGAACGCCGCCCCCCAGAACGCCGGACCGTTGCGGTAGAGCGCCGGCCCGCAGGCCGCGAGCCCCGCCGACAGGGCCTGCGCGCCGGTGCCGATATCGACCACGTGCAGGTCGCCGCAGAGCGCGCGGCCGGGCTGGAGTAGGTGGCCGGGCTTGAGCGCCACGAAGGTCACGGTCTCGCGCGCCCGCACGGCGACGCCCCGTACCGTGCCGGTATCGCCGTCGAGTCCGCTCGGCACATCGACCGCGAGCACGGGCAGGCCCGAGGCGTTCACCCGCTCGACCAGGGCGCGCGCCTCGCCGTCGAGGTCGCGCGCGAGGCCGGCGCCGAAGAGCGCGTCGATGACGAGGTCGCAGGGCGGCAGCGATTCCGGGGGCCCTTCCGTCACGGGTCCGGTCCAGGCGGCGGCTGCCCCCGCCGCGTCGCCCTTGAGGGCGGGGCGCTCGCCCAGCAGGACGAGGTCCACCGCGTACCCGGTCTCCGCCAGGAGACGGGCCGCCACGAAGCCGTCGCCGCCGTTGTTGCCCGGCCCGCACAGGACGAGGACGCGCCCGCCCGCGGGCGCGAGCGCACGGGCCCGCTCCGCCACGGCCCCGCCGGCGCGCTCCATCAGGCGCAGGCCCGGCGTGCCGCCCGCGATCGCGGTCGCATCGACGGTCCGCATCGCCTCGACCGTGAGCAGCCGTGCCTCCGACATCCCGTGCCTCTCCTCTCGCGATTCCGGACCTGCCCGGGAGCAGCCCAAGACCTGCCCGGAAAATGTGCGCCCGCCCCGATCTGCCTCAACGATGTGCCGGAGCTGCCGAGGCGATAGGCCGTTTTCCCGGACTTCCGGGTAAAACGGCGTGGCGGAGGTGCGGGCGGGGTGTTAGAAATCTGACACAGCGCAGTGCTTGTCAGGCCCTCCGGCATGAAGAAGATCGAAGCGATCATCAAGCCCTTCAAACTCGACGAGGTGAAGGAGGCCCTCCAGGAGGTCGGCCTTCAGGGCATCACCGTGATCGAGGCGAAGGGGTTCGGCCGCCAGAAGGGCCACACGGAGCTCTATCGGGGCGCCGAGTACGTGGTGGACTTTCTGCCGAAGGTGAAGCTGGAGATCGTGCTCTCGGACGCGCTGGTCGAGGGCGCCGTCGAGGCGATCCGCAAGTCGGCCCAGACCGGCCGCATCGGCGACGGCAAGATCTTCGTCTCCACCATTGAGGAGGCGATCCGCATCCGCACCGGCGAGACCGGCACCGACGCGATCTGAGCGCTCCGGGCGGGCCTTCTCAGCGGGCGAGTTCCTTCAGCCCGAGCCGGATCAGCGCGCGCGCCTCCGCGCCTTCCCCGGCGCTCTTCAGCGCCGCCGCCACCGCAGCCCCGGCCTGGGCCTGCGGGTAGCCGAGATTGGTCAGCGCCGAGACGGCGTCCGCGACCGGCCCTGACGGGCCGCCCGCCTCCGCCGCCTCGACGAGGCTCGCCAGCGCCGGGTCGAGTGGCGCGAAGGCCGGCGCCTTGTCCTTCAGCTCCGCCACGAGGCGCGCCGCGAGGCGCGGGCCGACGCCGGGCGCACGCGCGACCGAGCCCTTGTCGCCGGTGGCGATAGCGGCCCCGAGTTGCTCCGGCTCCAGCACCGAGAGGACGCCGAGCGCCACCCGCGCACCCACGCCCTGCACGGTCTGGAGCAGGCGGAACCACTCGCGCTCGGCGTCCGAGCGGAAGCCGTAGAGGCGGATCATGTCCTCACGCACGATCGTCTCGATCGAGAGCTGCGCCGCCTCGCCCAGGGCCGGCAGCCGCTGCAGCGTGCGGGCCGAGCAGTGAACCACGTAGCCGACGCCGTTCACGTCAAGGATCACGAAATCCTCGCCGAAGGAATCCACCAGGCCCTTGAGCTTGCCGATCATCGTCCAGCCTTCATCCGTGCGCGGATGACTACAGAAGCGGGCCCGCGCGCACCATGCGCGGCTTGAGCGCGGGCGGCAGGCGTGGAACAGGGGAGCACGCGCCCGCCGGAACGAGCCCCGGCCCAACGCCCCACAGGAGCCCCGCCGACACCATGCGCCGGACCCCGATCCTGACCTCGACCCTGCTGGCCCTCGGCCTGCTCGCCACCCCGGCCCGCGCCCAGACCGCCGAGGGGCCGACGACCGACCCGAACCAGGTGCGCCCCGGCGCCTACCAGCTCGACCCGGCCCACGGGAAGATCACGTGGTCGCTGAGCCATCTCGGCTACTCGACCTATTTCGGGCAGATCACCGATGTCTCGGGCGAGGCGACCCTCGACCCGAAGGAGCCGGCCAAGAGCCGCCTCAGCGTCATGATCCGCACCGACAGCGTCAGCGGCCTCAACCCGAAGCTCGACCAGCACCTGAAGACGCCGGACTTCTTCGACACCCAGAAATTCCCGACCGCGACCTTCCGGGCGACGGCGGTCGAGCCGACCGGCCCGACCACCGCCCGCGTGGTCGGCGACCTGACGCTCAAGGGCGTGACCAAGTCCGTCGCCTTCGACGCCACATTCAACCAGGCGGGGGTCAGCCCCGTGGACAAGCAGTACACGGTGGGCTTCGACGGGCGCGCGGTGATCAAGCGCTCGGATTTCGGCATCAACGCCTTCCTGCCGATCCTCGGCGACGAGGTGACGTTGCGGCTCGAAGGCGAGTTCAAGGCAGCCAAGTAGCATTCGGGCCGCGTCTCAGCCCTGCCGGGCGAGCGCCGCCGCGATCCGCTCGGCGGCGCGGCCCGAGTAGCCTGCCGGCAGGTGTTTCTGTCGCAGCGCGTGCGCGTCGCGGTGGTTGACGTGCGTGATCGCGATGGCGAGCGCGTCGGCCGCGTCCGCGAGGCGGAACTCGGCCCTCGGCAGCAGGAAGCGCACCATCGCCTGGATCTGCGCCTTGTCGGCGTGTCCGTTGCCGGCCACCGTCTTCTTGATCAGGCTCGCGGCGTACTCGTGCACCGGCACGTCGTGGAGCGCCGGCACCAGCAGCGCGATGCCGCGAGCCTGGCCGAGCTTGAGCGTCCCCTGCGCGTCGCGGTTGACGAAGGTCTCCTCCACGGCGGCCTCGTCGGGCCGGAAGGCGCGCACGACCCCGGCGAGGCCGTCGTGCAGCGCGCGCAGGCGCCGGGCCAGCGGCAGGTCCTCGTCCGAGGTGACGACGCCGCAATCGACGTAGGCAAGCTTGGAGCCCGTGACCGTGACCGCCCCCCAGCCGGTGCGGCGCAGGCCCGGATCGATGCCGAGGATGCGGACGGGTTCGCTCATGGGTCGCCTCGGGATCGCCTGACGGGCCGGCGGGGCCGGCACCGCCCGAGCGTTAGGCACATATCGTGAACGGGACGTTTCGCCAACAGGCGTCGCCCGCGGCCGCGGCGTAGGCCGGCGCTACCCATTTAATCCTATTTTTATCTATCGTTAACCAATCGAGCGCAGAGGATATTCTGAATAGGAATGAAGACAATGTTCAAAAGATCACAATCCAACACCGATCGCCTCAAGTTCGCCGCCCTCGATCGCGCCATCGCAACAATCGAGTATACACCAGACGGCAAGATACTAGATGCAAACAGGAATTTTCTCGATCTCGTCGGCTACGACATCGGGGAGATCCGTGGGCGGCACCACCGAATCTTCGTGGATGCGGACGAGGCCAAGCGTGCCGATTACGGCGCGTTCTGGGATACGTTGCGGGGCGGCAAGGCCGTCTCGGGCGAGTTCGCCCGCTACGGGAAGGCCGGTGACCGGGTCTGGCTGGAGGCGAGCTACTGCCCGGTGCTCGACGCCGACGGCCGGGTGGCCTCGGTGATGAAGTTCGCCACCGACATCACCGCCAAGAAGAACGAGACCGGCCGCCTGATGACGATGATCGACGGCATGCCCGTCGCCGTCATGACAGCCGACCCGAGGAACGATTTCCGGATCGACTATCTCAACGAGACCTCGAAGAGCACGCTCGGCGCGATCGAGCAGCATCTGCCGATCAAGGTCTCGGAGTTGCTGGGCTCCTCGATCGACGTGTTCCACAAGAACCCCCAGCACCAGCGCCGGATGCTCGCCGACGCGAGCCACCTGCCGCACCGGGCCAAGATCAAGCTCGGGCCGGAGGTGCTCGACCTGCGCGTCTCGGCCATCACGGGCCCGGACGGCGCCTATATCGGCCCGATGCTGACTTGGTCCGTGGCGACGGCCCAGGTGAACGTGGCCTCCGAGGTCTCGCGCGTGGTCGAGGCGGTGTCGGCGGCGGTCCGCGAGATGCAGGCTTCCGCCGACGGCCTCGGCTCCTCCGCCGATGATGCCCGGCGGCGGGCAGCCTCCGTGGCCGCGAACTCGGAGCAGATGGCCGGCTCGATCCACGAGATCTCCGGCCAGGTCGGCCGCGTCACGGAGCGTACCCAGCAGATCGCGGCGCAGGCCCGGACCACGGACGGCACCGTGCGTCACCTCGCCGAGAACGCCCGCAAGGTCGATGCCGTGGTGACAATGATCCGCACGATCGCGGCTCAGACGAACCTGCTGGCGCTGAACGCGACGATCGAGGCCGCGCGCGCCGGGGAGGCGGGCCGCGGCTTCGCGGTGGTGGCCAGCGAGGTGAAGATGCTGGCCGCGCAGACCGCCCGGGCCACCGACGAGATCACGCAGCAGGTCGCGGCGATCCAGACCGCTACCGACGAGGCCGTCGGCGCAATCGAGATGATCGGCTCCGCGGTCGCCGAACTGTCGAAGCTGACGCTCGCCATGGCGAGCGCCGTCGAGGAGCAGTCCGTCGCGACCCAGGAGATGTCCGGGCATATCGGCGGCGTCTCCGTGGCGGCGAACGTCACCGGCCAGCTCGCCGACGCGGTGCGGGCCATCGCGGACCGGCTGGGCACCCATTCCGAGAGCCTGGGCGGGAGCATCGAGCGTTTCCTGAAGACCAGTTGAGGCGCACTCCCCACCCGCGGCCGCACACGCACGCCGCTTTGTGTCGGGCGCGGCCCCGGCGTGCCCTTTGCGCCGGGGTGCGGGCGTGACAAGAGATGGGCGGCCGTCAAGGAGAGGCGGAACGCGGCGGCGCCGATTCGATTGCTCAGCTGCGGCGGCCGGACGGCCAGGGACCGGGGGACACAAGGACATGACCGAGCAGGGTCGGCAACTGGCCGAGGAGAACATCGCCCGGGCCCGGGCGGCCTACCTGCGCTGCGTGGAGGCCGGCGAGGTGGCCCTCAACGCCTTCGAGAGTTCCACCGCGCGGGCGGCCGGCCTGATGGGGCTCTCGGCGGACGGGCGGAACGCCGACGGTCCCACCGCCCGCGGCTGGGCGGCGATGCGCGCGGTGGCCCAGACCCTCTTCGTCGCCACCGACACGAACATGCGGGCTGGCTTCAGCTTCGCCTCCAGCCTGGTGCGAGCGGAGGATGCCCGCGCGGCCGCCGATCTCCAGAGCCGCTACCTGCGGGAGCAGGGCGAGCGCTTCGCTCACCAGATGCTCGACCTGCAGCGCACGGCGCTGCGCGCGGCCGGCGACGTCGCGCGCGGAACCGGCGCCGGCCCGCTGTGATGCTCGCGGACCCCGCCCTGGCGGAGGCCGAGGGGTGCGACGCGGCCGAGCCCCGGCCCGGCCGCACGATCGGCTACGCGCAGGGGCGCTTCCACGATCTCGCCTACGTGGAGTGGGGCGATTCCGCGAGCCCGCACACGGTGCTGTGCCTGCACGGGTTGAGCCGCCAGGGCCGCGACTTCGATCCGCTGGCGCGCGCGCTGGTCGGCCTCGGCTACCGGGTGATCTGCCCGGACATCGTCGGGCGTGGGAAGAGCGGCTGGCTCGCCGACCCCGAGCTCTACGGGCTGCCGCAATACGTCTCCGACATGGCCGCGCTGATCGCGCATCTCGGCGTCGAGCGGCTCGACTGGGTCGGCACCTCGCTCGGCGGCCTCGTCGGCATGGTGCTGGCAGGCGCGCAGAACACGCCGATCCGCCGGCTGGTGATGAACGACATCGGCCCGTTCCTGCCCTGGGCGGCGCTCAGGGGCATCGGCAACCGCCTGCGCGAGGCGCCGCGCCTGCACCACTCGCTCGCGACCGCCGAGGCGCGCTTGCGCTCGGCGCTCCGGGATTTCGGCACCCTCACCGACGCGCAGTGGCGCGCGATGACCCGCCACAGCTTCGTCCCCGAACCCGGCGGCACCTGGCGCCCGCACTACGATCCGGCCATCGCCGTCGCGTTCCGGCCGGGCCGGGTCTACAACGTGACGCTGTGGCGCGACTGGGATGCGGTGCGCTGCCCCGTGCTGCTGCTGCGGGGCGAGACCTCGGACCTGCTGCTGCCGCAGACCGCCGCCGAGATGACCCGGCGTGGCCCGCGCGCGACGCTCGTCGAGATCCCGGGCTGCGGTCACGCCCCGGCGCTCTTCGACGACGGGCAGATCCGGATCATCACCGACTGGATGGGGCGGGCGGGCTGAGGCGCACGATCCGCTCGGCCTCGCGCATGGTCCGCCAGGGTTCGAGGTTGTGCAGGGCGATCCGGCGCGCGCCCATCAGTCCGAGGATCGCCGCGACGCCCAGGAAGGGCGCGGCGACGATCACCGCGCCGAGCGCCTCCGATCCGATCAGCGCGGCCAGCAACTTCACCGCTGCGTCGAGGAAGACGAAGAAAGCCGAGACCACCAGCACGGCGATCGCCAGCACCTTGGCGGCGAGCCCGGCGAGCGCCCGGATGTTGCCGTCGGTCTCGACGCGGGCGAGTTCGAGCGTCCGCGCCGTGAGGCGGGCGGCCTCGCGGACCGCGTCGACGAGCAGGACGACGATGTGCTCCGAGGACCGCTCACCCATCCCGTGACCCTGCTCCCGCGCGCCGAACCGGCCGGGTAACCGGGCGGGAGGCGGGTCCGTTCCGGCGCGTGGCCGCCTTCAGCCCTTCAGGGCGCGGAGCGCCGCGAAGGGGCTGGCGTCGGGATCGGGCGCGGGCGGGTTCAGCACCGGCTCGACCTGGGCGATGGCGTCGGCGAGCGAGAAGGCCGCCCCGCTCTGGAGCCGGCCACCGGCCGCGTCCCGGTGGCCGCCGCCGCGGAACTTGCGCGCGCCCTCCAGCGCCGTCTCGTTGTTCGAGCGGAAAGAGAGCGTCCCGACCCGCTGCACGTTCACGACGCGCTTGGCCCGGCCCGCTTCCATGATCAGGTCGGAGATCCGCTGGAAGGCGCCGGAATCGAGCCCGAAGGAGAGAAGCGTCCCGTCCGAGAGCGGCCGGAACAGCTCCTCCGAGCGGGCGAGGGCGCGGGCGACGCGCATGCGGGTGGTGAGCCGGGCGTCGTCGTCGGGATCGCCCGCCATCAGGTCATCGACGAGCGCCAGGCGCACGGCGCCGAGCCGGGCCTCGATCCGGGCCGGGTCCAGCCCCTCGCGCAGCAGGGCGGCGAGGGCCAGGAGCAGGCCGCTGACGAAGCGATCATGCCAGGGGTGGCCCACCGGGATCAGGGTCGAGACGTTGTCCCAGAAGGCCTCGTCGAGGGCGAGGCCCCCGAGGAATTCCGGCCGGTCCTTGCGCCAGAGGTCGAGGGCGTCGACCGCCGCGACGAGCGCGGCGAGGTCGGCATCGCCCGCCCCGGCCTCGGGCGCGTAGAGGGCGCGCTGCTCGTAGGCCATCCGGGTGGCGCAGCGCTCCGCGTCGATCAGCACGACGGTGTTCGGGTCGCCCGCGTCGAATCGGTTCAGCGCGGGCCGCTCCGGGTCGGGCCGCGGCTCCAGCTTCTGGGCGCGCAGCTGGTCGATCGAGGAGGCGTGGTGGTCGAGCACCACGAGGCGGTGGCGCCGCTCGGCCTCGCGCTTCAGGTTCATCTGCGCGAAGCGGCGGATGAAGGTGACGGCGACCTCCTCGAGACCCAGATCGGTGAGGATCAGCAGTTCGGGCGCCTTGGTCCGCTCAAGCCGCTTCAGCTCGGTCTCGACCACGGGCCCGACATCGGCGTAGCGCGGGATGTGCACCACCCGCCGCACGTCGCGGAAGAGGCCGACGACCGTCGAGGCGCCGTAGCCGTCGAGGTCGTGGTGCGTGAGCTGGGTGACGTTCAAATCAGCATCCTTCCGGCCGTCCGGCCCCGCATCGGAGCCGCGTCCTCTCGTCCGGCGGACCTATCCGGGCTCTCGTCCGTCTGGCAAGGCGAGGGCCGCGGCCCCGGTCGGCCCGATCCATGGGGCGCGGGGCGGCCGCGACGCTTCGCGGCATGGTCCGGAAGGAACGCGCCCGACCCTCAGATTGTACGGTAAAATAACCTAGAGTAACCTTCCTGCCCGATACCGATTCGGTATCGGGGGGATCGACCATGCCTCTAGCATCGCTTCTGCGACGTGTTCTCGTCGGCGCCGTCCTGATCTCGGGTCCGATCGCGGCCCTGCCGACGAAAGCCCAGACCGTCGTCGGCCTCGCGCAACTGCCCAGCTCGGACGTCGGCAAGTTCGACGTCATGCGCGGTCTGGCGCAGCAGGCCAAGGATCAGGGCGCGACACTGATCATCTTCCCCGAGGGCTCCGTCTTCGGGTGGCTCAACCCGGCCGTGTTCACCCAGGCCGCACCGATTCCCGGCCGGTACAGCGACCAGTTCGCCGAGATCGCGCGCAGCGTCGGCATCTGGGTCGCGGCGGGCTTGGCCGAACAGGGCCCCAAAGCCGGCCCCGGCTCGCTACCGAACGCCTATCAGGCCTACGATTCCGGCATCCTGATCGATCCCCAGGGGCAGATCGTCCTGCACCACCGCAAGTACAACGTGCTGCAGAACGCCTTCGACCCGGCGGCCTGCCAGGCGATCCTGAACCAGCCCGGCTGTGCCTACACGCCCGGCGCGCTCTCCGACATCAAGACGGTCTCGACCCCGTTCGGCAAGACGTCCCTGCTCATCTGCGCGGACGCCTACACCTACGGCCAGGCGGAAGCCCTGGCGGCCCTCAAGGCGCTCAAGCCGGATTTCGTGATCGTGCCCTGGGGCATCACGGCGAGCCAGCAATCCGAGTGCGGGACGCCCAACTTCAACGCGACGGGCTACGCGGCGCAGGCGGCGGCCTACCTCAAATCCGCCTTCGTGGTCGGCGCCAACGCCACCGGGCCGCGCACCTACGGCCGCTTCCTGCCGTCCGTCTATTGCGGCGACAGCGGCTACGCCAACCCGGCCGGCGACAAGGTCGAGACCTCCACGCCGACGCAGGCGCTGGTGCTCCTCACCGTCCCGAAGAGCTTCGACGCCAAGGCCGGGCCGATCTGGAACAACGGCGACGCCCAGAACAAGTGCCCCACCACCTGCAGCAGCTACGCCTCGGCCTGGAACGGCCAGTGGACCACCACGGTACCGGGGCAGATGTCCGTCTGCGGCTGCGTGCCGAGCGGGGCGGATTGAGGCTTCGATCCCAGCCCGGGAGGCCGTCGCGCCCGGGCTCGAGCGGTCCCGGCTCAGCCCAGGATGCGCGGGCCCGCGGGCGTCTCGATCTCCGCCGTGTAGCGGAACACGGCACCTGCGTGGATCTCGGGCGGGTTGAGGAGGCCGATCTCCCGGTAGAGGGCGGCAGCCGCCTCCGGGTCGGGATGGTCGAGCCGGAAGACGAGGAGCCGCGCGCCGAGATCCGGCATGGCGCGGGCCGGGTGGCCGGCGGCGTCCCAGTCCATGAGGCAGGGCAGGAGGCCGTCCATCGGGAGCGCGCCGTCACCGCGCAGGGCGAAGCGCCAGGAGAGAGCGCCGCGGCTCATGCGCATGGCCGAGCCGAACAGGCCGGGACGCCGGGCGAGCGCGCCGTCGAGATCGTTCGTGCGGGCCACGAAGGCGCGCAGGCGTCGCCCGGACTCCCAATCGGCCCGGACCGCAGCGGCATCGCCGAGGCCGAACCAGCGCGGGCGGTCAGGCGGCGGCGCCTCGGGATCGACCGCGATCACTTCGAGGAAGAGCGCCTCGCCGAGGCGCAGCAGGTGGTTGCGCGTGCCCATCTCGCGGTGGCGCCCGCCCTCGGGGATGTCGAGGTCCAGGCTCTCGCGGACATGCACCACGCCCTCCGCGAGGGTCGGCGCGACGACGGCGAGGTGGTCGAGGAAGAGCATGCGGGCTTCTCGGCGCGACAGCCCTTTGCGCAACCCATCATGCGCGAGGGCGAGGATGGTCCGAAGGGCGGCGCCATCGAGATACCAATCGGATCCCGTCAGATCCCAGAGCTTTTTCAGTTCGTCGGGCGAGAGGTCGCTTTCCAGGACCGTCCCGATGAAGTCGCGCAGCCGCTTCCGATCCTCGCCGTTGAACGACGCGACGACATCGAGCGTCGCGGCTTCCCAGGTGCCTTGGAGGACCAGAACGTCCTGATGGAAGTAGCTGCCGAACTTCAAGAACTCCGGTGTCGGCGGCAGGCGGCCGAGCCGCTTCCTCGTCCGGTTCGGCCGGATCCGCTTCTTCGTCCTCTGTCCCATCACGGAGGCCCGGATCATCGATCGTCCGGATCCTTGGATAGGAATTTGGGCCGACCTGCAAGCGCGCCGACGCGGCGCGAAACGCGAGACGCCGGAGCCCTGTGCAGGGCCCCGGCGCCGCGATCATCAGGGCAGGCCGGGCGTCGCCGCCCGGCCCGTCCGCTCAGAGCGAGTAGTACTGCACGAACTCGATCGGGTGCGGGGTCATCTCGTAGCGCAGCACCTCGGTCATCTTCAGCTCGATGAACGAGTCGATCTGGTCGTCCGAGAACACGCCGCCGGCCTTGAGGAAGTCCCGGTCCTTGTCGAGGCTCTGGAGGGCCTCACGGAGCGAGCCGCACACGGTCGGGATCTGCTTCAGCTCGCGCGGGGGCAGGTCGTACAGGTCCTTGTCCATGGCCGGACCCGGATCGATCTTGTTGAGGATGCCGTCGAGGCCGGCCATCAGCAGCGCCGAGAAGGCTAGGTAGGGGTTCGCCATCGGGTCGGGAAAGCGGACCTCGACGCGCTTGGCCTTCGGGTTCGTCGTCCACGGGATGCGGCAGGAGGCCGAGCGGTTGCGGGCCGAGTAGGCCAGCAGCACCGGGGCCTCGTAGCCTGGGACAAGGCGCTTGTAGGAGTTGGTCGAGGGGTTGGTGAAAGCGTTCAGCGCCTTGGCGTGCTTGATGATGCCGCCGATGTACCAGAGGCATTCCTGGGAGAGGTCGGCGTACTTGTCGCCGGCAAACAGCGGCTTGCCGTTCTTCCAGATCGACTGGTGCACGTGCATACCGGAGCCGTTGTCGCCGTATACGGGCTTGGGCATGAAGGTCGCCGACTTGCCGTAGCTCTGCGCCACGTTGTGGATGCAGTACTTGTAGATCTGCATGTGGTCGGCGAGCAGCGTCAGCGTGTCAAACTTCATGCCGAGCTCGTGCTGAGCCGACGCCACCTCGTGGTGGTGCTTCTCGACCTTCACGCCCATCGACTGCATGGCGGCCAGCATCTCGCCGCGCATGTCCTGGGCCGAGTCCTGCGGCGGGACGGGGAAGTAGCCGCCCTTGGTCTGCACCCGGTGGCCGAGGTTGCCGCCCTCGTAGTCGGTGAAGCCGTTGGTGGGGAGTTCCGTCGAATCGAGCTGGAAGCCGGTGTGGTAGGGGTCGGCGCCGAACTTCACGTCGTCGAAGACGAAGAACTCGGCCTCGGGGCCGACATAGATCGTGTCGCCGATGCCGGTGGAGCGCAAGTAGGCTTCAGCCAGCTTGGCGGTCGAGCGCGGGTCGCGGGAATAGGGCTGGCCGCTCGACGGCTCCAGCACGTCGCAGACGATCGACATGGTGGAGGCGGAGAAGAACGGGTCCATGCAGGCGGTCGCCGGGTCCGGCATCAGCAGCATGTCGGACTCGTTGATCGCCTTCCAGCCGGCGATCGACGAGCCGTCGAACATGGTGCCGTCCTGGAAGATCTCATCATCCACGAGGGAGACGTCGAAGGTGACGTGCTGCCACTTGCCCCGCGGGTCCGTGAACCGGAAGTCCACGTACTTGACGTCGTTGTCCTTGATCTCCCTCAGGACATCCGCTGCGGTCTTTGCCATCCCTGGGAATCTCCTTCAGTCCGGGCTTGCGCCGAATTTGCCCCGCCGGGCCGCGGGGAGGCGGCGCGTGAGCGCGCCGGGCGGCCTTACAGGGGGGAATCGCGCAAGGCTAGAGGGATTTGGGGAGATGCGAAACCGGTGGCGGGCTTTAAGTCCTTGTCCGGCCAGGATTCCCCGGCGGCGGCCTCGCTGCGTTGCGGGATGACGAAGGCCGCGGCCTGTCCGCGATTCGGCTCCGGCCGCGCCCGCCGGACCGGGCGGCCGAGGACGATTGGAGCCGGCTGCGTCACCGTGTCCGGCGCGTCTCCGGCGGGGTCCGGCACGGAGCGCAAGGCTGCGGGAAGGGCCTGATCGATTGCGCACACGTGAACCCGGCACCCTTGACCCACTCACGCCCCGGTGCCATGTGTCGCCCGCACTAACGCTTTGAAAACGCTCTAGTTTTCAAGAGTTCTAATCTGGTGTGCATCAGCGAGGGCCTGCCCGTCCGGGGTCGGCTCCGTATCGAGGGACGGCCGAACGGCTCTCCGGCCGGCCGAGAACCAAGCCAGGGTTCACGGGTCGCATGATCGTCTGTTCCTGCAACGTCCTGTCCGATGGCGCCGTGCGCGGCTGCCTCGATCCGGGCCCGGCCTGCCCGCGCACGCCCGCCCAGGTCTATGCCTGCCTCGGCTGCAGCCCGAAATGCGGGCGCTGCGCCCGCACCATCCGGTCGATCCTGCGCACGGCACTCAGCGAAGCGGCGGAAGCGGACGCCCATGCCTGCTCGGCGTCTTGCGCCAGCGCCTGCAGTCTGAAACAGTTCCAAACAGCGGACGAGGAGCTGGCCGCCTGAGAGGTGCCCGACGGTTCTCGAACCTGGCGCCCGCTTCCTCGCGTTCCGACAACGGAGAGTGTGGGGCAATGAAGGGCGACACCAAGGTCATCGAGTACCTCAACCGAGGCCTGCGCAGCGAGCTGACGGCGGTCAGCCAGTACTGGCTCCACTTCCGCCTGCTGAACGACTGGGGCTACGTCGACCTCGCCAAGTTCTGGCGCAAGGAATCGATCGAGGAGATGAACCACGCCGACCGGTTCATCGACCGGATCCTGTTCCTCGACGGCTTCCCGAACCTGCAGGAGCTCGACCCGCTGCGGATCGGCCAGACCGTGCAGGAGATCATCGAGTGCGACCTCGCGGCCGAGAACGAGGCCCGCTCGCTCTACCTCGAGGCGGCCAAGTACTGCGACTCGATCAACGACCGCGTCTCGAAGCGCCTGTTCGAGGATCTGGCCGAGGACGAGGAGGGCCATATCGACTTCCTCGAGACGCAGCTGGAGCTGATCAACCAGATCGGCCTGCCGCTCTACGCCCAGCGCCACATCGGCGGCCTGCAGCAGATCGCGCCCGAGACGGAGTGAGGGTTCGAACCGTCCCGGGGCTTCGGGCTCGGGACGGCTTTCATCCGAGGGACTCTGCAAGCGCGCGTGTCGCGCATCCGGGCTACGGCCCCCGCGCTGTCCCTCCCCCCTCTGCAGGGGAGGGTGGGCCGGCCGTAAGGCCGGGTCGGGAGAGGGGTGAACGCCTCCGGCAGAGGCACCGCCCCGCATGACGGGTGCGCCCCTTCCTGAAGCCGGGCTCCCCTCTTTGCGGGACTTCGTCCCGACCGTCACCCTTCGGGCGCCACCCTCCCCCGCAGAGGGGGGAGGGAGACCGGGGCGCCATCACCCCTCGCCCTCCTCCGCCTCCCGTGCCAGCAGCGCGCGCTTGCGCTCCACACCCCAGCGGTACCCTGAGAGCGCGCCGTCCGAGCGCACCACCCGGTGGCAGGGGATCGCGACAGCCAGCGCGTTCGCGCCGCAGGCCATCGCCACCGCACGGACCGCCGCCGGCAGGCCGATGGCGCGGGCGATCTCGGCGTAGCTCGCGGTCTCGCCCACCGGGATCCGGCGCAGCGCCTCCCAGACCCGTTGCTGGAAGACGGTGCCGCCGATGTCGAGGGGCAGGTCGAGGCCTCGTCCCGGCGCCTCGACGAGGCCGATCACCCGCGCCATCCAGGCCTCGAACACCGCGTCGCCCCCCACGAGTTCCGCGGCGGCGAAGCGGTCCTGCAGGTCGCGCACGAGCGCGTCGGGATCGTCGCCGAGCAGGATGGCGCAGACGCCCCGCTCACTCGCCGCCACCAGGATCGCGCCGAGCGCGCAGGCCCCGACCCCGAAGCGGATGCGCGCACCCGCCCCGCCCCGGCGATAGGCGGTCGGGCTCATGCCGAGCCGCTCCGGCGCCTCGGCGTAGAAGCGGCTTGGGGCGTTGTAGCCCGCCGCGTAGAGCGCCTCCGTCACCGTGCCGGCCGTCGGCAGGGCAGCGGCGAGGCGCTCGGCCCGGCGCGCCCGCGCGTAGGCCCGCGGCGTCACGCCGGTGATCGCGCGGAAGACCCGGTGGAAGTGGTGCGCGCTCAGGCCCGCCTCGGCCGCCAGTGCATCGAGCGCCGGCTCGGTCTCGGCCCGCTCGATCAGCCGGCAGGCGCGGGCGACCGCCTCGCGGCGCCGCTCGGCCGGTCCCGCCGCGTCCGGGCGGCAGCGCCGGCAGGGACGGTAGCCGGCGGCCTCCGCCTCGGACGGTCCGGGGTAGAAGCGCACGTTCTCGCGCCGGGCCGCCCGGGACGGGCAGCTCGGGCGGCAGTACACGCCGGTGGTGCGCACCGCGAAGACGAAGCGTCCGTCTGCGGCGTCGTCGCGGGCGGCGAGCGCCGCCCACATCGTGGCCTCGTCGAGGGGACGGACGGCCTTGGGGGGTGCGGTGGCGGTCGGATCGGGCATCGCGATGTCTCCGGTCTGGAGGCCTTTCGGGGATCGAAGCCCCATCCTGCCGTTCGCGCGCGTCGGCGCATCCCGCGCCTTGCCGCCGAATCCTACCAGACCAGGCGCTCGATCACCGCGTCGGGCCGCACCGCCTGCGTGGCGAGCCAGCCGGCGATCTCGCCGAGGCGGTGGTGCTCGGCCGTGACGCCCAGCTCCTCCGCGTGGATACCCCGGGCGACGAGGAGGCTGGCGATGCCGAAGCCACGGGCGCCCGCGATGTCGGTGCGGATCGCGTCGCCGACCGCGACGACCCGGCCCGCGTCAGGCGGCTCGCGCCCGTCGAGCTCGCCCGCGCGGGCGAGCGCAGCCTCGTAGACCGGCCGGTGCGGCTTGCCCGCGTAGACCACCGCGCCGCCGAGATCGGCGTAGGCCGCGGCCAGCAACCCCGCGCAGGGGATCAGCCGGCCGTCCGCCTCGACCACGAGGTCGGGGTTGGCGCAGATCATCGGGACGCCGCGCGCGTGGAGCGCCCCGAGCGTGTCGCGGTAATCGTCGGCCGTCTCGGTGCGGTCGTCGAACAGGCCGGTGCAGAGCACGAGATCGGCGGCCTCGGCCGCGACCAGCTCCACGTCGAGGCCCCGGAAGATGCCCGCGTCGCGCTCGGGCCCGAGATGGTAGAGGCGGGTGCCGGGCCGGTCGGCGATCAGCGCCCGGGTGAGGTCGCCCGAGGTGACGATGGCGTCGTAGGCCTCGCGCGGAACGCCGAACCCGTCGAGGATGCGCCCGACGCCCTCGCCCGGGCGCGGCGCGTTCGAGACCAGCACCACCCGGCGCGGGCGCTCCGCCCCGGCATGGTGCCGGAAGCGGATCAGCGCCTCGCCCGCGCCCGTGTGCGCCCGGCGGCCGTCGTGCAGCACCCCCCAGACGTCGCAGAGGATCAGGTCGTAGGCGTCCGCGATCTCCCGGAAACCGGAGAGCGTCGGGATGCGAACGTGACGGGTATCGTGCTCGGTCATGCGTGGTCCTGCGGCGGTCGCGGCGTCCGGTTAGGCGGACGGGGCGGCGATGGCAACGGCCGAGGACTTCAGCTTGCCCGGCGCAGGAAGGAGCGGAAGGGCCGGCGCTGCGGCGGCTCGGGCTCGGGCGGCTCGGCGGTGGGCGGGGCGGCGAGCACGTCGGCGCGCACGGGGCGCGGCGCGGCGAAGACCGAGCCCTGAGCCAGCGCGACGTCGAGGTCGATCAGGTCCGGCACCTCGCCCTCGGCCTCGACCGCCTGCGCAACGAGGCGGATGCCGGCCCGGGCGAGGGCGGTGACCAGATCCTCGACGGCGATGTCGGCGAGGTCCGGCCGGTCGGGACGCAGCAGGAGGCCCGCCGGCACCTTGACCTGACCGACGCCGACGCGCGCCAGGGCGATGCCGTCGAAGCGCAGGTCCTGCGGCCGGTCGAGGGCGAAGCCCACCTTGCCGCGAAGGGCCGCGAGCGCGTTCGCCTGCTCGGGGTCGAGGCTGCGCCAGCTGGCCTGCGGCAGGGCGAGCACGAGACGGCCGGCAAGGCCGGACTCGTCGCCCACCAGCCGGGCGAGCCACCGCAGGAAGCCGGGCTCGTAGAGCGAGAGCGGCGAGAGACCGTAGGTGACGCTCGCCTCACTGCCGCGGCTGCCGAGATGGCGCGCGACGGTCGCGGCGCGCTGGAGCATGCGACGGTCGAGCTCGGTGGTGCGGCCGTGCCGCTCCAGCACCGGCAGGAAGTCCTCGGGCACGATCAGGTCCGTGCCCGCGCGCAGCCGCGCCAGCGCCTCGTAGGCCACGACCTTGCGCTGCGGCAGGGTGACGACGGGCTGGAGATGCACCTCCAGCCCCTCGCCCTCGAAGGCCGCGACCAGCGCGGCCTCGGGCAGGGGCTCGGGGCGGGGCAGGATCGCGCGGGGCGGAAGCGACCGGACCGCAGCCGCCGGGACCGGGGGCGGGGTGGCCGGAGGGGCCGCCACCGGCCGCGCGGGCTCGGCGGGAACGACCCGGGGGGCGGCGGGCGGCGCCGCGGGCGTCGGCATCGGCGCAGCCGACGCGGCCGCGCGCGCGGCGACCGCCTTGAGGCGGGCGACCTCGGCGTCCTGCGCGCCGACGACCGCGGTGAGGTCGCGCACGATGCCGCTGAGCAGGCCGATCTCGACGCCGAGGTCCGAGACCTCGGCGGTCAGCCCGGACTGGTCCGGCTCCGGTCGCGCGGCCGCGAGCGCCTCCGCCCGCAGCAGCCGCTTGGAGAGACCGTCGATCTCCCGGGATAGCACATCGCAGCGCACCCGCAGCGCGGTGGCGCGGGCATGGGCGGCGAGCGCTCCGAGCGCGCCGAGGAGGGCGAGGGCCAGTGCCCCGGCGCCCGGCCAGAACACCGCGAGGGGCCCGAGGACGACGGCGGCCACCACCCCGAAGGCCGACAGGCCCGCATGCCGGCCGAGGAACCGGAGCATCGCTTGGGTGACACCTGAACGAGATACGCGGGTGCGAGGACCGGTCGAGCTCGGCCGATCCGGGACGCCCTCACGTTGTCGCCGAGGGCCGCCGGGCCGGCAAGGTGGCGGGCGCGGGCCCCACCGGATTTTGCCCCGGTGTGACATCGCGGGCGGGGCGCCCCCGCCCGGCGCGTCGCCGCGGGCCAGGAACCCCCGCGCGAGCGCCTTCATTGGCCGGACGAGATCCCTCGCATAGCGGACATCCCCGATGACGGACGACAGCGCGCTCTCCCGGCGCAACCTCTTGGCGGCGGGCGCCGCGATCACCGGCGCGCTCGGCCTCGGCGGCCGGGCGAACGCCGCCCCGCCCAGCCCCACGGTCCCGGCCGACACGGGCGCGGTGCAGGGCAACCGGGTGATGTTCCCGAACTGGCGCGGCGAGGGCGACAAGCCGCCGGCGCCCACCCCCGCGCCGCAGCCGGTGGCCAAGCGCACCGGCTACTGCGTGGTCGGCCTCGGGCGGCTCAGCCTCGACGAGATCCTGCCGGCGCTGGGCCAGACCAAACATGCCCGGCTCGCCGCGGTGATGTCGGGCTCGCCCGAGAAGGCCCGGCTCGTGGCGCAGCAGTACGGCGTGCCGGAGGACGCGGTCTACGGCTACGGCGACTGGGACAGGCTCAAGGCCAACGCGGACGTCCAGGCGGTCTACATCGTCACCCCGAACGCGGTGCACCGGGACAATGTTCTGGCGGCGGCGGGTGCCGGCAAACACGTGCTCTGCGAGAAGCCGATGGCGGCGAGTTCCGCGGAGGCGCGCGAGATGATCGCGGCCTGCGAGCGCGCGAACGTCCGGCTGATGATCGCCTATCGCTGCCAGTACGAGCCCTTCAACCGCGAGGTCGTGCGGATCAGCCGGGCGGGCGAGTTCGGTCGCCCGCGCCTGATCCAGGCCTTCAACGGCCAGACCTCGGGCCTGCCCGAGCAGTGGCGCCTGCGCCGGGCGCTCTCGGGCGGCGGCGCGCTGCCCGATATCGGTATCTACTGCCTCAACGGCGTGCGCGCGCTCCTCGGCGAGGAGCCGGATCAGGTCACTGCCCGGATCCACTCGCCCCCGGACGACCGCAAGTTCGCCGAAGTCGAGGAGAGCGTGAGCTTCACCCTCACCTTCCCCTCCGGCGTGATCGCGCAGTGCATGACGAGCTACGGCGTGCACGAGGCGCGCCGCCTCACCGTGCACAGCGCCGGCGCCGAGATCGATCTGGAGAACGCCTTTGCCTACACGGGCCAGCGCCTCTTCGTGACACACCGCAGCGGCAAGGCCGTGACGCGGGACGAGCGGCGGCTCTCCCACAAGAACCAGTTCGCTTTGGAGATGGACCACTTCGCCCGCTGCGTCCAGGAGGGCCGCCGCCCGCGCACGCCGGGCGAGGAGGGTCTGCAGGACCACGTTCTGATGGAGGCGATCTACGAGGCGGCCCGCACGGGGGCTGCGGTGAAGGTCGGACCGCCTGCCGGCCGCGGTCCCGGCCTCGACGTCACCCGCGGTCCGGAGCCGGACGAGGCCGGCTGACACGTTCTAGAAAGACCTCTAATCCTGAAAAATGCGCCTCCCATGCAAAAATTTCGTTGGCACCCGGCAAGAAAATTCCGGTTGCCAACGCTGTCATCATTACAAATACTGCATACCAGCGATGCCGCCGTATCTTACCAAATGATGGTGGTCGCTGGGAAAGCATCGACCGGAGGCGCGGGAGGACATTTGTCCGATCGCGAACCTATTGCCGGCGAGGGAGAAGGAGACGCCCATGACATCCTCCGCCGCAATACGCGCAGAGGCGAGACCCATGGCGGGACGCTGGCTCCAGCTCGGGCTCGGTGTACTCTGCATGGTGGCAGCCGCCAACATCCAGTACGCCTGGACCCTATTCGTCCCCGAGATTCAGAAGACCTTCGGCTGGGATCGCGCCGCGATCCAGGTCGCCTTCACCATCTTCGTGGTGGTCCAGACCTGGCTCACCCCGATCGAGGGCTACTTCATCGACAAGTACGGCCCCAGCAAGGTGCTGATGTTCGGCGGCCTGATGACGGGTCTCGCCTGGGTGGTGAACTCCTACGCGACCTCGCTCACCGGCTTCTACATGGGCTCCATCGTCGGCGGCATCGGCGTCGGCTGCGTCTACGCCACCTGCATCAACAACGCCCTGAAGTGGTTCCCGGACCGGCGCGGCCTCGCGGTCGGCCTGACGGCGGGCGGCTACGGCGCGGGCTCGGCGCTGACCATCCTGCCCATCGCCAAGATGATCGATGCGGGCAGCTACGCCCAGGCCTTCTTCACCTTCGGCCTGATCCAGGGCGCGGTGATCATCCTGGCGGCGATCTTCGTGCGCGGCCCGTCCGGCGGCGAAGTCAAGTTCTCCTCGACCGTGCTCCAGTCCCGGCGCGACTACACCCTCAAGGAGGCCCTCAACACGAAGGTCTTCTGGGTGATGCTGCTGATGTTCACCTGCACGGTGACCGGCGGCCTGATGGCGGTGGCCCAGCTCGGCGTGATCGCGCAGGACCTCGGGGTGAAGAACTTCCAGGTGAACCTGTACTTCTTCGCCATGGCGGCGCTGCCCTTCGCGCTGATGCTCGACCGCATCATGAACGGCGTCTCGCGTCCCCTCTTCGGCTGGGTCTCGGACAAGATCGGCCGCGAGAAGACGATGTTCATCGCCTTCGCGATGGAGGGCATCGGCATCGTGGCGCTGGGCTACTTCGGCTCGAACCCCTGGGCCTTCGTGATCCTCTCGGGCATCGTGTTCCTGGCCTGGGGCGAGGTGTACTCCCTGTTCTCGGCCACCGCCGCCGACACCTTCGGCTCGAAGCACATCGGCAAGATCTACGGCGTACTCTACTGCGCCAAGGGCCTCGCCGCTCTGTTCGTCCCGGTCGGCAACCTCCTGATGCAGGCCACCGGCACGTGGTCGACCGTGCTCTACACGGTCGCCATCATGGACCTGACCGCGGCGGCGCTCGCCATCACGGCACTCCGTCCGATGCTGAAGGCCCACCATGCCCGCAACGGTGTGATGAACCCGGTCTCCACCGGGCACTGATCCCGGCCTCACGGACCTGCGACGAGATCGGGGCGCGGCGCGAGCCGCGCCCCGATCCGTTTCGGCGCGGCCTGCCCGTCTCCTACATCCGTCCTTAACCGTGTTTCGCCATCCTGCCCGTCGAGCCGGCTCAGGGCGTCCGCTACCCGGACCAGCGCGACCGGAACCGTCGGCGCCCGGGGGGATGATGAGGGACGTGGTCGACGCTCCGCCGGAGCGGCCCGGGGACCGTTTCGCCCGCGCCGCACAGGAATTGGCAGGCCTGCGCGCGACCGCCGGGGAGGACGCGTTGCCGATCGGCATCGTCGTACCGGTCTACAACGACTGGGCGGCCTTCCGGCATCTCGCCCAGTCGATCGGGACCGTCTGCGAGACGCGGAATCTGACGGCCGACCTCATCGTGGTCGACGACGGCTCGTGGCAGTGCGGGGACGAGACGCTGCGCGCCATCGCCGACGCGGCGCCGCGCCTGCGCCTCCGGCGGGCGACCCTGGTCGCCAATCTGGGGCACCAACGCGCCATCGCGGTCGGCCTCACCGTCGCGAGCGCCCGCGCGGCCTCCTACCGCGCCGTGATCGTGATGGACGGGGACGGCGAGGATCGTCCGGAACACATCCCGTACCTCTTGGACACGAGTGCGGCCCATCCGGACGCGATCATCTGCGTGCGGCGCGGCCGCCGCTTCGAGGGCGCGCGCTTCGCCCTGGGCTACGCCGTGTTCAAGGCCTTCTTCGTGATCGGGACCGGCAAGACGATCGATTTCGGCCATTACTGCGTGATCCCGCCGCGGGCGCTGGCCCGCCTCGTCCACAGCCCGGCGCTGTGGAGCCATTTCGCCGCGACGCTGCTGCGGTCCGGCCTGCCCCTGCACCGCGTGCGCCTGGACCGGGGCACGCGCTACGCGGGCCGCTCCAGCATGAACCTGACCAGCCTGATCCGGCACGGGCTCAACGCGATCGCGGTCTTCGAGGACGTCTGCCTCGTCCGGCTCCTGATCGCCCTCGGGCTCTTCTCCGGCGGCCTCGTCGCCGCGCTGGTCGCGGTGGTCGCGATCCGCTTCGGCACGGACATGGCCGTGCCGGGCTGGGCCACGAGCGCGGCCGGCCTGCTCCTCGTCGCGCTGCTTCAGGCGATCCTCCTCGCGCTCGCCTCCGCGGCCTCGCACCTCAACCGCCGGTCCCTGTCCGAGGTGGTGCCGGCCCGCGAGGCCGAGCGCTTCCTGGTCCCGAGCGCGGATCCGGCGCAGCGGGCGTCCCCGCCCTCCTCCGGGGTGCCGCCGGACGAGGCAGCTGGGCAAGGGATGGCGTGGCAAGACGCGGCATGGGAACGGACGACATGGAAAGCGGCCTCCTGACCGCGGACGGCTACGTCGGCACCGAACTCGACCTTTTCGCCGCGGCACGTTCCTGGAAGGCCTACTGGTCGCGCGAGATAGCACCGTTCCTGCGCGGCCGGGTGCTCGATGTCGGGGCCGGTCTCGGTGCGACCGCGGAGATCCTGGCCCGCCGGCCCGGCGTGACGCACTGGACCTGCCTCGAGCCGGACCGCCGCTTCGCCGCCGCGCTCGCCGCGAAGGCGGCGGCGGGGACGCTGCCGGCGCACGTCCGCGCCTGCCACGGCACGCTCGCGTCCTACACCGGCTCCTGTGGCGACCCGGAGCCCTACGACGCGATCCTCTACATCGACGTTCTCGAACACGTCCGGGAGGACCGGGCGGAACTCGCGCGGGCGGCGGCGGCTCTCGCCCCGGGCGGCGCCCTCGTGGTGCTGGCACCCGCCCATCCCCGCCTCTACTCGCCCTTCGACGCGGCGATCGGGCACGAGCGGCGCTACACCAGCGCCAGCCTTCGGGCGGTCGCGCCGGACGGCCTGAGGCTCGTGCGGCTGCGCTACCTCGACAGCGTGGGCCTGGCCGCATCGTTCGCCAACGCCGCGCTCCTGCGTCAGACGATGCCCACGGCCCGGCAGATCGCCGTCTGGGACCGGCTGATGGTGCCCCTCTCGCGCCGCGTCGATCCTCTCATCGGCTACCGGGCGGGCAAGTCGGTCCTGGCGGTGTGGACGCGATGACGACCGGCACCGGCCCGCTCGCCGGGCGGGCGGCGATCTCCGGCGGAGCCCCGTCCGGGAGCCCCCGCTCCCGGGCCGGCGCGGAGATCGGCCACGCCCTCCTGGCCGCCTGCCTCGCCGCCGCGACCGCGGCGATTCCCCTCCTGCACGAGCCGAGCTTCTATTTCCGGGACGATGCCCAGTCCTACTTCCTGCCCGGCTTCCTCGAGATCGCCCGGCTGATCCGGTCGGGAGAGTGGCCGTTCCTCACGCCGCGCCTGTTCCAGGGCGGGGCGTTCCTCGCCGAGTACCAGTACGGCCTTTTGAACCCCGTCTGCCTCGCGCTCTACCGCGTGCTCGACGGCTTCGAACGCCTCGACAGGGCGGCCGCCTTCTACGCCGTCTTCCATGTCGGCCTTCTCGGCGCGGGCACTTACGCGCTCGGGCGCAGCATCGGCACCGGGCGGCCCTTCGCCGTGCTCGGCGGCCTCGCCGGCGCCACCTGCCTCGGCGTCGTCGACTGGGGTGCGGTGAGCTGGGTGCCGGGCCTCGTCAGCGCGGCTTGGCTCTCGTGGGCGGCCGCCTTCCTGATCTGGGCCGGGCAGGACAGCCGCTTCATCGCGCCCGCGGCGCTGGCGGTCTTCCTCGTGGTGGCGAGCGGCTGGCCCTTCGCGGACGCGGCCCTGCTGGCGGGTCTGGCGGCGGGCGTGGCGGCGGGGGCTTTCGCCGGCGCGGATCGGCGGGCGGGCCTTCGGGCCGTGCTGGCGGCGGGCCTCGGCTTCGCGCTCGCGGCGCCCGCCTGGATGCCGCTCGCGGCCGCGATCGGCAGCACCGCGCGGCTGGCGGAATCGTTCGACCTGCACCAGTGGCAGACACCGCTCCCGACGCTCGTCGCGATCGGCGCGCCGGTCTTCCCGCAGGCCTGGATCAGCTTCGGCGGCCTCTCGCTCGTCGTCTCGCCGCCGATGCAGTACGTGGGCTGGTGGATCCCGGTCGCCATGCTGCACGGCGCGTGGCCGCGGATGCGCGGGCCGGCCGGCACCGGTGCCGCGCTCCTCCTCGCCGCGACCCTCGTGCTCGGTCTCCTGGCCGCGGCACCGGGCGTGTCGCAGCTGCGCTGGCCCTTCCGCTTCCTTCCCTACTTCCAGATCGGCTGCGCGGTCCTGGGGGCGTGGTTCCTCGGCCAGCCGGGGCACGTCTGGTCCGCCCGCCGGGCGTCGGCGCTGATCCTCGGCACCGGCCTCCTCGCCGGCCTCCCGCTCGTCGATGCGATCGGCGTGAATCTCCTGCTTCTCCTGCCGGTGGTCCTGGTCGTGCTGATCGTCCTGCGCCGCGGGGGGCCCCGAATCCGGACGGGGCTGATCGCCATCGGTATGAGCCACATCGCCATCTTCGCGGCGCTGACCAAGATCTTTCCGGGCAACAGTCAGTTCCCGGACTGGCGGCCGCCGATGGAGCGGGCGGCCTACCGCGGCGAGCCCGGTCTGCGGCAGGGCGACACGGCGCTGCTCCTGTTCGAGCGGGCCCTGTTCAGGAGGCCGGACATCCGCGATGCCCCGGCCGGCCTGTATCTCGCCTTCCCGCAGGGCAACACCGCCCTCTACACCGGCAACGCCGCGATCGCCGGCTACTCGCCGATGCGCGGGCGGGGCTTCGGAGACCTCTGCCTGGATTACATCGGCGGGTCCTGCCCCGACGCGGCCGAGCGCTGGACGCGCCCGGATCCCGTGACCGGCGCGAGCACCCTCGACCTCGCCCGCGTGACGCGGGTCACGGCGCAGGCGGGTGCGCGGGCCGTGGCCTTCGCGGCCGTGGCCGGCCCGGGCTGGGTGCACCGATCCGTCGAGAGCGGGGTCCTGTTCGAGCGGACGCTGCCGAGCCTGCCCGGTACGCTGTCGCGCCTGCCCGAAGGCGCAGAGATCAGGAGGGCCGAGGAGGATGTCCGGGAGGCGCGCTACGGGCTGGCCGGCCCAGGCGGTCGCATCGTATGGGCGCGGGCCTGGTACCCGGGCTACGAGGCCGCGTGGAACGGGCAGCCGCTCACCGTTGAGATCGTCAACGCGATCCTGCCGTCCGTGGTGATTCCGGCCGGGGCCGGCGACCTGGTGCTCCGCTATCGGCCGAGGGGCCTCGGCCTCGGCCTCGCGCTGGCCGCACTCGCCCTCGCGGCGATCGCAGGGTTCGCGGTCTGGACGCGGTGGCCGCGCCGGACGTCCCGCCGGACACCGTGACGGCCGCGGAGCCCCCGGCGCACAGGAGAGAGCCGTTGCCCCGGATGCCCGGAGCGGGTGATGGCGAGCCGTTGGTCGCCGGCACGCGCCGCGGATGCCCCGTGACCCGACCCGCTTACTTGATCTGCACGCTGTCGATGATCTGGCGGAACTTCGACAGCGTGCCGTCGCGCTGGTCCTCGCGCACGATGCCGACCGCGCGCAGGTAGCCGTCCGGGGCGAAGCGGATGGTCTGGGACACCACGATGGGCTTGTTCGACGGGACATCGACGGCGCGGGCCACGATCTCGTGCCAGTCGACGCCGTTGCGGCGGTAGCTCTGCGCGCGCTCGATCACGAAATCCTTCATGGTCTGGTTCGCGTAGAGCGCGCTGCGCGCGAAGCCGTCGCGCTGCTCGGCGGCCGGCGGCTGCTGCACCGCCTGGGCCACGACCAGGATCGGCTGCTCCACGTTGAGCATCTGGTCTTTCGATCCCTCGGTCATCAGCACCGAGTTCCCGGCCAGAACCCGCACCGGGCGGAACCCCGCCGGGTCGGCGATGCGGAAGGGCAGCGCGTCCACCTGCTGGGCGAGGGTCAGGGGCGGCCGGATCGTCACGTTCGTGATGAGCGCCCGCAGACTCGCCTCGGTCTCGGCATCGGGTAGCGCCTGGGCGACGATCATCCCGGTGACGGTCGGGTCGCCCACGAGGAGCAGGAGCTTGCGGACCGTGGGCCCTTCCGTGCCGGGGGCGCTCGGCTGCTCACCCGTGAACAGCATCGCCTCGGCCTCGCCGATCTTCATCGGCTCGCGCTTCTCCACGGCGAAGCCCTGGGTGAGGAGGTTCGCGTCCGTGAAGTTGGTGACGAGTTCCGCGAAGGCGTTCGGCGGCAACTCCACCACCGAGAGCGTGGCGCCGCCCTCGCGCCGCTCGAAGCCGGCGAAGCGGCGTGAGGGCACCATGTCGGCGGGCGGCTGGAAGCCGAAGCGGGAGCCGGCCGGGTAGACGATCTCGGCCGCGCGGGCCGATGGCGGTGTCCCCAGCGGCGCCGCCAGCGCCAGAACGAGCCCGGCGACTCTCAGACCCTGCGTGATGTACCGCAACCGCATCGGAACCTGACCATTCGGATCGCGCCTCGCCGAGCGAGCGCCCACGGCCTTAGTGGGTCCTCCCCCGTCCGGCCGGTGTCAAGCCGCGCTCCGATAGGTATGGCGGCGGAGAGGCCCGCGGCCCGGCGCGCCGCCGCGGCACGGCTGTCTCCCGGGTGGTCCGTGGGGTGCGGCCGTGATCAGCGGATCAGACGATGGCTTTCCTCAGGCCGGCGGACTCACCCGCCGGGCGGTGAGGTTGAGGCGCCAGCCGAGCGGGAGACCCGGCAGAGCCGGCTCGCCGGGATCGACGAGGTCGCCGGCCGGGAGGATGCGGTCGATCCCGTGGAAGATCAGCCGCGAGGTCCCTCCGATCACCAGGGCGTCGCCCGGTCGCAGGCGCAGGGAGCGGGTCGGGTCGGTCCGCTTCAGGCCGCCGTAGCGGAACAGGGCGGGCGCGCCGAGCGACAAGGAGAGAACGGGGGCGGCGAGGTCCCGCTCGTCCCGGTCCTGGTGCAGGCCCATACGGGCCTCGGGGCCGTAGAGGTTGATCAGGCAGGCTTCCGGCAGGTGCGGATAGCCGGCGAGCTCCGCCCAGGCCCTGAGCACCGTCGGGGGCAGCGGCGGCCAGGGCGCGCCGGTCTCGGGGTGGTGCGGCTGGTAGCGGTAGCCGGCGCGGTCCGAGACCCAGCCGAGGGGCCCGGCATTCGTCATCCGCACCGAGAAGGGTTTGTCCGTACGCGGCATCCGCGGCGTGTAGGCGGGCGCGGCGGCCAGCACCGCCGCGACCTCCGCCCCGAGCGCGGCGCGGGACGCGGCGTCGAGCCAGCCGGGGTGGTGGACCAGCCCCGGCGCCAGCGCAATTCCGCCCTCCGGGTGCGCGCTCAGACGTCGATGTCCCGTTCCAGCACCGACTTCGCCGCGACCGTGGTGTCGGAGGCGAGGCGATAGACCAGCGGCACGCCGGTCGCGATCTCCAGGCCCGCGATGGTCTGGGTGGTCATGTGGTCGAGCACCATCACGAGGGCGCGCAGCGAGTTGCCGTGGGCGGCCACCAGCACCCGGTCGCCCGCCATCACGCGGGGCAGGATGCGCTCGATGTAGAAGGGCAGCACGCGGGCGGCCGTGTCCTTCAGGCTCTCGCCGCCGGGGGGCGGCACGTCGTAGGAGCGGCGCCAGAGATGGACCTGCTCGGCGCCCCAGCGCTCGCGGGCGTCGTCCTTGTTGAGGCCGGACAACTCGCCGTAATCGCGCTCGTTGAGGGCCTGCGAGCGGATCACCTCGATGTCGGTGATGCCCATCTCCTCCAGCATCAGCGCGCAGGTGCGCTGCGCCCGGCCGAGATCGGAGGTGAAGGCGACGTCGAAGCCGTAGCCCTCGCTCTTCAGCCAGCGGCCGGCCTTGCGGGCCTCCTCGACGCCCAGCGCGGTGAGGTCCGGGTTGCGCCAGCCCGTGAACAGGTTCTTGAGGTTCCACTCGCTCTGGCCGTGCCGAGCGAGGACGAGCAGGCGCTCCATCGATCCGTATCCCTTGCCGCCGGGACTGCCCGGCCGTCTGGTCGGGCTACTAGCAGAGCCGGGCCGGCTTACCCAAGCCGGGGGCGGGACCGGATACGGCCCGGCTTACAGCCCGAGCACGTCTGTCATCGTGTAGAGGCCCGGCGGCTTCGGATGGGCCCAGAGCGCGGCTTTCACGGCGCCGCTGGCGAAGAGGGCCCGGTCCTCGGCGTGGTGGCTGATGGTGATGCGCTCGGAGGGGCCGGCGAAGACCACGCTGTGGTCGCCGACCACGCTGCCGCCGCGCAGGGTCGCGAAGCCGATGTCGCCGGGGCGGCGCGGGCCGGTATGGCCGTCGCGGGTCGAGACGCGCACCTCCGCGAGGTCCACGCCGCGCCCCGAGGCCGCCGCCTCGCCGAGGAGCAGCGCCGTGCCCGAGGGGGCGTCGACCTTGTGGCGGTGGTGCATCTCGGCGATCTCGATGTCGAACTCCGCGCCGAGCGAGGCCGCCACCCGGCGCACCAACTCGGCCACGAGGTTGACGCCGAGCGACATGTTGCCCGAGCGCACGATGCGGGCGTGGAAGGCCGCCGCGCGCAGCGCCGCGAGGTCGTCCGCGCCGAGGCCCGTGGTGCCGACCACATGGACGATGCGGGCCTGCGCGGCGAGTTCGGCGTAGAACACGGTGGCGGCGGGCGCCGTGAAGTCGAGCACGCCGTCGGTGGAAGCGAAGGCGGCGAGCGCGTCGTCGGTGACCGGCACGCCCAGCGGGGGCAAGCCGGCCAGGGTGCCGGCGTCCTGCCCGAGGACGTCCGCGCCCGCGCGCTCGATCGCGCCCGACAGGGTGCAGCCCTCGGCCTGCGCGACCGCCCGCACCAGCATCCGTCCCATGCGCCCGCCGGCGCCGACAACCACGAGCCGCATCGCGTTTCCCTCTGAACCGCTGTCGGGTTACAGGCTCGCTCCCGGGCTGCCAAGGCGGGCGATCGGGCCGAGCCGTCGCCCGGGGGGAGAGAGCGGTGCCGCCGAGCGCACAGATGATCGTCGCCGGGACCCCGCCCCTCCGGTCGCGCGCGGCCGCCCTGCTCCTCGGGCTCGCCGCCCTCGCGGTCGCCGCCCTGGTGCTGAGCCCGGTCGCCTCGCTCGCCTACGCGGCGCTCCAGGGCACGGGCGAGCTCTGGCCGCATCTCTGGGCCTACGTGCTGCCCCAGGCCCTGTGGCAGACGGGCGCCCTCCTCCTCGGCGTCGGGTTCGTGGTGACGGTGGTCGGCACGGGCGCGGCGTGGCTGGTGGCGGCCTACGAGTTCCCGGGCCGGCGCCTCCTCGAGATCGGCCTGCTGCTGCCGCTCGCGGTGCCGACCTACATCGTGGCCTACGCCTATCTCGACCTGCTGCACCCGCTGGGGCCGGTGCAGTCGACCCTGCGTGATCTCCTCGGCCTGACGCGCCCGCGCGACCTCGCCTTCCCGGAGATCCGCTCGCTGCCGGGCTGCATCCTGCTGCTGGGCTTCGTGCTCTACCCCTACGTCTACCTGCCGACCCGGGCGCTGTTCCGGATGCAGGCGGCCAACCTGATGGAGGCGGCGCGGACCCTCGGCGGGCGCCCCGCCACGACCTTCCGCCGGGTCGCCCTGCCGCTCGCCCGGCCGGCGATCGCGCTGGGCACGAGCCTCGCGCTGATGGAGGCGCTCAACGACATCGGCGCGGCCGAGTTCCTGGGCGTGCGCACGCTGACGGTGCAGGTCTACGCCACCTGGATCAACCGCTCCGACCTCGCGGGCGCGGCCCAGATCGCCCTGGTGATGCTGGCGCTGGTGATGGTGCTGGTCGCGGCCGAGCGGCGCGCCCGCCGGGGCCGCGGCTTCGCGACCGCGGCGCAGCGCCCGCGCCGGATGGCCCGCCTGCCGCTCTCGCGAGGCGCCGGCCTCGCGGCGCTCGCCCTCGGGTTCCTGCCGGTGGCCTGCGGCTTCCTGATCCCGGCGGGCTTCCTCGGCCACAGTGCCGCCGCCCGCATCCTGCGGAGCGGGATCCCGGAACGTCTGCCGGCCGAGATCGCCAGCACGGTGCTGTATGCGGGCATCGCGACGCTGATCGCCGCCGCCCTCGGCTTCCTGGTGGCGGCGAGCCCGCGGCTGCTCGCCCGCAAGGCCTGGGGACCGGGGCTGATCCGGGTCGCCGGGCTCGGCTACGCGCTGCCCGGCACCATCCTGGCGATCGGGCTGCTCGGCCCGCTCGCGCTCGCGGACGATGCGCTCGCCGATGCGGGCCGGGCGCTGTTCGGCGTGGCGCCGGCGCTGGTCGGGCTCGGCACGGGCGGCGCCCTGGTGACCGCCTACTTGGTGCGCTTCCTCGGCATCGCGGTCGGCACCAGCGAGGCGGGGCTAGCGCGGCTGCCCGGCACCCTGCCGGACGCGAGCCGGCTCCTCGGGCGGGGGCCGCTGGCGACGCTCGGGCGGATCCAGCTGCCGCTCGCCTGGCCGGCGCTGCTCAGCGGGGCGCTCCTCGTCTTCGTCGATTGCGCCAAGGAGCTGCCCGCGACCCTGCTGCTGCGCCCGCTCAACGTCGAGACGCTGGCGACCCACCTCTACGGCGAGGCCGCCCGCGGCACCTACGAGGACGGCACGGTCGCCGCCCTGCTGATCGTGCTGGTGGGGCTGATCCCGGTGGCGCTGCTGCTGCGTGTCGATACGCCGGAGCCGGCAGCCAACGGAGCCGCCTAATCGACCGCCAGCCTGTAGCCGACGCCCCGCACCGTCTGGAGCAGCAGGGGGTTGGCCGGATCGACCTCGATCTTGCGGCGCAGGCGGTTGATCTGCACGTCCACCGCCCGCTCGGCCGCGACGCCCCCGCTGCCGGAGAGCTGCTCGCGCTCGACGTTGCCCCCGCCCGCCGCGGCCAGGATCGTCAGGAGCTCCCGCTCGCGCTCGGTGATGCGGATCACCTCCTCGCCCCGCCGCAGCTCGCCCCGGTCGGCGCGGAACACGAAGGGGCCGAAGCCGACGGGCTCCGCTCCGCCCGCCGGCCGGGCCGCCTGCGACCGGTTGATGATGTTGCTGAGCCGCAGGGTCAGCTCGCGCGGCTCGAAGGGCTTGGGCAGGTAGTCGTCGGCGCCGATCTCCAGCCCCATCACCCGGTCGTTGGTGTTGGAGCGGGCGGTCAGCATCAGGATCGGCACCCGCGAGGTCTCGCGCACGCTGCGGGCGTAGTCGAAGCCGTTCTCGCCCGGCATCATCACGTCGAGCACCAGCGCGTCGAACAGGAGGCTCTGGGCCTTCGCCCGCGCCTCGGCCGCGCTCGCCGCGCTGGTGACGCGGAACCCCTGCTCGGCGAGGTAGCGCGAGAGGAGTTCGCGCAGGCGCCGGTCGTCGTCGACGACGAGCACGTGCGGCGCGGATTCCGGCAGCTCGGGCCGCGCGAGCGCCATCAGGCGGCGTCCTGCCCGAGGACCTTGGCGTCCAGCGGACCGCCCGTCTCGCCGGTCCCCTGGCCGCGCCGCGCCATTAGGCGGCGCACCGCGGCGCGCTCGTCGGGCTCGATCATCGCGAGCAGGAAGGCTTCCGGCGAGGCGCCGGCCGCGCCCGGCATCGCGAGCGCACGGGCGAGACGCCGGGCCTGGACCCGGGTCAGCTCGGCGGCGAGCGTCGCCCCGGTGCCGGAGCAGAACAGCAGGCGCTGGCGCCGGTCGCTCGTGCCGGTGCGCTGCAGGATGTAGCCCTGCTCGATCAGGTCCTTGAGGACGCGGTTGAGGCTCTGCTTGGTGATGCGCAGGATGTCGAGGAGTTCGGCGATCGTCAGACCCGGGTAGCGATCAACGAAGTGCAGCACCCGGTGGTGCGCCCGGCCGAAGCCGTACTGCGCCAGGATCCGGTCGGGGTCGCCGACGAAGTCGCGGTAGGCGAAGAAGAGGAGCTCGATCAGGTCGTCGCTGCTGCAGGCCGTCTCGCGCGGGCTCCCCGCGCCGTGCAGGCCTCCGGCCGGCTCGCCGGCGGCGGCCTCGGCGGTCAGGTTGGCGCGCGGCGGCTCGCGTGTCACGTCTCTGGGGGTCCCGATATAAGTCAGCCTCGTTGACATATTTCAGCCCGGTTGGTACCCGTCAACCCTGACCGGGCCGACGCGTCGGCCGGCGCGATCGAGTCCCGCGGATTTGTCCCTTGACGGATCCGCCCCACCCGGCGCACCCCGCGTTCCGCCAGACATGCCCGGCCCCCGCGGGGGCCGCCATCAGGAAGACCCTGCCGATGTCCGTCATCCCGTTCGACCAGCGCGAAGGCACCATCTGGTTCGACGGCGCCATGGTGCCGTGGCGGGAGGCGAAGATCCACGTGCTGAGCCACGGTCTCCATTACGGATCGTCGGTGTTCGAGGGCGAGCGCGCCTATGGCGGGCAGATCTTCAAGAGCCTGGAGCACACGCGGCGCCTGCACCGCTCGGCGGAACTCCTCGATTTCAGGATCCCGTTCTCGGTGGACGAGATCGAGGCGGCCAAGCAGCTCGTCCTCAAGACCAGCGGCCTCAAGGACGCGTATCTGCGCCCCGTCGCGTGGCGCGGCTCGGAGATGATGGGCGTCTCGGCCCAGGGCAACACGATCCACCTCGCCATCGCCGCCTGGGAATGGCCGAGCTACTTCGACGCCGCCACCAAGATGAAGGGCATCCGCCTCGACATGGCGGAGTACCGCCGGCCCGATCCCCGCACGGCGCCGTGCGCCTCGAAGGCGGCGGGCCTCTACATGATCTGCACGATCTCGAAGCACCGGGCCGAGAACCGGGGCTATGCCGACGCCCTGATGCTCGACTTCGAGGGCAACGTCGCCGAGTGCACCGGCGCCAACATCTTCTTCGTGCAGGACGGCGTGATCCACACGCCCACCGCCGACCGCTTTCTCAACGGTATCACCCGCCAGACCGTGATCGAGCTGGCCCGCCGCCGGGGCGTCGAGGTGGTCGAGCGCCGCATCCTGCCCGAGGAGATGGCGGGGTTCTCCGAGTGCTTCATCACGGGCTCGGCCGCCGAAGTGACACCGGTCTCCGAGATCGGTCCCTACCGCTTCACCCCGGCCGCGCTCACCAAGACGCTGATGGACGACTACCTCGCCGAGGTGCAGCCGAAGGCCGCGGCCGCCTGAGCGGTTGTCCCCCGCCGGCCCCGGGCCGGCGGGGAACCCGCCCGCGGGGCCCGCGTTGATGGGAACGTTTCAAGAACGAAAGGTTCCCTCATGGCCAAGGCCGCCGCGAAGAACGCCGACACGCACGCCACCGACAGCAACCCGAAGACCGACCCGAAGGACACCTCGAACCAGATCAAGGACCCGGACCAGTGGACCACCGGGGGCGAGCCGATGACGGGCGCGCAGGCCTCCTATCTCAAGACCCTGTCGGAGGAGGCCAAGGAGCCGGAGGCCTTCGACCCGGATCTCGGCAAGGCCGAGGCCTCGAAGCGCATCGACGCCCTGCGCAAGGAAGCCGGCCGCGACTGAGCCCGGGGACGCGCGCCGGCCGGATCCGCGCCGACCGGCGCGCGTCCTCCCGGCGCGCCGACCTACTCTTCGCCCGCGAAGCACAATCTTTGTGCATGATGCCCCGATCATGGGCTTGCAGATCGCCCCCGAAGTCTTGCCCTAGACTTGGACGATACGGCATCACGGCCCCGGAGTACGACTTCACGAGCCCGTCGTAAGACTTCGTTGAGACGTCCGGGCTATGTCTCGGATCCTGTCCGGTCGAGGGCCGAGCCGCATCGGCGCGCTGGCCCCGCTCTCGGAGGGTTCCGTGCTCGCCAACGATTTCCTGTCCTTCCACGAGGCGGCCCGGCGCAACGGGGTGATCCTCTCCTTCGGCGGCGATCTCTCCGAGAGCGTGCTGTTCTCGCTGGGCGAGGTGCTGAAGCTGCGCATGCGCCAGGACGAGACTGACGCGGGCGTGGCCAAGCGCGTGTTCTCGATCTTCGTCGAGCAGGCGCAGAACGTGATCCGCTACTCCGCCGACCGCATCCAGCCCGCGGCCGAGCCGCGGCCCGGCCGGGTCAGCGGCGGGATGATCGTGGTCGGCACCGAGGGGGACCGGTTCTTCGTGGTCTGCGGCAACGAGGTCGGCAGCGCCGAGGTGCCGCGCCTGCGCGAGCGCCTCGACCACCTCTCGGGCCTCACGGGCGAGGAGCTGAAGCGCTTCTACCGCGAGAAGCTGCGTCAGCCCCCGGACGAGGGCAGCCTCGGCGGCAGCATCGGCCTGATCGAGATCGCCCGGCGCTCCAGCGCCCCGGTCGAGTACGACTTCCAGGCGATCGGCGCGGAGCGCAGCCTGTTTTGCCTCAAGGCCTACATCTGAGGCCCGCCGATGACCCGCATCCAGATCGCCGCGACCGAGCGCTCCCCGGAGGTCGATTTCGACTTCGAGACCGGCCGCCTGTCGCTGCGCGGCGAGTCCTATCCGGAGGACGCCGCCGCCTTCTACGGGCCGCTGCTGCAGGCCCTGCGCGGCCACCTCGCGGAGGGAGGGCAGGCCCCGCTCGCCTTCGAGGTCGCGCTCGCCTACTTCAACTCGTCGAGCGCCAAGGCGTTGATGAACCTGTTCATGCCGCTCGAGGACGCCGCCGCCGCGGGCCGTCCCGTCACGATCCGCTGGCTCTATGCCGAGGGCGACGACACGATCGCGGAGGCCGGCGCGGATTTCGCCGCCGACTTCGAGCACGCGGCCTTCGAACTCGCGATGGAGGCGCAGGTCTGATGCCGGGCAGCCGGGCAGCCGCGCTCAGGCGCGCGCAGGAAGCCGTCCAGGGCTCCGTGGGGGGGCCGGCGCGGGATCCGGCGAGGGATCCGGCACAGGACGACGGGTTCAGCCTGTTCGATGCCGAGGAGGCCGTCATCGGCCGCGCCGACGTGATGCTGTCCCGCCTCTCCGAGGTGGCCGACGGCGTGCAGGAACTCGCCGGCGCCTATCGCCGGGGCACCCGCGAGCAGCGCCGCCTCGTGCGGATGAGCGACCGCATGCAGCTCGAGCTGCAGCGGGTGAACCAGCGCATGGCCGAGCAGCAGCGCGAGTTGCAGGCCCTCAACGCGGCGCTCTCGGGCGAGATCGAGCACCGGACCCGCCTGGAGGCGGAGCTGCGCCGCCTCATCGACACCGACCACCTCACGGGCGCGCTGACGCGGCGCCGCTTCCTCGAGGTCGCCGAGCTGGCCTGGCCGCGCGCCGCGGGCGGCGCGTGCCTGCTGATGCTCGACCTCGACCGGTTCAAGCGCATCAACGACGGCCACGGCCACGCGGCGGGCGATGCCGCGCTCGTCGCCTTCGCGGCGACCTGCCGGGGCATCCTGCGCCCGGGCGACGCCTTCGGCCGCACGGGGGGCGAGGAATTCGCCATCCTGCTGCCGGAGACCGGCCCGGATGAGGGACTGGCCCGCGCCGAGGGCCTGCGCCGGGCGGTGGCGGACACGCCTGTGCAGACCGAGCGGGGCGCGCTGTCGATCTCGGTCAGCGTCGGGCTCGCCGCCTGCGCGCCCGGCGAGCCTCTGGCCGGGGCGCTGAAGCGGGCGGACGCCGCTCTCTACGCGGCCAAGAACGGCGGCCGCGACCGGGTCCGGGCCGCCGCCGCGCCCGGGACGGCCTGAGCGCCGCCCCGAACCCCTCCGAGCCGGTCCGAGGATCCATGAGCACCGCCGAGACCTCACCCCCGGCGGCCCGGCGCGGCGGCCTGCGCGGCTCCGGGCCGATGCGCCGCGAGGACCTGCTGGACACGCTGGGCTTCGCCGACGTCGCGGCCGACGTTGCCGGTGCGGACGCGATCATGGCGCCGGGCGCCCTGCGCGGGGCCGCGCGGGGCCGCGACCTCGACAGCCTCACCCGCACGCTGTTCCTGCGGATCTATCCCGTCATCGCCGCCGTGGTGCTGCTGACTCAGGCCGGGATCGCCTGGATCAACCACGCCGACCAGCTCCGCCTCCACGCCGACCGGGCGAACCTGCTGGCCTCGCTGACCGCGAGCGCCCTCGCCCGGCCCGGCTGGGAACGGGCGCCCGAGATCTTCGGGCCCCAGCTCCAGGCGCTCGCCCGGGACCCGGCCTTCCGCTACGCGGTCCTGCGCGACGCGGCGGGCGCCCTCGTCGGCAGCGCGGGCGAGCGGCCGCAGGGGCGGGACTGGAACCGCGTCCAGGTCAGCGCGGAGCTTGCCGGCCCGGGCCTGGCCGCCGGCAGCCTCACAGTGGTGCTCTCCGCCGAGGAGCTGCGCGACAACGCGGAGCGGCAGGCGCTCCTGGCGCTCGGCACCAGCCTCGTGCTGATGCTGGCCTTCGTGGCGACCCTGCAGCGCACCGTGCGCCGCCACGTCGTGGCCCCGCTGCAGCGCCTGCTCGTCGCGATGCGGGCGGTCGAGCACAAGCGCTGGACCGCGGTCGATCTCGGCGGCGCCTACCGCCCGAGCAACGAGATCGACGCGATCTCCCAGGCCTTCAACAGCATGGTCGAGGGCCTGCGCAGCGGCGACGAGGCCAAGCGGCTGCTCCAGGCGCTGGAGACGGCCCACGCGGAGCTCGCCGCGGCCAACCGCCAGGTCGTCGAGAGCATCGGCTACGCCCGCCGCATCCAGGCCTCGGTCCTGCCGGAGCGGGGCGCGCTCGCCGCCTCTGGCGTCGACCTCGCCGTCCTGTACGAGCCGCTGCACCTCGTGGGCGGCGACTATTACTGGCTGGAGGAGATCGACGGCCTCTGCGTGATCGTGGTGGCCGATTGCACCGGCCACGGCGTGCCCGGCGCCTTCCTGACCCTGATCGTCGCCACCGCCCTCGACCGGCTGCTGCACGAGCGCTCCCTGCGCTCGCCCGCCGCGATCCTGGCGGGCCTCGACGCGATGGTGCGCGCCCAGCTCCGCCAGGACGGGCGCGGCGCCGAATCCGACGACGGGCTCGATTGCGGCGTCTGCGTCTTCGATCCCGCCCGGCGCAGCCTGCTCTTCGCGGGTGCGGGCCTCTCGCTCACCACGATCCGGGCGGGCGCGGTCGAGCAGGTTCGCGGCGGGCGGCGCGGCCTCGGCTATCCGCGCACCGGGCGGGAGGCGCCGCCCGAGAGCGACACCCCCGTGCCGGTCGAGCCCGGCACCACCTTCTACCTGATGACCGACGGCGTCACCGATCAGATGGGCGGCGCGCCCGGCGTGCGGCCGAAGCTTCTCGGCCGGCAGGGCGTGGCCGAGCGCCTCCTCGCCCGCGCCGCGGAGGGACTCGACGCGCAGCTCGCCGGGCTGGAGCGGGATCTCGCCGCCTACCGCGGCGGCGAGCTCCGGCGGGACGACATGACCCTGGTGGCCTTCCGGCTGCCCTGAGGCCCCCGCGTGACATACGGCACCCGCTCGGCGCTCGCGCCGGCCGGGCGGGCGGGCTAAGGATCGGGCCGCCATCCGCACCCGAGCCCGAGGTCACCCGCCGGCCATGGCAAGTCCTGCCGAACACGCGAGCTTCCTGCCGCCCGTCCTCACCTTCCTGTCGGCGGCGGTGATCGGCGTCCCGCTGTTCCGGCTGGCCGGGCAGAGCGCGGTGCTGGGCTATCTCGTGGCCGGCGTGCTGATCGGCCCTTCCGGCCTCTCGCTGATCGCCGAGCCCGAGACCGCCGCGAGCGTCGCCGAGATCGGCGTGGTGCTGCTGCTCTTCATCGTCGGGCTGGAGCTGCACCTCTCGCAGCTCGTCTCGATGCGGCGCGACATCTTCGGCCTCGGCACGCTCCAGCTCGCCCTGTGCGCGCTGGTGCTGGGCAGCGCGGGCCTGCTCGCGGGGATCGGCCTCGGCGCGAGCGCGGTGATCGGCATCGCGCTCGCCCTCTCGGCCACCGCGGTGGCGCTGCAGCTCCTGGAGGAGCGCGGCGACCTCGGCACCGCCTACGGCAGCCGCGCCTTCGCGGTGCTGCTCTTCCAGGATCTCGCCGTCGTCGGCATCCTGGCGCTGATGCCGCTGATGGCCTCGGCGGGCGGGGGCGGGAACGCGCCCTGGCTGGGGGACGCCGCGCTCTCCACCGCCAAGGCGCTCGGCGCCATCGTCGCCGTGGTGCTGGTCGGCCGCTACGGCCTCAACCCCTTCTTCCGCCTGCTCGCGGCCTCCGGCGCCCGGGAGGTGATGACGGCCGCCGCCCTCCTCGTGGTGCTCGGCACCGCGCTGATGATGCAGGAGGTAGGCCTCTCGATGGCGATGGGGGCGTTCCTGGCGGGCATCCTCCTCGCCGAGTCGAACTTCCGCCACCAGCTCGAGGCCGATATCGAGCCCTTCCGCGGCATGCTGCTCGGCCTGTTCTTCATGAGCGTGGGCATGTCGATCGACGGCGCCCTGGTGAAGGCGGTCTGGCCGCAGCTCTTCGGCGCGACCGCGGCGGCGATCCTCGTGAAGGTCGCGCTGGTGGCGGCCCTCTTCCGCCTGTTCGGCTCCGGCCCCCTCGATGCGCTGCGGGGCGCCGCCGTGCTGGCGCCGGCCGGCGAGTTCGCCTTCGTGCTGCTGCCGCAGGCGGAGGGGCTGGGGCTGACCGACGCCACCAGCACGCGCTTCGCCGTGGCGCTGGCCGCGCTGACCATGCTGGTCGGGCCCGTGGCCGCCAAGGGCCTCGACAAGGCGCTCGACGCCGTCCGGGCCCGCTCGGGCGATCCCGACCTGCCCGCCACCGACGTGGTCGAGAGCGCCGAGACGCGGGTGCTGGTGATCGGCTTCGGCCGCTTCGGGCAGATCCTGACCCAGGTGCTGCTGGCGGAAGGCATCGCCGTCACGGTGATCGACAAGGATGTCGAGCAGATCCGCTCGGCCTCGCGCTTCGGCTTCCGGATCTACTACGGCGACGGCACCCGCCTCGACGTGCTGCGCGCCGCCGGCATCGGCCGGGCCGAGCTCGTCTGCATCTGCGTGGACGACGCGCAGGCCGCGCTGAAGATCGTCGAGATGGTGCACGAGGAGTTCGAGAGCGTGCGCACCTACGTGCGGGCCTACGACCGCATGCACGCCGTCGAGCTGATGAACCGCGACGTCGACTTCCAGCTCCGCGAGACCTCCGAGTCGGCGCTGCAGTTCGGGCGTGCCACCCTGGAGGGGCTGGGCCTGCCGGCCGAGGCCGCCGCCGCCCGCGTCGAGGACGTGCGCAAGCGCGACGTCGCCCGCCTCGTCCTGCAGCAGGCCGGCGCGCTGCCGGAGGGCAGCGGCTGGCTGCGCGGCAACGCACCCGCCGAGCTGAAGCCCGAGCCCCTGACCGCTCCGCAGCGCCCGGCCCGCGCGCTGAACGCCGAGACGCGGGACATCATCGGCCACGACCGCCGCGAGGCGGCCGAACGCCTGCTGGATCGGCCGGTCCCGGAGGCGGGGACGGACACGGACATCGAGGCCGAGGCCGCGGGCGGGACGGTGCTGGAGCGGGCGGACGGCCGGCGCGAATAGGTGAGGATGACCGCGCTCCCGGCGCGGCGCGATCCGGTTCGGGATCCGCGCGTTCTGGCTATCGGGCGCCCGACAGGGCAGACTTGCCCCTTGGACGGGCGAAGGGCCTCGGGGCGGGGTTCGGCCCGGTTCCGCGTCGGTATCAGTGAGGCCGCAGGCCATGTTCAACCCGATCGACATGCTGCAGGGCCCCGGTGCCGCCGGGATGCAGGGGGTGGCCCAGCAGTTCGGCCTCAGCCCCGAGCAGACCCGCCGCGCCCTCGAAGCCCTGCTGCCGGCCTTCGCGATCGGGCTGCAGCGCACGACGCCGAACGATCCCACGGGCTTCGCCAACATCTTCGGCTCGCCGATGCTGACCCAGGCGGTGCTGCAGCAGGCCTCGCTGACGAGCGGCGTCGGCGCGCAGGTCCTGCGCCAGATGCTGCCGATGATGGCGGGCGCCGTGGTGGCGAGCATCGTCCACATGCTGCTGAACCCGCCGGCCGTGAGCGAGCCGGCCCAGCCGCAACAGGCCGCCGCGGCCTTTCCGGTCAACCAGGCCTGGATCGAGATGATGAAGGCCTTCATGCCGGCCGCCGAGGCACCCCGGCCGCAGGCCCCGCCTTCGGCACGCCCCGGATCCCGCGGAACCCGGACCGAGGCGCGGCCCGCGGGCGCACGGAGCGCGGGTGCCAGACCCGCCGGCGGGCCCGACACGCAGACGGCCGGACAGGATCTCCTGCAGCAGATGCTCCAGACGGGCGCCGAGGTGCAGCAGCAGAACGTGCGGGCGATGCAGGGCCTGTTCGACGCCTTCTGGAGCGAGGCCGGGCGCGCCGCCGGGCAGCCCCCCGCCGCGAAGCCGGCCGGCCGTACCCCACCCAAGCCCGGCGAGGCCTGAGAGCGTTCCGGGAGGGAGCCGGGCCGGCGTGCGGCCGTCTACTGGACCTGCGCGGCGGTCGTACCAATTCGGACGTAGACGTCGTTCATCTTCGAGCCGTAGAGCTTGATCGTCCCGGCCGCGACCGCGAAGATCAGCGCGCCGATCATCGCGTATTCCATCGCCGTGCTGCCGCGCTGGTCGCGCGCGAAGGCCGAGACGGCACGGGTCGTCCGGCCCGGCACGTTGCCGTCCTCCGCTCCGGTCCGCTCTGCTCGGGTCGGCACCATGGAAGTCCGTCTGCGGGCCTGGATGGCCACGTGTGCACGCTAGACGCCACAACCTTGCGGATGCATTAAGGAACCCCCGGGCGATCCGCCGGCCAGCGCTCGATCTGTCGCCCGAGGACCACGCGGCCCGCGCAATCGTGCCCCGCGCCGCGCGCACGGAGGCGGTTTCGAGGGCTCGGCCTGTTGACAGAACGGGCCTGCCCTCGCCACATCCGGGCCATGAGCGCCGACATCCCGAATCCCGACGCCGCGCCCGCGACGGGCCTCAAGCCTCCGCTGGAGATCCTGCTCGCGGCACCGCGCGGCTTCTGCGCCGGCGTGGTGCGCGCCATCGACGTGGTGGAGCGCGCGCTCGCGATCTACGGGCCGCCCGTCTACGTCCGCCACGAGATCGTCCACAACAAGTACGTGGTCGAGAGCCTGAAGCGGAAGGGCGCCGTCTTCGTGCGCGAGCTCGACGAGGTGCCCGACAGCGGCGCGCCCGTGATCTTCTCCGCCCACGGCGTGGCCAAGACCGTGCCGGCCAACGCCGTCGAGCGCGGGCTCACCACCATCGACGCGACCTGCCCGCTGGTGACCAAGGTCCACCGCGAGGCCGAGATCCACCACAAGCGCGGGCGCCACGTCCTGCTCGTCGGCCATTCGGGCCACCCCGAGGTCGTCGGCACGATGGGCCAGTTGCCGAAGGGCTCGATTACGCTGGTCGAGGATCTCGAGCAGATCGCGGCGCTCGAGCCGGAGAACCCGAACAACCTCGCCTGGGTGACGCAGACCACGCTCTCGGTGGACGACACCCGCCACATCGTGGACGCCCTGAAGCAGAAGTTCCCGAACATCACCGGGCCGCACAAGGACGACATCTGCTACGCCACCACTAACCGCCAGGAGGCGGTGAAGCAGATCGCGCCGCTGGTCGACGCGCTGATCGTGGTGGGCTCGTCCAACTCCTCGAACTCGCAGCGCCTGCGCGAGGTCGCCGAGCGCGTCGGCTGCCCGATCACCCGACTGGTGCTGCGCGCCGAGGAGATCGACTGGCCGGCCTTCGAGGGCGTGAAGAAGCTCGGCCTCACCGCCGGCGCCTCGGCGCCCGAGGTGCTGGTCGAGGAGATCATCGACGCCTTCGCGGCCCGCTACGACGTGACCGTCGACACTGTCTCGACGGTGGTCGAGGACATGGTGTTCCCGCTGCCGCGGGAGTTGCGCAGCGAGGCGGCCGCCGCCGAGTAGGCCGGCCCCGAGACCCCCACGGCACGGTGTTTCGAGGGGCGCCCGACTGGCGCCCCTCTTCCGTCCAGGATTCTCCCAACCGAACGAGCGCAGCGCGTGGCCGTCTACACCGAGGTACCCGACGCGGAGCTGAGCGCCTTCCTGGCCGCCTACGAGATCGGCACCCTGCTCTCCTACAAGGGCATCGCCGAGGGGGTCGAGAACACCAACTTCTTCCTGCACACCACGAGCGGCAACTTCATCCTCACCCTCTACGAGAAGCGGGTGAACGAGGGGGACCTGCCCTTCTTCCTTAACCTGATGGACCACCTCGCCCGCCGCGGGCTCGCCTGCCCGCAGCCGGTGCGCAACCGCGACGGGCAGGCGCTCGGCCGCCTCTGCGGCCGGCCGGCAGTGATCGTGACCTTCCTGGAAGGCGTCTCCGTCAAGGCGCCCGGCGTCGATCATTGCGCGGCGCTCGGCCGGGCGCTCGCCGAGCTGCACGCGGCGGGCAGCGACTTCGGCATGAGCCGCGCCAACAGCCTCTCGGTCGGGGCCTGGGGACCGCTCTTCGCGCAGGCCGAGGGCCAGGCCGACGGGGTCTCGTCGGGCCTCTCCGAACGCACCCGCGCCGACCTCGCGCTCCTCGAGGCGTCCTGGCCGGCCGGGCTGCCCGGCGGGGTGATCCACGCCGACCTCTTCACCGACAACGTGTTCTTCATCGGCGACGCGCTGTCGGGCCTGATCGACTTCTACTTCGCCTGCACGGACGCCTTCGCGTACGACCTCGCGATCTGCCTCAACGCGTGGTGCTTCGAGGATGCGGGCCGGATCTTCCGGCGGGACATGGCCGCGGCGCTGATCGCCGGCTACGAGGCGGTGCGCCCGCTGGAACCCGCCGAGGTCGCGGCCCTGCCGGTCCTCGCCCGCGGGGCGGCGCTCCGCTTTATGCTGACCCGCCTGGTCGACTGGCTCAACGTGCCGCCCGGCGCCCTGGTCCAGCCAAAAGACCCGCGCGAGTACGACCGGCGCCTCGCCTTCCACCGGCAGGCCCGCGACGCGCGCGACTACGGCCGCGCCTGAGATCGGGGGGACGCGGCCCCTTCCGCGTCTTCCCTCCCACCGTCAGGCGAGCGGCCCTGGGATCGCGGCCTCGGCCTCAGCCCGCAGCCGCGTCTCGTGCCGGCGCACGAACAGCCAGAGCGCGAGGCCGCCGAAGATCACCCCGGCGAGCAGCGCGAGGCCGACCGGGCCGGCGACCTTCTCGATCGAGCGCCCGCACAGGTACGAGCCCAGCCCCATCGCGGCCGCCCAGATCACGCCGCCGAGCCCGTTGAACAGCATGAAGCGGCGCGCATCGAGCCGGTTCACGCCGGCGAGCACCGCCGCGTAGGCGCGCAGCATGGCGGTGAAGCGGCCGAAGAACACGATCTTGCCGCCGTGCTCCCGGAACAGGTACTGGCCGAGCTTGAGCCGGCCGTGGTCGAGGGCGATCAGGTGGCCGTAGCGCAGCAGCAGCGGCATGCCCCAGCGGCGGCCCGCCCAGTAGCCGAGGTTGTCGCCGAGGATCGCCGCCGAGGCGGCCGCCAGGACGATCAGGCCGATGTTGAGCTGGCCCGTGCTGCCCGCGTAGACCGCCGAGGAGATCAGCGCGGTCTCTCCAGGCATCGGCACGCCCGCGCTCTCCAGGGTGATGATCGCGAAGATCGCGAGGTAGCCGTAGCTCGCGATCAGATCCGCGATCGGCAGATCGTGAAGGAAGGACACGCGTTCGGATCCCGTTCGGTTGCGATTCAACCGGACGTCGCGATCCGAACGTGGCCTTTCGAGGGCGGACCGGGGCGACGGCGCGTCCCGGGCATCCGGCCTCAGATCACCTTGAGGAGAGCCTCGGCGCCGGACGCTTCCGCCTTGGAGGGCGATTCCTCGACGTTGAGCACCCGGACCACGCCGTCCTCGACGAGCGCCGCGTAGCGCTTCGAGCGGATGCCGAGGCCGAAGCCGGTGCCGTCCATCTCCAGGCCGATCGCCTTGGCGAAGTCCCCGTTGCCGTCGGCCAGGAACTCAATGCCCTCGGCGCCGCTGGCCTTGGCCCAGGCGTCGAGCACGAAGACGTCGTTGACCGAGGTCACGGCGATCGCGTCCACGCCGCGCGCCAGGATCGCGTCGCGGTGGGTGACGAAGCCCGGCAGGTGGTTGCGGTGGCAGCTCGGCGTGAAGGCGCCCGGCACGCCGACCAGCACGACGCGGCGGCCCTTGAACACGTCGTCCGTGGTCTTGGCCGCGGGGCCGTCCGGGCCGCTCACGCGGAAAGTCGCCTGAGGCAGGTGATCGCCGACCTGAATCATCGCCGTCTCCGTCGTCTCGAAACTGCCACGCTTGCGCGGTTCGCGCTTGAACTAGGGCCGGGGGCCGGCCCTGTCGAGCCACGGCCCCCTTCCCCGGCGCGTCGCGCGTTTTGTCCGCTGGACAAAGGTCGGGCGGGGCGTAGCATGGCGCCATGCAGATGCCTCCGTCCGGCGCCCCCTCCTATCTCGACGGCCAGTTCCTGGTGGCGATGCCCGGGATGAGCGACGAGCGCTTCGCCCGCTCGGTGATCTACGTCTGCGCCCACTCGGCCGACGGGGCGATGGGCATCATCGTCAACAAGCCGGTCACCGACCTCTCGATGCCCGACCTCCTGCTGCAGCTCGACGTGGCGCAGGAAGCCGACGCGATCCGCCTGCGCGAGCGCGTCGGCCACATGCCGGTGCTGATGGGCGGGCCGGTCGAGGGGCGGCGCGGCTTCGTGCTGCACACCGACGACTTCCACATCGACCAGTCCACGCTGATCATCGACGAAGGCATCTGCCTCACCGCCACCGTCGAGATCCTGCGCGCCATCGCGAGCGGGGCGGGCCCGGCGAGCGCGGTGCTGGCGCTGGGCTACGCGGGCTGGCAGGCGGGCCAACTCGAGAGCGAGATCATGGCCAACGGCTGGCTCAACTGCCCGGCCGACCCGACCCTGATCTTCAACACCGATCTCGACGCCAAGTACGAGCGGGCGCTGCGCGGCATCGGCATCGACCCGGCCATGCTCTCTGGCAGCGTCGGCCGCGCCTGAGGCTCCGCCTCCGCGCACCTGGCCGCCGCGGGCCCGCGGTCCGACATACCGTCTCGACAGAGAGGGATGCGCCCTGCATCCCGCCGACCGGAGTACCGCATGAACGAGCGTACCGACCTGCTGATGCGCGTCGAGGGCATGACCTGCGAGGGTTGTGCCGAGGCGGTGCGGCGCACGGTCTGCCGGCTCGACCCGGAGGCCGCCGTCGAAGTCGATCGCCCGGGCGAGCGCGTCGCGATCCGGACGAGCGCCCAGAGCCTCGCGATCGCGGAGGCGCTCGGCAAGGCCGGCTACACCGCGACCGCGATGACGGGCTGAGCCCGCAAAGGCTTCTTCGCCACCCGCCCGATCACGAAAGATATTTTGTGGGCTCGTCGAAAAATTTCGACGGGCTTTTCACCTTGGCTTGCCGCTAAACTACCGGGATAGCGCGTTGATCGGGCCCGGCTCGGGCCAGGTCGCGCCGCGCCCGCACGGCAAAAGCCGGCGGGGATCCCGTGCGGAACGCGACGGACGCCGTGACGGGCGCCCTGCGGCGCGGCCCGCACCACTCAGGGTGAGGAAACCATGCCGTCAGACATCGAGATCGCTCGCGCCGCCACCCTGAAGCCGATCGCCGCGGTGGCGGAGACGCTCGGCATCCCGGACGAGGCCCTGCACAATTACGGCAAGCACATCGCCAAGCTCGACCACGGCTTCATCGCCGGCCTTGAGGGGCGGCCCGAGGGCAAGCTCGTGCTCGTCACCGCGATCTCGCCGACGCCCGCGGGCGAGGGCAAGACCACCACGACGGTGGGCCTCGGCGACGCGCTGAACCGGATCGGCCAGAAGACCATGATCTGCCTTCGCGAGCCCTCGCTCGGCCCCTGCTTCGGCATGAAGGGAGGCGCGGCCGGCGGCGGCAAGGCGCAGGTCGTGCCGATGGAGCAGATCAACCTGCACTTCACCGGCGACTTCCACGCCATCACCTCGGCCCACAGCCTCGCGGCGGCGCTGATCGACAACCACGTCTACTGGGCCAACGAGCTCAACATCGACGTGCGCCGCATCTTCTGGCGCCGCGTTGTGGACATGAACGACCGCGCGCTGCGCCAGATCACGCAGTCGCTTGGCGGCGTCGCCAACGGCTTCCCCCGCGAGGACGGCTTCGACATCACGGTGGCGTCCGAGGTGATGGCGGTGTTCTGCCTCGCCAAGAATCTGGAGGACCTGGAAGAGCGCCTCGGCCGCATCGTCATCGCCGAGACCCGCGACCGCAAGCTCGTCACGCTGAAGGACGTGAAGGCCACGGGCGCCATGACCGTGCTCCTGAAGGATGCGCTGCAGCCGAACCTCGTGCAGACCCTGGAGGGCAACCCGGCCCTCATCCACGGCGGCCCCTTCGCCAACATCGCGCACGGCTGCAACTCGGTGATCGCGACGCGCGCCGGCCTGCGGCTCGCCGACTACACGGTGACGGAAGCGGGCTTCGGCGCCGATCTCGGGGCCGAGAAATTCCTCGACATCAAGTGCCGGCAGGCCGGCATCAGCCCCTCGGCGGTGGTGATCGTCGCCACCGTGCGCGCCCTCAAGATGCACGGCGGCGTCAACAAGAAGGACCTCGGGGGCGAGAACATCGAGGCCCTGGAGCGGGGCTTCGCCAACCTCGCCCGGCACGTCACCAACGTGCGCAATTTCGGCCTGCCGGTAGTAGTGGCAGTCAACCACTTCTACGCCGACACCGACGCGGAGCACGCCCGGCTGCGGGAGCTGTGCGGCGAGCGCCTCGGCGTCGAGGCCATCACCTGCAAGCACTGGGCGGAGGGCGGCGCGGGCGCCGAGGCCCTGGCCCAGGCGGTGGTGCGGCTCGCCGAGGGCGGTGCCCAGCCGATCACCTACACGTACGAGACCGAATCGAAGCTCACCGACAAGATCAAGGCGATCGCGACCAAGCTCTACGGCGCGGCCGACATCCAGATCGAGTCGAAGGCCGCCCAGAAGCTCGCCGCCTTCGAGGCCGAGGGCTACGGCCACCTGCCGGTCTGCATGGCCAAGACGCAGTACTCGTTCTCGACCGATCCCACCCTGATCGGCGCGCCGGACGGGCACATCGTCGGGGTGCGCGACGTGCGGCTCTCGGCCGGCGCCGGCTTCGTGGTGGTGATCTGCGGGGAGATCATGACGATGCCGGGCCTGCCCAAGGTTCCGGCCGCCGACACGATCCGCCTCGACGCGAACGGGCAGATCGACGGGCTGTTCTGAGGCGCGGGAGCCCGCGGCCCGGGCCCTACCGGCCCGAGCCGCGGATCAGCATCTTGACCCGCTGGTCCGCCCGCTCGAGGCGCTCGGCGATGCCGCGGCGGGTGCATTTCTCGATCGTGTCGCCCGCGTAGAGCCCGTAGTCCCGCGCCTTCTCGCGGCAGGCGCTGAGCGGCGGCCAGACCACGATCACGGTCAGGAACAGGGCCAGCCCGAGCACGTCGATGGCGAGCCACGCCTTCCAGCCGAGCTTGCCGCGGCCGCCCTCCCCCGGTCTCAGGGCACCGCGACGCCGCCGGGCATTCGGGCCGCCGCTTCGCGCGAGCCGCGCATCCAAGCGGTCGGCCTCCCCGGCCTGGACGTGGGACGGCGATGTCTGCATGTCGGATCCCCCCGATGCGATGCTGGCGTTCAGTCGATGACGCGGCGGATCAGCCTGAGGCCGTCGCCGAGCGAGACGGCGCTCTCGACGATCTGGCCACGCGCGCAGACGCCCGCGTGGACGATCTGGCCGAGCCCGGTCCCGCCTCCCGAGCGGCAATCGGCGAGGGCGTAGCCGTAGAGAAAGATCCCGAGCGGCGTCAGGAAGACGGCGAGCTTCAGCAGCCCGAACAGGCGTGAGAGGACGCCGCGGCGCGGGGGCTCGTCGTACCCGTCGTCGTACCAATCCGCGTCGTCCTGCCGATGAGGACGACGGCCGAACTCGGGGTGCGCGTGGGGCGTCATGGTCGTGCGAGCCGTCGCGGGTCGGCGGATCCCGTCCGCCGAAAACTACCCTAGGTCGCCCAGTATGAAAATCGGCCTAACCGCGGTGCTTAAGCGGCCGTGAAGGCGCAGCCCGCGACGCGCGCCGCCTCAGGCGGAGAGCGCCCGGTTCACGGTGGTGCGCAGATCGGCCAGCGAGAAGGGCTTCGTCAGCACGTCCGTGACGATGGCGTCGAGGCCGCGGGCGCGCTCGCGCTGATCGGCGAAGCCCGTCATCAGCAGGATGGTCAGGTCGGGAAAGTCGCGCTTGGCCGCGAGCGCCAGGGCGATGCCGTCCATCAGCGGCATGCGGATGTCGGTGAGCAGGAGGTCGAAGGCGCCGTCGGCCTCGTTCAGCCGGTCGAGCCCGTCGCTGCCGTCGATCGCCGTGACGACGGTGTGGCCGTCGATCTCCAGGCCCCGCTTCAGGAAGCCCCGGACCGTCTCTTCGTCATCCACGAGCAGGATGCGCGCCATGTCAGTTCGCTGCCGTCCTGTCGCGAGGGCCGCCCGTCCGGCGACGGCACGGAGTCACCGAGGGATGCGCCGCGCGCGCGCGCGGTGGGCGGGTGGCCTGCAAGATCCGGTCCGTAGCTGAGAATGCCGCGCTTGTGCCGCGGTTCCATCCGGGTGCGCCCACGCTCAGCCGCCGTCGAACAGGTCGGGATCGGTGCTGTCGAAATCCACCAGCCCGACGAAGGGCAGCTGCCGGAAGGCGTGGGCGGCGTCCATGCCGTAGCCCACCACGAACACGTCCGGGCAGGTGAAGCCGACGAAGTCCGCGTCCATCGTCACCGCCCGCTTGCCGGGCTTCTCCAGGAGCACCGCGGTCAGCACGCGGCGCGCGCCGCGCGCCATGAGCAGGTCCTTGGCGAAGACCAGGGTGCGGCCCGATTCCAGGATGTCGTCGACGAGGAGCACGTCGCGGCCCCGCACCTCGCTCTGCACGTCGCGCAGGATCTCGACCTGGCCCGACGAGACCGTGCCGGTGCGGTAGCTCGACAGGTGGACGAACTCGACATGAGGGGCGAGCCCGACATGGTGCAGCGCCCGCAGGAGGTCGGCGGCGAACATGAAGCTGCCCTTGAGCACCGCGACCACCAGCAGGTTCTCGGGCTTGGCGGCCACGATCGCCTCGGCGATCTCCGCGTTGCGCCGGGCGATGGCGGCTTCGTCGAACAGGACGCGCACGCGTCGTGAGGCTTCGGTCATGCGCCCGTTAGACCATCTTTTCGCGGACGCTTCCACGGGTGCGCCCGCGAAAAGCGGTGCTCCGCCTCACGGTTGGGCGGATTTCCCCATCGCGGATGCCGACGCCCGTGCGGCCGGCCCGGCCGCGAACCGGATCTGCAGCCCGCGTCCCTGCGCGGGCGGATCGGTGAGGTTCGCGTGGAAGCGGGCGCGCTCGCCCTGCCCGAGCGCGGCGCGGGGCGGGGCGACGGCGAAGCTGCGCAGGGTCAGGCCGCCCGCGTCCAGCACCTCGACCGTGAGCGGCGGCACCGGCACCGTCCCGCGGGCGAGCCCGACGAGGTCGCCCTCCAGCACCAGCTCGGCCGGCCGGCCCGCCTCCGCGGGGTTGCGGAAGGCCACCACGTCGCGGATCTCCAGCCCGCGCAGGTTCACCGGCAGGCCGATCCCCGCATAGAGCGCGGCGCTCTGCGGCACCGCCTGCACCACCGCCGTGCGGGCGAGGCAGGCGAGCGGCAGCACGGCGGCGAGCACCAGCCCGGCGGCGAGCGCGGGGGAGAGGCGCGGCAGCCCGCGCCGCGCCGTCCGGCGCGGCTTCGCCCCCCCGCGCCGGGCCTTCGCGGCGGGTGCGGGCGGCACGTTCTCGACGACGTCCGCGCCGACCGCCTCGCGCACCGCCGCGGAGGCCTCCTGCCAGTCCGCCGCCGTGGGCGCGTCGGCCTCCGCCTCCGCCAGTTCCTCGGCGTGCGCGGCCAGCACCTCGGCGGGCGTGATGAACCAGGTCTCGCGGCAGGCGGCGCAGCGGACCGAGCGCCCCTCCATGCCGACCCGGCCGGTCTCGACCCGGTAGCTGCTGGCGCAGGTGGGACAGGTGATCAGCATCGGAGGGTGATCAGCATGGCGGGACTCACGCGGGCACTCGGGCGCCGTGCCGGAACGCGGCACGAAACGCTTAACCCAGTGTCAGCGAACGCGGTTAAGCTCCGGTGAAGCGCCGCGGGCTTGAAAACGCCGCTCCGGGATTCCATCCCGGTCCGGAACTCCCGAAACCGGCGTCCCGCGAGGTTGCGCAGCTTTGAAGACCGCAAGCCTGCTCTCCGGCGCCGAGGCGCCGGTGGTCCAGTTCGAGAATGTCGGCATGCGCTACGGCCTGGGGCCGGAGGTGCTCTCCGACGTGAGCTTCAAGATCGCCCCGCACTCGTTCCAGTTCCTCACCGGGCCCTCGGGGGCGGGCAAGACCACGCTGCTGCGGCTGATCCTCCTCTCGGTGCGGCCGACGCGCGGGCTGGTCTCGGTCTTCGGCGAGGAGGTCAGCGGCATCTCCAGCGGCGCGCTCACGGCCTTGCGCCGCCGCATGGGCGTGGTGTTCCAGGATTTCCGGCTGCTCGACCACCTCACCACCTACGAGAACGTGGCGCTGCCGCTCCGCGTGCAGGGCCGCGCGGAGACGAGCTACCGGGCCGAGGTGGTCGAGCTCCTGCGCTGGGTCGGCCTGGGCGAGCGCATGCACGCCCTGCCCCCGCTCCTGTCGGGCGGCGAGAAGCAGCGCGCGGCCATCGCCCGCGCCCTGATCGGCCGGCCCGACCTGCTGCTCGCCGACGAGCCGACCGGCAACGTCGATCCGGGCCTCGGGCGGCGGCTGCTGCGCCTGTTCCTCGAATTGAACAAGCTCGGCACCTCGGTGATCATCGCGACCCACGATTACGGCATCATGGACACCGTGTCGGCGCGCCGCATGGTGCTGGGCGAGGGCCGCCTGCGGATCGAGGAATGAGCGTGGACCGCACCCCTCCCGGCAACAATTCCGGCCACACCCCCGGCAAACCGGCCGGCCGGCCCTCGGCCCCCGCCCCGGAGCGCAAGCCCCCGCGGGCGCCCGCCCAGGCCGCACCGGAGGCCGCCGAGGCGCTGCCGGCGACCCTCCGGCGCAACGCGCCCCTGGTGCCGACCGACACGGCGGCGAGCCGCTCGCTCGCGGCCGTCATCGCCATCCTGACCTTCCTGGCCGCGCTCTGCGCGGGCGCCGCCGAGATGGTCTCGGCGAGCGCGGCCCAGTGGCAGGGCAGCGTCGCCCAGGAGGTGACGATCCAGGTCCGCCCGGCGCCCGGCCGCGACGTCGAGGCCGACCTCGCGCAGGCCGAGAACCTCGCCAAGGCCGAGCCCGGCATCGCGGCGACGCGCGTCTTCTCGAAGCAGGAGGCCGAGCGCCTGCTCGAGCCCTGGCTCGGCAGCGGGCTCGACCTCGGCGACCTGCCGGTGCCGCGCCTCATCACCCTGACGCTCGGCACCCCCGCGCCCGACCTGAAGCACCTGCGGGCGGGCCTCGGCGAGGCGCTTCCCGGCGTCGCCAGCCTCGACGACCACGTGCTCTGGCTGCAGCGGCTCTCCACCATGGCCAACACCTTCGTGGGCGCGGGCGTCGGCATCGTCGCCCTGGTGCTGGTCGCCACGGGCCTCGCGGTCGCCTTCGCGACCCGGGGCGCCATGGCGGGCAACCGCGAGGTGGTGGAGGTGCTCCACTTCGTGGGCGCCGACGACGACTTCATCGCCCGGGCCTTCCAGCGGCGCTTCTTCGGGCTGGGCCTGCGCGGCGGCGCGATCGGGGCGGGCCTCGCGCTGCTGGCCTTCTGGCTCGCCGGGCTGCTGGCCCGCGCCTGGCGCTCGGGACCGGCCGGCGAGGAGATCGAGGCCCTGTTCGGCGCCTTCCACATCGGCTGGCGCGGCTATGCCAGCGTGCTCGCCATCGGCATCATCGCCTCGCTGGTGACGGGCGTGGTCTCGCGGCTGACGGTGCGGCGCTTCCTGGCCTGAGGCGCCTTGCAGGTGGCCCACCCGCCCCGTCCCGCGGGATGAGGCCCGGAACCCGCGCGTTAACCATTCGTCAACCACTGGGGCGCGCAATGCCCCCAGGGCATCCCGCCCGCGTCCCCGCGCCTCCGCCTCGCCGCAATCGGGGTTATCCTGCTGGAGAATGTCCACGCGTATGCCGTGCGCTTCCGAACCGAACGCGGGCGAGCCCTTCGGCTGGCGCTGGGACGCGGCGCGCACGGGCGAGCCGGTCGTCGCCCCGCGCCGGACGACCCGCCTGCATCGCCTCGGTCTCGGCCTGCTGGGCGGGTCAGCCCTCGGCGGCGTCGCGCTCGGCCTCGGCTTCCTCGGCTTCGTGGACGGGCTCGCCCGGATGGAGCGCGTGCCGCCCGACCGGGCCGACGGGATCGTGGTGCTGACCGGCGGCGCCCAGCGCATCGGCGACGCGATCGACCTCCTGGCCAGCGGCTACGGGCGGCGGCTGCTGATCACGGGCGTCAACGAGCGCACCAGCCGCGACGAGATCGCCCGGCTCAACCCGAGCCAGCGCGACCTGATCGCCTGCTGCGTCGATCTCGACTACCGGGCGCGCAACACCATCGGCAACGCCATCGAGACGCGCCGCTGGATGCGCCGGCACCGCTTCAGCACGGTCGCGGTTGTGACCTCGAACTACCACATGCCGCGGACCCTGATCGAGCTCGACCACGTGCTGGAGGGCGCCGACCACGTCATCCCGCACCCCGTCGTGGCGGACGGGTTCGATGCCGGGCGCTGGTGGCAATGCGCGGGCACCGCGCGGCTGCTCGCGGCCGAGTACGCGAAGTTCCTGGTGGCGTGGCTGCGGACCCGCTTCGAGGACGATCCCGAGCAGTCCCGCGCGGCGATCCTGATCGGCCGCGGCAAGCCGGTGAAGATGGTGGCCGAGCCGCTGCCGCGGGGCACCCTGCGGGCGGCGGCCGAACCGCGGCTCTGATCCCCGCGCCCGATCAGTCCCGCCCCGCGTGCCAGTCCTGCAGGGCGGCGAGCGTCACCACGCCGCCCGGCCAGGCAACGCCCGCGAGGTGCCGGTGCGGCCGGTCCGGTTCGCCGAGGTCGGAGACCGCCGAGAAGGCGCCGTCGAGGGGGTGCCCCTCGGTGTACTGGCTGCGCGTCGCCAGCACCGGCAGGCCGGCATCCAGCGCCGAGCGGATGCCGGCCGCCGAATCCTCGAAGGCGACCGCCTCGGCCGGCGCCACGCCCAGGCGCTCCAGGGCCAGGGCGAATATGTCGGGCGCGGGCTTCTTGCGGGCCGCCTCGTCGCCCGCCGCGATGGCGTCGAACGGCTGCTCGCCGCCGGGGAAGTTCACCGCGACCAGGCGATCGACGTTCGGCCGGCTCGTCGTGGTCGCCACGGCGACCCGCAGGCCCGCCTCCCGCGCCTCCGCGATCAGCCGGCGGATGCCGGGCCGGAGACCCAGGCCGCCGGCCGCCACCAGCTCGCCGTAGAGCCGGGTCTTGAGCCCGTGGATCTCGGGCGCGCGGGCGTGGAGCGCGGCGGCCTCGTCCGCGTGCTCGGTGTCGATGAAGTGGGCGAGCCGCTCCTTGCCGCCCATCACCGCGAGCAGGTCGCGGTAGGTCGCGGGCGACCACGCCCAGGGCAGGCCGAGCGCCGCGAAGGCGCGGTTGAAGGCCTGCCGGTGCAGGTCCTCGGTCTCGGCCAGCGTGCCGTCGACGTCGAAGATCAGCGCCCTCAGCATGCGAGCGGGCCGCCGCCGGCCGCCTCGGCGCCCGCCCGGATCGCGGCGATCCGCTCCGCGTAGGCGGCGGGGCCGTCCTTGAACACGGCGTTGCCGGCCACGAACACGTCGGCACCCGCCCGCGCCGCCGCCTCGACGGTCCTGGCGTCGATGCCGCCATCGACTTGGATGCGGATGTCGCGGCCCGCACTCATGGCGCGCACCCGCGACACGGTCTCGAGCGCGCTTCCCAGGAAGCTCTGGCCGCCGAAGCCCGGGTTGACCGTCATCACCAGCACGAGATCGACCATGTCGAGCAGAGGCTCGACCATCGCGGCCGGCGTGCCGGGGTTGAGCGCCACGCCCGCGCGCTTGCCGAGCGCCCGGATGGTCTGGAGCGAGCGGTGGATGTGGGGGCCCGCCTCGACATGGACCGTGATCCCGTCCGAGCCCGCCTCCGCGAAGGCCGCGAGGTAGGGGTCGGCCGGCGCGATCATCAGGTGCACGTCGAAGAACTTGTCCGTGTGGGGCCGCAGGGCCTTCACCACGGGGGGCCCGAAGGTGATGTTGGGCACGAAATGCCCGTCCATCACGTCGAGGTGGATCCAGTCGCCCCCGGCCTCGGCCACCGCCCGCGTCTCCTCGCCGAGCCGCGCGAAGTCGGCCGAGAGGATCGAGGGGGCGATCAGGGGCGGGCGGGTGGTCATGGGAGAGGCCTTTCGGGGCGTGTCAGATAGGGCTCAGCCGGGGCGCCGGCATCGGCCCGCGCGCGGTTCGGTGCCCGGGGGCAAGGTTCGAATCAGGCCAGCCGGCGGCGGCGCTCGACGAGCTGCATGATGATCGGCGTCAGGATGAGCTGCATGGCGAGGTCGAGCTTGCCCCCCGGGATCACGATGGAGTTCGCCCGGCTCATGAAGCTGTCGTGGATCATCGAGACGAGGTACGAGAAGTCGATCCCCTTGGGGTCCTTGAAGCGGATCACCACCATCGACTCGTCGGCCGTCGGGATCCAGCGGGCGATGAAGGGGTTCGAGGTATCGACCGTCGGCACCCGCTGGAAGTTGATGTCGGTCCACGAGAATTGCGGGCAGATCGTCTGCACGTAGTCGGGCATCCGCCGGAGGATCACGTCGGTGACGGCCTCGGTCGAGTAGCCGCGGAACGAGCGGTCCCGGTGCAGCTTCTGGATCCATTCGAGGTTGATCACCGGCACGACGCCGATCTTCAGGTCCGGGTAGCGGGCGATGTCCACGCTGGAATCGACCACGCAGCCGTGCAGCCCCTCGTAGAACAGGAGGTCCGAGCCCGCGGCAAAATCCTCCCAGGGCGAGAACGTGCCCTCGGGCACCCCGTAGCGGGCGGCGTCGGCGGCGTCGTGCACGTAGTGCCGGGTGCGGCCGCGGCCGGACTCGCCGTAGCTGCGGAACACCGCCTCGAGTTCCGGCAGCAGGTTGGCGCGCGGCGCGAAGTGGCTGAGCGTCGGCTCGCGCGCCATCATCGCCCGCATGGTCTCGCGGTCGAAGGCGTGGAAGCCGTCGCCCTCGATGTAGACCGCGCTGACGTCCTCGCGGCGGAAGATCTGCTCGAAGGTGTTGCGGACCGAGGTGGTGCCGGCCCCCGAGGAGCCGGTCACCGAGATGATGGGGTGGCGTGCCGACATCGCGTGCGAGCGTGGGGCGTCAGCTGCGCATCAGGCCGCGCTGGCCGAAGAGGGGCGAGCGCCCGGCGGCGTGGTTGCGGCCGTCGAAGTACTTGGCGACGCAGGCCACCTCCTCGGTCGAGCCGAAGACCAGCGGCACGCGCTCGTGGATGCCGGTGGCCGCGACGTCGAGGATGCGGCGCTCGCCGTCCGTCGCGCCCGCGCCCGCCTGCTCCATCAGCATGGCGATGGGCGCGGCCTCGTAGAGCAGGCGCAGCCGCCCCTGCGCGTAGCCCTTGCGCTGGTCGCCCGGGTACAGGAACACGCCGCCGCGCATCAGCACGCGCTGCGCGTCGGCCACCAGCGAGCCCAGCCAGCGCATGTTGTAGTCCTTGTCGCGCGGGCCCTCGGCGCCGCGCAGGCAATCCTCGATGAAGGCCTTGATCGGCCCTTCCCAGTGCCGGGCGTTCGAGGCGTTGATCGCGTACTCCTTCGCCGTCGTGGGCACGTCGAGGCCTGGATGCGTCAGCCGGAAGGCGCGCTCGGCCCGGTCGAGCACGTAGACCTGCGTGCCCTCGCCCAGCGTCAGGACGAGCGCGGTCGCCGGGCCGTAGGTGACGAAGCCGGCCGCGAGCTGGGCCGTGCCGGGCGTGGTGAACGAGGCGATCGGGTTGGCCTCGTCCTGCACCGCCGGGCGGATGCCGAAGATGGTGCCGACCGCCATGTTGACGCCGATGTTCGACGAGCCGTCGAGCGGGTCGATCGCCACCGCCAGCGGCGCGCCGGGATTGAGGCGCATCACCTCGTCGGCCTCCTCGGAGGCGACCTCGGCCACGGGCGCGGCCTGCAGCGCCTCGGTCACGCGCTGGTGCGCGATCACGTCGAGCGCCTTCTGCACGTCGCCGTCGCTGTTCTGCGAGCCCGCCGCCGCGAGGTCGCCGCCGAGCGCGCCGCGGCCGATCACCTCGCTGATCGTGATGGCGGCGCCCGCGATGGCCGAGACGACCGCGGCCGTGTCCTTCAGCGCAGGGTTGTGCGAGACCGCCCGCGCGAGACACGCGTCGAGATGCGCTCCGACCTCAAGAGACCCGTCCGCCATCGCTCTTAGCCCTCGCATGTCCGTGTATCCGGGCCGGGAAGACCCGGCATGAGGCGAAGCCTCTAACCGGAGCCGCGCCCGGATGATACCGCGCGCCCGGTCCGGATCGCCAGAGGCGTGGCGCGGGTGCTCAAGAATTCTAAAATATCTTGCGGCCGCCTACAAAAAAACTAGAACAGCAATTGATGCGCAACCTGTCCTTGAAACAGCTCCAGGCCGTCGCCGCCGTCGCCAAGCTCGGCACGATGACGCGCGCCGCCCAGGAACTCAACGTCACCTCGGCGGCTCTCTACGCCCGCATCCGCCAGCTCGAGGAGGAGGCTGGCCTTCTCCTGTTCGACCGGACGCCGAACGGGCTGAAGCCGACCGATGCGGGCCGCGAAATGCTCTGGGCGATCGACAGCATCAACACGGTGCTGGAGAGCTGCGCCGACCGCCTGCGCACCCTGAAGGGCGGCGCCGGGGGCCGCGTGGCGATGGGCGTGGTCTCGACCGCCAAGTACTTCACCCCGCGGGCGATCGCGGGCTTCGTCGAGACCCATCCGGGCGTCGAGATCAACCTCTCGGTCGGCAATCGCGGCGAGACGGTCGAGGCGCTGCGCAACTACGAGATCGATTTCGCCATCATGGGCCGTCCGCCGCGCGACTTCGCGATCGAGGCCGAGAAGCTCGGGCCGCACCCGCTGGTGCTGATCGCCGCGCCGAACAACCCGCTGGCGGGCCGCCGCAACATCCCGCGCGAGGCGCTGGCCGACCAGCCCTTCTTCGTGCGCGAGGACGGCTCGGGCACCCGCACGGTGTTCGAGGAGTTCATCAGCGGCATCATCATCCGCCGGGCCAAGCTCGGCATCGACACCGGCTCGAACGAGACGATCAAGCAGGCGGTGATGGCGGGCCTCGGCATCGCGCTGCTCTCCGCCCACACGGTCGCGGCGGAGGTCGAGAGCGGGCGCCTCGTGCTGCTCGACGTCGAGGGCCTGCCGATCCGGCGCGACTGGTACGTGGTGCGCCGCGCCGACAAGGTGCTGGGCCCGGCGGCGGCGGCCTTCTGGGACTATCTCTACCGGGACGGCGCCCGCTGCCTGCCGCGGCTCGACGCGGTGCGGGCGATGACGGCCGGAGCCGCCCGGTGAGCGAGGCCGGCATCGTCGTCCTGGGCGGAGGCCAGGCCGGGTTCCAGGCCGCCGCCTCCCTGCGGGAGGCGGGCTTTGCCGGTGCGCTCACCCTGGTGGGCGACGAGACCGCCCTGCCCTACCAGCGGCCGCCCCTGTCGAAGGCCTATCTCGCCGGCAAGACCGATGCGGAGGCTCTGGCGCTGCGCCCCGCCGCCTATCTCGAAGAGCATCGCATCGCCTTCCGTCCGGGCCTGGTCGCGGAGGCGATCGACCGCGACGGCCGACGGCTGGTGACGACGGGCGGCCGGATCCCCTACGACCACCTCGTCATCGCCACCGGCGCACGCAACCGGCCGCTGCCCGTGCCGGGCGCGGACCTCGCGGGCGTGCACCAGCTCCGCGGCCTCGCGGACGCGGACGCGCTCAAGGCCGCCCTCGGGACCTGTCGCGCCGCCGTCGTGGTGGGCGCGGGCTTCATCGGGCTCGAATTCGCCGCGGTCGCGGCCGCGCGGGGCGTCGCCGTCACGGTGATCGAGCTGGCCGAGCGGCCGATGGCGCGCGCGGTCTCGCCCGAGACCGCCGCCTTCTTCCGCAGTGCCCACGAGGTCGCCGGGGTCCGGTTCCGCTTCGGGGCCGGGATCGCCGCGGTCGAGGGACGGGAGGGCCGGGTCTCCGGGGTGAGGCTCGCGGACGGTACCGCGCTCGCGGCCGACCTCGTGCTCGTCGGCATCGGCGTGCTGCCGAACCAGGAGATCGCCGCCGGGGCGGGCCTCGCGGTCGCCGACGGGATCCGGGTCGATGCTTGCCTCGCCAGCGACGACCCGGCGGTCTCGGCCGTCGGCGACTGCGCCCGCTTCCCGACCCGCTTCGCCCACGGCCTCTCGGCTGACGGCACCGTACGGATCGAGTCCGTGCAGAACGCGATCGACCAGGGCCGCTGCCTCGCCGCACGCCTCGCCGGGCGGCCAGCGCCCTACGCCGCGGTGCCCTGGTTCTGGAGCGACCAGGGGCCGCACAAGCTCCAGATCGCGGGTCTCGGCGCGCCCGGTGACGCGGGCGTGCGACGCGGCACGGAGGCGGCCTTCTCGGTCTTCCGCTTCCGAGGCGGGCGGCTCGCCGCGGTCGAGTCGGTCAACCGGGCGGGCGATCACATGCTGGCCCGGCGCCTGCTCGCTGCGGGCACGCCGCTCACCCCGGAGCAGGCCGCCGATCCCGGCTTCGACCTGAAGGCGCTGGCGACGCGCGCCTGAGAGCCTGTTTTACCTCCGCTCCGAAGGATTCTCCGCCCCCTTTCCGGGCCCTTCGGGCCTGCACGCCTGGAACGCAGTGGAAGGTGATCCGGGATCCAGCAGGCGAGGTGCCGCGAAGCGGCTCGATCTCCGGCCGCGTCGCAGGATCATGACGCTTCGCGCCTTCTTGTGCTCGATCCCGGATCACCCTCCGCTGGCGCTCCGGGCGTGCAGGCCCGAAGGGCCCGGAAAGGGGTGGTTCGCGCATCGCTAGGCGCTGCGAGGCGGTCAGACAGGCTCCGAGAGGGCGCACGGTTTTCACGTGAAATTAACCATCCGGACCTCGTTCGTCCGACCGCTGTCGCGCTGCAACAGGTGTGACGTGAATGCTGCGCCCAACCACGCGTGTCATTGACCGCGCGAACCTGAACGCTCAAGCTTCGTTAGGGGCTGGCACGGGTTCGAGAACGAGTCTCGGGACAAGGGTCATGACGCGTCGATCCACACTTTTCCGCGGCCTCCTCGCGCTCGGGTTCGCGGGCCAGCTCGCGGCCTGCTCCTCGCTGCCGCGCACCGCCTACACGGCCGCGCAGTCCGCGGCCGCGACCGTGCCGAACATACCGGACGCCCGTGTCTACTCGGACGCGGCGGTCGAGACCTTCACGGCGCTGGCCGCACCGAAGGCGAAGAGTCGCAGCTTCAGCTACCTCGCCCTCTCGGGCGGCGGCGGCGACGGCGCCTACGGGGCGGGTGTGCTCAACGGCTGGACGGCCTCCGGCACGCGCCCCGAGTTCAACATGGTCTCGGGCGTGAGCACGGGCGCGCTGATCGCGCCCTTCGCCTTCCTGGGTCCGGCCTACGACCCCTACCTCACCGAGTTCTACACCAGCGGCGTCGCCGAGACCCTGGTGCAGTCGCCCAACATCACCAACGTGCTGTTCGGCTCCGGCCTGTTCGGCGACGGGCGCCTGCGCAACCTGATCGGCCGCTACGTCAACGCGGACCTGCTCCGGGCGGTGGCCGAGGAGCACGCCAAGGGCCGGCGCCTGCTGGTCGTGACGGCCAACCTCGATTCGCAGCGCGCCGTGATCTGGAACATGGGCGCGATCGCCGCGAGCGGTGCGCCGAACGCCGTCGATCTGTTCCGCGACGTCCTGACCGCCTCGGCCAGCATCCCGGCGGTGTTCCCGCCCCAGCTCATCGACGTGCAGGCGGGGAACGCCGGCTTCCAGGAGCTGCACGTGGACGGCTCGGTGGTCACGCCGGTCTTCACCCTGCCCCAGTCGCTGCTGGTGCAGGAGGGGCGGCTGCGCACCGCCGGCAAGGCCGACATCTACGTGGTGATCAATGGGCGCCTCGAGCCCGAGTTCGACGTGACGCGGAACAACACGCTCGCGATCGTCGAGCGCTCCTTCACCACGGCGAGCCGCGCCCGCAGCCGCGCCACGCTGACGGCGACCTACGCCTTCGCCAAGGCGAACCGGATCGGCTTCAACCTCACCTACATCGACGAGGCGGCGCCGAACGCCTCGACGGCGCGCGGCTTCGACACCGGCTACATGCGCGCGCTCTACAACGCGGGCTACGAGAAGGGCCGCACCGGCCGCTTCTGGGAGCACAGCGTGCCGGCGGCCCCCATCCTGAAGACCGTGGCGGCCGAGGCGGCGCGCTGAAGCGCCGCCCTCCGCTCGCAATGCGGGCACCCGCCACCTAGATCCGGGGGACAGACCGAGACGAGGAGCGGATCACCCGATGAGCGAGAGCGCAGGCGAGAGCCCGAACGCGGGCCCCACGGGATCCAAGGGCCGCAAGACGGCCCAGAAGGCCGCCCCCCGCGGCGGGGCGGAGGCTGCGCCCGAGGCCCCGAAGCTGCCGCCGCGCGAGGCAGCCGTCGAGGCGCTGATGCGGCTCGCCGCCGAGCAGCCGTGGAACGACATCGAGATCGGCGACATCGCCCGCGAGGCGGGGCTGACGCTCGCCGAGCTGCGCGAGCTCTACCCCTCGAAGGGCGCGGTGCTCGGCGGCCTCACCCGCATCATCGACCGCAAGGTGCTGGCCGAGGACAACGCCGACCTCGCCGACGAGCCGACGCGCGAGCGCCTGTTCGACGTGCTGATGCGCCGCCTCGACGCGATGACGCCCTACAAGCCGGCCCTGCGCCGGATCTCCTACGCGCTGCGCGGCGACCCGCTCACCATGCTGGCGCTGAACGGCGTGATGCTCAACTCGCACCGCTACATGCTGGCCGCGGCCGGTATCGACACGGAGGGGCCGCTCGGCCGGGTGAAGCTGCAGGGCGTGGTGATCGCCTTCGCGCGCGTGACCGAGACCTGGCTGGAGGACGACGACCCGGCGCTCGCCCGCACCATGGCCCGGCTCGACCGCGAGATCCGCAACGGCGAGCGCTTCATGGAGCGGGCCGAGGACGTGCGCCGGCTGACCGCCCCGCTGCGGGCGCTCGGCCGCGCCGTGCTGGAGCGCCGGGAGCGCCGCCGCGAGCGCCCGCGGGAGGACGGGGAGGAGTCGGACCCGGCCGCGGCGATCTGAGCGAAGCCCGAGAGCGCGGTGCCCGACCTGCACCGTGCCCTCTCCCGGATGCCCGGAGCGCCAGCGGAGGGTGATCCGGGACCCAGCATAGGGAGACGCGAAGCGTCCTGATCCTGCACCGTCGCTGGGTCCCGGATCACCTTCCCCTCCGTTCCAGGCGTCCGGGAAAAGGTCGCGCTTCATCTGTCGAGGTCTGCGGAGACCGGTGGCCGCGAATATCGGATCCGGTCTTCTGCCGCAGGGACGTCTCCCTTGTCCGCCCGCATCGCGGGTGCTACCGGCAAAATAATCCCGCTGTCCCAAGCCTCTACCGAAAAGTCCGCGCCGATGCCGAGCCCCACCGTCCGCCTCCACCGGGGCGACCTGCCCGAGGGCTACGCGCCGGGCGCGGCCATCGCCATCGACACCGAGACGCTCGGCCTCAACCCGCATCGGGACCGGCTCTGCGTCGTGCAGATCTCGACCGGCGACGGCTCGGCGGACGTCGTGCAGATCCCGCTCGACGGACCGGAGCCGGCGAACCTGAAGCGCGTGCTGGCCGACAGCCAAGTCCTGAAGATCTTCCACTTCGCCCGCTTCGACTTGGCGGTGCTCTATCGTCGCCTCGGCGTGATGCCGGCTCCGGTCTACTGCACCAAGATCGCCTCGAAGCTCGCCCGCACCTACACCGACCGGCACGGGCTGAAGGACGTGGTGCGCGAACTCGTGGGCGTCGATCTCTCGAAGCAGCAGCAATCCTCGGATTGGGGCGCCGAGACCCTGAGCCAGGCCCAGCTCGACTACGCGGCCTCCGACGTGCTGCACCTCCACGCCGCCCGCGCGCGCCTCGACCAGATGCTTGCCCGCGAGGGCCGCACCGATCTCGCCGCCGCCTGCTTCGCCTTCCTGCCGACCCGCGCCCGGCTCGACCTCGACGGCTGGCCCGAGACCGACATCTTCGCGCACGCCTGAACCCGCCCGATCGGCGTGCCGGGGCGCACATCCCGGTACGGGGCCTCCACTCCGCACTCTGCCGCGCTGGCCGCCAAACGCGCGCCATGGTTGAAGTTTCGGAAACGCTTGAGCCATAACTTCGCCATCGCCCGGGCGCATCCGGCGGCGGGCTCACGGGGGCAGCCCTTCCACGCATTCGCGCCCAGGGGCGCGCCGCACGGACAGGTCCATGCAGGTGGTCGACGCGATCGGGACGAACGGGGCCGGCGGCAACGCCCGGCGCACGCGCGCGCATGCCCGCGCCCACCGGCACAGCGCCCGGGTCCGCACGCTCCGGCGGGTGATCCCGGTGGTCGCGGCGGGCGCGGTCATCGCGGTCGCCGCCCTGGTCTTCAACCCCTTCGGCGCCGCGATCCCGAGCGTCAGCGTCGGCCCGGTCACCCTCTCGGGCACGAAGGTGCGGATGGACAATCCCCGCCTCTCGGGCTTCCGCAAGGGGGACCGCGGCTACGAGGTCACGGCGGCGGCCGCGCTCCAGGACATGCGCAAGCCCAGCCTGATCGAGCTCGAGACCATGCGGGGCCACATCGCCACCGACGACCGGGGCGGGCTCGCCCGGCTGGAGGCCGCGACCGGCCTGTTCGACACCGCGCGCGAATCGCTCGACCTCAACCGCGACATCCGGATCTGGACCGACAAGGGCGAGGAGGCGCGCCTGATCTCGGCTTCCGTGAACTTCAAGGCGGGCAGCGTCGTCTCGAAGGAGCCCGTCACCGTGACGGTGCCGAGCGGCTCCGTGGCCGCCGACAGTCTCGACGTGGTCGAGAACGGCCGCGTCATCTCCTTCATCGGCAACGTCCGAACCGTGTTCCACGGCGAGGACAAGGCGGCCAGGCCGGCGCGCTCCCGGCCAGGCGGCGATGTCGGCCCCACGGTCGATGGCGAGACCCTGCGGACCCTGACCTCGGCGGCCGAGCCGCAGGACGGCCGGCCATGAGAGCGTCCGTGAGACCGTGCATGAGACCCGTGCCCCTCGTCCTCCTCGCCGCGATCCTGATCGCCGGCCCGGCCGCAACGGCCCCGGCCGCTCCGGCGGCCCAGAAGGAGTCCCCGCTCGGCGGCTTCGGCGGCAGCGGCAAGGAGCCGATCAAGATCGACGCCGACCGGCTCGACGTGTTCGACCGCGAGAACAAGGCGGTCTTCGCCGGCAACGTGGTGGCGGTGCAGGGCGACAGCACCATCCGCTGCTCGACCATGACCGTGCACTACAAGCGCGGCAAGGAGAAGGACGCCCAGAAGGACAAGGCCGCCGAGAAGCCGGCCGAGGAGGCCCGCGCCACGCCCGAGAACGGCATCCAGAAGGTCGAGTGCGCCGGCCCCGTGACGGTGGTGCAGAAGGATCAGGTCGCCACCGGCGACAGCGCCGTGTTCGATCAGGCGGCCAAGCGCATCGTGCTCACCGGCAACGTCGTGCTGAGCCAGTGCCAGAACGTCACCCGCGGCTCGCGCCTCGTCTACGACATGAACACCGGCCGGGCGAACATGGACCCGGTCGCGGGCGGGCGCGTCTCGGCCATGTTCGTACCGGGCGAGAAGGCCGAGGCGAAGGGCGCCGGCTCCAAGGGCTGCGCCCAGCCGGCCGTCGCCAAACCCGCACCGAAGCCGGGCGAGCCGGACGCGACCCGGGCGCGGGCCCAGGCCAATTGAGCGAGGCCGTGTCGTTCGATGCCGGCGCCGCGGCGCCGGGCACGCCATCGGGTGCGCCGCCGGCCGCGGCGGCGCGGCGCCCCTCCCTGCTCGGGCGGCTGTTCGGCCGCGCGCGCGCCGCCGAGGGCGCGTCCGAGCCCGTCGAGGGCGGCCCCGGCATCCTCAGCGTGCGCGGCCTGCGCAAGAGCTACGGCGCCCGCACCGTTGTGCACGAGGCCGGGTTGACCGTGCGCACCGGCGAGGCGGTGGGTCTGCTCGGACCGAACGGCGCCGGCAAGACCACGATCTTCTACATGATCACCGGGCTGGTCACGGCGGATCGCGGCCACATCACCCTCGACGGCCTGCCGATAACCCAACTGCCGATGTACCAGCGCGCGCGCCTCGGCATCGGTTACCTGCCCCAGGAGGCCTCGATCTTCCGGGGCCTCTCGGTCGAGGACAACATCCGGGCCGTGCTCGAGGTGGCCGAGCCCGACCGGAAGGAGCGCGAGCGCAAGCTCGAATCCCTGCTGGAGGAGTTCGACATCGCGCGCCTGCGCAAGTCGCCCTCGATCGCGCTGTCGGGCGGCGAGCGCCGTCGCTGCGAGATCGCCCGCGCGCTCGCCTCCTCGCCGACCTTCATGCTGCTCGACGAGCCGTTCGCGGGCATCGACCCGATCGCGGTGGGCGACATCCAAGATCTGGTGAAACACCTCAAGCAGCGCGGCCTCGGCGTGCTGATCACCGACCACAACGTGCGCGAGACGCTGGGGCTGATCGACCGCGCCTACATCGCGCATTCGGGCCGCATCCTCACCGAGGGAACGCCCGAAGAGATCGTGGCGAACCCCGACGCGCGCCGCCTCTACCTCGGCGAGGATTTCCGGCTGTAGGCTCGGGCTGGCGCGGCCCTCGATACCGTCTCCGGTCGATCCCTTCGGTGCGCTCCGTCAGCCGTCATACTGGGGTCGCGCAGCGGAACCCGGGATGGCGGTGGTGAGCGCCTGACCGAACCATTCAACCGAAACCGGTACGAAGCCACCCGGCCGGGAGAGTGCCGTCACAGGCTCCCCGGGAGACGATGCATCTCCGCGCGGAGACCGATCGCGCGCACATCTTCCCTTAAGCGGCGCTGGCGCAGGTCGGCACCGGCACGGTCGGGCCATGTGCGGCCAGCACTTCCGCGGCGGAAAACCGACGCCGCGCTTTGACGCGCGGGCCGGAAGGCGCTAGACCTAACAAAAGCAACAAGCAAGAAACGTGCCGGTACGGTGCGAGCCCGGGGCTGGGCTGTCTTCTCGAACAGGCAGGGCATGGCATGAGTCTGCTGCAACGGCTGGAGATGCGCCAGGGCCAGGCCCTGGTGATGACGCCACAGCTTCTGCAGGCGATCAAGCTGCTCCAGCTCTCGCAGCTCGATCTCGCCGCCTACGTCGAGACCGAGCTGGAGCGGAACCCGCTGCTGGAGCGCGCCGAGACCGGACCGGCTGAGGGCGCCGAGAATGCCGAGCCCTACGCCGAGCCGCGGGCCGATCTCGAAGGGTCCGATGATTCGTGGTCGGCGCCGGAGCTCGACCCGGCCCGCGGCGAGATCGACGCCGGCTTCGAGACCCGCCTCGACAACGTCTTTCCGGACGACGCGCCGGCCGAGGCCCGGGCCGAGGGTCAGTCCGGGGACATGCTGGCGCTCACCCCCGCCCCCTACGGCAGCACCGGCGGCAGCTTCGACGCGCAGGCGCCGGACTTCGAGGCGAGCCTCACCGCCGAGACCTCGCTGCGCGAGCACCTCTCCGGCCAGCTCGAACTTGCGACCCGCGATCCGGTGGATCGCCTGATCGGCGGCTTCCTGATCGACGCGATCGACGATGCCGGCTACCTGCGCGAATCGATCGAGACCGTGGCCGAGCGCCTGGGCGCCGACCTCGACCGGGTGGCGGGGATCCTCCGGCTGATCCAGGGCTTCGAGCCCTCGGGCGTGGGCGCACGCGACCTCGCCGAGTGCCTCGCGATCCAGCTGCGCGAGCAGGACCGCTTCGACCCCGCCATGCAGGCGCTGGTCTCGCGCCTCGACCTCGTGGCCAAGCGCGACTTCGCCGCCTTGCGCCGCCTCTGCGGGGTGGACGACGAGGATCTGGTCGAGATGCTCTCCGAGATCCGCCGGCTCGACCCGAAGCCCGGCCGGGCCTTCGGCGCCGGCGCCGTCGAGGTGCTGATCCCCGACGTGTTCGTGCGCGCGGCCCCCGACGGCTCCTGGCTGGTCGAACTCAACGGCGAGACCCTGCCGCGGGTGCTGGTCAACCAGAGCTACTACGCGCGCGTCGCCCGGGGCGCTGCCAGCGACACCGACAAGGCCTTCCTCTCCGACTGCCTGCAGACCGCGAACTGGCTCACCCGCAGCCTGGAGCAGCGCGCCCGCACCATCCTGAAGGTCGCCACCGAGATCGTGCGCCAGCAGGACGGATTCTTCCTGCACGGGGTCTCCCACCTGCGCCCGCTGAACCTGAAGACGGTGGCCGAGGCGATCGGCATGCACGAGTCGACCGTCTCGCGCGTCACCTCCAACAAGGCGATCGGCACGAGCCGGGGCACGCTTGAGATGAAGTACTTCTTCACCGCGGCGATCCCGGGCGCGGCGGGCGCGGCCGCCCACTCCTCGGAGGCGGTGCGCCACCGGATCAAGCAACTCGTCGATGGCGAGACCCCGAACGACGTGCTCTCCGACGACGCGCTGGTGCAGAAGCTCAGGAGCGAGGGCGTCGACATCGCCCGCCGCACGGTCGCCAAATACCGGGAATCCTTGCGGATTCCCTCCTCGATCGAGCGCCGCCGGGCCCAGTACGGACAGGGCGGCGCCCCGGCCGGGGCGGTCGCGTTACGCTGAGGCGCAGCTCCGCCTGCTTCGGCTGCACCTCCGTTGACTTCCGGCGAGCCGGCTCCTTAACTCTCCTGCCACACCTGTTCTGAGCGGAGGAAACATGGGGGCGTTGCGCGTCACGGGCCACGGCCTGGACCTCGGGGAAGCACTGCGCGGGCGCGTCGAGGATCGGATGGCGGCGACGCTTTCGAAGTACCTCGACAGCCACATGAGTGGCACCTGCACGGGCCACGTCACCCTCAGGCGCGACGGCACCGCCTACCGCACGGACTGCGTCATCCACCTCGTCTCGGGCCTGACCCTGGAGGCGACCAGCGCCGCCCACGACCCCCGCGCGAGCTTCGAGCAGACCGCCGACCGGCTCGAGAAGCGCCTGCGCCGCTACAAGCACCGCCTGAAGGACCACGCGGCCGCCCAGACCAACGGCGCGGTCGAGGCGGCCTACGCGGTCTTCGCCGCACCCGAGGACGAGGAGCCCGAGGAGGTGCAGGAGGAGGACGGGGCCGAGCACCCGCCGATCGTCGCGGAGAGCACCCGGACCCTCAAGCGGCACTCGGTCAGCGAGGCGGTCACCGCCCTCGATCTCACGGGCGCCCCGGTCCTCGTCTTCGTGCACGCTGGCACCGGCCGCATCAACGTCGTATACCGGCGCAGCGACGGCGCGATCGGATGGGTCGATCCGCCCGAGGCTGCCTGAGGCACCGGGACGGATCCGGAACCGCCCTTCAGGCCGGTGATTGAGACTCGAGGGGCCGGCCGGACCGGCCCCAGGTGACGGCCCAGGGTCCCTCCGGATCCGGCCAAAGGGGCAACGGTCCTCCCATGCCAATCCTGGAATTCCTCGATCCGGATTCCGTGGTGCCGTCGTTGCGCGCCCGCGCCAAGAAGCAGGTCCTGCAGGAGCTGAGCGCGCAGGCGGCCCGCCGCCTGCCCGGCCTCGACGAGCGCGAGGTGTTCGAGACCCTGCTCCAGCGCGAGCGTCTGGGCTCGACCGGCATCGGCGACGGCGTCGCGATCCCGCACGGCAAGCTGCCGGGCTTCGACCGCCTGTTCGGTCTCGTCGCGCGGCTGGAGAAGCCCGTGGATTTCGAGGCGCTCGACGGGCAGCCCGTCGACATCGCCTTCCTGCTGCTCGCACCCGAGGGGGCGGGCGCCGACCACCTGAAGGCCCTGGCCCAGGTCGCCCGCGTCCTGCGCGAGCCCGGCATCCTGGAGCGCATCCGCGCCGCCCGGGACGCCAGCGCCCTCTACGCCCTGCTCACCCACACCCCGGCACCTCAGGCGGCATGACCCGTCCTCTTCTTCTCGCGACCCTGGCGCTCGCCCTGATCCCGGCCGGCGCCGGCGCGCAGAGTGCGGCCGACGGCACCTGCCCGCGCGACGTGCTGGTCGCCCAGTCGATGCAGCGCCAGGCCATCGACCAGCTGGAGCAGGCGGACGGCGACGAGGCCAAGAACTGCCGGATCTGGCGACGCCACATCGACACGATGCGGCGCGTCGCCAGCGTCTACGGTCGCTGCCTGTCGGGCTCGGAACGCAACGAGCGGCTCGCCCAGGTCCAGGGCTCCGAGCGCGAGTTCGCCGGCGCCATCAAGGCGCGCTGCCGGGGCAACTGAGCCTCGAAACCCCGGCGACCTGACGACCGGCCTGCCGCTCCTCGTGCCCGCCGCCGCGCTCCCCGGTGCCGCGCGGGCGCTGGCCCAGGGCGGCGCCCCTCTGAGGCGCGCCGGCCGGGCCGCGGGGGAAATTCACGGCTGCGGCGGCGACGAACGGGCGCCTTGAGCGTTGTGCCGGCACGATGCGCCCGGCTTCCGCGCCGGGCCCGACCCCGCGCCGGAGTTCACCACCATGAAACCGTTCCGCTCCGCCCCGACGTGCGCCGCCGCCCTCGCGCTCCTCGGCTGCCTCGCAGGCGCGGCCCGCGCCGACGCGGTCCCGGACCTCGACATCGAGAAGACCTGCAAGAGCGCCGGCCGCGTCGATATCGGCTCCAGCGCCTCCGAGGAGGATAGCCGCAAGGGTTGTCTCCGCTCGGAGCGGGAGGCCCGGAAGGAGGCCGAGCGCCGCTGGGGCGACTACACGCCGGCCGCGAAGAAACAGTGCCAGAGCCAGTTCGAAGCGGGCGGCTACCCGTCCTACGTCGAGATGGTGACCTGCCTGGAACTGGCGAGCGGCACCGTGCCGTCCCAGACCGGCGCCTCCGGCACCGCGGTCGGCGGCCCCGGCTCGGTCAAGGGCCAGGCCCCGCAGGAGCGCAAGCCGGGCTCCAGCTCGCTCACGCAGGAGCCCGCGGCGAGCGATCGGACGAACCCGATCCAGGTGCTGGAACGGAAGTAGGAGGTCCCGGATTCCAGAGGTCCGAGACCTTTGGTGGGTGTAGGGTGAAACCCTGCATCTGGAACCTCCATTCCGGGACCCCGCCTGCAGGCGCCGAAACGGCCTCGGCCCTTGGGAATCGCGCGGATCTCAGGCCTCGTCGGTTGCCAGGAGGACCACCGGCTGCGGCTCGCGATGGGCCGGCTTGGCGGGGGCGGGCAGCGCGCGGGTCTGGTGCAGCTCGGCGAGTTCCGGGGCCTGGGCCGTGTCGTCCGCGGTGAGGAACAGACCGCGCAGGCGCGACAGCCGGCCGAGCTCGGCGCTGCTCGTCACCACGCTCTGGACCGGGCTGGTGATCAGCGCCAGCGCCAGCGGCGCCATCCACAGGGCGAGGACCGGGTCGCCCGCGAGCGCGAGGCCCAGCGCCAGCACCGCGCCGACCACCACCGCGTCGGCCTGGAGGCGGAACGCCTCGCTCCACGGCACCCGGCGGTCATCGCGCACCTGCGCGTCCCAGCGCACCACCCGGCCGAAGAAGGTCGAGACCACGGCGCCCGCGGTGAACAGGGTCATCACCGGCCAGAGCACCACCCAGACGAGCTGCTCCAGCGCCGCGCTGGCGAGCAGGCTCCGCGTGCCCCCGAAGGCGGCGCGGCGCTCAGGGGACACCAGCACATGGCCCAGGCTCAGGAGCTTCGGCAGGGCCAGCACCGCGACGGTCAGGGCGGCGAGCACATGGGCGGCGGCCCCGGTGCCGGTGAGCCCGTAGCCGATGAGGCCGAGGTCGCCGGTCCGCGCCGCCTGCCAGGTGCCCAGGCCCAGGAAGGCGATCCAGAGCGGCAGCATCAGGTAGGAGAGGATGCCGACCGCGAGGTGCCAGCGGCTCGCCGCCCGAAGCCCCCGCCAGGGCAGCACCGAGAGGTGCTGCAGGTTGCCCTGGCACCAGCGGCGCTCGCGCCCGAGCAGATCGACGAGGTTCGTCGGCATCTCCTCCCAGGTGCCGCCCATCTCCGGGACGAGGCGGACCTCCCAGCCGGCCCGGCGCAGCAGCGCGCCCTCGACGATGTCGTGGCAGAGGATCTCGCCGCCGAGCGGGGCCTTGCCCGGCAGCACGGGAAGCGCGGCGTTGCTGGCGAAGGCCTCGATGCGCAGGATCGCGTTGTGCCCCCAGTAGCTGCCGTCCGGCCCCTGCCAGGTCTCGAGGCAGCGCAGCGCCAGCGGCGCGTAGAGCCGCACCGCGAATTGCTGCACGCGGGCGAACAGCGTGTCGCGCCCGGCCGCGTACGAGACGGTCTGGATCAGGCCGACACGGGGATTCTCCTCCATCAGCCCGACCAGGCGGCGCATGGCGGCGCCGGTCATCAGGCTGTCGGCGTCGAGCACGATCATGAAGTCGTATTCGGGCCCGTAGGTCTCGCAGAACTCGCCGATGTTGCCGGCCTTGCGGCCGATATTCTCGGTGCGGCGGCGGTAACGGATCACCGGCAGGTCGGGGCCGGCGCTCTCCCGCCAGGCCTGGATGCGGGCGAACTCGTGCTCCTCCACCGCCGCGATGGCGCCGTCGCGGGTGTCGGAGAGCACGAAGAGGTCGATGTCCTTGGCACCCGCGCGGGCGAGCGAGCGGGCCATGACGCGAAGCCCCGCGAAGACCGCGACCGCGTCCTCGGCGTGGATCGCCACGACCGCGGCCGTGCGGCTGCGGCCGCTCGGGGCGGGCACCGGCCCGTCCGAGCGCAGCTCCAGGACAGACTTGGCGCGGTCCCCGAAGCCGGCCGCGATCAGGCCGTAGAGGTACTGCCAGGCGGTGAAGGACTGCCACGCCATCAGCACGCAGAACAGGCCGAGCACGAGGGCGCCGAGCCAGCCCGTCGCCGGGTAGGCGGCGGCAGCGAGCGCCGCGATGGCCGCGCCCGTGGCGATCGCGGGCAGCGCCAGGGCGAGGCGTCGACGCAACAGGACGCGGGACGCCCGCGGCCGCTCGCCATCCGGCGGGGCCTTGCCATCCGGCGGGGCCTTGCCGCCGGGGGTTCCGGACTCCACCTGCCAAGCTTCCGTGACGGCTTCCGCGGCCGCCGACGGGCGGCCTGCCCGGAGGTCGTCCGCGCGCGGCGCGTCGGGTGTCTCATGCGGCGACGGAGTGGTGAGCATGGCGGGTGAGACTCGGACGAGAGGGCTGCACGGCCGCCATCGGGGACCGCGGAGAACGTGATGAGCGAGGACGCCTTCGAGCGTGGCGAAGGGCAGGGGCCGGAGCGGCGGGACAGGCCGCCGCCGGACGATTCACGTTCCCCCTCCCGCCGCTCCGTTCTTCGGACGGCCGCGACCGCTGCTGCCGGCGCGATCTTTCCTAGCGCCATCGACCTGAATGCCGCCAGAACGATGGCACAGGAGGCCGCGCCCGTCCCGAATCCCGCGCCTGAGGCCGGTCCGATGACCTTCGAGGGCGTGGTGGCGCAGGCGCAACGCCTCGCCGCCGCCCCCTACGCCGCCCCGGCGGACGACCTGCCGCCCGCGCTCGCCGCGCTGAGCTACGACGGCTATCGCCGCATCGTCTTCCGTCCCGCGGAAGCGCTGCGCCTCGGGCGGAACTTCAGCGCGCAACTCTTCCACCGCGGCTTCCTGCAGAGGAAGCGCGTGCGGCTCTTCGTGCAGCCGCGGGACGGCGCGCCGCGCCCCGTGGCCTACGACCAGCGCCTGTTCGACCTCGGCAAGGACCTGGCCGGCCAGCGCTTCGCACCCGATCTCGGCTTCGCGGGCTTCCGCCTGCACTACGCCTTCGCGGACGCGCCGAAGGACCGCCCGCCCGGCTTCCAGGAGGAGTTCCTGGTCTTCCTCGGCGCCTCGTATTTCCGCCTGCGCGGGGACGGGCAGGAATATGGGCTCTCGGCCCGCGGGCTCGCCATCGGCACGGGCGCGCCCGAGGGCGAGGAGTTCCCGGACTTCGTCGCCCACTGGATCTGCGAACCGGAACCGGAGGCGCGCACCCTCACGGTGCTGTCGCTCCTCGACGCGCCGAGCGTGGCGGGCGCCTACCGGTTCGAGATCGCGCCCGGCGACCCGTCCCGCATGACCGTGACCGCCTCGCTCCATCCCCGCCGGAGGCTCGACAAGGTCGGGCTCGCGCCGCTGACCAGCATGTTCCTGCATGGAGAGAGCGGGCCGGGCGCCCGCAATGCCCAACCCTTCGACGATTTCCGGCCCGAAGTGCACGATTCGGACGGGCTCGCCGTGGCGGCCGGTGGCGAACGGCTCTGGCGCCCGCTGGTGAACGGGCGCCCGGCACCGCAGATCTCGGCCTTCCGGGCAGCCCCCCTGCGCGGCTTCGGCCTGCTGCAGCGGGAGCGGAATTTTGCCGCCTATCTCGACGTCGAGGCCCGGCACGAGGCCCGGCCGGGCCACTGGATCGAGCCGGTCGAGGCGGAGGCGCGCCCCGAGATGGTCGCCGCGGGTGCCTCTCCGCGGCCCGGCGGCGCCTTCGCGGACGGCGCCGTGCAGCTCTTCGAGATCCCCTCGCGCGAGGAGTACATGGACAACATCGTGGCGGCCTTCGTGCCGGCCACGCCCTTGGAAGCCGGCAAACCGCTGCGCCTCGCCTACCGCCTGACCACCGTGGGAGCGGAGCCGACCGGGGCGTTGCCCGGCGATCTCGCGCGCGTGGTCTCGACCCGCGTCGGCTCGGCCGAGCGCCTGCGCCCGACCCAGCCGCCAAGCCCGGAGCGGCGGCTCTACGCGATCGATTTCGAGGGCCCGAACCTGCCGCGGGACCATGACGCGCGCGTCCGGGCGGTGGTCTCGGCGAGCGCGGGCGAGATGGTCGAACCGGTCGCGGCGCCCGTGCCGCAGACCGGCGGCTGGCGCATCTACGTGGAGTGGCGCCCGCCCGCGCCGCTGCCGCCCGGCGACGTGATCCTGCGGGCACACCTGGAGCGGGACGGCGATCGGATCAGCGAGACCTGGGACGCGCCGGCCTGAGCGGGCTCAGCCCGTCCGCCGCTCGCGCTCCAGGCGCTTGCGCAGGCGCGTCGCGACGTGGATCGCGCCGAGTTGCCGGCGGGCGGCGTGCGTGGCGGGCGTCTCGCGCTCGGCGCGGACAGTGGCGATCGCCTGCAGGGCCGCGGCGACCGACAGTTGCAGACGGATGGCGTCGAACTCGGACATGGATGCCCCGAACCCCGTTCGGCCCCCTTGGGGGCTCGTCCGGGTACGATCCGGGGCGCGCATGTCCGTAACAAGGAGAGCCGAGGGCCGGATTCCGGCAGCTTGGCCGTTGGGCGCCCTCCCCTCCTCAGGGGCCGTCGCGGCCTTCCGAGAACGGATCGACGCAGCGGTAGCCGATGAAGCAGTTCGGCACATCCCGCGTCCGCTCGTAGTCCGGCTGCGTCGATTTCTCGACGACGCAGAAGCCGACGTCGCGCACCGCCCGCGTGTAGGTCGCGGGGCCCGTGGTGACCACGATGGCGCCCGCCCGCGCCACGAGGGCCTGCGCCTCGGCGCAGGTCATCGCCGTGACGTCGGGGCGCGGCTGGGCGAGGGCCGGCCACGCCGCGAGGCAGAGCAGTCCGAGCGCCGATCCGAGCGCGCGCCCTCTCATCGCAGTTCCTCGTGCCAGGTGCGGCCGTCGCGCTCGATCAGCGCGATGGCCGAGGTCGGCCCCCAGGTGCCCGCCGGGTAGGGGCGCGGCGCCTCCGGGCGGTCGGACCAGGCCTTGAGCACGCCGTCGGCCCAGGCCCAGGCTGCCTCGACCTCGTCACGGCGCATGAACAGGGTGGCGTTGCCGCGCACCACGTCCATCAGCAGCCGCTCGTAGGCGTCGGGGTAGCGCTGCTTGAAGGTCTCCTCGAAGGAAATGTCGAGGTTGGTCGGCCTCAGGCGCATGCCGCCGGGGCCCGGATCCTTCGTCATCACCTCGAGCTTCATGCCCTCCTGCGGCTGCAGGCGGATGACGAGACGGTTCGGCTCGCGCCCGAACGATTCCTCGGGGAAGATCGAGAAGGGCGAGGCGCGGAACTGCACCACGATCTCGGAGAGCTTCTGGGGCATGCGCTTGCCGGTGCGCAGGTAGAACGGCACGCCCGCCCAGCGCCAGGACTGCACCTCGACCTTCATGGCCACGAACGTCTCGGTCCGGCTCGGGCCCTCCAGCTCGGTGGCGTAGCTCTCGACCGGCTTGCCCGCGACGGCGCCCGCGCCGTACTGGCCGCGCACGGTAACCTGCTGCACGTCGTTCGGCGTGATGGGTTTCAGGGCGCGCAAGACCTTCAGCTTCTCGTCGCGCACCGCGTTGGCGTCGAGGTTGAGCGGGCTCTCCATCGCGGTGAGGCAGAGGAGCTGCAGCAGGTGGTTCTGCAGCATGTCGCGGAGTGCACCCGACCGGTCGTAGTAGCCGGCCCGGCCCTCGACGCCCACCGTCTCCGCCACCGTGATCTGGACGTGGTCGATCACGTCGGCGGTCCAGAGCCGCTCGAAGATCGTGTTGGCGAAGCGCAGCGCCAGCAGGTTCTGGACGGTCTCCTTCCCCAGGTAATGGTCGATCCGGTAGATCTGCGTCTCGGGGAAGACCTCGCCCACCGCGTCGTTGATGGCGCGGGCCGATTTCAGGTCCTTGCCGATCGGCTTCTCCAGCACGACGCGCGATTTCTCGCCGATCAGCCCGTGGCTCGCGAGGTTGCGGCAGATCGGGCCGTAGAGGTCGGGCGAGGTGGCGAGGTAGTAGGGCCGCACCTGGTCGGGCCGCTCGTTCAGCTTGGCGGTGAGTTCGGCCCAACCCTCCTCGCCCGCGCCGTCGATCATCACGTAGTCGAGATGGTCGATGAAGGCGTCGAGCGCGCCCTCGCGGATGTCCTGGGGCGGCACGAAGCGCTTGATCGCGTCGCGGGCGCGCTCGCGGAACGTCTCGGCAGCGATGTCGGTGCGCGAGGCGCCGATGATGCGGCTGGTGCCGGGGATCTGCCCGTCCTGAAAGCGGTAGAACAGGGCCGGCAGGAGCTTGCGGGTCGTCAGGTCGCCGGTCGCGCCGAACACGACGCAGTCGAAGGAGGCGACGGGGATGATCGTGGCCAAGGGCGGCTCCCGTGTGCTGACGGCCCTGAAGATCCCGGGCAACTCTGCGGCTTATACGCCTTAGCAAAGCCTTCGCCAGCCGGCCCCACTGGCCCCGAGGGCGACGTCAGCGCTCCATATGCTGTCGGAACGCCTCGGCGTAGTCCGGGTGCCAGCGGGAGAGGGCGGGGCGGTTCTCGATGATGTCGCCCGCCGCCCAGGCGATGCGGCGCCGGTCCTGCTCCGTCGTGGTCTCGTTGTCCGGGCAGAGGATGTAGAAGTCGCCGGCCTCCAGCCGCTCCAGCATGAAGGCCACGGTCTCCTCCGGCGTCCAGGCGCCAGGGGGCTTCTCGGCCACCCCGCGGGCCCGGGTGAGGCCCGTGTAGACGAAGCCCGGGATCAGCAGGTGGGCGCTGGTGCGGCAGCCCTCGCGCCCGCGCAGGTCGTGGGCGAGCGCCTCGGTGAGGGCTTTCACGCCCGCCTTCGACACGTTGTAGGGCGTGTTGCCGGGCGGCGTGGTGATGCCCTGCTTCGAGCCGGTGACGATGAGCGCGCCCGGCTGGCCGCCCTCGATCATGCCGGGGGCGAAGGCCTGCACGCCGTTGATCACGCCCCAGAGATTCGTGTCGAGGATGCGGGCCCAGGTCTCCGCGTCCGAGAACAGGCGTCCGCCGGCCTCGATCCCGGCATTCAGCATGACTACCGCGGGCGGGCCCGAGCGCGCGACCGCGTCGCGCAAGGCCTCGACGGCCTCGCGCCGCCCGACATCGGTCGCCACCGCCCGCACCTCGACGGCGGCGAGCGCGGCGACCTCGGCGCGGGCCGCCTCCAGAGCCTCGCCCGGCAGGTCGGCCAGCCAGACGTGCATGCCGGCCCCCGCGAAGGCCTTGGCGGCGGCGAGCCCGATGCCGCTCGCGGCCCCCGTCACCACGGCGGCGCGGCCAGGGCTGATCGCAGGATGGGGCATCGCTCGAACTCTCCGGGACCTTCCGTTGAACCGTCGGGCGAAGGGTGGGGCGCCGGGCCGCCGCGTCGAGTGGGACAGAGGCGCGCCGCCGGGCGGAGCGGATTGGTAACCATCCGGCGGCCATGATCCGTCCCGTCCGCGAGCGGGCATCTCGACCGGAGTCACGCGTATGGTCCCGACGTCCGCTTGCGCACGCGCCGCCGCGGCGCCGCTCGCGCTTCTGATCGCGCTCGGCCCGGCGGCGGCGCAGAACGCCCCCGCGGAGCCCGCCGCGCAGGTGCAGACCGCCCCGGCGCCGGCCACCCCGCCGGTCCCGGCTCCCCTCCCGGTGCCGGTGCAGGTCGCGCCCGCCTCGGCCCAGAAGGAGGCCGAGCCCGCGCCGCGCAAGGCGGAGGCGCAAGCCAGGGATGCCAACCGGAAGGCCGAGCCCGCCCCGCCGAAACCCGCGGAGGCCCAGCCCAAGGACGGCGTTCAGAAGGACGCGGCCCAGAAGGAGGCGCAGCGGAAGAAAGAGCCCGCGCCGCTGGTCTACGCGAAGGTCTCGGCCGATCCGACGCCGACGCTCAACCCGCGCACCTTCCTCGACACGTTGCGCGCCGCCGAGCGCTATCAAGCCTTCGCGGAGGCGGGCGGCTGGGAGCCCCTGCCGGCCGACCTCGTGCTGAAGCCCGGCGCCAGCAACCCGGCCGTGCCCGCCCTGCGCCATCACCTGACGCTGACCGGGGACCTGCCCGCCGATGCCCCCCCGAGCGACCGGCTCGACCCGCCGCTCATCGCCGCCATCACGGCGTTCCAGGGCCGGCACGGCCTGCCCGAGACGGGGCTCATCGGCCGCCAGACCCTCGCGGCCTTGAACGTGCCGGCCGCGGTGCGTCAGCGCCAGCTCGCCGCCTCGGCCCGGCGCCTGATGGGCTCGAACTTCCCCTTCGGCGAGCGCTACGTGGTGGTGAACATCCCCTCCGCGGTGGTCGAGGCGGTGGAGCGAGGCCAGGTCGCGCGCCGCTACGTCGCGGTGGTCGGCAGCCCCGACAAGGCCACGCCCGCGGTCGAGACCCGCATCACCGACGTCAACTTCAACCCGACCTGGACCGTGCCGATCTCGGTGGTGAAGAACGAGATCATCCCGCGGATGCGCAAGGAACCCGGCTACCTCGCCAAGAACCACATCCGCATCCTCGGCCCCGGCGGCGTCGAGGTCGATCCGACCACGCTCGACTGGTCGACCAACAAGGCGGCGAACTACACGCTGCGGCAGGATCCGGGCTTCGACAACTCGCTCGGCCAGGTGCGGATCGACATGCCGAACCGCCACGCGGTCTACATGCACGACACGCCCTCGAAGTCGCTCTTCGGCCGCTCCGTGCGCTTCCACAGCCACGGCTGCGTCCGGGTGGGTCAGGTCAAGGAGTTCGTCGGCTGGCTGCTGCAGGGCACCGAGGGACCGAACGGGCCGGGCTCGTCCTGGGGGCCGATCGAGATCGAGACCGGCATCGCCGACGGCGAGCGCCGCGACATCAAGCTGCCCAAGCCCGTGCCGGTCACCTTCGTCTACCTGACCGGCTACGCCACGCCGGACGGGCGCGCCCATTTCCGCGACGACATCTACGGCCTCGACGCGCCGGGGGCGCCGGCCGATGCGGGCAAGGCGGCCACCGTCAAACCTTCCGAGGCAACCAAGCCCGCTCCCGCGCGCCCAGCCGCGGCGGGGACGCAGGCGCGCCCCGCGGAGACGCGACCGAAGCCCGCCGAGGCCCGCGCCGCCGAGCCGCGGCCCGCGGATCCCGCCACCACAGGATCGATCCGCCCGGCCGCGCCGCGGGCCTCGAAGCCCGCGCCCCTGCTGCCGCCGGGTCTGGTCGGGCAGGCCGATTGACGCATCACGGATAGTTTAGAACGGATCCAGGCTTTGCGTCCCCTGGGACCCGGCCATGCGCGTCCCGACGGGGCCGGAACAAACAGCGTCACCGCTCATTCTGCCGATGAACGATGCCAGCGCGGCCGCAGGGACACCCGTGGGCGCAGCATCGACACCGGACATTCCAGACGAACGGAGACCTCCATGGCCAAGGCCAAGCCCGTCAGCCGGATCGGCAGCGACCGCCTCAACACCCCGACCGACCTCAACCCCGAGGACGTCAAGAAGATCTCCGAGGGCTTGACGGTCCTGCTGTCGGACCTCTTCGCGCTCTACATCAAGACGAAGAACTTCCACTGGCACATCAGCGGCCCGAACTTCCGCGACTACCACCTGCTCCTCGACGAGCAATCGCAGCAGATCTTCGCGATCATCGACGCCGTGGGCGAGCGCGGCCGCAAGATCGGCGGCACGGTGCTGCGCTCGATCGGCCAAGCGAAGTCGCTGACCAACGTGCAGGACAACGACGCCGAGTATGTCGGTCCGCTCGACATGCTCAAGGAACTGCGGGACGACAACAAGGCGCTCACCGCCCGCATGCGCGAGCTGCACGAGGTCACCGACGAGGCCAACGACGTCTCGACCACCAGCCTGCTGGAGGAGTGGATCGACCAGTCCGAGGAGCGCACGTGGTTCCTCTACGAGACCACCCGCAACGCCGAGGCCGGCGGTCACTGAGCCGTCCCAGTCCCCGGAGCAGCAGGGCCCCGCACCACCGGTGCGGGGCCTTTTTCATGGTCAGGGGCCGAGCAGATCGACCAGGAACGGGATCAGAGGCTCGTCCGCGGGCGGCATGGCGAGATCCCGCAAGGCACTCGGCCGGACCCATTTCAAGGCCTGACCCTCAAGACCCTGCGGCGTGCCGGACCAGCGGCGGCAAACGTAGAGCGGCATCAGCAGGTGGAAGCTCTCGTAGGCGTGGCTCGCGAAGGTGAGCGGAGCGAGGCAGGGCTCCTCGACGCGCACGCCGATCTCCTCGGCGAGTTCGCGGATCAGCGTGGCCTCGGGCCGCTCCCCGGGCTCGACCTTGCCGCCCGGGAACTCCCACAGACCCGCGAGCTGCTTGCCGGGCGGGCGCTGGCTCACCAGCACGCGCCCGTCCCGGTCCACCAGGGCGACCGCCACCACGAGGAGCAGGCGCAGCGGCGCGGCCTCGCTCCTGGTCATTGCGCGACCGCGAAGCTGGCCTGGACCTCGCTGCGGCTCTCGATCGCGCCGGCGGCGAGCGGCACCCGGCGGCCCGGCGCCGGGGCCTTCATGCGCGCCTGCGCGGCCATCGGCATGGGCGGCGGCACGGCACTGCCGCTTCCGGAGAGGCTGCACAGCCGCCCGAGCTTGGCGCCGACCGCTTCGGCGAGTTCCGCGGCGCGGGCGCGCGCGTCCCTGGCGGCGGCGACCTGAAGCTCCGCGTCGACCTTCTCGGGATCGTTCAGGCCGAAGCCGATGGAATCGATCCGGTTGGCGCCGGCGTCGAGCGCCCGGCGCAGCAGGTCGCCGAGGCGGCCCATGTCGGCGAGCCGGATCGTGACCGCGTTCGCCGCCCGGTAGCCGTCCGGTTGGGACTCGACGGTGCCGTTCGGACGGGTGACCGCGCGGGTCGCCGCCTCGAGCACGACCGCGGAGGTGCCGATGTCGCCCTCCGGCACGCCGAGCTCGCGCCCGAGGGCGACCACGCCCGCGACCGCCTTCGAGGCGGCGTCGAGCGCCGCGGCCGGGCTCTGTGCCTTCGTCTCGACGCCGACCGTGACCGCGGCGAAGTCGGGCGCGCGGGCGGAGGCCGCCCGGCCCGTGACGCCGATCGTGTGCGCGCAGGCATCGTCGGCGCGCGCGGGCGCCGCGACGAGCAGCAGGGCGAGGCCGGCGAGCGCGGCCCTCACGAGCGGTAATCCCCGTTGATCTCGATGTAGGCCTTGGTGAGGTCGCAGGTCCAGACGCGGGCGCTGCCCTCCCCCAACCCGAGATCGACCCGGACGCGGATGTCCTGCTCGCGCATCACGGCGCTCGCCGCGTCCTCGCTGTAATCGGGGTCGCGCGCGCCCGCGACGGCCACGCGCACGTCGCCGAACCAGATCGCGAGGCGGTCGCGGTCGGCGGGCTCTCCGGCCTTGCCGACCGCCATCACGACGCGGCCCCAGTTCGCGTCCTCGCCCGCCACCGCGGTCTTCACCAGCGGCGAGTTCGCGATCGACATGGCGATGCGGTGGGCGGAGCGGTCGCTCTCGGCGCCCGTGACCTCGACGGTCACGAACTTGCGCGCGCCCTCCCCGTCCTTGGCCACGAGTTGCGCGAGTTCCGCGAGCAGGTCGTCGAGCGCCGCCCGGAAGCCGGCGAGGCGCGGGTCGGCGGCGTCCGCCACCGCCGCGTTGCCGGCCCTGCCCGTGGCGAACAGCATCAGGGTGTCGGAGGTCGAGGTGTCGCCATCGACCGTCACGCAGTTGAAGCTGCGGTCCGCCCCTTCCGTGAGCAGCGCCTGGAGCACCGGCTGCGGCAGGGCGGCGTCGGTGAAGACGAAGGCCAGCATCGTCGCCATGTCGGGGGCGATCATGCCCGCGCCCTTGGCGATGCCGTTGATGGTCACGGCGCTGCCGTCGATCTCGGCCCGGCGCGTGGCGCGCTTCGGGAAGGTGTCGGTGGTCATGATGGCCTGCGCGGCCGCGGCCCAGGCGGCGGGGCCGTCCTCGGCACGGGCCGCGCAATCGGCCAGCACGCCCTCGAACTTGGAGGCGTCCAGGGGCTCGCCGATCACGCCCGTGGAGGCGACGAACACGTCGGTCTCTGCGCAAGGTGCGGCCTGCGCGGCGATGCGGGCGGTGAGCGCCACCGCATCGCGGCCGCGCCGGCCCGTGAAGGCGTTGGCGTTGCCGGAATTCACGACGAGCGCCCGGGCCGATCCGGAGGTCAGCGCCTCGCGGCACCAGTCGACCGGCGCGGAGGGGCACTTGGAGCGGGTGAACACCCCCGCCGGCACGGTGCCGGCGGCAAGCCCGACATAGAGCACGTCCGTGCGGCCGGAATAGCGGATGCCGGCCTGCGCGGTGGCGAGGCGCACCCCTGCGACGGGCGGCAGGTCCGGCTGTGTCTTCGGGGCGAGGGGCGAGACGGGCGGCGGATTGGCGGACGACAAGGACGATCTCCGGCGTTGACCGCGGGGCGCCGCGGTGTTGCCCCGCGGGAGGCTCGGCCGTCAACCGGGCCCCGGGGTCCCGCACGCACCCGTGCCGCGTCGCGGTGCGCCGGGTCGCGATGCCTCTCGGCCGGGCAGCCCGGCCGGAATTGCGGCGCCTTCGCGGCAAGACCCTTGTGTGACCGCGAGATGTCGGTCTAGCATGATGCAATGCAACGCGAACACGATGCCGATCGCGCCATGCCACGAGTAGCCCTCGGATCCGCTGCCGATTCTCCCGTCGTCCCGCCTAGGGGATGCTACCGGGTTCAGGTGCTCGTCGCCGGCCGCCAGAAGCGCTGGCGCGACGCCGTCTCCGCCCAGATCCGCCGGACCGGCTATCAGGTCACGGCCTGCGACAACGGGGTGGACGCGATGGCCGTGCTCGCCCTCGGGCTTCCCCTCGACGTGATGGTGGTCGACGCCTCGCTGGAGGGGCGGCTGTGCTGCTCGCAGCTGGCCCAGGAAGCCCGGGCGCTGCGCCCCTCGCTGCGCGTCGTGCTGGCCTGCGACATGACGGAGGCCGAGCGCGCGGCGGTCGATCGGATGCCCGACGCGCTGATCGTCGCGAAGGACCACCGCGCGGGAGCGGTCGCGAGCATCGTGCGCGAGGCGCTCGCGGCGCCGGGTATCTGAGGACAGCGATACAGTTCCTCTCCGCCCGCGCAGGGCACGCGGTCCTTATCGATCTCGTTCCCAGGACGAGAACCTGTATGAGGCGCGAGTCCCCTCTCCCATAGGGAGAGGTCTGCTTTCGCAGAAAGCCAGGTGAGGGGTATGAGGTTTCCAGGTAGGGCGCGGAGCTGAACGCGCGTCGATCCCGTGCTCGGTCCTGAGGCGTCATACCCCTCACCCCAACCCTCTCCCTATGGGAGAGGGGGCACGGCGCGATTCACCCCGGACGGCCGAACCGATCGACCGAAGGCCGTATGAAGCACGTGAACGTGGCAATCCGCCGGGGCGGATCCTGCGGCCTCACACCACCAGGTTCACGATCCGGCCCGGCACCACGATCACCTTCCGGGGCGCCCGCCCCTCCAACACCTTCTGAACGGCCTCCAGCGCCAGGGTCGCGGCCTCGACGGCCTTCGCGTCGGCGTCGCGGGGCACGGTGACGTCCGCGCGCTTCTTTCCGTTGATCTGCACCGGGAGCGTGATCTCGTCCTCGACCAGCAGCGCCGCCTCGACCTCCGGCCAGGGGGCCTGGGCCACCAGCCCCGAGCGCCCGAGCGCCTGCCAGCATTCCTCGGCGAGGTGCGGCATCATCGGGGCGATGAGCTGCACCAGGATGCCGGCGGCCTCCGTGGCGGCGGCGCGGGAGGCGGTGCCGCGCAGGGCCTCGTCGAGGGCGTTGGCCAGCGTGTAGACCTGCGCGACGCAGCGGTTGAAGCGCAGGCGCTCGACATCCTCGCCGACGCCCGCCAGCGCCCGGTGCGCCGCCTTGCGCAAGGAGAGATCGGCCGCGCCGTCCCCGGTCGCCTGCGCCGCCGCGTTCACGAGGCGCCAGACCCGCTGGACGAAGCGGGCGGCGCCCTGCACGCCCTCCTCCGTCCAGATCACGTCGCGCTCGGGCGGCGAGTCCGAGAGCATGAACCAGCGGGCGGTGTCCGCACCGTAGCTCGCGATGATGTCGTCGGGATCGACCACGTTCTTCTTCGACTTCGACATCTTCTCGATCGCCCCGATGGCGATCGGCGCGCCGGTTTTCACGTGGAACGCTTGGCGGCCACCCTCCCCGCCCTCGAACCGGATCTCGGCGGGCGGCACCCAGGCGCCGGCCTCGTCCTTGTAGGTCTCGTGGACGACCATCCCCTGCGTGAACAGGCCCGCGAAGGGCTCGGCCACGCCGGACCAGCCGGCCTCGCGCATCGCCCGGGTGAAGAAGCGGGCGTAGAGCAGGTGCAGGATCGCGTGCTCGATGCCGCCGATATACTGATCGACCGCGAGCCAGTGATCGACCGCCCGGCGGTCGGTCGGCGCGTCCGTGAGCCAGGGCGCGGTGAAGCGTGCGAAGTACCAGGACGAGTCCACGAAGGTGTCCATCGTGTCGGTCTCGCGCCGGGCCGCCTGCCCGCATCTCGGGCACGGCACGTCGCGCCACGCGCGGTCGCGCTCCAAGGGATTGCCGGGCTGGTCGAACGAGACCTCGTCGGGCAGCCGCACCGGCAGGTCGGCGACGGGCACCGGCACCGGGCCGCAGGCGTCGCAGTGGATGATCGGGATCGGGCAGCCCCAGTAGCGCTGGCGCGACACGCCCCAGTCGCGCAGCCGGAACTGCACCTTGCGGGCGGCCACGGCCTCGCCCGCCAGGACCTCCTGCTCCAGGCGGTTGGCCACCGCCTCGAAGGCCTCGTGCGTGGTCATCCCGTCGAGGAAGCGCGAGTTGATCAGCCGTCCGTCGCCGTCGTAGGCGGTGTCCGTGACGACGAAGGCGGCCGGGTCCTGCCCCTCCGGGCAGACCACCGGCGTGTTGCCGAGGCCGTACTTGTTGGCGAAGTCGAGGTCGCGCTGGTCGTGGGCCGGGCAGCCGAACACGGCGCCGGTGCCGTACTCCATCAGCACGAAGTTCGCGACGTAGACCGGCAGTTCCCAGGCCGGGTCGAGCGGGTGGCGCACGGTGAGCCCCGTGTCGAAGCCGAGCTTCTCGGCCGTGTCGATCGCCTCCTGGGCGGTGCCGATGCGGCGGCACGCCTCGATGAAGCTTTGCAGCTCCGGCCTGTCGGCGGCCAGCGCGGCCGCGAGCGGATGGTCGGCCGCGATCGCCAGGAACTTCGCGCCGAACAGCGTGTCGGGCCGCGTGGTGTAGACCTTCACCGCGTCCTGCCCCTTGGCGGGCCGGGTCAGCGCGAAGCGGACCTCGAGGCCCTCCGACTTGCCGATCCAGTTCTTCTGCATCAGCCGGACCTTCTCCGGCCAGCGGTCCAGGCCGTCGAGGGCGCCGAGCAGATCCTCGGCGAAGTCGGTGATCTTGAAGAACCACTGGGTCAGCTCGCGGCTCTCGACCAGCGCGCCCGAGCGCCAGCCGCGCCCGTCGATCACCTGCTCGTTGGCGAGCACCGTGTGATCGACCGGGTCCCAGTTCACCTTCGCGGTGCGGCGCGTGACCAGCCCCTTCTCCAGGAAATCGAGGAACATGCGCTGCTGGTGCTTGTAGTAGTCCGGATCGCAGGTCGCGATCTCGCGGCTCCAGTCGAGCGACAGGCCCATGGACTGGAGCTGGCCGCGCATGGTGGCGATGTTCGCGTAGGTCCAGTCGCGCGGGTTGACCTTGCGCTCCATGGCGGCGTTCTCGGCGGGCAGGCCGAAGGCGTCCCAGCCCATCGGGTGCAGCACGTTGAAGCCCTTCGCGCGCTTGTAGCGGGCCACCACGTCGCCCATCGCGTAGTTGCGCACGTGCCCCATGTGGATGCGCCCCGACGGGTAGGGGAACATCTCCAGCACGTAGTATTTCGGGCGGGGATCGTCGTTCGGCGTCTCGAAGATCCTGGCCTGCGCCCAGGCCTCCTGCCAGCGCGGCTCGGCATCCTTGGCGTTGTAGCGCTCGGGCGCGGTCGGGTTCGGGTTCGTCATGGCTCGGATCGCAGGGAACGGGCGGCGGGCCCGGAGGCCGCATTCGGGCCGGCACTAGCATATCCGCGCCCGCTCCGGTCAACGCGCGGGCGCGCACCGCCCCTGCGCGCCCGCTGCTGTGCGGAGCCGGGCGCTTGCGGCGCGCGTTGCGGCTGGTAGGTCCCTCGCCTGAACCGACCCGAAAAGCTGGACGTGCCGATGACCGAACCCGCCCCCTCCCCCGTCGCCCGCCCTCCCGTCGGCGAGGCCGACGTCGCGGCAGGCTTGGCCGAGGTGCGGGCCGGGATCGCGCAGGCGGCCGAGGATTGCGGGCGGGACCCCGCGGGCGTCCGGCTGATCGCGGTCTCGAAGACGGTGCCGGCCGAGGGAATCCTGTCGGCGCTCGAGGCCGGGCAGCGGGTCTTCGGCGAGAACTACGTGCAGGAATCGCGCGCCAAGTGGCCGGATCTGAAGGCGCGCTACCCGGATGTCGAGCTGCACCTCGTCGGCCCGCTCCAGTCGAACAAGGCTCGCGAGGCGGTCGAGCTGTTCGACGTGATCCACGCGCTCGACCGGCTCTCGCTCGCCGCGGCGCTCGCCAAGGAGATCGCCCGCACCGGACGGGCGCCGAAGCTGCTGATCCAGGTGAACACCGGCGCGGAGCCCCAGAAGGGCGGGATCGCGCCGGACGAAGTCGACGTGCTCCTGGCCGAGTGCCGCGACACGCACGGGCTCGCGATCCAGGGGCTGATGTGCGTGCCGCCCCTTGAGGATCCGCCGTCCGCCCACTTCGCCCTGCTGGCGCGGATCGCGGAGCGCCACAACCTGCCGATCCTCTCGATGGGCATGAGCGCCGACTACCCGGCGGCGATCCAACTCGGCGCGACCCATGTCCGGGTCGGCACCGCGATCTTCGGCGCCCGCGCCCGCCGGGGCTGACGAGGCCGATCAGGCCCGCCCGACCACCCGGGCGAGCGAGAGGCGCAGGGTGTCGGCCTCCTCCGCACCGTACTGCGCCTCGAAGGCGGCCTGGGCCCGGCGCCAGAGGGCGCGGGTCGCCTCCAGCTTGGCGCGGCCCGCCGGCGTGAGGCTGAGCGAGCGGGTGCGGCCGTCGCGGCCCGGCCCGATCTCGACGAGGCCGTCGCGGGCGAGCGGGCGCAGGGTCCGGCCGGTTGCGGTGCGGTCCATCACGAGATGCACCGCGAGTTCGTTCACCGCGAGCGCTCCGGTCCGGTCGAGCACCGCCAGCACGGAGAACTGCGTCGTCCGCAGGCCCGAGACGGCGAGGAAGCGGTCGTAGAACTGCGTCATGTGCCGCGCCGCCTGCCGGACGGCGAGGCAGTGGCAGGGACTCGGGATCAGCGGCGCACCGCCGGCCTTCCTCACGGTCTCGGCGCGGGCGCGCACCGGCCCGGACGCTTCGGCAGGGGGCATGCCCTGGATTCTCCTCAACCCCGACGGCGCAGCGGGCGGCGCCGGATTCGCCTGCGGGTTAGGCCACAGGCACGGCCCGCGCGTCTACCCGGCGGCCGGATCCCGGGGGCATGGCGCCGTTGATGTGCCGGCATGGAGTCCCTCGCGGGATCGGCTCAGAGGATCCGCAGCCGCGTCCTCGGCCCGACCCGCCGCAGCAGCCGGAGCAGGTCCGGCAGCCGCAGGGCGACGCACCCCTCCGTCGGGCGGAAGCCCGGCCGGGCGACGTGCAGGAAGATCGCGGAGCCCCGGCGGGGGCGGATCGGCCCGCGGTTGTAGTCGAGGTCGATCACCACGTCGTAGAGCCCGTCCTCGCGCCACATCCGCTCGTGGCTCACCCCCGGCACGGGCAGGCGGACGGGCCGGTTGTAGCGCCGGTCGCGGGGGTCGTCGCACCAGCCGTCCCGCGGGCCGGTCCGGCGCAGCGGCAGGGCCGTCACCGGGCGCTTTCCCAGCCGGTCGTGCCGGTAGGCGCCGCCGAGCAGGCGGAAGCTGCCGCGCGGCGAGCCGCCATCCCCTTCCCGCTTGGCGCGCACGATCCCGGCGGCGCCGAGCGCGCAGGGGATCGGGCAGCCCGGCACCAGGATCTGCCCGCGTCGGCGGTCCCCGGCCCCGGCCCGCACGCGCAGCGTCCGCAGCGTCGTCGGCACGGTCCGCGTGAGCGGGAGGCGGGTTGATTTCATCGACACGACCTCGTCTCGAAACAGGTACGGGCGGCTCTTGAGGCAAGCGCGAGCACACAGTATGAAGAATTGTGCACAAGCCAATTCACAACGGCGAATCGCGCCTTATTCTCGTGCATATGCCCGGACCTGCGGATCCGGAGCCAGGGGGTTCGCAGCGGCGAGCCCGGTCTCCCACTCCGGGGGCCGTGCGCGCGACTCCATGGCCCGGCTCTGACCGCGCGGGCCTTTGAGAGTTGGACGGATGAACGCCTACCGCCTCCTGATCTGCGACGACGACGCGATCCTGCGGGAGACTCTGACCGAGCAGTTCGATGCCTACGAGGAGTTCACGGTCGTCGCCGTAGCGAGCGCCGCCGCGGCGGTCGAGACGATCGCCGAGCACCGGATCGATCTCGCGGTCATGGATGTCGGCCTGCCCGACATGGACGGGCGCGAGGCGGTGCGCCGGATGCGCCGCAACGGCTACCGCGGCCCGGTCGTGATGCTGACGGGCCAGGATTCGGAGGAGGACACGGTCGAGGGCCTGGAGGCCGGCGCCAACGACTACGTCACGAAGCCCTTCAAGTTCGGCATCCTGCTCGCCCGCATCCGGGCGCACCTGCGCAGCCACGAGGCCTCGGAGGACGCGGTCTTCCAGATCGGTCCCTACACCTTTCGGCCGGGCGCCAAGCTGCTGGTCGGCGAGCGCGGCTCGAAGCTGAAGCTCACCGAGAAGGAGACCGCGATCCTGCGCTTCCTCTACCGGGCCGGCCGCGAGGTCGTGGGACGCGACACGCTGCTCGCCGAGGTGTGGGGCTACAACGCCCACGTCACCACCCACACGCTGGAGACCCACATCTACCGGCTGCGCCAGAAGATCGAGCCGAACCCGGCCACCGCCGCCATCCTCGTGACCGAGGCCGGTGGCTACAAGTTGCTGCCCTGACCGGCGTCCCGGTCTTTTCGCGCCCGCCCGTCGTGCGCGCCGGATCCGGATCGGCTAGAACGGTCCGCGTCTGAACGGCCGAGGATCGGGACGTTGGCGATCGACGACGACATCGCGGTTCTCGCCGCCGCACCGCTGTTCCGCTGCTTCGGGCGCGACGCGCTGCGGCTTCTCTCCTTCGCGGCAGAGCGGCGCGACCTCGCGGCCGAGGAGGTCCTGTTCCGGCGCGGCGAGCCGGCCGACAGCGGCTTCGTCGTGGTCTCCGGCCGCATCCTGCTGGCGCCGCCGACGGCCGGCGCCGAGCCGGTCGCCGCGGGCCGCGCCGCCCTGATCGGGCAGATGGCCCTGTTCGTGCGCGGCGAGCGTCCGGGCGAGGCGCGCGCGGCCGAGCCGACATCCGTGCTGCGCATCACCCCGGCCCTGATGCGGCGCGTGCTGGAGGAGTTTCCGGACGCGGCCGCCGCCATCCACGACACCCTGGCCGAGGATCTGGCCGGGCTCGCGCAGGGGCTGGAGCGGGTACGCGGCCTGCTGGCGGCCGTCTGACCCCCTCCCCTGCCCGCCCGAAGGGTGACAGGCGAAGGGTGACAGGCGAAGGGTGACAGGCCTGGGCCGGCTCTGTAAGCACGGGCCCGATTCCACCCGAAGCACCGACCGGAAGAACCATGTCCGAGGCCCAAGCCCGCACGGAAGCCCACGCCGATCTCGCCCGCACCATCGAGAACGCCTGGGAGGAGCGCGCCTCCATCGACACCGGCACCCGCGGCCCCGTGCGCGAGGCGGTGGACGAGGCCCTGAACCTGCTCGACGCCGGCAAGGCCCGGGTCGCCGAGAAGGCGGAAGCGGGCTGGCAGGTCAACCAGTGGCTCAAGAAGGCGGTGCTGCTCTCCTTCCGCCTCAACGAGATGGTGGCGGTACCGGCCGGCGCCGCCGGCGCGCCGGCCTGGGACAAGGTGCCCTCGAAGTTCGAGGGCTGGGGCGAGAACCGCTTTCGCGATGCCGGCTTCCGCGTGGTGCCGGGCGCCGTGGTGCGCCGCTCGGCCTACATCGCGCCGGGCGTCATCCTGATGCCGTCCTTCGTCAACCTCGGCGCCCATGTCGGCACCGGCACGATGGTCGATACCTGGGCGACGGTCGGCTCCTGCGCCCAGATCGGCAAGAACGTGCACCTGTCCGGCGGCGTCGGCATCGGCGGCGTGCTGGAGCCGCTCCAGGCCGGCCCGGTGGTGATCGAGGACGATTGCTTCATCGGTGCCCGCTCCGAGGTGGTCGAGGGCGTGGTGGTCGAGCGCGGCGCCGTGCTCTCCATGGGGGTGTTCATCGGCGCCTCCACGAAGATCATCGACCGCGAGACCGGCGAGGTCTTCCGCGGGCGCGTGCCGGCCTACTCGGTGGTGGTCCCGGGTGCGCTGCCCGGCAAGGCGCTGCCCGACGGCTCGCCCGGCCCCTCGCTCTACTGCGCGGTGATCGTGAAGCGGGTCGATGCGCAGACGCGCGCCAAGACCAGCATCAACGAGCTCCTGCGCGACTGAGCCCCGTGCGGCCGGAGACCCGCCACCTCGACCTCACGGTCGCGGGACGCCCCTGCCCCACCCCGGTCGATGTGCTGGGTCAGGGACCGGCGGCCCTGTTGCTGCCGGCCCTCTCCACCATCTCGGCGCGGGCCGAGATGCACGGGCTCGCCGAGGCGCTGGCGGACGAGTACCGCTGCCTCGTACCGGACTGGCCGGGCTTCGGTGACCGCCCGCGCCAGCGCCTGCCCCTGGATCCGGCGACGCTGCACGCCTTTCTCGACGCACTCGTCGCCGCCCTGCCCGGCCCCTACGCCCTCGGGATCGCGGCCGGCCACGCGGCGGGCTACCTCGTGGCCGCCGCCGCGCGCCATCCCGGGCTCTTCGGGCGGCTCGTGCTCGTGGCGCCCACTTGGCGCGGACCCCTGCCCACCGCCATGCCCGGGCGCCGATCGCTCCACGGCCGGATCCGGCGCGCCATCGAGACGCCGCTCCTCGGTGACGCCCTCTACCGCCTCAACGTCAGCCCGCCGATCATCGCCCGGATGATGCGCGCCCACGTCTACGCCGATCCCGAGCGCGTCACGCCGGCCCTGATACGCGCGAAGCATTCGGTGACGCGCCAGCGCAACGGGCGCTTCGGCACGGCCGCCTTCGTCACCGGCGGCCTCGATCCGGTCGCCAGCCGCGAGGCGTTCCTGGCCCTGTTCGGGTTAGGGCTGCCGCCCGTGCAGGTGCTGCGGCCGGAGCGTGCCCCTCCCCGCTCGGGCGCCGAGATGGACGCGCTGGCTGCGAGCGGGCGCGTGCACACTGTCGTGGTCCCCGGCGCCCTGAGCGCGCACGAGGAGCATCCGGCTTCCGTCGCCGCAGCGATCCGCGCAGCGGTCTGACCGGTCCGCTAGCCGACCCGGGACGCGAGAACGGGGCATTTATGTATCATGAATGCGGCCGTTGCGGCCCGGGCCGTGCCGAGTGCCATAGGCGCGTCGTGAATCGCCTCGTATGATTCCAAGAATCAAAGGATTGTGACGCTGCAAAATCCGATGCTCCGCTCCTCTTCAGCCCGCGCCATGCCGGCGCTTCTGGCCCTTGCACTCTCGACGGTCGCGCTGCTGACGCCCGCGCCGGCCGGCGCCGAACCGCCGAAGCCCGCCGCACCGCCCGAGAGCGCCGCGCCCGGTCCGCAATCCGCCCCCTCAGTCGGTGCCGACACGCTGAAGCCCGGCAGGCCCGCCGCGAGACCCTATCTCAGCGAGGAGGAGGCCCCCGACACGGTGAAGATCCTGTCGCCGCCGCCCGCGAGCCACTCGCCCCTCGAGAATGCCGACCGGGCAGCCTTCAACACCACGCGCGCCCTCAAGGGCAGCGCGCGCTGGGATCTGGCCGCCAACGACGTGGCGGAGGGCGCCTCGGCGATCCTCGACACCTACGCCTGCGTGCTCGGCACGAGGATCGACGCGGCGCGCGTGCCCGCCGTGGTCAACCTGTTCGAGCGTGCCCGGCTCGATATCGCCCGCGGCACCAAGGCGCCGAAGCTGCACTACCGCCGCCTGCGGCCGTTCGTGGGCAACGACGCGCCGATCTGCGTGCAGCGGACCCAGCAGCTTGCCGACAGCTTCAGCTACCCGTCCGGCCATGCCACGCAGGGTTGGGCCTACGCCCTGATGATGGCGAGCCTGATCCCCGCGAAGTCCGGTGCGATCCTGGCGCGCGGGCGCGTGTACGGCGAGAGCCGGATCGTCTGCGGCGTGCACTGGCTCACCGACGTCGCGGCAGGCCGCACCAACGGCTCGGCGATCGTCGCCGCCCTGATGGGGAACGCGGAGTTCCGGGCCGACATGGACAAGGCCCGGATCGAACTCGCCAAGGTCGTCGAGGGCAACGGACCGCCCCCGGTGGAGGCGACCTGCGCCCGCGAGAACGCGGTGCTCACCGCGCCGGCCCTGCAGTTCTGACACGGACGGGATAGTTTTTAACTGTTCCAAGTGTGTGATTTCAATCACGTTTTCGGCTTGAACACGTCAGCTTGACCGCTAAACCTCGGGCGACCCTGATCGCACCGGACCGAGGTTTCATGACCCAGCCCGCCCGTCTCGCAGCCCTCGCCTCGCTGCTCGTCGCGGGGCCGGCGGCGGCTCAGCAGAGCGTCGAGCTCAGCCAGATCTCGGTGGAGGCCGCGAAGCCGAAGGCGCGCGCCACGGAGCCCCGCGCCCGGGCGCGGCCGCAGCCGGTCCAGCAGATGGAGGCGGGACCGGGCGGGGGTGAGCCGGCCGGCCCCATCGGCCCGGGTGCCGACAGCTCTGCCACCAGCGGCGGCGGCGGCGGTCCGAGCGGCGTCGTCGGCTACACCGCCAAGGTCAGCCCGACCGCGACCAAGACCAACACGCCGCTGATCGAGACCCCGCAATCGGTGAGCGTCGTCACCCGCGAGCAGCTGAACGACCGCAACGTTCAGTCGCTCAACGAGGCGCTGGCCTACACGCCGGGCACGTCCACCGACGTGTTCGGCTTCGACCCGCGCTTCGACGCCTTCTACATCCGCGGTTTCCAGGTGACCTACAACGGCATCTACCGCGACGGCCTGCGCCAACCCGGCGTCGGGCTCGCGGTGCCGCGCGTCGAGCCCTACGGTACGGAGGCGCTGACCATCCTGCGCGGGCCCGCCTCGGGACTCTACGGGCTCGGCTCGCCCGGCGGCATCGTCGACGTGACGACGAAGCGTCCGACCTTCACCCGGTTCGGCGAGGTCTGGTTCCAGGGCGGCAATTACGACCGCTACCAGGGCAATTTCGACATCGGCGGTCCGGTCGAGGGGTCGGACGGCACGATGGCCTACCGGCTGACGGGCCTCGTGCGCCAGTCCGACACCTTCCTGCCCGGCGCGACCGACGACCGGGCCTACATCGCCCCCGCCCTCACCTGGAAGCCCGGCGCCGACACCACCTTCACGTTGCTGACCGAGTTCCAGCGGACGCAGGTACCCGGCACGGCGGCGTTCTACAATTTCCCGGGCTTCGTGGTCTCACGGCTCTACCAGGGTGACGCGGGCTTCAACGCCTTCACCACGCAGCAGTACCGGATCGGCTACGCCTTCGAGCACCGGTTCTCGCCGGACCTGATCTTCCGTCAGAACGTCCGCTACTACGGCGTCAACGGCGACTTCCCCTATACGGAGATCACCGGCATCACCGGCCTGTCGGCGCAGCGCTACGCCGGCCTGTTCATCGATGACCTGCACGCGATCACGCTCGACAACCAGTTCGAGGGCCACGCCGTGACCGGGCCGGTCAGCCACACGATCCTCGGCGGCATCGATTACCAGCGCTACGACTACACCCGCCGCTCCGGCTTCAACTTCGCCGTTCCTGATCTCGACCTCGCGGGCGTCACCGACTTCTCGAACTTCCGCTACCGTACCGTCATCCCGAAGCCGGCGCTCACCGCTTCCTCCTTCCAGACCCTGGATCAGGTCGGCCTCTACCTGCAGGAGCAAGCGAGGTTCGACCGCTTCGTCCTGACCCTGACCGGCCGCCAGGACTTCGTCTCGCAGAGCACCCGGACCGGCGCCCCAGGCGCCCTCGGCGCCGCGACCGTGCAGGACGACGCGGCCTTCACGGGGCGCGTCGGCCTGAACTATCGCCTCGCGCCCGGCCTCGTCCCCTATGCCAGCTACGCCACCACCTTCACGCCGCAGGTCGGCGTCGACGGCCAGGGTCGTCCCTTCCCGGCCGCCACCGGCGACCAGATCGAGGCGGGCGTGAAGGTCGCGGTGCCGAACACCAACGTCACCGCGGCCTTCGCGGGCTTCGACATCGTGCAGTCCTCGATCCTGCGCCCCGATCCCACGAACACCGCCAACCAGGTCGCCACCGGCGCGGTGCGATCCAAGGGCTTCGAGGCGGAACTGGTCGCCAACCTCGCGCCCGGCACCAACCTGACGCTGGCCTACACCCATCTCGACTTCCGCTTCGTGCGCCAGACCTCGCTGCTGGCTCCGAACCTGCCGATCGACGGCAACGCCCTCTCGGGCATCCCGGGCGACAGCTTCAAGGCCTTCGCCACCTACCTGTTCCCGCCCTCCTCGCCGCTCTCCGGCCTCACCATCGGCGGGGGCGTGCGCTACGCCGGCACGAGCTTCGCCGACGACGAGAACACCGTCCGCAACCCGACCGTGACGCTGTTCGACGCCCTCGTCGCCTACGATTTCGCGGCGCTGGACCCGAAGTACAGGGGCTTGCGCGCCCAGCTGAACGGCTTCAACATCTTCGACCGGGACTACACGAACTGCCAGGCCGGGTTCTGCTACCGCGGCGCGCCCGCCACCGTGATCGGCAGCCTGATCTACCGCTGGTAGGGCAGGGCGCCGGGGTCGGCTCGACCACGCTCCCGCCGCAGAGAAATCGTAACGCCTGTGCCTCAGGCTGATGGCGCGGCGCTGTGCGCGCGCGTAAAGAGCGGATCGGGACAGGGCTGGGGCGCGGGCGCATGGTTCGTCGGGAAGGGCAGGGACTTCGGCAGGGACTTCGAGTCGCGAGCCGGCTCGCCTGCGCGGGCGTGCTGGCGCTCGGCCTCTCGGCCTGCTTCCGCCCGCTCTACGGACCGACCGCCTCCGGCGAGCCGATGGGCGCGCTGCTCGCCGCCATCCAGGTCGACGAGATCAACATGGCCCAGGGCCAGGAGCGCCTGGGACACTACCTGCGCAGCGAGCTGATCTTCGATCTCGACGGCTCCGGCCAGCCCGCGCCCAAGCGCTACCGCCTGAAGATGCAGGGCAGCGAGACGGTCCAGACGCCGATCGTCTCGACCCAGACCGGCCGGGCCGAGGCCGGCACGATCGTGGGCAGCGTGCGCTACAGCCTGGAGAGCCTCGACGGGCTCAAGGTGATCACCGAGGGCGTGGCGACCTCGACCGCGACCTACGACCGCTCGATCCAGCGCTTCGCCAGCCAGCGCGCCGCCCGCGACGCCGAGATCCGCCTGTCGAAGGTCCTGGCCGAGCAGATCAAGACCCGCATCGCCTCCGTACTCTCGGCCAAACCTTGATCGGACGCGCCTTGGTCGGCCGAGCCTTGGTCGGCGACACCGCGATCGGGGCACGCGCGTGACGGCCGTCAAGGCGCACGAGGCCGACGCGCTGATCCGGCGTGGGCCCGATCCCCGCATCCCCGTGATCCTCGTCTACGGGCCCGATACCGGCCTCGTGGTCGAGCGCGCCAAGCGCCTCGCCGAGAGCTTCGTCACCGACCCGAACGATCCCTTCGCGCTCGTAAAGATCGACGGTGACGCCCTGGCCGGCGATCCCGGCCGCCTTGTGGACGAGGCCGGCACGGTCGGCCTGTTCGGGGACAAGCGCACCATCTGGGTCCGGCCCGGCGGCCGCAACTACGCGCCCGCGGTCGAGGCGGTGCTGAAGGCGGAGGTCGCCGACACCCGCATCGTGGTCGAGGCGGGCGACCTCGCCAAGTCCGCGCCCCTGCGCACCTTGTGCGAGCGCTCGCCGCGGGCACTCGCCATCCCCTGCTACCCGGACGACGAGCGGGCGCTCGCCGAGCTGATCGACCGCACCCTGCAGGAGCGCGGCCTGCGCATCGCCCGGGAGGCCCGGGAGGTGCTGGCCCAGAGCCTCGGCGGCGACCGGCGCGCCAGCCTCGCGGAGATCGAGAAGCTCGCCCTCTACGCGGCCGGGCAGGGGAGTGTGGAACTCGACGACGTCGAGGCGGTCGTCAGCGACGTCGGGGCGAGCGTGCTCAACACGCTGATCGACGCGGCCTTCGTCGGGCGCACGGGGGAGGTCGAGCGCGAGTACCGCCGCTTCCGCCACGAGGGGCTCGATCCCTCGATGATGTTGGGCTCGGCCCTCCGCCACGCGCTCGCGCTGCTGGCGAGCCGTCTGGATGGGCCCGACAAGAGCCCGAGCCTGCTCGTCGCCTCCTGGCGCGGACTTCACTTCAAGCGCAAGGCCGCCGTCGAGACACAGCTCGGGCGCTGGAGCCCGGCTGCGCTCCGGCAGGCCGTGCAGATCCTGCAGGAGGCGGTGCTGGCCTGCCGCCGGGCGGATGCCGATCTCGCCCACGCCCACGCCTCCGCGGCGCTCCTGCGCATCGCCACGGAGGCGGCGCGGCGCCGGGCCGGCTGACATCCGCGCGAGCGAGCCCGGGCGGGGCGGCTCCGCCAACACTCCGTTAAGCCGGCACGGTCCAATCTCTCCTCCGATCCGATCTGTCCGAACGCGATGTCGTCCTACTTCTTCCGGCAGCGCCACTGCGAACCAGCCGATGCACCCGCGCCAGAACCGGATCTGGCCGCGCTGAGACGGGAAGTTCAGCGCCTGCGGGAGATGCTCGATCTCAACTCGGACTGGATCTGGGAGGTCGATGCGGCGGGCCGCTACACCTACGTCTCGCTCCACTGCCTCACGCTGCTCGGCTACAGGCCGGAGGAGATGCTCGGGCGCACCCCCTTCGACTTCATGCCGCCGGACGAGGCGGCCCGCGTGGGTGCGGCCTTCGCGGCGATCGTCGCGGAGAAGCGCGGCTTCTCGCATCTGCTGAACCGCAACGTCCGCCGCGACGGCCGGATCGTCGTGCTGGAAACGAGCGGCGTGCCGCTGCTGAACCCGGACGGCAGCCTGCGGGGCTATCGCGGCATCGACCGCGACATCACCGAGCGGGAGGCGGCGAACGAGCGCCTGCGCCATGCGGCGCGGCACGATTCGCTCACCGAGTTGCCGAACCGGCTCTACCTGCGTGAGCATCTCGAAGTGCGCCTCGGCGGGGCAGGGGCCGGCTGCTGCGCGCTGGCGATCGATCTCGACCGCTTCAAGCCGGTCAACGACCGGCTCGGCCACGAGGCCGGGGATCTGGTGCTGCGGGAGATCGGCCGCCGCTTGGCGGATCTGGCGGCCGCGCGCGGGGCCTTCGCCGCGCGGCCGGGCGGCGACGAGTTCGTGGTCGTCGCCGGAACCCTTGCACCGGATGCCGCGGATCGCTTGGCGGAGGACCTGCGGGCGGCGATCGGCGGCCCGATCGGCCTTGGCAGCGAGACGGTCGCGGTCGGGGCCAGCATCGGCATCGCCCACGGCCGGGCCGAGGATACGGTGGACACCCTGCTGGCCGCCGCGGACCGGGCGCTCTACCGCGCCAAGGCGGCGCGCGACGCCGCCTGCTGAGGCGCCGCCCTCAATCCGCGTCCGGAATCTCGAGGCGGCGGCAGAGGGCGTCGAGTTCCTCCGCGGTCTGGTAGCGGATGCGGATCTCGCCCTCGTTCGGGTTCTTCGCCTTCAGGCTGACGCCGATGCCGAGCGCGCGGGCGAAGCGGCGCTCCAGGCTGCGGACCTCCTCGGAGCGCTCGCCGGCGCCGCGGGGACGGCCGGGACGGGGCCCTTCCTGCTCGGGCACCTCGGCCGCCGCGATCGCCTCGACCTCGCGGACCGACAGCCCCTCCTCCACGATGCGGCGCCCGACCGCTTCCGGATCGCGCACGGCGAGCAGCGCGCGGGCATGGCCCGCCGTGATCTCGCCCGCGATCACCCGATCCTGAATCGTCGGCGGCAGGTTGAGGAGACGCAGCGTATTCGCCAGGTGGCTCCGGCTCTTGCCGAGGATCTCGGCAAGCTCGCGCTGGCTATAGGCGAACTCGCTCATCAGTCGCTCGTAGCCGGCCGCCTCCTCGATCGCGTTGAGATCGGTGCGCTGCACGTTCTCGAGGATCGCGAATTCGAGCGAGGCCCGGTCGTCAATCTCGACGACGACCACCGGAACCTCGTCGAGGCCGGCGCGCTGGGCCGCGCGCCAGCGGCGCTCGCCCGCCACGATCTCGTAGGCACCCGGCACGTCGGCGAGCGGGCGCACGACGATCGGTTGAATCAGCCCGCGCGCCTTCAACGAGACGGCGAGCTCATCGAGGTCGGTCTCGCTGAAGCGCCGACGGGGGTTGCGCGGGTTGGGACGCAGGAACTCGACCGCCACCCGGCGCTGCGGGGTCGGGGACTTCGCGCCGTCCGCGGCCGGTTCCGCCGCGCCGAAATCGCCGATCAGGGCCGCGAGCCCGCGCCCCAGCCGGGGCCGTGCGCCCTCTTCCGCCATCACCGCCACCCATCCACTCCGTTACGCAACCCGCGGCGCCGCCCGTCGGCTACCAGCACCCACATCGTCGGCTACCGGCGCCTAAGCCGCCGCCGGCACCCGGCCTTCCCGCTGGATCACCTCGGAGGCGAGCCGCAGGTAAGCCTGGGACCCCGCGCATTTGAGGTCGTAGAGCAGCGCCGGCTTGCCGTGCGAGGGCGCCTCCGAGATCCGCACGTTGCGCGGGATCATCGTCTCGTAGACCTTCTCGCCCATGAAGCTGCGCACATCCGCCACGACCTGGTTGGAGAGGTTGTTGCGCGGGTCGAACATCGTCAGCACGACGCCCTGGATCGTCAACTTGGGGTTGAGCGCCGCGCGCACCTGCTCGACGGTGCGCAGGAGCTGGCTCAGGCCCTCCAGGGCGAAGAACTCGCATTGCAGCGGCACCATCACGGCGTCGGCCGCGACCAGCGCATTGATGGTGAGGAGGTTCAGCGAGGGCGGGCAGTCGATCAGCACGTAGCTGAAGGCCGCCGTCTCGGCCGCGTCGCCCATGCCCTTCAGCACGTTGCGCAGGCGGTGCGCCCGGTCCGGGCTCTGGGCCATTTCCAGTTCGAGGCCGAGCAGGTCCATGGTGGAGGCCGCGATCGACAGGCGCGGCACCGCGGTCGGCACCACGGCCTGGGCGAGCGTGGCCTCGCCGGCCATCACCTCGTAGGTCGAGACCCGGCGGGCGCGCCGGTCGATGCCGAGCCCCGTCGAGGCGTTGCCCTGCGGGTCGAGGTCGATCACCAGCACCTGCTCGCCGATCGCGGCGAGCGCGGTCCCTAGGTTGATCGCCGTCGTGGTCTTGCCGACGCCGCCCTTCTGGTTGGCGAGCGCGAGGATCCGCAGCGGGCGCGCGGGTGCGGCCGGCTGGACGGGGGAGGGGAGGACGTCGCTTGTCATGGGGATGGGTCCGGGACTCGCGGGCTCGATCGAGGACTCGCGGGCGCGAGATCGTTGACCCGCACGATCCGGGCCATCGACTCGGTTCGGCTCGGAACGAGGTCGTAGGCGACTGTCCACTGTGCGGCGGCTCGGGTCAATTCCGCTTCGACCTCGCGCCCCTTCGGAAACAGGCCGGTGGTGCCCGAATTCAACAGGGGCTCGGTCCAGTCTAGGAGCTGTTCCAGCGGCGCGAGGGCCCGGGCGCAGACCACGTCCACGCCCCGGAAATTCGGGATGACCGCCTCGATCCGCGCGGCGTGGACGCGGGCCCGCGCGCCAGTGAGCCGGGCGGTCTCGGTGAGGAAGGCGCATTTGCGCGCGTTGCTCTCGACGAGATCGACGGAGATCTCGGGCCCGCCCGCGATGGCGAGGATCAGGCCGGGGATGCCGGCGCCGGAGCCGAGGTCGAGCCAGCGCCGGGCATCCGGCGCTAGCGCGAGAAGCTGGAGCGCGTCGGCGACGTGCCGGGTCCAAACCTCGGCGAGCGTCGCCGGCCCGACGAGGTTCTTCACCGATTGCCAGCGCCGCAGCTGCTCGACGTAGAGGTCGAGGCGCGCCGCGGTTTCACGTGAAACACCGGCCTCCGCGAGGACACGGTCGCGGTCGTGCTGGGCCGCCATCAGGCACGCACCGCCGCGCGCCCATCCCGGCGGGCATGGGCGGCCAGGAGCGTGAGGGCCGCTGGGGTGACGCCCTCGATGCGCGCGGCCTGCCCCAGCGTGCCCGGGCGCACCGCCTCGAGCTTCGAGCGCATCTCGTTGGAGAGCCCGCTGATCCCCGCATAGTCGAGTCCGGCCGGTAACCGCACCGCCTCGTCGCGCCGGAAGGCGGCGATGTCGGCCCGCTGCCGGTCGAGATAGACCGCGTAGGTCGCATCCGTGCGCAGGCGCTCGGCGATGCGCGGGCTCACCGCGGCAAGCTCCGGCCAAACGCCCGCAAGCCGCGCCCAGTCGAGTTCCGGGTAGGAGAGGAGCTGGAAGGCGCTGCGGCGGATGCCGTCCTGATTGAGCGCGATCCCGTGGGCCCGCGCCTCGGTCGGCGTGAGGCTCAGGGCGTCGAGCCGCGCGCGGGCGGCGGCGAGTTCGGCCTGCGCGGCGGCGAAATGCGCGGCCCGCCTCGCGCCGACGCAGCCCAGCGCCAAGCCGCGCGGAGTCAGCCGCTCGTCGGCGTTGTCCACGCGCAGGCTGAGCCGGTACTCGGAGCGCGAGGTGAACATCCGGTAGGGCTCGCTCACCCCGTGGGTGACGAGGTCGTCGATCATCACGCCGAGATAGGATTCGGCCCGGTCGAAGGCCGCGACCGCCTGACCGCCCGCGAGGCGGGCGGCGTTGAGGCCGGCGACGAGCCCCTGGGCCGCGGCCTCCTCGTAGCCGGTGGTGCCGTTGATCTGGCCGGCCAGGAACAGGCCGGGCAGGCGCGCGGTCTGCAGCCCGGCATCGAGCTCGCGCGGATCGACGTAATCGTACTCGATGGCGTAGCCCGGCCGCACGATGCGGGTCCGCTCCAATCCGGGGATCAGCCCAACGAGCGCGCGCTGCACGTCCTCGGGGAGCGCCGTCGAGATGCCGTTCGGGTAGACGGTCGGGTCGTCGAGGCCCTCGGGCTCGAGGAAGATCTGGTGCCCCTCGCGGTCGCCGAAGCGCACCACCTTGTCCTCGATCGACGGGCAGTAGCGCGGGCCGCGGCTGCTGATGCCGCCCGAGTACATCGGCGAGCGGTGGAGGTTCGCCCTGATCAGGTCGTGCGCCGCGCGCGTCGTCCGGGTGATGCCGCAGCGGATCTGCGGCGTGGTGATCCGCTCGGTCAGCGTCGAGAACGGGACCGGCTCGGCGTCGGCCTCCTGCATCTCCAGGGCGGCCCAGTCGATGGTGGTGCCGTCGAGCCGCGGCGGCGTGCCGGTCTTCAGGCGGCCGAGCCGGAAGCCGAGCCGGTCGAGGGTCCTGGCGAGGCCGACGGCCGGCGCCTCGCCGACGCGGCCGGCCGGCACCTGCACCGGGCCGATATGGATCAGTCCGCGCAGGAAGGTGCCGGTGGTGATCACGGCGGCCCCGCAGGGGAGGGTGCGCCCGTCGCCGAGCACCACGCCCGCGACGCGGCCGTCCGCGACGACGAGATCCTCGCAAGCCGCCTCGATCACCGTGAGGCCGGCGGTCTCGGCCAGGGCCGCCTGCATGGCGGCGGCGTAGAGCTTGCGATCGGCCTGGGTGCGGGGCCCGCGCACGGCCGGGCCCTTGCGGCGGTTGAGCAGGCGGAACTGGATGCCGGCGGCGTCCGCGACCCGGCCCATCAGGCCGTCGAGCGCGTCGACCTCGCGCACGAGATGGCCCTTGCCGAGGCCGCCGATCGCCGGATTGCAGGACAGCGCGCCGATGGTCGCCGCCGCGTGGGTGACGAGGGCGGTGCGAGCACCGCAGCGGGCGGCGGCGGCCGCCGCCTCGACGCCGGCATGGCCGCCGCCGACGACCACGACGTCGAAGGTTGAGGAACCGTTGATGGACATGCGGGTGATTAGGCGCGCCCGCGCGGGATCGTCAACGGATGGGTGGGGTAGGGGCCACTCTCCCCGCAGAGGGGAAAGGACGTGGAGGCGAATGCACGTTCCGTCGAGACGACAGCCCGCGAATCCATGGGGTCGCAATCCCCGAATCGGTAACCGGTACCACCCCGACCCAACAATACTGCTTCATCCGAGCCGTCACGGCATCGATATTGCTTTGTCTCCGGAGGTCCATGCGCGCGTCGCACCGGCCCATGTTCCTGCGTCCTAGCACTTCGAGGAGGCGGCATGCATCTCTGGGCGATCGGGCTGGGAGCCCTGTGCTGCGCGGGCGGAGCGGTCGCGCATTTCACCGACCCCACGCACCGGCGCGAGGGCGCGCTCGGGCTAGCGGGACTGGGCTTCCTGCTGGCGGGCCTGTTCCTCGGGCGCTAGCGTCGGTCCTCCTCCGCACCTCTCTCCGGCCGGAGGGGTCGGCGCTACACGGCCGCGCGCAGCTGCTTCACCCAGAGGTCGGCCGAGATCTCGGCGCCGCCGCGCGTCGCGAAGGCGTAGGGGGCGTGCACGACGCTCCCGTCCTCCAGCTGGATCTGCCAGCGGAAGACGCCGGGCTTGTCGGGGCAGGGCGCCACGCGCAGGCGTCCGGGCTGTCGGGATCGAACCATGGGGAGCAAAGCCCTGGGCACCCGGATGGTTCCGAGGTGCGGACGGAGAGGGCTGCGGGGTGGTCCGCGGCCGCGGCGGTTGCCGGGCGCCGGTGCCCTGCGTTAGAGCCCGGCAACCCGTTCCGACACGAAGCGAAATCCTGCGATGTCCAAGGCCGATGCCGCGAAGGCCGATCCGAAGAAGGCCGACACCCTGAAGCCCCGCCTGCCGCGCGGCTTCGTCGACCGGCGCGAGGACGAGATCGCGGCCCAGCACCGCATGCTGGAGCGCATCCGCCAGACCTTCGAGCTCTACGGCTTCGAGGCCCTGGAGACGCCCTTCGTCGAGTATACGGAAAGCCTCGGCAAGTTCCTGCCCGACCTCGACCGGCCGAACGCGGGCGTGTTCTCGTTCCAGGACGACGACGAATCCTGGCTCTCGCTCCGCTACGATCTCACCGCGCCGCTCGCCCGGTTTGTGGCCGAGCACTACGACACCCTGCCCAAGCCCTACCGGAGTTTTAGAGCCGGCTACGTTTTCCGCAACGAGAAGCCGGGACCGGGCCGCTTCCGGCAGTTCATGCAGTTCGACGCCGACATCGTGGGCGCCTCCTCGGTCGCCGCGGACGCCGAGGCCTGCATGCTGATGGCCGACACGCTGGAGAAGCTCGGCCTCGCGGGCCAGTTCGTCGTCAAGGTGAACAACCGCAAGGTGCTCGACGGCGTGATGGAGGCGATCGGGCTCGCGGGCGACGACCGGGCCGGCCAGCGCCTGACGGTGCTGCGCGCCATCGACAAGCTCGACCGCCTCGGCGCCGACGGCGTGCGCCAGTTGCTGGGCGCCGGCCGCAAGGACGAGAGCGGCGACTTCACCAAGGGCGCGGGCCTCGACGCGGCGCAGATCGCCCGCATCCTGGCCTACGTGGCCTTCCAGCCCTCCGCGGATGCGGGCGCCGACCGGCTCGCCTTCTGGGAGCAGTTCTTCGGCTCCTGGCAGGACGTGGTCGGCCCCTCCGAGACGGGGCGGGAGGGCATCGCGGAGCTGCACGCGATCATGCGGCTCTGCGAGGCGGCGGGCTACGGCCACGACCGGATCCGGGCCGATGCCAGCGTGGTGCGCGGGCTCGAGTACTACACCGGGCCCGTCTACGAGGCGGAGCTGACCTTCCCGGTCACCAACGAGGACGGCCAGGTAGTCCGCTTCGGCTCGGTGGCGGGCGGCGGGCGCTACGACGGCCTCGTCGGGCGCTTCCGCTCGGAGCCGGTGCCGGCCACCGGCTTCTCCATCGGCGTCTCGCGCCTGTTCTCGGCGCTCCAGCTCGTCGGCAGCCCGCTTCTCGGCGGGGCGAAGAAGCCCGGGCCGGTGGTGGTTCTGGTGCTCGACCGCGAGAACATAGCCGACTACCAACGTCTCGTCGCGGCCCTGCGCGCCGAGAACGTCCGGGCCGAGCTCTATCTGGGCGGGGCCGGCATGAAGGCGCAGATGAAGTACGCCGACCGCCGCCGCGCCCCGGTGGCGATCATCCAGGGCTCGAACGAGCGCGCGGCCAACGAGGTCCAGGTCAAGGACCTGATCGAGGGCGCGCGCGCGGCCGAGGGCATCGCCAGCAACGCCGAGTGGAAGGCCGCGCGGCCGGCGCAGTTCTCCTGCGCGGAATCGGAGATGGTGGCCCGGGTGCGCGCGGTGCTGGCCCGCCATTTCCCGGAGGGGTGAGCGACGCCTCTCGCGCGCCGGCATTGACCAGCTTCCGAGAAGCCGGTCGCCAAGCCACGAAGCGGTTGCTACAGAGCCGCCGGACACGGGCGAGTGGAGCCGATGACACGACCGGAAGCGGAGACGGGGGCGGACGAGGCCGCGCAGGCGCAGCTGCTCGCGCATCTGACGGCGGCCGGCTACGCGCCGGTGACCCCGCCCGTGCTGCAGCCGATCGAGCCCTTCCTCGAACTCTCCGGCGAGGACATCCGGCGGCGCATCTTCGTGACGCAGGACGTCTCGGGCGCCGAGATGTGCCTGCGGCCGGAATTCACCATTCCGGTCTGCCGCCTGCATCTCGCCCGCCCGGAGGGGGGCGCCGACTACGGCTATCTCGGTCCCGTCTTCCGCCTCGCGGCCGACGAGCCGGACGAGTTCCTGCAGGCCGGCATCGAGTCGATCGGGCGCGGCGACATCCCGGCCGCGGACGCGGAGGTGCTGGGGCTGGCGCTGGAGGGCCTCGCGCTGTTCGGCCACGCGCGCCCGCATGTCCGCCTCGGCGACATGGGCCTCACCGTGGCGCTGCTCGACGGGCTCGGCGTGCCCCCGGCCGCCAAGCGGCGCACGCTGCGCGCGCTCGCCGCCGGACGGCCCCTCGACGGCCTCGTCAACGCGGCCGCCCCCGAGGATCCGCACGCGGGCCTGCTCGCGGCGATCCAGGGCCAGGACCCGCGCGGCGTGCGCGCCTTCGTGGAGGACGTACTGGCCATCGCCGGCATCTCGGCGGTGGGCGGACGCTCGGCCGGCGAGATCGCCGAGCGCTTCCTCGCCAAGGCCGCCGCCCAGGCGAGCGGCGGGGCCGGGCTCAACGCCGAGAACCGCGCGGTGATCGAGCGCTACAGCGCGATCGCGGGCGACCCGGACGCGGCGGCGCGCGATCTGCGCGCGCTGGTCGCCGAGGCCGGCCTCCGGCATGGCGCGCTCGAGGCGGCGCTCGACCTGTTCGAGGAGCGCAACGGCTTCATCGCGGCCCGCGGCCTCGCGCTCGACGCCTTCCGCTTCAGCGGCGGCTTCGCGCGCAACCTCGACTACTACACGGGCTTCATCTTCGAGGTGACGGGGGGCGCGGGGACACCCGTCCTCGTCGGCGGCGGGCGCTACGACGGGCTCCTGACCCATCTCGGCGCGCCCGAGCCGCAGCCGGCGGTGGGCTGCACCTTCTGGGTCGATCGCGTGGTGGGAGGGGCCCGGTGAACCTGTCCGAGAATCCCCTCGCGGATCCCCTCGCGGACCCCCTGGTCCTGGCCGTCCCCTCGAAGGGCCGGCTGCAGGAGAACGCCAACGCGTTCTTCGGCCGGGCCGGGCTCAAGCTGGCGCAGGGCTCGGGCGCGCGCGACTACCGCGGCAAGCTCGTCGGCGTGCCGGGGGTCGAGGTGCGCTACCTCTCGGCCTCCGAGATCGCGAGCCAGCTCGCCTCCGGCGCCGCCCATCTCGGCATCACCGGCGAGGACCTGATCCGCGAGAGCCTGCCCGACGCGCGCGGGCAGGTCGAGCTCTTGACGCCGCTCGGCTTCGGCAACGCCACCGTGGTGGTCGCCGTGCCCCAGGCCTGGATCGATGTCCGCGCGATGAGCGACCTCGACGAGGTCGCGGCCGAGATGCGCGCCCGCCACGGGCGGCGCCTGCGCATCGCCACCAAGTACGTGAACCTGACCCGCCGCTTCTTCGCCGAGAAGGGGGTGGCCGACTACCGCATCGTGGAGAGCCTGGGCGCCACCGAGGGCGCACCGGCCGCGGGCTCGGCCGAGATCGTCGTGGACATCACCACGACGGGCGCGACGCTGGCCGCCAACGCCCTGAAGATCCTCGACGACGGGATCATCCTGCGCTCGGAGGCCAACCTCGTCGCCTCGCTGAACGCCCCCTGGGGCGAGGGCCAGCGCGCGGCGTTCCGGGCCGTGATGGGCCGGATCGCCGCCGAGGAGCGCGCCCGCACCACCCGCGAGGTGCGCGCCGGGCTGCCCGAGGACGGCGCGATCGACCTCGCGACGATCGCGGGGCTGCACGAGGCCGAGTTGCCCTACGGCGCCCCGCGGGGGCCGGACGGCGAGATCGTGCTGCGCTGCCCCGAGGCCGCGGTGTTCGACCTCGCCGACGCGCTGGTGCGGGCCGGGGCGCGGGCGGTCAGCGTGCGCCGCATCGACTACGCCTTCGCGGCCGAGAACCCGCTGGCCGAGCGGTTGCTGGCGCGGCTCTAGCCGCCGTGCGGAGAGCGGCGGTCAGGCCGCCCGGCGCTCGGCCGCCCGGTGCGCCTGCGTGAGGCCGGCATAGCCCCAGGCCTCGCCCGGCACCTCGTCCACCACGACGTAGGTGGCCAGGGGCAGGTCCGGCCCCAGCACCTCGGCGAGTAGCGCATGCGCGGCGGCGATGAAGCGGGCCTTCTCCTCCGCGCTGTTGGTGCCCCGGGTGATCTTCGCGTCGAGATGCGCACCGCATCCGACCGCCGCCCCGCCGACCGTCCAGCCGGCAACCGCCACCGGCTCGACCAGCACGGCGGTCAGCTCGGCCTTCTTGCCGAGCACGTCGTGCATCAGCGCCGTGAGGCCCGCCTGCAGGCGTGCGGTCCGCGCCGCGTCGGGGCCGGGGGAAACTTTCAGGTTCACGAAGGGCATGACGCGTCGTCCCGCTGCTGCAGACCGCCCGTGCGGCCGTTGACGGGAACACGCTAGAACCGCAGGATCATCCCGAAAATCATGAAGTTCCAAAGCGTCAATTGAGCAGAACCGAACGGTCTCGATGCTGCCGACCAACCTCGACATGGATGTGCTGCGCACCTTCGTGGCCGGCATCGACCTCGGCGGCTACGCCCGGGCGGCGGCGCGTCTCGGCCGCTCGCCCTCCGCCGTCAGCCTGCAGTTGCGCAAGCTGGAGGAGCAGGTCGGACAGCCCCTGCTCCTGAAGCGGGGGCGCGGTCTCGCCCTGACGGAGGCGGGCGAGGTGCTGCTGGGCTTCGCCCGGCGGCTGCTCGACCTCAACGACGCCGCGCTCGCCGCCGTGCGGTCGCCCGCCCTGTCGGGCGAGGTCCGGATCGGTCTGCCGCAGGATTTCGCCGAGACGCGGCTGCCGGCCGCTCTGTCCCGGTTCGCGCGCCTGCATCCCGGTCTCCGGGTCAGCGCGCGCGTGGCCTGCAACGCCCGGCTCCGGGAGGCCTTCGAGGCCGCCGAGCTCGATCTCGCGCTGCTCTGGGACGAGGACGGGACGCTCGGCCCGGAGGCGGCGCTGCTCGAACTGCCGATGGTCTGGATCGGGAAGCGGGACGGGTCCGGGCCGCCGCCGGACGCGCCGCTGCCGCTCGCCCTGCTCGATGCCCCCTGCCTGTTCCGTCGCGCCGCGCTCGACGCTCTCGACGCGCGGCGCATCCCCTGGCGGGTGAGCTTCGGCAGCCCGAGCCTGTCCGGCCTCTGGGCAGCGGTCACCGCCGGGCTCGGGGTGACGGTGCGCACCGCGCACGGCCTGCCCGGTTCGCTGGCGCCGCTCGGCGCGGCGGCCGGTCTGCCGGCCCTGCCGAGCCTCCGGCTCTCTCTGCAGACACCGCGGGTCGGTGCCGGTCCCGCGGTCGAGCACGTGGCCGCGACGCTGCGCGAGACCTTCGCCGAACCGGGCCGCTGAGTGCTACTGCCCCTGCTTGGCGAATTCCGAGATCAGGCCGCGCAGGGTCTTGAGCCGGGCGTCGTAGAGGTCGCGCAGGCAGGCGGCGTCGGGCCCGCAGGCGCGGCGCTCCTTTAGCCACGCCTCCTGGTCCTCCTGCATCTTGGTGCGCCCGCCCATCGGCAGCACCTCCTTCAGGATCTCGAAGCGCGTCGCCATCTCGACGTCGCGGTCGTTGAGCGGGAGGATCTTGCAGATCGCCGTCTCGTCGGGCGTCTCGGCCTTGTCGCAAGGAAAGCTCGCGGCGGCGGCCGGGAGGGGACTCGCCAGCAGGGCGAGGAGCGGCAGGGTGCGGATCAGGCTGGACATGCGCGACAACGGGGAGGGCGCACGAAGGCTCCCGCTCCCCGCGGACAGATTTAGCGGGGCTCGGATCCCCTGATCACAGGATCCGGGCCGTTCTCACACCCTCACGACGCGATGAACTTCAGCCGGTGGTCGCGGTAGAGGTCGAGGATCGCGGCGGCCGTCTCCTCGATGGAGCGGCGGGTGACGTCGATGGTCGGCCAGCGGTTGCGGGTGAAGAGCCGGCGCGAGGCCGTGATCTCGTCGGCCACCGAGACCCGGTCCACGTAGGTGGTCGACTCGTCCGCCTGCAGGCTGAGGATCCGGTTCTGGCGGATCTGCACGATGCGCTCGGGGCTCGCGAACAGGCCGACGATCAGGGGGCGCTTCACCCGCTCCAGCTCCGGCGGCAGGGGCACGCCGGGGACGAGGGGCAGGTTCGTGGTCTTCAGGCCGCGGTTGGCGAGGTAGATCGAGGTCGGCGTCTTCGAGGTGCGGCTGACCCCGAGCAGGATCACGTCCGCCTCCTCGAGATCGTGCGGCAGGTTGCCGTCGTCGTGCGCCAGCGTGAAGTTCATCGCGTCGATGCGCTTGAAGTACTCCGCGTTCAGCATGTGCTGGGCGCCCGGCCGCGCGGCCACCGGCGCGCCGAGATAGGATTGCAGCAGCGCGTGCACCGGCTGCAGCACCGAGAGGCAGGGCGAGCCGCTCTCGCGGCAGGCGCCCTCCAGGCGCTCGCCGAGGTCGCCGCCGACCAGGGTGTAGAGCACGAGGCCCGGCGCCGCCTTGATCTCCGAGATCACCCGCTCGAGCTGCGAGCCGGAGCGCACCAGCGGGTAGACGTGCTCGATCGCCGAGACGCCCTCGTACTGGGCGGCGGCGGCCCGGCCGACGTTGATCAGGGTCTCGCCGGTGGAATCCGAGACGAGGTGGAGATGGAAGTAGCTGCGGCTCATCCGGTCGCCTCAAGGCCCGGCTGGGAGCTTCTCACGGAACGCCCGGCCGGCGGGGGTGCTATGAGAGGCTCTTATCCACCGGGAGCCGTCAGGGGAGTCGATAGATGTGGATAGGATGCCCCGGCGGCCGGGTCCAGCGCCGACCCTGTCCCGGCCATCGACTCCGTGCTCAACAGGCGTGCCGGCCGTCGGCCCGGAATCTGGGCGCGTGGGAGAATCCGGGACGCGGGCGCGCCTCTCGGGCGGTCGTCGCGTGCAAGGCCTTCTGGGGCCGAGCCTATCCCGGACATTAGAGCGAACCTGTTAAAGCCCTCTTAACGCCGTGGCGGCGGGGACGGCCTGTGGACACGGTTGCGGTCCCGCCATCCAGCCTCCAATAGAAAAAACAGAGTCCTAGAATCTCTCTTCTCTTAGATAGGGCCGGGATGGGGACGGAGCCGTCGCGCCCCGTCCGGCAGACGGACCCGCGGGTCTTCGAGGAACGGCACCTCTCGGGTGTCGAAGGGTTTTCGGACAGGACGGCGCCGGTTCGGGCGCCACGATCGGGGAGCGGAATGGCAGAGGGTCAGGGCAGGAACCGCATACCGGACCGCAAGCTCATGCGGGTGCTGGCGGGCGAGCCCGTCTCGCCCCCGCCCGCCTGGATGATGCGGCAGGCCGGGCGCTACCTGCCGGAGTACCGGGCGACGCGCGCCGAGGCCGGCTCCTTCCTCGACCTCTGCTACAGCCCCGATTTCGCCGTCGAGGTGACGCTGCAGCCGATCCGCCGCTTCGGCTTCGACGCGGCGATCCTGTTCTCGGACATCCTCGTGGTGCCGCACGCGCTCGGCCAGGACGTGCGCTTCGTGGAAGGGGAGGGCCCCCGCCTCGACCCGATGGACGGCCGGGCCGCGTTCGAGCGCCTGAAGCGGGCCGACGACCCTGCGGTGCTCGCCCATCTGGCGCCGGTCTTCGAGACGGTCGGGCGCCTGCGGGCGGAACTGCCGGCCGAGACCACGCTGCTGGGCTTCTGCGGCGCGCCCTGGACGGTGGCGAGCTACATGATCGGCGGGCGCGGCACGCCCGACCTCGCCCCCGCCCGGGCGCTCGCCGAGGGCGACACGGCGCTGGTCGACGCGCTGATCGACCGGCTGGTCGCGGTGCAGACCGCCTATCTCATCCGCCAGCTCCGGGCCGGCGCCGACGCGGTGCAGATCTTCGAGTCGCATGCCGGCACCCTGCCGCGGGCTCTACCGCGTCCCGCCGACGCGACCGATCCGGTCGAGCCGGTCGGCGACGTCACCGAGAGCGCGCTGCCCGCGGAGGCATTTGAGGACGCCCCCGAGGACGCGCTGACGCGCTGGTCGCTCCGCCCGATCGCCCGGATGATCGCGGGCGTCCGCGCCGAGGTGCCGGACGCGCGCATCATCGTCTTCGCCCGCGGCTCGGGGCTCGACGGCCATGCCCGCGTGGTGCCGGAGACGGGCGCCGACGCGGTGGGCGTCGATTGGGGCGTCGATCTCGCGGCCTTGCGCGCCCGCGTGCCGGCCTCGACGGTGACCCAGGGCAACCTGCATCCCGAGACGCTGATCGCGGGCGGCGACGCGCTGGACGCGGAGGTGGACGCGATCCTGCGGGCGACGGTGGCTGTGCCCCACATCTTCAACCTCGGCCACGGCATCACCCCGCAGACGCCGGTGGCGCATGTGGAGCGGATGCTGGCGCGGCTCAGGGGCTGATCCCGGTGCTCTACGACTGGATCAAGGCGCTCCACGTCATCGCGCTGATCGCCTGGATGGCGGCGATGCTCTACCTGCCGCGGCTCTTCGTCTACCACGCCGCCCTGCCGCCGGGCTCGGAGGCGCAGTCGGCGACCTTCAAGGTGATGGAGCGGCGCCTGCTCAAGGCGATCATGACGCCCGCCATGATCGCCACCTGGGTCTTCGGCCTGACGCTGGCCTGGATGAGCGGCTACTACGCGAGCCTCTGGCTCCAGCTGAAGTTCGTGCTGGTTCTGGCGATGAGCGGCGCGCACGGCTTCCTCGCCCGCGCGGTGAAGGACTTCGCCGCCGACCGGAACACGCGGGGACACAAATTCTACCGGGTGATCAACGAGGTGCCGACGCTCCTGATGATCGGCATCGTCATCCTGGCGGTGGTGAAGCCGGGGTTCTGAGCTCGGGCCGTTCGGCGCGCGGCACTCCCCCCCCCTCTGCGGGGGAGGGAGTGCGCGCGTGGTGTCCCGCATCCCTGGGACGACCTCCATCCACCCCCGTTGACCTTTGGCTAACCCCGTCCTGGCACCTTCACCTCGGGGGCCACGTCGCGTACCGGCTCCCCGTCAGCCTCGCCGCCCCCTCCCTCCTCGGGGCGGCGGGGTTCGCGGGGCGCATGCGCCCCCGCCGCTTGCGGTGCACCCGCGAACCGTGACACTGGGCCGATGACCCAGCCCTCGCCCTGGCTCGGCCCCGGGCCGCTCCTCCTCGCCTCCACGAGCCAGACCCGCCGCGCCCTGCTGGAGGGCGCGGGGCTGCCCGTCGAGACCGAGGCACCGGAGGTGGACGAGCGCGCGGTCGAGGCCGCGAGCGCCGGCCTGCCGCCCGCCGACCTCGCCCGCAGGCTCGCCGAGGCCAAAGTGCTGGCGGTGGCCCGCCGCCGTCCGGACCGGCTCGTGCTCGGCGCCGACCAGGTTCTGGCCCTGGACGGGACCGTCTTCCACAAGCCCGCCGACGCGGCGGCCGCCCGCGACCAGATCGCCCGGCTCGCGGGCCGCACCCACCAACTCCACGCCGCCTTCGCGCTGGCGCACGGGGGCGCGCTCGTTGCAGCCGGCGTCGAGACGGCGAGCCTCACGGTCCGCCCCCTCGATGAGCGCCAGATCGCGGCCTATGTGGCCTGTGCCGGCGAGGCCCGGGTGTGCGCGAGCGTCGGCGGCTACCAGCTCGAAGGGCTCGGCATCCACCTGTTCGAGGCGGTGGCGGGCGAGCACAGCACGATCCTCGGCCTGCCGCTGCTGCCGCTGCTGGCGCATCTGCGCGCCGACGGCTGGCTGCGCTTCTGAGGAGCGGCCCGCTTGCACGATCACCACGATCACGGCGCGCACGACCACGCGGATCACGGCGCCGGCCACGAGGCGCCCGCCCGCCGGCACAGCCATGGTCATGGACACGGGCATGGACACAGCCACGGCGGCGCAGGGCAGGGGCATGGGCATGGGCATGGACACGTCCACGCCCCGGCGAGCTTCGGCACCGCCTTTGCGCTCGGCATCGGGCTGAACACCGCCTTCGTGCTGATCGAGGCCGGCTACGGCTGGGCCAGCAATTCCATGTCGCTCGTGGCGGATGCCGGCCACAACCTCTCGGACGTGCTCGGCCTCGCGGTCGCCTGGACGGCCTCGGTGCTGGTGCGGCGGCGCCCGAGCGCGCGCTTCACCTACGGCCTGCGCGGTTCCTCGATCCTGGCCGCCCTGTTCAACGGGGTGTTCCTGCTGGTCGCGGTCGGGGCCATCCTCTGGGAGGCGGCCTGGCGCCTCGTCCATCCCGAGCCCGTGGCCGGCGTGACCGTGATGGTGGTGGCGGGCATCGGCATCCTGATCAACGGCTTCACCGCCTGGCTCTTCGCGGCGGGCGCGAAGGGCGACATCAACATCCGCGGCGCCTTCCTGCACATGGCGGCCGACGCCGCGGTCTCGGCGGGCGTCGTGCTGGCGGGCCTCGCGATCTGGCTCACGGGCCGGACCTGGATCGACCCCGCCGTCAGCCTCGTCATCGGCGGGCTGATCGTCTGGGCGAGCTGGGGCCTGCTGCGCGACAGCGTGACCATGTCGCTCGCCGCGGTGCCGCCCGGCATCGACCCGGAGGCGGTCGAGGGCTGGCTGCGCGCGCGGCCGGGGGTCGCCGCCCTGCACGACCTCCACATCTGGCCGATGAGCACCACCGAGACGGCGCTGACCGCCCATCTGGTGATGGCGGGCGGGCATCCGGGCAACGCCTTCCTGGTCGAGGCGGCCGAGTCCCTGCGCACCCGCTTCGGCATCCACCACGCCACCCTGCAGATCGAGGAGGCCGGCGGCCCCGCCTGCCGGCTCGATGCGGGCTGCCACCCCTGACCGGATTCTTCCGATGAAACGCGCCTTCGTCGTCGGCCACCCGATCGCCCACTCGCGCTCGCCGCTGATCCACGGGCACTGGCTCGCCCTCCACGGCCTCGCGGGCCGCTACGAGCGCGTGGACGTGGCGCCCGAGGCCTTCGCGGGTTTCGTGCGCGGCCTGGCCGCCGCGGGCTATGCCGGCGGCAACGTGACGATCCCGCACAAGGAGGCCGCGCACGCGCTCAGCGACGCGCTGACGCCGCGGGCCGAGCGGATCGGGGCCGTCAACACGCTGGTCGTGCGGCCGGACGGCAGCGTCCTCGGCGACAACACCGACGCGCCGGGCTTCGTCGCCCATCTCGACCAGAGCCTCGGGCCCGACTGGCCGGCGCGCACCGGGAACACCGCCCTCGTGCTCGGCGCGGGCGGGGCGGCCCGCGCGATCGTGGTCGGTCTCGCCGAGCGCGGGCTGGCGCGCATCCGCGTCGCCAACCGCAGCCCGGAGCGGGCCGAGGCGGTGGCCGCGCTCGCCCCCGGCATCGCCGAGGCGCTGCCCTGGGCCGGGATCCCGGCGGCGCTCGCCGGGACGGGTCTCCTCGTGAACACCACCGCGCTCGGCATGGCGGGGCAGCCGCCCCTCGACATCGACCTCGCGCCGCTCCCGCCGCGGGCGGCGGTGGCCGACATCGTCTACGCGCCGCTGGAGACCCCGCTGCTCGAAGCCGCCCGCGCCCGCGGCCTCGCGGCGGTCGACGGGCTCGGCATGCTGCTGCACCAGGCGGTGCCGGGCTTCGAGGCCTGGTTCGGGCTCCGGCCCGCCGTGACGCCGGCGCTCCGCGCCGCGATCGTGGGGGATCTCGCGGCCCGATGAGCGCGGCGAAGCGTCCCTTCGTGCTCGGGCTGACCGGCTCGATCGGCATGGGCAAGTCGGCGACCGCCGCGATGTTCGCCGCGCGCGGCGTGCCGGTCCACGACGCGGACGCCGCCGTGCACCGCCTCTACGGGCCGGGCGGGGCGGCCGCCGCGGCCATCGGGCAGGCCTTCCCCGGCACCCTGGCGCCGGACGGGTCCGTGGACCGGGGCGCCCTGCGCGCGGCCGTGCTCGACGATCCCGGGCGCCTGGCCGCGCTGGAGCGCATCGTGCATCCCCTGGTGGGTGAGGTGGCGCAGGCCTTCCTCGCCCGCCACGCCGCGGCGCCGCTGGTGCTCCTCGACATCCCGCTCCTCTACGAGACCGGCGGCGCGGGCCGCTGCGACGCGGTGCTCGTCGTCACCGCGCCCCCGGCGGTCCAGCGCGCCCGGGTGCTCGCCCGCCCCGGCATGAGCGAGGCCGCCCTCGACGCAATCCTCGCCAAGCAGTTGCCGGACGCCGAGAAGCGCGCCCGGGCCGATTTCGTGATCGACACGAGCCGGGGCTTCGCCGCGGCAGAGGCCGAGGTGGACCGGGTGATCGCCGCGGTCGGCGGCGCGGCATCCTCGTCACAGGCCTGAACCGCGACGTCCTCCCTCCCCCCTCCGCGGGGGAGGGGAGCGGGGTGGGTCTCCGCAGGCGTTGTGTGAATCTGGTAGCCCTGCAGGCAGAGCGATTGCCTATGCCGAGCGAGCCCCAACACGGATCGGGCGCGGGTCCCCTCGCCCGTGCGGGAGAGGTCTGCCTTCGCAGAAAGCCGGGTGAGGGTCCCGGAGCTTTACGGACGAGGCTCAGCGGTTCCGCGGCGATGGCCAGCCCCTTCCGTAGAGTTCTCATCCCTCACCCCAACCCTCTCCCGCACGGGAGAGGGGGCGCGGTGCGGTTCAGGCGCGAGCCGAGGCAGGGTGTCTCGCCATATGCGATCACCCTGCCCTGAAGGAGTGGGGACCCGCGCTTCGTCCTGAGACGTTGCGTCAGACCGGACTCTTCGACCAGAATCGATATGAGAGCCGTCCCGTGAGCGAACGCGTCTACCCGGTCGTGATCGCCCCCTTCACCGTCGAGGACGGCGGCGGCTTCGCGGCCACGGTGCCGGACCTGCCCGGATGCATGTCCGACGGCGCGAGCCCGCAGGAGGCGCTCCGCAACGTGCAGGACGCGATCGAGGCCTGGATCGCGCTGGCCCACGACCTCGGACACGCGGTCCCCCCGCCCTCGCGCCATCCCGAGCGCGCACTCGGTTAACCCCGCCCGGTCTATCGGTTAGGCTCGGCCGGGCCACGGGTGCTGGATGATGCTGCGCGAGATCGTTCTCGATACCGAGACCACCGGCACGGACGCCAAGAACGGCGACCGCCTGATCGAGGTCGGCTGCGTCGAGCTCGTCAACCACGTGCAGACCGGGCGCACCTTCCACCGCTACGTCAACCCGCAGCGGGCGGTGCATCCCGACGCCTTCGCGGTGCACGGGCTGTCCGACGCCTTCCTCGCCGACAAGCCGCTCTTTGCCGACATCGTGGCCGACTTCGTGGCCTTCTGCGGGGACGCCCCGCTGGTGATCCACAACGCGCCCTTCGACGTCGGCTTCCTCAACATGGAGTACGGGCGGCTCGGGGCCGGTGCCCCGCCCGCGATCCGGCTAGAGGACGTGGTCGACACGCTGATCCTCGCCCGAAAGAAGCACCCGGGCGCCGGCAACAGCCTCGACATGCTGTGCAACCGCTACGGCATCGACCGCAGCCGCCGCACCAAGCACGGCGCGCTCCTCGACGCGCAGATCCTGGCCGAGGTCTATATCGAGCTGCTCGGCGGCAAGCAGACCGGCCTCGCCCTCGGAGGGGCGGTGGAGGCGCGGGCGGTGGAGACGGCGGCGGGCGAGGCCCGGCCGGTCGATCGCGGGCCCCGCCCGCTGCGCCAGCGCCTCACCGCGGAGGAGCGCGCCCGGCACGACGCCTTCCGGGCGAGCCTGGGCGCCGGCGCGATCTGGGCCGAGTATATCGGGGCCGACGAGCCGGCCTGACCGCGCCGGTTTGCTGCGTCGCGTCATCGGCTATTGCGCTGCACAACGAACATCCCATATCCATCCCCGTGGATGGTGTGGAGATGGTTCGATGCTCGACCTGCAGCCCGACAGGACGGTCAGCCCATCCGGGCCGCGTCCGCCGGCCCGGCCCGGCGACAGCGAGAAGATCACGATCAATCTCGGCCCGATCGATCTCGGCCACCTCGACCTGCTGGTCGCCGAGGGGGTCTACGCCAACCGCAGCGATTTCATCCGCACGGCGATCCGCAACCAGATCGAGCGCCACGCCGAGGTGACGCGCCAGTCCGTGGCGCGGCGCAGCGTCGAGCTCGGCCTGCGCCGGATCGACCGCGCCGACCTCGAGGCGGCGCTCGCCGAGGGCCGCCGCCTCGACATCCGCGTGCTGGGCCTTGCCAGCATCGCGCCCGACGTCGGCCCCGACCTCGCCCGCGCGGCGATCGCGTCCCTGGAGGTGCTGGGCAGCCTGCAGGCGAGCCCGGCGGTCCGGGCGGCGCTGGCCGACCGGCTGCGCTGAGATCCGCGCCGTCCGATCCCTTCCCCCGAGCCGTGAGGCACCCATGACCGATTCCGACGACCGGAGGCATGCTCCTCTCGATGCCATGTTCGAGGCGACCCGCCTGACGGGCCTCGGCCGCCTGGAGGAATCGACGGCGCTGATCCAGCGCACGCTGTTCGGCCGCGGCGCCCACCCGTCGCGCGCGCCCGCACCGGCCGGCACCCCCGCCCTGCCGCCCCCATCGCCGCAGGGCGACGCGCCGTCCGAGAGGACGACCGCCGAACCGCTCCAGTCCGTGCTGTCGCCGGAGCGGGTGCGCGCGGCCGTCGAGGGCGTCGTGCGGGGTCTCGGGCGCGGCGTGGCGCCGGTGCTGAAGGGGATGGAGGGCTTCGGCCTCGACAGCCTGGCCGGCGGCCGCGCCCGCGGGCCGGCCGGGATGCCGGGCGAGGTCCCGGGCCAAGTCCCCGGCGAATCCCCCGGCGAATCCTCTGGCGGCAGCTTCACGGACGGGCACTTCGCCTGCGCGGCGGGCGGGCGCGACTACAAGCTCTTCGTCCCGAGCCGGCCGCGCGCGCCCGCGCCGCTCGTGGTGATGCTGCACGGCTGCACCCAGACGCCGGAGGACTTCGCCGCCGGCACCGCGATGAACGCGCTGGCCGAGCGGGACGGGCTCTACGTCGTCTATCCGGGCCAGTCGCGCCGCGCCAACGGGCAGCGCTGCTGGAACTGGTTCGAGCCGCGCGACCAGGGCCGCGAGGCCGGCGAGTCCGCGATCATCGCCGACATGACCCGCGCGCTCGTGGCCGAGCACGGGCTCGACCCAGCCCGGGTCTACATCGCGGGCCTCTCGGCGGGGGGCGCGGCGGCCGTGAACGTCGCCCGGGCCTATCCGGACCTCTACGCGGCGGTCGGCATCCATTCGGGCCTCGCGGCCGGCTGCGCCTGGGACCTCACCTCGGCCCTGATGGCGATGCGCGCGGGCGCGGGGGGGGCGGAGATCGCGGGCCCGGGCTCGTCCGGGGCCGTGCGCGTGCCCACCATCGTGTTCCACGGCGACGAGGACGGCACCGTGAGCGCCCGCAACGCCGACCTCGTGCTGGCCCAGGCCGGCGCGGCCGAGCTCGACGCCGCGCCCGAGCGCTTCGCGGGGGAGGGCCATCCCTACACCCGCACCCGCTACCGCGACCGGAGCGGGCGGGTGCTGGTGGAGGATTGGCGCGTGCGCGGCGCCGGCCACGCCTGGTCCGGCGGCAGCCCGCGCGGCAGCTACACCGATCCGCGCGGGCCCGACGCCTCCCGGGCGATGCTGGACTTCTTCGCCCTGCACCGGATTCCGCGGACCTGATCCGCGGGCTCGCTCAGAACATCCCGTTCGGGTTGGCCGACGTCTCCGGCAGAACCTGCAGCACGTCCCAGTGCTCGACGATCTTCCCGTCGGCGTCGAGCCGGAAGATGTCGATGGCGGCGTAGTCGTGGTCGCCCGGCCAGTGCTGGAGGCAGTGCAGGACGACGAGATCGCCCTCGGCGATCGCCCGCTTGACCTCGACCCGCTTACCCGGCCAGTCGCGGGCCATGCGCTCGAAATAGGCGACGAAGCCGTCCCGGCCGGTCGCCACGTGCGGGTTGTGCTGGATGTACTCGGCGCCGGCGTAGCGCGCGAGGGCCTCGCGCGGCCGGCAGGCGTTGAACATCAGCTCGTAGAAGGCGATCACGTTGGCCTTGTTCCGCGCAAGGTCGGTCATGCCGTCTCCCTCCCGGGGGCCCGTCCGCGTCGCGAGGGCCCGGACGATCTCAGGTCCGGCCGCGTCCCAGCGCGTAGAATTCCGGGTTGGCGCGCAGGCTCGTGAAGTTCGCCAGGCGGTTCGACAGGCCGAAGAAGGCCGCGATCGCCGCGATGTCCCAGATGTCGTCGTCGTCGAAGCCGTGCTCGCGCAGCACCGCGCTGTCCGCCTCGCCGACCTCCTGGGCCCGTTGGGCGATCGCCAGGGCGAAATCGAGCATCGCCCGCTGGCGCGGCGTGATGTCGGCCTTGCGGTAGTTCGCCGCCACCTGGTCGGCGATCAGCGGGTCCTTGGCCCGGATGCGCAGGATCGCGCCGTGGGCGACGACGCAGTACTGGCACTGGTTGGCCGCCGAGGTCGCCACCACGATCATCTCGCGCTCGGCCTGGGTCAGCCCGCCCGGCTTGTCCATCAGCGCATCGTGGTAGGCCATGAAGGCGCGGAACTCGTCCGGCCGGTAGGCCAGCATCAGGAAGACGTTGGGGATGAACCCGGACTTCTCCTGCACCCGCAGGATGCGCGCGCGGATGTCCTCCGGCATCGCGTCGAGCGCGGGGACCGGGTAGCGGCTGACCGGGACGTCCGTGGTGTCGGGCATGGAACGATCTCCGGGAGCGGCCGCTAGACCGGCAGGTTGTCGATGAGGCGCGTCCGGCCGAGATAGGCCGCCGCCAGCACCCGGGCCGGGCCCGCGACGCGGGCGACCGGCGCCAGCGTGTCGGCGTCGCAGACGGCCAGATACTGCACCCGGAAGCCCGCCCGCTCCAGGTCGCCGGTGCCGGCCTCGCAGGCGCCGGCCGTCTCGGCGCCCGCGCGCGCGGCCTCGGCGACCCGGGCGAGCACCGCGTGCAACCGGGGCGCGGCGGCCCGCTCCTCCGGCGTGAGGTAGCGGTTGCGCGAGGACAGGGCGAGGCCGTCCGCCTCGCGGATCGTGGGCACGCCGCGGACCTCCACGCCTAGGTCGAGGTCGGCCGCCGCGCGGCGGATCACCTGCAGCTGCTGGAAATCCTTCTCGCCGAACAGGGCGATGTCGGGCCGCACTTGGTTGAGGAGCTTCGTCACCACTGTGGCGACGCCCGAGAAGTGGCCGGGCCGGAAGGCCCCGCACAGCCCCTCCGTCAGCCCCGCGACCTCGATGCGGGTGGCAAATCCCGGCGGGTACATGGTGGCGACCTCAGGGGTCCAGGCGGCGTCCGCACCCGCTTCGGCGAGGCGGGCCAGGTCGGCCTCCACGTCCCGCGGATAGCGCGAGAAATCCTCGCTCGGGCCGAACTGGGTCGGGTTCACGAAGATGCTGACGACCGCCCGGCCCGCGCGCCTGGCCTCGGCCACCAGCGCGAGGTGGCCGACATGCAGCGCGCCCATGGTCGGCACCAGCACGACCCGCTCGCCGGCCGCACGCCAGGCTGCGACCTGCGCCCGCAGGGCGGCAAGGTCGGAGAAGCGCTGCGGCGGCAGGTGGAGGCTCGACACGGGACAGGGCTCCGGCTCGGACGGTGACGGTGACTTAATCCGCGCGCCCGCGCCGCACCAGCCCGCTGCCCCGTGGGGGCACCCCGTCAGGGGCAGTAGGGCAGCACTGCCCGGTCGAACGGGTCGTCCCAGCCGAGCGGGGGGGTGAAGCCGTAGTAGCTCGGCTTGCCCAGCCCGTAGGCCGAGCCGGCATAGCTCGGGTCGTCGGGCGCGTCCGTCGGCACGGGCGCGCGCCGCGGCACGCAGCCGGCCGGCACCGGCACGGGGGCGACGCAGCGCGACACGGTCTCCTCGCCGTCGCCGCGGGGAAAGTAGCGCGGGGCGCAGCGCGGACCGGCTCCGGGCGGCGGAGGCGGCCGGTCGAGCAGGTCGGCCGCGCCGAGGGCGGCGGTTCCGAGCAGCAGGATCCCGAGGGCCAGGCTCGCGCGCATCCTCACCCGCACCCTGCTCCTCCGGCCTCGCTCGCGCCGACCGTGCGGCGGCCAGGGTAAACGAGCGGTTAAACCCTCAGGTCAGCGTCGCCGTCCGCGCGCCGAGCGCCCGCAGGAGGTCGTCCGGCCGGATCCGGATCTGCAGCCCACGCCCGCCGCCGTTCACGTGAATCTCCGCGTCCGTGGCCAGGGAGCCGGCATCGATCGCCGTCGGCACGGCCCGCTTCTGCCCGAGCGGGCTGATGCCGCCGACGTGGTAGCCGGTCAGCCGCTCGGCGTCGGGCACCTTCAGCATCGCGGCGGCCTTGCCGCCGAAGGCCGCCGCGACCCGCTTCATGCTGACCTCCTTGTCGGAGGCGACGAGCAGGCAGACAGGCTTCCCGTCGACAGCGGCCATCAGGGTCTTGAGCACCCGGTCCGGGCCGACGCCCAGCGCCTCGGCCGCCTGGAGGCCGATGCGGGGCGCCTCCGGGTCGTACGCGTAGGCGTGCAGGCTATAGGGGATGCCCATCCTGTCGAGCGCGCGGGTGGCGGGGGTGGCCTTGGCCATCGGGTCAGGATCCTGCGACGCGCGCCGCGACGATGCGGCCGACCTCGGCATGGGGGGCGTCGCGCGCCTCGGCCGGCCCCGCCGTCCCGGTGATGTAGACCGCCGCGACGAGCGGCGCACGCCCGGGCGGGCGCAGCAGGGCGACGGTGTTGGCGGTGCCGTTGTCGCCCGTGCCGGTGCGGTCGCCGACCACCCAGTCGGCGGGCAGGCCGGCGCGCAGGCGCTTCAGCCCGGTCCGGCAGCCGACCATCCAGCCCTCCAGCCGCGCCCGGGAGGCCGGGGCGAGGGCGGGGCCCAGCAGCAGCCGGTCGAGGGTCGCGGCCATCGCGGCGGGGGTGGTGGTGTCGCGTGGGTCGCCTGGCAGCGCGCTGTTGAGTTCCGGCTCCCGGCGATCGAGCCGGGTGGTCGCGTCGCCCTGCGCCCGCAGGAAGGCGGTGAGCGCCTCCGGGCCGCCGAGCGCGTCGAGCAGGAGGTTCGCGGCCGTGTTGTCGCTCCAGACCAGCGCCGCCGCGCAGGCCTCCTCCAGGCTCATCGTGGTCCCGGCCCCCGCCGCCTCGACCTTCGCGCGGGCGACGGGGGCGTAGCTCTGCAGGTCGTCGGGCCCGAGCGGCAGCGCGCGCTCCAGGCGCTCGGCGCCCCGCTCCACCCGTGCCAGGATCGCGGCGGCGGCGAGCACCTTGAAGGTGCTGCAGAGCGGGAAGCGCTCCTGCGCGCCGAGCGCCAGCAGGGTCTCGCCGCCGCTCTCGCGCAGCACGACGCCGACGCGGCCGCCGACCCGCGCGGCGAGCGCCGCCAGCCGCGCGGCCGGCGCCTCCCCACCCGTCGCCTCTCCGTCTGCCGCCTCTCCGCCCGCCGCCCGGAGCGGCCCGGCGGCCAGCACGAGGCCCGCGCCGAGCCAGCCCGCGACCCCGCGGCGCGTGGGCGCCGAGCCTGCCTGGATCATGATCCGTCCTCCCTGTCGCGGCCGCCGCGACGGCGCGTCATCCTGCACCGGCCCGGCGCCGCGACGGTGCCGGCGCGCACGCCGCGGGGCCGGGTGTGATAGAGCGCGCACCGGATCTCGGCGCAACGGCGCGGACGGCCAGGGGACCATGGACGACCAGAGCACCATCTTCGCGCCGGCGAGCGGCTTCGGGCGGGCGGCCGTCGCGGTGATCCGGCTCAGCGGGCCGGCCTGCGCGGCCGTGCTCGCGGCCTTCGGCGGGACGCCGCCGCCGCCGCGCCGCCTCGCCCTGCGCACCCTGCGCGACCCGCGGGACGGCGCCGTCCTCGACCGGGCGCTGGTCTGCTGGATGCCGGGGCCCGACACCTTCAGCGGCGAGGACATGGCCGAGCTGCACCTGCACGGCGGCGCGGCGGTGCGCGCCGGGGTGATCCGGGCGCTCACGGACTTCCCCGGCTGCCGCCCGGCCGAGGCCGGCGCCTTCACCCGGCGCGCGGTCCTCAACGGGCGCATGGACCTCACGGAGGCGGAAGGCGTCGCCGACCTGATCGAGGCCGAGACCGCGGCCCAGGCCCGGCAGGCCCTGCGCCAGCTCGACGGCGCGCTCGGGCGGCAGGTCGAGGCGTGGCGGGAGGAGATCCTCACCTGCCTCGCGGGCGCCGAGGCCGCCCTCGACTTCTCCGACGAGGGCGACGTGGACGAGGCGGGCCTCGACCGCGCCCTGACCGGCCGGGCGACGGCCGTGCGCGACGCGGTCGCGGCGGCGCTGGCGGACGGGCGCCGGGGCGAGCGCCTGCGCGAGGGCTACACGGTCGTGCTCGCCGGGGCCCCGAACGCCGGCAAGTCGACCCTGCTCAACGCCCTGAGCCGGCGCGACGCGGCCATCGTCTCCGACCGGCCCGGCACCACGCGCGACGTGATCGAGGTGCGGCTCGACCTCGGCGGACTTCCCGTGCTGCTCGTCGACACCGCGGGCCTGCGGGCGACCGAGGACGCGCTGGAGGCGGAGGGCATCGCCCGCACCCGGCGCCGGATCGCCCAGGCCGACCTCGTGCTGCTGCTCGACGCCGAGGGCGCCGCGGAGGCGCTGCCGGAGGCGGCCGACCTCCTGCGCGTGCGGACCAAGGCGGATCTCGGCGGCGCGGCGGGCGAGGCCGGCGGCCTCGCGGTCTCGGCGCTGACGGGTGCGGGGATGGAGGCCCTGCTCGCGGCGGTCCGCGCCCGCGCCGAGGCGGCGCTCGGCGCGGGCGAGGGGATCGTCACCCGGGAGCGGCACCGGGAGGCCCTCGCGCGCTGCGCCGCCCATCTCGACCGGGTCGCGCGGGCCGGCGCGGAGGCGCCGCCGGAACTCGTGGCCGAGGATCTCCGCCTCGCCGCGCGGGCGCTCGGTGAGGTGAGCGGCCGGGTCGGCGTCGAGGCGGTGCTCGACCGCCTGTTCTCCAGCTTCTGCATCGGCAAGTGAGAGGGCCCCGGCCGCCCTACGGCAGGGGACCCAGCGGAACAGGCTTAACCGTTCGTTTCACGTGAAACGGCCGCGCCTCCCGCGAGGCCCCCGGTCAGTACGGCGCCGTCAGCTTCAGCACGAGCAGCGCCACGAGGCTGAGCACCGCGATCGGGATCTGCAGCGGCCGCAGGCGCGCGAAGAACAGGGGCGCCTCGCCCCGGCGCGCCGCGATGGGGTCGAGGATCGCGATCGCGACGAAGCCCGCGATGAGCAGGTCGAGCGCGATCACCCGGTTGCCGAGGATCACCACCGTGAGCAGGGCCCCGAGACCGAGGCAGAACAGGCCGAACATCGTGGCGATCTGCACGACGGTCGGGCCGCCCTCGGTCCGGAAGCTGACCCCGCGGCGGACGCCGGAGAGGAAGAGCAGGATCGCAGCGCCGTACAGGATTGTGGCGAGCAGGATCAGCTCGTCCCACATCCCACGCTGCCACCACGCGGCGGCGGCGCCGGCCACGAAGGGCAGCATCGGTCCGTAGCCGAGGACGACGCTGAGCCAGGGCGTCTCGCGCGGCTCCTCTGTGACCAGCGTGCGGCCGGTGGCGTTCTCGAGCATCGGGGCCTCGGGACTCGGGCTGGCGCGCTCCCAGCCGACGCGGACGCCGGTTCGGCACGGTAGAGCGCGGCGAAACAAGGACCCGGCGGCGCCGGGCGGACATCTCGGGCGCAACAGGCCCCGTCCTCCGGGGTTCCGCACCTCGACGTTTCGTGAGGCCGGATCAGGCCGGCTGGGGCGCCGCGCGGGCCTGCCGACGGCGGGCGCGCCGGCCGGGCTCGGGCGTCGCGTCGAGCCAGATCACCAGGGCGAGCGCCACCAGGGCGGGGGCGCCGAGCGCTAGGAACGCGCCGGTCCAGCCCAGGAACTGCTGGGCGAGCCCGCCGTACCAGGCCGAGAGCGCGCCGCCGATGCCCTGCACGGCGTTGAGGGAGCCCAGCGCCGTCTGGGTCCGGCCCGAGCCCCAGGTCAGGTCGGCCACCACGATCGGCACCGCCACCCCGACGATGCCGGAGGCTACGCCGTCGAGGATCTCGGGGAGGATCAGCCAGTACGGGTCGTCGATGAAGGCGGAGAGCGCCGCGCGCACCGGCAGCACCGCGATGGCGAGCAGCAGGAGCTTGCGGCGGCCGCTGCGGTCGGCGAGCGAGCCGGCGAAGAGCGCCACCGGCACCATCACGAGCTGGGCCACCATCACGTAGCGCGCCGTCCAGCTGGTGGCGTCGGCGGCGGTCGCGACGAGCTTCTGGCCGAGCAGCGAGAGCATGCCGCCGTTGCCGAGGTTGAACAGGGTCAGCGCCACCGCCAGCACCAGGAGCTTGCGGTTGCCCACCACGCTCTTCAGGCCGGCCCGCTGCGGCTGGTCGTCCGCATCCTCCTTCCAGCCCACGGCCCGGCGCTCGTTGTAGCAGTGGCCGGGCGTCGTCGCGGTGGCGACGATCGCCAGCACCGCCATGGCGCCGAGGACCCAGAAGGCCACCGCCGGCCCGAACCAGCCGGTGCCCAGGCTGATCAGACCCGCCGCCAGCAGGATGCCGAGATGGTTGAAGGCCTGGTTGCGGCCCTGCTGCTTCGGGAAGCGTTCCTTGCCCACGATGCCGAGCGTCAGCGCGGTGACGGCGGGCAGCAGCAGGGTGCCGCCGGCCGCCGCCAGCATCTGCGCGGCGAACACCCCCGGCACGTTGCGCGCGGGCAGCAGCAGCAGGGTGCCGCCGAGGATCGCCGCGCAGGCGAGGCCGATCAGGAGGCGCGGGCGGCCCAGGCGGTCGACCAGAGCGCCGAAGGGTCCGCTGAGCAGCAGCGCGCCGACGCCGACGAGGGTGGTGACGAAGCCGACCCGCGCCGGGCTCCACTGGGCCGCCTCCGCGAGCCAGGTGCCGAGGAACGGCCCGAGCCCGCCCTGGATGTCGCCGGTGAAGACGTTGATCAGGGCGAGGTGGTGGGTGGCGAGCATGCGATCCTAGGGTTCCGGAATTCCGGGGCGGGACCTGTACCGCCAAGCCGTGCGGTCAAGCCCGGCTGCGGCCAAGAGGCGCCGTCCCCGCGGGCGAAGGGCTGGCGGCCCGGCCGAAGCGGGGCCGCCCGCCTCAGAAACCCCGGACGGGCCGAAATGGACCCATGAAAAGGATTCATGAAAAAACCCCGGCCGCGCGTGCGGCCGGGGTCGGCAATCCTCGACGGCGCCCGCGCGGCGGGTCAGGAGGCGAGCGGGCCGCCGGCCTGCTGCTGGGCCTCGAAGGCGCGCTGGCGGTAGAGGCCGACGAAGTCGATCGGGTCGATGTAGAGCGGCGGGAAGCCGCCGTTGCGCACCGCCTCGGCGACGATCTGGCGCGCGAAGGGGAAGAGCAGGCGCGGGCACTCGATCATCACCGCCGGGTGGATCTGATCCTGCGGGATGTTGAGCATCCGGAAGATGCCGGCGTACTTCAGGTCGAAGGCGAACAGGACCTCGTTGTTCACCTTGGCGTCGCCCTCGAGCGCCAGCACCACCTCGAAGTCGGTCTCCGAGAGCTGCTGGGCGTTGACGTTGACCTGGATGTTGATCTGCGGGCCCTGGCCTTCCTGGGGCTGGAGCGAGCGGGGCGCGTTCGGGTTCTCGAACGAGAGGTCCTTGGCGTACTGCGCCAGCGCGTTGATCGTGGGCTGAGCCTCGCCCTGCGGCGCGCCGCCGTTGCCGTTCGGAGCCGGAGAGTCGGCCATGGCGGTTATCCTCCTCAAAGTGTCGCGCCGGCGCCGGGTCCGGACACCGTCCTGCGCGGCGCGCCGGGTATTCGGGGCCGCGCGGGAAGCGATTCAGGCGGGCAGGCCGCTAACATGCCCGTCCCAGCGGAACAAGCGAGCGGGCCGGCCGAGCGCCGACCTGATGTCATCCCGCCCATCCCGCCGCCGCGGACGGGCGAGGTGCCGGGGCGCACCGGAGCGGGACCGGGCGCAGCGAAGCGGGCCGGGGCGGCTGGAACCGGCCGGCCCCCTGTCCCATATGGCGGAGATCGTCCGGGCGGCTCGCCCGGCGAATCCGGCTCGCACCTCGCGCGGCGGTCGGGTAAGAGCAGTGTCGTGCGACGTCTGCCCGGTCCACCGGTGCGGCGTTCCGCGGGGGACTCTCACGGGGCGCCGCGGGATAGGTTCTCAAGGATCCCCGCGCGGAATTCTCTGGACGCCGGCTCGCCGCAGCCGGCACTCGGATCGGTGATGCAGGATACCTTCGACCTCACGACCATCATCTTCCTGGCGCTCGCGGTCTTCGTGATCTGGCGCCTGCGCTCGGTGCTCGGCCAGAAGACGGGGGCCGAGCGCTCGCCGTTCAAGCCGGTGGAACGGGGGCGCGCGGAGCCGCAGGCCCGGGGCGAGGGCGACAACGTGGTCCGCCTGCCCGGCGCCGACCGGGCGGCGCCCGAGCGCGTCCAGGGCACGCCCGCCCGCGACTGGCGCGGCATCGCCGAGCCGGGCTCGGCCGTCGCCCGCGGCCTGGAGGCGGCGGTGCAGGCTGAGCCGAGCTTCGACCCGCGCGCGTTCCTGGAGGGCGCCAAGGGCGCCTACGAGGCGATCATGATCGCCTTCGCCAAGGGCGACCGGAAGACCCTGCGCAGCCTCCTCTCCAAGGAGGTCGGCGAGGCCTTCGAGGGCGCGATCGCCGAGCGCGAGCGCAACCGCCAGACGCTCGAGACCACCTTCGTGTCGATCGACAAGGCCGAGATCGTTGCGGTGGAGGTGCGCAACCGCGTCGCCCAGGTCACCGTGCGCTTCCTCTCGAACCTGATCACCGCGACCCGCGACGCCAACGGCGCGGTCATCGACGGCAGCGCCGAGACGGTGGTCGAGGTGCCCGACGTCTGGACCTTCGCCCGGACCCTCGGCTCGCGCGACCCGAACTGGCAGCTCGTCGCGACCGAGGCGGGCGCCTGAACCCCGTGTGACGCGGCCATGCCACGCTCGTCGAGACAGGGAGGGCGCGCGCTCGCCGTCGCCCTCCTGACCGGAACGCTCCTCGCCGGCCCGGCCGCCCACGCGGCCGGGCCGCTTCGCGTCGGCGGCGCGGTGCTCGAGCCGGTGGCGGTCTCCGCCCTGCCGGGCTTTCCCGGGGCCGACCCGGCCGCCGCCCTCGACGCCTTCCGGCGGGTCTGCGCGGCCCCCGCGCCGGCCGTGCCGGCCCCGCCGACGGTGGCCGGCTCGGCCCCGGATCTCGCCGCCGCCTGCGCGGCCGCCGCCGGGACGCCGCCGGAGCGGGCCGGGGCCTTCTTCGCCGAGCGCTTCGACGCCTACCGGGTGGTGCGCCCGGCCGAGGGACAGGACCCTGAGCGCCGCACGGGCTTCCTCACCGGCTATTTCGAGCCGGAGCTGGAGGGGGCCCTCACGCCCACGCCGGGCTACGCCGCGCCGGTGCTCGCCCGGCCGGACGACCTCGTCAGCCTCGCCCCCGGCGAGGTGCGACCGGGCCTGGACCCGAGCCTCAGGGCGGCCCGCGCGGTCGGCGACCGTCTGGAACCCTATCCCGACCGGGCCGCGATCGAGGACGGGGCGCTGGGCCCCCGCGCCCGCCCGCTGCTCTGGCTGCGCGACCGCGTCGATCTCCTGGTGCTGCAGGTCCAGGGCTCCGGCCGGGTGCGGCTGCCGGACGGGAGCGGCGTGCGCGTGCTCTACGACGGGCGCAACGGCCGGCCCTACACGGCGGTGGCCAAGCTGATCGTGCAGGAGGGCCACCTGCCGCTCGATGGGCTGACGCTCGCCCGCTGGACCGCCTGGATGCGGCAGAACCCCGAGACCGCCCGCCGGCTGATCCGCGCCAACGCCTCCTACATCTTCTTTCGCCTCGCGCCCGTGGCCGACCCGGCGCTGGGCCCCCAGGGCGCGGCCGGCGCGCCGCTCAGCCCCGGCCGCAGCCTCGCGGTCGATGCCAACCTCTGGCGCTACGGCCTGCCGTTCTGGCTGGAGGGACGCCTGCCCGGCGGCACGCCGCCCGAGGCCGGCCGGCTGGTGGTCGCCGCCGACACGGGCTCGGCCATCGTCGGGCCGGCCCGGGGCGACCTCTACCTCGGCACGGGCGCGGAGGCCGGGATCGCCGCCGGCAACCTGCGCGACGCCGTCGGCTTCGTGGTGCTGCTGCCCAAACCCGCCTCCGGGACGGGGGCGGACCCGGCCGCCGGGCCGGGGCGCTGAGGAAGCCGCCATGCGCCGCCCGCGCCGCCCCCGCACGCTCTCCGGCGACGAGGCCCGCCTCTGGGCCGAGATCGCCAAGCTGATCACGCCCCTGCGCGCCCGCGCCCGGCCGCGGGCCGAGCCGGCCGCCAAGGCGGAGCCGGCCAAGTCCTCCCCGGCCAAGTCTTCCCCGGCCAACTCCCCGGCCAAGTCTTCCCCGGGCGCCTCCCCGGGCGCGGGCGGGACGAGCCCGGCCCGGATGCCGGCCCGGCCGGCGCCGGCCATTCCGTCCCGGTCCCTCGCCGACGAGTTCGCGCAGGCGCTGGCGGCGGCCGCGCCCGCGAAGCGTCCGGGCAAGCCCGGTCCCGCCAAGGTCCCGAAGGTCGCCTTGGCCCCTGCGCCGGCCGGGCCGGGACTCGCCAAGCCCGCGCCGGCGAAGGCCGCGCCGGCCAAGCCCGCGCTCGCCAAGTCCGCGCCGGCCAAGCCCGTGGTCCCGATGCCGACCGCCGCGCCCTACCGGGCGCCGCCGCAGGTGCCGCGCCCGCCCGCCGGCCTGGAGCGGCAGGCCCGCCTCGCCCTGCGCCGCGGCACGCTCGCGGTCGAGGCCCGCATCGACCTGCACGGCATGATCCAGAGCGAGGCGCACGCCGCGCTCACCGGCTTCCTGATGCGCGCCCGCGCGGCCGGCCACGCCCACGTCCTCGTGGTGACGGGCAAGGGCGACTCGGGCGGGGGCGACTTCGCCGGCCCGTTCTCGGAGCGCGGCGTCCTGCGCCGCAGCGTGCCGCACTGGCTGCGCGGGCCGGAGCTGCGCGGCCTCGTGCTGGGCTTCGAGGAGGCGGCCCGCCACCACGGCGGCGGCGGCGCCCTCTACGTCCGGCTCCGGCGGCGCTGAGCGCTCACCAGCGCATGGTGCGGCGGCGGCAGGTTCGGCCGTTGTCTTGGAAGCCGGCCGGGCAGCGGCGCACGCAGGCCCCGGCCGCGAATTTCAGCGGCGGCCGGCAGGCGGCGCCGAGCTGGCGTCCGTACTGGTAGGCCTTGGCCGGACTCTCGGCGGAGGCCGGCGCGGCCGGCAGGACGGCGAGGCCCGAGAGGACCAGGCCCGCGAGGAGGGCGGGGGCCGGGCGGCGGGCGGAGCGTGACGGCATCGGACATCCGGGTTCGCGTAAAAGCCTTGCTCAACGCGCCCCGCGACCGCGGGTTCGGGGCTCCGCCACGGACTGAATCCGGGACTTGAGCCGGCGGCGGAAACGCGGTATGCGTCAGGCGCCCTCCCAAAAAGATCGAGCGCCGCACCGCATCCGTGAGCCCAGGCGGCTCCGTTCCACCGATGCCACGGGTCCCGTCGCGACGCGCGAGCCCGATGCCCGGTGCCTCATCCCGAGGCCCGCGCGGACTGACCCTCGAGTTGTCAGGCCCGGATCTTCCATCCCCGAACGTCCCTCGTCCCTCCCTCCCACGTCCCACGTCGGTTCAAGACACTCCATGACTGCACATCCCGACGCCTTCACCGACGACGCCGCCGCGGGCGAGGACCTGCCCGAGGCGACCCCCGTCCCGGCGGTGCTCGCCGGCGTCAAGGAGGTCAAGCTCCAGGACCTCAAGGCGAAGACGCCGACCGACCTGATCGCCTTCGCGGAGGAGGTCGAGGTCGAGAACGCCTCGACCATGCGCAAGCAGGAGCTGATGTTCGCCATCCTGAAGCAGCTCGCTGCCAAGGAGATCGAGATCATCGGCTCGGGCACGGTCGAGGTGCTGCAGGACGGCTTCGGCTTCCTGCGCTCCTCCGACTCGAACTACCTGCCGGGTCCGGACGACATCTACATCTCGCCCACCCAGATCCGCCGCTTCGGCCTGCGCACGGGCGACACCGTCGAGGGCCCGATCCGGGGCCCGAAGGACGGCGAGCGCTACTTCGCGCTCCTCAAGGTCAACACGATCAATTTCGAGTCGCCTGAGAAGATCAAGCACAAGGTCCACTTCGACAACCTGACGCCGCTCTTCCCGACGCGACGGTTCAAGCTGGAGCTGGAGAACCCGACCAAGAAGGACTTCAGCCCCCGCATCATCGACATCGTGGCGCCGATCGGAAAGGGCCAGCGCGCGCTGATCGTGGCGCCGCCCCGCACGGGCAAGACCGTGCTGATGCAGAACATCGCCCAGTCGATCACCCTGAACCACCCCGAGTGCTACCTCATCGTGCTGCTCATCGACGAGCGCCCCGAGGAGGTGACCGACATGCAGCGCTCGGTGAAGGGCGAGGTCATCGCCTCGACCTTCGACGAGCCGGCCACCCGCCACGTGCAGGTCGCCGAGATGGTGATCGAGAAGGCCAAGCGCCTGGTTGAGCACGGCCGCGACGTGGTGATCCTGCTCGATTCGATCACGCGCCTGGGCCGGGCCTACAACACGGTCGTGCCGTCCTCCGGCAAGGTGCTGACCGGCGGTGTCGATGCCAACGCGCTCCAGCGCCCGAAGCGCTTCTTCGGCGCGGCCCGCAACATCGAGGAGGGCGGCTCGCTCTCGATCATCGCCACCGCGCTCATCGACACCGGCTCGCGCATGGACGAGGTGATCTTCGAGGAGTTCAAGGGTACCGGCAATTCCGAGATCATCCTCGACCGCAAGGTCTCGGACAAGCGCATCTTCCCGGCGATCGACATCACCCGCTCCGGCACCCGCAAGGAGGAGCTCTTGGTCCCGCCGGACGCGCTCAAGAAGACCTACGTGCTGCGCCGCATCCTCAACCCGATGGGCGTCACCGACGCGATCGAGTTCCTCATGGACAAGCTGCGCCAGACCAAGAGCAACGGCGATTTCTTCGACTCGATGAACACCTGAGCGGCATCGCATCGCCGGTGACTTCGCGGCGTCGGACCCTCGGGTCCGGCGCCGTTCCGTTTCAGGCGGGCCCGTCGAGGGGCTTGAGACGGTCCGATCCGGCGCTCGCGGCGCGGGGCGGGCGCTCGGACCGGCCGAGCAGGCGGGCGAGGCCGGCGAGGTCGGGCGTCTCGCGGCCGGCGGGCGCGTAGACCGCCCGGTCGAGGGCCGCCAGACCCGCGACGATGGCGGGCCGCCCGCGCCAGAGCGCCGCCAGTTCCGGTTCCGCCTGCATCGCCCCCGCGACCGCCGCCCGGAAGGCCACCGGGTCGTTCGCGGCCGCGGCGCGTTTCAGGGCGCGGCGATGCGGGCCGGTCAGGCGCAGGCGGGCGCCGCCGGGGCCGAAGCCGAGGAGCAGCAGGCCGAGCCCGAAGGCCGCGAGCCCCGCCGCCGCCGCGACGAGCGGCGCGGTGGCGGCCGGGGCCGGGGCCGCGTCCGCGCCGTCCACGAGCCCGCCGCCGATCTGGCGCGCCGGGATCTCGGCCTCCCGCATGGTGCGCGAGACCGTGTCGAACCACGGGATGCTGATCGCGTCGAGCGGGATCACCTCCGGGACGCCCGGCCGCACGTCCCACTGGTAGGTGGCGCGCGCCACCGGCCCCGTGGGCGTGAGGATGGTCTCGCGGGTCACCGGGCCCGCGAAGGTGATGATGCCGCGGGTGCGCATCACCGGGCGGGGCGGCAGGCCCTCGGCCACCATGCCCTGCGCCTCCACCGTCACGATCCGCCGCCCGGTCTCGCCCATCTTCAGCGTCTCGGGGTCGGGGCTCCAGGAATCGGTGACGCTGACGTCCCGGGCGGGCAGCCACCAGGGTTCCTTCACCTCGGGGCCGCCCGAACCTTGCGTCCAGGCGGCGACGGGGAGCGGGATCGGGTTCGAGCGGACGTCGACGACCCGGCGGGTGCCGAGGTCGTTGACGGTGAGCCGGTGCACGAACGGGTCGATGGTGAAGTCGCCCGCATGGTGCGGGAAGATCGCCACCGTGCGGTCGAAGGCGAGCCCGACCTGTCCGTCGGGCAGGCGCTCGCGCCGCCAGGTGTCGCGCCCGAGCTGGGTCCAGCTGAAGTTCGCGAGCGTCGGCTGCACCACCTCCTCCAGCAGGATCTGCTGGCGGTAGAGCCCGCGGATGCGCAGCAGCACCATCTCGCGGGCATAGGGCGCCGCGTTGCCGGCGCGCTCCGCCGTCACCGTGAGCGTGAGGTCGCCGGGCTCGATCTCGGCACGGGCCGGGGCGGCGAGGAGGAGGGGGAGGAGGGCGAGACAGAATCGCGCCATCCCTTCCCCCGCAAAGCGGATAGGGAGAGGCGCGCGGCCGGGTCCGAAGAGAATCACCACGGGTTGCTCCCGGCGGGCATGTTGGTGCCGGCCTCGACGCGGCGGGTCTGCTCGGCCTTGAGGCGCAGCTTCAGGTAGCGGCCCGGATCGTCCGGCAGGGTCTGGAGCCAGAGCCGGTCGGGGCGGATCTCGTGGGCCTCGAAGCTCTTCGTCACGCGCCGCACCTCGCGCTCGGGGGCGGCCGCCACCATGGCCGAGCCGCTGCCGGTGCGCCCGCGCCCGGCCGCGTCGCTCGCCGAGCCGCGGGCCTCGCCGCGGCCGGAATCGACCGCCTGCTGCTCGGCCCGGCCGCGGCGGGCCACCTTGCTGTTGCCGGGCAGCGAGGCGCTCGACCCGGCCTCCTTGTTGCCGGCCAGCCCCTCGCCGCTCGACGTGGCCTTGATGTCGTCGCTCTGGTCGTGGTTCCGGGTGTTGTTGTAGCGCGCGCCGTACTGCGCCGTGCCGTTGGCGATGCCCCCGCCCGGACCGCGGTCGATCGCCTCCTCCATGAGACGGGCGATGAGCGCGCGGTTGGCCTGCGCGTCGGCGTCGCGCGGGTTGTACTGCAGCGCCTGATCGTAGGCCGCGACGGCGCCGGCGAGATCGCCGGCACGCGCCAGCGCGTTTCCGAGGTTGTAGGCGTTGCGCCGCCCGCCGTTGCGGAAGATCGCGGCCGCTTGGCCATAGTCGCCGGCCGCGTAGAGGGCGGGCCCGCGCCAGGCCGGGTCGGCGATGATGCCGGAGGCCAGCCCCGGCAGGCCGACGCCCATCAGCAGCCGCCCGAGGCCGGTGCGCGGCTCCGTGAGGGCGCAGAGGGCGACGAGGCCGGCGCCCGCCAGCGCCAGACCGGCGCCGCGCGCGTGGCGGCGCCAGCGGCGCGGCAGCGCCAGGGTGGCGGGAAGCGGAAGGGAGACGGGGCCGCGCATCAGGCGCTCCGGCGGAAGAGCAGCAGGGCGGGGAGGGCGGCGAGCAGGAGCAGCCAGCGCCCGAGGTCGGCGAACGCCAGCACCGTGTAGCCGCCGGCCGCGAGGTGCTGGGCCGTGCTGGCGCCGACCGCCTCGAGCACGGCGCCCGGGGCGTCGAGGTCGGCCACGACGCCGCCGCCCGCCCGCACCACCGCGTCGAGCGCGCCCCGGTCGGGCCGCGGCACGCCGGGCGGGAGCGGGCGGGTCGCGGGCACGAACACGCCCTGCAGGCGCCAGCCGCGCTCGGCGATGGCGCGCGCCTCGCGCCGCGCCGCGTCGCCGAGCCCGTCGCCGTCGGTGATCAGAACGACGTCGGCGGCGACCACGTCGGCCTCGGCCAGCGTGCGCCGGGCCAGCGCGAGGCCGCGCTCGGGGTGGCTGCCGCGGTCCGGCACCGTGGCGGCGTCGAGGGCGAACAGGGTGGTGCCGAGGCTGTCGCGGTCGGTCGTCGGCGACATGGCGAGGTAGGCGTCGCCCGCGTAGACCACGAGGGCGACCGAGCGGGTGCCCGCGGCCTCCGCCACCGCCTGCGCGGTCTGGCGGACCTCCTTCAGGCTGCCGCCCTCCGTCACCGAGCGGGAGAGGTCGAGGACGATCACGGTGGCGTCGAGGTTGCGGAAGGTCGCCGCGTCCCGGCGCTCGACCGCCGGACCGGTCAGCGCCAGCGCGATCAGCCCGGCCGCCAGCGCCGCCGCGAGGTTGGCCTGCCGCCGCCCGCCGAGCACGGCGCCGCGGCGCTCCATCAGCCGCATCAGGGCGGGGTCCACCGCCCGGCGCCAGTCCCCGAGCGGTGCCGCGCGCCACGTCGCCCGCAGGACGAGCAGCGCGAGCGGCAGGAGCGCGAGGAGCCACCAGGGCCGCAGCAGGGCGAGGCTCGCGACGCTCATGCCCGCCTCCGGCTCGCGAGGAGCGCGGCGGCGCAGACGAGCGCCAGCGCGGCCGGCCAGGGCCAGAGGTCGCGCCGCAGCGGCACCGGCGGCGCCTTGGCGCGGCCGCCCTCGATGGCGTCGATGCTGGCGGCCACCGCGACCAGATCCTCGGTGGTCTTCACCCGGAAGGCCCGGCCGCCGCTGACCTCGGCCATCTCCCGCAGGGTCTCGGTATCGACCACGTCCTGCTCGCCGTCGGCGTTGGCCATGTCGCGGGGGCCGAGTGCGATGGTGTGGACCCGGATGCCGAGGTCGCGCGCGAGCGCCGCCACGTCCCGCGGCGCCGTCTGGCCGGCATTGTTGGCGCCGTCCGAGAGCAGCACCACGACCTTGGAACTCGCCGGCGCGGGCTGGCCGGCCTCCGCTCCGGCATCGCGCGGGTCGAGGCGGCGCAGCGCCAGCCCGAGCCCGTCGCCGATGCCGGTCGAGCGGCCGACGAGGCCGATGCCGGCCTCCTCCAGGGCGCGCGCGACGCTCTGGGTGTCGAAGGTCGGACTGGCCGCAACGTAGGCCTGGTCGGCGAAGATCACGAGGCCGATCCGGTCGCCGGCCCGGCGGCGGATGAAGTCGGCGCCGACGCGCTTGACGGCCTGGAGTCGGCTCACCGTCTCGCCGTCGAGGGCGAAGTCGCGCCGTTCCATCGAGCCGGAGAGGTCCATCGCCAGCATGATCTCGCGGCCCGAAGCCGGCAAAGCGATGCCGGGCAGGACGAGGCGGGGCCCCGCGACCGCGACGACAAGGGCGGTCCACAAGGTCCAGATGAGCCAGGTCCGCCGCCGGCCGCGCGACGCGATGGCGCCGGCCGCGCCCGCGTCGGGCACCAGCGAGGCCGGCACGCGCAGCGCGCCGCTCGACCCTTCCGCCTCCGCCGGCAGGAGCCGCGCGGCGAGCCAGGGCAGGGGCAGCAGCAGGAGCGCCGCGGGGCTCGCGAGATCGAGGGCGGTGAGGAAGGCGCTGGCTGAGGCCGGGAGGAGTGCCATGGCGTCAGGCCCGCATCCGGCCGATCAGGCGACCGAGTTCCGCGTCGAGGGCTGCGGCGTCGGGCGGGGCGTGGCGGCGATAGAGGCCGTCCACCAGCACGCGGCCGGCGCCCGCGCTGAACAGGTCGGTGGAGAACAGCCGGTCGAGGCGGGCCGCCCAGTCGGCGCCTTGCGCGGCGGCGGCCTCCTCGCCGAGGCGGGTGCGGGCGATCCGGCGCAGCAGACGCGCCTGCGCCACCAGCCGGGCCTCGGGCGGCAGGTCGCGCGTCGCGGCGAGTTCGCTGAGCGCCGCCCGGCGCAGGGTGGCGCCGGCGCGGGCGCGCAGGAGGCGGACCAGCCCAACCCCGAGCGCGGCCGCGAAGCCGAGCGCGGCGGCGGCCACGACCTCGCCCTGCAGCGCACCGGCGGCGTTGCCGGGCAGGTGCAGGCCGCGGAGCTGGTCGAGGGCGGCGAGAGTTTCGGGGTTCATGGGAGGAAGCACCCGCGTTCTCCCTCCCCCCTCTGCGGGGGAGGGTACCCTGCGCAGCAGGGGGGGCCGGGACGGAGTCCCGCAAGAGGGGAGCCCGGCTTCCGGGAAGGGTGCGCCCTGTGTGATGTGCACCGCCCCATCCGGCTCCGCGGTTCCCCCCTCTGCGAGACTACGTCCCGACCGCCCCCTGCCGACGCAGGGGCCACCCTCCGCCGCGGAGGGGGGAGGAGGAGCGACGGGCGCTTCGGGCCGCCCAAAGTCGCCTCACAGCACCGCATCGAGCCGCTCCATCAGCGGGGCGTAGGCCTCCGGGCCCGCCTCGACATCGAGGCGCAGGCCCGCGATGCCGCGGCGGGCGTAGTCGGCCAGGCGCTCCTCGGCGTTCGGGTTCGGCCGTGCGCGGCGGCCCCCATCGAGCAGGCCGCGGCGCCCGTCCGGCAGGGCGAAGGGGTAGAGGCCGGCGGGCCGCGCCCGCTCGAAGGCGTCGCTGACGAGGATCAACCGGATGGCGATCCGCTCGGCCGCCAGCGTCAGCAGGGGCTCGAAGTCCGGGCCCGGCGCGTCGAGCGCACTCGCGATGACGAGATGGCCGCCCGAGGGCAGCAGGCTCGCCGCCACGGTGACGAGATCCGCCAGCGGCGGGTCCGCCGTGTCGGGGGCTGCGAGCGCCTGCGCGTGCGCGAGGGCGAGCGCCCCCGTCACCGCGGTCATCGCGCGCTCGCCGCCGGCCGGCCGGAGTGCCGTGGGCTCGCCCGCGCGCCCCGCCACGAGGCCGACGCGGCCGCCGTCGCCGACGACCCGCCAGCCGAGCAGCGCCAGCGCCTCGGCGGCCGCGACCGAGCGCAGGGTGCGGCGGGTGCCGAAGAGCATCGAGGGCCGGAAGTCGGCGAGCAGCACCACGGCGCGGTCGCGCTCGTCGTGGTGGGTGCGCGTGTGGAGTTGGCCCGTGCGGGCGGTGGCGTTGCGGTCGATGTGGCGCATGTCGTCGCCCTCGGACCAGAGCCGCACGTCGTCGGGCTCGGAACCGCGCCCGCGTCGCCGGGTGACGATGCCGCCGGGCAGGCCCGCCAGCGTGCGGGTGACGGGCGCCGAACCCCGGCGCGCGAGGTGGCGCAGGCCCATCAGCGCCTCGCCCGACAGGTGGATGCCGGGATCCTCCGGAGCGTCCGCCCTGCTGTCCGTCCTCTGCGCCACCCCTAGAGCGCCCGCACCCGCTGCAGGAGGCCGGCGACGATGCTGCGCGTCGTGCGGCCCTCGGCGGCGGCCCGCCAGGTCAGGCCGATGCGGTGGGAGAGGGCGTCGGCGGCGAGTTCCGCGATGTCCTCGGGCACGACGTGGTCGCGCCCGTGCAGGTAGGCGCGCGCCTTGCCCGCGAGCATCAGCGCGAGCGTCCCGCGGGGCGAGGCCGGGTGCTCGATCGCCGCGCGCAGGTCCGGCGCCGCCGCGTCGGTGCGCGTCGCCGCGACGAGCCGGACCAGGTAGTCCTTCAGCGCGGGCGAGACGTAGGTGGCGAGCGCGGCGTCCCGCGCGGCGCGCACGTCGTCGAGGCTGAGCTTGGCCGGCATCGCCTCGGCGTGGTGGGTCAATTCGCCCTCGACGAGGTCGAGGATGCGCCGCTCGGCGGCCTCGTCGGGCATCTCGACCACGACGTGGAGCAGGAAGCGGTCGAGCTGCGCCTCCGGCAGCGGGAAGGTGCCCGCGTGCTCGATCGGGTTCTGGGTCGCCACCACCATGAAGGGATCGGGCAGTCGATGGGTGTGGCCCGCCACCGTGATCTGGCCCTCGGCCATGGCCTCGAGCAGCGCCGACTGCACCTTGGGCGGGGCGCGGTTGACCTCGTCCACGAGGATCAGCGCGTGGAACAGGGGGCCGGCCAGGAACTCGAAGGTGCCCGCGTCCTGGCGCCAGACCGTGGTGCCGGTGAGGTCGGCGGGCATCAGGTCCGGCGTGCACTGCACCCGGGCGAAGGAGCCGTCGAGCCCGTCCGAGAGGCGCTTGACCGCCCGCGTCTTGGCCAGCCCCGGCGCGCCCTCGATCAGCAGGTGGCCGCCGGTGAGCAGCCCGATCAGCAGGCGCTCGACGAGGCCGTCCGCGCCGATCAGCCCGTGGAGGAGCCCGTCGCGCAAGGCCAGGATGCGGGCGCGCAGCGCCTCGTCCGCGGCGGGACGCTCGGCGGGTTGCGGAAGGCGGGCGGCGAGACCGGTGCCGCTCATGCGCGGGGGGCTCCCGCCGGCGCGACCGGGCGATGCGTCATCGGACGATGCGTCATTCTTGGCCGTCTCCTCGCTGCGCCGCTCAGCGGGCGCCGGACTCTTAGTCGGTCCATAGGAAGCCGGTGTGCCCGCCGGACCGGGGAAGCGTCAATCCCGACAACCCTGGATCGTGCCCGGATCGTGCCCACGCGGGCAATTTGCCCTAGAGGCGACCGTCACGGTTCCGTCATCGGCCCCTGTCTAGGACGCCCCATGATCGCGCTCACGCCCCTTCCCGAGACCGTCAACTCCGCCATCAGCCTCGTCACGGCCTTCGGGCTGGGCACGCTGATCGGCGCGGAGCGGCAGTACCGGCAGCGCAACGCGGGGCTGCGCACCACGGTGCTGGTGGCGCTGGGCGCTGCGGCCTTCGTCGATCTCGGCATGCGGCTGACCGGGGGCGAGGGCGCGACGCGCACCGTGGCCTACGTGATCTCCGGCATCGGCTTCCTGGGCGCGGGCGTGATCATGAAGGAGGGCATGAACGTGCGCGGCCTCAACACGGCCGCGACGCTCTGGTGCTCGGCCTCCGTCGGCGCCTTCGCGGGGGCGGACCTGCCGCTGGAGGCCTGCTTCGTCACCGCGGCCGTGCTCGCCTGCAACACGCTGCTGCGCCCGCTCGTCAACGCCATCAACCGGGCCCCGATCCGCGAGGACCAGACCGAGGCGACCTACGAGGTGCAGGTAACGACCGCGACCGGGGCGGCGGGGCCTGCCCGCGACCTCTTGGTCGAGCGGCTGGAGGCGGCGAGCTATCCGGTGCGCGGCGTCGAGGTGGTGGAGCGTGGCGAGGACGCCGTGGACGTGGTGGCGACGCTGCTCGCCGACGCGGTCGAGGGCGGGGAACTCGACGCCGTCACGGACGACCTCGCCCGGGACCCGCGCATCCGCCACGCGACGTGGTCGGTGCGGGCGGCGGATTGAGGCCGACGATCGGCCTCCGATTCATCCGCGCCGTTTTCCCGGACGCCCGGAGCGTCAGCGGAGGGTGATCCGGGATCCAGCACAGGAAGTCGCGAAGTGTCCGCTCTTTGCGACGTTCCAGAAGGTAGAGCCGCTTCGCGGCACTGGGCTCGCTGGATCCCGGATCACCTTCCACTGGGTTCCAGGCGTCCGGGAAAGGGACGGCGCTTTATCGTTATGGTCGGCTGAGGGGCTACCGATCACAGCCGGCTGGCCCCCTTAATCCCCCGCTCAGCGTGCGCGGGCACACGCGCCGCGCGGACGAGGCCTTCACCGGTTCCCCTCCGCGACCGACCTCGCCCCTGAAAGCGGGCTGCCGGGCGCCCGCCGGAGAACCTCCATGAGCGACACCCCATCCAAGCGCGCCCTGATCGTCGGAGCCTCGCGCGGGCTCGGGCTCGGCCTCGCCGAGACCCTGCTGCGGCGGGGCTGGGCCGTCACCGCCACGCAGCGGAAGGCCGGCTCCGACCTCGAGAGGCTGAAGGCCGACCGCCTCACCGTCGAGACGGTCGACATCGACGACGACGCGGGCGTGGCCGCCCTGCACGAGCGGCTCGGGCCGCAAGCCTACGACCTGATCTTCGTGGTGGCGGGCGTGGCCACCCAGGCGCACGACCCGGCCCACGCCGTGCCCCGGGACGTCGCCGCCCAGGTCTACCTGACGAACGCGATCAGCCCGATCCGCTTCGCGGAAGCTTTTCGCGACCGACTCGCGCCGGGCGGCAGCCTCGCGCTGATGAGTTCGGTGCTGGGCAGCGTCGGGCTCAACGAGTCGGGCGGCTGGGAGACCTACCGGGCCAGCAAGGCGGCGCTGAACACCCTGGCGCGCAGCTTCGAGATCCGCCACCGGGAGAGCGGGATCAGCGTGTTCCTGGTCCATCCAGGCTGGGTCCGCACCGACATGGGCGGCGCGGAGGCCGACATCGACGTGGCGACCAGCGTCGCCGGCATGGCGGACGCGATCGAGGCCCGGCTGGGCGAGCCGGGCGTGGCCTATTTCGACTACCGGGGCGAGACGCTCGCCTGGTAGGGCCGGTCAGCGGCGCGGGTCGAGGGGGCGGCCGCGCCGCTCCACCACCACGGGCGCCCGGGTGCGGCGCTCGACGATGACGGTACGGGGGGCGCGGCTCGGGCTGCCGGGGCTCATGATCCGCTCCGGGACCCGCTCGGGCTTGCGGCGTGAGGCGGCGACCACGTGCGGGCGCACCTCGTCGGCCGGCAGGCCGATCAGCCCGCAGGCGATCTCCACCTGCTGCTCGAGATCGTCCGCCAGATCCTGGGCGGCGGCGACCGCCTCGGCGACGGTCGGCGGCTCGCGACGGACCCGGATCGGTGGCAGGTCAGCGAAGCTCTTCGGCGATTTCTTCACGGCACGGCTCGCATGGTTCATGGGCCGAACATAGGATGCTGCGCCGGATTGTGCACCGCATCAAAGCGGAAGGAAAGACGTTTTCGCATGCATGGCGCTTGGCTCGGCTCTTGCCCCTCGGCAGGGCAGCGTCGCGACCGGCCCAGAGTTAACTTATGTTGAGGGGGTGCCGAATGTCCCGGCCTGTGCGCCGCCGCATCGCCCCGGGACGACGCTCCCGCGTCGGCTGGTCCCGGTAACGGGTCAACAACCCCGCCGAGGGATCGTTCATCGCCCGCGCCACCGAACCGCCCTGGATCGAGCGAATCACGTTCGTTCCCGCTCCCGGAAGATCCCATGCCGCTCGATCCGCGCCTCACCCCCGCCCGCCCAGACCTCGCCGACCTCGCGCTCCGCAGCCGGGTCGAGGCCGCGCGCTACGTCGCCGGCGAGCCGCGCCGCGTCGTCACGCCCTCGGCGCCCCTGCGCCGGGCCCCGTCCGCGGAATCCGGCATCGATACCGAGGCGGTGCTGGGCGACGCCGTGACGCTCTACGAGGCGCGCGACGGCTTCGCCTGGGTCCAGCTCGTCCACGACGGCTACGTGGGCTACCTGGCCGCCGACAGCCTCGGCCCGGCCGACCCGGCGCCGACCCACCGCGTCGCGGCGCTGCGGACCTTCCTCTACCCTGCCCCGGACCTGAAGCGTCCGGCCCGCGCCCATCTCGGGCTCGGCTCCGCGCTCGTCGTCACGGGCGAGGCGGGGGATTACCTGGAGGTGCCGGGCGGCTACGTCTTCGCCGGCCATTGCCGTCCGGTCGATGCGGTCGAGCCGGATTTCGCCGGCACGGCCGAGCGCCTCGTCGGGACGCCCTATCTCTGGGGTGGCCGCACGACGCTCGGCCTGGACTGCTCGGGGCTGGTCCAGCTCTGCCTGGAAGCCGCCGGCCTGACCTGCCCGCGCGACGCCGACCAGCAGGAGCGGGCGCTGGGCGACGCCTTGCCGGACGACGCCTCGTCGGACGATCTCGCGGACCTGCGCCGGGGCGACCTCGTGTTCTGGCGCGGCCATGTCGGGATGATGCTCGACGCGAGCCGCCTGATCCACGCCAACGGCCACCACATGGCGGTGGCGGTCGAGCCGCTGCGAACGGCCGTCGCGCGCATCCGCGAGAAGAGCTACGGGCCGGTGACGTCCGTGCGGCGGATCACGCCTTCAACCGGCTCTTGATCCGCCGCACCAGCCCGTCGCGCACGTCGCGGTAGGCGTCGAGCCGCTGCTCGCGCGAGACGTCGTAGAAGTTGGTGGGGTCGGGCGTCGGCCAATATTCCACGTCCGCCGCGAGCGTGCGGGTCAGTTCCAGCGCCGCGTGGTGCGCTTCGGGGGCGAGGGTGACGATGAGGTCGAAGTTCAGCCCCTCCCACTCCTCCAGCTGCTCGACCGTGCGGGGACGGTGCTTCTTCGCGTCGATACCGATCTCGTCGAGGACGCTCACCATGAAGGGATCGACCGGCTCGCCCTCGCGCACGCCCGCCGACTGCACGTAGATCGACTTGCCGAAATAGTGGCGCGCGATCGCCTCCGCTGCGGGCGAGCGCACGGCGTTGAAGTTGCACATGAACAGGACCGACTGGACCCGTTTCTTCCGTGGGCCGAGGCCCGGCGCGGTCTCGTCCATCGGAGCCTAGCCCCGCCCCACGCCGTCAGCCCTTCCAGTGCAGGGCGAAGATCAGGGTGAAGAGCCGCCGCGCGGTGTCGTGGTCGAGGTCGACTTTGCCGTCGAGGCGCTGCTTCAGGGTCTCGGAGGCCTCGTTGTGCAGGCCCCGCCGGCCCATGTCGATCGCCTCGATCTGCGTCGGCGAGGCGGTGCGGATCGCGTTGTAGTAGCTCTCGCAGATCATCTCGTAGTCGCGGATCACCCGCCGGAAGGGGGTGAGCGAGAGGAGATGCGTCATCACCGGCTCGCGGGCCTCGTTGCCGATCGCGAAGGAGAGCTTGTTCTCGACGAGGCCGAGATGGAGCCGGTACGGCCCCTCGTCCCGGCCCGGAATAACGAACTGGTTGTCCTCCAGGATGTCGAAGATCGCGATGGCGCGCTCGTGCTCCTGGTCCGGGTTGCCGCGGCCGATCGAATCCTCGTCGAGCGTCACCGCGACGAGACGGTGCGGCGAGCGCTCCTTCCTGGCCTCCGACATCGTTAAGCCTGCCTCACAGGTTCAGCCGGATCGCGACGGAGCGGGCATGGCCCTCCAGGCCCTCCGACCGGCCGAGGTTTATCGCCGCCGGGCCGAGCGCCCGCAAGCTCTCCGGCGTGCAGGCGAGGATGGTGGTGCGCTTCATGAAATCGAGCACGCCGAGGCCGGAGGAGAAGCGGGCCGAGCGGGCGGTCGGCAGCACGTGGTTCGGGCCGCCCACGTAGTCGCCGATCGCTTCCGGCGTGTGCGAGCCGAGGAAGATCGCGCCGGCGTTGCGCACCTTCGCGGCGAGCGCTTCCGCGTCCTGCGTCTCGATCTCCAGGTGCTCGGGGGCGAGGCGGTCGGTGAGCGGCACCGCCTCGTCGAAGTCGCGCACCCGGATGATCGCGCCGTAGTCGCGCCAGCTCGCCCGCGCGATCTCCTGGCGGGGCAGGGTGGTGAGCGCCCGCTCGACCGCCGCCTCGACGGCCTCGGCCAGCGCCGCGCTGTCGGTGATCAGGATGGCCTGCGCCGCCGTGTCGTGCTCGGCCTGGGCCAGCAGGTCGGCGGCGATCCAGTCCGGGTTGGCGTGGTCGTCGGCCAGGATCAGCACCTCCGAGGGACCGGCGATCATGTCGATGCCGACCTGCCCGAAGACCCGCCGCTTGGCCGCCGCCACCCAGGCGTTGCCGGGGCCGACGACCTTGGCAACCGGCGCGATGGTCCGGGTGCCGTAGGCGAGCGCCGCGACGGCCTGGGCGCCGCCGACGCGGTAGACCTCGTGCACGCCCGAGAGGTGGGCGGCGGCCAGCACCAGCGGGTTCATCCGGCCTTCCGGCGCGGGCGCCACCATGACGATGCGCGGAACGCCCGCCACGCGCGCCGGCACCGCGTTCATCAGCACGGAGGAGGGGTAGCTCGCGGTGCCGCCCGGCACGTAGAGGCCGACCGATTCGAGCGCCGTCCAGCGCCAGCCCGCGGTGACACCGAGCGCGTCGGTCTCGCGGTGATCGGCCGGTACCTGGGCCCGGTGGAAATGCTCGATCCGCTCCGCGGCGAGGGTCAGCGCCGCGATCTGGTCGGCCGGGCAGGCCGCGACGGCTTCAGCGATCTCCGCGTCCGTGACGCGCAGGCTACCCTCGGTGAAATCCTCGCCGAGTCGGTCGAAGCGGCGGGTGTAGTCGACGAGCGCGGCATCGCCCCCCGCCACCACGCCCGCGATGATGCCGCGCACGACCTCGTCCACATCCTCGGCGATCTCGCGCTTCACGGTGAGCAGGCGCGCGAAATCATCGGCGAAGGTCGGGGCGGAGCTGTCGAGACGAACCATGGACCCGTGTCGTTTCGTGTTGGGGAAGCCGGTGATGAGGATCAGGCCGCGTCGTCGTGGCCGGGCCGGCTCTCGGCCTCCCAGACCGGGCCGAGATCCTTCATCTGCACCTCGACGCACTCCACGTCGAGCCGGATCGCGGCGTTCCCTGAGAAGATCAGCGTCACGGTGCCGGAAGGCGGCTCGGTCGGCGCGAAGGTGACGGCGAGGAGGTTCAGCGCCGTGTCGGCGTTGCCGCCCGGCGCGATGCCGCGGGTGCGCACGCCGAGCACCCGCTCGAAATGCACGCCCGTGAGGCGCCGCCGCTCCGGCTCGCCTGGGCCGACCGACCAGTCGAAGCGCCGCGCCACGAGCACGAAGCGATGCTCGGCCGCCAGATAGGTCAGGTCGCCGGCCCGCAGGACCGCGTCCTGCAGGTGGGCCGAGATCACCGTGAGATCCTCGGCGTCGAGGGCGGCGAGCTTCAACAGCTCCATGCGGGCACCTTGGCTGGATGGCGGATCCGGCCGGATCGGGTGATCGGCCGGATGGTAAATTTCACGTGAAACGCTGCGGGGTAGGTAGCGACCGAGAGGGTGATCGACAACGGGCAGGCGTGCGGAGCGCCCCGCCCACGGCGGACGTGGCCGAAAAGTCCGCCCGTAGGATCAGGTACCGTTCAGGCGGCGCTCTATATGCCCGGCCCACGGACACGAAGGTTCGAGGAGACCAGACCGGTGACGCGCATCACGCTCGCGGCTCTCGCCGCCCTGACGCTGGGAACGACGCTCGCCGCCGCGCCGGCGCGCGCGCAGTACTACGACGACGGCCCGCGCCGCTACGACCGGGGCTACGAGGACCGTTACGACCGCTACGAGCGCCGCCGCCGGGACGACTATTACGAGGACCGCTACGAGCGCCGCCGGGATTTCGGCCGGCGCGGGGGCAGCATCTGCGTGACCTCGCGCGGCAACTGCCCGACCCGCCCCGCGCCGTTCAACGCGCCCTGCGGCTGCGAGATTCCGGGCTTCGGCTTCAAGCGCGGCGCGATCGGCGGCTGAGGATCGGCACAAGGCACGAACGCGGGAAGGCACCCGAACCGGTCGGGTGCCTTCTTCGTGCTCAGGCCCGCACGCGCTCGATCCGCGCGCCGCAGCGGCCGAGCTTGGCCTCCAGCGCCTCGAAGCCGCGGTCGAGGTGGTAGACCCGGTTGATCTGGGTCTCGCCCTCGGCGGCGAGCCCGGCGATCACCAGCGAGACCGAGGCGCGCAGGTCCGTGGCCATCACGGGCGCGCCCTTCAGGCGCTCGACCCCCTCCACGATCGCCGCGTCGCCGTCGAGGCGGATCTTGGCGCCGAGGCGGGCGAGTTCCTGCACGTGCATGAAACGGTTCTCGAAGATCGTCTCGCGGATGCGGGAACTCCCCTTGGCCAGCGTCATCAGCGCCATGAACTGCGCCTGCAGGTCGGTGGGGAAGCCCGGGAAGGGATCGGTGGTGATGTCCACCGCCGCGATGCCGGCGCCATTGCGGCGCACCCGGATCCCGTCCGGCACCTGCGTGACCTCGGCGCCGGTGGTGGCCAGCACGTCGAGGGCCGCGTGCAGCAGGTCGGGGCGGGTGTTCTCCAGCACCACGTCGCCGCCCGTCATCGCCACCGCCATGGCGTAGGTGCCGGTCTCGATCCGGTCGGGCAGCACCTCGTGGCGGGCGCCGTTCAGGCGGGCCACGCCCTCGATCTCGATGCGCGGCGTGCCCGCGCCCTTGATGCGCGCGCCCATCTTGGTCAGGCACTCGGCGAGATCGACCACCTCGGGCTCGCGGGCGGCGTTCTCGATCACGGTGGTGCCGTAGGCGAGCGCCGCCGCCATCAGGGCGACGTGTGTTCCGCCGACCGTGACCTTCGGGAAGCTGATCTCGGCACCGCGCAGGCCGTTCTTGGTCTTGGCCACCACGTAGCCGCCGTCGATGTCGATCTGCGCGCCGAGCCGCTCCAGCGCCATGATCAGCAGGTCCACGGGCCGCGTGCCGATGGCGCAGCCACCCGGCAGCGAGACCTTGGCCTCGCCGAACCGGGCGAGCAGCGGCGCCACCACCCAGAAGCTCGCCCGCATGGTCGAGACCAGCTCGTAGGGCGCGGTCGTGTCGATGACGTTCGAGGCGGTGAGCCGGACGGTCTGGCCGGTCTCGGTGGTCTGGCCCGGGCGCTTGCCGACCACCGTCTGATCGACGCCGTGGTTGCCGAGGATGCGGGTCAGCGCGTTGATGTCGGCGAGGCGCGGCACGTTGACGAGTTCGAGCGTCTCGCCGGTGAGCAGGCTCGCGATCATCAGCGGCAGCGCCGCGTTCTTGGCGCCCGAGATCGGGATGGTACCGTGCAGCTCGGTGCCACCGGTGATGTGGATGCGGTCCATGCTCGTTCCCTGGGCCGCCCCGCGGGTTCGCGCGGCGCCTATCGTTCCGTCGGGCGCGACCGTGCGCCCAGGCTTGGCCGCAGGCTATAGTCCAGTTTTGTCGGAATCGGGACCGCTCCCGGACGCATCGGCGCCCGGCGAATCATCCAGGGTCCGCGGGCCGGCCGCGCCGGTCGCCCCGCTCCGCTCCTTGCCCTGCTCCTTGCCGCGCTCCTGCGCCTTGCGCCGCCGCAGGTTGTCGCGCAGCGCCGCCTTCAACCGTTCCGCGCGGCTCTCGCCTGTATCCGCCATCGTCATCCCGCCCTTGCGTGCCCGGAACGAGGTTCGCGCGCGGCGCATCGTCACCCTGGAGCCGCTCTTCCGCCCTGCACAGGGCAGGAATGTTAGAACTCACCTTGAACCCATTCCAGATCCGCCTGTATCTTCCGCCCCGACAGCGCCCGAAGACGCTGCCGCGAGAACGCTCAAGGAAACCGCCAGCCCGCGTCCGGAACCGTCTCCAGGGTTCAGCGGACGTCAATCCAAACGTCCGATGCTCGCCGGAGGCCCGAACGGGTCTCGCGTGCCGAACGATCCCGCGCATCGACGGCCCGTCCGTCCGTGCCAGCCACCCGAAGGATCCTCATGCCCGTGACCCGGATGCCCGCTGCCCCGAAGACCGCATCGTCCGGACCCGGCATCAGGACCGATTTCGAGGGCTACTTCCGCGCCGCGCTGGACAAGCTGCACGGCGAGCGCCGCTACCGCGTCTTCGCCGACATCGAGCGCGTGGCCGGCCGCTTCCCGCAGGCGAACTGGCGCCGCCCGGACGGCTCGACCCGCGAGATCACCGTGTGGTGCTCGAACGACTATCTCGGCATGGGCCAGCACCCCGAGGTGGTGGGCGCCATGACCGAGACGGCCCGGCGCTGCGGCGTCGGCGCGGGCGGCACCCGCAACATCGCGGGCAACAACTCGCCGCTGGTCGATCTCGAGCGCGAGCTCGCCGATCTCCACGGCAAGGAGGCGGGCCTCGTCTTCACCTCGGGCTACGTCTCGAACCAGGCCGGCATCTCGACGATCGCGAAGCTGATCCCGAACTGCCTGATCCTGTCGGACGCCTTCAACCACAACTCGATGATCGAGGGCGTGCGGCACTCGGGGTGCGAGAAGCGCATCTTCCGCCACAACGACCTCGCGCATCTCGAGGAACTGCTGGTCGAGGCCGGCGACCGGCCCAAGCTCATCGTGTTCGAGTCCGTCTACTCGATGGACGGCGACGTGGCGCCGATCGGCAAGATCTGCGACCTCGCCGACCGCTACGGCGCGATGACCTACCTGGACGAGGTCCACGCGGTCGGCCTCTACGGCGAGCGCGGCGCCGGGATCGCCGAGCGCGACGGCGTGATGCACCGGGTCGACGTGATCGAGGGCACGCTCGCCAAGGGCTTCGGCTGCGTCGGCGGCTACATCACGGGCTCGGCGGCCGTGCTCGACGCGGTGCGTTCCTTCGCGGCCGGCTTCATCTTCACCACGGCGCTGCCGCCGGCTGTGGCGGCGGCCGCCCGCGCCTCGGTGCGCTACCTCAAGCGCTCGCAGGTCGAGCGCGAGGCGCACCAGCGCCAGGCGGCGCAGACCAAGGCGGCGCTCGAGGCGGCGGGCCTGCCGGTGCTGCACACAGAGACCCACATCGTGCCCGTGATGGTGGGCGACGCCGAGCTGTGCAAGGCGGCCGCCGACCACCTGCTGGAGTGCCACGGCATCTACATCCAGCCGATCAACTACCCGACCGTGCCGCGTGGGACCGAGCGCCTGCGCATCACGCCCTCGCCGTTCCACGACGCGGCGCAGATCGAGAAGCTCACCGCGGCGCTGGCCGAGACCTGGGACGCGCTCGACCTGCCGCGCGCCGGCACGGTCTTCGTCGAGGCGGCGGAGTAGGGCGCGGGTCGTCCCGCCCCCCCCGCAGAGGGGGGAGGGCGGAAGACGCGATCAGAGCTCCAGCACCAGCCCGTCCTCGGCCGCAATGTAGCCGTCGGCCGGGTGCGCGATCATCTCGGGGCTCATATGCGTGAGCATGAGCCGCCTCGGGGCGATCTCGGGCAGGTTGCGGTTGAGCGTCGCCCAGTCGAGGTGGAACCTGACCGGGCGCGCCACCGTGTAGCCCTCGGCGATCATCAGGTCGGCGCCGCGCCCGGCCGGGATCAGGGCGTCCACCCACTGCGTGTCGCCCGTATAGGTCAGCACCCGGCCCGCATGGGCGAGCCGCAGGGCGTGGGCGGGCGCGCCGGAGGGATGCTCGACCGCGAAGGCTTCCACCCCCACCCCGCCGACCGTCGCCGGCTCGCCGGCCGCGATCTCCCGCACCTCCACCGCGAAGGCCCGCTCGGCCGTGCTGGAGCCCGGGAACAGCACCTCCATGGCGGCCGGAAGCCGCTCCCGGATCCCGGGCGGCCCAACGATCGTCAGGGGCGCCGTGCGCCGGCTGACCAGCTGCCCGTCGAGGATCAGCCAGGGCAGGCCGCCGAAATGGTCGCCGTGCAGATGGCTGAGGAACACCGTGTCGATCCCGTTGGGATCGACGCCGAAGCGGCGCATGGCGATCAGCGCCGAGGCGCCGCAATCGATGAGGAAGCCGGTGCCGTCCCCCGCGACGTGGAAGCAGGTGTGGAGGCGCCCGCCCGAGCCGAAGGCGTCGCCGCAGCCGAGAACCGTGAGTCGCATCGCCGAGCACCTCCCCGTCCGTCACCAACGCGGCGATGCAGGCCCGCGCTCCCGCGGCTCCCCCTCGGCTGTTGCACCGCGGCACGCGATGCGCTGTAGCTCCCCCGCTCACGAATCAGGGGGGATGGTGCATGTCGGGCGGTCACGGGGCGATCGAGGGTTCGAACAAGCGGGTGGCGCTGCTGATCTCGGTGCTGGCGCTGTTCCTGGCCTTCAGCGAGACGCTGGGCAAGGCGGCCCAGACCGAGGCGATCGGCGCCAACATCGAGGCCGCCAACCAATGGGCCTTCTTCCAAGCGCGCACCATCCGCAGCACGGTGCTGAAGACCGCCGACGAGATGGTCGCGCTCGCCCCCCCGGGGCCGAACCAGGACGCGGTGCAGGCCAAGCGCGCCGAGTGGGCCAGGACCATGGCGCGCTGGGACTCGGAGCCGGCCACCGGCGAGGGCCGCAAGGAACTCGCCGAGAAGGCCAAGCTGAACCAGGAGAAGCGCGACCTCTCGCTCCACCGCTACCACCACTACGAGCTGGCCTCGGCGGCCTTCCAGATCGGCATCGTGCTGGCCTCGGCCCAGGTGATCACCGGGATCGTGGCGCTCGCCGTCGCGGGCGGCCTGCTCGGCGCGGCCGGCGCGGTGATGCTGGGATTCGGCTTCCTGGCGCCGCACGCGCTGCACCTGTTCTGAGGGCGCCCACCCACAGCAACCGGGGGTGGTCTTAACGGAGCCTTCACGGGCCTCGGGCCGCATGGTCGGATGACCCGAACCGCATCCGGACACCGTCTCGTGCGCAGGTGTCTCGCCCCGGCCCTGCTCCTCCTCGGCTGCGCCTCCGCCGCCGCGGCGCAGGCCTCCCCGTTCCGCGACGCCCTCGCGGCGGCCGGCGGCTGCGGCCGGCACCGCGCGCTCGCCGCCGACCGGCTCGGACCGCTCGGCGGCGGTCCGACCGCCGGCCCGCGCTCCGGCGAGGGGGGGGACGTCGATCTGTTCGGCAAGGCCGCGGAGGCGTGGAGCGAGGCCGAGATCCGCGACGCCCGCGCGGCCTACGCGGCCTGCGAGGCGCGGGCGACCGGCACCCGTGCCGATCCCGAGCTGATGCGGCGGTTCGAGTCCGCCCTGCGCCGGGCGGTGATCATCGCCCGCGCCCGCGGGCCGGCGGAGGAGGTCTCCGAGGCCCCCTCGCAGCGGGCGGCCGACGGGAGCGCCCGGACGGCGCCGGGCCGGGCGGGAGACGGCCTGCGCCGGAGCCCCGCCTTCGTTCCCGCCAGGGCCGGGGCGTCCCCGCCCGATCCGGGCCGGCAGGCCGCGGAGGTCTTTCGCGATGCGGAGCGGCTCGAAGGGACCGGGAGCCCGGTCGCCGCGTCCGGGATGCCGACCGCCGCGGCGGAGGCCGTGGGGGCCGGGCCGAGTCCGGAGCGCGGTGCGCGCCTCGCCCTCTCGGCGGCCTTCGGGGCGCCGCGGAGCGCGGCCCTCGCGTCCGACGCGGGCGAGCCGAAGTCCGGGGGTGGGCCGAACTGCGCCGTCAGCCGGCGCAGCTTCGAGTTGCTCCAGGCGGACATGCGGATGCCGGAGGTCGAGAGCCTGCTCGGCTGCCGCGGCGCGAGCGAGGGCAGCGCGACCATCCCGGGGCTCGGCGCCTTCGAGACCTACGGCTGGAGCGACCGCGGCGGGACCTTCTCGGTCACGCTGGTCTTCCAGGGCGGGCGCCTGAGATCGAAGGTCCAGCGCGGGCTCGCCAACTGATCAGCCGCCCCGCGGCTTGCCCTCGGCCGCGCGGCGCAGGGCGTCGGCCAGCGCGCCCGCGCGCTCGGACCTCGGCGCCTGCGGGCGCCCGGAATCGTGCGGGCGCCCGGGAGCGGGCGGGCGGGGCGCCGGCCGGCCCGTGGCCTGCGACGGACCCTCGCGGCGCGCGGGGCGCTCCGCCTCGTCCGAGCGCATGCTGAGGGCGATGCGCTTGCGGGCGGCATCGACCTCCAGCACCCGCACCTGCACCACGTCGCCGGGCTTCACCACCTCGCGCGGGTCCTTCACGAAGCGGTCGGCCAGCATCGAGATGTGCACCAGCCCGTCCTGGTGGACGCCGACATCCACGAAGGCCCCGAAGGCCGCGACGTTCGTCACCACGCCCTCCAGACGCATCCCGGGGCGCAGGTCGCCGATCTTCTCGACGCCGTCCGCGAAGGCCGCGGTGCGGAAGCTCGGGCGCGGGTCGCGGCCGGGCTTCTCCAACTCGGCGATGATGTCGGTGACCGTCGGCAGGCCGAAGCTCTGGTCCACGAAGGCGCTCGGTGCGAGGCCGCGCAGCGTGGCGCCGTCGCCGACGAGCGCCGCGACCGGTTTGCCGGTCGCCGCCAGGATCTTCTTGACGACCGGGTAGGCTTCCGGGTGCACGCCGGACGCGTCGAGCGGATCCTCGCCGCCGCGGATGCGCAGGAAGCCCGCCGCGAGCTCGTAGGCCTTCGGCCCGAGCCCCGGCACCTTGCGCAAAGCGGCCCGCTTGGCGAACGGCCCGTTGGCGTCGCGGTGGACGACGATGTTCGCGGCGACCCGCTCGGAGAGGCCGGAGACGCGGGCGAGGAGCGGCGCCGAGGCGCTGTTCACATCGACGCCGACGCGGTTCACGCAATCCTCCACCACGGCGTCGAGGGAGCGGGCGAGCTTCCCCTCCGCCAGATCGTGCTGGTACTGCCCGACGCCGATCGCCTTCGGCTCGATCTTCACCAGTTCGGCCAACGGATCCTGCAGCCGCCGGGCGATCGAGACGGCGCCGCGCAGGGTCACGTCGAGGTTCGGCAGCTCGGCCGAGGCGTAGGCGGAGGCCGAGTAGACCGAGGCGCCGGCCTCGGACACCAGGACCTTGGTGAGCTTGGCGTCGGGCAGCTTGGCGACGAGTTCGGCCGCGAGCCGGTCCGTCTCGCGGGACGCCGTGCCATTGCCGATCGCGATCAGCTCGATCCTGTGGGCGAGCACCAGCTTGGCCAGCGCGGCCAGCGCCCCGTTCCAGTCGCGCCGCGGCTCGTGCGGGTAGATCGTGTCGGTCGCCACGACCTTGCCGGTCGCGTCCACCGCCGCGACCTTCACGCCCGTGCGGTAGCCGGGGTCGAGCCCGAGGGTGGGCCGGGCGCCCGCCGGGGCGGCGAGCAGCAGATCGCGCAGGTTGCGGGCGAAGACCGTGACGGCGCCCTCCTCGGCGACCGCCCAGAGGCGGGCGCGCAGATCCGTGTCGGTGGCGGGTTTCAGGCGCTTGCGCCAGCACTGTCGCACGGTGTCGAGGAGGAAGCGGTCGCCCGGCCGGCCCCGGTCCGCGACGCCGAGCGCCTGCGCGATGCGGGCCTCCTGCCAGCCAAGGGCGCCGGGCCGAGGCTCCTCGGCGTCGGCGATGTCGAGGTCCAGCACCTCCTCCTTCTCGCCCCGGAACAGGGCGAGGATACGGTGCGAGGGGAGCTTGGTCAGGGGCTCGGAAAAGTCGAAATAGTCGGCAAACTTCTCGCCGGCCTCGCGCTTGCCCTTGCGCACGGCCGCGGTCATGCGGCCCCTCTGCCAGCCGGACTCGCGCAGCGCTCCAACGAGTTCGGCTCTCTCGCAAGCGCGCTCGATCAGGATCGCACGCGCGCCCTCCAGCGCAGCCTCGGGGTCCAGAACTTCCTCGTTGCCGGCAAACTTTTTGGCCTGCGCGGCCGGGTCCAGGTCCGGCCGGGCGAGCAGGGCCTCGGCCAGGGGCTCCAGCCCGGCCTCGCGGGCGGCAAGCGCCTTGTTGCGGCGCTTGGGCCGGAACGGCAGGTAGAGGTCCTCGAGCCGGGCCTTGGTGTCGGCCCGGGCGATCCGGGCGGCCAGCTCCGCGTCGAGCTTGCCCTGCTGGCGGATGCTGTCGAGGATCGCGGCCCGGCGCCCTTCGAGGTCGCGCAGGTAGGCGAGGCGCTCCTCGAGCGTGCGCAGTTGCGCGTCGTCGAGCGCGCCCGTCGCCTCCTTGCGGTAGCGGGCGATGAACGGCACCGTGGCCCCGCCGTCGAGGAGATCGACCGCCGCCCTCACCTGGGCCTCGGCCACGCCGAGTTCCGCCGCGATGCGCCCGTTGATGCCGCTCATGGTCCCTCCCTGGATTCCGGGCGGGTGTGGCGCCGGCCTCGGGGAGGCGTCAACCCGGCCTCAGTTGAGGCGCAGGATCGCGGCGTTGAGCAGGCTCGCGAAGGCAACCCAGCCGGCATAGGGAACGAGGAGCCACGCCGCGACCCGGTCGAAGCGCCAGCTCAGCCGGATGGTCCAGAGCACCATCACGAGGAGGGCCACCACGACAACGAGGGCAACCCCGATCGCGTGCGCGCTGAAGAAGACCGGCGTCCAGGCGGCGTTCAGCGCGAGCTGGACCGCGAAGGCCAGGACGGCGAGCCACCAGCCCTGCCGCGCGGGCCCGGTGCGCGGCCTCGCGCCGAGGAGCCGCCAGGCCGAGACGGCGATCATCGTGTAGAGGATGGTCCAGGCGACGGGGAAGACCCAGTTCGGCGGGTTGAAGCCCGGCTTGTTCAGGCCGGCGTACCAGCCGGGGATCTCCGCCTGCGTCGAGGCGGAACCGAGCGCGGCGGTGGCGGCGACCGGCAGGATCGCGGCGGCGAGCCGCAGCCAGGGGCGCAGGGCCGGCTCTTCGGGCAGGTGGAGGGCGGTGGTCATGGTGGTGCCGCTCGCGAAAAGGCGTCTCGAAGGCCGTCCGGAAGACCGTCCGCCGACGGTCGCCCGCCTTGCGGTTCCGACCCGGATCGTGTCAGGCGCCGTCCCTGCCACCACCTAGCGCGCCGACCGGCGCTCGGGCAGGGGCCAGGAGCGACGGGAGACCGCCATGTCACGGACCAACGCGCCGGCCGGCCCCGAGGATGCGGGCGAGCCGATCGCGGCCTTCTCCCGCCGCAGCCGCGCCGCGCAGGCTCTGGGGCGGATCGATCCGGTCACTCGGGGCGTGGTGCCCCCGCTCCACGTCGCCACCACCTTCATCCGCGATCCCGACAACGCCTACTCGTCGGGCTTCTCCTACGCCCGGCCGGACAACGCCACGGTGCGGGAGGCCGAGGCCGTGCTGGCGATGCTGGAGGAGGCAGGCGCCGGCGCGCTGCTGTTCGGCTCCGGCATGGCGGCGGCGACCGCCGTCTTCGGCGCGCTGGAGCCCGGCGACCACGTGGTGGCGCCGAACGTGATGTACTGGGCCCTGAAGCGCTGGCTGCGCGAGGAGGGGCCGCGCCGCGGCCTCGCGGTCGATTTCACGGACGCCGAGGATCCCGGGCGCCTGCGCGCCGCCGTGCAGCCGGGGCGCACGAAGCTCGTCTGGATCGAGACGCCCGGCAACCCGCTCTGGACCGTCACCGACATCGCGGGGGCGGCCGAGATCGCGCACGCGGCGGGCGCCCGGCTCGCGGTCGATTCCACCGCCGCCTCGCCGGTCCACACCCGGCCGCTCGCGCTCGGCGCCGACATCGTGATGCACTCCGGCACCAAGATCCTGAACGGGCACTCGGACGTGGTGGCCGGCGTGCTCGCCGCGCGCGAGGCCGACGCCTTCTGGGCGCGGGTCGGCGCGATCCGGGCGAGCGGGGGCGCGATCCTCGGACCGTTCGAGGCCTACCTGCTGATGCGCTCGCTGCGCACCCTGCACCTGCGCGCGGAGCGGCAGGCCGCGGGTGCGCTGGCGCTCGCGACCCGGCTCGGCGCCCACCCGCACGTCGCCCGCGTGCTCTATCCGGGCCTGCCCGACGATCCCGGCCACGCGGTCGCCGCCCGGCAGATGGAGGGCGGGTTCGGCTACATGCTGTCGATCCGGGTGCGGGGCGGGGAGGGGGCGGCGATCGCGACCGCCGCCCGGGTCGCGCTGTGGAAGCGGGCGACCTCGCTCGGCGGCGTCGAGAGCCTGATCGAGCACCGCGCCTCGGTCGAGGGGCCGGGCACGCCCTGCCCGCCCGACCTCCTGCGCCTCTCCACCGGCATCGAGGATCCGGACGACCTCTTCGCCGATCTCGACGCGGCGCTGCGGGCGGCCCACGGCTGAACAGAAGTGGGTGACGAGGTCTCGAACATCACCACCCTTTTCCCGGACGCCCGGAGCGATAGCGGAGGGTGATCCGGGACCCGGCACGGGAAGGCGCGAAGCGTCCGCCTGCGACACCGGTGTCGGAGATCGAGCCGCTTCGCGGCGCTTCTTTTCTGGATCCCGGATCACCGTCCACTTCGTTCCAGGCGTCGGGGAAAAGGTGAGTGGTTCATCCGCGTGGATCGGCGAAGTCCTATGGACCCGGCTCCTCAGCGCCGCTCCACCCGCCGCCGCCCCTCCGAGCGCCCGTGCGCCTCGGTGGCGAAGAGCGTCGCGCCGGCCACCGCGCCGAGCGCGGCGGCGAGGCCGAGCTTGAGCCAGCGCGGGCTCGCGGCCACGACCGTGTCGCGCGAGCGCGCGTCGAAGCGGCCGTGCGCGCCGGGATCGGTGTCGACCGGCTCGTAGAGGTTGTCGGGGCGGTCCCTGTCGGCACGCATGTCGGTCATCTCCCCGTGATAGCCGTTCCGGGCGAGGTAGTGGTCGATCCAGCCCGGGATCAGCATATTGCCGAGGATCGCCTTCCAGGCCGAGGCGCCGATCCAGAGCTCGCGCGGCGCCTCGTGCGCCGCCCGGTAGACGTGCCGGGCGATCGCCTCGGGCTGGTAGATCGGCGGCACCGGTTCGAGCTTGCGCGGCAGGCGGGAGCGCGCCCAGTCGAATTGCGGCGTGTTGACCGCGGGCAACTGCACCATGGTGAGCCGAACCCGGCTGCCGTCGTGCAGCAACTCGCTGCGCAGCGAGTCCACGAAGCCGCGCACGGCAGCCTTGGCGGCGCAGTAGCTCGCCTGGAGCGGGATCGAGCGGTAGGCGAGCGCCGAACCGATCTGCACGATGGTGCCCCGGTCGCGCGGCACCATGTGCTTCAAGGCGGCCAGCGTGCCGTGCACCTGCCCCAGATAGGTCACCGCCGTGACGTGCCGGAACTCCTCGGGCGGGGTCTCGCGCACGGGCGCGTAGACCGTCACCATCGCGTTGTTCACCCAGACGTCGATGCCGCCGAAGAACGCGGCGATCTCGTCGGCCGCCCGCTCGACCTGATCCGCCTCGGCGACGTCGACCGCGAAGGCGAGCGGCGTGCCGCCGGCCCGCCGCACCTCGTCGGCCGCCCCGCGCAGGCCCGCCTCGCCGCGGGCGATCAGGCCGACGTTCCAGCCGTGGCGCGCGAATTCCCGGGCGATGGCGCGGCCCACGCCCGCGCTCGCTCCCGTGACCACGACGGTGCGTCCCCTGTCTCGTCCGGGCATCGCTCTCCCCGCATCCCCCCGCGGCCCCCCGGGCCGCTCCGGAGCGGGAACGCCCGACATCCCCGATCTTTCCCCCACGCCGATCTCGGACGGGGAGGGGGCCCGCGTTGCCTCTGCGCGGAGCACCGGCCTATAACCGGCCGATTCGCACCCGTGCGGCGTCGAGGGCCCGGGATCCGGTCTCTCCGCCGCGGCAGACAGCCCGAAGAGACATGGCCGGCCATTCCCAGTTCAAGAACATCATGCACCGCAAGGGCCGCGTCGATGCGGTCCGCTCGAAGGTGTTCGGCAAGCTCGCCCGCGAGATCACGGTGGCGGCCAAGCTCGGCACGCCGGACCCGGCGATGAACCCGCGCCTGCGGGCGGCCATCCTGGCCGCCCGCGCCGAGAACATGCCCAAGGACAACATCGAGCGCGCCATCAAGAAGGCGGCGGGCGCCGAGGGCGAGAACTACGAGGAGATCCGCTACGAGGGCTACGGCCCGGGCGGCGCCGCGCTGATCGTCGAGGCGCAGACCGACAACCGCAACCGCACGGCCTCCGACGTGCGCTCGGCCTTCACCAAGTCCGGCGGCAGCCTCGCGGAGACGGGCGCGGTGGCCTTCATGTTCGACCGGGTCGGCGTCATCGCCTTTCCGGCCTCGGTCGCCGACGCCGACACGATGCTGGAGGCGGCGATCGAGGCGGGCGCTGACGACGTGCGCTCGGACGAGAACGGCCACGAGGTGACCTGCGCGCAGGACGCCTACGGCGAGGTCGGCAAGGCGCTGGAAGCCCGCTTCGGCGAGCCCGCCCGCACGGGCCTCGTCTGGAAGGCCCAGAACACGATCGATGTCGACGACGAGACCGGCGAGAAGCTGGTCCGCCTCGTCGAGGTGATCGAGGACCAGGACGACGTGCAGAACGTCTACGTCAACTTCGCGCTCTCCGAGGCGCTGATGGCCAAGCTCGAGGCCTGAGCGGCCGGGACCGCCTCTCCCCGCGCGCCGGGAGAGGCGGTTGTCTCGTACGGGATCCGAAGGACCGGACGCTTCGACCGGATCCCGGAAACCAGAGCCCTCAGCCCGCCGCCCGGTGCGCCACGGCCGGTGCGGCCTCGAGGCTGTCCGCGTAGCGGTCGAGCGCCTCGAGCGTGGCCGCGAAGATCGCCGAGACGCGCTCCGCCGTCCCGGCCGGGGGCAGGTCGCCCGCCTCGCGCGCCGCGTGCTCGATCCCGCCGAGGTCGGCCGCGAGCGCCGCCGCGCCGATGTTGGCGCTCATCGACTTGAGCCCGTGCGCGGCGCTGGCCACCGCCCGCGGATCGCCCGCGGCGAGAGCCTGCGCCAGCGCCTCCAGCGCCGCCGGACCCTGGCGCGTGTAGAGGCCGAGCACCCGCCCGAAGAAGGCGCCGTCGCCCATCTCGCGCAGGCCCTGCAGGACCTGCGCGTCGAGGAGCTGTGCGTCGAGGGGCGTGTCGGGCGCGGCCGAGGCCGCGGCGCCGTCGCGGGCGGCCCGCGCGGGCGCGCCCTGCGTGCCGGGCGCCAGGATGCCGCCGAGCAGCGCGGCGAGCTGGGCCAGGGTGAAGGGCTTGGCGAGCGCCCCGTCCATGCCGGCCTCGCGCCAGGCCACGGCGCCGTCGCCGACGACGTGGGCGGTGAGCGCCACGATCGCCACGCGCGGGAGGCCCTCCGCGGCCTCGCGCGCGCGGATGGCGCGGGAGGCCGCGAAGCCGTCGAGCACCGGCATGTTGCCGTCCATCAGGATCAGGTCGAAGGGCGTCTCGGCCTGGGCGAGCACCGCCGCCGCGCCGTCCTCGACGCCGACGACCGCGGTGACGCCGCAGCGCGCCAGCGCCTCGACCGCGACCTCGCGGTTGACCGCGCTGTCGTCGGCGACGAGCACCCGCGCGCCCGGGAATTGCGGCAGCGCCTGCGCGGCCTGCGCGGCTCCCACTGCCGCGGCTCCCTGCGCGAAGGGCTCGCCCGTCGCGAGCGCGGCGAGGGTGGCGCGCCACTCGCTCTGCACCACGGGCCAGCGCAGGAGCTCGTCCGCGAGCCCGGCCCGCAGGGCCTCGGCACCGGCCGGCTCGCCCATCGGGCAGAGCGCGACCACCCGGCCGGCCCCGCCCGGCCGCATCCCGGCGCGCAGCAGCGCCGCGGCGTCGGCGATCCGCGCCGGCGCGTCGGCGGGCCCGGGCGCGAAGCCCGCCGCGGCGAGGCTCGCGGCGAGCGCCGCCTCGGTCGCCGAGCCGAGGCCGACGAGGGCGATCGCGGCGGGCACGGCCGCGCCCCGCCGGATCGCGGGCGCCGCCTCCGCCTCCGAGACCGGGATCCGCGCCCAGAAGGTCGAGCCCACCCCGACCCGGCTCTCGACGCCGACCGCCCCGCCCATCGCCTCGACGAGCCGCTGGGCGATCGAGAGGCCGAGGCCGGTGCCGCCGAAGCGGCGGGTCGTCGACTGGTCGGCCTGGGAGAAGGCCGCGAAGATCGTCGGCAGCGTGTCGGCCGGGATGCCGATGCCGGTATCCTCGACGCGGATCAGCAGGGTGCGGCCCGCATCCTCCATGCCCATCCGCACCAGCACGTGGCCGCTTTCCGTGAACTTCAGGGCGTTCGACACGAAGTTGCCGAGCACCTGCCCGAGCCGCACGGGATCGCCCGGCATGCGGCGCGGCACATCGGGTTCCACGCTCGCCGCGAGGTCGAGCCCCGCGCCGCGCGCCCGCTCGCCGAACAGGGTCACGACGGTGTCGGCGACCTCGCCCGGATCGACCGGGATCCGCTCCAGTTCCAGCTTGCCCGCCTCGACCTTCGCGAAGTCGAGGATGTCGTTGATGATGGCGAGCAGGGACTGCCCGGAGCGGGCGATGACCTCGGCGTAGCGGCGCTGGCGCGGGGGCAGGTCGGTGCCGGCGAGGAGTTCCGCCATCACGAGCAGGCCGTTCATCGGCGTGCGGATCTCGTGGCTCATCGTGGCCAGGAAGGTCGATTTGGCGGCGTTGGCGGACTCGGCCGCCAGCATCGCCTCGCTGAGGTCGAGGGTGCGGACGCGGACCTCCTCCTCGAGCTTCGCGCCGTGCTCGGCCAACTGCCTGTCGCGCTCGTTCACGGCGCCGAGCAGCGCGTTGAAGGTGCCGGCCAGCGCCCCGACCTCGTCGTCGCCCGCGATCGCGGCGCGCCGCGTGTAGTCGTGCTGGAGCCGCACCGCGTCCATGGTGGTGGCGAGTTCCGCCAGCGGGCGCGTCACCGAGCGCTGCAGCCGGGCCGAGACGGCGAGGCCCACCACCAGCGCGAGCAGGCCCGCGAGCCCCGCGCTCAGGGCCACGCCGCCCACGCGCTCGGCGAGGTCGCCCGTCTGCGCCACGAGGACGACGCGGCCGATATCCCGGGCGTTCTCCTGCACGGGCGCGCTCAGGCGCAGCGTCCGGGTGAAGAGCAGGTCCCAGAGCCCGAGCTCGGCCTGCCCGTCGAGGTCGATGTCGCGGGCCAGCCGCAGGCCGACGCCGTGCTCGGCCATCACCGAGCCGTCCGGGCGCTCGATCGCCGCGTAGACGATCCTGTCGTCGCGGGCGATCGCCAGCAGCGCCGTCTCCGCCCCGGTCTCGTCCCCCGCCGCGACGGCCTGGACGCTGGCGGCGGCCGACACCCGGGCGAGCGCACCCAGATAGGCCCGCTTCTCGGCGGCGTAGCGATCGACCTCGCGCCAGACGGAGAGCGCCGTGGCGACGACGAGCGCCACCGCGACCGCGCCGATCACCGCCCAGGCGAGCCGCCCGGCGAGCGAGCGGCGCGGATCGAGCGAGCCGAGACGCATGATGGGGTTCCCTCTCCGTTGGGCGGATCGTCAGGCCGCGACCGGGCAGGCGACGGCGGGCGGCTCGCAATCGGGCAGGCGCTTCAGCGCCTGCCGCGCCGCGAGGTCGTCCGTCTTCGAATCGTCGGGGATCAGCGCGCGCATCGAGGGTCCCGGAAGAGCGCTACTGGCTCAGCATCAGCCGGCCCGAGAGCGGCCCGACGCCCTTGGGCACCGGCACGCTCGTCTGGTCGTAGTTGGCGTTCAAGTAGAGGTTCGGTCCCTCGTAGAGGTTGACCTGCCGGGCCACCACGACGGTGTAGGCGGACCGGTCCGCCACGGGCTTGTCGGCGTCGATCACCACCCGGCCGGCGGGCAGGTAGATGGTGCCCAGCATGGTGCGGGCGTTGTCGCTGATGATGCGGTAGGTCCGCATCGGCTGGGCGGCACCGAGGAGCGGCGGCGTCGGCGTCGGCGGCAACTCCTCGTCGGTCACCAGACCAGTGGCGAGGCCGGTCACCCCGCCGACGACGTTGCCCACGACGCCGAGCAGGGTCGCCACGGGATCGACCGGGTTGTTGACGCCGCGCTCCTCCATCATCAGCAGCCCGGCCATCACGCCGCTGGCGGGGGCCGCAAGGCTCACCGTGCTGCCCTTGCTGAACAGCAGCCCGGCCCTGTCCCCGGTGAAGTAGAACGCCACGCCGTCGCCGGAGACCGAGGCCTTCTGATCGACGACCAGGGGGCCGTCCTTCATCACGTAGATCCCGGGCCGCAGCGTCACGGTGGCCTTCTTGGTGATGCGCAGGCCGCCGCAATAGGTGCCGGGCTCGAGCGCGACGCTCTGATCGACCTCGTTCCTGCTGGTGTCGCCCCGCTTGTTGGCGGATGTCGGAATGGAGAGACAGGAGCCGATCGGCGGCGCGGGCCGGTCCTTGAGCGGATCCTCGATCACCGGGCATCCGGTCTGGGGTGGGGGGGCGAAGTTGGCCCGCAGGCCGAGATAGCCGCCGGCCGAGCAGATCGTGTCGGCGCGCGCCATCGCGTTGTCGCCGCCCACCATCCCGGAGACGTTGGCCGAGTTCGAGTAGAGCGAGCAGGCGTTGGCGGTGACCTGGGCGTTCTTCTGCAGGTTGAAGGCGCCCGTGGCGGCGGGATCGAGGGTGAGCATGCACAGCCGCATCCGGCCCACCACGCTGACGCGCGCCTGCGCCGCGACGGTGGCGGAGCCGAGCCCGACGAGCGCGCCGAAGCCCAGGCGGATCGTCTCCTGGGCCCGCGCGGACACGCTGGTCTTCTCCGCCGGCACCGCGATCTGAAGGCCGAAGGCGCTCTCGGGCAGGGGCTTGGCGGCGTCGCGGATCGTCTGCTCGGTCACGCCCCGGACCGAGTCCGTGCTGGAGGCGGCCAGTTTCAGCGCGTTGCCGCCGGCCAGAACGCCCGCATCGACGGCCGCCTGGAGCTGGCTGCGGCGCGCCGAGACCCGGGCGTAGTCGATCCCACCGCCCACAAGCCCAACCAGGACCGTGCCGCCGAGGCCGAAGATCAGAGCGACGGAGCCCCGGCGGTCGGCGCGAAAGGCCGCGAGGGCGCCGCGCGCGCGACAGCTCCGCGCCCTCCTGTGCCGACCCCCCCGCATCACATCGTTCGCCCGCGCAAATCTTCGCAGGCGACATCCTTAGGACCGGGCAGGTTAATGAACCGCGCTGCCTCGTCAGGTTGTAAATATCTGCGGAATCACAGCTTAAGTTGCAAGGACAACGCGCCGCGACCCCACAATCGCGGCGGGAAAATCTCACGGGTTGTAAAGGGTGGTGCGCCTAGAACTGCCGATCATGTCCGGCGCTCCGATGGGACGATCTGCCGGACCGCGCAACCGGCCCTGGAATATGCCTGCCCCGAGCGGCCCTCCCGCACTCCTGTCGCGAGATCGATCGACATCCCTGCGGGCTCGCCTGCTCGGTGCCGGGCGCGATTTCGCGCGGGCGCGCTCGGGCGCGGGCGCGGTCGAGTTCGCGCTGCTGGCGGTCCCGTTCCTGCTGCTGCTCTGCGTGGTGGTGGAGGCGGCCATGATGACCCTGTCGCAGCAGACGCTGGACAGCGCGGTCGATCGGGCGACGCGCGCGCTGCGCACCGGTGCGTTCCAGGACGCGGCGGACGGCAACGACCCGGCCAGCCGCCTGCGCCGCATCATGTGCGGCAGCGCCGCGGTGCTGTTCCGCTGCCAGGACCTCAGGCTCGACGTGACGCGGGGCTCGAGCTTCGGCGCGGTCCGCCCGGCCGAACCCTACGACAGCCAGAGGAAGGGCTGGGCCCAGAGCTTCGGCAGCACCTTCCAGTGCCCGCTGGGCGGGGACATCGTCGCCCTGCGGGCGGCCGTGCCCGTGCTGCGCCTGTTCAACGCGCTCGATTTCACCCGCCATCCGATGGGCGCCAACAGCCAGCTCCTCGTGTCGACGGCGATCTTCTCCACCGAGCCCTATGCCGGGAAGGTCTGCCAGTGAGGCCGGGGCCGCTCGCCCGGCGCTTCGCCCGCGCGCGGTCTGGCGCCAGCGCGGTCGAGTTCGCGATCATCGTGCCGATCCTGCTCGGCCTGTTCATGGCCGCCGTCGAGCTGCCGCGGGCCTTCTCGACCGCCAAGCGGCTCGATCTCGCCGCCAGCACCATGGCGGACCTGATCTCCGGCACGAATCCCCCGCTCGACGAGGTCTTCGCGGCCGCGCAGGCGGTGGCGACGCCCTACGACATCGGGGCCGCGGGCATCGTGCTCACGGCGGCGGGCGTCTACCTGAAGGACGGCGCCGCCGTGGCGCGGGTCTGCTCGAGCGCGGCGCAGAAGGACGAGGCCCGCAGCGTCGGCTCGGTGATCGGGCCCGCGCCGACGGGGAGCACGGCGGGCGGGCGCTACGTGATGGCGGAGGTGCGGATGCGCTACGCCGCCCTGTTCCGGGTCTTCCCGACCCTTGCCAACTGGACCTTCTCCTACACCACGGTCTGGCCGGTGCGGGAGGGCAGGGCCTACTGGGGCAACGCCGAGGTGGTGCTGCCCGGCGGACAGCCCTGCCCGCCGGTCTGAGCCCCTCATCCGGGGGGCAGCACCTCGATCTGCAGGCCGCCGTAATAGGCCGCGAGGTCGTCGATCTCGGCGTCCGTGAGATCCTTGGCGACGACGTTCATCACCGCGTTGCGGCGGGTGCCGTCCCGGTACTCCCGCAGGGCCTTGACGAGGTAGACCTCGACCTGGCCCGCGAGGTTCGGCGCCTCCGGCAGCTTCGAGAGCCCGTCGAGCCCGTGGCAGGCCTGGCAGGCGGCGGCGCGCTTGCGGCCCGCCGCGGCGTCGCCCCCGGCCGCGGCCGGGAGCGCGCCGAGGAGCAGCGCCGCGAGGGCGAGGCCAAGCGGCTTGCTCGGACCCCTCACTTGTCCCCGCCCTCGTAGGAGATGCGGTAGATCGCGCCCGCGGTGTCGTCCGAGACGAGGAGCGAGCCGTCGAGCAGCACCGCCACGTCCACGGGGCGGCCGAGATACTCGCCGTCCTGCGTCAGCCAGCCCTCGGCGAAGGGCTTCACGGAGGCGACCTTGCCGTCGGCGCCGAGCGTCGCGAACATGATCCGCGCGCCCACCGGCGTGGTGCGGTTCCACGAGCCGTGCTCGGCGATGAAGATCCCGCCCTGGTAGGCCTTCGGGAACTGCTTGGCCGTGTAGAAGGTCAGCCCGAGATCGGCCGCGTGCGGCGGCAGTTCGGCCAGCGGCGCCACGGCGTTCGCGGGCGGGGTTTGGTCCTTGTACTCGGTGGTGCGGACCTGGCCGCCGCCGTACCAGGGGAAGCCGAACGTCTCGCCGGCCTTGGTGGCGCGGTTCAGCTCGCCCGGCGGCGTGTCGTCGCCCATGCCGTCCACTTGGTTGTCGGTGAACCAGAGGCTCTTGTCGGGCGCGAAGTCGATGCCGACCGAGTTGCGGATGCCGGTGGCGAAGACCTCGCGGTTCTTCCCGTCGGCATCGACCCGGACGATGCCGCCGATGCCGGTCTTCGCGTAGAGGTCGAGCTTGTCGGCGGGCGGCACGTTGTAGGGCTGGCCGAGCGCGATGTAGGTCTTGCCGTCCGGCCCCACGCGGCAGACGCGGGCGGTGTGGTTGTAGCTCTCTTCCGACGCCGGGATCAGCTCGCCTTGGCGGACCACGATGCCGGCGGCCACGTCCGGGTTCTCGTAGAAGAACTCGGCGGCCGGGAAGGCCAGCACCCGGTTCTGCTCGACCACGGTGAGCACGCCGTCGCGCGAGAAGCAGACGCCGTTCGGCACCTTGAAACCGATGCCCGGCGCGAAGGGGCGCACCTCGTCGGCCACCCGGTCCTTGTCGCGGTCGGTGACGGTGTAGACCTTGCTCTTGCGGGTGCCGACGAAGAGCACGCCCGCATTGGGGCCGACCGCGATCGAGCGGGCGTCCGGCACCACGGCGTAGAGGTCGATCTTGAAGCCCGCGGGCAGCGTGATCTTGGAGAGCGTCTTGCGGATGGCGTCGGCGCGGCGCCCGGTCTGCGGCACCTCGGGCGCCGGCTCCGTGCCCGTGCTCTTGAAGGCCTGGAGCTTCTCGAGGTCGTCGGCCTTGCCCTTGGTCTCGCCGGGCTGGGCGCCCTGCGCGAGGGCGCCGGTGGTGAGTGCGGCGCTGGCCAGAAGCGCGGCGAGGATCTGTGAACGCATGGGTGTCTTCCCCGGTGCCGCCCCGTGATCGGGCGTTCGGGGGCAAGTCTTGCGCGCGAGACAGCGGCGCGCAAGGTGATCCGATGACGGCCGGAGGCGGCCGTCCGCGCCGGGGTGGCGCCCTGGCGCATCCGTGAAGGCGGCCGGTTCAGGCCACCTTGCGCGGCACCAGCCGCTCGCTCCCGAGCGCCTCCTCGGCCCCCGAGATGCCGGCCTCGGTGTACTCGGCGTCCTCGTTGACCCGCCAGACGTCGTGGCGGCGCTGGCCCGCCAGGATGTTCTCCACGGTCAGCATCGCCGTCATCATGGCGTGGTCCTGGTTGTTGTACTTGTGCATGCCGTTGCGGCCGACGAGGTGCAGGCTCGGGAAGTCCCGCTCCAGCTCCATGCGGACCATCGCGACGTTCTCGGCGTAGGTCTCGTCGTAGACCGGGTAGGCCTTGGGCTGGCGCACCACGCAGGCATCGACCACGTCGGCCGGGTCGATCAGGCCGATCTTGCCGATCTCCGCCTTGGCGAGCGCGACGAGGTCCGCGTCGGAGCTGTTCCAGAGCCCGTCGCCCTCGAAGCAGAAATACTCCAGCCCGAGGCAGGTATGGCCCGCATCCGGCACCATCTCGGGCGACCACGAGAGGAAGTTCTGCACCCGGCCGACCTTCACGGACGGGTCGTGGATGTAGATCCAGTTATCGGGGAAGGTCCTGTCGGACTTCGCGATCAGCGCAACCGTGAGGAAGTCGCGGTACTGCAGGGCGCGGGCGTGGAAGGTGCTGAGCGGCCGCGGGCGGATCGCGTCGACGAGTTCGCGCACCGGCGCCGAGGAGACGAGGTTGCGGGCCGTGTAGGTCTCGCGGCTGCCGTCGCCCATGAGCACGCTCACCGTCCAGATGCCGGTGGCGGCGTCGTAGCCGAGCCCGTCGACAGCGCGGTCGAGCAGCACCTTGCCGCCCTGGGCCCGGACCTTGGCGGCGGCGGCCTCCCACATCATGCCGGGGCCGCGGCGGGGATAGCGGAAGGATTCGATCAGGGTCTTGATCACCGGCTCGCCGGCCTTGCCACCGGCCTTGGGCTTCCCCCGCAGCCCGAGCGAGCGCATGAGCGCGTCGCGGATCGCGGCGCCGAGGTCGAGCCCCTTGATGCGCTGGGCCGCCCAGTCGGCCGAGATCGCGTCGCAGGACATGCCCCAGACCTTCTCGGTGTAGGTCTTGAAGAAGATCGAGAACAGGCGCTCGCCGAACTGGTTGCGCACCCAGTCGTGGAAGCTCTTGGGCCTCTCGATCGGCTTGGCGCGGGCGTACAGGTAGGAGAGCACGCAGGCCGTGCTGGTGAGCAGGCCGAGGTTGCGCAGCGCCTCGAAGGCTTTCAGCGGGTAGGCGTAGTACTTGCCCTGGTAGTAGATCCGCGACAGGCGCGGGCGCTCGATGAAGTCGTCGGGCAGGAGCTCGTCCCAGAGATCGACCACGGCCTTCGACTTCGAGAAGAAGCGGTGCCCGCCGATGTCGAACAGGTAGCCGTTGTGGGAGACCGTGCGGGAGATGCCGCCGACCTGGGCGGGGTCGCGCTCCAGCACCGTGACGGAGCGGCCGTGCTTCGACAGCAGGTAGGCGGCGGTCAGCCCCGCGGGCCCTGCGCCGATGACCAGCGTCTCGGTGTGATGGCTCATTCCCGGCTCCGGCGGGGCGGTCCCCCCATCAGGTCCGCCCGAACGTGCCGGAGTATCGCCCGGAAGGGTTAACGAGGGCTGTCCCGGGGCCGCCGCGGGCCCGTCCCGGCCCGGTCAGGAGATCCATTTGAGGGCGCGGATGACGCCCATGTCGGCGGCGCGGCGATGGGCCGAGACGTCGCGCCGCCCGGCGATCTCGGCCTGGTTGGCCGCATAGTAGCGGTAGGCGCGCAGCAGCATCTCGCTGTTCGACAGGGTCGGGCGCCAGCCGAGCGCGGCCTTGATCCGCCCGGTATCGAAGGTGAAGTCGGCCGCGATCATGCGGTAATGGTAGGGCCCGAGCGGCGAGAGCCGGAGCGCGTGCGCGGCCCGCATGGCGAGGACGGCCGGCCCCTTGGGCAGGCCGACGATCCGCGAGCGGCTCCCGGTCTCCGCGATGACGTGTGCGAAGCTCTCGCGCATGGTGTCGACCCGGTCCGAGCCGATGCCGAAGGTGCCCGCGCGGCGCTGCTCCCAGGCCAGCAGCATCGCGGCGATCAGGTCGCGGGCGTAGATGAACTGGTAGCGGTGCGAGCCGTCGCCGACCGTCCAGACCCGGCGCCCCTCGGCGATGAACTCGAACAGGATCGCGAGGAGGCCGAGGCGTCCCTCGTCGATGATCGTGGGCGAGCGGATCACCGTCACGGCGACGTCGCGGGCATGGGCGGCAAGCACCTTCTCGCCCTCCCATTTGCTCGCGCCGTAGGGCTCGCAGGGCTCCGGCGCGTCGTCCTCGCGCACCGGCCGCGCGAAGCCGCGGCCCCAGAGGCAGTTGCTGGAGATCGCGACGAGGCTCGGCACGCCCGCCGCCGCGGTCGCCGCCGCGAGGCTGCGCGTGCCCTCGACGTTGGAGGACCACATCTCGGCCTCCGGCACGGCGCCGTGGGCGAGGAGCGCCGCGCAGTGGAACACGCCCGCGAAGCCGCCCCCCGACAGGATCCGGTCGAGGCCCGGCCGGTCGCGGATGTCGCCGACGACGCCCTGCAGCCGCGGATGACGCCGCACGCCCGGCAGGAGGTCGATGCTCGTGACCGCGTGCCCGGCCGCCAGCAGGTCGTCGATCAGGAGGGATCCCAGGAAGCCGGAACCGCCGGTGACGAGAAGACGGGCCATGTCGGTTCTCAGTTTCGGTTCTCAGTGTCGGTTCTCGGTGTCGGTTCTCGGTGTCGGTTCTCAGACGGGCGCCGCGCGCGGGACCGCGACGCTCGGCCGGCCGTCGGCCGGGGCGAGGAGGCGCCACGCGGCAGCGAACAGGGTGCCGGGCACCAGCGCGCACAGGATCGGCAGGTCGAGAATGAACAGCACCCGGGCGAGGGGGACGAGGAGCCAGGTGGCGAGCGCGAGCGGGGCCGCCGGCCGGCCGAGCGCCAGCAGGGTCAGGCCCGGCGCGACCAGGGCAAGCTCGTAGTGGCTCGCGTAAGGGAGCATCACGATCGGGGCGAGCAGGACGACGAGGAGCGCCAGGGGATCCATCTGCGGGCCGTCCCCCGCCCGGCGCAGGGCAGCCACCCCCGCCGCGAAGGCGAGGAGCGTCGCCGTTCCCTGGAGCGCCCAGGCGCCGGCCGGCGGCATGCCCCAGAAGCGCGCCGCGAAGAAGGGCGAGACCGAGGTCTCGATCCAGCGCGCGTGGAACTCGGTGATGAAGGCGCTCTGCAGGGGCATGGTCACGCCGATGAAGCGCTCCCACGGGCCCGGTCCGAACAGCAGGACCGAGAGGCCGACGAGCGCCGCGGTCGAGAGGGCGGCCGCCGGGATCCAGCGCCAGCGCCCCGCGAAGAGCAGGACGAGCCCGAGCGCCAGGGCGAATTGCGGCTTGACCGAGAGCAGGCCGAGACAGAGCCCGGCGATCCAGGGGCGGCGCCGGCTCTCGAGCACGGCCAAGGCCGCCGCCAGCGCGATGAGGCCGCCGAAATGGCCGTAGAGCACCATCGCACCGGCCGGCGGCGCGGTGCAGACCACGAGAATGAACCATCCCCGCCGCGCCGCGGGCCCCAGCCAGAGCCGCGTCGCCACGGCCAGGGCCGCGAGGTTGACGAGCGTCCAGGCGATCACGGCCGGCAGGAAGGGCAGCAGGCCGAAGGGGAGCAGGAGGACCAAGATGTGCGGCGGGTAGACGAAGAGCAGCTTCGGATCGTGGGCGATCTCGAACACCGCCATCACCGTGTCCCGGTAGGCCGCCGGGTCGGCGAGCACGGCGCCCTGTCCCGACAGCGCGAGGCGCGGCGCGAGCCAGAAGTTGACGAAGTCCCGCCCGAACGGCGTGCCGACGAGCCAGCCCTTCAGGTCCCAGGGCCGGATCCCGAGCCAGTTCGCCAGGGTGACGGCGGCGCCCGCGGCCACGATGAGGCGCTGCCGTGCCGAGAGGGATTGGGGGACCATGGCCGAGGCTCCGCGATCCGGACCGCGCGTCCCGTCGGGACGGGCGGACCCTTGACGTCTCGCGCCCCCGGTTCGAATCGGCTCTCCGCCCGATCCGGGAACAGTCCGGCACGGTTAACCGGGCCGGCCTGACAGCCGATTAACGCCGCGCCCGATCCGGCGCTTGACCCGCCATTAAGCGGATCACGCCCATCCTCACGCCGTCGCGGCCGCGCATCCGCGGCTGCGCGGAGTTGACGGCGGATGACGACGGGGATCGCGGTGCAGGCGCCACTGAGGGCGCGGGTCGATGTCCAGCTCGTGCTCTGGCTCATCGTCGGGTTCTCGCTGCTCACGCTGAACGCGCCGGCCGACCTCTGGGGCACGATCACGCGCCTGCGCGTGCCCGACACCGACGACGCGATGCGCCTCGTGGGCGTGCGCGACCTGCTCGCCGGCCAGGGCTGGTACGACAACGTCCAGTACCGGTTCCTGCCGCCGGGCGGCGTTCCGAGCCACTGGTCGCGCCTCGTCGACGCGCCGATCGCCGGGCTGATCCTGCTGCTCTCGCCGATCGCCGGCCGGCCGCTCGCCGAGGGGCTGACGGCCGTGCTCTGGCCCCTGCTGCTGCTCGGCCTGTTCTGCCTGATGGTCTATCGGGGCGTGCGCGAACGCTTCGGGCCCCGCGCCGCGGTGCTCGCGGTGTTCGTGGCGACGCAGACCTTCGGCATCCTCGTCCAGTTCCAGGCGGGCCGGGTCGATCACCACAACCTGCAGATCCTGGCGATCTTCGGCCTCGCCCTCTGCCTCGTCCGCAGCGGCCTGCGCCCGGGGCTCGTCGGCGGCGGGCTCGCCGCGCTCTCCCTGGCGATCGGCCTGGAGGCGCTGCCCTACATCGCGCTGGGCGCCCTCTTCCTCGCGGGCGACTGGGTGCTGCGCGGCCGGGCGGCGCTGCCGGCCTTCCTGGGCTTCGGGCTCGGGCTGTCGGCGGCCTTCCCGCTCTTCGCGGCCCAGACCGCGCCCGGCCTCTGGGCAACCGCGTACTGCGACGCGCTCTCGCCGCCCTGGCTCTGGCTGGCGGCGGGCGGCTGCGCGGCGGCGCTGGCCTGCGCGGGCCTCGACCGGCGTCTGACCTCGGCCGGCGCACGCCTCGGTCTCGCGGCGCTCTGCGGCGGCGCCCTGCTCGGCGGGTTCGCCGCCCTGGCCCCCGCCTGCCTCGGCGGTCCCTTCCCGGACATGACGCCGCTGGTGCGCGCGCACTGGCTCCACACCGTCAACGAGATGTCCTCGGTCCCGAAATTCGTGGCGTGGCGGCAATGGGAGATCCTGGCCTTCTACCCGATCCTCGTCGTGGCGGCGGCTGCTGCGACCTGGGCCGCCTTCCGCGGTCCGGAGCGGCGTCTCTTCCGGGTCGCCGCCCTGTTCCTCTGGCCCGGGGTGCTGCTCGGATTCGTCCAGCTGCGCGGCATCTACGTCGCGGTGGCCTTCGTGCCGCTGGTGGCCGGCCCTGTGATCGACCGAGCGCTCGCGGCCGCGCCGCATCTCAGAGGGGCGCGCCTCTGGGGAGCGTTGGCGCTGAGCGCCGGCCTGGTCGGCTCGAGCTGGACGGCGCTCGCGCTGCTCGCGGGGGCGCTTACCCCAACGGCCGCGAACGGCCGCGATCCGGCCGGCGCGGTGACCTGCCACGCGGACGCCGCCGTGGCGCCGCTCGCCGCCCTGCCACCCGGCACGGTGCTGGCGCCGATCTTCATCGGCCCCTCGATTCTGCTGCGGACGCCGCATTCCGTGGTGGGCGCGCCCTACCACCGGGCGATTCCGGGCCTCACCGCCGTCCTCGAGGGCCTCGGCGGGACCGAGGCCGACCTGCGGCGGCAGGTCCGCGCGCATGACATCCGCTATCTGGCGACCTGCCCGTCCCGGCCCGGCGACGACCTGCAGGCGGAAACCGCCTTCGCGACGCGTCTCACCCGCGGCGAGATCGCGGTGCCGTGGCTGGAACCCGTGGACCTTCCGGGCAGCGCGCTGCGGGTCTGGCGGGTGCGTTAGAGAATCGTGCTGGATATCGGATCCAGCACGATTCTCTAAGCTCTCGGTCTTGCATCATCTTCGTCCGAAAGCCGGCAGCCACCTTTCGGGATGATGCTCTGACCGGCTACGATTTCACCACCCGGTCGAGCCGGTTGTTGACGAAGAAGTACAGCTCCTTCGCGCCGGGCTCGGTGTAGAGCACCTGCACCTCCCGGCCGGCGCGGCCCTCGCCGATCAGCACGTCGGTCGGCGCCCGGCCCTTCAGGCGGACGAGGTCGCACTCGCCGATGCCCGGCTCGATCGTCGCGGCGGTTCCGGGCGCGGCGCCCGTGCAGGCGCCCTCCGGGGTCAGCACGGGCCCGCTGAAGCTCGGCGGCGGCGCGGGCGGGCGCGGCGGCACCGGGGCGATCTCGGTGGGCGTCGGCGGCGTCCGCTCGGTGGCGGTGCAGCCCGCCAGAGCGATGGCCGCGAGACCGGTCAAGAGACCGGCCTTGAGGGCGAGGCTCGGCCGGCTCATCGGCTCGCCCGCCCCTCACCTGCCTCGCGCGCCTTCACGGCGGCGGAGAACAGGGCGGCGGCGTCCCGCTTGAAGGCGGCGCGCGAGTCCGCCCGCGAATAGAACATGTGGCCGCCCGGATAGACCGCGAGCGTCAGGCGCGGCGGCTGGCCGTAGGCGGGGATCTGGTCGATCAGCAGCTTCGAGGCGAAGTAGGGCGTGACGAGGTCGGTGTAGCCGTGGGCCACCAGCACCCGCATGTTGCCGTCGAGCGCCAGCACGCCGCGCAGCTGCCCCAGCGCCTCGGGGGCGGAGCGGCCGGAATTCCAACCCCAGCTCCGGTTCACCGCGCCGTTCAGGAGTTCGTAGCGCAGGTTCGGCACGCGCCAGTTCAGGCGCTTCGCGTAGAGGTCGATCATCGCGCTGGTGAGCGGCGCCTGCAGCGCGGTCAGCAGCGGGTCGTCGAAGCCGGAATGCGGCGCGGTCGGATCCGGGTCCCAGCCCGTCACCGCCGTGTCGTAGGCGCTGGCGACGCGCCCCGAGGTCCGGTCGGCCTCGCGCTGGACGCTGCCGGTGGAGACGCGCCCGGCCTGCTGCCGCACGAGGGCCGGGTCGAGCCCGGTCAGCGCGGCCACGCGCTCGGTGAGGCGGGCGACGGCTTGCGCGTCGTTCGGGCCCTTGAGCAGGTCGGCGAGGTAGGGTCCGGTGGCATAGCCCTCCGCGTCCCGCATCAGCTCGGGCGTCGGCGTCCGGCCGGAGCGCTCCAGGGCGGCGGCCGCGAAGGAGGGCAGGCGCAGCACGTGGCCCAAGGGGTTCGCCCGCGGCTGCTGCAGCCAGGCGAAGTCGAGCACCGGCGAGAGCAGCACCATGCCGGACAGGCCGACGCCGACATCCTCCTGGAGCTTGGCCGCGATCAGGGGCCCGCGGAAGCCGCCGTAGCTCTCGCCGACGTAGAATTTCGGGCTCGCCATGCGATCGTTGGTGCGCAGGTACCGGGCGATCGCGGCGGCGAGCACGGAACTGTCAGACTCGACGTTCCAGTAGGACTTGCCGTCCCCATCCGCCGCCCGGCTGTAGCCGGTGCCGACGGGATCGATGAAGACGAGATCGGTGACGTCGAGCCATGTGCCGTCGTTCGGCACCAGCGCCACGCCCTGCGACGGGCTGATGCTCGGCCCATCCGCGGGCAGGCGCCAGGGGCCGATCGCCCCGATGTTGAGGTAGGCCGAGGCCGCGCCGGGGCCGCCGTTGATCGCGAAGGTGACCGGGCGCTCCTGACCGTTCTCGCCCGGCCGCGTGTAGGCGATGTAGGCGATCTCGGCCTGGAGCTTTCCGGCTTCGTCGACGAGGGGCAGGCTGCCGGCGGTCGCGGTGAAGTCGAGGCGCTTGCCGTCCGGCAGGGTGATGCTCTGCTGCGTCACCGAATCGGCGGGCAGCTTGCGGCCCTCGCGGGATTCCACGGGCGGACGGTCGGGTCCGCGGCGGGCCTCTTGGGCATGGAGGGGAGCGAGGCCGATGAGGAGAGCGGTCAGGGCGCAGAGCGTCCGCCTCAGCGCGCCGCTCTCCCTCCCCCCTCTACGGGGGAGGGTGCCCTGCGAAGCAGGGGGGTCGGGACGTAGTCCCGCAGAGAGGGGTGCGACGGTGCAGGATGTGCTCTGCATCGACGCGGCGCCACCTCTGGAAGCCGGGTTCCCCTCTCCCGACCTTCGCTCACGCGAAGGCCACCCTCCCCCGCAAAGGGGGGAGGGAGAGCGCGCGGGGGAGTGGGATGCATCCGTCAATGCGTCACGCCTTCTTGTTCCAGCGGCCGTCCTCGTCCTGCTGCCAGTAGGCCACCGCGTGGCCGGCGGCCTTGGCCTGGCGCCACTGCTCGCGGGCGCGCAGCAGCGCGTCCTGGTCGGTGCCGTCGAACAGGATGCAGATGCGGGCGTAGTCGGCCGCGTCGGGGGGCAGGTCGGCGCCTTCCACGAGGAAGCGGATCGAGGCGCCGTTCGGGTTGAGGTCGCGCAGCGTCAGCACCACCGGCTGGGTGCCGGCATCGGGCTCGCGGTCGGTGCCGTGGGGCAGGAAGCTCTCGTCCGCGTAGGTCCAGAGCCCGTCGTCGAGGGCGGCGAGGCGCTCCTCGCTCACCGCCTGGATCGCGGCCTGCCAGCCGCGCTCCAGCGAGCGCTCGACGAGGTTGGGCAGCACCCGCTCCAGGGGCTGGCGCTGCATGTGGTAGAACAGGATCTCGGTCACGGCGCCCCGGAGATAGGCCCCCGCTGCCGGTCCCGCCACCGCCTGCGTCACGTGGGCTCGATGAAGTGGGGCACGAAGAGCGCGTCGTCTCCGGTGACGAGACCGTCCGACTCGCGCAGGCACAGCCCCGCGGGCTCGTCGCCCACGATCCACGAGCCCACCAGGGCGCGCCGCCCGTCGAAGGCCGGCAGCTCGGCGAGCGCCTGGCGGACGAAGCCTTCCGCGCCGTAGGGCCCGGCCCCGTCCACGAGGGGCGTGCCGTCGCGGACGAGGCTGACATTGGCGCCCTCGCGCGAGAACAGGGGCTTTCGCGCGTAGCTCCGCCCGAGGGCGGCGACCTCCGGATCGTCCTCGAAATAGGCCGGCAGCAGGTTCGGGTGGCCCGGCTCCAAGGCCCAGAGGCAGGGGAGCAACCCCTTGTTCGAGAGCAGCATCTTCCAGGGCGGCTCCAGGAAGCGGGTCGGCGCGCCCCCGACCGCCGCGCCGAAGGGATCGGCGAACGCCCATTCCCAGGGATAGAGCTTGAACAGGGTCTCGATCGGCGCGCCCGCCCGGGTGCAGAGGCCGCCGCCGGGTTGCAGGCCGAGATCGGGCAGGTCCGCGAAGGCGGTCCGGCAGCCGGCCTGGACGGCGCAATCCTCCAGATAGGCCACGGTGCCGCGGTCCTCCGGCGCCCGCGCGTCCGCCGTGAACGCGAGAAGACCCGGGCCCGCCACCGCGCGGAACCGGGCGATCAGGCGCTCGTGCACGGCGTTGTACTGGTCCGCGCCCGCGGGCAGGCGGCGGTCGCGCAACGCCTCCTCCAGCCACAGCCACTGGAACACGCCGGTCTCGTAGAGGGCGGTCGGGGTGTCGGCGTTGTATTCCAAGAGCTTGGCCGGGCCGGTGCCCCCGTAGGCCAGGTCGAGCCGGCCGTAGAGGCTCGGATCACCCCGGCGCCAGCTCGCGCGGATCGCGTCCCAGGCCGTCTCGGGAACCCGGAGTCGGGCGAGGATCCGCTCGTCCGCGACGGCGCGGCCCACGAAGGCGAGGCAGAGGGCGTGCAGCTCGCCGCTCGGCCCCTCGATCTCCGCCTCGATCTCGTCGAGGCCGAAGGCGTAGGCGTGGCTCTCGTCCCAGTAGGGCGCGCCGTCGAGGGTGTGGAAGACGAAGCCGCGGGCGCGCGCGGTGTCGCGCCAGTCCGGCCGCGCGCCGGTGGCGACGCGGCGCATCAGCCGCCCCAGGAGCTGCGGGTCGAGCCGTGCGAACTGGCGCTGAACGCCCGCCCGGTCTGGCCGAAGCCGCCGAAGGTGGTGCCGTGCAGGGCCGCCGTCCGCATCCGGCCGGCCGAGGCGCGGCCGCCGCTGCCGGTGAGGATCCGGGCGCCGCCGCCGGTGCAGTAGCCGCCGTGACCCGCGGCGGCCGCCGCGTGGCCGGCGCGCGGGGCGTGGTCGAAGACCGGCTGCGGCGTGATCCCCTGGCTCGCCCGCCGGCCGATCAGGTAGCCTGCCATGCGCGGCAGGTAGCCCGCGCGTGCCTCGACGCTCGGCCCGCCGCCGACCTCGCTTCCCGACAGGCAATGGCCGGGCCCGTGGTGCCGCTCGCAATCGATGAGGCCTGCGTAGCGCGGCGCGGCGGTCGGGTAGGCTTGGCGCGCGACCGCGTACTCCCCGCGGCACTCGTCCTCCGGGCGGATGCCCTCGGCGGTGCAGGCGGCGGCGTCCGCGTAGACGAGCACGTCCTCCTCCCGCTGGCTCGGATCGATGCCTCCGAGGCCGAGCGCCGCCGCGCCCGCGCCCGCGACCAGAACGAGGGAGACGGTCTGGGAGCGCTTCGAGCGCGTCCGCTGGCCCTCGCGCTGACCCTCGGCTCCCGGCGTGGCGTCCATCCGGCTGGCTCCCCCGTCCCGGCCCGAATCGGACCGGCGGCGATCAGTACGTCATCGAGGCGGCGTTGATGAGGCCGCCGGCCAGCGAGGCGGCGGCGAGCAGGATCGCCGCGGCGCCCTCGCCCCGCTCGATGCGAGCCGAGAGGTCGGGCAGCACGAAGCGCATGCCCCAGTAGACCGCCATCTGCACCACGAGGGCGACGAGGCCCCAGACGATGCAATCGAGGAGTGACTGCGCGTTGTAGATCGCCACGAAGAGGGGCAGCGTGTAGCCGATCAGGCTCGCGCCGAGGGCGGTGGCCGCGGCCGCGTTGCCGGCCCGGATCAGCGCGATCTCCCGATGGGCGGTCGCCGTGAGGTAGACGACGAGGTAGGCGGCCACCAGCGCCAGGGCGGTCGCGTAGTAGGCGAGGAAGGCGGGAAGCCCGGAGATCGAGGACACGGGCTTCCTCGCCTCAGACGAGCCGGCTCTGCTCGATCGCCGCGCCGATGAAGCTCTCGAAGAGCGGGTGCGGCTCGAAGGGGCGCGACTTCAGCTCCGGGTGGTACTGCACGCCGATGAACCAGGGGTGGCCGACATGCTCCACGGTCTCCGGCAGGAGGCCGTCCGGCGAGGTGCCGGAGAAGCGCAGGCCCGCCGCCTCCAGCCGCTCGCGATAGGCCATGTTGACCTCGTAGCGGTGGCGGTGACGCTCGGAGATGTCGGTGTCGCCGTAGATCTCGGCGATCTTCGTGCCGGCCCCGAGGCGGGCCTGGTAGGCGCCGAGCCGCATCGTACCGCCGAGGTCGCCGGCCGCCGCGCGCTTCTCCAGCTCGTTGCCCTTCAGCCACTCGGTGAGCAGGCCCACCACCGGCTCGGAGGTCTCGCCGAACTCGGTCGAGTTCGCGTCCGCGATGCCCGCGAGCGCGCGCGCCGCCTCGATCACCGCCATCTGCATGCCGAAGCAGATGCCGAAATACGGGATCTTGCGCTCGCGGGCGTAGCGGGCCGCCCGGATCTTGCCCTCGGCGCCGCGCTGGCCGAAGCCGCCCGGCACCAGGATGCCGTTGATGCCCTCGAGGAAGGGTGCCGGATCCTCGCGCTCGAACACCTCGGACTCGATCCACTCGAGGTTCACCCGGCAGCGATGGGCGATGCCGCCGTGGGTGAGCGCCTCGGTGAGCGACTTGTAGGCGTCCTTCAGGCCCGTGTACTTGCCGACGATCGCGATCGAGACCTCGCCCTCGGGGTTCCGCACCCGCTCCGAGATGGTGCGCCAGCGCGTCAGGTCCGGCTCGTCCGTCGGCTCCAGGCCGAAATGGGCGAGCACCTCGCGGTCGAGGCCGGCCTCCCGATAGGAGAGCGGCACGTCGTAGATCGAGGCGACGTCGCGCGCCTCGATCACCGCCGATTCGCGCACGTTGCAGAACAGGCCGAGTTTCCTCCGCTCGTCGGCCGGGATCGGCCGGTCGCAGCGGCAGAGCAGGAAGTCGGGCTGGATGCCGATCGAGCGCAGCTCCTTCACGGAGTGCTGGGTGGGCTTCGTCTTCAGCTCGCCCGCCGACGGGATGTAGGGCAGCAGCGTCAGGTGCATGAAGGCGGTGGTGCCGCGCGGCAGTTCCTGGCCGAGCTGGCGGATCGCCTCGAAGAAGGGCAGGCCCTCGATGTCGCCGACGGTGCCGCCGATCTCGACGAGGACGAAGTCGTAGGCCTCGTTGCCGTCGAGCACGAAGGTCTTGATGGCGTTGGTGACGTGCGGGATCACCTGGATGGTGGCGCCCAGATAGTCGCCGCGCCGCTCCTTGGCGATGATGTCCTGGTAGATCCGGCCCGTGGTGATGTTGTCGGCGCGCGTCGCTGGGAGGCCGGTGAAGCGCTCGTAATGGCCGAGGTCGAGGTCGGTCTCGGCGCCGTCGTCGGTGACGAAGACCTCGCCGTGCTGCGTCGGGCTCATCGTGCCCGGATCGACGTTGAGGTAGGGGTCGAGCTTGCGCAGCCGCACGCGGTAGCCGCGTGCCTGAAGCAGGGCCGCGAGGGCGGCCGAGGCGAGACCCTTGCCGAGCGAGGAAACCACGCCGCCGGTGATGAAGACGTACCGCGTCATGGGCCTCGGTCCATAATCAATGCGTGGGGTTTTGCCAAACGCGAACGCCGCCGCGCCACCCGTTTCCTGTGATCGGGCGGCGCGGGGCCGGGCCGCGTCGGCGGCATGGGACTGGTTTTCGGGTCGGTATCTGTCCGGCGGGCGCGCTCGCCCGCCGGTCGTCGCTGCGCCGACGGTGCGTCAGCGGGATTGCGGAGCCTCGGGCGGGCCGGCGGGCTGGCTCGGAGCGGGCGTCGGTGCGGCGGGGGGGGCGCCCGGCGCGGGGGCCGTGCCCTGGTTCTGCTGCTGGCGCAGGGTGTCGAGCAGGTTGTCGGCCCCGCCCGGCTGCTGGCGCGCCGGCTGGCTCGTGCCGGCGCCGTCGAGGATCGAGCGCGGGCCGGCGGCGCGGTGCGACATCACGGCGAGCGTCATGCTGGTGACGAAGAACAGGGCGGCCAGGATCGCGGTGGCGCGGGTGAGCGCGTTGGCCTGGCCGCGGCCGGTCATGAAGCCGGAGACGCCGCCGCCCCCGCCGCCGCCGAGCCCGAGGCCGCCCTCGGAGCGCTGCAGCAGCACGACGCCGATCAGCGCGAGCACGATGATGAGGTGGACGACGATCAGGACGGTCTGCATCGGGATTCCGGGGTCTTACCTGTCTGGCGCCGATCCCGAGAACGCTCGCGATGCTCAGGGATCAGAGGCGGGCGCGCCGCCGGCCGGTGCTCCAGCGCGCCGCCCGCACAATCGGCCGGGCCATACACCAGAAGCGGGCGCGCGCCAACAGGAAGCGGGCCGAGACCGGACGAGGAGGCCCTCAGGCGTAGGCGTTGCAGATGCCCAGGAAATCCTCGGCCACGAGGCTCGCCCCGCCGACCAGCGCGCCGTCGACGTTCTCGACCGCCATCAGCTCGCGGGCGTTGCCGGGCTTGACCGAGCCGCCGTAGAGGATGCGGATCTTGGCCGCCTCCTCGCCGACGAGCTTGTCGAGCATCTCGCGCAGGGACGCGTGGACCTCGGCGATCTCGGCGGGCGTCGGGGTGCGGCCGGAGCCGATCGCCCAGACCGGCTCGTAGGCGATCACCGTGTCCTGGGCGGTCGCGCCCTTCGGGATGCCGATGGCGAGCTGGGCCCGCACGATGCTGAGCGCGCGGCCCTGCTCGCGCTCCTCCATGGTCTCGCCGACGCAGATGATGCCGCACAGGCCCGCGCGCCGGGCGCCGAGCGCCTTGGCGTGCACGCCGTCGTCGGTCTCGTGGTGGTAGGCGCGCCGCTCGGAATGGCCGACGATGACGTATTTGGCGCCGAGGTCGGCCAGCATCTCCGCCGAGATCGAGCCGGTGAAGGCCCCGCTTGGGCGGGCGTGCAGGTTCTGGCCGCCGATGGCGATGGGCGAGCCGTAGGTCGCGGCCACGCACGAGCTGATGAGCGTCGCGGGCGGGCAGATCAGCACGTCGATCTTCTCGAGCAGCGCCGGCGAGAGCCCGTCGCGGATCCCCTCGACGGTCGCGAGCGAGGCGCGCGTGCCGTTCATCTTCCAGTTGCCCGCAACCAGAGGACGCCGCCCCGAACCCGCCATGCCCGTTCCCTCGATCGTGTCGTGCCGCCCGGATGGGGCGGGCCTAGCAGAGCAAGCTTGGGCGCGCAAACCGGTCCGGTGACGACGGCGCGGCCGGCGTCGCCGCTTCGATCGGTAACTTGATCGGTAACTTGGCGAGGCGCCCGCGGATGGGCTATCGCGAATGCAAACGCGCCTCTGCGAACGCAGACGCGCAGAGGCATGACGGCCCCCGCGGCCCACGGGCGCGGGGCGGACGCGGGACGACGATGCTCCAGAACATTCGCGACGCCAGCCAGCACTGGCTCGGCAAGATCGTCCTGACGATCATCTTCACCCTGCTGATCGCGGGCGTGGGCATCTTCGGCGTCGAGGAGTTCTTCCGCGGCGGCTCCAGCACCACGGTCGCCACCGTCGGCAAGACGCAGATCGGCGCGGAAGCCGTGCGCAGCGCCTACCAGAACCAGCTCCAGCGCTTCCAGGCGCAGTTCCGCCGCAACATCACGCCGGACCAGGCGCGCGCGCTCGGCATCGAGCGGCAGGTGCTGCAGCAGCTCGTCACCGAGGCCGCCCTCGACCAGAAGACGCACGACCTCGGCCTCGCCGTGTCGGACGCCGCCGTGCTCCGGGCGATCCAGGACGAGAAGAGCTTCCAGAACGCGGAAGGCCGCTTCGACCGGACGCTGTTCTACCAGACCCTGCAGCGGGCCGGCCTGAACGAGCAGCTCTTCGTGCGCGAGCAGCGCGCCGTCATCGCCCGCCTCCAGCTCGCCGAGGCGGTCTCGGCGGAGCTTCCGGTGCCCCAGGCGATGCGCGAGGCGGTGCACCGCTACGCGACGGAGCGGCGCGGGGCCGCCTACCTCATCCTCACCCCCTCGGTGGCGGGCGAGATCCCGGCCCCGGGCGAGGACGACCTGAAGGCCTATTACGAGACCAACAAGGCGGCCTATCGCGCACCCGAGACCCGCGCCGTGAACCTGCTGGTGCTCGACCCCGAGGCCTTGGCCAAGCCCGACGCCGTCTCGGCCGAGGAGGTGCAGAAGATCTACGACGCCCAGAAGGGCACGTTCGGCAAGCCGGAGCGCCGCACCATCCGGCAGATCGTCTTCCCCGACGAGGCTTCGGCCGAGGAGGCCCGCAAGGCGATCGAGTCCGGCGAGAAGAGCTTCGAGGCGGTGGCCAAGGAACGCGGCACCGACGACAAGGATCTGGTGCTGGGCACCCTGACCAAGGCCGAGCTGTTCGACCCGGCCGTGGCGGACGCCGCCTTCGCGCTGGAGCAGGGCAAGGTCAGCCAGCCGGTGAAGGGCCGCTTCGGCACGGTGCTCCTCGACGTCACGGCGATCGAGCCCGGCACGGTGAAGCCGATCAGCGAGGTCGAGGGCGAGATCCGCCGGCAGGTCGCCCTGACCCGCGCCCGCGAGGGCATCGACAAGACCCACGACGCCGTCGAGGACGAGCGCGCGAGCGCCAAGCCGCTCGCCGACATCGCGCGGGAGCGCGGGCTCGCCCTCGTCGCCGTGCCGGCCGTCGACGCGCAGGGCCGCGACCCGGCAGGCGAGAAGGTCGCGGGCATCCCGGAGGCGGACACGACCCTGCCGGCCCTGTTCCGCGCCGAGATCGGCGGCGACAACGAGCCCCTGCGCACCAAGGCCGGCGGCTACGTCTGGTACGACGTCACGAAGGTCGACGCCGCCCACGACAAGCCCCTCGACCAGGTCCGCGACGCGGTCGCCGCCGGCTGGCGCAGCGCCGAGGTCGAGAAGCGCCTCCAGTCCAAGGGCCGGGAGCTCGCCGAGCGCCTCGACAAGGGCGAGACCCTCGAGGCGCTGGCCACGGAGACCGGCCTCAATCCGCACACGGCCGAGGACATCGCCCGCAACCAGCCGAAGGACCAGCTCACCGCCGACGTGGTGGCGCGCGTCTTCGCCACGAATGTCGGCAAGGCGGGCTCGGCTCAAAGCGGCGAGAACCGCGCCGTGTTCAAGGTCACGCAGGCGACGATGCCGGCCTACGTGCCGGGCAGCCCGAGCGACAAGACCGTGGAGGGCAACTTCCGCACGGCGATCGCCGACGACGTGCTGGGTGCCTACATCGCCGAGGTGCAGCGGAGCGCGGGCGTCAGCGTCAACCAGGCGGCTTTGCGCCGGGCGATCGGCGGCGAGTACTGATGTCGGATCCGAGCGACTTCGACGCCGTCCGGGCGGCCTACGAGGCGGGCCGCCCGGCGCTCCTCAGCCTGACCCTGGTGGCCGACCTGGAGACCCCGGTCGCCGCCTTCCTGAAGCTGCGGGCCGGGCACGCGGGCCCGGCCTTCCTGCTCGAATCCGTCGAGGGCGGCGCCGTGCGCGGGCGCTACTCCATGATCGGTCTCGATCCCGACCTGATCTGGCGCTGCCGCGACGGCCGGCCGGAGCGGACGCACGGGCCCGACCTCACCCGGTTCGAGCCCGACGCGCGGGCGCCGCTGGCGAGCCTGCGGGCGCTGATCGCGGAGAGCGCGATCGCGGAGGCGGATGAGGGCGGGAGCGCGGACCTGCCGCCGATGGCCGCCGGCCTGTTCGGCTATCTCGGCTACGACATGGTGCGGGCGATGGAGCGGCTGCCCGAGCCGAACCCCGACCCGCTCGGCGTGCCGGACGCGGTGATGATCCGCCCGCGCGCCATGGTGGTGTTCGACGCGGTGCGCGACCTGATCACCGTGGTCTGCCCGGTGCGGCCGACCGACGGCGTGCCCGCCCGCGCGGCCTACGAGGACGCCCTCGCCCGGCTCGACCGAGTGGCGGCGGCGCTCGAGGGCCCGCTGCCGATCGAGGCACGGATCGACCTCGCCGAGGTGGCGCCGCCCGAGCCGGTCTCGAACACGCCGCCGGACGCCTACGCGGCGATGGTGGCGAAGGCTAAGGAATACATCGTCGCGGGCGACATCTTCCAGGTGGTGCTGTCGCAGCGCTTCGAGGCGCCGTTCACGCTGCCGGCCTTCGCGCTCTACCGGAGCCTGCGGCGCACTAACCCGGCGCCCTTCCTGTGCTACCTCGATTTCGAGGCCTTCCAGATCGTCTGCTCCAGCCCCGAGATCCTGGTGCGGCTGCGGGACGGCACGGTGACGATCCGGCCGATCGCCGGCACGCGTCGCCGCGGCGCCACCCCCGCCGAGGATCGGGCGCTCGCCGAGGAGCTTCTGTCCGACCCGAAGGAGCGCTCCGAGCACCTGATGCTGCTCGATCTCGGCCGCAACGACGTCGGCCGGGTCTCCCGCATCGGCAGCGTGCGGGTCACGGACTCGTTCTTCCTCGAATACTACAGCCAGGTGATGCACATCGTCTCGAACGTCGAGGGCGCGATCGATCCCGCCCACGACGCACTCTCGGCACTGGCGGCGGGCTTTCCCGCCGGCACGGTCTCGGGCGCGCCGAAGGTGCGGGCGATGGAGATCATCGACGAGCTGGAGCGCGAGAAGCGCGGGCCCTACGGCGGCTGCATCGGCTATTTCGGTGCGCGCGGCGAGATGGACACCTGCATCGTGCTGCGGACCGCCATCGTGAAGGACGGGCGCATGCACGTCCAGGCAGGGGCGGGCATCGTTTACGATTCCGACCCGGCCTCCGAGCAGCAGGAATGCGTCAACAAGGCCAAAGCCCTGTTCCGGGCGGCGGAGGAGGCGGTGCGCTTCGCCGCGCAGGCGCGGCGGGGACAGTAGGGCGCAGGACCCGTCCGTTCCCTGGGCATGGAGCGGGTCCCATATCGCGCCTGTCCCCGGTATCGATCCCGAGGTCCAGGGCCCGCGTTCCACACGGCCGGGCGGAAGATGTGAGGCGGCGATGAGTGCGAGCGATCCGACCGTTGCCGGCCAGCCCGCCCGCACGGGCCTGATCCGGGCGATGGGCCGGGGCTTCCTCGGGCGCTGCCCGCATTGCGGGGAGGGCAGGATCTTCGGCCGCTTCCTCAAGGTGCGGCCCGCCTGCGAGGCCTGCGGGCTGGAATTGCACCATCACCGGGCCGACGACCTGCCGCCCTACCTCGTGATCTTCATCGTCGCCCATCTCGTCGGCTATCTGATCCTGGAGCTTGAGATGGGCTACGACGTGCCGCTGTGGTTCCAGCTCAGCTTCTGGCCGCTCGTCACGCTCGGGCTGGCGCTCGGGCTGCTCCAGCCGGTGAAGGGGGCGGTGGTCGGGCTGCAATACGCGCTTGGCTTGCACGGCTTCGCCGGGCTACCCGGAGTGCGCTCCGCGACGGAGGGGGACCCAGCCATTGGACAGAGCGGCGCCGGACAGGGCGGACACGGGCGGGCCGGACTCGGCCGCGCCTGAGACGGCGGAGGCGCCACCGGCGGCCGGCGCGCGGTCGCTGCGCCCGCGCGACGCCGCCACGCTGATCCTCGTCGATCGCCGCCGCGGCGGCCTCCGCGTGCTGATGGGCCGGCGCAACCCCGGCCTCGCCTTCATGCCGGGCCGATTCGTGTTCCCGGGCGGGCGCACGGAGCCCGGCGACCGGCGCATGCCGGTGGCGAACGCGCTGCCGGACTACGCCGAGGCCGCGCTTGCGCGGCAGGTCTCGCGCCCACCGCAGGATCTCGGCCGGATGCTGGCGCTCGCGGCGATCCGCGAGACCTTCGAGGAGACCGGCCTCGTCGTCGGCACCACCGCGTACGGCCCGCCCGAGACGGTGCCGCAGGGCTGGGAGGCGTTCGGCCGGCACGGCGTGCTGCCGGATCTGGAGGCGCTCCACCTCGTCGCCCGGGCGATCACGCCGCCGAAGCGCGTGCGGCGCTTCGATACCCGCTTCTTCACCGCGGAGCGCGGCGCCGTCGCGGCCGAGGAGCCGGGCCGGATCGGGCCGGACGCGGAACTCGTCGAGCTCGAATGGCTGCGCCTCGACGCGGCGCGCAAGCTCGACCTGCCCTTCATCACCCGGACGATGCTGGACGAGCTGGAGGCCCAGATCGCCGCCGGCTTCGCGCCCTATCGGCAGATCCCGTTCCACTACGAGCGCCACGGAAAGCGGGAGCGGGTGGCCCTGTAGGGGCTCCGCAGAACCCTGTGGGTCTTGACCGCGAGGGCCGGATCGGGCATTGACCCGCGCGTATTCGGCCGGGGGCAAAGCCCGGCCCTTTTCGTTTTCGCGTTTCGCTTACGCGGAATGCCGCGAAGCTCAGGAGCGCCGCCCCATGGCCAAGGCCGTCACCGTCAAGATCAAGCTCATCTCCACCGCGGACACGGGCTACTTCTACGTCACCAAGAAGAACTCGCGCACGCAGACCGAGAAGCTGACGATGCGCAAGTACGATCCCGTCGCGCGCAAGCACGTCGAGTTCAAGGAAGCCAAGATCAAGTAATCGGGCTTCTTATCCAGACGCTTTCCAGAGCCGCTCCGGGCACGGGGCGGCTCTCTTCGTTCGAGCCCCGACCTTACAGCTCCTGCGGCAGCCCGTAGACCGTGCCGTCGAGCGTCGGGTCGAGGGTCCGGGTCAGGCCACGCGCGATGGCCACGAGGGCGGTGACCATCGGGGTCGAGGGCTCGCGCTTGGCCGCCACGAGGCCGATCGTGTGCTCCAGGACCGGCCCGGTGATCGGGATCGACCGCACGCCCTCCATGGGGCCCAGCGCATCGGTGAGGATCGCCGGCAGCACGCTCGCCCAGCGCAGGGTGCGCACATGGGTCATCAGCACGATCATCGAGTTCGATTCGAGTGTGGTCGAGGGCTCCTGGCCCGCCGCGCGGATCTGCAGGTCGATGATGCGCCGGTTCTGCATGTTGGGTGTGAGCAGGCAGAGCGGGATGCGGCCGATCTCCGCCCAGGTCACCGAGGCGCGGTCGTCGTAGGGACCGCCCGCCGCGGTGAGCAGGCGGTAGCGCTCGCGGTAGAGGGGCACGGCGATGACCCGGCCGAGCGGCTCGTTGTCGAGGTAGGTCAGGCCCGCATCGGCCTCCAGGTTCTCGATCAGCGAGAAGATGTCGGCCGAGGTGGTGGACTCGACGGTGAGCCGCACGTCGGGATGGCGCGCGCGGTAGGGGGTCGTCAGGCTCGCCACCATCGGCAGCGCGGTCGGGATCGCGGCGATGCGCAGATGCCCGGTCAGCCCCTTGCGAAGCGCGGAGACGTCCTCGTGCATGGCGCGGGCGTCGGCCACGATCCGGCGCGCCCATTCGAGCACCCGCTCGCCCTCCGGCGTGAAGCCCTGGAAGCGCGAGCCGCGCAGCACGAGCTGCACGCCGAAGCGGTTCTCGAGCTGCTTGACCCCGGCCGAGAGGGTCTGCTGGGTCACCCCGCAGACCTCGGCGGCGTGACCGAAATGCTGCTCGCGGGCGAGGGCGAGCAGGAAGTCGAGCTTGTCGATCACGGGACGTTCCGGGCGGCACGCGGGCGGGCGGCGACGCCAGGGTAGTCCGGCGGGCTCCGGCCCTCAACCGGAGGTCCCTCGGCGTGCGGATCTCACCCGAGCCCGGCCCGCGGGATCCGGATCGCGGCGGTGGTTCGCGCGGTGCGCGCGGGCGTCAGCCCGCGTCGCTGGCGCCCGCGCCGAGGAGCTGCGGGTCGCGGGTGGCGGCCCGCACGGGGCTCTCGGCCCGCGGCGCCTCACCGGTGAGGGCCCGGACCACGAGGTCGTCGACCCGCTCGCCCTGCTCGGGCAGGGCGGTCTCCAGATTGGCGATCATCTTCGGCGTCCAGAAGGCCCGGATGTGCTTGTCGATGCCGGCGACCGCCTCCTCCTCCGGGTAGGACCGGAAGAAGGCGGCGATCTGGTTGGCCATGCGGACGAGCTTGTCCGCCTGCGTGAGGGCGCTCATCCGGGTCTACTCCGCCGCCTTGAGAGACTGGGCGATGCGCGTCAGCGAGAAATCCTCCTCGTAGAACTTCGCCTGCCAGTCGGACGGCCGGTTGGTGCGCCGCACCTGCACCGCCGTGACCTTGTACTCGGGGCAGTTGGTCGCCCAGTCCGAGTAGTCGGTGGTGATGACGTTGGCGCCGGTCTTGGCGTGGTGGAAGGTCGTGTAGACCACGCCCGGCTGCATCCGCTCGGAGACCCGGGCCTTCAGCGCGATGTCGCCCGAGCGGCTCTCCAGGGCGACGAGGTCGCCGTCCACGATGCCGCGCAGCTCCGCGTCGAAGGGGTGGATCTCCAGCACGTCCTCCTCGTGCCAGCGCGAATTGTGGGTGCGCCGCGTCTGCGCGCCGACATTGTACTGGGAGAGGATGCGGCCCGTGGTGAGGATGAGCGGGAACTTCGCCCCCGTGCGCTCCTCGGTCGGCACGAACTCGGTGATCATGAACCGGCCCTTGCCGCGGACGAAGCGGTCCACGTGCATCATCGGGGTGCCGAGCGGCGCCTGCTCGTTGCAGGGCCACTGCACGGAACCCAGCTCCTCCAGCTTGGCGTAGGACACGCCGGTGAAGCTCGGGGTCAGCGCGGCGATCTCGTCCATGATCTCGGACGGGTGGCTGTAGTTCATCGGGTAGCCGAGCGCGTTCGAGAGCAGCACCGTGCCCTCCCAGTCGCCGTAGCCGCCCATCGGGGCCATCACCTTGCGGACGCGCGAGATGCGGCGCTCGGCGTTGGTGAAGGTGCCGTCCTTCTCCAGGAACGAGGCCCCGGGGAGGAAGACGTGGGCGTACTTGGCGGTCTCGTTCAGGAACAGGTCCTGCACGACGATGCACTCCATCGCCATCAGGCCCGCGGTGACGTGGTGCGTGTCGGGGTCGGACTGGGCGATGTCCTCGCCCTGGATGTACATCCCCTTGAAGGCGCCATCGACGGCCTCGTCGAGCATGTTGGTGATGCGCAGACCCGGCGCGTTGTCGAGCTTGGCGCCCCAGAGGGACTCGAAGCTCTCGCGGGTGGCGTCGTCGGAGACGTGGCGGTAGCCCGGCAGCTCGTGCGGGAACGAGCCCATGTCGCAGGAGCCCTGCACGTTGTTCTGGCCGCGCAGCGGGTTCACGCCCGCGCCCAGCATGCCGATGTTGCCGGTGGCCATGGCGATGTTGGCCATGCCCATCACCATGGTCGAGCCCTGGCTGTGCTCGGTGACGCCGAGGCCGTAGTAGATGCCCGCCGCACCGCCCTTGGCGTAGAGGCGGGCGGCACCCCGCACCTCGGCCGGATCGAGCCCGGTGAATTGCTGCTGGTTCTCCGGCGCGTGGCGCTCGTCGGCGACGAAGCGGGCCCAGGACTCGAACTCGGCCAGATCGCAGCGCTCGCGGACATAGGCCTCGTCGATCAGCCCCTCGGTGACGATGACGTGCGCCAGCGAGTTGATGAAGGCGACGTTGGAGCCGGGCTTCAGGGGCAGGTGGAAGTCCGCCTTGATGTGGGGCGACTTCACGAGGTCGATCTTGCGGGGATCCGCGACGATGAGCTTGGCGCCCTCACGCAGGCGCTTCTTCATGCGCGAGCCGAAGACCGGGTGGCCGTCGGTCGGGTTGGCGCCGATCACCAGGATCACGTCGGAATGCGCCACCGAGGCGAAGTCCTGGGTGCCGGCCGAGGTGCCGAGCGTCGACATCAGGCCGTAGCCGGTCGGCGAGTGGCAGACGCGGGCGCAGGTGTCGACGTTGTTGTTGCCGAAGGCCGCGCGCACGAGCTTCTGGACGAGGTAGGCTTCCTCGTTGGTGCAGCGCGACGAGGTGATGCCGCCGACCGAGTCTTTTCCGTATTTCGCCTGGATGCGCTTGAACTCGCTGGCCGCGCGATCGATGGCGACCTCCCACGACACCTCCTGCCAGGGATCCGTGATCTTCTCGCGGATCATCGGCTTGGTGATGCGGTCCTTGTGGGTGGCGTAGCCGTAGGCGAAGCGGCCCTTGACGCAGCTATGGCCCTCGTTGGCCTTGCCGCCCTTGTAGGGCACCATGCGGACGACCCGCTCGCCCTGCATCTCGGCCTTGAACGAGCAGCCGACGCCGCAATAGGCGCAGGTCGTGACCTCGGCGTGCTCGGGCTGGCCGAACTCGTGGATCGACTTCTCCTGGAGCGTCGCGGTCGGGCAGGCCTGCACGCAGGCGCCGCAGGAAACGCACTCGGACTCGAAGAAGTTCGTCGGACCCGCGGCGACGCGGCTGTCGAAGCCTCTCCCTGCGATGGTCAGCGCGAAGGTGCCCTGCACCTCCTCGCAGGCGCGGACGCAGCGGTTGCAGACGATGCACTTCGACGGGTCGTAGGTGAAGTAGGGGTTCGACTCGTCCTTCGGCAGGTACTTCTCCGAGGTCGGCCGGACGTGGTTGTCGCCCTCGTAGCCGTAGCGCACGTCGCGCAGGCCCACGACGCCGGCCTGCGTCTGCAGCTCGCAATCGCCGTTGGCCGCGCAGGTCAGGCAGTCGAGCGGGTGATCGGAGATGTAGAGCTCCATCACGCCCTTGCGGAGCCGGTGGAGCTTGTCCGACTGCGTGTGCACCACCATGCCGTTCTCGGCAGGCGTCGTGCAGGAGGCGGGCGTGCCGCGCCGGCCCTCGATCTCGACGAGGCAGAGGCGGCAGGAGCCGAAGGGCTCCAGGCTGTCGGTGGCGCAGAGCTTCGGGATCTGCGTGCCCGCGTTCATCGCGGCCGCCATCACCGAGGTGCCGGCCGGGACCGTCACCGACATGCCGTCGATCGTCAGCGTCACGGTCTGCGCATTGACGCGGATCGGCGTGCCGTAGTCGATTTCCTTGATCAGGCCCATCGACACCTCCTCACTCGGCCGCGACCGGGAGGTCCCCGGCGCGCCTGAAATCCTCGGGGAAATGGGTGATCGCGCTCATCACGGGCATCGGGGTCAGCCCGCCCATGGCGCAGAGCGACCCGTCGGTCATGACCTCGCAGAGGTCCTCGACCAGCTTGAGGTTCTGGTCCGGCCGGATACCGGAGATCACCTTGTCCATCGTCTCGACGCCCCGCGTCGCGCCGATGCGGCAGGGCGTGCACTTGCCGCAGGACTCGGTGGCGCAGAACTCGAAGGCGAAGCGGGCCTGTTTGGCCATGTCGACGGTGTCGTCGAAGACCACGATGCCGCCGTGGCCGACGAGGCCTTTCTTCGCCGCCATCGCCTCGTAGTCGAGGGGTGTGTCGAGGAGTTCGTCGGGGAAGTAGGCGCCGAGCGGGCCGCCGACCTGCACGGCGCGGACCGGACGCCCGGAGCGGGTGCCGCCGCCGAAATCCTCGATGACCTCGCGCAGGGTGATGCCGAAGGCCATCTCGATCAGGCCGCCGTGCCGGATATTGCCGGCGAGCTGGATCGGCAGGGTGCCGAGCGAGCGGCCCATGCCGTAATCGGCGTAGGCCTTGGCGCCGTGCTCCAGGATCCAGGGCACGGCCGTGAAGGTCATCACGTTGTTGACGAGCGTCGGCTGGCCGAGGAAGCCCTTCAGCGCCGGGATCGGGGGCTTGGCCCGCACGATGCCGCGGCGGCCCTCCAGGCTCTCCAGGAGCGAGGTCTCCTCGCCGCAGATATAGGCACCGGCACCGAGCCGGACTTCCAGGTGGAAGGCCTTGCCCGAGCCCAGGACGTTCTCGCCCAGTACTCCGGCCTCGATGCCGTTGGCGATGGCCTCCTTCAGCGCTTGATAAGCCTGCGGATACTCGGAGCGCAGGTAGATGTAGCCCCGCGTGGCGCCCGTCGCGACGCCAGCGATCGTCATGCCCTCGATGAGGTTGAAGGGGTCGCCCTCCATCATCATCCGGTCGGCGAAGGTGCCGGAATCGCCCTCGTCGGCGTTGCAGACCACGTATTTCTGCTCGGCCTTCGCCAGCATCACCGTGTTCCACTTGATGCCGGCCGGGAAGCCCGCGCCGCCGCGGCCGCGGAGTCCCGACTCGCGCACCTCCGCGACGATGCCCTCGGCGTCCTTGGCCAGAGCCGCCTCGAGCCCGCGATAGCCGCCGTGCGCCCGGTAATCCGCGACCGAGACCGGGTCGATCACGCCGCAGCGGTGGAAGGTCAGGCGCTGCTGCCGGGCGAGGTAGGGGATTCTCTCCGGGTCGCCGAGGCGCAGGGCGTGCTCCCCGCCGGTGGTCAGGCCGGCATCGAGCAGGGTGTCGACATCCTTCGGGGTCACCGGGCCGTAGGCGATCCGGCCCTCGGCCGTCTCGACCTCGACCATCGGCTCCAGCCAGAACAGGCCGCGCGAGCCGGTGCGCTTGACCGTGATGTCGAGGCCGCGGCGCTCGGCCCCGGCGAAGAGGGCGCGGGCGACCCGGTTGGCGCCGAGCCCGAGCGCGACGGCGTCGCGCGGAACGGTGATCGTGACGCTCACTGGCGCACCTCCGTCAGGGCGGCCTCGAGGGCGTCGGCGGTCAGGTGGGCGACCGGCTCGCCGTCGACGAGGGCGGCGGGGCCGTTGGCGCAGAGACCGAGGCAGTAGACCGGCTCGACGGTGCAGGAGCCGTCCGCCGTGGTGCCGTGCCACTCCGTGCCGAGGCGCCGGAGGATGTCGGCGTGGAGCTTGTCCGAGCCCATGGCCTGGCAGGCCTCGGCGCGGCAGAGCTTCACCGTGTGGCGGCCGGCCGGCGCGCTGCGGAAATCGTGGTAGAAGGTGATGCAGCCGTGGACCTCGGCGCGCGACACATTCAGCGCGTCGGCGATCAGCGGCACGGCCCCCGCATCGACGTAGCCGAAGGTCTCCTGCAGCGCGTGCAGGATCGGCAGCGTCGCTCCTTCCAGATGGGTGTGCTCGGCGATGATCCCGGCCGCGCGCGGGGCGCTCCAAGGCTCGAAACGCGGCATCGTTTCCTACCTACATTGTTCCTGTTCTAAGACCCGAGAGGAACAGAAATGCAGGTGGGCTTCAATCAAGCGCTCAGGTGGTTCGACAAAGGACGCCTGTCAGCCTGTCACTTCGCCCCTGGATGCGCCGGCTTCGGTGGCGGATGGCGGAGCCGGACGGCGGGCGTGCCCGCCGCCATGGGTTCGGGAGCGGACCAGCTATGCAATAAAGTGCAGAGCGGCTGTAGGGTTCCGGTCGCGGGCGCCCGATCAGAACTCCATGTCGAGCTCTTCGATCTCCTCCGGCTCCTCGGCGGCCGCTTCCGCCCATTCCGCCATCAGGGGCCAGCGCAGGATCGTGTCGCGATAGGCGCTCGCGCGCGGCGGCAGCGCCACGTCGTAGGTACGGAAGCGCGTGCAGACGGGGGCATACATCGCGTCGGCCAGCGTCGGACGCTCGCCGAACAGGAAGGGGCCGTCGTAGCGAGCGAGGCAGTCGTCGAAGATCGTGACGATGCGCTCGATGTCGCCCCGGGCGCCGTTGAAGATCGGGAAGTTCGGGTGGAAGGCCTTCAGGTTCATCGGCAGGGCCGAGCGCAGGTTGATGAAGCCGCCGTGCATCTCGCCCGCGATGGAGCGGCAATGGGCGCGCGCGGCGGGGTCCTTGGGCAGGAAGCCCGCTTCGGGGAAGGTCTCGTTGAGGTACTGCGCGATGGCGAGCGTGTCCCAGACCACGATGCCCTCGTGGCGCAGGCGGGGCACGAGGAACGAGGGCGAGAGGTGGAGCAACTCGGCCCGGCTCGCGGCGTCGTCGCCGGCCAGGATCTCGGTCGCGAAGTCGAGCCCGGCCATCCGGCAGATCAGCCAGCCGCGCAGCGACCAGGACGAATAGTTGCGGCTGGAGATCGTCAGCGTGGCCGTCATGACCGTGCCTCCCGGATGATCGGTTCTTTCCGATTCGCCGCATCCAAGACTCGTGCCGAACCGGCCGCGGAGGCAAGCGGGGCGGGTGCGTTGCGCAGAGATGTCGCGGATTCCAAAGGTCGAGACCTTTGGCGGGTGCAGGGTGGAACCCTGCATTTGGCCCGTCGGCCCCGGCAAAGCCGGGACCGGCGAGCCAATCCCGGGGCTGCGCGCCCCGGGACCCCGCCCAAGGGGCAAGCCCCTTGGGGATCCCAGGATCAGTCCCGCTTGAGCAGCGCGGCGACCTCCGCCTCCTCGGCGGGGCTCAGGCCGCGCTCCGGCGCGGGCGCCCGGCGGCGGGCGAGGCGCCAGATGCCGAAGCCGCCGAGCAGCACGGCGAGCAGCGGCGTCGCCCAGAGCAGCAGCGTGTGCAGGCCGAAGACCGGGCGTAGCAGCACGAACTCGCCGTAGCGGCGCACGATGAAGTCCTCGGCCTGCTGGTTGGTGTCGCCGGCCTTCAGCCGGTCGCGCACCAGCACGCGCAGGTCCTTGGCGAGCGGCGCGTCGGAATCGTCGATCGACTGGTTCTGGCAGACGAGGCAGCGCAGGCCCGCCGAGATCTCACGGGCGCGATGCTCCAGGGCGGGGTCCGGCAGGACCTCGTTCGGCTGCACGGCGCGCGCCGGGCCGGCGGCGAGAAACGCCGCGAGCAGGAGGGCCGCGCGCCTCATTCGGCCGGCACCGCGTTGGGCACGGGCTTGGCCTTCGCCCGCACCGGCGCGCCGACGCGCATGCGCCGGTCGGTGAGCGAGACGCCGCCGCCGAGCGCCATGATCACGGCGCCGATCCAGATCAGCAGCACGAAGGGCTTGTAGTAGAGGCGCAGGCCCACGCCGTCCGGCTGGATCTCGCCGAGGCTGGCGTAGACTTGGCTCGCGCCGACCGTGAGCAGGCCCGATTCCGTCACCGCCATCTGCCGGCTCGGGTAGAAGCGCTTGCCGGTATCGACATGGCCGACCACGTCGCCCGCCGCGGTGCGGATGGTCAGGAAGGCCGCGGTCTCCTCGTAGTTCGGGCCGGGCCGGGGCGCGACCCGGTCGAGGGTGGCGACGTAGGGACCGGCGGCCAGCGTGCCGCCGGGCTTCAGCGTGGCCAACCCCTCGGTCGCCCACCCTTGCGCGGCGATGCCCAGCACCGCGACGCCGACGCCCGCATGCGCCAGGGCCGTGCCCCAGGCCGAGCGCGGCAGGCCGGTGGCGCGCCGCCAGATCAGGCCGGCGCCGCGCACCCGGTTCGAGCCGTAGCCGCGGGCGCGCGCGACGATCTCGAGCGCGGAGCCGACGATCAGGTAGGCGCCGAGCCCGACGCCGACGGGAGCGAGCACCGGCCCGCCCCAGGTCAGCGCCAGCGCCGCGAGCCCGACCACGAGGGCGGCGGCCAGCGCGGCGAACAGGCGCTGGCTCGCGGCCAGCACGTCGCCGCGCTTCCAGGCGAGTGCCTGCCCGAAGGGCACGATCAGCAGGAGCGGGATCGCGAGCGGGATGAAGGTGGCGTTGAAGAAGGGCGGCCCGACCGAGATCTTCTCGCCGGTCAGCATCTCCAGGAGCAGCGGGTAGAGCGTGCCGACGAAGACGGTGGCGCAGGCGGCGACCAGGAACAGGTTGTTGAGGACGAGGCTGCCCTCGCGGGAGATCGGCGCGAACAGGCCGCCCTGGCGCAGCAGCGGCGCGCGCCACGCGAACAGCGTCAGCGAGCCGCCGATGAACAGGACGAGGATCGCCAGGATGAAGACGCCGCGGGTCGGATCGACCGCGAAGGAGTGGACCGAGGTCAGCACGCCCGAGCGCACGATGAAGGTGCCGAGCAGCGAGAGCGAGAAGGTGAGGATGGCGAGGAGCACCGTCCAGACCTTCAGGGCGTCGCGCTTCTCCATCACGACGGTGGAGTGCACGAGCGCCGTGCCGGCGATCCAGGGCATCAGCGAGGCGTTCTCGACCGGGTCCCAGAACCACCAGCCGCCCCAGCCGAGCTCGTAATAGGCCCAGTACGAACCCATCGCGATGCCGAGCGTCAGGAAGCTCCAGGCGGTCAGCGTCCAGGGCCGCACGGCACGTGCCCAGACCGCGTCGATGCGCCCGTCGATCAGCGCGGCGACCGCGAACGCGAAAGTGATCGAGAAGCCGACATAGCCGACATAGAGCAGCGGCGGGTGGATCGCGAGGCCGGGATCCTGCAGCAGCGGGTTGAGATCGTTGCCCTCGAGCGGCGCGGGCACGGCGCGCGTGAACGGGTTCGAGGTCGTGATCAGGAAGAGCACGAACACGAAGGTGATGAAGCCCTGGACGCCCAGCGTGTTGGCGCGCAGCACCGGCGGCACGGCGTTCTTCGCCACCGCCACCAGGGCGCCGAACAGGGTGAGGATCAGGATCCAGAGGAGCATCGAGCCCTCGTGGTTCCCCCAGACGCCGGAGAGCTTGTAGATGAAGGGCTTGGCCGTGTGCGAGTTCTGCACCACGTTCAGGACCGAGAAGTCCGAGGTGGCGTGCGCGTAGGTCAGCGCCGCGAAGGCGAAGAGGATGCAGGCGAAGCTGCCGAGCGCGGCCTGCACGGCGACCTGCCGCAGCGCGGGCTCGCGCGCGCGGGCGGCCCAGAGCGGCATCACCGCCTGGACGAGGGAGAGCGCCAGCGCCAGCGCCAGCGCGAAGTGACCGGTCTCGACGAGCACAGTTCGGGGTGATCCTCTCGCTTCGTCCTCTAGCGCTCGCTGCGCGGACCGAGCGTCCTGTCGGTGCTCGTGGTCGCCTGCGGGGCGGCCTTCGCGTCTGGGGTAGCCTTCGCCCCGCCCTCCTGCCAGCGCCCCTGCGCCTTGAGCGCGTCGGCGACCTCGCGCGGCATGTAGGATTCGTCGTGCTTGGCCAGCACCGTGTCGGCCCGGAACAGGCCGCCGGGCTCGAGCCGCCCCTCCGCCACCACGCCCTGTCCCTCGCGGAACAGGTCGGGCAGCAGCCCCTTGTAGTGTACCGGCACCGTCGCGTTGGTGTCGGTGACCTTGAAATCGACCGTCTGGTCGGGCCCGCGCCGGACCGAGCCCGCCTCGATAAGGCCGCCGAGGCGGAAGCGCACGCCCGGGCCCACGCCCTGCGCCGCGACCTCCGAAGGCGAGCGGAAGAACACGATCGACCCGCTCATCGCCGTGAGGATCAGGCCGACGGCCAGCACGAGCACGCCGCCGCAGACGCAGATCAGGACCAGGCGGCGTCTCTTGCGCGTCACGGCGGCTTCGTCCCCTCGCGTGGCCGGGTGCCGACGGGGCCGCGGAGCCCGGCACGGCCCTGGCCGTTCTGAATTGCTCCCGACGGTGTCGGCCCCGGCGCTGCCCGGGTCAAGTCCGGGAGCCGGGACCGATTGTCAGGGGGAGGGGGCCGCTTCGAGCCGGTCAGGGCTTGCCGCGGCCCGGGAGGCCCAGTTCCTTGGCGAGCCCGTCGAGCTGCACGCTGGCCCCGGAATCGGCGGCGAGCGCCATGCGGGCGCGCTCAAGGGCCTGGGCGGCGTGGTCGCGGTCGCCGAGCGCGCTGTAGGAGCGCACGAGCCGCATCCACTCCTCGGCGCTGCCGCCCTTGGCGGCGAGGCGTCGGTCGAGGCCCGCGACCATGGCGCGGATCGCTGCGTCGCGCTCGGCCGGCGGCATCGCGGTGACGGCGGCGATGGCGGATTCCGTGTCCGCCCGCGCGGCGGGCTCCGGCGCCGCGGCGCGCGATCCCAGCTCGCGCGCGCCCGCTTCCAGGCGCTCCAGCGCGGCCGGATCGTCCTTCAGGGCCTTCCGGGCGCGCTCCAGCGCCTCGTGGGCCCGGTCGCCCTCGCCCAGCACGGCGCGGGAGCGGGCGAGGCGCAGCCACTCCTCCGGCGTGCCGCCCGTCTCGGAGAGGCGCCGGTCGAGCCCGTCCACCATGCCGCGGATCGCCGCCTGCTGATCCTCGGGGCGGGGGCCCTTCGGCGCGGCGGCCTCCTTCGGGGGCGCCGGCTCGCCCCTGAGGCGGGCGAGGCTCTCGCGCACGAGGCCGAGCCAGGGCGCGTCGGCGGGGCTCGCCGCCTCGATCGCGTCGAGCTGGCGGATCGCCTCGCCCGTGTCGCCCGCCTGCTCGGCGGCACGGGCGAGGTAGAAGCGGGGCTTCGGCGTGTTCGGATCGAGGGCGACCGCCCGCTCGAAGATCGGCTTGGCCTCCGCGGGCACGGTGCCGTTGGCGGCCGCCACCAGCGCCTCGCCCCAGTCGGAGAGGGTGGCGGGCGTCTCGCCCTTGAGCCGGGCCACCGCCTCGTAGGCATGGGCGGCGTCCGCGAAGCGGCCGAGCCGCATGTAGACGGGGGCGAGCACCGCCCAGCCGCGCGCGTCGCCGGGGTCGCTCGCGAGCTTCGCCTCGATCTGGCCGATCGCCTTCATCAGGTCCTGGTTGCCGGCCTGCTGGGCCTGGCGCTCGGCCTGGGTCTGGGCGGGCAGGTCGGGCGAGCCGTAGAGCCCGTAGGCCAGCAGCGCGACGAGGGGGATGGTGGAGAGCGCGAAGGCGGAGGCCGCGCGGCGCTGGCGCAGGCGCGGCTCGGCCACGCCCGGGTCGTCGCCCGCCTGCGAGGCCCGGTTGGCGCGCAGCAGCCGGCGGGCGGCCTCGGTGCGGGCGGCCTCGGCCTCCTCGGGCGCGATCAGGCCGCGGGCGAGATCCCGCTCGATCTCGGCGAGCTGGTCCTCGTAGAAGCCGGTCTCGGTGGCCGCGGCGCCCGCCTCGCCCTGCCCGGTGCGGATGCGCCGGGACATCGGCCAGAGCAGCGCGAGCACCGCCGCGGCGGTCATGCCCGCCAGTATGAACCAGATCGGCGTCATCGGACCCTGTCGATCGGGCCCGGACCGGACCTCTCGTCCAAGGGTACGTACGATCGGGTGGGCCCCGGCACGATCCCCTGTTCTGGCGGCACGGTGTCACGCAAGTTCGGCCCCATGACAAGAGCGGGGCCTTGGCGGGGCTGCCGTCGGGGACCCGCCGGGGCCCCGCGCACAGAGCCTGTTGGACCGGCGTTCGAAAGGATCTCCGCCCCTTTTCCCGGACGCCTGAAGCGTCAGCGGAAGGTGATCCGGGACCCAGCACAAGGAGATGCGGAGCGTCCGAACCCTGCGCCGGTGCCAAGGATCGCGCCGCTTCGCGGCCCTTCATCGTCTGGGTCCCGGATCACCCTCCGCTGACGCTCCGGGCGTCCGGGAAAGAGGTGGTTCACGCTCTCGTCGGGGCTGCGATGCGGTCAAACAGGCTGTCAGTGGGTCGCGGCGCCGGCCGGCGCGTCGCCCGGCACCTCCAGCACGGCGCGCAGGCCGCCGAGTCCCGCCTCCTCGAGGCTGAAGCGCCCGCGGTAGAGGGCGGCCAGATCCGCGACGATCGACAGCCCGAGGCCCGAGCCCGGCTTCGACTCGTCGAGGCGCCGCCCCCGTCCGAGCACCGCCTTGCGGGCGTCGGGCGGCAGGCCCGGCCCGTCGTCCTCGATCGAGAGGAGGAGATGGGGGTAGTCGTCCGTGTCCACCGCCTCGGCCCGGATCGCGACGCGGCCGTGCGCCCATTTCGAGGCGTTGTCGACGAGGTTGCCGACCATCTCCTCGAAATCCTGGCGCTCGCCGCGGAAGCGCAGGCCCGGCGGCACGTGGACCTCGTAGGCGATGTCCTTGTCGCGGTAGATCTTGCCGAAGGTGCGCACCAGCCCGGCCAGCGCCGGCTCGACCTCCGTCGAGGTGCCGAGGGTGCCCGCGAGCGCGGCGGCGCGCGCCCGGTCGAGGTGGTAGTTCACCTGGTCGCGCATCACCGCGGCCTGCTCGCGGATCTTCTGGGAGAGGTCCTCCGGCGCGTCGGCGGCGCCGACCTCGTTCACGATGATCGAGAGCGGGGTCTTGAGCGCGTGGGCGAGGTTGCCGACCTGGGTGCGGGCGCGCTCCAGGATCTCCCGGTTGGTCTCGATCAGGAGGTTGATCTCGCCCGCGAGCGGCGCGATGTCGCTGGGGTACGAGCCGGTGATCCGGTCGGCCTCGCCGCGCCGCACGGTGCCGAGCGCGGCGCGCATCTTCTTGAGCGGCAGCAGGCCGAAGCGGATCTGCAGCAGGGTGGTGATCGCGAGCGAGAGCCCGAGCAGCCCGAAGGTGACGTAGAGGGAGAAGCGGAAGCGATCGACGTCGTTGACGATCTCGTCGGCCGGGCCCGCCACCCGCACGGTGTAGCGCCCCTCCTCGCCGAGATCGACGTCGCGCTCGATGATGCGGAGCTGCCGGTCGTCCTGGGCCCGGCCGTAGCCCTGGCGGATCTGGCCGACGCCCGCCTTGTTGTCCGGGTCGGTCGCGGGCTTCAGGGGCACGCCGACGAGCGAGCGCGAGGTGCGCAGGTCCCGCGGGCGCGCGTCCGGCCGCCCGACCTGCCAGTACCAGCCCGAGAGCGGCAGGTCGAAGCGCGGGTCGCCGAGCGAGAAGGAGCGGCTCTCCGGGTCGGCCGGCGAGACGAGGTCGGTGGCGAGGTTGTTGGCGAAGACGAGGAGCCGGCTGTCGAAGGCGCGCTCGGTGTTCTCCCGGTAGAGCGTTGTCAGGATCCAGGCCGCGATCAGGAGGATCGCCGAGGAGGCCAGGAAGGCCGAGACGGCGAGCCGCACCGCGATCGAGCGGCGGCGCAGGGAGAGGAACCGGAGGAGGGCGGTCATGGGCTACGGCGTTCGAGGCCGGGTGTCCCGGCGCGGGGAAGGATAGAGCACGCCGGCATTTTCCGGGGATTTGCGGCGTCCGTAGCGCTCAACCGGACCCCATCTCACACCCGCGCAGGCGGCTGGTTCGGGTCCACCAAGTACCCCAGCCCCCGAACCGTCTGGATCAGGTCCACGGCGAGCTTCTTGCGGAGCCGTCCGACGAAGACCTCGATCGTGTTCGAGTCCCGGTCGAAATCCTGGTCGTAGAGGTGCTCGGTCAGCTCGGCGCGGGAGACCACGCGGCCGGTATGGTGCATCAGGTAGGAGAGCAGCCGGTACTCGTGGCTCGTCAGCTTCACCTGGGCGCCGTCCACGAAGACCTTGCCGGAGCGCGTGTCGAGGGTGACCGGCCCGCAGGCGATCTGGCTGGAGGCGTGGCCGGCGGCGCGGCGCAGCAGCGCCCGCACGCGGGCGAGCAATTCCTCCATGTGGAAGGGCTTCGTCACGTAGTCGTCCGCGCCCGCGTCGAAGCCGTCGACCTTGTCCGACCAGCGGTCGCGCGCGGTGAGGATGATGACGGGAGTCTTCACGCCCGCGCGGCGCCACTTCTGCAGCACGCTGACGCCGTCGGCCTTGGGCAGGCCCATGTCGAGGATGATCGCGTCGTAGGGCTCGCTCTCGCCGAGATAGCCGCCCTCCTCGCCGTCATAGGCCTTGTCGGCGACGTAGCCGGCCTCCTCCAGGGCGGCGACGACCTGCCGGTTGATGTCCTTGTCATCCTCCACGACGAGCAGGCGCACGACGCAACTCCCTCAAGTCTTGGACCGCGAACTAGTATTGTCCCGCGACCCGGCCGGTCTTGGCATCCACCATCACGTGCACGAAATGCCCGTCCCGGCGCAAGGCGGTGAGCATGTAGACGAGCCCGTCCTCGTGCCGGCACAGGCTGGCGCGCTGGATCTCGGCCCGCGGGATCACCGTGCGGGCGGCGCGGATCGCCGCCACCGGCTCGATCACGCGCTTCTCCGAGACCTCCTCGCGCAGGTCGGCGGCCGAGAGGCAGGCGTCGAGCCGCGGGGCCGGGCCGGACGAGGCCTGGGCGAGGCGCGGGGCGTTCTCGTCGGGCTCCTCGGCCATCGTGCCCGGGCCGCCCGCGACGAGCGCCGCCGCGGTCAGGCTCAGTGCGAGAAGGGCGAGGGCGTGGCGCATGGGCAGGACTTGTGGTCCGGGGGCACTGAATGCGCCCTGAATATCACCGCCGGGCACCGCTGCCGACCGCGCTCCGGGCGGGGCGGCCGCGCCGGGCGCGCGGTCCTCGGGGCTGGGGGCGGGTCGTTTCGTCATGGTCGGCGCGAAGGGTGGCGCGGGCGGGGCCGGAGCGGGGATGGCAGGCTCTTACACGCGAGCGCCGCCGCGGTTCCCGCGGCGCGGCCGGGCCGCGTGCGGGCTCGACGCGGATCTCAGCGGCGGCAGACCGGGTCGGCGATCCGATTCGGGGCCGGGTCCGCGCGGTGGCGGGCCCCGGCCGTGTAGGAGGCGACGCCGCAGGTGGCCAGGAACAGCCCGGCTCCGAGGAGGCGCCCGAGATGGGCCAGCCGGTGCCCGAGGGCCCGGCGCGTCGCGCGCGCGCTCATCGCAGGTCTCCCCGAAGCAGGCGCCAGACCTGGCGCACGACCGGCAGCCGGTCGATCCCGAACTGGGCGAGCGCGAAGCCCGCCAGCGTGACCGCCACCGCGGCGTTGCGCACCCGGCGGTAGAAGCGGGCGAGCGCCCGGTGCTCGATGCGGGCGTCGATCAACTCGTCGAGCGCGGCGAGCCGGTCGGGGTTCTGGCGGCGGATGAAGCTGCGCCATTCCGTGCCGAAGCGGACGACGAGGCGGTCCTCCTCGGGCTCGTCCCCGTGGGCGCGCCGGACGAGGCTCTCGCCGAGCCCGTCGGCGGGCGGGGGCAGGGCGCGCCCGACCTCCTGGCCGAGCGCGTCGAGGGCCGCCCGGCGGCAGGCGGGGCCCGGGGGCGTCGCGCGGCGTTCTGGGCGTGACATGCATGACGCTCCTCAATGACGCTCCTCAATGACGCTCCTCAATGGCGCTCCTCCGGGCCGGTCCGTCGTCAGCGTCGGCGCGCCGCGCGCCCGACCGCGTCCAGGGCGGGCGCCAGGGTGTTGGCGGCCGTGGCGCCCTCCTCGAGGTCGAGGCGGCGGAACACCCGCTCGGCCAGCCCCGGCAGGCCGCCGGCCGCCCGGATCACGAAGCCCGGCACCTCGTCGGCGGCCCGCTGCACGGCCGCGGCGATCACCGCCGAGCCCACCGGCACGGTCAGCACCCGTCCCTTGGCGGCGCCCGCGACGGCGTTGAGGGCGTAGTCGGTGACGCGGGCAACCATGCCCTCGACCATCCCGCGCGAGACGACGTAGCCGAGGAGCGGCGCGAAGCGGGCGATCAGGCCCGTGACGAGAGCGATGAGCATCGGCGAGAGCACCGCCTGCAGCGTCTGGGCGAGGGCGACGAGCCAGTCGCCCCAGGGCAGGATGACGGCGGCGTCGGCCGCCAGGGCGGTCCCCGGCGGGAGGAGGCAGGCGAGCGCGGTCGCCGCGAGCGTGAGCGTGCGGGGCATGGGAATCCTCAGGTGTCGCAGGTTGCGCGGCGGACCCGGCCGGCTCGGGAGAGGCGTCAGGCGCGGCGCGGGCCGGCCCGGAGGACGTCGAGCCGGGCCAGGAGGCGCGCCAGCGGGCCGGGCGGTGCGACGACCGGCCGGATGGCGGGCGTCGGCACCGCGGCATCCGGCACGGCCGCGACCGGGCGGGCGCCCGCCACCGGCCGGGGCAACCCGCGCGCGTAGGGGGTGACGAGCTGCTCGGCCTCCGCCGCGCGCCGGCCGCGGATCGCGGCGGGCCTGTCCCACCAGAGCAGGGCCGCGCGGGCGCCCGTGAGGTCGCCCGCGTTGAGCCGCTTCAGGAAGGTCGCGCGGGTGAACGCCGCCGGGCCGATGTTGAAGCAGACCGAGACCAGGGCGTCGAAGGCGTGCTGGCCCACCGGGACCGCGAGGCCCGCCCTCACGGCCGCGACGTAGGCCGCGACGTCGCGCGAGAAGATCGCGTCGCACTCCGCCGCCGTGATGGTCAGGCCCGGCACGACCCGCGGCGGCCCGGCCGCGGAGGTGTGGCCGATGCCGATGGTCCAGACGCCGACGCCGTCGCGGTAGGCGGCCAGCCGCCGGCCCTCGCGCGCGACGAGGACGGCCTCGCCGATGGGGCTGAGATCCATGGGTTCCCTCCGGGGTGTCAGGGCAGCTGGGCGCCGTGGAAGGCGGAATCGGCCGCCGCCGCGTAGCCGTCGGCGCCGGTGAAGCGGGCGAAGACCTCGACCCACTCGCCGGCCGCCAGCGGCAGCACGGCGTCGATGAGGAGCCCGCTCACGCCGTCCGCGAGGGGCCCCGCGGCGGCGGACCGGCCGCGTCCGGCGGGGGCGCCGCCGCGGTACAGCCGCGCCTCGAACAGGCTCGGCTGGCTCGTGCCGTTGCGCCGGTAGGTCAGGGCCGCGCCGAGCCGGTAGAGCCCCGCTTCCGGCGCGACGAAGCGGTTCTGGCCTGCCCGGAAGGCGCCCTGGTCGTTGCTGTCGGCCTCGTTGAAGGCGATCCTGGTCCAGGCGCCGGCCGGGATGTAGTTGTCGTAGTTCGTGCGGGCGGAGAACTTCGCGAGGTTGGCGATGCGCGCCCACTTCGCGCCGTCGAACCATTTCAGCGCGCCCGCGCTGCTGTTGACCGCGATCTGCCCGAGCGCGCCGCCCGCGGGGTCGGCGGAGGCCGGCACGAGGGTCAGTGCCGAGAAGCGCGCGGCGGCCGGCTCGGCGGTGCCGACCGGGGTGCCGTCGAGCCCCGCAGGGAGGCGCACGCGCCCGCTTCCCGCCGCGACGCTGAGAGCCGTGACGAAGGCGGCGCCGTCCCCCGAGACCTTCAGCGCGAGGTCGTCGCCTCCGAGGAGGCCGAAGAGCGCGCGGGCCGAGAACCCGGTCTGGAAGCTCAGCGCGGCGTCGCGTCCCGCCGCCCGCCGGTTCAGCGCGAGGCGGATGTCGCCCGCTTCGGGCTTCGTCTCGTCCCAGGAGAACAGGGCGCCGTCCGCCTTCACGGCGAGGCGGTTCTCCGCGTCCGGCACCGCGTTGACGCCGAGGCCGGCGAGGTTCCGCAAGCTGCGCAGGGTCGCGGCGAGCGGGATCCAGCCCGCCGCGGTGAAAAGGTAGGCCTCGCCCTCGTCCACGAGCCAGGCGAGCCAGCCGGGCCGGGGCACGAGCCCGATCCAGACGCCGCCCTGGAAGCAGGCGACCTGACCCGCGAGGCCCGTCCAGGCCCCGCCGGGATCGTCCGGCACGAGGTAGCGGTCGCCCTCCGCGGGGCTCGGCGGCGGGGCGGGGCGGTCCTTGTCGAGGCAGGCGATCTGCACCAGGGCATCGAGGAGGGCCAGCGCCTCGTTGTGGGTGACGTGCTTCTGCGCCTGCGCCGCCGCGATCAGCGGCAGCGCGAGGTTGCGGGTGGTGGACATCGGGGGCTCCTGGGGATGATCGGGCGCTTGAGGGCCGGCGCCGACTTCCGCGCCGCGTTCCGGCGACGCGCCTCCCTCTCCCCTCTGCGGGAGAGGGTGGGCCGGCCGTGAGGCCGGGTCGGGTGAGGGGAGCGACGGTGCCGGATGGCGCTCGGCATCGACGCTGAGCCTGTGCCAGCAGCGTGGTTCCCCTCACCCGACCCGCTTCGCGGGCCACCCTCCCCCGCAGAGGGGGGAGGGGAAGCGCACGGGCGTCAGCCCACGCGCACCGGCACCCGCGCCCGGCACGCCTCCCCCGGCCCGGCGAGCGCACCGACCTGCGCCACCGCGACCGTGATCGCCGTCTGCGAGGTGCCGAAATCCGCGATCTCGTCGGCCGCCGCGTAGAGCAGGGCCGGCTCCGCAGTCGCGGTCTCGCGCAGGGTCCGCCCGTCGGCCCCGAGGATCGCGACGCGGTAGGCCTCCGGCTCGTCCAGCGGGATCTCGGCGGGCTCCCAGCCGTCGGCGGCGCGGCGCGCCCGGCGGATCCAGGTGAGGCGGATGCCCGCCGCCTCCCGCCGCGCCCGGAGATGCACCGGAGCGGGCGGCCGGAACGCGCCGAGCCCCGCGCTCGCCGAGACCTCCGCGAAGGCCGGGTCGCCGGGGTCGCGCGCGGCCGGGCCGATCCGGTAGCGGAAGGCCCGGCCCGCCTCGTCGAGGCGGTCGACCAGCGGCACCACGGCGCCGCCGTCGAGGCGCACGATCAGGCTGCCCGCGGGCGCCCCCCGGGCGGCGGCCGCCTCGCTGTTGCCGAGCCCGCGCAGCATCCGGGCGAGCCGCCAGGTCTCGGGTCCCGTCAGGGTGGCGAGGGCCGCCGACAGGATCTCGACCGTGCCGTCCGGCGCCACCACCGCGAAGGTGTTGCCGCCGGAAAGCCACGCGGCCTCGTCGAGGCTCGCCAGCGCGCCCGCGTGGCGCAGCGTGACGTCGAGCCGCGCCGCCCGGTCGATGCGCCAGAGGGGGCCGGGCGGGAGGGCCGAGAGCGTGCGGCCGAGGCAGGCCGGGTGGTCGAGGATGCGGTGCAGGGCGAGCGGGCCGTCCGCGCCCGCGCCGCGCCAGACCGCGACCGCGCCGGGCCAGGGATCGGCCGCGACGGCGAGCCATTGCAGGGCGGCGGGCTCGGCCCCCTCCGCCGGCAGGTCGAGCACCGCGCAGAAGGGCGGGCCCGGCAGCGCCGGGGGCGGGACGCTGCCGCCGAGGCGCGCGGGCGCGCGCCGGGCGGGGCCCGGCCCGTGCAGCGGCACGCCCCGGGTCTCGATGCGGCGCCCCGCCGGGCCGTCGTCGATGCGGGTGACGCGCTGGAGCGCGGGCCCGCCCGCCCGCGCGGCCGGCAGGGCCACGAGGTCTCCGGGCTCCAGCGCGACGAGGCGGGGGCTCAGCGCGAAGCGGGCGGTGTCGCGGCCCGCGATGGCGCGGTCGAGCAGCGCCTCGGCCAGCGCCTCCGCGCTCGCGCGCCGGGTGACGAGGGCCGCCTCGACCCGGCTCTCCCGGCGCCGCCCGCCGGCCGGCCGCGCCGCCGCCGCGGTGGCGCGCCGGTAGCCCGCGCTCTCCGAATCGGTGAAGCCGAACTCGACGCTGCGGGGCAGGGCGCTGTCCTCGGCCCGCACCTGGGCGAGCGGCGCCTCGGTCCCGGAGGCGCGCACGAGGTCGTCCTCGGCCAGCACCAGGGCGGTCTCGCGGCGTGGGCCCCGCAGGCGCAAGGTGCCGGCCACCGCCGAGACGTCGAGCCCGTAGAGCTGGGCCAGCGGCTCGAGCGCGGCGCGCGCCGAGAGCGGCCGGTCGAGGACGTAGCCGTCGAGGAAGGCCGCCGCCTCGATCCGGGCGGGCGCGTCCACGCCGAGGTCGGCCAGGATCGCCGCGACCAGCCGGTCGAGGTCGCAGCCCTCGATGCGGCCGGTGATCCAGTGCCCGACCCGCCAGTTGCCGGTGTCGGCCCAGACCGCGTCGGTCTCCGGGAAGGCCGGGAAGGGCCGCGCGTCCCAGGCCCAGACGAAGATCGCGGCCGGATCGACCATGCGCCCGCCGTAGACCGGCGAGACCGGGTTGTGCGCCTCGGAGAAACCCGGCGCGGCCGGGTCGAAGCGGGTCAGGATCGCCTCCAGCCCGCGCAGCTGGATCAGCGCGTCGCGCGCGCCCGTCGAGCCCGGCGGGGCGGCGCTCTCGGAGGATTTCGGGTCGGGGAAGACGTTCGGGCCGTTGGTGCCCTTGTCCACCGCCGGCACGCCGATCTCGGTGAGCCAGATCGGCTTGGAGCAGGGCAGCCAGGGACTCGCCCCGGACTCGACGCCGCCCGTCCGCTCGACATGCGCGTTCGACCACCAGCCGACGAGGTCCTTGGCCCGGTAGAGCCACGGCTTCCCGTAGGCGCCGTCCGTGATCGGAGCGCGGGCCTGCGCGGCGCGCGCCCGCGCGTCGGGATAGTACCAGTCGAAGGCCTCGCCGCGGCCGCAGGCCTCGGTGAGGTAGGCGCGGTCGTAGATCGTGTCGGCGAGGTCCGCGTCGGCCTGGCCGGGCGCGTCGCGCCAGTCGGTGAGCGGCGGGTAGTAGTCGATGCCCACCGCCGCGATGTTCGGGTCGGCGAAGAGCGGGTCGAGGGGGAAGCGGATCCAGGCGCCCCCCTCGCGGACATGGGCGCCGTACTCGGTCCAGTCGGCGGCGTAGACCAGCGGCACGGCCGGGCCGAGGAGCGCCCGCGCGTCGGCCGCGAGGCTGCGGAGCGCCTCGACCGCCGGGTAGCCGGAGGCGCCCCGCACCCGGGTCAGGCCGACGAGCTCGCTGCCGATCACCAGCCCCGCGAGCGGCGTGCCCGCGGCGGCCCAGCCGGCGGCGAGCCCGGCGTAGTGCAGCACCTGCCGCCGGTAGCCCTCCGGCCCCGCGAAGAAGGCGGCGACCTGCGCCTCCGCCTCCGCGGTGCCGTCCGGGCTGCCGGGCTCGCCCGGGGCCGGGTGGCAGGTGATGCGCCCGCGCCAGGGATAGGGCGGCTGGGCGGGCGCGCCGCGCGGGTCCGGCAGGGCGTTGGCGTGGGGGATGTCCATCATCACGAAGGGGTAGAGCACCACCTCCAGGCCGCGCCGGGCCAGCTCCGCCACCAGCCGGGCGAGGCCCGCATCCGAGGGCGTGCCGCCGAAGGCCGGCGTGCCCTCGGGCGCCCGGCTCATCACGGCGGCGCCCGCGCGGGGGATGCCCGCCACCTGCCAGCGGTCGCCGGCCGTGGCCTTGCCCCCGTCCTCGACCTTCGGCACCACCCGGCACGCGCCCGCCCGCAGGTCGTCGCCGAACCACGAGACCACCACGGCGACGCGGGCGAGGTTGGGGCAGAGCGCCTGGAGCGCGTCGAGCGAGGCGACGACGTCGGTCGCCGCCTGGAGCTGGTGGCGGTTGGCGGGCCGCGTCCGCCCGAAGCCGAGATCGACCGTGACGAGGGCGGGGTCCAGCCCGAACTCGCTCGCCCCCGGGATCAGGTCGATCGCGCGCACCAGCGGCGCCAGCCCGTTGACCGGGCGCACCACCTCGAAGGCGAATTGCGGGATGCGGTTGCCGAAATCGGCGAGCGGCAAGCCCTCGAACACCACGTAGGCGAGGCCCCGATAGGCGGGCGCGTTCTCCGCGCCCTCCTTGGCGACGACGAGGGGGTCCGGCGCCTGGTCCGCGCCGCCCCGGTGGACCCGCAGCGTCAGGCCGGTCTGGTCGAGCTCGCGCCCGTCCGCCCAGATCCGGCGCAGGCAGGCGATCTCGCCCTCGCACAGGCCGACCGCGAGGTTGGCGAAGTAGGCGTAGGCGGTGCGGACCGTCTTCTGCCCGCCGCCGCCCTTGGCGCCGCTGCCGGCGCGCTCGACCGTGGTGTTGGCGACCTCGAGCGGGCGCGTCGCCCAGATCAGGGTGCCGCCGATGCGGGCGCGGCCGTAGACCCGCGGCACCGGATCGCCCTCGGTCGAGGTGAGGCCCGCGACGTCGGCGAGCCGCGGGCCCTCGACATGGCGCGGGCCGGCCCGGCCGCCGAGCAGCGCCCCATCGATCGCGCCCCCCGCCGCGGCGCCGAGCGCGCGCCCGACCACGCCGCCGATCGGCCCGCCGAGGGCGGTGCCGACGGCCGCCCCGGCCGTGGACAGGATCAGCGTGGCCATGGCGGCGCTCCGGCGATGGGGGACGGGATCGGCAGGACGGGGTCGACAGGACGGGGTCGGCAGGACCGCCCGTGTCCGGAGGCGCCGGACCGCGGCTGGCACGGTCCGGGGAGGGCGGTGCAAATACTGGCGCAGGCCCCTCAGGCTAAAGCCGGTGTTAACGCAGGATGTCGTACCGAGCCGGTACTCTCGATCTAGCGCCGGTTGCCTGCGATGGTCCTGCTCTCCAACGTGCGAATTTTGCACAAGATCGCGGCAGTCATTGCCCTGATCGGTGTCATCGTCGGTGGCTGCATCTGGCACGCGAGCGCGCGCATGGGCACGATCGGCGAGAGCTACGACCGCTTCATCGCCCACGACGCGCGGGCGGCGGCGAATGCGCGGCGGATCAACCGGCACATCTACGAGATGTACTACGCGGTCTACCGCACGATCGCGGAGACGGACGCCGAGCAGATCCGGCGGGCCTCGGCGCAGTTCGAGGCGGCCGCGCCGGGCCTGCGCCAGCTCTTCGGCGAGATCGCGGCCGACATGCCCAGCTTCGCCGGGCGGATCGAGGAGGTCCGCGCCGGGGCCGAGAGCTTCATGTCCAGCGTCTCGGAGGCGCGCTCGCTCGGCGAGGCGAACTTCAACGCGGAGGCGCTGGCCGTCATCCACCGGGACGTCGATCCGACCTTCGCGGCGCTCACCGGCAGCGCCTCGAAGCTCAGCGCCGACATCGCGGCCAGCATGGAGGCGGGCGCGCAGGGGCTGGCCGGCGACATCGCGGCGACGCGCCTCAGCCTGTGGCTCCTCACCGGGCTCGGGCTCCTGGCCGGCATCGTCGCGGCGGTGCTCGTCGCGATCCTCGGCATCAGCCGCCCGCTCGGCCGCCTCGTCGCGGTGCTGCAGCGGATGGCGCAGGGCGCGATCGACGCGGAGATCGCGGAGGCGCGGCGCGGGGACGAGATCGGCGCGGTCGGCCGCGCCGTCGAGGACATCAAGGCGATGGTGGCGCGGAAGGCCGCCGAGGAGGCCGAGGTCAGGCGCATCGCCGACGCGGCCGCCGCCGAGGCGCGCCGCCGCACCATGGTGGATCTCGCCGACGGCTTCGAGCGGGCGGTGGGCGGCATCGTCGGCACGGTCTCGTCCTCGGCCACCGAGCTGCAGGCCACCGCCCAGACCATGACGGCGACGGCCGCCGAGACGGCCGGGCTGTCGGCGACCACCGCGAGCGCGGCCGAGGAGGCCTCCACCAACGTCAACACCGTGGCGGCGGCGGCCGAGGAACTCGGCGCCTCGGTGGCCGAGATCGGCCGGCAGGTCGACGGCTCGGCCGACCTCGCCCGGCGGGCGGTCGGCGAGGCCGACCAGGCCGCCGCCCTCGTGCAGGCCCTCAACGGCTCGGTCGCGCGCATCGGCGACGTGGTGGCGCTGATCTCCTCGATCGCCGGCCAGACCAACCTCTTGGCGCTCAACGCCACCATCGAGGCGGCGCGCGCCGGCGAGG